>Ga0081539_10000071_pt1 | contig 233094 bp, 194 predicted proteins | sample TabmetS4T2R2_FD_71023 | JGI IMG/M metagenome (GOLD analysis project Ga0081539, IMG submission 71023) | Tabebuia heterophylla rhizosphere microbial communities from the University of Puerto Rico - S4T2R2 | ecosystem: Host-associated > Plants > Roots > Rhizosphere ... | reverse complement strand
ATCCCAAATCCCAAATCCCAAACCTCAAATCCCAAACTCGCAAATCGCCGCTCGCCAACACATCAGGAATCACGACTCACAGATCAGACATGGGCGCTGCCGATCCTCGTGTCGTCGCCAGAGGGCTACCGCAATCTCTGTCGCCTCGTGACGCGAATGAAGATGCGCGCACCGAAAGGGGAGGGTGCGCTCGCGCTCGAGGAGCTCGAGGGATTCACCAGCGGACTGGTCGCGATCGCCGGACGCTCTGCGCTCGATGCGCAGCATTACGGCGTTGGCGGCCTGCTCGATCGACTCGTCGGCCTGTTCGGTCGCGGCAATGTCTGTGTCGAACTGCAGCGTCACCTGCTGCGCGATGAGGAATCCGACAACGCCGCGCTGACCGAGCTGGCCAGGGCATTTCGCGTCCCCGTCATTGCGACCAACGGCGTGCGCTTTGCCGATATCGCCGATCGTCCGCTCTATGACGTGCTGACGTGTGTGTATCACCACACGACCGTCGACCAGGCCGGCCGGCGACTGGCCCGCAACGCGGAGCGATACCTGAAATCACCAGAGGTGATGGCGCAGTTGTTCGCCGATCGCCCTGACGCACTGGCCGGGACTGCCGCGCTTGCCGAGCGCCTCGAATACACGATGGCCGATCTCGGCTATCGCTTTCCGACCTATCCCGTGCCGCCGGGCGAGACGGAGATGTCGTTCCTGCGCCACATCACCGAAGTCGGCGCACGCGATCGCTATCGTCCGTATCACGACAAGGCGCGCGCGCAGATCGCCCGCGAGCTCAATCTGATCGAGAAGCTCGAGCTCGCCGGCTATTTCCTGATCGTCTGGGACATCGTCAATTACGCGCGCCAGCACGACATCCTCGTGCAGGGACGCGGATCGGCCGCCAACAGCGCCGTCTGCTACAGCCTCGGCATCACGGCCGTCGATCCGATCAAGATGGAGCTGCTCTTCGAGCGCTTCCTGTCCGAGGAACGCGGCGAATGGCCCGACATCGATCTCGATCTTCCCAGTGGCGATCGCCGCGAGCAGGTCATTCAGCACGTCTACGAGAAGTACGGCCGCCTGGGCGCCGCGATGACCGCCAACGTCATCACCTATCGCGGCCGCAGCGCCGCGCGCGAAGTCGGCAAGGCGCTGTCGCTCGACGACGAGCAGATCGACCGGCTCGCCAAGGTGATGAACCACTTCGAATTCGCCGATCCGAACGACACACTCGGTCGCAATCTCGCCTCGGTCGGCCTGTCGATCGATATGCCGCGGATGCGGACGTTCGCCGACCTGTGGTTCCGCATCCAGGACCTGCCGCGTCATCTCGGGCAGCACTCCGGCGGAATGGTGGTCTGTCAGGGTGAGCTCGATTCGGTGGTGCCGCTCGAGCCCGCCAGCATGCCCGGCCGCGTCGTCATTCAGTGGGACAAGGACGACTGCGCCGACATGGGCATCGTCAAGGTCGATCTGCTGGGGCTCGGGATGATGGCGGCGCTGCAGGACGCGATTGAACTCGTGGACGCGTCGTCAAAACCCAAAACCCAAATCCCAAATTCCAAATCCCAATTCGATCTCGCGCATTTACCGCCGGACGATCCACTTGTCTACGACCTGCTGCAGAAGGCCGACACCATCGGCGTGTTCCAGGTGGAATCGCGCGCGCAGATGGCGACCTTGCCGCGGCTGAAGCCGACGTGCTTCTACGACCTGGTCGTGCAGGTCGCGATCATCCGGCCGGGGCCGATCGTCGGCGACATGGTCCATCCGTACCTCAATCGCCGTGCGGGACGGGAGAAAGTCGTCCCGCTGCATCCGTCGCTCGAGCCGGTGCTGAAGCGCACGCTCGGCGTGCCGCTGTTCCAGGAGCAGTTGCTGCGCATGGCGATGGTCGCCGCGGGTTTCACTGGCGGTCAGGCCGAGGAACTGCGCCGCGCGATGGGCTTCAAGCGCTCGGAAAAGCGGATGCAGCAGATCGAAGTGCAGTTGCGCGACGGCATGGCGCGCAATGGCATCACCGGTGAGACGGCGGAGCGCATCATCCAGTCGATCACGTCGTTCGCGCTCTACGGATTTCCCGAGTCGCACGCCGCCAGCTTCGCGCTGCTGGCGTATGCGAGCGCGTTTCTGAAGGTCCATTACCCCGGAGCGTTCTACACGGCGCTGCTGAACAACCAGCCGATGGGGTTCTATCACCCCGCGTCGCTCGTCAAGGACGCGCAGCGGCGTGGTGTCCGTTTCCATCCGATCGACGTGCAGCAGTCCGACTGGCTGTGTCGCGTCGAGGAGGACGGCGCCATCCGCCTCGGCTTCATGTACGTCAACGGGTTGCGCAAGGAAATGGGGCAGACCATGGCCGCATTCGATCGCAGAAAAGATCTGAACGTAGGGGCCGCCTCATCTCATTCACATGTAGGGGCCGCCTTTAGGCGGCCCATCTCCGTGTGCAACAAATGCGGCTGCGACGATCAGTCGATGATCGAGACGGTGAGAGAAGGGACTTACTACTGCAACATCTGCTCGAACGAATGGACCGTGGAACCGACGCCGGTCGGCCGTTTCCGGTCCATCGAGGATCTCGTGCAGCGGACGGGTCTGCGTCGCGACGAACTGACGACGCTCGCGGATATCGGCGCGTTGAATGCGTTCACGAACGAACGGCGGAGCGCGTTGTGGCAGGTGGAGCGGGCGGTTCGGCCCGCTGGTGAGCTTTTCGCGGACGGTGACAACTCCCAACTTCCAACTTCCAACTCCCAACTCTCAAGCGACCACGAACCACCACCCACCATCCACCAACGAGCAAGCCCGCTTCCATCAATGAATGCGGGCGAACGGTTGCAGGCCGACTATGCCGGTACGGGCCTGACCATCGGACCGCATCCGATGGCGCTGCGGCGCGACGAGCTGGCGCTGCGCGGCATCCTGCGCGCCGTCGATTTACCGCGCGCGCGTGACGGGCGTCGCGTACGTGTGGCGGGGATGGTCATCACACGCCAGCGGCCGGGCACCGCAAAGGGATTTGTCTTTCTCACGCTCGAAGACGAGACCGGCATCTCCAACGTGATCATCCGCCCCGACCTCTTCGATCGCGACCGGCTCATGGTGATCCGCCAGCCGTTCCTGATCGTCGACGGTGTGCTGCAGCATCAGGACGGCGTGCTCTCGATCCGAGCGGAGAGATTGGAAGGCCTCGCGGGCGGAGCGTCGGTGGACGCGCACGATTTCTATTAAAGAACTCCCACGGGCCACCTAAAGGTGGCCCCTACGAATGCACGCGTAGTGGCGCCTCTACGAATGCACGCGTAGTGGCGCCTCTACGAATGCACGCGTAGTGTCCGGCTTTAGCCGGACCTGGAGTTCAGTCTCGCGCAGCCGCGACGCGGAACTGCAGGTGGACCCTGCCGAAATACACTTCGTCGCCGTCCTTCAACGTGAACCCGGCGTTGCCGTGCAACACCTTGTGCGCACGGCCGCCGCGGACCACGCTCGATCCGTATCGGCTTCCTTCGTCGAACAGCACGAATGCAAGCGCGTCCTGCTCCTTGACGCACTGGATGCGCGCGTGCACGCGGGAAACGGTTCGACTGTCGGCGCTGCTCTCGAGTGCGATTTGATTCCGGCGAACGAGCCGGCCGGCACGGTCGTGCACGTCGGCCACGCGACCGACGTGAATCGTGCCTTCTCCCAGCGTGAACCGCAGCGCCCCATCAGACGAGACGAGCCGCGCCGAGCGCGGCGCGACCGGGTGTTCGGCAGGCACGCGCGTTGCCACGTGCCGGAGTGCGACGTCGAAGCCGGCGGGATTCTCGATCTGCACCGCGATGCGAACATCGACGCGGAGATCTGTCGGTACCTGCGCTCGCCGCTGAAGATGCTGCACGAGACGCTCGCGCACGTCATCGGGCGACAGCGTCGCCTGCAACTCGGTCCGCCGCCCGGGTGTATCCGCCGCCAGCGTAATCAGCACGCGGTTGTAGGGGAACGCCGGCCCGTCGGGTCCGAGTGTGACCGCGCCATCAATCTCACTTGCGACGCCGGTGAGGATCTCGGCAGGCGTCAGTGGTCGATCGCCACGCAGCTTTCTATTCACGAACCCGTCGACGACGGCATCCAGTTGTCCAGCGTGGTGAATCACTCTGTCCAGAATGTTCTTCATAGCGACCTGAGCCCTCAGAGCTGATTCCTGGCCCAGCCCTGAATCCTGATACCCGATTCCTGATTCCTGTCACGAGCAGGGATCAGAACAGCTCCAACTCCCGAGCAGCGGTCACCAGTTCGCCCGCGATCGGGGCAGCCGCTCGCGCGCCGTATCCGCCGTTTTCGACGAGCACGACGAACGCAATCGTGCGGCCCGTTGTGCCGCCGTAAGGCGTGAATCCGGTGAACCACGCGTGCGAGCGCCCGCCGGTCACTTCCGCCGTTCCGGTCTTGCCCGCAATCGCCGGCTTCACGCCCGCAAGGCTGCGTCCGGTTCCGCTGCTCACCGCAGCCGCCATATCGCGCGCGAGGCGATCCGCGGCGGCACGCGGGAGGACGCCGACCGCAGCGGCGCGCGGGGCGCTCGAGTCGACAATCCATCGCGGCTCGACCAGCTGACCACCACCCGCGATCGCAGCCGTCACGGTCAACAGACGCATCGGGCTGGCCAGCGCTTCGCCCTGCCCGAACGACGCGTAGGGAAGCTGGGGCCGCAGCCGCTGCGGCGTATTCGGACGCGCCACGTCGATGTGGAACCGCGACGCCATGTCGATCAGCGGATCGGCGCCGAGCTGCTGCCCAAGCTGTGCGAAGTACGCGTTGCACGAGTGCCGGATCGCCTCGTCCAGGCCGATGTTGCCGTGCGCCGTCGAGTCGAGCGCGTCATCGCGCACCGGACGGGCGGAGCCAGGCAGGCGCGCACCGACGCGGCCGTCGGGGAGGCGCACGCACATGAACTGCGATGACGACAGGTCGGGGCGAAGCGTGAGCGCGGCGGCCGCGGTCACGAGCTTGAACGTCGAGCCGGGAGGATACACGCCGTAGCGCACGCGATCGAGCCGGGCCTGCGGATCGAATCTCCCATTGCCCGTGAACACGCCGTCGTCTGGCCACGGGTAGCTCACCGCCGCCAGGACCTCTCCAGTCTGCACGTCCATAACGGCGAGGGCGCCTCGGGTGCTTCGCGCTGCCGCCACGCCACGCTCGAGGATGTCCGCGGCGCGCAGCTGCAGTCGCGCGTCGATCGTCAGACGCACATCGCGCGGCCGCTCGCGAAGCATGACGACGTCTTCGTTGTTCGGCTGATAGCGGTGTCGCGCGAGTGGAATCAGCTCTCGATAGCTCCGCCTGGTCAGCGTGACTGCAGGCCTGTCGGATACCTCGATCTTCGCCGGCGCCGCGAAGTCGTTGTATCCGAGCAGCCGTGCCCCTGCATCTTCCTCGACGAACGAGTTGTTGCTCGCCGTCCAATCGATCTGTGTGTTCGCATCACCCAGCAGGTGATACATCCGCCCGCCGAACGGATAACACCGTGGGCGCGACGCCTGACACGCGGCCTTCGCATCGATCCCGAGGCGACCCAGGGCTGTCGCCTGTTTCTGCATGACCGCGCGATCGCTGGTGGCGAGCGGCACCCCGTTGCGATCGCTGATGGTGCCACGGACGAGCAGCTGCCGTGCGGCCGCCAGCAACCGTGGATTGTCGTCGAACCGCAGCGTTCCATCGGCGAGACGGACGAGCGCGGATCGGGCCATCGTTTCGTCGGCCGCCCAGACCTGCACCTGGAATGCGCGCCCGAGCGTAATCGCGGCAATCACGGCGAAGCAGGCGACCACCCAGCGGACGGCCGGTCCGAAGTGCATGGTTGCTCGTGAGGGTTCGCGGGACGCATTCTCGCCGGAGATGGACAGGAGGAGTCCGATCATCGCGAGGTGCGCCGTCATCGCGCTGCGCCCGTAGCTGAGAAACGGCGTGACCACGCCCGTCAGCGGCATCATGCCGAGAACGGCCGCCCCGATCAGGAGCAGCTGAATGAACAGCCCGAACGTCAGGCCAAGCGCGAGGAAGCTGGCGAAGTCGCTCGGCGCGCGCAGCGCGATTCGGATGGCGCGATGGCAAATCACCGCGTACAGGACAGTAACCGTCAGCAGGCCGACGAAACCGAAGTTCTCTCCGAGCGCGGAGAGAATCAGATCGGTGTGGCCCTCGCGGATGTATTGCGGATCGCCGAGGCCGGGACCCGATCCGACGCTCGCGCCGCTGGCGAAGCCCCACAGCGACTGAGCGATCTGGTCTCCGCCCGGCCGCGCGTTCATCCACGGATCGGCCGCCATCGCGACGCGCGTCGCGACGATGGCCGGGGAGCCGATATGCACGACGAGCCAGTAGCCGGCGCCGAGCGCGGCCAGTCCTGCGATCGCCAGACCGGCGCGCCGGACCGCGACCGCCCAGAGCGCGAGAAACGAACATCCGAAGACGAGCGCCGGACCCAGATCGCGCTGTGCCACGAAGAAGAGCGCGACGAGCATCAACGCGACGGCGACAGGAACGACGTACTCGAGTGGTGGAATGGCGATCCATCGCAGCAGCGGGACGTGGCGCGCGCCTTCGTGCGACAGGTTGCGCAGGAACCGCCATTTGCGGCTGAAGTAGGCGGCCAGGAACAGCGTGATCAGGATCCTGATCGCTTCGACCGGCTGCACGCCCCATAGATTGACCTTGGCGTCGCTGCCGACGGGTCCGCTGCCGAACACGATGAGCAGAATGGACAGTGCGAGCGCGCCCGCGAGCGGCGCGTATTGCAGGGACAGCCGCTCGACAGGCATGCACCACGCGAACGCGGCGAACGCACAGCCAATCGCCACGCCGCGCGCGAACGTCACGGCGATTAACGTGTCGCGGACTGGATCGCGAAGGTCGACCATCACGGCCAATCCGATACCGCACAACGCGAATACGGCCGGAAGCAGGAGCGGATCCGCCGTCGATCGGATTGCGCGCCGGACGACATGCAGACCGAAAAAGCCGGCGATCACGAGCGCGACGGCGATCGCCATCGACATCTGGAAGTCGACCACTCGCCGTATGACGATCAGCGGCCTGATCGCCGCGAGATCGGCGCGGGTGAGCAACGGCACCGTGGCGTCCTTCGCGCCGCCGGGACTCTCAGCGAGGCGCGCGCGAACGGACCGAAGCGCCGCGATCGATCGTGCACGCGAGGCGTCAATCGCCGCGTGCCTCAGGTCATCGACATCGTCGATTGGATTCCGTGCGACCCACGATCGCAGCTCCGTGGCGAGCGCTGCCGCCTCGTCGGCTGCCCAGACGGTCGCGAGTACGCGTTGAAGTGCATTGCGATCGGCGCCATCTGCTGCGGGCCGCTTCAAGGCGGCCCCCACATTCGAGGGTAGAGCCTCGTAGGGGCCGCCTTCAGGCGGCCCAACACGGAGCACCGCGATTGATCCGTCTCGAATCCGCTGGTCGACATCGCCCGCCCGTGCCGACCGTCCCGCGATCGCCAGGCCGCCCGCGAGGAGCACAAGGACAGCAGCCATGCACAACCCTGTCGCCTCGACGCGGGACTGGATGTTGCGGCGTGCGCTGATGGCGGGGCTGAACACGTCCGCGCTTGTGTGAACCGGATACGTCAATGCGACGTGGGTCGCTGGACCGCCATGTCGCTGGTGTTTCGACAAAGGTATCGTGCCGACTCGCATGGCGGTCCACGGCGCGCGAAGCGCGCCCAGAAGATACGGTCTGCCAGCCGAGGGGGTTACGGGTGTCAAGGTTCGAAGCCCGTCGGCTGGCCTTGCGGTAATGTTTCGGCGGCTGCCGTGTCGACCGCCTCGATTTCCGGAGCACGGATCGACTGCAGACGCGCATCGATCACATAGACGGCTCGCTCCAGATCGCGCGCAAACCGGCTGCTGTTTGCATAGTCGCCGGCCTGCCGGTATTCATCGATCGCGGTATCCGCTTCGGCGCGCGCGCGCATCAGCAGCGGCTCCTCGCTCGTGGTGCCACGCAGCTGCCGCGCCTGCTTGACCAGATCTTCGACAGCGCTTCTCGAGAGATCGCCCAGCTCAGTGTGCTCCCGTCGTCCGGGTTTGTGGCCACGCTGTTCGGCGGCGGCAACCGCACGACGGGCGAGATCCGCATCGGGAAGCAGATACGTGTAGACCCGCGCCAGCCCAAGATACGGATCGGGAAGCGACGAATCGAGGCGCGAGGCTTCTTCGAACAGCGACACCGCGCGGAGCAGCGCCTGGCGTCGTTCGGGGCCTCGTCCGTTTTCACCATCGATGCGCGCCAGATGTCCCTGCGCATAGCGCAGCCACGCCCGCGCCGACCTGTTGTCCGGATTGATCCGCGCCGCGCGAGCCAGTTTGATCGCCGCCGGTCTGAACTGCGTTTCCAGGCGCGGATCATCGTTGCGAAAATCCTTCAGCATCGTCGCGGCATCCATCGTCAGCCGCTCGGACAGGAACTCACCGAGGTCGCTGGTCGTGCCCGAGAACCACGCGCGGGTGCGCAGCGATTCGTAGGATGTGACGAGCTCGTCGAGATTGCCGGGATCGGCGACCGCCATGCGCATGGTGTCGCGCACTTCGTTGCCGATCGTCTGCTCGTGCGCGCCCACCATGATCACGAGGCCGAGGGCGCCCAGGGCAACGATCTTCCGAACGACTTTCGAGCCTGAAGACGAAGGGCGTCGCTTTGCCTGGGGGATGCGTGTCGTTGGCTGGATCTCGGTTGGGAGCGGCGGCACCGTGGGCAAGGCGATCAGCCGGGCACTGCTCTCATCCTGACGGGAGACCACGCGCGTGCGGCTGTCGTCGGTTTCCGTTTCGGCGCGTGTCGGCTGGCCGCTCGCGAACGCGTCGAGGTCGGCCAGTACGGCCGTGGCATCCGGATAGCGAAATGCGGGATCCCACGCCAGCAGCTTCGAGACGATCAGTCGCAGCGCGCGCGGGATCTCATCGCCCAGCGGCAGCGGTGGTCGTCGCTCGTTGAGCGCGAGTGCGATCTCCTCATTGCTGCCGTTGAACGCACGCTGGCCGGTGAGCATTTCGTAGAGGACGATGCCGGCGGACCAGAAGTCGTCCGAGGTGCCCATGCGTCCCGTGCGCAATCGCTCGGGCGAGATGTAGCCGTAGCTCCCGAACATCACCGCGGTCGCCGTCGCCTGCAGCCCTTTGGCGATGCCGAAGTCGAGAATCTTCACGGCGCCGTCGCGGGTCAGGCGGATGTTCTTCGGCGCCAGGTCACCATGCAGCTGCTGATCTCGCCGTTCACCATCGACGCTGACCGTCGTCGAGTGGGCGATGCGCAGGAAGTCGAAGATCTCGCGCGCGATTCTCACCGCCTCGGCGACGGGAAGCGGTCCACGCTCGATGACGGCGGCGAGGTCTTCGCCGTCGATGAATTCCATCTCGACGTAGAACCATCCGGTGTCGGAGACGAACGTATCGAACACCTGCGGCACGCGGGCATCGATTGCGCACAGCGCCCGCTGAATCTCGGCGCCGCGCGATTCCGAATGAATACGGTCGGCGCTTCCCGGTCCGCCTGGAATCTCGCGCAGGGCAATCACACGCGGCGGATCGCTGCGGCGCGCGCGATACACGCGGGCCATGCCGCCTTGCGCGACGAATTCCCGATCGACGTATCGATCTGCAGCCAGTTGCATGTGATTACCGCCGCCGCGTCGTCAACGCCGGGGAGGTTCCGATGGCGTTTGTCGTCGCCACGTGTGCGATCTCGGACGAGGGCAACCCGGTGACTCCCGGCTGGCCGTTGTCCCGAACGATGTTCCCGGCAATTGCGGCGTGCGCGCCGTCACGCAGCTCGATGCCGGCGCGGGCGGGAGACGTGCGGCCGTTGCGCTCGATTACGTTGTGCAGGATCTCCGGCGACGCGTCGCGCTCGACGAGCACACCTGCCCCGCTGTTGTCGTGTACGTCGCTGGCGCGAAGGCGCGCCGTGGATTGCCCACTGATCTGCACGGCTGCAGACCGAGCACCAACGATCTCGAGGTCGTCGAGGTCGAGGTCTCCGCCTGCGATCCAGACGCCATAGTCCAGCGGCGCGTTGTCGGTCCCCTTGACGACGATCCCGCTGATCGCGCCGCTGTGGATGCCGCTTGCGGAGATGGCCGTCCATGGTCCATTGACCGTCGCCGGCCGCTGCAGGATCACGCTGCGCGGCCGCCGAGCGCGAATCGAGACGCCGTCACGAAGCACGAGCGATTCGGGGTAGGTGCCAGCGTCGATCTCGATGACATCGCCCGCCTGAGCCGCCGTCAACGCGGCCGCGATCGACGTCAACGTGCTGTCGGATGTCGTGGAGACGCGAAGCACGCGCGGTTGCGGCTCACTTGCCGTTGTGGCGCTGCTGATCGGATCGTCCGACGCGATGAACGAAAACCCACGCCACCACAGTGCCGCGGTGACAGCGGCAACGATCACGACCGCGGCGATTGACACCGTCGCGCCTCGCGAGCGCCACAAGGTGGGGCGCGGCGGCTCGGCCTTCGGAATCAGGTTTTGAGTGGTGTCGGGTCGCGGCCGGCTTTGGTCGACCGCAGGTGTTTGCGGCTTCAGCTCCGTCGTGTCCGTACGCGACTCTTTGCTGCGCCTGTGCTGAGTCCCCGGGAGCATGCTGCCAAAAAGCTGGCCGTAGGCGGCGACAACCGTGATGTTGTCTTTGCCACCAGCACGATTGGCGGCGGCCACGAGGTCTGCAGCCGCGAGCGCCGGATCGCTCGAGCGCCGAATGATCCGTTCGATCTCGCCAGCGGTGATGGAATCGGACAGGCCATCGCTGCAGAGCAGGATGGCTTCGTCAGGCCCCAGGCGATCGGTGACGACTTCGATGAACTCGGGATCAGTCGGCTGGCGCGGGCGCGTGCCGACCTCGCGAAACACCTGGTTCCGCTCGGGATGACGCATCGCCTCGTCTTCGTCCAGCTGTCCGCCGTCCTCGAGCAGTCCGACCGGCGAGTGGTCGTGCGTCACCTTGCGAATCCCGGTCGGTCCGATCTTGTAGAGGCGCGTATCGCCGACGTGACCGACGACCAGCTGCTCGCCCGCGGTCACGGCAATCGTGAGTACGCACGCCATGCCGGAAAGCGCCGGCACGCGCTGCGCTTCCGCGAGGATGCTGTAATTGGCGGCGGCGATGGCCTCGCGAATCCGGTCTTCGATCGAGCCGGTTTCGCGGCGAAGTCTCAGCTCGAGCTCGCGTCGTGCGATGGTGGCGGCAACGTCGCCGCCCGCCTGCCCGCCGACCCCGTCGATCACTGCGAAGACACCGCGATCCGGGTCACAGATGAACGCGTCCTCGTTGGTCGTGCGCACGCGGCCAACGTCGGTCGCGGCGCAGGCAGCCAGCGCTGGGAGCTCAGAAATCTTCACTGGCGCTCCACCACACGAGCAGCAGGGCGACGGCGAGCGAAACGGCGGCCATGGCGAACCGGGCCCAGTAGAGCGCGCTCATCACAGCCTCGTGAACGTCAGGGTGACCGCGTCAGCAAGCGTGATGTCCGCACGCGCCGGCAACGCCACTTCCTGGCCTTCGATCTCTCGCTTCAACTCGCCGTCGTACGTCACACCCGACGGAATGCGCCGCCCGTTGATGCTGGTCCCGTTGCGGGACATGTCCTTGATCAGGAACGCGCCGGTCTGTGGATCGCGTCGCAGCCGGACGTGCTCCTGCGAAACGTCCGTCGACCCGCGAAGCTTGACGTCGACCCACACGCCGGGACCGCCGCGGCCGATGATCACTTTGTCCTGCCGGATCTCGAACGTGCGCTCACCGAGATCGTCCTTGGCGTCGAGACGCGCATAGGCTGGAGCGGTGTGCTCGACCCGTGCCGTCGGCAGTCCATCGTTGGCGATGCCTGAGGTGACCGAGACCGTTGCTGTACCGGTCATGTCGGTCTGTTCCGGCGCAGGAAGCTGAAACACGATGGTGAAACGGCCGCGCGGCAATTCCCCGTGCGGATCGGGCAGCAGTTCGAGCTGGCGTTTCGATGTCGCCCGTTCGACCGGCATCGGCGCGGGCGCCCACGGCCTGGCAAGCCTATGAATCGTTCGCCTCAGTGGCGTCGCGCCTCGTTTGGAGAGCCGTTCGATTTCGGCATCGATCGCGCGCCACGCGTCTTCCGCAATCGCGCGGGATACGCCGGCCAATGCCAGGTGATCCTCGGGATGCAGATAGATGACGAAATGCGTCGGCGCAAGGGCTCGCGTGGACAGTCGTACCAGGCGTTCGTCGAGTTGACCGACGAGAGTCGTGATGATGTGGTGCGGCAAATCGGGGGCGAGCTCCGCGACGGTCGCCATGAAGGGCTCCTGGGGATGAACGGCCATCACACGCCTACGCAGAGACGTTACGGAGTTGGGATACGCGGTGTTCGCGGATCCACGGCTGACATGGGATCCACCGCCAACGGTGTTGTAGGAGAACGGCTGACTTGACAGCGATGATGCCTTGGAGTTACCCCTAGGCATACCGCGGTTACACGCGCGGAGACCCTATGGAACAGCCACCGGACCGAGGATGCGCATCGCTATTCCGGCCGACACCATAGTGATGCGCGGCGACGCGACAAGATAGCGACAATTCGAAATGAGCTGGCTGTGTGCCAGCATGCGTGGTCCAACACGCCAATGAAGCGCCCGGCTTCCCACCTCATGAGCCGGGCGTTTCAGCGTACCGACGCTTGTTGGTGCGAAGTTCTCTTCGCTGGATCTTTTCTCCGCGGTCGGTGCAACGCTCACTTCCCTGGATCGGTTCTTCGGCTGTCGGTGCAATGCATCCTGACGCTGGCCGGTGCAGCGGACTCTGACCCTTGCCGGTGCAATGCTCCCTGACGCAACTCCGAAACGTGTTTCGCCATGCGCCAAAAAGGGAGCATGGCCCTTGCCGATGATCGCTCCGACGTTGACGCTGAAATAGGAGTTCGCCAGCAGCGCCGGGAACTGCGTCCGCGTGTCGTTTTTCGGATGGATTCTGGGCGGAAGCGGTCGACGCGACGAGAGCGAGCAGCATGGCAGCGACGGTGAGACGCATCATCGATCACGATTCTATCGGCGACGCGGCTCCGCTAAGCTCTTTCCGTGTCAGAAGCCGCGCCCATTCGCATCGGCATCGACGTCGGCGGTACGAAGATCGAAGGGATCGCGCTCGAGAGCACGAAGGAGTGCGGTCGGATCCGCATCGCAACCCCGCGCGACGACTATCAGGCGACCGTCGGCGCCATCGTCGCCATGATCGCCGGCCTCGAGGAGCGCATTGGCGCTACGGCGCCCGTCGGGATTGGCATCCCCGGCACGATCAGTCCTGCGACAGGGTTGGTCAAGAACGCCAATTCCGTGTGGCTGATCGGTCGTCCGCTCCAGCGCGACATCGAAACCGCGCTCGGTCGCCACGTTCGAATCGCGAACGACGCCAATTGCTTCGCGACCTCCGAAGCGACCGATGGCGCGGCCGCCGGTGCTGCCGTCGTCTTCGGCGCGATTCTCGGCACCGGTGTGGGCGCCGGCATCGTTGCCAACGGGCGAGTGCTCAACGGGGCCAATGGCATCGCGGGTGAGTGGGGACACAACGCGCTGCCGTCGCGGGCGGAAGGGGAGCGGCCAGGCCCGCCCTGCTACTGTGGACGGTCCGGTTGCATTGAAACGTATCTGTCGGGGCCCGGAATGACCGCTGACCATCACGACTACACCGGTCGATGGGAATCGCCAGAACAGATCCTCGCGCGATCGGCAGACGGTGATCTCGCGGCCGAGGCCACGCTCGTGCGCTATGAACGGCGACTGGCCCGCGCGCTGGCCAGCATCGTCAACGTCCTCGACCCTGACGTGATCGTCCTCGGCGGCGGCATGTCCAACATCCACCGCCTGTATGCGAACGTGCCGACGCTGTGGACCGAATTCGTCTTCAATCGCGGTGGAGAACAGGATCCGATTCGCACTCGACTCGTGCCGGCCGCGCACGGCGATTCGAGCGGCGTTCGAGGAGCGGCATGGCTGTGGGGCGGCGCCGAGACCAGCCCGCGATGAGGGCGCTAACGTGTCGAGGTCGAGCCGGTCACCTCGCGGCGGAAGAAGGAACCGCTATCGACAAGCCGCGCAGCGCGCGAGATCGCCTCGAAGAAGATCTCGTCCTTGTCGATCTCCACGAGCATGAAGCTGTTGTCGCTGTCGAAGCCCTTTTCGGTGAGCGCCGATCCCACTCGAATGTTGCCCTCACGAAGCTTCGCGGACCCGCCTTCGGTGAAATAGTAGATCCCCTTCTGCGGCTTCATGCGTTCGTAGAAATGCTCGTGGCCCGAGAAGACCACATCGACACCATGCTCGACGAACAGCGGTTCCACGAGCTCGCGCAGGTCGACTTCCGATCCGTGCTTGCGACCGGAGGAATACAGCGGGTGATGAAAGAAGGGAATCTTCCATTTCGCGTCGGACTTCGACAACTCCTCCCTCAGCCAATCCACCTGCGCCGGCGACATGTAGGTACTGTCGAGCGCGAAGAACTCCGCATCGCCCTTCTTGAAGGAGTAGTAGCGCTTTCCGTCCATGTTGAACGGCTTGTAATACGTCTGGGCCGGATCGTCGTGGTTGCCGAGCGACGCGTAGAACTTCACGCCGGCGTCGAGGATCGGCTTGTACGGCCGCTCGAACTTCTTCACGAAGTCGGCCGGACCCTGGCCGCCGTACATGTTGTCGCCCATCATGATGATGAAGTCGTATGCGAAACGCGAGCGCGTCTCGGCCAACAGCTTGGCAATCTGATATTGGGCGCTGCCGCCGGTGCCCGTATCTCCGATGACGGCGAACTTGACGGAGTCCTTGGCGTTGGGCAACACCGACGCCGCCGCGCCCGCCGACTGCGCCGTGTTGGTTTGCGCCATGACGACGACGGCGTGCGGCCACATCGTCGCACCGGCGACGCAACCGAATGCGAGAGCAAGGACGATCCGTTTCACGTCGACACCTTGTGATTAGTGTGGCGGCAGTGCGTTCTGGACGTAATCCATTATCAACCGCGTGTCCGCGTCCACCAGCACGATGTGGCGGCCGACGAAGCGGTACTGCAGACCGTCGGGCAACCGCGGCAGGCTATTCAGGAGAAGTGGCGGAACCGTGGCAAGCGCGGCGCCATCGGGCACCGTTCTGTTAATCGCGGGTCGGAGGTTCTCCGGCACTTCCTCGAACACGGCGCGCCGGGTCGACTGATCTTTCCCACGGAAATATGCGTCGACCGCCTTCCGGATCTGTTCCGCGACAACAGGCGATACCAGGTCGCCGTGCCTGGCGTCCTTCCGGACGTCGCGCAACGCTGCGGCGAGGGACTCCTGTCGTGCCGCGAGATCCGCGGCACTGGGCGTGGGAGACAACGGTTTGAGCTTGTCCGCCAGCTGCGCACGAAGCTGCAGATACTTCTGCAGGCGATTCTGAAACTCCACGAGCGCCGCGGCTTGCGGGTTGACATTTTGCGCCGCACGCGCCGCAAGCCCGGTCGAAGAGCCCAGCATCAGTGCCGCCGCGAGCAGCGCGCAGAGCGCGTTCATAACCACCTCATAGGTCGTTCGCCTTCGCGCAAGGCGACGGCGGACAGGTCGGACCTTCGCCAAAGTGTACGGCGGGCACGCATCAGACGCGCGGCCCATCGACGGCCAGCACTTTGCTGGTACTCGAGCAGGATCGCCGCGCCAGGGTTTCAAAAGGCGTACCCCGAGTGGTTGAGGTGACCAACCTCGGGCTCTGCCATTCGACGCTGGCCGGCCATGAAAGGACCAACGCGTTGGAGCTCATCGTTCAGCCCCAGGACGGCATCCGGCCCCTTCTCGACGCCGTCGAGAAGGCGCAGAAGTCCGTCGACATCATCATCTTTCGCTTCGATTTGAAGCCGTTCGAAAAGGCGCTCGAGGCTGCGGTCGGGCGCGGCGTCGCCGTCCGCGCCCTCATCGCGCACACCAACGCGGGGGGCGAAAAGAGGCTGCGGGAGCTGGAGCTCAGGATGCTCAAGGCGGGCATTACCGTCAGTCGCACGGGAACAGAGCTCATCCGTTATCACGGCAAGATGATGATCGTCGATCGGCAGGCGCTTCACGTGTACGGCTTCAACTTCACAGCCCGCGATCTGGCGTCTCGGAGCTTTGGCCTCATCGCCAGGGAGCGCCGGGTTGTGCAGGAGGCCCTGCGTCTGTTCGAAGCCGACGCGCAGCGCGAGGAGTTCGAGCCCGGCCTCGACGGCTTCGTCGTAAGTCCCGAGAACGCGCGCGAGCAGCTCGCCACCTTCCTCAAGCGCGCGAAGAAGTCGATCGAGATTTACGACCCCAAGGTCGCCGACCCCGGGATGATTCGCATTCTCCACCGCCGGGCCAAGGCCGGCGTCGACGTACGCATCATCGGAAAAGTCGCCAGGCAGGCGTCCGACCTCAAAGTGCAGAAGTTGAGCGGAGTGCGTCTGCACGTCCGCACCATCATCCGGGACGACGAGGAGGTGTTCGTCGGCAGTCAAAGCCTGCGTGACCTCGAGCTCGAGGCGCGGCGCGAAGTCGGCCTGATTACCCGCGAGTCGAAGATCGTCAAGGCGATCGATGACGTGTTCGAGGCCGACTGGGCCAAGACGGACCTGGGGAGGAAGGAGATCAAGGCACACGAGAAGGAGTTGGCGCTGCAGGAAGTCGCGATGTGAGTCATCGCGAATCACGAATCGGTCATCACGAGTAGTACCTCTCGTACATCCCTCGGCGGAACAGCCATCCGCCGAGTGGGCCCAGCCACCGCAGCACGGAATACATGTAGCCAAGATCCATCAGCTCGATCAGGTTCCCGTCGAAGTCCTTCGCGAAGAAGAAGCGGTGACCGCGCGGGGATCGCTCGGGCCGGCTCACACACTCCACACCCTTCGCCTGCAGGTACTCGTACCAGCGATTGAGATTGCGCACGTTGAAGGAGATGTGCGTGAGGCCGACCCCGTTCCAGGGCACGGCGCGCGGAGGGAGCTGCGGCTGGAACTCGAAGATCTCCAGCACCGCTCCGCCCGGCACACGGATCCAGCCGATCTTGCAGGCTGGCGCGTCGGCGGGGACCTGGAAGAACGTGCGCACGCGGTCGGGCGGCGTATCGGCGACACCGACCAGCGGGCAACCGAAGACGTTCCAGTAGAACTGAACGGCCTTGTTGAAATCGGAAACCGTGATCCCCGTGTGACTGAAGTCGCGGACGCGCACTAGTCCAGCTCCGTCGCTTTGATGTGATCGGCGACGCGGAGCGCCTGCGCTGCGATGGTCAGGCCCGGGTTCACCGCCGCGGACGAGGGGAAGAACGATGCATCGACGACGAACACGTTCTTCAAATCGTGCGTGCGACAGAAGGGATCGAGCACGGAGGTGCGCGGATCCGTTCCAAAGACCATCGTGCCGCACTGATGCGTCGTGTTGGTCACGCCAAATGACTGCGGGTTGATCCACCGGAATCCCCAGTCGCGCAGCAACTCTCTCAGTATCACCCTCAACTCCGCGTGCGCCCTCAGGTTGCTGGGCTGATAGTGCAGACGGACGCGGTCACCCTCAACGGTGACGCGATTCTCGGGCAGCGGCAGGTCCTCGGTCATTGCCAGCCACTGGATGCTGTTGCTCGTCCATCGTTTGAGGGAACCCGGGTGCAGAGCGAGCGCGATCTTCAACCCGATCCTGTCGCGCCGCCGGTGCACACCACCGAGCACCATTTCCGGATGAATGCTGCCCTGCGATTGAATGTGGCCGAGCGGATAGGGCTGCGACGTCGAGGCGCGGTAGTAGTCGTTGATGGCGATCGTCTTTTGAAACTGGTGCGGACCGGATTCGACATCCTCCCACGGGTAGGCGCTGAACATCGTGGTGAGGTGAGCCATGTAGTTACGGCCGACGAGCCCGGAGCTGTTGGCGAAGCCGCGTCCCGAACGCAGGAACAGCGCAGCCGAGTTCGCGGCGCCACACGACACGACGAACAGATTTCCGTGGATGCGCTCCTCGTCGTCATCGCGACGAACGTCGACGGCAACGACGCGTGTTCCCGACGCGTTGGTGATCAGCCGCGTCGCCAGCGTCCGTGTGCGCAGCTCGACATTCGGCCACTCGCGCTGCACCGGTTCGATACCACACGTTTCGGAATCGCTCTTCGCGCCGATCATGCACGGGAACGAATTGCACTTGTCGCACAGCCTGCACCCGTTGTCTTCACCCGGCTGAATGAGGCCGAGCGGCAGGAACGACGGATGCAGCCCGCGTTGGCGCAACCGATCGACCATGCGTGTCATGCCGACGGTGTGCGGAATCGGAGGATACGGGAACGGACCGCGCGGAGGGTCGGTCGGATCCATCCCGGCCTGCCCGTGCACGTGGTACATCGCCTCGGCACAGTCGTAGTACGGAGCCAGGTCCGCATAGGTGATGGGCCACGCCGGCGAATCGCCATCCGCATGGCGGGTGCGCTCGAAGTCCTCCTCGCGCAGGCGGTAGAGCACGCTGCCCCAGAATTTCGTATTTCCGCCGACACCGTAATGGATGTACGGATTGAAGTCGCGCCCCTCCGCCGTGAGCCAGCGCTCCTTCGTGCGATAGCGCTGCTCGACCCACACCACGCCGGGATCCCAGTTGTCCGTGTTCCGTTCGAAGAAGTCGCCGCGCTCGATGACGAGGATGCGGCTGCCCGTCGACGCCAGCGCACGGGCGATCGTGCCGCCACCGGCGCCGGTCCCGATGATGACGATGTCGTAGTGATTGGAATGGGTCACCGGCTGACGGCTCCGATGACCGGCTCCGGATGTCGCACACTCGCGTAAATCCGATCCATCAGCTGCTGATCTTCGAGTGCGCGCTCGAGGCTCATCTCCGGTGGGCGACGCTCGCGAATCGCGCCGGCGAAATCTGTGTACATCGCTCGATAGCCGCGGATGTCGCGGAAGCCCGGGACGATCAATCGTGGAAGGCCGTGCCCGCGCACGACAACGAACACGCCGTTGGACTCGAACGTGATGACACCCTTCCTTCCGAACAGCTTCGACATGCGGAGGCCGCGCAGCAGCGACGGGATCTCGCGCGAGTAATACAAGGCGCCGACCGCCTGATTGTCGTACGTGAACGCGACCAGCATGCTCTTGCTGCGGCGATCCGGGCCGTCGCGCGCGATCGATGGTCGATACCCATGGATCGTCTCGATGCGTGGCCCGAGGCTGTCGGCGAGGTGCAGCCAGTGGATCCCTTCCTCGAAGAACGCATCGCCTCCCGCCATCGTCTCGTCGTTGCGCCAGTCATCGGCGGTCTTCAGTCGCAGTGCAATCGTCATGAAGTGCGCGAATACGAGCTCGCCCACCGCGTGCTCGGCAAGGAGCCTCCGCAGACACACCGCCAGCGGCTTGTAGTGGTCGTTTTCACCCACCAGCACGATGCACCGCGCGCGATCGCGCGCCTGCAGCGCGGTGCGGTAGTCCTCGGCGGTGAGGTAGGCCGGTTTTTCGACCAGAACGTGTTTGCCCGCGCGCAGCGCCTGCAGTGTCAGGTCGAGGTGAAACCGTGGCGGCACCGCCACGACGACGGCATCGATCTGTGGATCGTCAATAGCCGCTGCGTAGCCGGAGTACGTGCCTCCACCGCCGAACCGTCGACAGTACTCGTCTGCCCGAGTCGCATCGCGGCTGGCGTAGTACGGAACGATGTCCCGCCGCAGCGTGCGCAGCTGCCGGCTATGGACGCGGGTGATGAAGCCGCACCCCAGGAACGCCAGGCGCAGGGGTCGCGAGACCACCGTTTGCATCGATCCGTTTGATTTTACTGTCCGCCTGCACGTGGCAGGCGGACTGAGGTGGAGAGTGGGCTACGTCGTCGGCTGAATGGGCGCGGGCTGCGGCTGAATGGTCGCATCGCGCAGCTTCTGCACGGTCTTCCCGACCTTCAGCGAAGCGTAGAAGATCTTTCCGACCGGGATGCCGCCGCGGAGCCGATGGCGTCCGATCGCCTCGAGGCCGGCTGATGCCATGCATCCGCAGTTCAGACAGTCCGGGTTGCCTCCGAACTGACACGGCGTGATCTTCGTTTCCATGTCCGACGAGAAGCACTGCGTCGTCTGCGCGAAGATGCAGTCGTCCGGTGATGCTGGAGGGTTCTTGTAGACATTGAGCATCCCGTCCAGCATCTGCAGCTTGGAGAACCGCGGGCGCAGGCGCCGCAATTCCGCGATCACCCGATGGCGGTCTTCGGCCGTCAGGCGCTCGGTCGAGAGCTCGCCCTTTTGCGGCGTATAGAGGCTGACCCACATCAGTCGTGTGTGCGGGTTGTTCTGCCAGAAGTGGAGAAACTCCTCGAGGTAGCCCTCGCGCCTGACCTGCTGACGCGTCACGGTGCAGTGGACGGTGATCTGATGCCCCTCGATGTGTTTCAGGATGCGATCGTAGGTGGCCGGCGTGCGCCGGACGTCGTGTTCGGGCTGGAGCCCGTCGATCGACACGACGACCTGCAGCTTGTGCAGGCCGATGAACTCCTTCGGGATCGTTCGCACCGCGCTCGTGACCAACTGCGCGTGAATATCGCGCGCCGCCAGCTGCGGCAGGATCTGCCCCAATTCCTTGTATCGGACCAGCGGCTCGCCGCCGACGATCGAGACGTGCAGTGGACGGTGGCGATCGATCATCGCCATGAACCGGCGAACGAGCTCGTCGCCTTTGTAGTCGGACAATCCGCGCAGCGTCACCTGACCGCCGAGATGATCGTCTCCGTACGCATAGCAGCCTGGGCAACGAAGGGGACACTCCTTGGTGATCTCGATCGAGAGATTGGGACGATAGCCCGCGAGGATCCGACCCCAGGCGTGGACGACCTCACGTGCGAGAACAGCTTTCGATACGCTCATGTGGTCGTTATTATGAGCTATTCTGTCTGCTGATGCCGCGTGACCCACAGTTTCCCCGCATCATTCGACGTCGATCGAAGCTGCATGGCTGGGGTGTATTCGCCCTCGAGCCCATTCCCAAGAACAAGCGGATCATCACCTACGATGGTGAGTTAATCGACCATAAAGAGAGCCTGAAGCGCGAGACGAAGTACCTGGAGCGCGGCGAGATCTGGTGTTTCACCGTGAATCGGCGCTGGGTGCGCGACGCCAACGTCGGCGGCAACGTGGCGCGCTTCATCAACCACGCCTGCAAACCGAACTGCTACAGCCAGATCGTCGGCCGCGACATCTGGATCCGCGCCGGTCGCAACATCGAGGCCGGCGAGGAGCTGACCTACGACTACTACACCGACGGCGAGAAGATCATTCAGTGCCGGTGCCGACCTGACTGTGGGCGTTATCTCTAGGCGCCACGCCGTCGTTTTTGTGTCCCTTGTTTTCGTCGTTTCCGTTGGGGCTAAACCATCTCCTGTTCCAGTTGTGGCCTTCTCACGCCCTCAAACGGAAGTCACGGACGCCGATCTCGAGCGCATAAGCGCGGGACGCAGCATCGTCATTGGGTCACCGGCGAATGGGGGACGCGCCACGACATTGCCGCTCGAGGGTTACGTGGCACGGGTCCTCGCCGGGGAGGCAGAGCCATCAGCGCCGGAGGCGGCACAGCAGGCACTCGCCATCGCCGTTCGGACGTTCGCGATCTTCAATGCCGGGCGCCATCGTCGCGATGGTTACGACCTCTGCGACACGACGCATTGTCAGGTGCCTCGAACCGCAACGGCTGCGACTCGGGCGGCCGCATTGGCGACCGCAGGACGCATCCTTACCTACAAGGGTTCACCGGCGGAGGTGTTCTACTCCGCATCGTGCGGCGGACGCTCCGAAAATGCCGCGCGGGTGTGGCCGGGCGTCGACCTCCCGTATCTGCGGTCGGTCGTCGACAATGTGCATGACGACGACGTGCCGTGGACGCTCGAGATGACGCTGCGCGACGTGCAGCAGGCGCTTGCGGCCAACGGCTTTGCCGGTTCACGGCTGACGGAGGTGCGCGTCGACGAGCGCAACGAATCGGGTCGTGTGATGCGCCTCCGACTGCGCGGCTTGCAGCCGGACGTGATCGCCGGCGATCAGTTCCGGGCGGCGATCGGTACACGCGAGGTCCGCAGTACTGCGTTTTCCGTCTCGCGCCAGGGCAATACCCTCCGCTTCACCGGTCGTGGCTATGGCCACGGCGTCGGCATGTGTGTGATCGGCGCAGGGCGTCGGGCGCGGCGTGGCGAGTCCGCGGATGCGATTCTCGCTACGTACTATCCCGGCGTGGTCGTCGACTCAGCGCCCCTTGCCCTGGCTCGTGCGCCCATCGACACTGGAGCAGAGCCTGCCGCGCCGAAGCCGCGCAGCGGCGAAGGCGGGCCGGTTGCCTCTCGCGCGGCTGGCGAAGTTGCCAGCGTCACGCCCGCGAGGGAAATCGTGGCGACATCGCGCGTGATGAGCGGAATCATCGCTCGGGTGCCAAGGGGGTCGGCCGTGACCGCGACGGAACTGGAGCGACAGGCCACACGCGCGCGCGATTCGTTGTCGAAGGCGCTTGGAACGTCGGTGACGCCGATCACAATCGAGCTGCACGAATCGCTGGACCGGTTCCGCGATGTGACGGGTCGCCCGTGGTGGGTGAGCGCCGTGGCAAGCGGCACGGCGATCGACCTCGCGCCGGCTGCGGTGCTGGAGCAACGCGGGGGAGTCGAGCCGGTCCTCAGGCAAGCCATGGCGGAGCTGTTCGTTGCGCCAGCGCTCGTGAACAGACCGGTGTGGGTGAAGGTGGGGGCGGCCCGCTATTTCGCGCGGACGACGGCGGCTCCAGCCGCCGGTAATGTTCGATGTCCCTCAGACGCGGAATTGACGCTGGCGATTTCCGCTGCCGCGCAACGCGAGGCGGAAACGCGCGCCGAATCGTGCTTTGCGCGCGCGCTCGCGCACACTCACGATTGGCGCGCGGTACGCGGACCATAAAGGTCCGCGCCGCATCAGACTGCTTACGCGCGAACCGCGAGGATCTTGCGTCCCTGCAGGACTACCTCGGTCACGAACAACGGCACCGCCCAGCAGCTCCACGCCATCACCGAGAGCTGTTGCTCCTGGCTTCCGATCTTTAGCGCCTCCAACGCGACGACGCCGATCCGGAACAGGACGAACGCGAACGTGACGACGTAGCTGCGGATCATCCATTCCTTGTGATCGGCGATGAGGTTCCGCTTGATCGCCAGGAACGCGAGCCCCGTGGTCGTCAGCCACGCGACACCAAGTCCCGCGAGGCCGGCGCCGAACATCCAGTAACCCCCACTCGGGTGCGTGGCGAGATAGAACGCGCCAATCGAGCTCGTGCCGACGGCTGTCATGTACGCCATTCCCATCCGCCGGTGCAGCCCCATGCGGCGGTCAGCCAGGCCGAGCCACAGCTGGATCGGACCGGTGAGCAGCGCAACCGTGCCGCCGACGATATGCAGCAGCAGCGGAATGCGCTTGTCGGCGTAGAGCTCGGCGTTGTAGCCAGGTGTGGTCAGGTAGGGCAGCGCCGCGACGCCGAAGAACGCCAGCGCCAGCAGCATGGCGAGCGACAGCAGGCCGATGGCGGTCCGTCGTGACGGCGGAGCGGAAATGTCGAGAGTGGTGGTGGCGGACATGGCGCTAAGTTATACGCCGAAATCAATATGGCGGATGTTCCGATTTGACGCGGCGTGGCAAACCCCCAACTTCCAACGTCTGACGCCCGACCAACTCCCAAAAGCATCTTTGGGAGTTGAGAGTTGGTGGTGCGTAAGGGAGTTGGGAGTTCGCGACGCGTGTCGGCGCAGCGCGTCGCTTCAGGCCGGCTGCACGCGCTTGTCCCGCGTGCTCCGCCACAGCATGAAGGCCGATGCAACGGTCCCGATCACGGCGACGACGATGAAGGCGACGACCACCATCTGGAAGGTGTCGGACTGCAGCACGCGCAGAATGCCGCGACCGTATCGCCGCGCGAGCGCCGCTTCAGTGCCGAACCGGAGAAGCCGAACGACGCTGAACGTCAGGAAGAACCGTCCCCGATCGACCTTCAGCGCGCCGCAGGTGAGGATGAAGGGTGTGAGGGGAAATGGTGGCGGCAGCAAGCCGGGTACGGCCATCGCCACGGCGCCGCTTTCTCCAGCCTTGTCACGCAGTCGCTTCAAGCGCCGTGGCGAGACAAGCCGCTCCAGCCCGACTTCACCGGCTTTTTCTCCGATCCAGTAGGTCACCGCAGCACCGGCCAGCGAGCCAGCCGTTGCCAGGACTGGATAGATCCAGAACAGATCGTTGCGCCGGGCGGACAGATAGATCACCAGACCGTCGACGCCGAACGGAAGGAAGAACAGCATCGACGAGTCGAGCGCGGCCATGAGGAAGGCGCCCCACCACGTCAGAAAGAAGCCGAAGAACGACTGGAAGAAGCCGCCCACCCGCCCTAGCGTAGGCAAGGTGGGGGCCGTCAGGCCTCGCCGGCCTCGCGGACGACCAGGTGTGCAGCAGTCTCACCGACGCGGCCGGCGGACGCGGCACGCATGAGCGCCTCTTCGAGCTGACCGGCGACCGCCGCCCAGTCGTAGTGCGTGACGACGAGCTCGCGTGCGGCGTGTTCGAGCGCCTCGCGTCGCGCGGGATTGCGCAGCAGCATGACAACCGAATCGGCGAACTGGGTGGGCTCATCGGCGATCACGACATCGCGTCCATTGGTGACCGGCAGGCCTTCGGCGCCGATTGTCGTGGACACCACCGCCTTGGCCATCGCCATCGCCTCGAAGATCTTCAGGCGCGTGCCGCCACCGATTCGGATCGGCACGACGTAGACCGCTGCGCGCGCGACATGGTCTCGCACGTCGTCCACACGACCAGTGACCTCCACGCCGGAGATGTCAGCAAGGCGCTGGACGGCGGGCGTCGGCGCGCGACCGACGATCGACAGCGTGACGCCCGGCTCCTTCGCGCGCACGCGCGGCAGCACGTCGGTGCAGAAGTGCTTCATCGCATCTTCGTTCGGGATCCAATCCATCGAACCGGTGAACACCAGATGGCGAGGCGCGACATGGTCTGCACGCGGAGAGAAGAAAGAGGTGTCGACACCAGTCGCGACCGTGACGATCGGAGAGCGTACGTCGCGTGGATACAGCTGCTGAAAGGTGGTGCGATCGGTGTCGGACACCGCGAGGACCAGATCGAACCGACCCAGCGTCGAGCCCTCGAACCGGAGCATTCGACGCCACTGCTGACGGAACAGCACGCGGTGGATCGCGTCGGTTTGCTGCTCGTAATGCCGTCGCCAGATTTCGGCCTCGACGTTGTGCGTGAACACGACCGACGGGCACGGAAGCGTGCGCGGCATGTTGACCGCCGGCACCAGGAAATCGCAGACGACGAGATCGAACGATCCCGTTTCGAGCAGTTTCCGCACGGCGTGCGCGTACGCGTGCGATCGGTATCTGCCCGCGGCGTATGGCAACGGGTCGACGATGCTGGCGGCGGCGCCGGCGTAGAAGGCGATGCTGCCTTTCGATGCCGTGCGTCGCGGTACGACCTCGAGTCGCTCGCACACGTCGCGCATGCCGTCCGTGTCAGCGGCGCTGACATCGGGATCGGCGAACGAGAGATAGGTGATGTGGTGGCGCCGCGCGAGGTGGCGCATCAGGTGCCAGGTGCGGAGTTTGCCGCCCTTGTCCAGCGGCAGCAGCAGTCCAGCGTTCAGCCAGAGGATGCGCATACGGTCAATCGGCGGCGGTGCCGGTCAATGCCGGCTGGAGCGTGTGCGCGCCATTCGTGACTGCGCGCGCGGGTGCTGACAGCGTCTGGATGCCGTCGCCATCGATGAACGTGCGATACCAGAGCTCGAGGTTCAGCAACGCCCATATTGCGTCGCCACCTCGCCGGACGCCCGAACGATGCTCGACGAGCAAGCGCTCCACAGCCGGCGTGTCGGTGATCCCTCGTTGCTGCGTACGGCGATCGAGCAGCACCTCGCGCGCGACGTCGAACCAGTCTCGCGCCACCCACGCCGCAAAAGGCACCGGGAATCCCATCTTGGGCCGGGAGAGGATCGCGTCAGGCAGCAGTCCCCGAACGGCCTCGCGAAGAATCCGCTTCGTCGTGAACCCGGAGAGCTTCAGTCGCTCGGGAAGTCGCGCGGCGAATTCCACAAGTTTATGGTCGAGGAAGGGGACTCGACTCTCGATTGACGTCGACATGCTCATCTGGTCCTGCTTCATGAGTAGCTCGACGAGGTATGTCTTGATGTCGGTGTAGAGCATTCGACCGAGCCAACCGTGGCCACCTGGCGCCGCGTTGAAGTACCGCAATGACGAGGCGTATGCATCGTGTGTAGAGACCGATGGCGTCAGAAGTTCGTGCTGCGCGCGGGACGGAATGGCGGCGAAGTTGTCCAGGAACATCGCTGCGGGATCGCGTGGCATGGCGAGGAACGACCGAATCGCGTAGCGGCGCGCCGCGCGAGGGAGCCGCGGAACGAGGGCCGATGCGACGACCGACCGCACCGCTCCGGGAACGAAGCGCTCGTACACGCCTGCCGCTTTCCAATTCAGGAGCGCTCGCGGGTATTTCCCGTATCCGGCGAGCAGTTCGTCGCTCCCTTCGCCGGTCAGGACGACCTTCACATGTTCGCGCGCGAGGGCCGACACGAAGTGCAGCGGCACGCTCGACGGATGGGCGATCGGCTCGTCCTCGTGCCACACGAGTCGCGGCAGCGCACCGAAGAAGTCGCGATCCGAGATCACGACCTCGTGTCTGGTGGCGCCGATGGCGTCTGCGACTTCGCGCGCGTAATTCAGCTCGCTATAAGCGCGATCGTCGAATGCCACCGAGAACGTCTGGACGGGGCGATCGATTTCGCGAGCCATCAGCGCGGCGACGGCGCTGCTGTCGATCCCGCCGGACAGAAACATGCCGAGCGGCACGTCGGCCATCAAACGAAGGCGAACGGATTCCTGCAACAGCGCGCGGAACTGCTCGACGAGCTGCGGCTCGCGCTGCTGCTCGAGCCGCGGGTCCGGCCCATCGAGTGGAACATCCCAGTACTGACTGATGGTGATCGCCCCGTTCGCGTACACGAGACGATGACCGGGCATCAACTTGTAGATCCCCTCGAACATCGTCTCGGGGCCTGACGTGTAGCGGGTGGCGAGGACCTCCGAGAGCACGGCGTGGTTCGGACGCGCGCGGACGAGGCCGCTCTCGAGGATCGCCTTGATCTCCGACGCGAAGAGCAGCCGTTCGCCGCGATCGCTGGTCGCCGGCACCCTCGTCCAGTAGAGCGGCTTGACGCCGAGACGGTCGCGCACGAGCAGCAGCCGTCGCTCCGATGCGTCCCAGATGGCGAAGGCGAACATGCCGCGGAAGCGCTCGACGCAGTCGTTGCCCCACTCCTCGTACGCGTGGACGATCGTTTCCGTGTCGGACCGCGTGCGGTAACGATGTCCCTTCGCTTCCAGCTCGGGTCGAACGCTTGCGTGGTTGTAGATCTCGCCGTTGTAGGTGACCCAGATCGTTTCGTTTTCGTTGGCGAGCGGCTGATGGCCGCCGGCGAGATCGACGATGCTGAGGCGGCGATGGGCGAGCGCGGCGCGATCGTCGACAACGAGGCCGGCGCCATCGGGTCCGCGATGAGTCATCACGTCGCGCATCAGCGCGGCCCGCGCGCGTTCGTCGGCATGGAGGCGGTCAGACGCAACGATGCCAGCAATCCCGCACATCAGTTCGTTCCTTCGCTGGTCGTGCGCCGTCGGTGCTCCGTCATGATGCGACCTGCAGGGACGCCACGTTCACGTCCGGCGTCGTGGCGGATGCATCGATGAACTGACGGAACCACAGCTCGAGCATCACGACCGACCAGAGGCGATGCCGGTGGTCGGCCCGCCCATCGCAGTGCTCATTCCACAGCTTCTTCAGCGTCGGCTCCGCAATCACTCCGCGCTGCGCAAGCCGACCGTCGAACAGAACCTCGTGCCCGAAGTTTCGCAGCGGGCCGGAAATCCACTTGCCGATCGGCGCTTCGAAGCCATGCTTTGGACGCTCGAGAATCGACGGCGGCAGACGTCGATGCAGCAGTTTGCGCAACAGGTACTTCGTGGTCCCGTTGTGCAGCTTCAGCGATGACGGAATCGTCGCTACATACTCCAGCAGCGTGTGATCGAGCAGCGGCTCGCGCGTTTCGAGCGACACAGCCATGCTCATCCGGTCGACTTTCGTCAGCACGTCGTCAACGAGATAGGTCTTCACGTCGACGTAGAGCGCGCGGTCGACCGGATCGGGCGACTCGCACCGCTGATACAGCATGCGGAGCTTGCCGTACGGATCGCTGTCCTGAACGGCACGCGCGAAGTCACCGGTGTAGAGCCGATGCCGCGCTCGATCGTCGAAGTAGTCGTAGTTGTGCTTGTGCGCGTACGCCGTCGACCGTGAGTGGCGCAGATACCGCAGCGACCGTGCACCCTTGATCGACGTTGGCAGCGTCGCGCCCAGAACACCGGCCACCGGCGACATCGGACCAAGCCATCCGCGCGCCGTGGCCTCGGCCCGCTCGACCCGGTGCCGTGCGTACCCGGCCCACAGCTCGTCTCCGCCGTCGCCCGACAGCGCCACTGTGACGACTTCCCGCGCGGCGCTCGAGACGTACATCGTCGGGACGGCCGAGGAATCGGCAAACGGCTCGTCGAAGTGCCACGCCAGACGCGGCAGCAGACCCTCGGCATCGGGCGTGACGATCCGCGTCTGCGCCTGGCATCCGAGGTGGCGGGCGACGGCCGCCGCGTGATCGAGCTCGTCGTACTCTTTCGCGTCGAAGCCGACCGACATCGTCAGCACGGGAGCATCGGACGTGCGGACCATGGCCGCGACGACCGCGGAGGAATCGATGCCTCCGGACAGAAACGCACCGAGCGGCACGTCGCTGATCAACCGCAGCTTGACCGCTTCGTGCAGCAGCGCGTCGGTGCGATCGAGATATTCCTGCTCGTGCCCGGCGTCGCCGTTACCCGGAAATGTGAGGTCCCAGTACTGGCGGACGGACGTGCGCGAACCCTCGACCCGGAGCGTCTCCGCCGCATCGAGCTTGCGGATGGCGCGATAGATCGTGTGCGGCGCGGGAACGTAGCCAAGTGTCAGGTAGGCATCGAGCGCCTCGGGATCCCATTCGCGCGACACCGTCGGGTCTTCGAGAATGCTCTTGATCTCCGAGCCAAAGACGATTCCGTCCGGCAGCAGCGCGTAGTACAGCGGTTTGACGCCCAGGCGATCGCGAGCGAGGAGCAGGATCCGGCGGCGCTCATCCCAGACGGCGAAGGCGAACATGCCGCGGAACCGCGTGACACAGTCCTCGCTCCACTGTTCGAACCCGTGAACAATGACTTCGGTGTCGCTCCGGGTCCGAAAGCGGTGGCCGTGAGTTTCCAGGTCGCGACGCACGTCGGCGAAGTTGTAGATCTCGCCGTTGAAGATCACCTGCACGGAGCCATCTTCATTGCCCAGCGGCTGATCGCCGGTGGCGAGATCGATGATGCTCAAGCGGCGATGACCCAACCCGACGCTGCCGTTGACGTAGTAATTGCCGGCGTCTGGACCGCGATGGCGGACCCGCTCGGTCATGCGGATCACGAGCGCAGGATCGACGGTCCGCGTGTGATCGAAGAACAGTTTGCCCGCGATGCCACACATATCGGATTACTCCACCGTGCCAACGCCCTGGCGCGCCGGGCCGGCGAGAGAGCGCGCCTGTCGCGCGATTCGCCGCGTCCGCGCGGCACCGAAGCGACTTGCCGCGAGCTCCGACAGATACAGTTCCTCGAACGACGCCACCATGCGATCGAACGAATAGCGCGATTCAATGGTCGCGCGCGCCGCCTCCCCGAGCCGTACACTGGTCGCGCCGTCGTCGAGGAGACGCTGGATGCCGGCCGCCAGCGCGGCGGGATCGTCGACGGGGACGAGCAGGCCATTCCGTCCCTCGTCAACCAGTTCGAGGATGCCGCCGACCGCGCTCGCGACCACCGGCAGACCAGCAGCCATGCCTTCGATCAACCCGTTGGGAAACGCCTCGGTCCTCGACGGAAACGCACACAGATCGCTGTCGGCGAGGAGCGCCGGCACGTCCTCCCGATGGCCCAGGAACTCGACCGCGTCTGCGATTCCCAGCGACGCCGCGAGCTCGCCAAGCGGTTGGCGCAAGGGACCCTCGCCGACGAGGCGAAACCGTGCGTGGGGCATGCGCTTCAGCACGATCGCCGCCGCACGGAGCAGCACGTCGTGTCCCTTCTCCGGACGAAGGTTGGCGACGGTGCAGACGATCGGTCGATCGTGGGTCCGAGCGCGTGTCGCGAAGTCGCCAGCGCCACGCGCCCGGGCAGGAAACGCCGAGAGATCCACACCGTTCGGGATGACGGCGATCCGTGACTCCACGATGCCCTCGGCCGCCAGGCATGTCGCCGCCGCAGCGGAGTTGGCGACGATGCGGTGTGCGGCACGATAGGCGAGGCGCTGAGCGGTCAAGTGAACGCGCGTCTTGTCGGGCGGGGTCAGCTCGCGGCGGCTGCCGATCCGCACCGGGACGCGCGCCAGCGCAGCGCCGGTCAAGGCGAAGACGTTGGCGGGCAGGTCGCACGTGTGCACGACGGTGATGCGCCGATGACGCAGCCATCGGGCGAACGCGATCAAGGCGTTGGCTGCCGCGGGCGATTTGAAGCTGCGCATCGGAAAGTCCACGACCTCGTACGCGCTCGTCTCGACACGTCGCAACCATGGTCCCCGCCGGCGGAAGCACACGACGTGCACGCGGAATCGGCGGCGGTCGAGGCGTCGGATCAACTCCGTCATCTGCCGCTCGGTGCCTCCCGCTTCGAAGCCGGAGAGCACCACCGCAATCGGGACGATCGTGCGTTGCTCGGTCATCACACCGCGCACGCCGGCTCGTTGACCGGACTCGGAGTCAGGGTGATCGGTCGCGGAGCCGAGCCAACTGGCATGTCGGCGAACTGGCGGTTCCACAGTTCGAAGACGACCAGCTGCCACAGTCGCAGCGCGTGGTCGCGCTTCCCACTCACGTGCTCATGAAGGATGCGGTCCACGAACCTGTAGTCGAAATATCCGCGGTGCCGCGCCGCGTCCGACGAGAGGATGTCCTGGAAGGCCCCTCGCAGCGATCCGCGGAACCAGGAGTCGAGTGGCACGCCGAACCCCTGCTTGCGGCGGTCGAGGATCTCCCTCGGCACGAGCTGGAACGCGAGCCGTCGCAACAGGTGCTTGCCGACGCCGTGTCGCAGCTTCATGGCGGCCGGCAGCGACGCTGCGAACTCCACCACGTGATGATCGAGCAGCGGCACACGAGACTCGATCGAGTGCGCCATGCTCATGCGGTCGACCTTGGTCAGGCAGTCCTCCGGCAGATAGGTTTCGAAATCGAACGCCATCATCTGCTCCGCCAGCGGCAGCACGCGAACGCCGTCGAATGGCGCAGCAAAGAACGTCTCGGAGTTCCAGCCTCGGAGCGCTCGTCGCACGTCGGCTGAGAGCAACTCCGCGCGCTCGTCGCCGTGATACATCGTCACGGAATCGAGATACCGGCCGTGCGCGTCGCGCGCCAGGTGCCGCAGCAGGTTCTTGCCGCGCACCCCGTGTGGCACATGCCGCCACGTCGCGGCCGCGACGAGGCGGGCCAGGCGCGGCGCACCGCGCTCGAACCTCGTCGCGCGCGGATCCGGAAAATAGCGCTCGTACCCGCCGAACAGCTCGTCGCCCCCGTCGCCCGACAGGACCACGGTCGCGTGCTGGCGCGCCATCTGCGAGACGTACCACATGGCGATCGCCGATGCGTCGGCAAAGGGCTCGTCGAAGTGCCACACCAGTTTGTCTGCAATGGCCAGCGCGTCGGGTCTGACGACGAACTCGTGATGATCGGTCCCGAGGTGGGCGGCGACCTTGCGTGCGTGGGGCAGCTCGTCGTACGCGGGTTCATCGAACCCGATCGAGAACGTCTTGACCTGTCGCGCGGACGCACGCGTCATCAGCGCGACGACGATCGTCGAGTCGATCCCGCCCGACAGGAACGCGCCCACCGGCACGTCACTGACCATGTGCGTCGTCACGGCGTCGGCGAGCGAGCGATCGAGCTGTTCGAGGGCGTCCTGTTCCGATCCGCGGAACGTTGGGGTGGCGGGCAATTTCCAGTATCGACGCAGCTCGATGCGTCCGGCGCGCACCGTCAGTGAATGACCCGGCAGGAGCTTGTGCATCCCGCGGAAGATCGCGCGGTCACGCGGCGTATAGAGGTAGGCCAGGTAATGATCGAGCGCCCTCGGGTCGAGCGTGCGATCGACCTCCGGATTGCACAACAGGCACTTGGCCTCGGAGCCGAAGAACACGCGACCGGCCGCTTCGCAGTAATAGAGCGGCTTGATGCCCGCGCGGTCGCGCGCGAGGACGAGCTCACGCCTCCGGCCGTTCCAGATTGCAATCGCGAACATTCCGCGCAGGCGCTGAAACACCGCCTCGCCCCACTGTTCGTAGCCGTGCACGATCGTCTCGGTGTCACTGCGCGTGTAGAAGCGGTGGCCCAGTGACTCGAGTTGCTCGCGCAGTTCCGTGTAGTTGTAGATCTCACCGTTGAAGACGACCCAGATCGATTCGTCTTCGTTGTGAATCGGCTGGTGCCCGGTCGACAGGTCGATGATGCTGAGCCGGCGCATTCCGATCGCCACACCCGGCTCGATATGCGCGCCTTCGTCGTCCGGCCCGCGATGCCGCATCACGTCGCACATCGCCTGCAGGCGGTCGCGATCGGCGGCGGGACTGCTGCCCGACCCGGTTGTGTTCACGAACCCGGCTATGCCGCACATATGTGGCTGCTCACGTCATCCGTCCGTTGGTCGCTCATCATGCGAACTCTCGCTGGTCCATCCAGCGAGCATCCGTGGCCCGGCGTAGCGTTCGCACCCTGCCTTCGCTCTCGCGCCACTCGGCACCACTGATCGTCAGGCTGCCGTCAGCCTCGTTGTACCGCGCAACGACGTCGCGTCCATTCAGTCGAACCGTGCTCGTCTGTCGAGCGACGTGGCCCCAGAGGAACAGCTGCGATGGAGGCGACGAGGAATACAGCTCGAGACAGCCCTCTCGGTACGCGGCATAGAGGTCGCCAATCGGATCCTGTGACCGTGCGCTCAGCAGAGCATCGTCGTGTGCGGTGACCAGGTGGCCGTCGGCGATCAGCAAGGTGCTGTACCCGCGCTGGTCGCGCGAGTACTGGAGGAGCCGCGCATCGGTGTGGTACTCGGGCGTGTCACAGTAGCGATGTCCGTCCCTGGCGTCGCCGGGCCGAACGACCGTCGCCGTTTCGCACGCGTCATGACGGACACGCGCACTCAACGCCGGAAACACGCCATCCGTCTCGATCCGCAACTGTTCGAGCACGGGCGGCAGCATGGCGCCGGTGGTTCCCAGCCAGGTCGTCATCGCGAATGATCCGTGCGCGGCATGGGTGACGTGTGCGGTCGAAGTGGGCACGAGCAGTCCATATCGAGGCGAGCACCAGCCGACCCCCGTCTCGTCGCCTGAGAACAGCGCCAGGCTTCCGTGATCGGTCAACAGCCACGCGGTCATGCCGGTCGCCTTCGCGCACACGCGACGCACACCGTCGCACGTGACCCGCCATCGCGGATCGAACTGCCAGTGCGTCGTGGCCGTGTGGTCGCCGCCGCCGAGGATCTCGTCGATGACCAGACACCCGCCCAGCTCGCTGGCGATCAAGGTTCGCCGGTGGCGTGCGTCAGGAAAGGCGTCATGAAACGCCTCGGCCCACGCGAACCCGCCGTTGTGCCGCCACGTGGTCAGATGCGCGTCGGCGCGCGTGGCCCACTTGAAGGGACCTGCGGGCACCGCGGATGACCGGCCGTCGAGTGTCAAGGCGTTGTGGCTCGCGGTCGCGCGCATGCGATCGCGGAGAACGGGATCCATCGTGTATGTCGCCGTTCCCGGATCCACGAGAAACGGCTGCGACCCGAGCGTCATGGTCAGCGACAGCGCATCCGCGTGGGCGTGACCGCCATTGAGGAAGCCATGCGGTCCGACGTCGAAGACGATGTGATCGCCACGCGATGTGTGCACGGCGACATATCCGGTCCCGGTAAACGCTGATGCGATGAGCGGACGCGCATCGCTGGCCTGCGTGTGCGAGCTGCGGTGTGCCTCGAGAGCGCTCGATCGCGAGCTCCACGCCAACCAGAACACTTCTTCAGGCAGGTCGGCGGTGATCGACCGATTGAGCAGCAGGTCGGCCAGGGCCAGCGAGTCGCGCACATCACTGGAGTCGCGCTGGCCAATCCGCCACAGTGTTCCGCCATCGTCATCGCCGATCAGCGGGATGTGACCGGTGTCGTCGGCGACCGCTCGCATGAAGCGGTGGAGCCGGGCCACGGCATCGCTGAAGACCGTGACCGCTTCCGCATCGCCCGCCCGTTCGGCCGTCTGCAGCGCCAAGGCATAAAAATCCAACGTGTAGCGGTGGTAATGCGTAGAGCGCTCGACGTGTCCGCCGTCGTCGGCGATTTGGCGATCGACCTGTGTCAGCAGGACCCGACGTCCGATATCCAGCCACCGCGCGCTTCGGCTGAATTCCGGGAGCGCGACACCAGCCACGTATAACGCGAGGGCTTCTCCTGTGAGATGCGTATTGGGGCTGTAGTAATAGGACAGGTTCTGCTCAACGTGCGTGAGCTGCCGATCCAGCGCCACGCACATGTCGAGCAGCCAGAGCGGTTCGTCTTCGACCTCGGCATCACCCGACACGCCATCATGATTGCTGTTCGGGTCCGCCAGCAGGAAGTGCATCGCGGCAAGCCATGAGATCGAGCGCAGGGCGAGCTCGAGCATGCTCGCCCAATTGATGCCGATGAGCGGCGGGTTGGATGCGAGCCAGCTGTGGAGGAAGGTGGTAATGGCCTGCGCGTAGCGGCGATCGCCGGTCAGCCACCAAGCGCGACCGAGCGGAACCAGGAACTGATGGCGGTTCAGCTCCCAGATGATCTTGTGGTCGCCACAGGTCGGGTCGAGGAACGGCACGTCGGCCCAGAATGTCTCCGGCATGCGGCGGCCGTGGACCGGATCCCAGTGCCAGTCGATCCGGCCTGAGCCCGGGTCGAACGAGAGTCGTGGCCACCCGAGAAGGGCAAACTCTCCTCGGCAAATCGCATCCGCATCGGCCGCCGCGCGGGCCGGCGCTTCGGGCCATCGCGAGGCGATTTGGCGAGGCAGCGCATTCGCCGACGCCGGGTCGAGGACGAAACGGCACGGACGGTTGCGGAAGATGTGGCGCAGCCGCTGCTCGACATGCCTCCAATCCCGTCGCTGGATCGCGCGCCCGGTCTCGGCACCGAGCACACCCTCGATGAGGACATCGGCAATCGCGCTCCGTTGCCATGAGTTCAGGCGTGCGGCGACTGCCACACGCTGCGCCTGCCTGCGCGCCAGCGCGCGGGCGCGGAATTTCAATTCAGCGGATGTCACGCCGCGTAACCGATCGAGGATCGCTCGCCTATGGATGGGTTGCACCGGCCCTTCGTGTGTGCAAGTGATGGGCCTGGAAATCGTCATCGGCGCGCGGAAAACCTTTTCCCAAACTGGCGAATGCGGTTCCGAACCGACCGGGACCGTTCCTTGCTCGTTGCCAGGGCGACGGGATCACATGACAGTGGCACTGCCTGCGACGAGCGACTGGGCCCGCTATATCGCCGACGACTTTTCGTTTGCCGACTACCCGCCGGGCGCGCGCGTGCTGGACGTTGGCTTTGGCGGAGGCGAACAGATGCGGCACCTGCTTTCGCGTGCGTGCCGCAGCATCGGCGTCGATGTCGATCCGCAGCTGGTGGCCGATGGACGACGAGCGGGCCTCTCGGTCTGTCGTGCCGTCGCCGAGCGCCTGCCGTTTCGCACGGGGACGTTCGACGGCGTGATCTGCAAGGTGGTCATCCCCTACACCGACGAAGCCGTCGCGGTCGCTGAGCTCGCGCGAATCGTGCGCTCCGGCGCCACCGCGCGCGTGTCGTATCACGGACTTGGATACAAACTGCGCTACCTGTTGACCGACAGGGACTGGCGGCGGCGTGTGTACGGGGCCCGCGTCATCATCAACACCTGCTGGTACGTCGTGACCGGGAAACGGCTACCAGGCTTCTGGGGAGACACGCTGTATCAGAGCGAACGTCGCCTGCGGAAGTACTATGCGCGCAGCGGCTTCGAGCTCGTGAGCACACACCCTGCTGCGCGCTTCCTCGGCGCGCCGGTCTTCATCTACCACACGCTCCGCCGCCGCTGAGGCGAGCAGCTAGCGGGTTGCTGAGATACTCACAACCTGCAATGCAAAATGCAAAATGCAAGATTCAAACGATTCATTTACCGAGCATTTGATACGGTTTGCATTTTGACTTTTGCATTTTGAATTACAGCAGGCGGTGTTTTTCATCAGCCTGCTAATGTCTCGGCGGGAGAGCCGCGAGAGTTCCGTACGCGCGAAACTGGCGCTTTCGCGCACTGGCGGCGATGGCAGCCATCCTTCTCAGGAAGATCGATCGCACGAGGTATGGCGCGACGCGGAGCCCGACAACCGCCGCACCGAGCTTCCAGCTCGAGATCACTCGCCGAGCGCGCCTGAACTCCCGCCGTGCTGCGTCGTAATTGCCCACACGCAGCAGCTCCTTGCCGTTCTCGCGCGCCAGGTCTCCACGAAGATACCGGATTCGCTCGTGCGCCATGTGCGATTCGCGGGGCGACAACGGTGTCGTCTCCACCAGCCGCTCGAGAATCCGGAGCGGACGCTCCACTTGATTCAGCGCGGTCCCGGACACGTTTGCCTCGTGGATGCGATAGAGCACGAGCACCTGCCGGTGGTAGGTGAGGCGTGCGCCGTGTCGCGCCATCCGCAGCCACATCTCGAAGTCCGCTCCGCGCTTGATGTCGGTTGCGAATCCACCGGCTTCGATGAGCGCGTCTCTTCGCGCGACCACCGACGACATCAGCACCGTACAACGCTGACTGATCAGGCTCTCGAACGTGACCGGTCCCACCGACGGGCAGCCCTCCATGAACGTCCGGCCGGCGAGCAGCGTCTGTCCCGTGAACATGCCGTTGCTGTAGACGAGATCGACGTCCGGATGCTGGTCGAACACGGCCAGCTGCTCGCGCAGAAAATCGGGTAGCCACTGATCGTCGGCGTCGAGCATCGCAATCAGGTCGGCGTCTGTCGCGACGTGCGCGGCGTTGCGCGCGGCCGGCCAGCCCTGATTGCGCTGGCGGATCACCGTGACGCGACCTGCATATGGCGCAATGGCCTGTGCCAATGCGTCGGGATTGGGACACCCATCATCGACGACGATGACGTCGTCCGGCTGACGGGATTGCGCGAACACCGAGTCGAGCGCTTCACGCAAATACGTGGCGTAGTACACCGGAATCACGGCCGCGACCCGAACTGGAGGACGTGCTGTAGCCATCATCAACTCGGTCGCGGAAATCCGCCCTTGCGGGTGCGCCGCGGAAGACACGGTGCCATTCCGGTCAGCCAGCCTTCGAAGACGACATCGCTCACCGTTCCGGTATCGACGAATCGCGGCAGCACCAGCGGGTGTGAGTTGCGCGCCGCGATCCCCGGATCGCAGGTTGTTGCCGAGACGACGCCCTGAGCCTGCAGAGCGGTGAAGTAATCGCTCCGATAGTTGCCGCTCGGGTAACAGAAGTGGCGCGGTCTTTGTCCGGTAAAGGTCTCGATCCGATCGCGGTTCTTCACGATGTCCGCGATGAAGTCTTCGACCCGCGCTGGTGTGCAATGCGCATGCGTGTGGAGCTGAAAGTCGACCCCCTCCCGTGCCAGGCTCGCGACCTCGTCGGGCCGCAGCAGCGTCAGCACGCGCTGCCGCATAAGCGCGTCGTAATCGAGGCCGAGCCGGCGGACGAGTGCTTCAACCACCGCATCCTTCGCGTAATCAGTGCTATTCAGCAGACCGTCGTTGATCAGCCGAACAACTCGTTCGCGCTGCTCGGCCGTTTCCAACCGATAGCGTCCGCTGAGACCGTAGATCCCGTCGCCATCGAGCACTCGATCGCGGGCGCGCCACAGGGCGTAGGAAGCAAACAGTCCGACGTTGGGAAGGTTGTGCTCGACCCGCGCCGTCGTGAGGTACACCGTTGCCGGATACCCGTACGCACGCAGCACCGGCCATGCGCGAACGCCGAAGTCGTAATAGCCGTCGTCGAACGTCAAGACCACGGCGCGATCCGGCAATGTGCCGCGGTATAACCTGGCGATCGCATCGTCGAGCGGCAGCACGGTGCAGTTCGTGGCTTTCAACAGCGCGAGGCGGCGCTCGAACTGTGCGACGGACATGTACAGGCCGTCACTCCAGACGTGCTCATCGTCGAGCGCGATTCCGTGGTACGCGAGGATCAGCAGGCGGTGCCTGCGCCACGTGCTCTCAGCCACCCAGCCGGTGACGCCGAGCTGTTTCAACACGTTCAGCGACGAGGTCTTCAGCTCTTGAATCATGCGTCTCAGCGCAGGGCGCTCTCCGCCGCGAGTCGCGGGAGGCAACGGCTCCCGATGGCCGTGAATGTCGATACGAACCAGCGACGTTCGTCCCTATCCAGACCGCACACGAAGAAGATCGCCGCGTACGCCAGAACTCCAGCCGTCAGATATCCGAGCACCGGAACCAGCCCCGCCGGCAACGCACCCGAGCCCGCGACGAGGACGCCACCGACAAGCGCCGCGGGCCAGACGGTTGGCCACACGATCAGACGAACACCGTGCCACCACGTCAGACGAACGACCGCACAACTCCTTGCGAACACGACGACAGCAAAGATGGCGACCGGAACGATGGTGCCAAGCGCCACGCCGATCAGTCCGAACATCTTGACGAGCGGGATGCTGAGCAACAGATTTGCCACGGCGCACAACGACGAGGCGACGGCGACGAATCGATGATGGCCGGTGCCCTGAAGGACGGTGATCGGCATGGCTGTCCACGCGCGCAGGACGACGGCCAGTGTCAATAACTGCGTCACCGGCACGCTCTCCTGAGCGCTGGGACCGATCCACGCGCGAATCAGGACGTCGGCCAGCGTACCGACGGCGCCACACAGGCACATCGCGATCGCCAGCTGGAAGCGTGTGGCCTTCACCATCAGCGATTGCTGTCGTTCGAGCTGACCATCGATGGCGCGGGACACGACCGCCGGAAGAAGGAACGTGTGAAGCTGATTCGTCAGATTGAGCAAAGCCTCGGATAGCCGCTGCGCGATGGCGAAGATGCCGACGGCGGCCGTGTTCATGAAGATGCCGAGGTACAGCGAGTCGGTCGCGAACGTCAGTCGGGTCGACCAGTCGACCACGGCGAGGTACACGCTGAATCCACTCAGCTCGCGCAGGCGATCCCGGCGGAAATAGTCGCGCGAAATCCGGAGCTCCGGGAACACTTTGAATGCGTTGTGCCGGTACACCCACAGCGGGGCGATCCGCAAGATGGTGGTCGCAGCCACCAGCTCTATCAACCCGTAACCCAACCAGAGCACGAGCACGTTGACTGCGGCTGCAGCGATGTTGAAAACGATCCCGACGATGTTGTTGAGATGGTACTGTTCGAATCCATTCGTCACCGCGCCGTACACGCTGAAGCAGAAATAGAACGCCACCTGCAGCGCGATGATCAGCAACGCGATGCGCCCGGTCTGCACTTGCCCCGGTTCCACGTTGAAGATGTGCGGGAAGAAGACCGCGATCAGGACCGCCAGCGCATAGGAGGCGATACCGATGGCGGTGAACACGTAAGAGACGGTGCTGAGGACTTCGTTGAGCGCGACGGGATCGCGCCTGGCACGGAATTCCGCTACGTATTTGACGACGGCGCCGCCGTACCCGAGGTCGAGCACGATGAAGTTCGCGGTGATCGACGCCGCCAGCATCCACAGTCCGTAGTTGGCCGAGCCCAGGTGCTGCACGTTGTAGGGCAGCACGACCAGCCCGATCGCCATGTTGATGGCAATGAGGACGTAGCGCGTGCTCACGTTGCGCGCCAGCGTGACCGCGGTGTTCTCGCGAGACTCCCAGCGGGAGCCAGTGGTCGTCATACGTGTTGGTCCGGTATGGCCGTCAGCTGACCGGGTCGATGCGCGAGTTCCCTCGACAGCCACGCCGAGCCAGGGTCCACGCGGCGCGTTTTGGCGAGTTGCCGCAGCGTGCGCTTGCACACGTACGCCCACCAGATGGTCGAAGGAACGCGATCGCTCAGCCAGCGAGCGAGCCGATATCTCACGAAGCCAGTCGTGTCGGCGAGCGCTGCGAACTGCACCACGAGGTCGGCCTGGTCTCCGCGTAACAGCGCCGTCCGCGCCGTTGTCAGCAGCGTGCGCCTGGTCAATCGCGCGATTTGTCGCTTGACGAGCAGCTGTATGTCGGGCCGGTCGGCGAAGCGCTGTCGCAACTTCACCAGCGCCGCGCGCACGGCCTGCAGCATCAACACTTCATCGGCTGACATGCTGTCGGGGCGACGCCGGTACAGCCCGAGCGGTTTCATGTTGACGGCGACGCAGAACCCAGCGGCGGCGGCACGCAGCCAGTAGTCGTAATCCTCGCTGCGTCGCAAGGTCGCGTCGAAGATACCAATCGCGTCGACCACCTCGCGGCGAAAGACCGCGAGAATCGACATCGAATCCTCGGCTCGTACCAGCGTGAAGAGCGACAGCTTGCGAAGGTTCCCGCGTCGAGAGCGGCCGAGCAGCAGCTGCCCATCGAGCGATCCCCCGAGATTGATGGCGTTGGCGCTCAGGACGGCGATCTCCGGTCGTCGCTGCAGGATTGCCAGCTGTTCTTCGAGATAGCCGGGAAACCACACGTCGTCGCTATCCAGCAATGCCAGGAAGCGGCCGCGCGCGCGCGCGATGCCGACGTTTCTCGCCGCCGCGATCCCCTGATTGGGCTGACGAACGAGCTGTATGCGCGGGTCGCGCAACGCGTAGGACTCGACGATCGCAGCTGTTTCGTCTATTGACCCGTCGTCGATGACGATCACCTCGAAGTCACTGAAGGTCTGCGCGTGGATGGAATCGAGCGTTTCGCGTACGTACAGCGCCGCATTAAATGCCGGCGTGATGATGCTGACCGTCGGCGTGTGACCGTCAGGTTCACGTGTTGGCTGCATGCTCCGGATGTTTCGTACGTTGGGAACGCGGCGCGACAACTGAGCCTCGGCCGGGGGCAGTAGCAAGAGCTGGTCCGCCGGAACTGTTGAGGTCTGGCCTGACGGCAAGAGACACGAACGACGTTATCCTTGCACCCACGCAGTTTCCCCTGCCAGCAGAGGTGAGGATGAACGGTCGAATCTTGATAGCCGTGTGTCTAGTCGTCGGTGGTGCCCTCGGCCGAGCCGACGCCGCTCAGATCTGGGTCCCTGCCGGGGGTGATCTGCAGGGCGCCATCAACAGCGCAGTCCCCGGTGATGAGATTGTTCTGGAGGAAGGCGCGACCTATTCCGGCAACTTCAGACTGCCGGTGACCAGCGGCTCTACCTACATCACGATCCGCAGCGGCAGCGCCACGGCACCGCACGATCCCACCTATCCGCGCCCCGGGGTGCGCGTCTCGCCTGCCGATGCAGCGCACATGGCGAAGATTCAGTCCACGGATTATCAGTTCGCGATCGAGACGGCCCTCGAGTCGCACCACTGGCGACTCGAGGGGCTTGAAATCAGGCGTGCGTTGGGACAGTCGACCCGCGAAATCATCGCGCTCGGTTACGCCGACGAGACTCAAGATAACCTCAGCGTGGTGCCGCATGATTTCGTGCTGGATCGGATCTACATCCATGGCGACCCGATCACAGGCGCGAAGCGTGGCATCGGGCTCAATGCCGCCCACGTCACGATCAGCAACAGCTACTGCGCAGATTTCTTTGCCTACTACGAAGGGTACGGCGACCCGGCTGCCACCGAAGCGGGCGTCGACACACAGTGCATTGCCGGATGGAATGGGCCCGGCCCCTTCACGATCACCAACAACTATCTTTCGGCGGCGGGCGAAAACATCCTGTTTGGTGGGGCCGATCCGCGAATCGCCGATCTCATTCCGTCGGACATCACGATCACGAACAACCTCATGGAGAAGCCGACCGCCTGGCGTTCCATGCATGTCGTCGTCAAGAACCTGCTCGAGCTCAAGCTCGCGCAGCGCGTCCAGATCGATCACAACGTCTTCCAGTACACCTGGGATGACGGACAGCACCACGCGATCGTGTTGACCCCGCGCGGCGATGCGTGGTGGGGCCGTGTCGCCGACGTCGTGTTCGAGGAGAACACCATCCGCCACGTTCCCGCCTGCTTCAATTTGCTGACCATGAACGACTTGAATGCGTTTGGGTACCGCAATCGGCTGTACAACCTCACGATCCGTCGCAACCTCTGTTACACCGATATGGCGAGCTGGGGCGGCTATGGTGAGTTCATGCAGATCACCGGCGGCACCGGCGACGCCTTGACCGGCCTGCTCGTCGATCACAACACCTACGTCACGGCGAATGCGTTCCACACGATCACGCTCGACGCCTACGTGTATGGGGGCGCAATCATCAACAACGTCTTCGACGGTCCAACGACCTATGGCGTCTTCGGGTCCGGCCTCACATCGGGAACTCGGAGCATCCAGGAGTTCATGGGGACGACGACGTGGGCGAATAACGTGCTGGTGCCGCCGGCGTGGCAGAGCGGAAGTGACTATCCGGCAGGCAATTTCTATCCCGCGACGCATGACAGTATTGGTTTCATCGATTACGCCGGCGGCAACTTCACTCTCGCGTCCACCTCGCCGTATATCACCGCCGCCACCGACGGGACAGCTATCGGGTACAGCGCGGCAACGCCATCATCCGACCCTGGACCTGAGGTGCCGTCCGAGACTGTCCTGTTGAGCGATTCGTTTGGCGGCAGCGGCGTTCCGTCGTCCTCATGGATCGTCGGGACGTTCACCGGAAACACGCAGGATGCAATGATTCCGGTCGCACGTGCCTCCGATCTGCTGCAGATTGGGCCGCTGTCCAGCGTGGATACCTGGAACGGGTTGTACAGCGCGAACTCGTATGACTTCACGAACGGCGAGGCGCAGGTGAAGCTCGTGCGGGCGGCCAGCGGCGCGAACGACTACACGATGTTTGCTGCGGGGTTGGACGCCAACAACTTCTATCGCGTCGTCGTCAGCAATGGAACCCTCGTGTTCCAGAAGAAGATCGGCGGGACGAAAGCGGTTCTCTACGCGGCGCCGTATGACGCGATGCAGCACCAGTTCCTGAAGATCAGCCACAGCGGCGGCGGCGTTGTGTTTTCGACGGCGTCACAGGATGGGACGTGGACGGCGCGTTTCCAGCAGGCGTGGAACGGCGGTGCGATCCCGCTTTCAAGCGTTCGCTTCGAATTGAAGGCAGGCGCGGGTGCCGCCACGTCGGGCACGCGCATGGCACAGTTCGACGATTTTCTTGCCACCACGCCATGAGGTGTAGGCAGTCGTCTTGCTACTGAGTCGCCGATCCCGAGCCGAACGAGCCGGGATCGCACGCGACCGGAGCAAAGGTCCATGTTGCAGGCCAAAGTGTCGACGGCTCTTTCCGTTCTTGCCAGGGACGGTCTCCGGGGAGTAGCGCGCACGTCGTTCGAGAAAGCCGGCATCTGGTGGAGAGAGGGCGAACCGATCGACCTCGGCAAGCTCGTCGGCCGTCCCGTGCCTGTCGCGAGACTGGATGGCTGCCGCTTCTTCCTCGACGCGCCGGAAGTATCCGAGAGCCTTCGCTACCTGCTGCTCAGTGGGAAGCATGAGGCGCCCGAGCGGGCATTGGCGAAGCGGTGGGTCGATACGAGTCTGCCGCTCGTGGAGCTTGGCGGTTCGATTGGAGTCGTCGCGTGCGTGACCAACAAGTCACTCCTCGACTCGACCCGGCACGTCGTCGTGGAGGCCAATCCCAAGCTCATCGCGCTGCTGCACCGTAACCGTGCTGTCAATGGATGCCAGTTCACGGTGCGGCACTGCGCCCTCGCGTATGGCGACAGCGTGGTGCGATTTCACGTCGCAGAACAGGCGATTTCCAGCAGCGTGCATCTGCCGACGACGGAGGTGGCGGTCGTCCCGACGACGACGCTGGCGGCCATGCTGGATGAGCATGCCTTCGACCGGTGCTCGGTGATCTGCGACATCGAAGGCGCAGAGATGGATCTCGTCGAGCACGAAGCGTCTGTGCTTGCCTCACGTGTGGCGATGCTGGTTCTCGAGATTCATCCGCGCAAGGTTGGCGAGGAGGCCGTCACACGGTTACGCCACCGGCTTCGCCAGGTCGGGTTCGAAGAAGTCGATCGCGTCTGGGACACCCTCGCCTTGCGCAACACCACGCTCTAGTTGCGGCTCAGTCTCCTCCGTCCAACCTCTGCGAGCATAGGAATTGCTTTGCTGGGACACGAGCTCAGGCATGCCCGCGATCGGTGCGCGGTGAGGTCTCAGGAGCATTCGTTTCGGAAGCACGCATGAAAAAGGTCATTCGCAAGGGCATTCGCGACATCATCGTGGACGAGGTTCCCGAACCCGTTGTATCGCACCGCCACGTTCTGGTTCGACCTCTCTATTCCCTGATCAGCAGCGGCACGGAAACGGCCAGTATCCACACGCAGGGAGTGGTGAAGGAGGTTGCCGACAATCCTTCACATATTCGGAAAGTTCTTACCGTCATGCAGGCGACCAGTCCTCTGGCCACGCTGCGCGAGGTGCGGGCGAAATTCAGCGAGTACGCAGGGCTCGGCTACTCCGGCGCGGGCGTGGTGATCGAGACGCACCGCAGCGTCCGGGACTTGGAAGTCGGCGATCGCGTGGCATACGGGGGAGAGACGACAGGCCATTCCGAAACGATCGTGACCGGCCGCAATCTGGTCGCGCGTGTGCCCGATGCCGTGACGACCGAGGACGCCTCGTTCGCGACGCTCGGCAGCATCGCACTCAACGCCGTTCGCATTGCCAACATCCAGCTCGGTGAAGCCGTCGTCGTGCTCGGCCTTGGCCTGGTCGGCCAGCTGGTTGCGCAGTTGGTGCGGTTGCAGGGCGGCGTGGTGATCGCGACCGATCTTCGCCAGGACCGGGTCGACCTCGCGCGAGCGCTCGGTGCAGACCACGCGGTACCGGGAGGCGAGGCGCTGATTGAAACGGTGTTCGCGCTGACCAACGGCCGCGGCGCGGATTGTGTGATCATCGCGGCGGCCGCCAAATCGTCGGTGCCATGCCGGCAGGCGCTGGCCGCCACCCGCGACCGTGGACGCATGGTCGTCGTCGGTGCGGTCGACATGACGTTCCCGTGGAACGACATGTATTTGAAAGAGGTGCAGCTGTTGATGGCGCGCGCCTATGGTCCCGGCAGCTACGACCCTGTGTACGAGCACGAGGGACAGGATTACCCGCTGCCGTACGTGCGCTGGACCGAGAACCGCAACATGGAGGAGTTCCTGCGCCTGGTCGGCATCGGCCGCGTGCAGCTGAAACCGCTCGTCACGCACACGTTTCCGCTGGAGCGCGCTCCGGAGGCGTACGAGACGATCATGCAGCCCGGCTCCACGAGCCTGGCCGTCCTGCTGCAGTATCCAGCCAGCCTGACTCACGATCCCACCGCCGACTACAGACCCCGACGTCGCGTCGACATCGGCACGCCGGTGTCGAAACCGGACGGCGATCTCGGCGTCGCGCTCGTGGGCGCGGGAAATCTTGCGCGGTGGCAGCATCTGCCAAACATCACGGGGATTTCCGGAGTGAGCCTGCGCGCTGTTCACTCGAGCAACGGCACGCGCGGCAAGAGCTACGCGATTCGCTTCGGTGCCGCGTACACGGCGACCGATTACTCGCAGATTCTCGCCGACCGCGATGTGGACATTGTTGTCGTCACCAGCCGGAACCAGCAGCACGCGTCGGAGAGCCTCCGCGCATTGGCCGCGGGCAAGCACGTGTTCGTGGAAAAGCCGATGGCGCTCACCGAGGACGAGTGCCGCCAGCTTTCTGAGGCGGTGAAGGAGTCGGGGCGGCAGTTGACGGTCGGCTTCAATCGCCGGTTTTCTCCCTTCTACACGCCGATCAAGGAGAAGCTGTCGAAGCGCGCAGGCCCCGCGGTGCTCCAGTGCCGCGTCAATTCGCCAGGAATCTCCGGCGCGTATTGGATGGCGGATCCGGCAATTGGCGGCGCCATTCTCGGCGAAGCCTGTCACTTCATCGACTTGATGTACTGGCTCCTGAACGCCGAGCCCGTTCTGGTCACGGCGTACGGTCTCCCGCGCGGACAGCAGGATCCGATCGGCGAAAACAACATCGTCGCGAGCTTCTTGTTCGCGGACGGTTCCATTGGAAACCTCACGTACTGCACCGTCGGCAGCAAGACGTCGGCAGGCGAGCGCGTCGAAGCCTACGCGCCCGGCATTGGCCTCGTGTCCGAGGACTTCAAGCGTCTGGAGATCAAAGGCGCGGTTCGCACACGCCGGCGGAAGATGTTCGCCGAGAAGGGCTACGACGAGCAGATGCGCGATTTCGTCACGGCGATCCGCAACGGCAGCGCGCCGGCGGTGACTGTGGTCGACGGGATTCGCGCGACGATCGGTTGCATCAAGCTGATGGAGTCCTGCCGCACGCTGGAACCGCAAACCATCGACCTCGACGCCTATCTGTCCTGACCTCATGGCCGACATCCGGATTCTGCTGATTGCGCCGTCGCTCGACATCCTGGGAGGGCAGGCGGTCCAGGCGACGCGCCTGCTCACCGGCTTCCGGAACGAGCCCGGAATCCGCATGGACTTTCAGCCGATCAACGCGCGGCTGCCGAAACCGTTGGACACCATACCCGTGCTGCGAACGGTCATCAGGCTGGCGATCTACTGGGCGAGCCTGATCGTTCGCGTCCACAGATACGACGTGATTCACGCGTTCTCGGCGGGGCTCACGTCCTACGCGCTATGGACGCTCCCGGCATTGCTCGTGAGTCGTCTCTATGGGAAGAAATTCGTTCTCAACTACCGCGACGGCCAGGCGGAACTGCACCTGCAGACGTGGCGAATCGCGAAGCCGACGCTGCTGCTCGCGACAGTCGTCGTGTCGCCCTCCGATTTTGTCGTCGACGTGTTCCGGCGTCACGGCATCGCCGCGCGACGTATCTACAACATCATCGACACGACTCCATTCGTCGATCGGCAGCGGCGCCGACTGCGGCCGTCGATCATGACCAACCGGATCCTCGAGCCGCTCTACAACGTCGGATGCATCCTGCGGGCATTCGCGATCATTCAGCAGCGCTATCCGGACGCGACGCTGACCGTCGCCCATGACGGCTGCTGCCGTCCTCAGCTGGAGGCGCTCGCACGGGAGCTTGGACTGCGTAATACGGAATTCGTTGGTCGTGTTCCGCATACGAAGGTTCCGCTGTTGTACGACGCGGCGGACATTTACGTGACGAGCCCGAACTTCGACTGCATGCCCGGCTCGCTGCTCGAATGCTTCGCCTCAGGGCTGCCGGTCATCGCGACCAGGGCCGGTGGAATTCCATTCATCGTGACGCACGGGGTCAGCGGCCTTCTCGTCGAGCTGAACGATCACGAGGCGATCGCCGACTGCGCGTTCCGCCTGCTCGACGATCCAGACCTCGTCGAGACGTTGACTCGCAATGGGCGCGACGAGCTCGAGAAATACCGGTGGAACCATGTGCGAGCGGAATGGCTGAAGCTGTACCAGGAACTGATGAACGACTCCGCCCTCGAACCGGCGCGACGTCGAAGCCCGCTCGTACAGCCATGACGCGCACCTTGACGACGTCGGGCGATCGACCGCTGGAGCTTGTCTGGCGGAACGTCACGACGCGCTACGTCAGCATCGGCGTCGACGGGGTCATCGGCCTGCTCCTGCTGCCGTTCACCATCGCTCATCTCGGCGCGTCGGAATATGGCCTGTGGGCATTGGCGACGTCGGTGACCTGGTTCTTCGGCGTCCTCGATCTTGGATATGGGGGGGCGTTGGCGCGGTTCATCGCCCGCTATCGCGCGTGGCAGGACCGGACCGCGCTGAACGAGATCGTCAGTACGGTCGGATGTGTCTACGCGGCGCTCGGCGCGATCTGTTTTTTCGTGACGCTGGCGATCGCCTGGTGGGTCGAGGCGCTGTTCAATATCGCACCGAATCAGGTTGCTACGGCGCAATCAGTGCTGCTGATCGTCGGCGCCTATCTCAGTATCCGTTTCCCATTCGCGATCTTCGGCGGCGTCGTGTATGCGTTTCAGCGCTCCTATCGGAACAATCTCGCGAGCATTGTCGCGAGCGTCGGTGTGGCGCTCGTGACCGTGCTCATGCTGCGCGCCGGCCATGGTCTCGTCGGCCTGGTGGCGGCAACGACCGCCGTGCGCGCGCTGTCCCTCGGCGCGTTCACGTGGAATGCGTATCGCGTTTTTCCGGAGCTGCAGGTCAGCCCGTGGTTGTTCCGTCGCAACCGATTGCACGAGGTCACCGGCTTCAGCGTCTACATGTTCATCCTCGATTGCGCCGCGAAGTTGAATTACTCCGCGGATGCGCTCGTGATCGGCGCAATGCTCAACACGGCTGCCGTCGCCGTGTGGACGGTCGGGCAACGAGTGGCGCAGTTCACGCAGCAGCTGACCGGCCAGATCACTGACGCGCTCTTTCCGGTCGTGGTCGACAGCGACGCCGCACAACGGCAGGAGCGTCTGCAGGCAATCCTGATCCAGGGGACGCGCGTGTCGCTGGCGTTTGCCGCTCCCGTGTGCGTCGGCTTGATTGTGCTTGCCGACCCGCTCATTGACGCCTGGATGGGTGCGCGATTTTCGGCGAGCGTGCTCCCGACTCGGTTGCTGCTCGGCGTCGTGCTGGTGCGCGCCGCCACGTCGTCGGCGAACGTCATTCTGAAAGGCGCTGGTCGCCACAAGCTGCTCGCGTGGACGAACGCGAGCGCCGCGATCGCCAATGTCGTGTTGAGTGTGTCGCTCGTCGGGCCATTGGGATTGACGGGCGTGGCGATCGGCACGTTCGTTCCCGTGACGCTCTCGGCGCTGCTGGTGCTGTATCCGGCCGCGTGCCGACGAGTGGGTCTCGGCCTACGCAGAGCGGTGGCCGACGCGATATGGCCTGCCGCATGGCCGGCGGCCGTGACCGCTGGGGTGTTGTGGATCGAGCGGGCGTTTCACGCCGGCAGCATGATCGAGATCGCCGTCATGCTCGCGATTGGCGCCATCGTCTACGCCGGGCTGTTCATTGGTCTCGCCATCGCACGCGACGAGCGGCGAGTCTACCTGCTGAAACTGCAGACGCTGCTCATCGCGCGACGCGAACCGCCGCCGACTCCTCGCCTGGTCGCCGACTAGCACTTCGAGGCGCGGCCTCGGGCGCGGCTGCCTGCCGGCGATAGAGGTGCTTGCCGTAGAAGAACCCGGCGAGCTCCCACCAGGCGAGCTCCCGAGCGAAGATCCGCTCCTCGTCACGCGCGGCGATCGCGCGTATCGCGTCGAGGGTTCCCCGCATGGCGTTTCCGATCATGTAGCGCGGAACGCCGAACAGGTATTGCACTGGCGCAGGTTGTCGGGCGTCCAACATGGCGAGAGAAGCGCCGTGCCAGAAGCACCAGCGCCGGAAGTATCGTTTGGTCAGACGCTCCGGCGGGACGTAATGCAGGATGACGAGATCGGGGCGATAGAATCCGCGCGCGTCGACCGCCAGCAGGCGGTTGAACATGTCCCGGTCCTCGCACGAGAGGAGGCGCGTCCCGGCTGCGCGACCGAGGTCGGTGGCATAGGGACCGACGCGGTCGAGGATCTGACGGCGAATCACCGCATTGCCGCCCATGAGCATCGCGTCGAAGTCGGATCCGAACTGGCGGACCACCGCGCCACTGTCGACCCAGCCGACCGCCGATCGATACGATGACCCGAGCCATGCCGGCCGCTGTCCGCCCCAGCGCGGCACATACGGACCGCCGATGAAATCCACGCTCGCGTCCGCAAACACGGTGGCAATCGTCGTCAACCACTCGCGATCGACTTCTTCGTCGTCGTCGATCATCGCCACGAGGTCTCCGCCGCTGGCCGCGATCCCTGCGTTCAGCGCATGCGACCGACCACTCTGGGGCTCGTACACATACCGCAGCGCGCCGTTGAACTGCGGCGCGTATTGCTGAACGACGTCCCTGGTGTCATCGGTGGATCGGTTATCGACGACCACCACCGTCGTGGAGAGGCCGGCGGGGCGGTCGGCGGCGAGCAGACTGTCGAGCGCACGTCGCAGCAGCGACGAGCGATTGAATGTGGGGATGACCACGTCGAGTCGGAGGTGTGGCTTCATCCGATGACTGCTCGGCTCTGTGCCGCGGCGCTCGCGATGAACGAAACTTGTCGATCGTGCGATCGCGATTCACGAGCTTCGACGGGGAGATCGAGTTCGATGAGCGAGTACAGCTCGGTAATCGCGCGATCGGTGGCATGACCCGGATCGTGGAAGAGCTCCTCCGCGACGCGCCGGCGCGCCTGCGAGCGCTCCGCCGGATCGGTCAGCGCTCGATCGGCCGCCGCAACGACCGCCTCGGCACTCGCCACGGTGGTCGACGCGGCCGCCATCAAGTCGACATAGTCCTGCGGGATGTTGGCGCCCTGGATCAGCGCCGGAGAGTCGATTCGAATCAATGGACGATCGAGCAGCAGGTACTCGAATCCGATCGAACTGTGATCGGTGACGAGAGCGTCCGCGGCGACGAGCCACGGCGACGCGTCCGAGGCTGTGATGAAGTGCCCCTGTCCTCGATCCAGGAGCGGCGCCAGACGGCTCGCCCAATCGATGCCTCCGGAGTTGGCGACCCGAGAGTCGAGCGAATTCTCGTGCAGCTTGACCAGAACTCGATATCCGGCCGAAACCAGCTCCGTCACCACCTCTTCACCCATGACGTTGAGGGATGAAAAGGGTGTCCACGTCGGCGCGTACATGACCGTGGGCCGGCTGGGATCGATGCCGTGGGCTTCGAGTACGCCGTTGCGGGTGTAGGTGCCATCCACGAGGCAATCCGCTTTCGGCATGCCGATCATGCGGATCGCCGAGCTGTCGGCGTCGATTGCGCCGGTCGCGATGTAGTTGGTCAGTCGTCGTCGATTGATGAAGAACAAGCGGTCCCAATGCCGCATCGACGTGTTCGGCCGGTCGTAGATCTCGCTCCATTTGCCTGCCACGCCATGGAACGTCTGGACGCGGCGGGTGCCGCGCGGCAGCGTCGCCCACACGAAGTCGGCGGCGACGTACGCGTCGAAGCGCTTGAGCATTGCGGCGCGTGGCGAGATACGTGGCGCCTCTCGAGGCGCATCGCGGAAAATCCGCTCGACCTGCTGTGGCCGTTCGCTCGAGATCAGCCATGTCCGCACGCGTCCGTCGGCGAGCAGGCGTGCAATGACGGGCCGCATCATCCCGTATTCCATCGCTGTGCGGGCGTCGAACACGACGTCGCGGACACCGGGAGCGCGCCGGCGGTTCAGTCGGGCGTCGGCGACGCTCACGAGCCGGCGAACCTCGGCCGCCAGCGGACGCCGGTCGCCATTGCGGCGCTGCCGCAGACGTGTGCGGAAGAACCCAGAGAAGAATCGCAGCCGCAACTCGTGGAGGAATGCGCGCGGCAGGTCGGCGACGAGAAGCGCTCGCGCCCATGCACACAGGTCGGCGAACGCTTGCCGGTGCAGATGCGCGGGCACACCGAACAAGGTGCCGGCGCGCGTCCGCTCCATCTCCTCGGAGCGGAGCATCGCGTGGAAACAGCCATGGCCCTGGTGCCAACGGCGATGGTAGGCGCGGTCGAGCCGGTTTGGTTGCACCTCCGCACTCAGCGAGACTCGGGGGTCGTAGACCCCGAATCCGCCGATGCGCAGGAGGCGCAGCTGGAACTCGTGATCCTCGATTGACCCGATGCCGTCCTCGACGCGTTGGAAGTCTGTGGAAAAGACACCGACGCGGTCGAACACCGATCGCCTGAATGCCACGTTCGCTCCCACCAGGCAGAGTGGGTTGTTTCGTGTGACCCGCAGGCAGGCGTCGCCGTAGTCGATCAACGCGAGCGGTGCCCAGTAATCACGCGTCAACCACGATGGGGGCGGGGAGGGCCAGCGCGGCAGCACGCGACCGCCAACAAAATCGGCGTCCGGCGACTCGTCGAAGGTACGAACGATCGAGGCGATCCAGTCGGGACTGGCCCGCACGTCATCGTCGGTGAAGGCAACGAGAGAAGCGGTCGCCGCGTCGATGCCGGTGTTCCTCGCGTAGGACACGCCTTGCCGGGGCTCGAACAGATAACGAACGCGCGGATCGCGAGCGGCGACGCGCTCGATGATGTCGCGAGTCGCATCGGTCGAATTGTTGTCGATAACGATGAGCTCGAACGGGGGAGTGGGCTCCGATTGCGCGAGCACGCTGGTGATCGCCGGTTCGAGCAGGTGCCCTCGGTTGTACGTGCACATGATCACCGAGACGGCCGGCGCGTCCGATGCTCGCTCGCCTGTTGTCGATATGCCGCGGATCATTCCGAGGGCCAGTGTGTGGCGCAATGGCTCCAGTGCCTCAGCGCGACAGCAGAGCCCGTGCCACTTCCGGCGCGCATGGACACCCCGCCGATGCGTCGATGCCGTCGCACCGAGATCTTGCGGCGACCCATAAGATGGTTGGAGTCCGCGCGTGAGGAAATGATTTTCGACTTTTGAGTAGTTGATTGACCTCGCAATCGCCTATGACAGGCGGACCTTCAGAGCGGTAATCGCTCGTCGCTGTTTGTCGATGCGGGCACATTCGTTGCTCCCATGAAGCCCAATGACTCGACCTCAACGGTTCATACTGGTTGCCTTACTGACCTCGCTCGCGATCCCCCTCACAGCGTCCGCACAGGAAAGCCTCTGTGACACGCAGTTTCAGGACTGCCGCGCCCCGCTGATCAATCTGATTCGCACCGAGCGAGTGGGCATCGACGTCGCCTTCTGGTATATGGCCGACCTCGAGCTCGCCAACGAACTGGTCAAGGCATTCAAGAACGGAGTCCCGGTGCGCGTGCTGGTGGATCAACGCGCCAATGCCACCAAGCCGTTGAACGCCACGGTGCTGTCGACGCTGCGCGACGCCGGCATTCCGATGCGCGAGAAGTTCAACACGAGCGAGGACATCCTCCACTTCAAGATGATGCTCTTCGACGGGCAGAACATGGTCGAGTTCAGCAAGGCCAATTACTCGACGGAGGAGTTCATCCCAATCCAGCCGAACGTCAATTACTCCGACGAGGCGGTCTTCTACACGAACGACACGCGGCTGACCAACAGCTTTCGCCGGCGATTCGACGACCGCTGGATCGATACGACGGTGTTCCGCAATTTCGCGAACATCACGGGCACGCCGACACGACGATACCCGCTCTATGCCATCGATCCGTCGATGAACTTCCCGCCCCCGCAGTACTACATCCCCCGCTCGGTGGGGCGCTACGACAGCGAGACGCAGAAGATCGACGCCATCGTCTTCCGCGTCACGGACCACGATCCCGCGGACGCGATGATTCGCGCGGTTGCGCGCCACGTTCCCGTGCGGTTGATCAGTGAGCCGACCGAATATCGGAATCCCGCACGGCTCTGGGATGCCGCGCACATCGACCGGATGTACATGGGCGGTGTCCAGATCAAGATGCGCCAGCATGAAGGCCTGACGCACGAGGCCTCCGTCGTCATGTATGGGCTCGGCGAGGTGATCTTCGGATCGTCGAACTGGACGACGGCGTCGTCCGCCTATCAGGACGAACACAATTTCTTCTACAACCCGACCCTCAACAAACCGTGGTTCTTCCAATGGTTTGCCAATCAGTTCGAGGGCAAGTGGAACGACACGGTCAACTACGTGCCGTTCCAGCCGCTGCCGCCTGACGCGCCGGTGTATTCCTCTCCCCAGAACGGAGCCTCGGGACAGTCGACGACCGTCACGTTGACGTGGGACGGCGGGACCTGGTCGCACCTCTACGATGTTTATCTCGGCACGTCGTCGAATCCGCCGCTGATTGCGTCCAACCAGCAACTCGGAAGTCCGACCAGCGGTCAGCTCGAAACCTACACGGTCAACAATCTGCTGCCCGGAACGCTGTATTACTGGCGAATCGTCGACAAGACGTTCGCGGAACGCGTGGCCGGTGGCGAGACGTGGAGCTTCATGACCGCAGGTACCCCGCCCGGTGGCGGGGGCGGAGGAGGAGGTTCCACACCGTTTGGTGGCACAGCGGCGCCCGTGCCCGGAACGATTCAAGCGGAGAACTTCGACGAAGGAGGTTCGTCCATCGCCTACTACGACACAACGTCTGGTAACAAAGGGGGCGTGTATCGATCGACGGATGTCGACATCCAGCAAACCTTGGATACGGGCGGCGGCTATAACCTTGGCTGGACGAAACCCGGTGAGTGGCTGAAGTACACCATCAACGTGACGACGGCTGGCACGTATACGCTCGAGTCTCGCATCGCCAACGTCGGCGTCGGCTCGTTCCATGTCGAAGTCGACGGCGAGAATCGCACGGGTACGATCACGGTGCCTGATACCGGCTCGTGGAATACGTGGCAGACGATCAGCACGCCGGGGATCTCGCTCACCACCGGTACGCACGTGCTGCGCGTGGTGCTGGATACGATGGGATCCGGCGGCGCCGTTGGCGGGTTCAACTGGTTCCGCTTGACGACCACGTCCCAGCCACCACCTCCTCCGCCACCGCCCGGCAGCACGCCGTACGGTGGTACGCCGTGGGCCGTTCCCGGGTTGTTCGAGGCGGAGAACTTCGACGACGGCGGCAGTGGCGTGGCGTATTACGACACGAACGCCGGAAACAAAGGCGGCGTCTATCGTTCGACCGATGTCGACCTGCAGCCGACCACCGACGTCGGTGGCGGCTACAGCATCGGCTGGACGAAGGCGGGCGAGTGGGTGCAGTACACGGTGAACGTGGGTACAGCAGGGAACTACGCCTTGCAGGCGCGCATCGCCAACATCGGCGTCGGAACCTTTCACGTTGAAATCGACGGGGTGAATCGGACCGGCGCGGTCACCGTGCCCAATACCGGCGCGTGGGACACCTGGCAGACCATCCAGACTGCGGCGCTCTCGCTGACGGCTGGTCAACACAAGGTGCGAGTCGTCTTCGACACGGTCGGCTCGGGCGGCGCCGTGGGCGGATTCAACTGGTTCCGATTCGTCACGCCCTGAGCGCGGCAGGATGCTGAACGTCCCTGTCGCGTTGAGACGGTCGGCAGTGAAGCGGCTGGTTCATGCAGTCTGGCCACCCGCGCAGCCAAGGGCGACGAGCGCAATCGTCGACCCGCCAGGATTGGCGTCTGACCTCAGGCGGCTGTTCCCCGATGGGGCGACGACGGTCTTCGACGTCGGCGCGTACAAAGGGGAATTCGCCGCGCTGATTCATGGCGCATTTCCCGCGGCGCGCGTCTGGTGTTTCGAGCCGTTCCCCGCCAGCTATCAAGGCATCGTGACGCGGTTCGCGGACCAGTCGTGGGTTCAGGTCGAAAACTATGCGTTGTCCGGCCAGAACGGCACGGCCGAGCTGATGATCGGTGCAGACCTCTCGACGAACTCGATGGTGTCGCCGGTCGTGAACGCTGGAACCTTCGCCACCGATGTACCGCGAATTCCGGTGCACGTGCGAACGCTGTCGCACTGTGCCTCGGAGTTGCTGGGTGAGGAGCCGTCGCTCTCGATCCTGAAGGTCGATACCGAAGGTAACGATCTGCGCGTCCTCGAAGGGGGCGAGGACCTTCTGCGTGCCGGGAGAATCGACGCGGTCCACGTGGAGGTCATGTTCATCGAGCATTTCAAGGGCGCTCCGGGGTTCCTGGAGATCGGTGAGTACCTCCAGCGTTTCAAATACCGGCTGTACTCTCTGTACGACCTCAAGCGAAATCCACAAGGACAGCTTCGCTACGGCAATGCGCTGTTCATTTCACCGACGCGGCAGGCCTTCGCGGGGATCGCCCGTTGAGTCACTGACATGAAGTTCTCGATCATCATCCCCACGTACAACCGCGCCGACGAATTACGCGAGACGCTTCGCAGCATCGCGCGGCTGACGGTCACCGGTGAGTGGGAATTGCTCGTCGTCGACAACAATTCCACCGACCACACGCGGGCCGTCGTGGAGCAGGAGCGCGCGAGCTTTCCGGCGTCACTGCGGTATCTCTTCGAGCCGGAGCAGGGCCGGTATGCCGCGCTGAATACGGGCATTCGCGCGGCGCTCGGACAGATCGTCGCGACGACCGATGACGATGCGCGGGTGGAGCCGGATTGGTTGACGCGGGCGGCCGCCGGCCTCGACGCGTTCGGATGCGATTACGTCGGAGGCAAGGTCCTGCCGATCTGGAAGGGTAGTCGACCCGTGTGGTTGCCGAATCGCCCGGGCCGGCACTGGTCGGTGCTCGCGCTGCAGGATCATGGCGAGGCGTCGCGCGAGTTTGGGGTCGACGGCCTGCCGTGGCCGCTCGGCATCAACACGGCAACCCGCCGCGAGGCGTTCGACCGCACGGATCTGTTCGACAACCGGCTCGGGAGGAAAGCCGGAACGCTGCGGAATCAGGCGCAGCGCGAGTGGCATCTGCGAGCCCGCGCCGCCGGCCTGCGCGGATTCTACGTCCCGGACATGGTCGTCCATCACGTTGTCGAAGCGGAGCGGCTGAACAAGCAGTACTTCCGGCGCTGGTACTACTGGCACGGCATCAGTCGCGCGATCCTGTTTGCGAAACTCGGCGTCGACATGGATGCTCCCGACAATTCGCAGCTGGATTTCTCGAGGGTTCCGTGTATCGCTGGCGTGCCGCGATTCATGTACCGCACGCTGGGACGGCATGCGATCGACTGGGTTCGCAGCACGCTTCGCGGCGACGTCGCGGCCGCATTCGAGCACGAGCTCTGGTTCTGTTTCTTCGCCGGCGTCGTCAAACAGCGGTGGTCCGAGCGTCACGTCCCGGTCCCGTCGCCGCAGGTTTCCTTCTCGTCGTAATCACCGACCTCGTCATCTCTGGCGGATCCGCCGCAGAAACGCACGAAGTCCGCGTGCGTTGACCAGCAGTCGATACCCTGGCCGCGCCGTCCGCTCGGGTATCCGGCGCCATAACACCTCGATCCAGCGCTCGACGAGGCGGTCCGGCTGAAAGTCGCGGGCGCGTTCGACGCCGTTACTGACCATGTCCGCATAGAGCGACGGATCCGCCCGCAGCGCATCGATGGCCTCGAGCGCCTCGGTGCGGCTTCGAACCTCGAGATAGTCGAGCCTGGACCGCCGCAATTCGCGATAGGCGATCTCCGGACTGAGGATGGCGGGGACGCCTGCCGCCCACGCGTTCTGCAGCTTGGCCGCGGGTTTCGACCTCACGTCCCATGACTCCTTCGGTCGCAGCGCCACAATCGCATCCGTCGTCGAATAGTCGTTCCATCGCAGCTCGGAATAGACGCGATCGTTTCCACTGAAGGCGACCGTGCGCAGGTCCCATTCGACACCGCGGGCGCGCAGCGCGTCTTTCCATGCGGCACCGGTCAGCTCCGGATCGAGCTCCTTGATCGCTCCGACGTAGGCCGCGCGTTCGAGGCGCGTCCCTCGCTCACGATTGCGCGGAATCAACCCTGGCTGCGACCACGATGGGATGAAGAAGTCGCCGCGGCGGGCGCTGGCGGCGTTCTGAACGATCGTGAAGTCCGCAAGCCACTGCGGACCGCGATCGGAGCGCGCGGCGACGATCGTGAGCTCGGCTGGGGAAGGTGCGTCCGCCAGCAACCGGCTCAGATGATCCGCGTGCGTCACGACGATTCCACCAGGGGGCGGCGCGTCGACGAGCTGAACGTGCGCACCAGCGCGATGCAGACGAACGAACGTCTGCAGGATCCACACATAAACACCGGTGCCGAACACAGCCCAATCGCGTTCGGGATCGAGTGTCAGCGGCTCGAGCGACCGCAGACCGCTGCGATTCGGCAGGTAGAACGATACACGGTGCGCTCCCTGCGTCATAAGACACAACTCGACAGTATCTTTTTTTGGCGCTGTGTGCGTCATTGGTCTTGACACGTCCATATTGCGCCGTTAACCTCCAGCTGCTCCGACCCAAAGTCCGACTGGAACTCAAACACAGCGTCCGTTCTTACGCTGTCGACGCCGTAGTGTTTCAGGCCTAAACAGTGGTGTGCTTAACCCGTCCGTGTAGAACTTACAAACGGCACAGTTCGCGATTGGTTCGGCTCCCAGTCGCTCTGATGTCGTCGACATCGCGTCATCGAAAAACAGCCGGAAATCCGCTTGTTTGTTACCTGGCAGCAACATTGCCCCCAGGCGGCCCCGGCGGGAGCACACCTTCACCCGCGCTTTTCAGTCAAGTCGTAACTGACTTTGCGCAGGCGGCGATCACTCGATCCCTCCACTCGAGTGAAGCCGCTGGTGCCTCGATGCGCGCACGTTCTTCGGTGAACGCAGCCTGCGCGAGCGCCACAGGTGCAGCGTGATCGCGAAACCGCCGATATCACGGCGAGGGTCCGTCCCCCCAAGACATTACCCGCAGCCCAAGACCAACGAACACGCCTTTCGGTGTGCTGAAGATCTGGAGGTCCGCTCTATGACGTTTGACGTGTGCTCACCCGGTCGTATTGTCCGAGTCGCTCGCCTGTTGGTTGTCGGGCTGTTCGCAATCTGTTGCGCCGCAACACGTGTCGGTGCGCAAACCACGGTGACGCTCAGTACGCCTGGCACACACATCGCCGTCGATACCACGATTCAGGGCGGCCTGTCCGCGCTGCTTGATTTCGGGTACAGCGACACACTGGCGTCGAAAGTGAGCTCGGAAAGCTACACGCGACGCATCATCATGAAGTTCGACACGTCGACCTACATCCCCGCCAACGCGGTGATTCAGAGCGCGAAGCTCTATCTCGTGCTCAAGGCCGCCGAGAGCTCCGAGCAGCGCCCAATCACGGCGTACTGGGTCGCGAAATCATTCTCTGCCCACGAGACGAACTGGTTGTATGCGCGTCTGGGAGACATGTGGAGCGCGTCGGGTGGCGACTACGGTCAAGAGTTCGGCACGACGTACGTCGGCAGCGCCGTCGGTTCGACTTACACCTTCGATCTCACGCAGATGGTGCAGCGCGCGGTCAACGGCGAGTTCGGCTCGCGATACACGCGCGTCGGTCTGGTCGACACCGGTGGGGCCGTCAGCGGAAACTACCGAGCCTTCTATTCGACCCGCGCGGCGGATTCGTCAGTACGGCCCCGTCTCGTCGTCACCTATACGACGGCGACCACTGAGGTCGCGCCCCCGCCGCCGCCACCACCGCCACCGCCGTCGAGCGCCACCCTGCGCGTCATGCAGTGGAACATGCACAAGACGAAGAGATCCGATGGCGTGTGCGATATCGATTTCACCGTCAATACGATCGTCGCGCAGAATCCGCAGGTCGTCAGCCTGAATGAAGTGAACTTCTACGCAGGCTCGTGCGGATGGAATTTCGATATGAGCGAGCGGCTCGAGTCGATGCTGGAACAGAAGACCGGCGTCCAGTGGTACCGGCAGTCGATCAATCTGAGCGGCGTTGGCAACACCCTGCTGTCGCGGATTCAACCCGTGTCCTCCACCTCCTATACCCTCGATTACGCCCGGGGTGTGGCGGAAATGGCGATCCCGGTGAACGGGCGTTACGTGAATGTCTTCTCCACGCACGTCGATTACGACAATGCGTCGTGGCGGACGATTCAGACCAACGAAGTGGTCGGGTGGGCCGTCAATTTCGCCGAACCGCGGATTGTGATGGGCGATTTCAACACGAACCCGGGGACGAGCGACTACTACATCATGGCCAACCCCTACAAGGACGCCTGGGTGGCGGCGCAGAGCGCGGGTACCGCCAGCTCGTATAACGGAACCGGCAACACGCACGGCGGTTCGCGTTTCGACTACGTCTACCACCGAGGCAGCGTGCTGTCGCTGTCGAGTGTCACGGTGCCGAATACCGCGGTCAACGGGCTCTATCCGTCGGACCACGACCCGGTGATCGCGGTCTACCAAGTGAATTAGCCTCGCGCGTCGAGATCATTCCAAGAACCATGAAGGCCACGGGCCTTCATGGTTGAACGGTTCCTGGTCGCGGCTGACCGGAACACACCTTGCACTGCAGAGGCGACACGCGCGCGTCTGCCATCACTCCTCCGGATCACCGATCGCACACGCCGGTCATTCCCTGCGCTGAATCAGGCTCCGATTCTGTCCGCCGCGATTGGACGAGGCGCGCATGGATCCCCGATGCAGTCGCGGTCGCAGCGATCATCGCGGTGTACCTCGTTCTGGTGGTGCCGACCTTGACGTCGTTCGGCATTCTCTGGGATGAGCAGACAGACCTCGACATCACACGCAGCTACATAGGAGGCAGTGCCGGCTGGCTGACCGGATCGATAAACGAGCCCACGCAAACACGTCTTCCGATGTTCACCGTGGCTCGAGTGTTCGAGCTACTCGGGAGGATGGACCTGTCCTTCGCTCGCCTGATCAGCTGCGTCGTGAGCATACTGACGCTGCTCGCCCTGTTCGTCTACGCGCGTATCTCCTTCGGTCGCGCTGCAGCCATCCTTGCCTCTGCACTGCTCGCGACAAGTCCTTTCTTTCTCGCGTTCTCTCGAATCGCGCTGACCGAAGGAGATGCATTTGTGACCGCCGCCGTCGCGTGGACGGTAGTCGCGCTGGCACGTGCAGTGGATTCGCCAACCGTCGGACGAACCATGCTGTGTGGCGTCACGTTGGGCCTGGCCGTCTCGGCGAAGTTCGTGGCCATTGCGCTCGTCCCCGTGTTTCTCGTGGCGCCATGGTTGGTGGATTCGACCCGCGTAGCGCCGCGAGGGGATCAACGCGCCAGCGCCTTCGTCGTTGTCATCAGTAGCTGCGCGTTGGCGGCGGCGATCGGTGGGCTCGGGTGGTTTTACTGGTACCGCCCGCAGATATCAGAACAGGCGATGCTGGCCGCGACGGTGTTTTCGATCCCGGCGATCGTTTATGCGTCGATGCTGCTGCTGCTCGCACGATCTCGTCACCAGATCGTCGGAGGCGTCGTCCAGCCGCTCGTGGCGCTCAGCATCGCCGCCGCCACCTTCTTTCTCATTCCGCCCGTCCACCTGACACGTGCAGAGCACGCCTCCAGCCTTTTGCACGAGATGATCCATTCGAGTGGGATCGAACCAACCGAGATGCTGCAGTGGGCGGGCGTGCACACGTTGACGCTGCTGTTCAAGCCTGGCGTCGCGGTAGGCGTCATCGTGTGGACGTGCGTGGTGCTGGCCGCGTGTCGCTGGCGTTCTGATACCCGCGTCCGGATTCCGCTGCTCTGCGTCGCGGTGTATCTGGCCTTCCTGCTGAAGATGCGGCTGGCACAGACGTTCTACACGATGCCGATTTTCCCGTGGATGCTGCTGTTGGCCGCGGATCGTCTCACTGCGCTGTGGCATCGCCATCACAAGCTCGCCGTCGCCATCGTCGCGGTTTGCTTCGCGACCGTGGCCAACGATATTCGCTTCACGTACCCGCACTACCAGCTGAATGGATACCAGTGGCTCGGGGCGCGATACGTCCTCGGACGCTCGACGCTCGCTTATCGTGGCGTTGCGCAGGTGAACTCGGACGGCGTCGAACAGGCGCTCACCTGGTTGAACGAGCACGCCCGAGCCGGTGAGCGAGTGAAGACATACATCGGGCCCGATCACATCGTTCGTGCCATCAGCGCCCATCCGGGATTCACACTGATCGATGGACTGCGGCCGCCGTCGCCGTCTCTGAACGACGTCGAGTACGTCGTGACCACGCTCCATGCGGACATTCGCCCCAGCAGCCCGGCCGGCCTCTTCGGTGGAGGCAGCATCTTTCAGTATCCTTACGATCGCAATGCCATCGTCCGCGACTTCGATCCCGTGTTCCGAGTACAGCGCCCATTCGGTCTGGAGTTCGCCACCGTGTGGCGCCGCAGGCACTGAGGTCCAGTCGATCTCGATGGTCAGGGCGTCACGAAGCGGAACCAGTTGAATCCGCCGACCGCGCCGCCCGAGCCGACCGTATCGAACACCACGCGCACTTTGTGTTGGCCCGTCGTGAGCGACATCGCCGCCGTCCGGATCGTCTGCCACGCGTCCCACGCACCCGTATCCGGGACCGTTACCGATCCGGTCCGGTTCACGCCATCGATCTCCACGTGGAAGCTGCCGATGCCGATGTTCGCGATGCGCGCTTCGAGGACATAAGAACCAGCCGTACCCACGTTGACGGTGTACTGGAGCCACTCGCCGGCTTTCGTCCACCCGACGCTGTAACCGCCGCCGGCATCGGTCGTGGGTTGCAAGTCCACATCGGTGGCGCGATACACCCCGCCTTTGTTTCCGCCAGCCGTGTCGTAGTACGCCACATTCTGACCGCCCTCGTCGAAGTTCTCCGCCTCGAATAGTCCGGGGACCGCCCACGGCGTGCCACCGTACGGTGTGCTACCGGGTGGAGGCGGAGGTGGTGGCGCGGCCTCGGCCACGAAGCGGAACCAGTTGAACCCGCCGACGGCGCCGCCGGACCCCATCGTGTCCAACACGACTCGCAGCACGTGCGAACCTGCGGTCAGCGCGATCCCAGGCGTGCTGATCGTTTGCCACGCATCCCATGCCCCGGTGTTGGGCACCGTAATCGCGCCGGTGCGATCCACGCCATCGACTTCGACGTGGAACGATCCCACGCCGACGTTCGCGATGCGCGACTGGAGCGTATATGTGCCTGCCGCGGCCACACCGACCGTGTATTTCAACCACTCGCCAGCCTTCGTCCAACCAAGGCTGTAGCCGCCGCCCGTATCCGTGGTCGCCTGGATGTCGACATCGGTCGCGCGATACATCCCACCTTTGTTGCCGGCGTTCGTGTCGTAATACGCCACGTTCTGGCCGCCTTCGTCGAAGTTCTCCGCTTGAATCGTCCCGGGGACGGCGGCCGGCGTGCCACCGAATGGTCCGGTGCCGGGGCTGGAGCCTTTGACGATGGAGAAGTAGTCGCGCCGAGATCCGACGCTGTCGATGAAGGTCGCGTCCAGCCGGCTGTCGTTGACGTCCAGCACCACCGATCCCAGCGTCGTCTGCGACAGATACATCGCGGGGTGATTGAGCGTCCCTGCTTCCGTCTTGCCAGCCACTCCGGCGACGAGGTACACGGCGCCTTCGTGCGGCGCCATGCCGGCCGACGGCTTCGTGTACGCGCCAGACTGGTCTGCGCGTCCACTACCGCCGTTCTTCTTCATCGCATCGGTGAAGGTCGTCGACGTCCCGTAATGACCGTCGATGAGGAACGACCGTTCGTATGAATGACTGTGGCCGCTGAGCACGAGATCGACACCGAAGGTCTCGAGGATCGGCACCGCATTCTGGCGCATTTCGATCAGCTCCATGTCGACGTCGGAATCGTGCGACCCCTTCGAGTACGGAGGGTGATGGAAGTACGCGATCAGCCACGGCTGCGTGTTCGCGGCGAGATCGCGCTGCAGCCACGTCAACATGGGACCCGTTGGCGAGCGGTCTGTTTCGAACGACTCGAGGCAGACGAAGTGGATGTTGGCGTAGTCGAACGAATAGTAGGCTTCATTGCCCGATGCGACACCGCCCGCCTCGGCCTGCTTCGGCAAGGTGAAGATGTCGAAGTACGGGCCGGCGTTCGTCGCCGCATCGGAGCTGTATCCATCGTGATTGCCGTACGCAGGCCAGAGGACCGTCTTGCGTAGCATCTCCGGATACGTGTTGAAGACCGCCGCCTGATACTCTGCATCGAGACCATCGCTGTAGGCGTTGTCGCCGAGCATCAGCCACACATCGGTCTCGCGCGTGCCGGTATATGCGGAGTACGCGTTGCGTACGGCCTGCGCGTTTGCGTCGGCAGTGCCGGAATCGCCGATGACCCACACACGCGTGGCTCGCACGGTGCCCGGCACCGGCGGCGTCTGGAAGTGAAACGTCGAATCGCCTGCCATCACTTGAGAGGCCGTGCCCACGGAGTAGTAATAGAGAGTGTCGGGTGTGAGATCAGTGAGCCGCACTTCGTGATCGACACGAGCGGAGGTCTCCTGCGCCGAACCGGACACGACTCCCGGTGAGGGTCCGAACTGCACGCGTCCGATCACGGCCGCGCTGGTCCGCCACCGCACGGCGATGCCCGTCGGAGTCGCCAGCTGCAGATAGGGACCGCGCGTGAGCACGAGTGAGGAGCCGCCGGTCAACTCGAGATCGAAGCTGATGTCGCTGCTCGTTGGATCCGACTGGTGGATCTCGACCGCGATCACGTTCGTGCCGGCGACCAGCAGTGAAGGATCAATCGACGTGAAGACGAACGCCGATTCGTCCGCGCCTGTGATCGCCGTCAGCGCCGGCGTCGTGTAGCCGATCGCGCCGGCCGGCATGTTGCTGCGGAAAACTTCGACGCCATTGACGTAGACCATGGCGCCATCGTCGCGCAGCAGTCGCAGCGTCAGCGTCGAGAACTGCGAAGGGTTGCTGACGGAGAACGTCCGCCTGAAGTAGGTGGTGATGTATTTGGCGGCGGAATTCCCACCGTAGCCCACCACCGTGGCCTCATCGCCGTCCCCATATCCCAATTGCGCGGCTCCACTCGCCCATGCGCCGTCGTTGAACGTCGCCGCGCGCCAGGCCGTTCCCGGATCGGACCCGTTGTCCAAATATCGCCACGCACTGCCGGTGGCGACGAGCACCAGCGTCTCGCCGCGGATGGACGGTGCGGAGGTGAAGGCCGCGATCAGCACCATCGAGAGTGTCGCGATGGCGCGGGCCGTATTCGAGAACGCGCGACGTGGCGAGGTCGCAGGGCAGACCACGGGTACCTCCGAGATGGGTCGGACCAGACGAGGGGCGATGGGAGAGGAGCCGCGCGGACACGTGCCGGCGGCGATCGAGGAATTGTAACGAGCCGACGAGGTATTCGGAAATTCCCGTAACGGCACACGTCAACTCATCTATACACAGCGATACTGTTGAGTTGTGACTCGCAACTCGACAATTAATCAACACGGCTAAGGCCGTACGGAATTCAGGCGCTCCCCCAGGCTCCCCTGTGTTCAGCGACGCGTTTGGCCCAAGGAGGCAGCCAATGGGTCATGGCACTGCTTCGTCTGTCGACAGTTTCGTCATCGGCAGCGACGGATTTCCGGCGTTGCGGTGGTTCATGGCGGCGCGCGATCGCTCGCGACTTCACGGCTCTGCCGCACGGAATCGCGCTCGCACTGAGCATCGCGGCGCCGCCGGTGAGCGCCGCATTCGTCACCACCGAATCCACGGGTAGGAGAGCCTCCATTGAAGAAGATGTTCGTCACGGCGTCCGTGTTCGTGCTCCTCGCGGGTATCACCGCGCACGGCGCCCCCAAGTTGTCCCTGACATCGGCCAGGGCGAAAAAATCAGTTTCGGTGACCGTCTCGCCGACGTCGGCGACGCTGGATACCGGGTCCTCGATGTTGTTCACGGCCAAGGTCACCGGTTCGACGAGCCCCGTTGCATGGCAGGCGACGTGCGGCACGATCGATTCCCGCGGAAAATACACGGCGCCCTCCGGCGCCGGCAAATGCGACGTGCGCGCCACGGTGGCATCGGCTTCGTCGTCGCCGGCGGCCGTGACTGTCGTCGCACCGCCGCCGCCCCCATCCCCGCCACCGCCGCCGCCGACCGGAACGGTGATTCCCGTCTTTCCGGGTCCTGGCGCGTTCGAAGCGGCGCTGTCGCAAGCGGTGACTGCCGCGCAAGCGGGACCAGTCACGATGATTCTCGCGGCCGGCGACTATACGGGCGACTTCGTCCTGCCGCGGACCGGTTCGTCGTACGGCATCACGATCACCGCGGATCCGTCGCAGCTGCCGGCCGCCGGTGTGCGCATGACGCCGGCGTATGAATGGTCCTTGCCGCGTCTCATCGCCGCCTATTCTTCGTCGACCCCGCTGGTCATCAATGGTGACAACTACACCGTGCGCGGCTTGCAGGTCGTGACGCCTGGAGTCGGCTACACCACGGTCGACGTGAGCGCAGGGCACACCGGCTGGATCCCACGCAATGTGACGCTCGATCAGATGCTGATTCGGGGAAACGCAACCACTGGCGGTCACCGCGGCGTCGCCGCGAACGGGATCAATGTCAGCGTCACCAACTCGTGGATCGATCGGATGTGGGAGGTCGGCCGCGATTCACAGGGCGTTGCCGCGTGGGATACACCCGGTCCGCTGACGATCACGAACAACTACCTCGAAGCCAGCGGCGAGAATTTCCTGCTCGGGGGAAGCACGCCGTCATGCGGATGCGTGCCGGCCGACGTCGTGTTCTCGGGAAACACGGTTGAAAAAGATCTCGCGTGGCGCTCGATGCCGACATCGCCGCAAATCAAGAACCTGTTCGAACTGAAGGTGGGGCGTCGGGTCCTGGCGACGAACAATACGTTCCGCTACAACTGGCTGCAGGCGCAGACCGGCTGGTCGATTCTTTTCACCACCAACGTCGACTCCGGATCAGCCAACGTGATCGAGGATGTGACCTTCCGCGGCAATCTGATTCGCGATGTGGCGAGCGGCGTCAACATCGCCGCGGTGAGTGGTCCGGTCCGACGGATCCGCGTCGACCATAACGTCTGGCAGCGCATCGATTCCAATGTGTGGGGCGGCGATGGCCGTTTTGCCATCGTCCAGGCAGGCACGGCAGGCGCCGACGATATCGCCTTCGTGCACAACACCGTGCTCGGCCTCACCGGCAATCAGTTCCTCGGCCTTTACGGCGACGTGCTCCTGCAGCGGTTCACGATGACCCACAACGTCGTCGATCAGCGTGAGTACGGGATTCACTCGATATCAGGGCTTGCGATCGATGCCTTGACGACCACGGCTCCGGGCGCGGTGTTTGCGGACAACGCCATCATCGGACCGGACATCTACTATCTCAAGTACCCGAGCGGCAATTTCCGCTTGGACCTGACCGTCGCCGATCAGTTCGATTCGACCTACGCGATCAAGCCGGGCTCGCCATTGGCTGGTCTGCCGACCACCGATGGGGCAGCGGTCGGCGCGGATCCGTCACAGGTACCCCACTAAGCTCGAGGTCGCCTCGCGCGACCGTCAGCTCCTCGACGGCTGCCGTCCTTAAAGGGCGGCAGCTTTCCTCGCCTGCTATCCTTCGGCATGACCGGATCCGGGCTCGGCGCCTCGCGCGGACGGCTCAACCACACGCCGTCACTCGTTCACAGCGAGTCGCCGCTGCTCACCATCGTCATCCCGGCCTTCAACGAAGAAGACAGCATTGCGAGTACGGTCCAGCGCTGTCTCGCGGCGCGCGAGCGGATACGGCACGTCGGCGACGTTCGCGACATCGAGGTGATCGTCGTCAGCGACGGATCGACCGATCGGACCGCCGATATCGCGCAGGAGATCGCGAGACGAGACACGTCGGTGCGTGTGATCGTCTTCGAGACCAATCGCGGCTACGGTGCGGCGATCAAGGAGGGCTTTCGCCGGAGCAGCGGCGAGCTCGTGTCGTTCCTCGATGCGGACGGCACCTGTGATCCCAATTACTTCGGCGAGCTCTGTTCGGCATTGCAGTCGGAGCACGCGGCCGTAGTCCTCGGCTCGAGAATGGGTCCGGGGAACCGGATGCCACGCGTTCGACGCTTTGGCAATCGGTTGTACGCGCTGCTCCTCGGGTCGCTGAGCGGCCACGCCGTGACCGACACGGCGAGTGGCATGCGCGTCCTGCGGCGCGACGCGCTCCTCGACCTGTATCCGCTCCCGGATGGACTGCATTTCACCCCTGCGATGAGCGCACGTGCCGTGATGAGCGACATGCGCATTCTCGAAGTGCCGATGTCCTATGCGGAGCGAGTGGGCAAGAGCAAGCTTCACGTGCTGCGCGATGGTCTCCGGTTTCTCTATGCGATCCGTGACGCCGCACTGTTGTATCGACCGAGCCGGCTCTTCGGGCTTGCCGCGACGATTGCGGTGATGGGCATACTGTTCTGGGGCTCGTATCCGGTGGACTTCTATGTCGTCAACGGGCGGCTGGAAGAGTGGATGCTGTACCGGCTGCTCGTGTGCGGGTTTCTGATCATGCTCGCGTTCACGCTGGCCACGGGCGCCGTGCTGGCCGATCGCCTGCTGGCGCTCGTCTATCGACGCCGCCATCAGACGTTCTTTTCCGAACTGATGGATGGACTGCTCACGCCGTTGCGCCTGTGGGTGGCTGCGGGTCTGTTCGCGGCGATAGCCGTTCTCCTCGTATGGCCGGGCCTGGTCGAGTACGGTCGAACGGGTCATGTGACGCTTCACTGGTCGCGCCCGGTGACCGCCGTCTTCCTGCTGCAACTCGCGGTCGTGTCGATCGTGAATGCCGTCTTGCAGAAGATCATCGCGCTGTGGCAAGGCCAGCTCCCACGCGCGAAGGCCGGTCCGGGGCTGGATGTCGATGTTGACCGAGCAGATGCGTGAGCCAGCGGTGTCGCCTGCGCCACTACGGGCACGGCCGACCATCGACTATTTCAACGCTCGCCATCCGCTGCACGCGGTCAAACAGCGCGTCGCGCTTCGAGCCCGCCGGCGGATGTATCAGCGCGTCATCGAGCTCGTTGGCCCAACGCCGCAGACGCGTATCGTCGACGTGGGCACCACGCCGGATCTGGAGCTGCCATACAACAACTTCTTCGAGCGCTGGTACCCCTATACCAATCGCGTCGGCGCGTGCAGCGTCGAAGATTGCTCGAACCTCGAAGCGCACTTCCCAGGCCTGTGCTTTCGACGGATCACCGGTCGCCAGTTGCCGTATCAGGATCGTGAGTTCGACCTTGCGCTCTCGTTCGCCGTGCTCGAACACGTCGGGGCGACCGAAAATCAACGCCGCTTTCTGGAAGAGCTCGCTCGCGTCGCGGACGCCTTCGTCCTCTACACGCCGTACCGCTACTTTCCGATGGAGATGCACACAGTGCTGCCCGTGCTTCACTGGCTGCCGGTGCGCTGGCATCGAGCGCTGTTGCGACGGCTCGGGATGTCGTTCTGGGCCGACGAGGCGAACCTGAACCTGCTGTCCGTGCGATCGATTCGGCGACTAGTGCCGCCCGGACGTGCGGACGTCCACCTCCTGTGGACTGCTGGGTGGCCGTCGAATCTGGAGGTGTACTGGCGCCGCCACGATCCACGCTGACCTCATCGGATGCATGGGCAGCGAGCACCGACCGGCCGGGCTGGAGCGAGTCTTGCTCCTCGGCTCGCGAACATGGAAACCCCTTACCTCAACGGATGTCGACTGGCCGCAATCGTCGGTTTGCTTGCTGCCACGCCCTGCATAGGTGCAGAGAGGCGCGTCCGTCCCAACGGCGACCTGCAGGCCGCGATCAATGCGGCGCGGCCCGGTGACACGATTCTGCTGGAGCCCGGCGCGACCTACGTCGGCAACTTTACGCTCCCGGTGCACGGCGGCACGGGATACATCACGATTCGATCGGCCGCCGAGGATCGCCTGTTGCCATCAGCGAACGAGCGGATGTCGCCCACGTATGCGATGCAACTGCCCAAACTGAAATCGGGCAACGCGAGTCCGGTCATCGCGACCGAGCCTGGTGCAGCGTATTGGCAACTCCTCTTTCTGGAGCTGTTACCCAATACGCGAGGTGCCAACGATATCGTCACACTCGGGGACGGTTCAGCTGCGCAGAACACGGCGCAGAAGGTCCCGCATCACCTCGTCGTCGACCGCGTCTACATTCACGGTGATCCGCTCCACGGACAGAAGCGCGCCATCGCATTGAATAGCGGCGACACGAACATTCTCAACTGTTACATCTCGGGGATTCGCGGCATCGGGCAGGACACGCAGGCGATTGCCGGGTGGAGCGGACCGGGTCCGTACAGGATCGAGAACAACTATCTCGAAGCCGCTGGAGAGGTGGTCATCTTTGGCGGCTCGTCGGTACCAATCCGGAATCTGGTGCCCTCGGACATCGTCATTCGAAACAACACCATCACTCGCCCCGTGAGCTGGCGGGATCCAGTGGTTCCGTCGCCGGGGATGGTCACGGCGTCGGTGATGGCTGGCGGCAAGCTTCCCGCAGGCCGTTACGCGTATCGCATCGTCGCGCGCCGGCCCGCCTTTGATACGGTGGCGTCATCCGAGCCGTCGATGGAAGTGACTGCCACTGCCGGAGCAGACGGTCGCGTGGTCCTGACGTGGATGCCGGTGGCGGACGCGACAGAGTACCGAGTATTTGGCCGCACGCCGGACGCGACCGGCTACTGGACGGTGACGACGGCGAGCTTCACCGACGATGGCCGTCCTCCGACCGCACCAGGGAAACCGGAAGGTGCGACGCGATGGCAGGTGAAGAACCTGCTCGAATTGAAGAACTCCCGGCATGTCCAGATCGTCGGCAATCTGCTCGAAAACAACTGGGCACAGGCCCAGAGCGGAACGGCGATCGTCTTCACACCGCGCACCGAGCGGGGCCAGTGTCCGTGGTGCGTCGTGGAGGATGTGACGTTCGACTACAACGTCGTCCGCGGAGTTGGCGCCGGCTTCAACATTCTCGGCATCGACGACGAGTCGCCCAGTCCGCAGACGAACCGGATACGGATCCGCCACAACGAGTTCACCGACATGACGTCGCGCTGGCGCGGGTCGGGGTATTTCGCGCTTCTCCACGGAAAGCCGCGTGACGTCGTCATCGACCACAACACGATCGTGTCCGAGGGCGGCGGCGGCCTGATTCAAGTCGACGGTCCGCCCATCGAAGGATTCGTGCTGACGAACAACGTGGCGCGGCACAACAGCTACGGGATCATCGGCAGCGACCATGCACCTGGCATGGACAGCATCCAGGCGTTTTTCCCGAACGCGACCATTGCCGGCAACGTGCTGGCGGGCGCGAGCGCCGCGCAATACCCGAAAGGAAACAAATTCCCATCGCTCGCGGAATTCGAATCGCATTTCATCGATTACCGCCACGGTAACTTCGCGCTCCGATCCGGCACGGACTGGTCGCGGGCGGCAACGGACGGCATGGATCTCGGCGCCGTCTTCCCGGATCAGCCGCGGCCAGCGCCCCGCACGGCGTTGGTCCCCGAGGCGGTCACCCGGTAATGCCGCCGCTGTATCGCTATTCCTTCCTCGCGGTGTGTGCGGGCGTGCTCGTCGCCTACATGACGGCGTCCACCCCGTCGACCGCCATCACACATCGGGTTCCAGCCGGTGCTGACCTGCAGGCCGTGCTCGACGCGGCCCAGTCAGGGGACGAGATCCTGTTGGCGCCAGGAGCGACCTACTTCGGTACGTTTACGCTCCCGCGGAAAGCGGCGGACCAGTACATCGTCATCCGGACAGACGCTGCAGCAGACATGCTCCCCGGTTCCGGAGTTCGCACCTCACCGATGTACGGACCGATGCTGGCGAAACTCAAATCGGCGGGGACCTCGGGCCCCGTCTCGGCCGAACCCGGGGCGCATCATTGGCGGCTGGAGAATCTGGAGATCGAAGGGAATCCCGCAGGCATCGGGGACATCGTGGTGCTCGGTGGCAGCGAGACGCAGACCGCCGTGTCACAGATGCCGCACGACATCATCCTCGATCGCGTCTACATCCACGGGAATCCGACCGCCGGTCACAAGCGTGGCGTCGCCGTGAACAGCGGCTACACGGAGATCCTCAACAGCTACATTTCGGACATCAAGTCGCGCAGTCAGGACGCGCAGGCGATCGCCGGCTGGAACGGCTCCGGTCCGTATGTGATCGAGAACAACTACCTCGAGGCATCGGGCGAGAACGTGCTGTTTGGCGGCGCCGACCCGAGCATCCGCGATCTGGTGCCCGCCGACATCGTCGTCCGCCGCAACTTCGTCACGAAACCGGTCGCCTGGCGCGACGAGCGATGGATTGTGAAGAATGCGTTCGAGCTCAAGAACGCGCGCCGTGTGGTTGTCGAAGGAAATGTCTTCGAGAACGTGTGGGTGTCGGGACAAGTCGGGTATGCGATTCTGTTCACTCCTCTGAATCAGAACGGTCACGCGCCGTGGACGGTCGTCGAAGACGTGGCATTTCGTGACAACGTCGTCCGGCACGCCGGCGGCGGCGTCAACATGACCGGCGTCGATTACATGAGCGGCAGCGCCCGCACACGGCGGATCCAGATCACGAACAACCTGTTCTACGACATCGATGCGCGCTGGGGCGGGGAGGGCACCGGCATTTTCCTGCAGATCGGACTATCGCCCCGCGATGTCGTCGTCGAGCGAAACACCGTCGTGCACGGTGGCAACGTGATGAGCATCTACGGCAAACAAAACGGCGCGCCGTGGCCGATCGACGGCTTCGTCTTCCGCGAGAACGTGATGCGGCACAACAGCTATGGCGTCATCGGCGACAGTCTGTCGCCGGGGCTGGGCACGTTGACTCGCTATTTCGAACGCCTGATCTTCGAGCGCAACGTGCTGGCTGGTGGCGATTCCAGCGCGTATCCGCCCGGCAACTACTTCCCGTCGGTTGCAGAATTCGAGACGCTGTTCGCCAATGCGGCGGCGGGCGATTTCACGATTCTGCCGACGAGCCCGTTTGCCAATGCAGCAGCGGATGGCGGTCCACTTGGAGTCGACGTCCATCGCCTCGACGCCGCGATCGCTGGAACCGCACCGCCGTCGCCGGCCGACCCGAACGAACCCAATGGACCGTGCGGCCCGACCTTCAGATGCGAGGCGATCGCGCCTCGCTGAACTGAACGTTTTACTTGGTTACTTCGAACACCACCACCGACCCGTACCGCCGCAGAAGAGTAAACCGCCGGAGCAGTTGCCGATCCAGTCGATAGGCCTTCTTCACGATGGCGTCGGGTGCGCCGCACACGGTCAGCAGCGACACGAACGGGAGCTCGAACTCGCGCGCGGCGAAGCCGCGGAACAGCGACGCGAAGCGCCGCACTTCATCGATGCGGAGCGGGCGCTCGAATGGCGAGACATCCGGTTGTCGATAGGGAATCATCGCTCGGATAGCGGCGATCACCTTGGAGTTTCGTACCGGTTCCTTGAAGATGGCGCGGCCGCCGGGCTTGAGCACGCGATGTACCTCGCGCGCCGCGAGGTCGAGATCGAGGTGGTGGAGGACCGCCATCCCGAACACGACGTCGACCGATTCATCCTGCAGCGGAATCACATGCGCCGATCCGCACAGCGGGCGCGCCTGTGCGCCGAACCCGTCGAGCTCGATGCGCCTGCGCGCGATCGCGAGCAGGTCCGTCGAGATGTCGAGCCCGACGACGTTCGCGCCATGAGACGTCAAGAGCGGTGTGAACTCGCCATCGCCGCATCCGAGGTCGAGCACCCGCTGTCCGGTCGCATCGCCCAGCAGATGCAGGGCGTACTCGAGGGCGTATGCGGTGTCGTGAGGCGGGTTGGCGTAGCGCGCGATGACCCGTGGCGAGGTCCTGGTCACCCTCGCGGTGAGGTCCGCCTGCAGGGCGCTGCGTTCGATTTCCGCGCGCTCCCACTGTTTCAGAAGGGTGCCGTCAACGGTCGTCATCGCACTACCACCCATCACGCGATCGCGCGCTCCTGCCTCACCAGCGATTTCAGTTGCGCATAGGCCCGCGCTCTAGCCCGCACGACATCACGGCCGCAGACGGCCAGGCCGAGCACGTAGTAGAACGTCCAGTTGTAGGCGACCGAGGCGAACAACGCGCTCACGAACCAGCCGACGATGCAGGCGGCCATGGCCGCGCCGTGGGTTTGAAGGAACAGTCGTTCGTCGTCGTCGAGGCCGTCCTCCGGCTCGACAGGCGGAGCTTTTCCGCGTCTTCGCCTGCGATAGATCCACGAGAGTGTCCGCTGCGTCCAGATCGCCGCGGTGAACGTCCGGAAGATGAGGAACAGGAACACCGCCGCGCCAGCTAGTCCCAGCTCGGAGGCCACCTGCAGGAGCGCATTATGCGTCTCGCGCCACCGTCTGACGCCCGCGACCTCCAGGTTCTGGAACTGTTCCATGCCCACGCCGGTGAGCGGATGATCGAGGAACACCTGCCACGCGGTCTCGAGCAGCTGTTTGCGTTCCTCGCGAGAGCCGGTCGGGTCCAGTTCCGCATCGGTGATGCTGGCCATGCGCGACCAGAACGATTCCGGCAACACCGGCAACACGAGCATCCCGCCGACCACGAGCGCGATGAGCATGCCGGGCGTCAGACTGCGCGACACGAGGAGAAACGTCACCAGCATGGCGACGGTACCGAGCAAACCACCGCGCGATTTGGTCAGCACGACCACTGTCAGCATCAGCAGCGAGATTCCCGCGCCGAGCAGCCGTCTGAGCGGGGGCCCGGGACGCCTGACGAACATCAGCGCGAGCGGCAGAAACGCCGCCAGGTTGAGAGCGAGGTCGTTCGGGTTTTCGAAGAAGCCGTCGACCGGTCCGGCCGCTCTGTTGCCCTCGACGAGGTTCACTCCCCGGAGATAGTTGACAATGATCCACACCGAGAAGTAGCCGAACGCCGTCACGATCACCCAGCAGATCCGCTCGATGCGCCTGGGCGACGTGACGCGGTTGACGAACAGCATGAACCCGAATGCGACCGGCACGAAGATCGTCTGGAACGCGTCGAGCGCACCGCCGGGCCAGAACGACAGCGGAGTGGTCACCAGAATGACCGCCGCCAGAGCGAACACCCCCACGAGTTCGGGCGTCAGCCGGGTGATCGGTTCGCGGCGCGAGAGGTTCACGAACGCCATCCCGCACAGGCCGATGATCGCGGCCATGTCGGAGAAGTGGGCATTGCGGAAACCCGGGATCTGATCCTGCGGGCGGAAGAACAACAGGATCGAAAACAGCAGCAGCCCGCCCCATCCCCAGTCCCACGTCTCGATCCGCGTCAACCGGACCGGCTGCGGTTCGTGTGTCAGCGCCGCTGCGATCACGCTCGGCCGCGGCGCGACCGCCGTCACGCCGCCATGCCCGAACGTCAAGCGCTCGCGTGGACTCATCGCCACACCCTGCGACCGCGCACCGCGACCAGCAGGCCGGCAATCGCGGCGTAATTCATCATGACGAAGGCGAGCGCCACACGTGCCGCCCGTTCAAGCAGCTTCACGCTTCACCTCACACGACGCGAGCGTGGCCGTGCGCGAGCGGCGATCCAGTGCCATGCCGTACAGTGCCAGCCCGTAGAACCCGAGCTGCGCCGTGAACGCCAACACGTAGAGCAGCGACGGCGCCGTCAGGAGCAGCGACCCGTTGGAGACGAAGATCGCAATCAGGGCATAGGGGACGACCAATCGGCCGACCTTGTGCGACATGAACTGCAGCCACACCGGGTTCGCTCCCGGCAGGAGTATTCGCGGCTCCTGGAGGAGGAGCTGGAAGTTGCCGGCCAGCGTCCGCTTCTTCCGGCGCAGCTCGTGCTCGACGTCGGGAGCGGTCTCGTCGAACGCGCGCGCGCTGGCATCAAAGGTCACTCGATAGCCCCGCATCACCAGCCGCATCGGGCCGAGCACGTCGTCCAGTACCGTATCGGTCGGCAGGCACTGCCACAGAAATCGCCGCATCGCATAGATGGCGCCGGTGACACCGACAGTGGAGCCGGTCGCCGCTTCGTGCCGTCGCAGCCATTTCTCGTATTTCCAGTACGCGCCTACGCCCTCGCCGATCGTCGACGACTGGCCGCCGTCAGCGGACGCGTGTTCGGGGCCTTCGCAATCGAGCACCAGCTCGCCGGAGACGGCGCCGACCTGTGGATCGCGGAAGTGACTGACGAGTCGTCGAATCGCATCCGGGGCGAAGCGTTGTCGCGCGTCGGCGAACACCAGGATCGGGTGAACGGCACGCAGGACCGCCGCGTTCAACGCATTGGCTTTGCCCAGCGCCGGCAGCAGCACGAAGTCGAGGCGACCATCGTAGGACGCCAGAACGGCGGCCGTATCGTCGGTCGAACCGTCGGAGGCGACGACGATCTGCAACCGGTCGGCGGGATAGTCGGACTCGAGGAGATTGGCGATGCGACCGGGCAGCCGATGTGCCTCGTTGCGCGCCGCAATGATGATCGAGACGCCTGGAAGATCGTCACGACGACGTGTGCGCACCGGCTGCGACGGCTGCGGCGTACGGCGCAGCCGTGCATAGGCGGCGAGCACGGCGGGATACCCGACGTACACATAGGCGATGAACGCCAGCGACCCCCAGAAGACCCACTCCATCACCGGACCATGTGTCCCTTCTATGCTCCCGGCTCGGCGCTCGGTGTGCCGAACATCCATTGGGAGAGCGTGTTGAACGCGCGCCGTACGCGGTCCCATCCGGTCAGCTGTGGTTCCCGCGACGGAACGTACGCCTGCACCCGGACCCCGGTCTCGGTGATGATTCGCGCAACCGGTGCATGTGGCGAGGCGGCGAAGGTATCGACCGACGTCGCCGGTCGTCGCGGCACCTGACCAGCCGCGCCGCCAACCACTGGAGTCGCAGCGGCAGCCGGCGGTGCGACGGCGAGCGCAGCAGCGGGTCGTGCCGCCGGCACGTTGAACACCGGGCTGCTCGCCAGGCGACGCGAGACCTCGAGCAGACGAGACTCCTCTTCGAGGATGCGCTGCTGCGCGGCAACCGCCTGCTCGCGCTGTGCCAGTTGTCGCTCCCGTTGTGCGAGCTCCTGCTCGCGCTTCCGCACTTCGTCGGCGATGCGCAGCGCCTCTTGCGTCTCCGCAACCGTTACCGCGCTGGCTGTTGCCGCGTCGGTGGCCTCGGTCGCGTAGGACGCGAGGATGCCGGTCGCATCGAGCTCGGCAAGGGCCTCTTCGGCGATGCCGATATCGATGTCGCGACGATCGACGCCGTAAGCGAACAGCAACGTGGCGTCGGCGATGACGTTGATCATGCGTGGCACGCCGTGGCTGCGGCTGTGGATCAGATCCGTGACCGCGCGCGGGAATTGCACCGGAGTGCCGGTCGCCGCGCGCTTCAGGCGATGATTGACGTAGTTGGCCGTTTCCTCTGCGTCGAGCGGCTGCAGGTGATAGCTCACCGTGATCCGCTGGCGCAGCTGTTCGAGCTGTGGCAGCGCCAGCTTCTCGCGCAGCTGTGGCTGCCCGATCATGACGATCTGAATCAGCTTCGACTTCTCGGTCTCGAGGTTCGACAGCATGCGAATTTCCTCGAGTGCCGGCAGGCTCAGGTTCTGTGCTTCGTCGATCACCAGGATCGTCAATCGACCCCCCTGCCGCTGCTGCACGAGAAACGACGCCAGCGCCTTCAGCAGCGCCGGCTTGCTCATCCCGGCGGGATCGATGCCGAAGTCGAGCAGAACCGCTTCGAGCAGCTCGCGCGGATCGAGCATCGTGTTCATGATCCGGGCAACGGTCGTGCTCGAATCCAGACGCCGCAACAGCGACTGCAGCATCGTCGTCTTGCCGGAGCCGATTTCGCCGGTGATCACCACGAAGCCGGCATGCCCCTCCACGCCGTACCGCAGATAACTGAGCGCCTCCTGGTGAACCTTGCTCGGATAGAGGTACTCCGGGTCGGGACTCAACGCGAAGGGACGCTCTCGGAGTTGAAAGTATTTTTCGTACATGGTTCTCTCTACGCGGACCGCGCGATTCGTCCGCCTTCGCAGCCGCGCAGGCTCCGCTTCGGCGGCACAGCTGGTGACGAGCCGCGCTCCTGGGCCAGTGACATGTCGCTTTCAATCTGGGGGAGCACCACTTCGATTGCCCGCCGGTAATCCTCTGGAAAATCGATCTCGGTCCACGGGTATCCGCGCGTGCCGATCGCATGCAGCGGACGCGTCTTCGCGAACGCGTCGAAGGCGCGCGGCGCCCACGCGCGGCGCTCGCCGGCGCTGACGAGCGCATCCATCTCGTCAATCAGCAGACGCGCTCCCGTCCAGCCGAACTTCACGATGCCGACGTTCTCTCCGTCCGCATCGTCGGACGGCATCGTTTTGCTCATGTCGGTGATCCGCCCGCAGCGGACCCGCACTTTCATTTCTTCCGCGCCGAAGGTGGTGTCCTCGTCGCGATAGGCGACGAGCGCCGCATCCTCGACCCGCGCCGTGAGCAGATCGGCCAGCGGCTGCGGGTGCACGAGCACATCGCAATTCATCACCACGAAGCCCTCGTCGAGGAACGGGCGCGCCAGCCACAGCGAGTACAGACTGTTGGTCTCCGCGAACGCGTCGTTCTGCACGAACGTCACACCGCGGCACTGGTGTCTCACGGTCTCGGCGGCACAGCCGACGACCACGACCACGTCGTCGATCCCGGCCTCGCGCAGCAGGCGCACGTTCCTCGAGAGGAGCGACTCGTCGCCGATGGTGACGAGGCACTTCGGCATGTCCGCCCCGAGTCCGTTCAATCGCACGCCGCGTCCGGCCGCAAGGATGATGCCCGTCATGACCGCGTCACCTCGCGCCCCGGCCGAAGAGGATCACTTTGACCGTGTCGAACACGATCGACAGGTCGAGCGCGATCGACAAGTGCTTGATGTAGTAGAGGTCGTAGCGCAGTTTCTCGATGGCGTCCTCGACAGAGGCGCCGTACCGATACTTGATCTGCGCCCAACCGGTCAGTCCCGGTTTCACCGAATGGCGCTGGATGTAGAAGGGAATCTCCGTTGCGAGCTGTTCGACGAAGTACGGACGCTCGGGACGAGGTCCGACGAAGCTCATATCGCCCTGGATCACGTTCCACAGCTGCGGCAGCTCGTCCAGGCGCAGCGTGCGGATGATCCGTCCGACCCGCGTCACGCGGTCGTCGTCGTCGCGTGCCCACACCGGCGTGCCCGCCTGCTCGGCGTCGGCGCGCATCGATCGGAATTTGTAGAGCGTGAATGGGCGGCCGTTCTCGCCGACCCGCTCCTGGCGGTAGAAAATCGGGCCGTCGGATTCCAGGTACACGGCCAGCGCCGTCACCACCATCAGCGGAGCAGTGACGACGAACGCGATCGATGCGAGGACCACGTCCGCGCCGCGCTTGACGAAGCGGGTCCATCGCGACACCACGAACCCGTCCGAGAAGATCAGCCAGCTCGGTTTCAGGTTGTCGACCAGGATCTTGCCCGTGAGCCGCTCGTACATGCTGGCGGCATCTTCGACCTGAGCGCCGGCGAGTTTCGCGGTCAGCAGTTCGGACGTCGGCAGGTGACCGCGACGATCGGAGATGCCGACGACGATGCGATCGATTTGCAGCCCCTCGACCAGGCGTGGAATGTCGTCGGACGCTCCGATGACGGACGTGTCAACCGCCGCCGAGCGCTGCTGCTCGGAGACGAACCCGAGCACGCGATAGCCGAACTCGTGGCGATTCTGCATCTCGCGGGCGATCATCCGCGCGATGGGCCCGGTGCCGACGATGAGCACGCGCTGCTCGAGTTGCGACGAGTAGGCCAGCCGCTGGAACACCAGCCGCCACGCGACGATTGCGATCAGAAAGATGACGAGCGAGGAAACGAAGATCTGATGACCGAGTGCCAGCGACGGCGCCACCAGGTACAACAGCGCGATCAGGATGGAGGCGGCGCCGGCAGCCTGCAACAGCCGGATGAGCAGCTCCCGGCTGGAGTGGACGATGTTCAGATCGTACAGGTCGTTGTAGTAGAAGCACACCAGACACAAGCCGGTGACGAACGCGATCTTCCACAGCGTCGACGCCACAGCGACGTCGACGCCGTTGTGCACGCGCGCAGCGATGGCGATCGAGCCGAAGATCAACAGCAGCTCACAGCCGAAGACCGTCAGCCCGCGCAGTGACACGTACCGGTTGAACAGCTGCATGGATGCCGGCCTGCTCAGTGAGTCTCGTTGAGCACGACGCCAAGCACCTTCTGGTCGTCGAATGCCGCCAGCGTCTGGTCGAGGGCCGGCCGCTGCGTGGTGCCGACCCGCACGACCACCAGCGCGCCGTCGACCATCGGTGCGACGGTGCCGACGTCGGCCAGCGGGATCACCGCTGGCAGATCCAGAACGATCCGATCGAACCGCGTCCGCAGCGTGTCCAGCACTCGCCGCATGGCCGAGGAGCCGAGCAGCTCGGCGGGGTACTCCGGAATCGCGCCTGCGGGAAGCACGGTGAGACGGAGCTCTGGCAGAAACACCAGCGCGTCGTCGAGCGCGGCGGCGCCGCTGAGGACGTCGCTGAGGCCCGGTCGGTCGTCGATGGCGAAGAGCGAGTGCACGACGGGCGTGCGGAGGTTGGCGTCGACCAGAAGGATGTTCCGGTGGCGCTCCTGGGCCATCGTCAGCGCCAGGTTCGCGGCCGTGATCGACTTGCCTTCGCCTTCCCCGGCGCTGGTGATTGCCATCACGCGTGCCGGACTCAGTTCCTCGCGCTGCGCGATCCGCGCGCGCAGCGAGCGGTACCGCTCCGCGGCGTTGGAGTGAGGTGCAATGGCGGAGACCAGCGCCGGGTGCAGCGTCGCAGTCGCCGTCCGTAGCGCTGGCGCCACGTCGGTCATCGGCGCGCCGCGCAGGTCGGCGCCGGCCGGTCCGATCGACGGCGTGGTATCGAGAACCGAATCGGTGAGCGGGATCGGGATCCGCGTCACGATGCTCGGCGCCACGGTTGTCGGCTGCGTCGTTCGCGTGGTGCCGTCGCGTTCGGCCTTGGCGAGAATGTCCTGAATGCGGCTCATGGCGACTCTCCTCAGATGTGCGCGATGCGCGGGATCTCGCCGAGTACCGGCAGCTCGAGATCGCCAAGGGCGCGCGCGTCGTAGATGGCCCGATCGAGATACTCGGTCCCGAGACCGAGCGCGCCGCCCAGGCACAGGCCGGCCAGCAGCGTCACCAGCAGCAGCCGCGGCATGTTCGGCGACGACGGCTCCTTGGGAAGCGCCGCGCGCGCCAGCACCGTGAACCGCTCGCTGCCGCTGTTCCTCTCGACCCCCTGTGTCAGCTCGGCGTCGCGCAGCTTGTTGATCAGCGCGGCGTATTGCTGTTTCTCCAGTTCGTAGTCGCGCTGCAGCGTTGCGACCTGCTGCTCCACCCGCGGCGCCGATTCCACGCGCGCCCGATACATGCCGATCTGTTCCTGGATATTGGCCTGCTGGCGCTGCAGGTCGTTGATGCGCAGCCGCCCCTGTTCACGGTCGGCGAGCAGCGCGCGATAGCCGGGATCCATGCGCAAGGCGGTCAGCCGATCCTCGGCTGGTTTGTTCGCCTCGGATGCCGCGTCCTTCTTCGCTTCCGCCAACTCGTCGCGCAGCCGCAGGATCTCCGGGTGCTTCTCCGTGTACACGGCGCGCGCCGCGGCCAATTCCGCTTCGAGCGCGACCACTCGCGCCGCCGGCGCCGAGATCGTCGCACCTGGAACGCCCGGCACCGCCACGTCGTTGCCCGACCCCGCCTTCATCGAGTCGATCTGCCGATCGATGACGGACAAGCGGTCCTGTTCTCCACGCAGCGCATTCACCGTCGTTTCGAGCTGCTGCTGCAACCCGGTGACCATCGACACGTTCGACTGTGTCTGTTCGGGCAGCGCGCCCATGTACGTTTCCTTGGCGGCGCGCAACCGTCCTTCGAGGTCGTTGAGGCGCGTATGGCTGGCCATCACCTGCTGCTCGATGAAGGCCGACGTCTCTTCGGCGCGCACGGTGCGCTGCCGTGAGCTCGCCTCGACGAACACGTCGGCCAGGCGATTGGCGATGCGCTGTGTGCGCTGCGTCGTCGTATCGCTGTAGTCCATGAAGAATTGCTCGACTGAGCCGGGCGGCAGGTTCGGATCCGGCGGCGGGAGGCGGATCTTGATGCGCGAGGCCAGACCCTGGACCGCGGCGGTCACGGGTGTGTGGGTGTCCATTTTCTCTTCGCGCGCGATTCGCTCGAGGACGGCGGGACTGAGCAGCAGCTGGTTGATGCTGCGCGTCCGTTCCTCGGGCGTCACGCGCTGCGCGTCGTTCAACAGCTGCCCGGTCACACCGGGCAGCGACACCCCGAAGGTGACGGTCGACTTGTACTGGCGCGGGAGATAGAGGTACAGTCCGGCGCTGACGACGATGGCGAGCACGATCGGCGTCACGAGCCACCAGATGCGGCGGCGCAGGACGGACAGGTAGTCGAGCGGGTGAAACGCAGGTGCGGTCTCCATTTACTGGATCCTCATCGGCTTGAAGGTGACGAACTGCACGCCGATCCGTGTGCGATCGACGTCGAGCAGTTGGGAGGACGTCTGATTCATGCCCCAGTAGAAGGCCTCGGTGCTCAGCCATCGCGTGAGCCGATAGCCGACGGCGGCGTGCGTGAAGATGGAATCGAGTTGAAAACCCAGTCCGAGCTCTCTGACGGGGCGCGTTCGTCCATACGCGACGCTGCCCTCGACGTAGCTGCGGCTTCGCCCGAGTGGCGTACGAGCGGAGACCTGCAGCGTTTGATCCGCCGTCAGCCCGCCGATCGTGTACGTCGGGAGAAATGCGCGCTCGTAGCGAACGCTGAACGTTGAGCGGCCGGCCGTCTGCTCGAGCGCGCCATAGAGCGTGGGGCCCCACTTCGCGAACGTGCCATGCGTTTCGCGAAGACGGGCGGCACCGAGCCCGCCGGTCAGCGTGGTGTCGCGCACCAACCGGTACGCCACGACGCCGCTGACGCTTTGAACGTCGAAGATCTGACGTCCCTGATCGACGAAATCGCGACGATAGTCCCATCCGCCGCCGACCGTGAGGCGGCTGTCGAGGTCATGAAATACGGTGACGCTCGGTTTGTGCGAATTGCCGCCGACCAGCTGCGGCGAATCGGTTGCCAGTTGCGGCTCGTTGTCGAATGTGACGTGCCGGAACTTGTACGCGGCGACGATCCGGTCGCGCGCGCTCGTGCTGATCTTGACGGTTTCCGTCGCGTCGAACAGGCGCGATCCGATGTCCTGAAACGCCAGCTGGCCTGCGAGGATTTCGAGCCGATCCGTGCTTGGGACGTCGGCGTATGACGCCGTGCTCTCGAGCGACAGGCGCCGCGAGAACTCGTGGTCGACGCCGAACTTCGCGTACTGCTCATACCGCTGCAGTTCGGGCAGATGTCGATAGGTCGACAGGGCGCCCGAGTACCCCAGGTTCATGCGTGATCGGCGCCCGTTGAAGTTCAGATCGCCGACCGGCCTGACGAGCGCGCTCCACTCACGAAAATGAGGCAGGTTTCCGGCGTTCTCGACGGTGGGGTTCGTGTCCCACTGACCGCCGAACGTCACGCCCGGCGTGAACACCCATCCTGGTGTCGTTCGTTCCCCGAACTCCGGAGCCTGCGCGCGCGCGGGTCCCGCGGCCGCCACGACCGCCAGCGCGATGAGAAGTCCTCGTCTCATGAGCGTGCCTCCACGGAGCGACGCACCTCGTGTCCGGCTCGGGACCATGGCCGCGCTCGTCACGGGACCACCACCGTGTCGCCGGGCTGCAGATACAGCGGTTCGACGCGTCCCTTCAGGGCGTCCTTGTAGTTGAACGGGATGTTCTGCAAGCCGGTGGGGGTGTTGCGCAGGACATGGACGCCGCCGCGATCGGCGAACTCGCCCAGGCCGCCCGCCTCGGCGAGCGCCTGCAGGATGGTCCGTGGCCCCTGCATCACCTGTGTGCCCGGATGCTCCACCTCGCCAATCACATGAATTTGCGCGGACGCCGCCTCCTGCACCATCACCGTGACCACGGGATTGGTGACGTATTCCTTGAGCGACGTCGTCAGCGACTCGCGCAGCTCAGACGAGGTCTTTCCTGCGGCCGCGATGTCGCCGATGAATGGCAGCGTGATCTTGCCGTCGGGTCTGATCTGGAGCGACTGCGAGAGCTGATCCTGTTTGTAGACCTCGATCCGCAGCTTGTCGCCCGCGCCCAGGCGGTACTCCTGCTCGTGCCACTGCCGGCCCGACGTGCCGGTGGTGGCAACCGGCCGTGGTTTCGCGGGAGCGGCCGATGACGCGTCGGAGGAACGAGCCGCGGTCTGCTGGCCAATCGTTCGAGTGCCCTGGGCCACAGTACCCGCCTGGTACAGGACGACGGCTGCCAGCAGGAGCAGTGTGACGATGCGCGGATGACTGATCATGGCTTCGTACCTTCAGTTGAGTGAGTGAGGGTTGTGCGGTGTCGACGGACCTCCACGCCAGCTCACCACGGGTCGCGAGACCGCCTGCCGCTTCAGCGACTCGGCGTCGACCGCGTGTGTGGGATAGCAGGCGGCCCCGACTGAAATCCGCAGCGGAGTGGGGAAGTCGTAGTGATCGATGCGTGAGACAAGACGTTCGATCACGCGCGACGAGCTGTCGAAGTCGGCATCGAGCAGCACCAGCGCCAATGAACCCCTGTCGGTCTTGCCGATCGGATCGGTTTCGCGCACGTCGCGACCGATCAGCTGGGCGACCTCGGCGAGGGTGCCTTCGTCAGCGGTCACCTCGAGCCCGTCCCACTCGCGTCGCGCCTCGAGGACCACAAGCGTCAGGAAGGACTGCGACCGTACCGCGCGCTTCAATTCGCTGGTCAGGACGACATCGAACGCGGGCGCCGTCAGCAGCCGCGAGCCTTCTTCGAAGAACGAATCGTTGGCCATCTGCGGAATGCCCCTACGACGCCTTGTCGAGGCCGTTCTCCTTGATCTTGTAGAGAAGGGCTTTGTAACTGATGCCCAGGATCTCCGCCGCTTCCTTGCGGTTCCAACGCGTGCGCGTCAGCATTCGCAGGATCAGATCGCGCTCGGCCTGCCGCGCGGCGGTGCGGGCAATTTCCTTCAACGACACGTTGGTCGACCCATCGCGGCCGTGCTCGTCATCCACGGCCGCGGCGGCTGGTGTCCCGTTCGTCGAGCGCGTGCCGGCGCCGCTGCCGTTGACAGGCTCGTGTGACGCTGGTGGGACCGCGTTGTGCGCGAACCCGTTGGTCGGTGATGAGACCGCCGCAGCCGGCGGAGGCAACTCCGGCTGCGGCGGGTGGGCGGACCACGGCGAGGCGGTGGACGGCGGAAAGCGGAGCGGCAGTCGCGTCGTCGACTGCTGGAGTTCGCGCATGATCGGCCCTTCCATCCCGAGGACGACCATCCTCTTCATCAGGTTTTCAAGCTGTCGAACGTTGCCTGGCCAGTCGTAGCACTCGAGCTGGCGCTTTAGGTCAGGGCTGATGGAGGTGACCGGCTTGTTGTATTGGACCGAGTACTTCTTGAGGAAGTGATCGACGAGCACCGGAATCTCTTCGCGGCGATCGCGCAACGGTGGCAGCTGGATCGTGACGACGTTCAGACGGAAGTACAAATCCTCCCGAAACTGACCGTCGGCGACGGCCATCTCGAGGTCGCGATTGGTGGCAGCGATGACGCGGACGTCGACACGCACATCGCCCCGGCCACCGAGACGCGAGAACTCGCCATCCTGGAGCACCTGCAGCAGCTTCGACTGCAGCGGAAAGCTGATCTCCCCAATCTCGTCGAGCAGCATTGTGCCCTGGTTCGCGAACTCGAACTTGCCCGGCTTGTGGTGAATCGCCCCAGTGAAGGCGCCCTTCTCGAATCCAAACAGCTCCGATTCGAGGAGCTCGGCCGGAAGCGCGGCACAGTTGACCTTGAGGAACGGCTTGTCCTTGCGCAGCGACTGCGCATGCACGGCGCGCGCGACCAGCTCTTTCCCGGTGCCGCTCTCGCCGCGAATCAGGACGGTGACGTCCGTGTCGGCCACGCGCGCGATCAGGTCACGAACCTGGGCCATCCTCTCGCTGTGTCCGAACAGCGTCCCGAAATTTCCTTCGCCGCGCAGCTGTTCGCGCACCGATGCGAGCTGCTGCGTGAGCTGTCGCTGCTTGAGCGCGTTGCTCAACAGCTGTTCGAACTCTGCTTCCTCGAATGGCTTGTTGGCGAAATCAGCAGCGCCGAGCTTCACGGCCTGAACGACAGTATTGGTACGACCGTGGCCCGACATGACGATGATCGGCACATCGCGATCGATCTTCTTGAGGGCGGCCAACGCGGCGAGGCCATCCATGCTGCTGCCAGGCATGACGACGTCGAGCAGAACGGCGTCGGGCCGATCGCCATCGAACAACCGAACGGCCTCATCCGCGGTCGTCACGCTCAGTGCGCTGTAGCCGCGCGCCATCAGGAACTCGCGCAGGAAGCGGCACGTTGCGAGGTCATCGTCGACGACCATCACCCTGGGTTTCTGCCTCATGCGCTCACCCTCGCGGACCCGATTCCGCGTCCCGTGCATCCGGCTGGACTCGCACGATGAACCCCGGCGGCTGCTGACTGTGCATCACGTGCATTCGGATGCGGTCGCGGCAGCAATGCGAGTGCCACAGGAGGAAAGTAAGGTGCGCGCAAGGGCAAACATGTTACCCGCGCCGATCGGTGCGAGCGCGAGAGGGAAGTAGATTTCTCAAAATGGGTGATCTAGTGGTCGGGTGCGGTGTCGGTCGGACGCCCGCATCACACTCTCGGGTGCGTCGCGTGGCAGCAGGTCGATGTTGTCGACGCGGAATCATCGCGGCTCGCACGCAAACGGTGTGCTCGGATTTTGCAGAGCCACTGCCGCGCTCGACTGCGACGTCAGTCGTGCCCAAACCAAAGATCGATGAGCCCATCGTCAGCGACAGCAATAATTCTTTCCGTCAATAAATCAGAATTTGACGTCGGGGCAGGAGTGCCGCTGCCGCTCGACTCGGCCGCCGTGTATCGCGCGGGTCACTTGATCAGGGTGACAGAGCAGCTTCTGCTCGAGCTGTTCAGCCAAGGGCTGCTTTCGGGAACGACACACACGTGTCTGGGGCAGGAGCTCTGCCAATTGGCGGTCGTTCGGGCACTCGATGACCCGCACGACCACGTGCTGTCCAACCATCGCAACCACGGACACTTCCTCACCTATACCGGTTCCCACCTCGGTCTCGTTGCCGAGGTCATGGGCCGCGCGGCTGGGGCATGCGGCGGGATTGGCGGGAGCCAGCATCTGGCGGCGCGAAACTTTCACAGCAACGGCGTGCAGGCGGGGATGACCGCGATTGGCGTCGGTCAGGCGCTGGCGCGCCGCCTGGCCCGCCAGCGGGGCGTGACGGCCATCGTCGTCGGCGATGGCACCCTTGGCGAGGGGCTCCTCTACGAGAGCATGAACCTCGCGTCGGTGTGGAACCTCGCGGTCCTGTTCGTAGTGGAACACAATCGCATCGCGCAGACGACGCCGACCAGGGAGACGATCGGCGGAGACATCGTCGCCCGTGGCGAGGCGTTCGGGCTGCGCACCGTCCGGCTTCGCGACGACGCGCCGGATTTTCTCGCACGTGTCGATGGACTGGTGCAGGAGCTTCGCGGCGACGGTCGGCCGACTGTTCTCGTCATCGACACCGAACGTCTCGGCCCTCACAGCAAGGGTGACGATCGTCGCGATCCCGAGGAGCTGGCCTACATCCGGGCCCGCGATCCATTGGCGGCACTAGGCCGGACGTTGCCGCCGTCGCAGCGCGCAGCGATCGAGGCGGAGAACGAGCAGCTGATAGCCAGCGTTCATCAGCAGGCGCTGTCGTCACCCGTCGCGCACGACTACCAGGCGCACGACAGTATCCTTCGGCCCCCGCGGCCACACGCGGCGGCGCACTTCGAGGCCAAGCCCGGTAACGTGCGGACGCAATTGAATGCCGCGCTGTCCGAGCTGCTGCGCGACGAACCGCGCGTCGTGGTGCTGGGCGAAGATCTCCACGATCCGTATGGCGGCGCGTTCAAGGTCACGGAGGGACTGTCGACCGCACATCCGGATCGCGTGATCTCGACGCCTATCAGCGAGGCGGGAATTGTCGGTGCAGGCATCGGCCTGGCCCTCTCGGGATACCTGCCGATCGTCGAAATCATGTTCGCCGATTTCGTCACGCTGGCGATGGACCAGATCTTCAATCATGCCGTGAAGTTTCCGGGCATGTTTCCCGGGACCGACGTGCCACTCGTCGTCCGCACGCCGAGTGGTGGCGGACGCGGATACGGTCCCACGCACAGCCAGTGCCCCGAGAACCTGATGGCCGCGGTCCCCGGCCTCACCGTGGTCAGTCCCACGCATCGCCACCCGATTGGAAAGATGCTGAAAGCGGCCGTGCTGGAATGGCCGAATCCGACGGTGTTCTTCGAGCACAAGCTCCTGTACGCCGAGGCGGCGTCGCAGGGGACCTATGAGGTTCTCGATGCTCACCCGAAAGACGCCGGGCTCGCGCTGTTTCCGACGCTCGTCGATCGACGGCCGTCGCCCGATGTGACGCTCGTGACCTACAGCGGGATGTTGCCAGTGGTCGAGCGGGTGCGCGAGGAGCTCGCGGCCGAGGAGCTGTCGATCGAAATCGTCGCGCCTTCGCTGATCAGCCCGCTGCCCCGGCACCAACTGGTCAGGCACCTGCTGCCGCGTGAAGCCGTTGTCGTGATCGAGGAAGCGTACGGCGAGACGGGGTTCGGCTGCGCGCTGGCCGCAGCGCTGCTGCAGGCCGGCTATCGAGGGCGTTTCGAGCGCGTGTCCGCGCCGCCGGTCCCGATTCCGGCCGCACGAAACCTGGAAGCGACGATCCTGCCGGGACGCGAGCGCATCCTGCACGCCATCGTCACCGTGCTCGCGGCGGGCTAGACCGGAGTCCATCTGTGTTGACCATGTCACCGGCATATCTCGACTCCGCGAGCCGGCTCGGCACGCCTGCTTACAGGCGTCTCAACCGGCCTGCGTCGGGGCGCTTGTGCTCGGCGACCGAGTCCGGCTCGCTCCGCGAGAGATGCCGGCGCCATGGTCAACCGAAGTGCACTCGGGATTAATCACGATGCCCATCGCCGTTCGGACGCCCCGCCTCAACAACAACGACGATTTCGTGCGCTTCACGCACATTCATTGCGCGCCAGGAAGCTTCGTACGCAAGGGCGACGTGATTGCCGAGATCGAAACGGACAAGGCGAGCGTCACGATCGAAGTCGAGCAGGAGGGCTTCGTACTCGCGTTCGCACAGCCACTGGGCGAGATGATTCCCGTCGGATCGGTGCTCGTCTGGATCGGCGCGACGATGGACGAACGGGTGCCGGACGCGGTCACGCCCGCGTTGGCCGGTGCGGGGAACGCGACGGCCGGCGAACCCACATTGAAGGCGTCCATTCTGCTGGCGCGTTACGGTCTTGCGGCGAGTGACGTACCGCGCGCGGGCGATCGGCTGACGGCGAGCGAGGTGCTCGACTACGTGCAGGCTCGCGGGATATCGGCACCGGCGCCGATTCAATCGAACGCCGCGTCACTCCAGCCGCTCGAACTGATCGAGGGAGAGCGTGTTGCGCTCACGTCGGCCGAGAGAGGAATGTTGAAGACCGTTCAGTGGCATCGCGACGTCGCAGTGCCCGGATACGTCGAGATCGAGTACGACGGGCAGGCATGGGACACCTATGCGGCGGCGTTCCAGCAGCGGCACCATCTGCTGCTGAACCCGTTGCTCGCGCTGATGGCCTATCGCCTCGTGCAGCTCGCCAAGGCCAATCGCAAACTGAATGGCACGGTCGTCGACAACGAGCGGCATGAGTATCGAGCGGTGAACCTCGGCTTTACCGTGCAGTCGGGAGCGAAGCTCACGCTTCTGTGCGTGCGTGAAGCCGACTCGCTCGCGGAGAAGCCATTCGCGGATGCACTGATGGACCTGATGCGGCGCGCGATGAAGGACAGGCTGACCGGAGAGGAAACGTTCGGTGCGACGCTATCGTTTTCGAGCATGGCACGGTGGCAGGTGACGCGGCACATGCCGATCCTTCCGCCGTACACGTCGATGATGGTCGCGCACACCCATTCGCGGAACGGCGTCGCCGCCCTGGGCGCGACCTACGACCATCGCGTGCTCACGGGCGGTGAAGTGGCGGTGGCGCTGCGTGCGCTCGCGGTGCCGGAATCCGGGGAGGCGGCGACGTGAGCACCGCGGCGACCATCCGCGGAAAGGTCGAAGAGATCGCCAGAGATCTCGGACGGGATCCCCGGCATCTCACCGACGACGACATCCTGCCGCAAACGGGGCTGCTCGATTCCGCGGGAATCCTCGAGCTGATCGTGTGGTGCGAGGGTGAATTCGGCATCGACATTCCGCAGGAGGATCTGTCGCTCGACAACTTCGGCAGCATCCGGCGCATGACCGACTTCATCGAGGCCAGACGCGCGTGATCGCATCGGTGCCCTGGCCTGACGGTCGCCGCTTCGCGTTTACCATCATCGACGATCCCGACGGACAGTCGCTCGCGATGAGCACCGAGGTCTACGCACTGCTGCGCGATCTCGGACTGCGGACGACGAAGGCCGTGTGGGTGATGGAGCCACCGAAGCGCAATTCGTTCGGCGATACATGCGAGTCTCCGGCGTTCAAAGCGCATTGCCTCGACCTGCAGCGCGATGGCTTCGAGATCGCGTACCACAACGCGGCGCCGGGCACGGTCCGGCGAGCCGAGGTGCTTCGCTCGCTCGATCTGTTTCGCGACTATTTCGGTCACGACCCGATCTCGATGGCCAACCATTACAACGACGACGCGATTTATTGGGGCGAAGCGCGTCTGACCGGTCGCTGGCGGCGTTTGTATCGGGCGGTGACCCGCGGGACGAAGACCTTCCACGGCCATGTCGACGGGCATCCCTGTTTTTGGGGCGACGCCTGCCGTGAGCGGATCCGCTACTGTCGCAATTTTGTGTTTCGGCGCGTGAACACGCTGGCCGCTTGCCCCTACATGCCGTATGTCGATGCCGAACGCCCGTACGTGCGCTCGTGGTACGCCGCATCCGAGGGGCATGACCGGGATGCGTTCGTGCGGCAGCTCTGCGAACGGGAGCAGGATCGCCTCGAGAACGAAGGCGGGGCGTGCATTCTGTACACGCACTTCGGCCACGGATTTGTGACCGACGGCGGCCTCGATCCTGATTTCACGCGGCTCATGGAGCGACTCGCGCGCAAGGGTGGCTGGTTCGTGCCGGTCGGTGTCCTGCTCGATTATCTGCGCACGCTTCGTGGCGTGCACGAGCTCACCGATCACGAGCGCAGCAGGCTCGAGCGGTCGTGGTTCACCGCCAAACTCCTGCACGGGACATCGTGAAGATCTCGATCGTTCCCTTCACATCGGAGCTCGAGGCCGCCGCCGCCCGGTTCAACGCTCGAATGCACGACGCGCGCGCGCCGACCGCGTTTCTGTTGCCCGAGCGCAGCCACGCAACGACCCGCCACGGCGAGGTCACCGTCACTCACTATGTGGCCTGTGATGAACAGGGCGACGTTCGCGGCGGGATGCTCTGTCACGAATATCCCGCGCACGTCGCCGGCCGGACCGCCCGCGTCCTCAACATCTCGGCTCCGTTGTCAGAGGGGATTATCGATCCCGCGTACACGTGGGTCGGTTCGCTGCTGATCAAACATGCCTTGCGCGAGAACCCACTCGCGTTCGTCGTCGGCATGGGCGGGCCTGACAAGCCGCTCCCGCGTCTGTTGCGCGCCATGCGCTGGACCGTATCCGTGGTGCCGTTCTATTTCCGCATGCTCAATGCCGGCCGATGCGCGCAGGAACTCGCTCCGTTCCGGGCGAGTCGCGGTCGCCGGTTCGCCGCATCGATCGCGGCCACGACCGGCATTGCTGCGATTGGTGCACTGGCACTTCACCGCGCGTCGCGGGAGGCGGCGAACGCCGCGCGCGAATTCACCGTTGACGCGATAACAGAGTGGGACACTGTCGCCGAACCGTGGAACGCGTTCGTGCCGCGCACGACGTTTGCCGTCGAGAGGACGCCTGGTGTCCTACCATTCTTCTACCCATTGAATCGATCCGGCTTCCAGGTGTGGGCAATGAAGCGCTCGACGGTGCCGGTTGGATGGTTCGGCCTGGCGATCACCCGCATGTCCGCGAACCCGTACTTCGGCGACCTGACTGTCGCCGTGCTCACGGATTGCGTTGGCACGACCGAGGCGGTTCAGGCGGGGCCGATGCTTGCGATCGAGCGCGCGAAGGCGGCCGGTGCCGAGCTGCTGATAACGAATCAGCAGCACCAGGAGTTGCAGACCGGTTGTGTACGGGCGGGCTGGCGCGCGGCGCCGTCCAACTATCTGCTGGCGACATCGCCGACGCTGTCCACGCAGCTGCGATCGGAGACGACCTATCTCACGCGTCGCGACGGTGACGGCCTCGTGAACCTGATTGCTTGAGTGCTAGCGAGGCTGGCCTCACACCTCGCTAGACTGCAGTGGTGGCTTTGCCCCGCTTCGCGGGGCGGACGTCTTGCCGGATCAAGACTTGACTCATAAGCGACGATTCGTGGCCGTCAAGACGTCTAGGGTCGCTCGAGGCCGGTCTCTTTGATCTTGTTCAGCAAAGTCTTGTAACTGACGCCGAGCAGTTGCGCGGCCTTGCGACGATTCCAGTGCACTTGCCGCAAAGTGTCGGAGATGACGGCGCGCTCGGCGGTCATCGCGGCTTCCCTGGCCACCTCGGCGAGTCGGCGTCCCTCTTGCGCTGGTGGCGCCGCAACGGCCTCCACCGCATCCTCTTCTTCGTCCTCGTCATCCGGTACGGCCGGCGTGGCTGATGTCGGGGCCGGCGGTGCCACGACTGCTGGAGGCACGGGCGCAGCCTCGCCGTACTCTGTCGGTCGCGCCTGCGCTCCCGAGGCGGCGGCGACGCGGGGCCGCCGCAGCTCACGCATGACCAGTTGCTCGTCCTGCAGGATGACGAAGCGCTTGATCATGTTCTCGAGTTCGCGCACGTTCCCCGGCCATTCGTAGGCGAGAAACATCTCGCGCAATTCGTCGGACAGCTGCCGGACCGGCCGGTTGTAGCGCTGAGAGTATTTCGCGATGAAGAATTCGGCCAGGTGGACGATCTCGTCGCGCCGCTCGCGCAGCGGCGGCACGAACGCCTCGATGACTCTCAGCCGGTAGTAGAGATCTTCGCGGAACTCGCCATTGGTCAACATCTGCTCGAGATTGCGATTGGTCGCGGCGATCACGCGGACGTCGACGTTGATCTTCTTGTTGCTCCCCAGCTTGGTGAATTCGGCGTCCTGCAGGACGTGGAGCAGCTTGGCCTGCAGCGGCGGTTTCATCTCGCCGATTTCGTCCATCATGATCGTGCCGGAGTGCGCCTGCTCGAACTTGCCGATGCGCGTCGTCGCGGCGCCGGTGAACGCGCCTTTTTCGTGCCCGAACAGCTCGCTCTCGAGCAGTTCCGCGGGCAGCGCCGCACAATTCACTTTCACGAACGGCTTGTTCTTACGGGTGGACCGCTGGTGAATGGCGCGCGCGACCAGCTCCTTGCCCACGCCGCTCTCACCGCGGATCAGGACGGTCACGTCGCTGTCGGCGACCTGCTCGATGATGCGCGCCACCTGGTGCATCGCCGGACTGTCGCCCCAGCCGATGAACGCTTCGCTTTGATCGTCACTGAGCTGCCGCCGCAGGTCGGTGAGCTCGCTGACCAGTCGTGTGCGCTCGAACGCCTGCTTGATGGCGGCGTCCAACGCGATCTCGCCGAGACCTGCGGGATCGTCCGGCTTGACGACGTAGTCGGCCGCGCCAAGACGCACCGCTTCGACGATGGTCTGCGCCTGCTCGCGGCCGGAGAGCATGATCACCTGCATGTCCGGGTGTGCAGTCTTCAACGCCTTCAGCGTCTGCAGACCGTCCATGCCCGGCATGGCGACATCGAGGAGTACGATGTCGGGAGGTTCACCCTGGCGAATGGCGGCGACGATTTCATCGCCGCGGGTATAGGAACGCGCTTCGTAGCCGCGAAGCGAGAGAAACGTTCGCAAATAGCCTGCGAAGCCGGAGTCGTCATCGACGACGGCAATCGACGGACGCTTGCCGTCTGTAACCGCGCTCTCGGCCGGCTCCGCGCTGCTCACTGTTGTCATGGGTATCTTACGTCCGAAGGGGTATCCGAAGGGCTGCTGCGGCGCGCGACGTGCTCCCGTCGACGGACCACAGCGCGCCACCGTGTGCTTCGACGACACGTCGCGCCACGGGAAGCGCCATGCCCAATCCGCCTATCCATTCATCGAATACGCGCGGTGGGCCGACGCGATCGCGCAGCGGCGTGATGAGCGCCGGTACGCCGATGGCGACCACGGCCCACGCATCAGGGTTCTCTCCATCGTTCCGTGCTGCGTCGTTTTTCATGACCGAGCAATCGACGACGACGACGCCCGGTTCGCCCTGCTCGCGAAGCGCCGCGTACACGAGCGACTTCAATGCCGCGGCGAGACGCGTGCGATCGCCCGACACGACAAGTGGCTGATTTGCGCCACGCAGTTCCACGCTCACACCGCGGTCATCGCCTTCATGCATGTCGCTGGCCACATCGGTCAGCACTGCCGCGAGGTCGAAGTCCTGTATCGACAAGGGCAGGTCGCCGCCTTCGAGCTTGCCGAGCTCGCTCATTTCCGCCACGAGTGCGCCGATGCGTGAGCACGACCGCTCCGCCTCCTCCAGCATCTTGCGCTGCTTGTCGGTCAGCGGTCCGCCCTGCTCGCGCAGCAGCATGCGGAGGTATCCGGACACGACGGTGACCGGAGTGCGCAGCTCGTGTACCGCCAGGGACATCACGCGTGGCAACAGCCTCGGCTCGGACGTCGCGTTCATGATCTTTCGCGCAGAGTTGTCTCTCGTCTCTCGTCTCTCGTCTCTCGTCTCGAGTCTTTGGTCCAGTAACGACGAAAGACCGGAGACTAAAGACCAAAGACCTTCGACAGACTAGCACGCACGCGAATGAACGTAGCTCGACCGCGCATCCGCAATCAATAAAGACGGCACGAGATGCCGCGCAGAGCGAAAAGCGGAAATTCTTTGACTCCAGTGAGAACGGATTGGGAGTCGTGCGCGTTTTCGCATTCGCGAAAACAGGTAATCGCGTGGCATGTCGCTTGAACAACCCGTCGGCGACTCGACCGCCGATCGCGGCCTTGTCCGCCACAACAGGCGGAGGCGGAGAGCGGGAGACTCATCATGCGTGGGCGAAAAGATGTGGCGATGACGGCGGGCTTGTTGGTCCTCATCATGTGGGGCGTGGCTGCAGCGGTGTCGCCGGATCCCTCGCTCGTTCGCATGGCTCCTGCCTCCGGCAGACAGACCGCGCCTCCGCTGGCCGTGGCGCAGCCTGTCGTCCTGCCGGCGACCCTGAGGGCGGCGCCGATCGTGGGAGATTCCGGAATGCTGCTGCTGGTCGGCAGCGGCTTGATTGCTCTGGCGGCGTTGGTGAGAAGAACGCCGCCTGCGTAAAGCTGGTTCCTGGTTCCCCGTTCCCGGTTCCGTGTTCCGGTCGTTCCTGGTTCAGGGTTCCTGGGTTCCTCGTTACGGGTTCCTGGTTCGTGGTTCCGGTCGAACCCCGAACTGCGAACCCCGACCCCCAAGAACTGCGAACCCCGAACCCCGGAACTGCGAACCCCGAACCCCGGAACTGCGAACCCCGAACCCCGGAACTGCGAACCCCGAACCCCGAACGCGGGAACTCGGAACCTGGAACCGGGAACTTGGAACCGGGTTAGCGTCGGTACCAGCCGGCAAGCCGCGAGGGCGCAACGCCGGCGAAGTAAAGAATGACGAGCCCGAGGTTGAGGATGCTTCGTCGCCACCAGCCATCACGACGCCATCGCCGCGAAGACGTCCTCAGCGCGAGCGGCAGCTCGATGATCCGTCCATGGCGGTGAAGGCGACGCACGAAGGCCACGTCCTCCATGAGCGGGAGGTCGGGGAAGCCACTGAGTTGCTGGAACAGCCCGCGCCGCACGAAGAGCCCTTGATCGCCGTACGGCAAGCCGAGCACGCGCACGCGCCAGCGCGCACCTCGTTCGATGACTCGTGCCTGCCAGGCGGCGTCGTCGAGCGCGAAACGAAACCAGCCGCCCGACATCTGAGGTGAGAGGTGCTCGAAGGCGTCGAGCCATCCCGCGGGCAGGATCGAGTCGGCATGGAGAAAGAGGAGCCATTCGGCCCGCGCGGCCGCGGCACCTGCGTTCATCTGTCTGGCCCGTCCGGGAGGGGTGCGGATCAGCCGCAGGTCGGCGCGGTGCCCGACCAGCCGGTCGAGCGCCGCGTCTGAACCACCGTCGACAAGGATGACTTCCGCCCGCGGATCCGGCAGGATCTGCCCGACCAGGGCCGTGGCGGCGGCGGTATCGTCGAGGAGAGGCACGATGACCGAGACGACCATCGCGCCTATAATTTCACCATGCTCATTAAGAAGCCGTCGGACATCCGTTCTTCCGAGATCACTCCGAAAGACACGTGGCTACGTCGCCGTGAATTCATCCAGGCATCGGCCGCGGCGGTGGTCGGAGCCGGTGCGGCGGCGTTTCTGGGTGATGTGTCGGCGCAGGGCGGCGGACTGGCAAAGCTGCCCAACGTCAAGAAGAGCCCGCTGAGCGTCAGCGACGCGCCGACCAGCTACGAATACATCACCAGCTACAACAACTTCTACGAGTTCGAATCCGGTGCCGGCGACGGACCCAAACGCCGGTCCGGCAGTTTCAAACCGCGCCCGTGGAAGATCGCCATCGAAGGCGAGGTGGCCAAGCCCGCGTCGTACGACCTCGACGAGTTCATCAAACCGTACCAGCTCGAGGAGCGGATCTATCGCTTCCGCTGCGTCGAGACCTGGTCGGCGATCATCCCCTGGGTCGGCATCCCGATGAAGGCTGTGATCGACAAAGTGCAGCCGACGTCACGCGCGAAGTTCGTCAAGTTCACCACGCTGTTGGATCCCAAGCAGTTCCCGATGCAGCGCACCAATCTCCTGCAGTGGCCCTACGTCGAAGGTCTGCGCATGGACGAGGCGTCGCATCCGCTCACCTTGCTCGCGGTGGGCCTCTACGGCGAGATCCTGCCGAACCAGAACGGCGCGCCGATTCGTCTGGTCACGCCGTGGAAATACGGGTTCAAGGGTGCCAAGTCGATCGCCAAGATCGAGTTCGTCGAGAAGCAGCCGGTCAACACCTGGCAGATCATGGCGCAGCAGGAGTACGGCTTCTACGCCAACGTGAACCCGATGGTCGATCACCCGCGCTGGAGTCAGCGCGCCGACCGGCCGCTCGGCGGCTTCCGCACGAAGCCGACGCTGATGTTCAACGGGTATCAGGATCAGGTCGCCTCGATGTACAACGGGATGGATCTCCGGAAGAACTTCTGAGGTTTGAAAAGGATCCTCCTCATCAAGCGGCTGCTGTTCCTGGCCGCGCTCGTTCCCGCCCTTCGGTTGGCTGTCAGGGCCTACAACCTTGACCTGACGGCCAACCCGGTTGACTACATCACCGACTACACCGGGGACTGGACGATCGCCTGTCTCATCGCGTCGCTCGGGATCACGCCGCTCCGCCGGCTGACCGGGTGGAACGAGGTGGTCAAGCTGCGGCGGATGGTCGGTCTGTTCGCCTTCTTCTACGGCACGCTGCATCTGCTCACGTGGGTGGTGCTCGACAAGTTCTTCGACTTCGCGTGGATGTACGAGGACATCCTCGAGCGGCCGTTCATCACCATCGGCATGCTGGCGTGGTCGATCCTGTTCGTGCTCGCGCTGACCTCGAATCAGTACTCGATTCGACGACTCGGACGCCGCTGGCAGAAGCTCCATCGACTGGCGTATGTCGCCGGCATCTGCGCGGTCATTCATTTCTGGTGGCTGGTGAAGGCTGACATCACGCTGCCGCGGCGCTGGGCCGTCGTCCTGGCATTCTTCTTTTCGGTGCGCATCTGGTGGGTGCTGCGCAAGCGATGGGCAGTCTCACGCAAAGAGACGTTGTTGCAGTCCTGACGCGCGCGCCCTCGGCGGGCGGGAAGTCGCGATTGTTCGCCGAGCTCGGAACTCCGCCCGATCCTGCGCTTCTCATCGCGTTGTTGCTCGACACACTCGACGCCATCGGGCCGCCTGAAGGCGGCCCCTACGACGAGCAGCACCGCGAGGATCGTTCGTGGGGGCCGCCTGAAGGCGGCCTCTACGACGAGCAGCACCGCGAGGATCGTGCGTGGGGGCCGCCTGAAGGCGGCCTCTACGACGAGCAGCACCGCGAGGATCGTGCGTGGGAGCCGCCTGAAGGCGGCCTCTACGACAAGCAGCACCGCGAGGATCGTGCGTGGGCGCCGCCTAAAGGCGGCCTCTACGACAAGCAGCACCGCGAGGATCGTGCGTGGGCGCCGCCTCAAAGCGGCCTGTACGAGCAGGACCGTCCCGATCAGGCGTGGGGGCCGCCTTCAGGCGGCCCTGGCGCTGATGTGACCCGTGTCGTTGCCGTCGACCCGGCGTCGGCGTGTGACGAGGTTCGTGCGCTGGTCGCCCGCGATGTCCTGGTCATCCCGCAGCCCGATGGAACCCTCGGCGATCGGATGGCCGGTGTGATGCGGGAGCTCCTCGAGCAGGGAGCGCGCGCCGTCGCGCTCATCGGCAGCGACCTTCCCACATTGAACGCCGCGGAACTCACTCGCGCATTTGCGCTGCTGGATGACGATCCGCAGAGCGTTGTCCTGGGACCTGCCGATGACGGCGGGTACTACCTCATCGCTGCTCGCCACGTCCCCGATCTGTTCCGAAACATCGAGTGGGGAAGTCGAGGCGTGCTCGAGCAGACGCGCGCGGCCGCGGCTTCCTGCCACACGCGGCTCCTTCTCGTCGATTCGATGCGCGATGTCGACACGGTGTCTGACCTTATTACCTGCGTGTCAGACGGGTGGACCGACACGGCCGGTGGCCTCGCCACGCGCACGGTCGGATGGGCGCAGGCGCGCGGGATCGTGCGGGGAAACGCCCGATGATTAAAGACGGCAATAACTTGGAGCCACCGCCCGGACCTGAGCTCAACGAAAATTGCTTGTCAGTCGTCGAGGCGGCGAACTACTCTTCGTGCAGAACTGAGAAGAATGGACGGGGTGGACCGCGACCCTCTGGTGCTGATCGTCGAAGACGACCTCGGTACGCGTCTCCTGTATCGCGATCACCTCAGTCACTGCGGCTTTCGGACCGTTGACGCGCACAATGGTCATCAGGCGCTCGAAAAAGCCCGCCAGCTTCATCCCGATGCCGTGGTCACCGATCTCGCCGTGCCGGGGATCGACGGCTTCGAGTTCTGCCGGGCCCTTCAGCAGCACGCGGACACACGCACCATCCCGATCATTGCGGTCACGGGTCGAGCTGAATATCTCGACGAGCCCGATCGGTTCCGCCAAGCCGGCATCGCGCACGTCCTCACCAAACCGTGCGATCCCGATCTCATCGCGCACGAGCTCCGGCGACTCCTCAACGGAACTTCGAAAGACGCACATCGCGGACCATAAAGGTCCGCGCCGCAACCTGAGAAGGTCCACAGCGCGCCCCGGGGCATCCTGCGGATGCGGCGCGGACCTTTATGGTCCGCGAGCGTTAGCCCGCTCGCCGAAGGCGCAGTACCTTAGTCAACGCGTCCGCGAGGACGTGAGGCTCGAGTGGCTTGCCCAGGTGCGCATCGAATCCGGCCGCGAACGCCTTCTGCACGCTCTGCGGATCCGTGTATGCGGTCAGCGCAACGGCTGGAATCGCGCCAAGCGGTGGCGGCATGCTGCGGACACGACGCATCATCTCGTATCCGTCCGCATCAGGCATGGCGATATCGGCGAGCAGGACATCAGGATGCCATTCCTCGAAGATCTGCAGTGCCTGTGATGCACGGCCGGCGGTTCGCACGGAGACCCCGTACATCAACAGCATCGTCGCGACCAGTTCCTGTGTCGACTCGTCATCGTCCACGGCGAGCACGCGCCGACCTTTGAGCGTCGCGGAACCGAGAGGAATACTCTGCTCCGTGTGCGGACGTCCGCTCGGCAACCTCACAGACAGCACGGTCCCGCGCCCCGGGTCGCTTTGCGCGCTCACCGTACCGCCGTGCGCTTCGACGATGTGCCGGACGATCGCCAGGCCGAGACCGAGTCCGCCGACCAGACGCGTGGTGCTCGAATCCGCCTGGCGAAATGGCTCGAATACGTAGGGCAGGAAGTCGGCGGGAATGCCGGGACCCGTGTCACGAACCGCGATCTCGATGTCGACGGGTCCTTCGATGGCCCTGATTTCGATGGCGCCTCCGGCAGGCGTGAATTTGATCGAGTTGGACAACAGATTCCACAGCACCTGACGCAGCCGCACCGCATCGCCCGCGACCTCGTCCAGACGCTCATCGATCGACACGATCAACCGCAGCGATTTCGTTTCGGCGGCAGGGCGAACCGTTTCCACCGCGCCGCCGATCAGATCGCGCAGGTCGACGCGGGTGACGTTCAACCGAAGACCACCCGCCGCCATCGACGAGAGATCGAGCAGCTCTTCGACCAGTTGCATCTGCGCCGCCGCGTTGCGCTCGATCGTCTCCAGGATCGCCATGGTGCGTTCCGTCGGGACGGTGCCCTGACGAAGCATCCGCGTCCATCCGAGCACGGCATTGAGCGGCGTCCGCAGCTCGTGGGACAGCGTGGCGAGGAATTCGTCTTTCACCCGATTCGCGCGCTCGAGATCGCGAAACAGGCGGGCGCGGTCTACGGACAGGGCGACGCGCTCAGCCAGCTCCGTGGCCAGCGCGATATCGGAGACGTCGAACGGGCGCGATTCCGAGACGAACGACAACGTCCCGAACGCAGACGTCGCGACGCGCAGCGGCAGCACGAGCAGCCCGCGAACCGCGCGCGGCGTGGCGGTCACCGTTGCCTCCTCGACCTGACGCGGATCCGGCGCGAGTCGCTCGTTGCCAGTCGATGCAACGAGTCGAATCTTGTCAGCGTCGCGGATATGCACCCCGCACCACGAGGTGAACGCGGGAACGAGCCCCTCGGTCAATGTCTTCAACGCCGCTTCGTATTCAACGGCGGACACGAGCACCTGCGTGGCATCCGCCAGCATGCGCTCGCGTTCCTCGAGACGCTTGCTGTCGGTGATGTCCATCACGGCGCCGGTGGCTGCTGTCGCCCAGCCCTTCTCGTCGCGCACGATGCGGCCGCGGTCGCGCAGCCACCGCACCTCGCCATCGGGCCTGACGATGCGGAACTCGAGGGTGAAGTCGGGGTACTTCTTGACGGCCGTTTCGACCGTCAGTTGCACACGCTCCTGATCGTCGGGATGGATGCGCGCCAATCGCGTCGTCAGCGGCGCGCGCGTTTCCACGCTCGCGAGGCCGAAGATGCGGTTCAGGTTCTCGTCGTAGGTCGCGACACCGCTGCGCAGATCGAGGTGCCAGGTACCGATCCCCGCCGCGCCGAGCGCGAAGCGCAAACGCTGCCAGGCTTCGAAGACGGCGCTGGCGTCTGGTGGAGGCGCAGGGAAATCGGGTTCACTCATCGGCTACAAAAACCAAACTGCGTGCCTCGTGGCCGACGAGGAAAAGCGTTGGTGATCGGACGTAGTGCAGGGGCGGCGATTTCGTGGTCAGGCTGTCTTGCGTCTCGACATCAGATCCTGGTCGCGAGTGAAGTACGGATCGCGACCCATGGCCTTCAGTTTCTGCATCGCATCGCGCTGAATAGCCAGTTCCTGCTCGAGCACTTTGGTCTTCTCGGCGAGATCCGCGAGCGGATCGCTGCCGGCCGTCTTGGGGCGGCGCGCCATCAAGGCCTCCGACTGAGTTGTAGAGAAAACCGAGCACGAGAATGGTAACTCAGCCGTGATCACACTGCAACGGCATGCGCAGCTTAATGTAGACTCGCGCCGTGAATACCCACAGAAAACTTCGCTTTGCTACCTCGCTGGTGTTCCTTCTGTCGTTCGTGTTCCTTGGAGTACCTCGAGACGCGGCGACGCAAACGTCCGCCTCCGCGGACAAGGCTGCACAGATGCCGAAGGTCACCGGGCCGCTTCCAGTGACCGCGACGTCGCGCCCGTTTCTCGACTCCTCGCACGTGTTCGCGCCGATGGACCTCGCGAAGATTGGCTACGTCGAGCAGGAGTTCCTCGTGTCGGGGAACGCGAACGTCTACGACTGGATGGCTGATGGTTCGCTCGCGGTGAAGGCCTCGGGCGCGCCGTATACGACGCGTATTCTCGTCCGCCGGCCCGCGAACGCCTCGCGGTTCAGCGGCGCGGTTCTCGTCGAATTGATGTATCCGCCACGGCGGTGGGACTGGGCGATGATGTGGGGGTACATGCACGACGGCCTGATCGCGCGCGGCGATGCGTGGGTCGGGATCACGGTGCCCGGATCGATCGCCGGTCTGCAGAAGTTCGATCCGATGCGGTACGCCGCGCTCTCGTTCGCAAATCCCTCGTCGGCGGCATGCGCAGGCGCGAACGCCGCGCTGCCGATCGAGGACGGTCTCAAGTGGGACGCGATCACACAGATTGGTGCGCTGCTCAAGAGCCGCGCCGCGGGGGCGCCGTTCGCGGGACTGCCGGCGTCATCGCTCTACATGACGGTGCAGGGTGGCGATCTCACGACGTACATGAACGCGTTTCATCGGGTCGCGCGTCTCGAGAATGGCAAACCCGTGTACGACGGCTACCTCGCGCGCGCGCCGTTTGCCGCGACCCGTATCAGCCAATGCGCGCCGGCGCCCCCAGCCGGTGACCCGCGTCACATCGTCCGGAACGTCGACGTGCCGGTGATCGCGGTGGTGCCACAAGGCGATCTGCCGAACACGATTGCGCTGCGACGTGACGACAGCGATCAACCCGGCGATCGGTACCGTCTCTACGAAGTCGCGGGCTCGGGCCACATCGACAAGTTCGCGTACACCGGATTCCCGACGATGGCGGATCAAACGGCAGCAGGCAACGCACAGGGCAGTCCTGAGTGGCCGTTCGCGATGCCATGCACGCCGCCGATTCCGCTGATGGACGTGCCGATCCTGACGACCGTCTACAACTCGAGTTTCGCGAGCCTCGACGAGTGGGCGAGAAAAGGGAAGGTGGCGCCGCGTGCCGCGCGTATCAACGCGACCGGTGAAGGACGGCAGATCATGATCGCCACCGATGAGAACGGCCACGCCACCGGCGGCTTGCGGACGCCGTACATCGACGTGCCGATCGCCAGCTACACGACCAATAGCCCGGGTCCTGGAACCTGTGCGGAGATGGGCCATGTGATGGCGTTCGACGCGGCGAAGCTCAAGACGCTCTATGGTTCGTTCGACGCGTATCTCGCAAAGTTGAACGCCTCGATCGCGAAGCTCTCGAGCGAGCGCTGGCTTACGAGCGAAGACGCCAAGCGACTGCGCAAGGAGCTTGGCGACTCGCAGCGCTCACGCTGGAATGCCGTGTCGACCGCTCGCGTCGAGCGCTGAACTCGGCGTTGGCTTCGGTCTCGGCTCCGCCCGGTACAACTCCATCGTCTGGCGGAACGACGACCACAGGAACGCGGCTGCGAGACCGGCAACGGCGACGCAGCCGCCCACGTCGAACAGGCGCTGCGCTCCCATCCACGGCAGCGAGACCCAGGCCCGTCTCGCTGCGTAAAGTGCGCCGACACCCAGGATGATCCGTAGCTCCGTTGGACCGAACCCCCACCGCGACATGTGGAAGATGCCGGAGACGTGCGTGCCGAGAAACACCTCGGCCGTCACGAGCAGATAGGCCACAAGCACCGCGAGCGCGACGACCGGCGACATGAGCCCCGAGGCCGCCAGCCCTGCGAACACGGCGGTGATGCCGATCATGTCGATGACGTGGTCGACGTAGTAGCCGAATCGCGGTCGTTCGTGCTTTCGCACGCGCGCGACGGTGCCGTCCAGACTGTCGCCGAACCAGTTTCCAATCAACCCGAGCACGACCAGCCAGCAGCCACTCGGCGTATAGCGCATGGCCGCGAAGCCGATCCCGACGAGACACATGCAGACAAGGGCGAGCGCGCTGAGATGATCCGAATGGATCGACGGCGGAAGCGCTCTGGCGATGCGAATGAGCAGACGCTTTTCCGCGGCCGCAAGGATCCCTCTATTGACGCGCACGTGCGCGCCCGGTGCGTTGGCCATGTTGATTCCCTCCAACCGGTAATGCGTAGCGCGGTGGAGGAGGGGCTCAACTGACAACGTCCAACTCCCAACCCGCTTCGCCCGAGCCAACTCCCAATTTTGGGCGTTGGAAGTTGGGTCCAGCGTCAGGATGATGGGAGTTCGGCGTTTGAGCGCGGGTATTCAGCTGCGCTCAAACGCCGCTGCAGACGTGGACGGCTCGATCAGGAGCGTCGCTACCGCGACACCGACGGCGAGCGCCATGATGAGCACGGCAGCAACCGGTCGCCCGTCCGCAAGCGCCAACGCGTCCAGGAAGAGCACGATGGCCGTGACCACATCCGCGCCGCGCAGGAGCGTGCCCGTCCTTCGGCGTTCGCCGGGGAGGCGGTCCCTGTAGGCGCGTTCGGTGAACAGCAGATGTGCGCGTGTGATGCCGGCAATCGCGACGATGACTCCGATCGCGAGAAACACCCAGCGAGTCGGTCGCGTGCCATCCCACTCCTTGATGTTCCACGCGGCGGTGGCGGCAACGATGTAGAGGCCGATGACGACGATTTGATGGAGACGCCACCAGCCGACGCCGCGCATCGCCGCAGCAACCGCGGGCGTCGACTGGCTATCGACCGCCACGAGCAGCCCGGCGGCCGATTGGAAACGCTCGCCAGGTGATTTGGCGAGACACCGCACGATCGCGGACGCGAGCCCGCGCGGTAAGTCCGGCCGGAGTTCGGCAATCCGTGTGGGTTCCGTCTCGAGGATTCGCGCGGACGTGGCCAATGCCGTTGGCGCCGAGAACGGGTGACGGCCCGTGGCGCACTCATAGAGGATGATGCCGAGCGCGAACAGATCCGTGCGCGCGTCGACCGGTCGGCCTTCGAGCTGTTCGGGCGCCATATAGGCGATCGTGCCGACGACCGTGCCCGGAAGCGTCATCGCCGGCGCTGCGCTTTCGCCCGCTCGTTCGGCGCGCGCGAGACCGAAGTCGAGGATCTTCAGCCGACCCTCGGTGGTGCGCATGATGTTCTCCGGCTTCAAGTCGCGATGCGTGATCCCTTTTCGATGCGCCGCCTCGAGGGCAGACGCCAATTCTCGCGCCGTGGACGCGACCGCGTCAGCGCTGAACATCCCGCGCGTGATGACAGCGCGCAACGTCTCACCCTCCGCGTACTCGGTGACGAGAAACAAGGTGTCGCCGATTTCCTCGAGGGCATGGACGCTGCAGATCCCCGGGTGCGAGATTGACGCCGCCAGCTGCGCCTCGGACCGCAGGCGGCCGCGGAGGCTTGGCCGTTCGGCAACATCGCCGCGAACCATCTTCAGCGCAACCGGGCGGCCCAGCCGCGTGTCGGTGGCGAGATAGACGCGGCCCATACCGCCGGATCCGATCTCGCGCTCGATGCGATAGACGCCCAGCAGCGTTCCCGCCGGCAGAATGTCCTCTTCCGCGCTGATTGCCGGCGGTTGATCGAGAAAGGCCCCCACCTGCTCGTGATGGCCCAGAAGCGCCTCGACTTCCGCGGCGACCTCCGGCGCTTCGCGCCGCAGCGCTTCGAGTCGTTTTCTCGCGGCCTGCGGGTTTTGGTCGACGAGCGACTCGAACGCCTCCCGCACGTCGGCCCAGGGAGGATTGCTCACTTGTGGTCTTCGCGGACCATGAAGGTCCGCGCCGCATCGGGGGTGGTCAGCTCACGGTGCAGCCATGCGCGCGCGAGGCTCCAGCGGCGCTTGAGCGTCGCGGGTGACATGCCGAGGGCTGCCGCGGCCTCTTCGACCGTCAGGCCGGCAAAGAAGCGGAGCTCGACGATGCGCGCTTGTTCCGGATCGATCTGTTCGAGTCGGGTGAGCGCCTCGTCGAGTGCCGGGAGCATGTCATCGACGTCGGCCGCAGCGTGCAGCGATTCATGCAGCGATACGCGATCGAGTCCCGCCCAGCGCTTGGCGGCCCCGCGCGCCCGCGCGCGGTCGACGAGGATCTGCCGCATCGATCGCGCAGCAATGGCCACGAAGTGATTGCGGTCCCGCCAGACAGGCGTTGCGTCGGCCAGACGCAAATAGGCTTCGTGGACCAGCGCGGTCGCCTGCAGCGTCTGACCGGGCCTCTCGCGACGGAGATATCCGGCGGCAAGGCGCTTCAGTTCGGCATACACCTGATCGGCGAGATCCGCCGGAGCTGGTGGATCGGGACGGGTCATCGCAAGCGATTCGCCGCCCATTATCCCGTAGTGTCCGGCTTCAGCCGGACTCGTGTTCGGCCCGTCGCGAGTCCGCCGTGATTCGTGTGCCGCGGACGACCAAGACGGCCGATGCATTGGCGCCGGAAATGGGGTCTAATTCCCGGGTCCCCATGGAAGCCACGCCGTCCCCTCGTGCCGAGGCGCTCGACATCGAGCCGGACCTCGGCGTCGCGCACACGTCCATCTGGCCTGCCTTTGCACGTAAGGGTGGATTGGCGCGGCCCGACTCTCTTCGCGCTGGTTCCCGGTTCCAGGAGCTCTTGCGCTCCGTTGGCTTCCGCGATCAATAGCCAGCCGCTGGCGCGCTCCTCGGAGGGACCACACGCCCGCGTGTGGACCTTCGCCGTCGGTGCTCTCGCGCTGCCGCCTCTCCTGATCCTCTGCTGGACGCTGTGGCTGGCTCCCTATCCGCTCAGCGAAGCCGTTAGCGTGTTCGAAGACGTCGCGCAGCGTCCGGTCTCCTCGTTTCTTGTGCCGACCACCTCGTATTACCGGCCGTTGTTCTACGTTGCGCTGTCAACGCTGTGGCATGGTGCCGGTTCGCTCGATGGCACGCTGGCCCTGATCAAACTACTGCTGCACATCCTGCCGCTGTCGCTGCTGGTCCTCGGATTCATTGCGCACGTCCGCCCGCGCTCCGCACTGGACGCGGCGGCCGCCGTCGTCGCCACGGCCGTCCTCCTTGGGTCACCTGGACTGCTCGACAACCTCGAGCTGCCACTGAGCTACACGCTGGTCGGCATGCCGATCGCGCTGATCGTCTGGATGCTGCTCGAGCGCGAGCGCCGACCCTGGCATGGCCCGCTGATCGTTGCACTGACGATCGTGGCAGTCGGATTCAAGGAACAGGGCCTGGTCATTGTTCCTGTGATCGTGCTCGCGTGGTCGATGGGCGCACCCGGCGCCGGCCGCGGGACAGCCGTGACGATCACGCTTCTTGCCGTCGCGTACGTGATCTTCAGGCTTGCGTACCGCGGCGCCTGGCCATTGTTCGAACAGGACGTCGGGTTTGGTTTCGAGCGTTTGTCGAGCACGGAAGCCCTGCAACGGTTTGGCGCGTTTCCTCTGTGGATTTACGCCTACAATTCGCTGAGCACGATCGCCAACGTGCTGTTTGCGGAACCGACTGACGGGACGTTCCGCATCGTTCGCGCCTGGGTCGAGAACCACTCGCAGCCATGGCACTTCGTATACCTGCTCTCGTCTGTTGCAACAACAGCCCTGATTGCGCGGTGGGGAGCGAACGCACTGCGGCGATCTTCACGATCTCCTGAATCACGCCTCGCCATCGCACTGGGGATCTCGGTGCTCGCGTGCGGTGTGCTCAGCTTCGACTATTCACGCCCTCGCCTCGGCGGGATGGCGGTTCCCTTCTACGCCCTGGCCGCGTATCACGCCATTCGATCGGTGGAATCCCGCGCGGCAGTCTCGCGTCGTGTCGCTGCCGCGTTGATGACCGCATCGCTGATCGTCCTGGCCGCGGCATGGCAGGCTCGCGCCGTCTATGCGGTCGAGTTCACGCGACAGCGTGCCGTCAACGCGCATCGCGAATGGCTGACTGACTTGTCGAGACGACGCGCGAACTTTGCCGGACGCGACGTGTACTTGCAGACGATGGACGCGATGACGGAGCAGGGAACCGCGCGCCGTCCTATGGCTCGCGTGCGTTATCCGAAGTGGATGCTGAACCTGTTGGGAGAGGACTGACGTGCCGCCGTTCAGTCCTCGAGCCATCGCGATCGCCGCCCTCGTCTCGTTTCCCGCGATTGCCGCAGCGGTCGGACTCGCCGGTGTCGAGGCCTATCGTCTCACGACGCCGGATGCGCCTCTGTTTGGCGACCCGCAGCCGCGCTCCCTCGCCGAATCGATTACTCGCGGCCGTGGCGTCGAGGCCGCGTATCCGTTCATCCGCGATGGCCAGGATCCGAACGCGCCGATCACGATCGACGATGAGGACTACACGGGCGGCGGAGTACTGTCCGTCTCGCCGCTCATCGCCGCTATTGCCTCACGCGACAGCAACGTCGTGCAGATGCTCCTCAATTTCGGCACGCGTCTCGACCTGCCGCAGAACCGCGACGCGTGGTGCTTCGCCCGCGCGCTCGGCGACGAGACGATGCAAGGCCTGCTCGCCACTGCCGGCGTTGACACCGATCCCGATCGATGTCCGAACCGCGATTGGGATCGAACTGCGCCTCTGTCGTGGATCGTTGAGAAGCCGTAATTCGCAACGCTCACAGCGCAGCAACGCCAATGTGTGCAGATGCTTCCTGGCTGCGCACGCCGGTTCACCGCGAGCATTCGTACTCTAGCCCGAGGCGGCTACGCCGATTACTGTTTTGGCTGGACGTAGCCACCGTGCGCAACGGCGGTGTGCCTGCGTCGAGAAGAACTGACAGAGATGGATGTTCGCGTACTGATCGTCGACGACTCGATGACGGGCCGAAAGATGATGAAAAGGGCCCTGCCGGCTGCGCTTGCCGGCGACGTCACCGAAGCGGGGTCGGGCGAGGAAGCGCTGCGCATCTGCACCACGCAGAGCGTGGATCTGATGTTCCTCGACCTCACCATGCCCGGCATGACCGGGTTCGACGTGCTCGAAGCGCTGCAGAAAGAAGCGTCGCGGCCGGTCGTCATCGTCGTCTCCGGCGATGTGCAGTCTCCGGCGCAGGAGCGTGTCAAAGAGCTCGGGGCGTTCGCGTTCATCCACAAGCCGGCCACCGCTCCCGTCATCGAAGAAGCGCTGAAGAGGACGCGATTCCTGTGATTCTCGATGTCTTCGACGTCGACGAGCGGGACGCCCTCCAGGAGGTCGTCAACATCGGCATGGGCACAGCCGGCGCCGCGCTGAGTGCGGCGCTCGAGTCGCTGGTCGGCCTGTCGGTGCCGAAGATCGACCTCGTGCGCCTGGATCGCTTCTCCGATATTCCACGTCTGGTCGGCTGGTCGGATCCGGATGCGTGTGCGATTCGCCAGGCCTTCTATGACGGCATTGACGGCGAGGTGATTGTCCTCTTCGGCCATGAAGGTCGCGCGCGACTCTCGGAAAAGCTCGGTTACACCGACGAGGACACCGACGCGAGCGAGCAGGAGCTGTTGCTCGATTTCACCAACGTCTTCGTCGGCGCGTGCATGAACGGCATCGCCCGACAGCTGGCGATTCAGCTGCGATATTCGGCGCCATCGATCCTGTCTCTGAACGCGCCGCTCAGTTCGACGCTCGAACAACTCGAAGTCGCGGTCGACTCGCTGCTGCTGGTCAACGTCGACTTCGCGCTGCAGGACTGTTCCTTCCGCAGCCAGCTGGTGATCCTCTTCCCGAACGCGTCGACGATTCGGTTGAAGGAAGCCGTCGCGCAATTCGTGGCGGCCCTGTGAGTTCCCGACTCCAGGAGTTCCTCGTCCATCACGTGAACGTTGGCATCCTCGTGGTCGATGCCGACTTCACCGTCGTCACGTTCAACCACTTTCTCGAAGCGCACAGCGGTCGGCGCAGCCAGGAAGTGGTGGGCGCGAACCTGTTCGAGGCGTTTCCCGAACTGCCGCGCGCCTGGCTCACGCGCAAGATCAAGAACGTCTTCATCCTGAAGCATGCCGCGTTCACATCCTGGCAGCAGCGCCCGTATCTGTTCCGATTCAACCACCATCGGATGATCACGAGCACGCTCGACTACATGCGCCAGGACTGCACGTTCTTCCCGGTACTGAACGAGCAGGACGAGGTCACGCACGTCTGCATCGTCGTCCATGACGTCACCGACGTGAGCCTGGCGCACACCGAGCTGGAGCGGGCAAGGAGAGAAGCCGAATCGGCGAATCAGGCCAAGTCGGATTTCCTGGCGACGATGAGTCACGAGATCCGCACGCCGCTCGGCGGCGTGATCGGCATGAACCGGCTCCTGCTGGACACCGAGCTCACGGCGGAGCAGCGCGATCTGGCGCAGACGTCCGGCAACTGCGCGACGGCGCTGCTGTCACTGCTCAACGACATCCTCGACTTCTCCAAGATCGCCGCCGGCAAAATGGAGCTTGAACAGGTCGACTTCGATCTGCGGTCGACGATGGAGGAGGCGGTGGAGCTGGTGGCAGGCGCCGCGCACCAGAAGGGTCTCGAGGTGGCGCTCGTCTTCGGCCGCGAGGTGCCCGAGCGTCTGAGCGGCGATCCCGGCCGGCTGCGTCAAATCGTCCTCAACTTCCTGAACAACGCGGTGAAGTTCACGGCACGCGGCTCCGTCGTGCTTCACGTCGAGAAGTCGGCCGATCTCCCGAGCGGACCTCGGATCCGGTTGGAAGTACGCGACACCGGCGTCGGTGTGCCGCCCGATCGGTTGGATCGGCTGTTCAAGTCGTTCTCGCAGGTCGATGCTTCGACCACCCGCAAGTACGGCGGCACCGGACTCGGGCTGGCGATCTGCAAGCAGATTGCGGAGCGGATGGGTGGTGACGTTGGCGTGACGAGCGAGACCGGCGTCGGCAGCACGTTCTGGTGCGAGGTGCCACTCGCGAATCCAACAACGGCTGCGGATGACATACCACTTCATGGCAGCACGCGTCCCGCGCGCGCACTGGTCGTGATGCCGCAACGCATCAGTCGCGGCACGGTGCAGGCGCTGCTCGAACGCCTCGATGTCAGTGTCGACGCTGTTGGTGGACCCGCCGACGCGCTGCAGCTGCTGGCCCGTGCCTCGCGCACCCCGTATGACGTCTGCTTCGTCGACGGGGAGGTCCTGCAGGCGGGCGAGTGCGGACTGTCGCGAACGCTCGAGGCCACGCGTGTGAAAATCGTGTCGCTGGGGATGATGGGCGGACGGCGACGCAGCGATACGGCTGCACCGGGCGGCGCCAACCTGAATCGCCCCGTTCGCCTGGGTCAACTGCGGAACTGCCTGGCGACACTCACCGGCGACGGTGGGCCGCAGGCAGTGGACGCGGCCGGTCCGTCGAAGCCGGCCGCACGCATCGCCGGTCGCATCCTGATCGTCGAGGACAACATCGTCAATCAGCGCATCGCGGTTCGCATGGTGGAGCAGCTTGGCTTCGAGGTCGATCTCGCCGTCAACGGTGTGGAGGCGCTCGAAGCGACGGCGCGCCGCGACTACACCGCGGTGTTGATGGACGGCGAGATGCCCGAACTGGACGGCTTCGCGGCCACGCGATTGATCCGCGAGCGCGAACGACACGACGGCCGTCACGTGCCGATCGTGGCGATGACGGCGAGCGCCATGGCCGGCGATCGTGAGCGCTGCGTCGAAGCAGGCATGGACGAGTACGTGACCAAGCCGATCACGAAGGACCGGCTCAGCGACGTCCTGCTGAAGACGATTCATCGTCTCGCGAATTCCTCCGCCGCTTCCCTGCGCACGGCCAGCTAAAACCGTTTCAAGAACTGCGTAGGGTCCGCCTTCAGGCGGACCTCAGGCCGGCCAGAGCCGGCCACTACGGTTTGTCCGCGTGGGTTGACACCAACCCACCCCTCAAACGAGACTCTCGATCTCCCCGTACATGCTGTACGCAATCAGGCGTCTGGGACCGGGGCTCGCCCTGATCGGGCTTGCCTCCGCCATCCTGCTGTTGTCCGACCTCGGACGGCGTTCAGGATCGGCGTCGACCGTGGTGCGCGTGGCGATCCTCCAGCACGCGAACACGACCGTCCTCGAGGATGGCATCCGGGGGACGTTGGCGGCGCTGGCCGAACGCGGATTTCGTGACGGCGAGCGTCTGAAGATCGAGCGGTTCAACGCGCAGGGCGACATGCCGACGGGCATTGCCATCGCCCGTCAATTGACCGGCGGGGACTACGACCTGGTGGTCACGTCGAGCACGCCGTCGATGCAGGCAGTTGCCAACAACAATCGCGACGGCAAGGTCCGTCATGTGTTCACGCTCGTTGCCGATCCATTTGCGTCGGGGATCGGCCTCGATCGCAGCGATCCACGAAGGCACCCACCCTATCTGACTGGACAAGGCATCTTTCCGCCGGTGCAGCGCGCGTTCGAGCTCGCGCGCCGCATGCTGCCGGCGCTGCAGAAAATTGGTGTCGCCTGGAATCCCGCTGAATCCAACTCCGTGGCATTCGTGACGAAGGCTCGCGAGATCGCGCGGCAGATGAATCTGACGCTGCTCGAGGCCAATGTCGACAACACGAGCGCCGTCGGCGAAGGCGTGGCGTCGCTGCTCGCGAGAGATGCCGAAGCGATCTGGGTTGGTGGCGATAACACGGTCATCGCGGCGATTGGCACGGTGATCACGACCGCTCAGCGCGCGAACGTTCCCGTGTTCACCATCCTGCCCGGAGCGCCCGATCGCGGTACGTTGTTCGATGCGGGCCCTGACTTCTACGAAGTCGGACGCCAGGGTGGATTCCTCGTCGCCGACATCCTTGCCGGCCAGGACATCGCGCGGATTCCCATTCGCGACGTTCAGGATGTGGTACCTCCGTATCTGTCGGTCAACCTGAAAGCGCTCAAAGGACTCAACGAGCGATGGAGGATTCCCGACGAGATCGTTGGGGAGGCAACCGTCGTCGTCGACGAGGGCGGTATTCGACGGAAGGGCGCGAGCAAATAGCATTCATGGAGATCACCCGGACACAAGCCGGCGATGTCGTCGACATGCAGCTGGTCGGCAGACTCGATGGGTACTGGTGCGACCATCTCAATGCGGCGCTGACCGAGGTACTCCGTCATGGCCATCACCACATCAGGGTCGACTGTTCGCAGGTGAGCTATCTGTCGTCCGCGGGTATCGGCGTGCTCATGCGGTTCTACAAGGAGCTCACCCGGATCGACGGCAGCTTCAGCGTTGTGAACCCGTCGGTTCCGGTGGCTACCGTGCTGCGCACGACGCGTCTCGATACGCACCTGATCGCGGTCGCGACAACGGCGCGACCTGACGCGCGCGAGCGCGCCGCGCGCCGATTCGAGCACGAAGGGATCGGCCTCGAGGTGTTCGATCTGGATGCGTCCGCCACGCTGACGTTGCGCGCAATCGGAACCGCGCAGGCGCTCCTGACCGGCGGATTCGACGAGGAGCACTGCGCCAGCTTCGAGACAGGAGTACCGATGGTCGCGATCGGAGTCGGCGCGTTCGGCGACAGCGTTGCCGATTGCCGCGCGCGTTTCGGAGAGCTTCTGTCGGTGGCTGGTGCCACCGCGTATCAACCAGGCGATGGCACCAACGTCGCCGACTACCTGGTCACGTCACGCGATCTCGGCGCTGACATCCGGGTGCTGTACTCCCTCGCCTGCGAGGGATCGTTTTCGCACCTCGTGCGGTTCGAGGGACGGGTGCCGGGAAGCGCAGTCGGTCTGTCGCGGCTGCTCGGAGGATGCTTCGAAGCGGCCGGAAGCGATTCCCTGGCCGTTGTCGTCGTGGCGGAAGCATCTGGATTGGTTGGCGCGGCGCTTCGACGGTCGCCGGTGGTGCGGCTCGAGGATGCGACGTTCTTCGCGCATCCAGGCGTGCGCGCGCGTCTCACATTCACCAGCGAGCCGGCGTTTCAACATACGGTGGCATTGGCCGCCGGCGTTGTCACTCGCGGCGATCGAATGCATGCCGATGGGCAGCTCAGACCCATTGGCCCGAACTGCGCCGGGCACTTCCATGCCGCGGCGTTCCGCTTCCGTCCGATACGAAAGGGCCTGATCGATCTCGGCGAAACGGTGACGGGTCTGTTCGAACCCGAGCAGTTGTTGGGAGTCCTGCACCTGCTTCATGACGACCGCGCCATCGCCGGCTGCGGCGAAAGCGAGTTCGTCAGAGGCGCCTGCTGGATTGGCCCGCTCCGTGGCGATGTCTGACTCCGTGATCTGCCCGACAGATGCGGCGCGGACCTTTATGGTCCGCGATGGAGGCACAGGGGACCCATGCTGCTGCTGATCGGGGCGCTCACCATCGGGTTGATCCTCTCGCTGCTCGCCCTCGGCGTGTTCATCAGTTTCAGGATCTTCGAGTTTCCCGACATCACGGCGGACGGGTCGATCACGCTCGGAGGCGCCCTTACAGCGGTCCTGATCGTGGCCGGCGTGCATCCCGTGGCCGCTACTGCGGCCGCGTTCTTCGCTGGCGCGCTTGCGGGGACCACGACGGGCATCCTGCACACCAGATTCAAGATCAACGGACTGCTGTCCGGCATCCTCGTCATGACCGGGCTCTATTCGGTGAACCTCCACATCATGGGAAAGAGCAACGTGCCACTGCTCTCCGAGCGCACGCTGTCGACGATGATGGCGTCGGCAGCGCTGGCGGTGCTGGGCGCGCCGTCGGTACACATCCTCGGATGGGACGTGAGCACTCGTGACGTCGCGATATTGATCCTGGCGCTCGCTGTCGCCATGCTCGTCGCGACCGCGCTGTATCTGTTCTTCCGGACCAACATCGGTACCGCGATGCAGGCGGCGGGTGACAACGCCCAGATGATCCGCGCGCTCGGCGTCAACGTGGACAACATGATCGTGCTGGGACTCGCGCTGTCCAACGGCCTGATTGCGGTCGCCGGCGGACTGCTTACGCAATATCAGGGCTTTGCCGATGTGCAGATGGGCATCGGCATGGTCGTGTGGGGACTCGCGAGCATCATCATGGGCGAGGCGCTGGTCGGGGTCCGCTCGCTCGGATTCGTGATCGTCGGCGCCATCATGGGGTCGGTGCTGTTCCGTTTGATCGTGGCGGTCGCGCTGCGTGGTGGTCTCGACCCGAATGACTTGAAGCTCGTCACCGCGGTGTTCGTCTTCGTCGCGCTGGTCCTGCCGTCGATCATCAAGCGGAAGCGGCGTCCCATCGTCCCGGCCTCGGCAGCGTGAGCGCAATGCTGACGATCCAGGGCGCCGTCAAGACGTTCAACGCCGGGACACCGAACGAAGTCCGTGCGCTGCGTGGTGTCGATCTCTCCATCGAGGAGGGATCGTTCGTCATCGTGATCGGCACCAACGGCTCCGGGAAGTCGACGTTGCTCAACGCGATTGCGGGGGGATTTCTGCTCGATGCCGGGACGCTGATGCTCGATGGCGTGAACGTGACGCGGTGGCCCGAGCATCGTCGTGCGGCGCTCATCGGTCGCGTGTTCCAGAATCCGTTCAGCGGAACGGCACCATCGATGTCGATCGCCGAGAACCTGGCGCTGGCGGCGCGTCGCGGGCGTGCACGTGGGCTCGGCTGGGCGCTGCACCGATCGATGCTCCGAGAGTTTCGCGATCGCATCCGGCGTTTGAACATGGGCCTCGAGGATCGCCTTGAGAACCCGATCGGCTCGTTATCGGGCGGTCAGCGTCAGGCGCTCACCCTGCTGATGGCGTCGTGGTTGAAACCGAAGCTGCTGCTCCTCGACGAGCACACCGCCGCGCTCGATCCGCGCAGCGCCGATCAGGTGATCCAGTTGAGCAGTGAGATCGTCGCGCGCGACAAGCTCACCACGCTCATGGTCACGCATTCGATGCAGCAGGCGACCCATCTGGGTGACCGGCTCGTCATGATGCACCGTGGCCAGGTCCTGCACGATTTCCGCGGCGTCGAGAAGCAGCGGCTGCGCGCCGACGATCTCCTGAACCGCTTCGAGGACGTGCGCCGCGCCGAGCAGCTCGACGAGTCCGCCGCCGAGATGTTGCAGCGGCTGTATGTCTGATCCGCCGCCCTTACCGCCAAACCCGGCCCCCCGTGTCCTGTCGATCGTCGTCGTCAACGAGCGGCGCGAGATTCCGCGAATCGGAAAGCGTCTGACCGAGTTCGGCGAGGCATGTGGTCTGTCGCCCGACGACGTCGCATCTGTGAATCTCGCGATCGACGAACTGATCAGCAACGTCATCAATTACGCGTATGACGATGCGGAGAAACATTACATCCAGGTGACGGTATCAGTGGACGGCGATCTGCTGGCGCTCTCGATCGATGACGAAGGCAAAGCGTTCAATCCGCTCGAGGCGCCGATGCCCGATCTCGATCTGCCGGTCGAAAAGCGTCCCGTCGGAGGCCTCGGCATCTTTCTCGTCAAATCGATGGCCGACACGCTCGAGTACCGCCGAGAGCGCGGCCACAACATCCTCACGCTGACGAAGAAGCTGTCACAGGTAAAGAAGTAGACTTCGCGTGATTCGCCCCGCGACTGCGGTGCGTGTCGATGAAAGGATCCGCGTGGCACCTTTGCTCGAAGTCGCCGGTCTCACGAAAGCGTACGGCCGCAAGCGCGGGATCAGCGACGTGTCGTTCGCGGTGGAGGCCGGCGAGGTGTTTGGTTTCCTCGGCCCCAACGGCGCCGGCAAGACGACGACGATGCGGTTGCTGATGGGACTGTTGTATCCGGATCGCGGTACCGCGCGAATCGCGGGGCTGGACTGCTGGCGTCAGTCGGTCGACGTCACGCGCGTCGTCGGCTACCTGCCCGGCGAACTGGCGCTCGATGCGAATCTAACTGGCGGCCAGATTCTCGCGTATCTCGCGAATCTTCGCGGCGGTGTCGATCGTGCGTATCTGGAGACGCTCATCGCGCGCGTCGATCTCGATCCGACGCGGCGATTCCGCCAGTATTCGCATGGAAACAAGCAGAAGGTCGGCCTGATCCAGGCATTCATGCACCGCCCGCGTTTCCTCATCCTCGACGAGCCGACGACCGGCCTGGATCCGCTCAATCAACACGAGTTCGCTCGTCTGGTTGCCGACGTGCGTGCCGACGGACGCACGGTGTTTCTGTCGTCGCACATCCTGTCCGAGGTCGAGGCGGTGTGCGATCGCGTTGCCATCGTTCGCGACGGACGGCTCGTGCGTGTCGGGGCCGTTGCCTCGCTGACCGAGATCAAGCGCCACGAGGTCGAGCTCACGTTTGCCGGTGATCCGGCAGCGACCGCGTTCAACGATCTCACCGGCGTTGAGCGGATCGAGGCGTTGCCCGATGGCAGGACCCTGCGCATCGTGCTGCACGGCGAGATCGATCCAATGGTGAAGATGGCCGCCCGATATCCCCTCACCAATTTCATCAGCCGTGAGCCGAGCCTGGAAGACGTGTTTCTTGGCCTCTATCAGGCGGACGCCGCGGGTGAGGGTGACAGTGTGGCTCCATAGCGTCTTCATGAAGACGCTGCGCGACTGTCGCACCGCGATGGTCATGTGGGGCGTCGGTCTCGGCCTGGTGACTCCAATCATCTTCGCGAGTGTGCCTTTTCTCCTCGCCAGTCCCGTCGGCCGCGAGGAGATCCTCGCCCTGATGCGCAATCCTGTCGTCCGCCTGTTTGCTGAACCGGTCGATGTGCTGTCGCCCGGCGGGTATGCCACGTGGCGGCTGTCGCTGCTCCTGCCGATGCTGGCTGTCTGGGCGCTGCTCGCATTCAGCCGCGCGACGCGTGGTGAGGAGGAGTCTGGGGCGTTCGACCTGCTGTTGTCCGTGACCGGATCGCGCGTCCGGGTCGTGCTGAACAAGCTCGGCGCCCTCGGCGCTGCGCTGGCGATCATCGGCGTCGTGATCGGCGCCGGTGCGCTGGCGGGCGCGCGCATGACCGGCGTTGCGCTCCCGTGGGGTCGCGCGCTGCTGTTCGGCCTCAACGTTTCGCTCTTCGCGCTGATGTTCGGCGGAATCGCGGTGTTCCTGTCGCAGTTCACGCGCGAGCGCCGCACCGCTGCTGGCGCGGCGGGCATTCTGTTGGGCGCGTCGTTCGTGCTGGCGAGCGCTGGCCGCGTCGTGCCGCAGGGCGCCTGGATCGGACGGCTGTCGCCGCTCTTCTACTTCGAAGCGAACAAGCCGCTGATCCCGGAGTCGACTGTCAGCATCGGAGCGTTGGCCGCGATGGCAGCCCTTGCCGTCCTCTTTGTCGTCATCGCCCTGGTGCTGTTCGCCAACCGTGACATCGGCGCACCATGCCTGGAGATTGACGCGTATGTTCCGCGCCGGCCTGCGACGCGCGTACCGATAGCCGCCTGGTCACTGCGATCGATTGTGACGCGGGAGGTGCGTGCCGTCGGCGGTTCTGCTCTGTGGTGGGCGCTGGGTCTTGGCGCCTACTCGCTCACGATGACCATATTGCTGCAGCAGATTCAACAGAACGTGAGTGACCTTCTGGCTGACGTGGCACGGAACAATCCTGCGTTTGCCGGGATCATCGAACAATTCATCGGGAGTGGCGGCGTCGCCGTCAACATGCTGCTCCTGAACGCCGTCTTCACCATGCTCGTGGTGGTTGTCGTGGGCTTCGCCGTCTCACTGGTGAACCATTGGGCGAGCGTGGAGGAAGAAGGACACCTCGATTTGCTCTTGGCCACAGCCATTCCGAGACATCGGCTCATGCTTGCCAGCTACTCGGCCGCTACCCTCGTACTCATCGTCGTCGCAGCGTCTCTCTTCGTCGGTGCGGTCGTTGGTGGTCGCCTCGTCGGCATGCAGCTGGCCGCCATGCGCGTCGCGGCGGCGGCTTTGGCGATGGTGACGCTCAGTCTCGTCGTCGTTTCGATCGGCTATCTGCTCGCTGGCTGGCTCCGCGCACGTGCCGTGACCGGTGTGCTCGTTACGCTCGTGCTGGCATCGTTCGCTGTGACGCTGCTCGGTCCTCTCTTCCATTGGCCCCGGCCATTGATGCAGCTGTCGATCTTCGAGCACTATGGCGCGCCGCTCGTCGATGGCGTGCAGGGCGGTCACGTGGTGGGACAACTCACCGTCGCCGCCGCAACGCTGGCAGCTGCAGTGCTCCGTTTCGTGCGCAAGGACCTTACGCGGTAGCTCTGGCGCGGCAACTTTGCGCGGCGCCCGTTCGTCCTAGTCGCAAGTGATGGCAGGCCATGATTCCCTTCTGCTGCTGCGGATCGCCTGTGTGGTCGTCCTCATCAGTGCCGCCTCCGCCCTTGCGCAGACGTCCTTGTCGGGTGAGCCACTGCGCGTCGCGCGCGCCACGGGACGGATCGTCGTGGATGGCGATCTCGGCGACGAGGCGTGGCGCAACGCGGCACCAGTCGACAAGTGGTACGAGACCAATCCCGGCGACAACGTCGAACCGAAAGTTCGCAACGTCGGCTATCTCCTCTACGACGAGCGGTACTTCTACGCCGGCTTCGAGTTCGACGATCCCAATCCCGCAGCGATCCGCGCACCGTTTGCCGATCGCGACAACATCAGCGGGAACTACACCGACTATGGCGGTGTCATTCTCGACACACGGAACGACGGCCACAGCGCCGTTCTGCTGCTGGCCACTCCGCGCGGGATTCAATACGACGCAGTGACCGACGACGCGTCGGGTGAGGATTCGTCGCCGGACTTCTTCTGGGACGCGGCGGCGCGGATCACCGAACGCGGCTGGACGCTGGAGATCCGCATCCCGTTTTCATCGCTGCGTTATCGGAGCATGGATCCGCAGACGTGGAGCATCTTCCTGTATCGCAACTACCCGCGCGACTTCCGGTATCAGATCTTCTCGGCGAAGCTGCCGCGCGGCGGGAACTGCTTCATCTGTCGCGCGAACACGCTGCGCGGCCTCGAGCGTCTACCTGGCGGCGGGCACATCGTCGTGGCGCCGTACGTCAGTGCGTCGCACACCGCGCAGCCCGTCGACGGCCTCGGGTCTCCACTCGACGTCCGCGACACGCGATCGAGAGGCGGCTTCGATCTCAAGTGGACGCCGAGCGCGGACAACGCCATAGACGCCACGGTGAAGCCCGACTTCTCGCAAATCGAATCGGACACGGCGCAGATCTCTGCCAACGAGCGTTTCGCGCTGTTCTACTCGGAGAAGCGGCCGTTCTTCCTCGAGGGCGTGGAGCTGCTGAACACGCCGATTCAGGCTGTCTACACGCGAACCATCACGGCTCCGAAGTGGGGCAGTCGTCTGACCGGCAAAGCGCACGGCGTCAGCTACACCACGCTGGTCGCGGATGACTCCGGCGGGGGCAGCATCGTGGTTCCTGGTCGCGACTCGTCAGAGCTCGTGAACCAGGATTTCGGATCGTATGTGGCGATCGGACGGGTCAAGCGGGACTTTCACCAGTCGTTCGTCGGCGTCCTCATGACGTTGCGCGAGTCGCACGACGGCAACGGCTTCAATCGCGTGGTGGGCCCCGATGGACGTTGGCAACCGTCGCCGAGCGATGTCTTTTCCGGGCAATGGTTGGTCAGCACCACGCGAACGCCGGATCGACCGGCCGTGAGTCCGACATGGGATGGGCGCCGGCTGACGTCACATGGCGCACAGTTCGAATGGGCGCACAACACGACGCACCTCGATATCGATGGGCGCTATCGCGACTTCGGCGACGGTTTTCGCGCCGACACCGGGTTCATCCCGCAGGTCGGCTATCGCGAGGCGTTCGGGACGGCCGGCTGGACGCTGCGGCCGGGCGGCCCGATCCGCCGCTATCACGCCTATCTCTCGTCGACGCGGCAAGTCGATCGTGACGGCGTCACGATCACTCGAGATGTCACGCCGACGCTCGACATGGACGTGAAATGGAATGGGTTCCTGCGCGCCAAATACGTCGATGAGCACACCCGCGCGCGAAGCGTCCTGATCCGTCGCCGACAATTCGGCTACCTCGCGCGAATCAGCCCGTCGCGGACGATCTCGCAGGTGCAGGTCGACGGCGTGGCCGGCGAGGAGATCGACTTCGACAACGGACGTCCCGCACATGGCGCGACGGTCAACGTGAGCGCGCGGCTCAATCCGACGAATCATCTCGAGCTCGCGCTGGTCCAGAATCAGCGCTGGCTCAACGCGCAGGGTGTGATTGATCGTCCCGAGCGTCTGTTCCTCGCACGTGTGTCGCGCGTCCGCGCGACGTACATGTTCACTGCCAAGAGCTTCGTGCGTGTGATCGGTCAGTACGTGTCGACGACGCGCGATCCGTTGCTGTATCTGGTTCCCGTGTCGGATCGCTCCGGCGATTTTTCTGGCTCGGTGCTCTTCGCCTACAAGATCAATTGGCAGTCGGTGCTGTTCGTCGGCTACGGCGACAATCGCGAATTGTCCGAACGACGTGCACTGGAGCTCGCTGAACGGCAGTTCTTCGTGAAGGTCTCGTACGCGTTTCAGCGCTGATTCAGCCGCAGCATCTCGTTCCCGCCTCGTTGGAATTCGTACGGCACTCGCTCAATCGTGACCTCGACGCCTGCGCGGCGCAGCTGGGTGGCGCAAACCTCGACGAAGGGTGAACGCGAGCCTCCGAGGGCCAGCAGCGGAAAGACGCGCACCTCGGAGGCCACGCGGCACATTTCCTTGAGTGCCGCGAGATGGAACGCCTCGCCGAGCTGCGTCGAATAGAGAAAGAGGAAGTGCGAGCAGAGCGCCAGGTCGAAGGTGTTGTCGTCGAAGGGCAGCGTGGGGAGCGAGGCGTTCACATAGCGAGCTCGCGGACCATAAAGGTCCGCGCCGCAGTTTTCGCGTTGACCGACCTCGAAGTCTTCGAGGAACCTCTGCATCGCGGCCATGCGGACGCGTCCCAGTTCCTCGACGTCGCCTATCCCGGCGCCCCAGACAAATTCGTGGGCGTTGAGCCGGGTCTGTGCCAGCACTTGCTCATAGGTGGCGGTAATGCGCGCTTCGATCTGCGAACGATCGAAACCGTACAGGGGGTCGAGCGACGTGACGCGACACCCGCGAGCCGTGGCTTCCGCATTGAAGCTCGCCGGGCCATCGCCGCAGCCGAGAATGCGACGACCGAGGTCGTTTTCAGTGAGCGCAAACATCCGCCGATACTCGTCGAACGAGCGCCCCCAGGGCACGACCGAATCGAGGGAGAACATGATTGGGATGCGGCACGGACCTTTAAGGTCCGCGCTACGGTTCGTCGCGCGACTTCGCCAGCACTTCCTGGTGCTGCTCGATCAATTCCTTGATGCGCCGCGCGTCGCCTTTGCTGTGGCCGCGGCTGGACAGCGGATCGGATCCGCCGGAGGACTCGATCAGCACTTCCGACCAGATCATCCCCGTCTTGATGTGTACCGACGCGACCTTGGTGATGCTGACGCTGATCTCGTCGCGACTGAACCACGACCGCTTGCGGCGGGTAACCGCCTTGTCGCTGACCTCGATGATCGTTGGAAACAGCCGATTGCCGCGCGTCAGCCGCGACGCCCGAAACGATTCGATCGCCATGAAACTAGCGAGGCGGATCCTCAGCCCCGCAAACAGGTACGATTCGATGCATCTCGGTTCGGCTCCTCCTCGCTAGGTCACAGTGTTTGACTGCCCGCGCTTCGCGCGGGCGAGACGTCATGAACGGCCGGTCCGAAGCACGGACGCAATTATCTGAGTTTCTGGCCGTTCACGACGTCTAGGGTTGACGGCAGGTGAAGTTCGCTGCCTCGTCGATGCTCCCTGTTCCCTTGTAGCGTGCGATCTCGGGGAAGGGACAGAGCGGGCGCGTGCGCTCGACCTTCCCGTCGGTGATCTTCGAAGCGAGCACTTCCTTGGGAGCCACGCCGTTCTCGCGCCACTGTTCGAGCGCCGTGACCATGTCGAACGTGTTCGGTCCCTCGCCACCCCCGCAATGGCCCATGCCGGGCACCATGTAGAGACGCACCGCCTGCGCGACCGGCTGCGCGCCGAGCGTGTCGTTGAGCGCCTTGAAGTAGTTGACCGACGATCGCGGCGGGACGTTGGTGTCGCCCCAGCCGTGATAGATCAGGAGCTTCCCTCCTCGATCGATGAACGGCCGGATGTTCGGCGAGGACGCGCCGATGATGCCGCCGTCCGCCTTGCGTCCAGCCTCGAGGTGTTTGGCGACGTCGAGCGACCGGGCATCGAACTGCGGATCGCTGAAGACGACGTACTTGAACAGGTCGTCGGACATGCCAAGCGGCTTTGCGCCGCCGGCGTTGATCGTCCAGCGCGGCTCGCTTCCAGGCTCGTCGCCGGGAAACACTTCCGTGCCGGTTCGTGGATCGACGACCGGCGCGTAGATCTTCCGTGCCGCGGCAACCTGCGCGGGCGTCAGGCAATCAGCAGCGTCGCCTTCCTTGCAGGCGAGCACATGCGGATCGAATTTACAGCGCATCGGATCGGCGATCAGGTTGTCAACGCTGCCATCATTCGCGTCGCACGCTTTCACTGCGGCGGCGTGGATCACAGGAAGCTTGCTCGCCGGAATGTAACTCGCGCTGTCGGCATGCGTCGCCTGCCAGCTCGAGACCAACTGGAAACTTTGATCGGTGCGGTTGTAGCCGGGTGCGCCGGCGACGATGCCGTCGAAGTCGGCGGGGAAGCGCTGCGCTTCCATGAACGCCTGGCGGCCACCGCCCGAGCAGCCGACGAAATACGACAGCCGCGGCGCGTTGCCGTAGAAGGTGCCGATGATCGACTTGCTCTGGACCGCGGTCTCGTGCACCGCTCGATAGCCGAAGTCGATCAGCTTCTCGGGATGCCCGAGCGCGAACTGCGCGGAGTCGCCGACGTGCCCGGTATCGGTTGATGCCGTCGCGTATCCGCGTCGGAGCGCCTCACCAAGGGCCGCATATTGAATCGATCCGCCCCATCCGCCGTTGCCGACCTGCTGGAACTTGCCGTTCCAGCCGGACAGCGGCAGCCACACCTCCGTCCTGATGTCCGAGTCGGGAGTGGGTGCGATTTTCAACGACACGCGGCAGAAGGCCGGCAGTCCTGCGGCGGCCTGCCGTGTCGCGGCGTTGCCATCGGGCGGTGCGAACTGTCCGGCGGCAACGGGCTGCACCGACGTGACCGTGGTGTGGGAAAGCGTCAGCGATGCGGCCAATCGCGCGCATGCGGCCGGGTCCGCGGTGTGACCCTGCGCGGAAGTCGCATCCGCAATCGACAGCATGCCCAGCAGAGCGATGGCGAATCCGGCCGTGAGCGAGCGTAGCGAGTCGAACGGGTTCATCGTATGCTCCTGACTGCGCGAGATTATGTATCAACCGCGTCCATGGCCGCCGACGGACGCGGCTATCAACTCCCAACCTCCAACTTCCAACGCCCAAATGTCGGAGCTAGATGGGACACTTGGGAGTTGGGACTTGGGACTTGGGAGTTGGGACTTGGGAGTTGGGACTTGGGAGTTGGGAGTTGGGAGTTGGGAGTTGGGAGTTGGGAGTTGACAAGCGGCTTGCGGAAGGAGGCTGCATGGAACCGATAGTGGCGGATCTGGTGAGTCGCTTCGAGCGAGGCGCATTGACGCGTCGGCAGCTCATTCAGGCGCTCTCGATGCTGGTGGCTGCGCCCGCAGCCGCGGTCGACGCGGGGCAGGCTCCGTCGCTGCGAGGGACCGGCATCGATCACGTGTCGATCCTGGTCACCGATCTGCAGCGCTCGGCCGCCTTCTATCAGCGAGTGTTCGGGATGACGCAGGTCAGCGAGGACACGCCCAATCAGATCCTTCGGCTCGGCACGCAGCGGACGATCGTCTCGCTGCGTCACGAGGGCCAACCGGGCCTCGTCGATCACTTCGCGATCACGGTGGACAACTTCGATCGCGACCGGGTGACCGAGCAGTTGAAGCCGCACGGCCTCACGCCGCAGAACAACATCCAGTTCGGATTCCACATCAAGGATCCGGACGGCGCGGTCGTGCAGATCGTCTGAAGTAGCCGACTATCCACCAGCCACCACCCACCATCCAGAGGGCCGCCATGTCCATTGAGTCACAGAATGATTTGCGGGGGATGCAGCACGTCGGGCGAGCGGTCGCTCGGATCCTCCAGGAAATGGAAGCTGCAGTCCGTCCGGGTATGTCGACGGCGGAGCTCGATGGAATCGGGGCCGCGGCGATGAAACGTCTCGGCGTCCGATCTGCGCCGCAACAGACGTACGGATTTCCCGGCTTCACGTGCATCAGCCTCAACGACGAGATCGTTCACGGCGTGCCTGGACCACGACGTCTGCGCGACGGAGATGTGGTCAAGATTGACGTCACCGTGGAGGCTGCTGGCTACGTTGCAGATGCGGCACGCACGGTCATCGTCGGTCCGGCATCCTCGCTGGCGCTGCGTCTGCGAGCCACCGCCGTGGCAGCGCTGCGCGCGGCTCTCGGCGCGGCACGAGCCGGCGAGCCCGTCTCGGCGATCGGACGCACCGTTGACGCTCGTGCGCGACAGGACGGCTTTGCCGTGGTGCGCGAGCTGTGCGGACATGGTGTCGGTCGTGCGATTCACGAGGAGCCGCAGGTCCCGAACTACGAGAACCTGTTTCAGCGTGACGTGTTGTCCCGCGGCCTCGTGATCGCCGTGGAACCGATGCTGACGGCGCGACCCGCTCGCGCAGTCGAGGCTGCGGACGGCTGGACGATACGGACACACAACGGCGCCCTCGCGGTGCACGAGGAGCACACCATCGTGATCGGAGAGAGCGCTCCGCTGATTCTGACGGCAGCATGACCAGCGCGCACTCGGCTTCCACTGATCGCACGCGGCGGCCCCTGGTCGTCGGCGAGGCGATTGCTGTTCTCGCGCGCACGCCGGCGGCGCTCGATGCGCTGCTTCGCGGCCTGCCGGACGGATGGATCTCTGCGCACGAGGGCGGCCAGACGTGGAGTCCGTTCGACGTGGTCGGGCACCTGATTCACGGCGAGATCACCGACTGGATGCCGCGCCTGCGGATCATCCTGGACCACGGTGAGTCGCAGCCGTTCGAGAAATTCGACCGCTTGGCGCAGTTCACGGCATCGGCAGAGCGAACGCTCTCGGAACTGCTCGACGAGTTCGCGCGCCTACGTCGCGACAATCTCGCCGACCTGGCTGCACTGCGGCTCTTAGAGACTGACCTCGATCGACGGGGCCGCCATCCGGAGCTTGGCGTGGTGACGGTGCGGCAACTCCTGGCCACGTGGGTCGCGCACGACCTGGATCACGTCGTCCAGATCGCGCGCGTGATGGCCGGTCAGTACTCCGACGAAGTGGGGCCGTGGCGCGCCTACCTGCGCATCATCAGCGGAGAGCAGGGGTGAGGTGACGCTCGTCAACTCCCAACTCCCAACTCCCAACTTCCAACTCCCAACTCCCAACTCCCAACTTCCACATTCCAACCCCGAGCGCCGGTATCAGCTGCGATGTTTGGGAGTTGGAGATTGGCAGTTGGGAGTTGACAAGTGTCGACCAACCACCAACCACCGACCAGTTACGGCGCGGTCGTCGCGCTCGCGATGTTCGAGTACGTGGATGCGAGCGAGCCGTTGAACGTCCGGATGCGATAGGAGTACGTCGTCTTCTTCCGCAGTCCCGTATCGACGTAGCTGGTGGCGTTCGGTGCGACTGTGGTGACCTGCGCGAACGGCTTGTTGGGATTCGGCCGCCGCTCGATCGCGATCGCCGTGGCGGTAGTCGTGTTGTTCTTCCACGAAAGCGCGACCTGCAGGGTGCCTCCGGTCGCGACGAGATTGCTGGGCGCCGCTGGCGCCGCATTCGGCGTCGCATTGACCTCGTTCGACTTCGGGCCCTCTCCATTCGGGTTCGACCCCGTCAGCTTGTAGTAATAGGTCGTGCCGTTCACGACGCTTGTATCGACGAAGCTGGTCCCGGTCATCCCGGTCATGAACGTGGTTTCTGCGTTGGGAGCGGCTCCGCGATAGAGCGTGTAGGTCTGCGCGCCTGTCACGGCGTTCCACGACAGCGTCACGCGTGCATCGCCGGGTTGCGCGCTCAGCGTGGGCGCCCCCGGAACCGACGTGTTCCACACATTCGTGATCGGTGTCGCGGTTGCTGCGGCGCCAGCGTATCCCAGCCCGTACATGTCCTCGATGGTCCGCAGCACGGTGAAGTGATTGATAGCTCCGTTGTACAAGCCTGGCGAAACCATCGGACCCAGGAACATCGTGAAGATCTGGTTGTTGGCGCTGGAATCGTCCTCGTCGAACGTCAGGATCAGCAAACTGTTATGCGTCTTGGCCCACTGGATGTATGCGCTCAGGTGGTTCTGGAACCACCCGTCGCCTTGCGCGATCGAGCCGTCGTGCATGTCGTCGATGAGATTCGGAATGATGATCGACACGGTCGGCAGTGCCGCAAAGCCGGCGTCCGTCGTTGGCCAGTTGGTGAATGGTTTGTTCGCAGCCGCCGGAACGGCGTAGGGTCCGCTGTCGAAGCTGACCCAGGGCACGTGCTTGCGGGCATAGAAGCCCGACGTGCACACGGTCGAACCCACCGCGGGCAGATCCTCGGAGTAGCCGGCGAACGTCAGACCCGCCACGAGCAACTGTCCACCGAGGTTCGACGCCGAGAACGAATGGGGACAGCTGTTGTCGGTGACCCCCTGATTGGAGCCGGAGAAGAGATCGAAGTAATTCGGCTGGCTCGGATGTTCGATTGCAAACGACTGCGTGAAGACCGCCGCGTCCGGAAGGAGGCTGTTGATGTACGAGGCCGATGGAGAGTTGTAGATCTCCTGGAACGAGTGATTTTCCTCGATGACCATCACGACGTGGTCGGGACGGGGCACTCCGCCCGCAGCGGTAAGCGGCGCGTTCGCTGCATAGCGCGTGCACAAGAATCCCGCGGCGATGATCGCCGCCACTCGCACTCTCGACTTCATCATCCACTCCTCATCCGGCGGGGCGACGTCAGTATACGGGGCGTCCAGGCACGGCACAGTGCTTTCGGATACGCTCGAGTTCGTCACGCGAGCGTCGACCTGCACGGCAACGCTCGCAATGACCGCCGCTGACACGACTTCAGAACAGGCTCGCCGCGCCGATAACACAGGAGAACCTTTTCCTTTCGGCTGCACTCGTGTCACTCGTGGTCTCCTTGCCCGTGGCGCGCCCGCGGTGGCGCTGATGACGGCCCTCTCGCCTGCATCCGATGTCGCACGCCTGACCAGGCGGCGCACCAAAGAAATCTTCCAGACGCTGCAGCAGCGGACTGTCGTCGGGGTCGATCGCATGTTCGCCGTCCTGATGGCGGTGCAGTGGCTGTTCGGCATCGCGCTGGCGGTCTGGCTGTCGCCGCGTGCATGGGCCGGGGCGCAGAGCACCGTGCATCTGCACGTCTGGGCGGCGGTCGTGCTGGGCGGGGCGATCAGCATCCTGCCGATCGGTCTGGCGATCTTTTATCCCGGACGCTTCGGCACACGCATGGCCATCGCCATCGGCCAGACGCTGACGTCCGCGCTGCTGATCCATCTGACGGGCGGACGCATCGAAACGCACTTCCACGTCTTCGGGTCGCTCGCCTTCCTTGCCTTCTATCGCGACTGGCGCGTGCTCATACCGGCGACCGTCGTCGTCGCCGTCGATCACTTCGTGCGCGGCATGTTCTGGCCGGAGTCGGTCTATGGCGTCCTGACCGTCAACAACTGGCGATTCCTCGAGCACGCCGGCTGGGTGGTCTTCGAGGACATCGTCCTGGTGTTTTCGTGCGTGCGGGGGACCAGGGAACTGTGGGACATGGCGGAGCGCACCGCCGAACATGAAAGCAGCGAAGATCGCTACCGCGCCGTCGTCGGCCATACGGCCGATGCCATCGTCGTCTTCGATGCGGAGGATCACCGCATTCTCGAGTGCAACCCGGCGTTCCTCGCGCTCTCCGGCGTGACGGGCGACGAGGCCAGCCGCGCACGCATCGACGCAGTGGTGACGCCACTCGCCGGCGAATCATCCGTCGATTACGAGCGGCTGATCGCGGAAGGCACCGAAGCCGAGAGGACGCTGCGGCGCGCCGACGGCACCATGCGGTCGGTCGCCTGCAGCGTGAGCTCGACGATGTACGCGCGAAAGCGGGCGATGTGCGTGGTGATTCGCGACATCACCGAACGCAAGCGCGTGGAGACGGCGCTGGCGCGCGCGCGCGACGAGGCGCTGGAGTCCGCTCGCTTGAAGTCCGAGTTCCTGGCCAACATGAGCCACGAGATCCGCACGCCGATGAATGGCGTGATCGGCATGTCGGGGCTCCTGCTGGAAACCGACCTCGCGCCGCATCAGCGCGAATTCGCGCAGACGATTCAGGCGAGCGCTGAAGGCCTGCTGTCGATCATCAACGACATCCTCGACTTCTCGAAGGTCGAAGCCGGAAAGCTCCACTTCGAGGAGCTCGATTTCGATCTCCGCCAGACGGTCGACTCGACGGCGGACCTGCTGGCCGAGTCGGCGTTCGCGAAGGGGATCGAGCTCGCCGCGTACGTCGAACCGGACGTGCCGGTGGCGCTGCGCGGCGATCCGGGACGCGTCCGTCAGGTCCTGACCAACCTGCTCGGCAACGCGGTCAAGTTCACGGAGCGGGGAGAAGTCGTGATCCGCGTCACGGTGGACGGCACGCCTTCGGCGGAGCACGTTCTGCTGCGCTTCGAGGTGAGAGACACGGGCATCGGCATCGCGCAGGCAAACCTGGCGCGCCTGTTCGAGGCGTTCACCCAAGCCGATGGATCCACGACGCGCAAGTACGGTGGCACCGGGCTGGGACTCGCGATTTCGAAACGGCTCGTCGAGCTGATGGGCGGCCAGATTGGTGTCACGAGCTCTCCAGGAGAAGGATCCACGTTCTGGTTCACGGCGCGGCTGCAGATTCAGCCACACGGCATCGCCGATCCCCTGCCACCGGTCGACCTCGAAGGACGCCATGTGCTGGTGGTCGACGACAACGAGACCAACCGCATCATCCTTCGCCATCAGCTTGCCGCGTGGGGGATCCGTACGCACGCCGTTTCGAGCGGTGCCGATGCGTTGGTCGCGTTGGCGGAAGCGGCAGCGAACGGGTGCCGGTTCGACGTGGCGATCATCGACCATCAGATGCCGGGGATGGACGGCATGGCGCTGGCCCGCGCGATGAGGGTCCGCCGTGACGCCGCCGAGACGCGCATCATCATGATGACGTCAATCGGCAATCCAGCGCCGGCCGACCAGCTCGCGGCAACCGGCATCGACGTGTGCCTGACCAAGCCGGTGAAGCAGGCACGGATCCGCGAATGCCTCGCGCAGGTGCTCGCAGGGGGCAGTCCTGTCGCATCGGCTCCGGCCGCTGGCGGGGCGACGCCTGCGGTGCCGGTGACGATGGGACGGGTGCTCGTGGCCGAGGACAACAGCGTCAACCAGCGTGTCGCGCAGCTGCATCTGCGGAAGCTCGGATACGTCGTCGACGTGGTCGGCAATGGTGCCGAAGCCGTCGACGCTGTGGCGAAGGTTCCGTACGATGTCGTCCTGATGGATTGCCAGATGCCGGAAATGGACGGGTACGAGGCGACCCGCACGATCCGCGATCAGGGTCGCGACATTCCCATCATCGCCATGACGGCCAATGCGTTGAACGGCGATCGGGAGCGCTGCCTCGAGGCCGGAATGGACGACTACATCAGCAAGCCCGTCGACATGCAGCAGCTCCGCACCGTGCTGGCGCGTTTCGGCGAGGCGCCCGCGAATGACGCCGAAGTGGCGTCAGCCAGCAGCCAGTGAGCACGCGAACGACCGATCACTGGTTGGTCGCCGGGCGCTGATCGAACGGGACGTAGCCTTCCCACTCGATCGGGGTGTAGGTGTTCGCGAGGATTTGTTCGAGCAGTACGGGGAAGATCCCTTCCGCGTTCGAGCTGTTCGACATCAGCACGATCCCGGTGCCGCGCACGTCGAATACGACGGAGTAGTGCTGCCATCCGTCGTCGTGCCCCCTCCTTGAAGAAGGCCCGTCCGGGCCTTGGACGGAAGAAGCGACATGTCAGCTGTCGGATGAACCGAGCGTTGAGTCGATCGTCAACGGCGCGTTCAAACCCAGCAGGCATGCTATAGTTGTCGGTTGCATACAACGGTCAGGATGCCGACGAGGCACCTGCCCGCAACTCCGGCGCGCGACTGGTCCGCCGTAGCCTTTGGCGAAGGTGGACGTACCGGCACCCGAACGAGCCGCCTGTAGCCGACCGAGTGACGCACTGCCCGTGACACGGGCCAATCAAAGGAAAGCGAGAGACATCAGCATGGCAAGTAAGACCCTGCAGCAGGCTCTGGACGAGGCCGGCGATATCGTTGGACTGCTTCGGAATTCTCAGATCGGTGCCTACATCTACCCCGTCGTGCCCGCCGAGTTCAGCAACTGGCGCGACGAGCAGTGGGCGTGGCGGCACGCCAGCGTGTTGTTCGATCAGTCGCACCACATGGCCAACCTGTATGTCGAAGGGCCCGACGCCATCAAGCTCGTGTCGGAGCTCGCCGGCAACAGCTTCGCGAAGTTCCCCGTCGACCGGGCCAAGCAGTTCGCCCCCACCAGCTACAGCGGTCACGTCATCGGCGACGGCATCCTGTTTCATCTCGAACAGAACAGTCTCGTCTTCGTCGGCCGCGCGCCGGCCGCCAACTGGCTTCGTTTCCATGCCGAAACCGGTGGCTACAACGTCAAGGCCTCGATGGACGATCGATCGCCGATGCGGCCCGAAGGCAAGCTGGTGACGCGCACGACCTATCGCTATCAGATTCAGGGTCCACTCGCCGAGCAGGTGCTGCAGAAACTCAATGGCGGCCCGTACGAAGAGATCAAGTTCTTCAACATGGGCCGGATCAAGATCAAGGGACGCGACGTTCGCGCGCTCCGTCACGGCATGGCCGGCACGCCGGGACTGGAGATCTGGGGACCGTACGAGGAGCGCGAGGAGATTCGTGCCGCGATCATGGAAGCTGGCAAGGACTCCGGCCTGCGGTTGGTCGGCTCGCGTGCGTATTCGTCGAACACGCTCGAGTCGGGTTGGATCCCGTCGCCGCTGCCGGCCGTCTACACCGACGACCGCATGCGCAAGTATCGCGAGTGGCTGCCGGCCACCGCGTACGAAGGCGTCGCCTCGCTCGGTGGCAGCTTCGTCTCCAAGAACATCGAGGACTACTACGTCACGCCGTACGAGATGGGCTACGGTTCCTTCATCAAGTTCGACCATGACTTCATCGGCCGTGAAGCGCTCGAGAAGATGGCGAACCGGCCGCACCGCAAGAAGGTCACGTTCGAGTGGAACTCGGAAGACGTCTTCAAGGCATTCCGCTCCATGTTCGAGGATGGCGATGGTTATCAGTACATCGACCAGCCGAACGCGAATTACGCCTCGTCGTCGTTCGACAGCATCCTGGTGAACGGCAAGGTGGTGGGCGCATCGATGTTCTCGGGCTACAGCTACAACGAGCGCCGCGCGCTCTCGCTCGGCATCGTCGATGAGCAGTACGCGCAGCCAGGCACGCAGGTCACGCTGCTGTGGGGTGAAAACCCGGTGACGAAGAAGACCACCGTGACGCCGCACAAACAGCTCGAGATCCGCGCACTGGTGGCGCAGGTCCCGTACTCGAGCGACGTGCGCGATCAGTACTATCCGGCCGGGTGGCGCGTCGCCGCTGGCGCGCTCTAGTCAACTCCCAATCCTCTAACGCCGTGCCAACTCCCAACTCCAAATACTGGGGTTTGGCCGGCGTTTTTTGTAGCCTCGTCCGCCAATTCAAAGCTGATCCGGCCTGCGGCGCATATGGCCGGGTGGTTGCAGATGGCCACAGTATGATGCGCCGTGCTGCCGTCGCGCTTGCGATCTCGGCTGTTGCGTCGATAGGGGTTGCTTCTGCGGATACCCGCGGTCCGCGTCAGACCCCCGCGAATCAGAAAGATCAGAAAAACCTGCCGACAGTGCGAGCCGACGCGATCCGGCGGGCGCAGGTGTGGCTGCCAACCGACGTGGCGTCCAAGGATATTTCCAGAGGCCCCGACCTCCCCGGCGCGTTCGAGCCAGGCGCCACCGTCCGCTGCGACTATGTCGAGAAAAAATTCCCGGGGCGAACTCCAAAGATCGCCTGCCGCATCGGTGCTGACGATGAGGTGAAGGTCAAGTACGGGTGGACCAACGGCGAGGTCTTCGCCGAGGTTGCTGCGAGCCGTCTGTTGTGGGCACTTGGGTTCCCAACTGATCGCATGTATCCCGTCAAAGTGATCTGTCACGGTTGCCCCGAGACCATTGCGGGCGTGCGAAAGGTGGACGGAGATCTGCTGCTGGACCCGGTGGCGATCGAGCGGAAGCATCCTGGATGGGACCTTGGCACCGGATGGTCGTGGAAGGAACTGGACGAGGTATCCGACGAGGACGGCGGTGCTCCGCGTGCGCAGCGCGACGCGTTGAAGCTGCTTGCCGCGTTCCTGCAGCACACAGACAGCAAACCCGACCAGCAGGCGATCGTGTGTCGCGGAGAGAAATCCGGGGGGCCATGCGAACATCCGCTGATGATCATCACGGACCTTGGCAAGACCTTCGGCCGTGCCAGCCTCTCGAATGCCGATACACCGAGCAGCATGAACCTCCGCGCCTGGTCGCAGACCCGGGTGTGGAAGACGGAACAGGGTTGTGTAGCCAATCTTCCGAGGAGCTACTCGGGGACGCTGAAAGATCCGGTCATCAGTGAAGAGGGCAGAGCCTTTCTCGACAGGCTCCTGACGCAGTTGTCGGACACGCAGCTGACGGACCTGTTCGACGTCGCGCGCGTTCAGCTTCGTCCGCGCTGGCCCGACAGTGGCCGGTCCGGCTTCCCCACGACCCAGGAGTGGGTCGACGCGTTCAAGGCCAAGCGCGCTGAAATTGCGGGGCGTACGTGTGCGTAGGTTCGCCTGAAGCGGCACACTACGGTTCGCCGCGCCACGATTGGCCGTCGGCAACGTCAACGTAACCCTCTCGCGAAAATCCAGTATTCCCAACCGTGCTCCGACGGTTGTCGTCGAGCCGTCGTGACGGCCTCGATCCTTTCCTACGGCTCAAGACATGTTCCGTCACGACGGCCGCCCCGCGAAGCGGGGCAGAAAGAGACTGCAGGCAAGCGAGGTCTGATGCCAGCTTCGCTTGGCCTTATACTTTTGCGCGGTATGAAGCCCTTCATCATTTGTGCGTGTGGGCTGGCGACTCTCTCGCTGGCGACGCTGTCGGGCGCGCAGGCGAAACGAACGTTCACCGGCACGATCACCGACAGCATGTGTGCGAACAGCGCGGGCCATTCCGCGATGCGCATGGGACCGACGGACGCCGACTGCACCAGAGCGTGCGTCACGGCGCACGGCGCCACCTACGTTCTGTACAGCGGCACCGACGTCTACGAACTGAGCGATCAACAGACCCCAGAAAAATTCGCGGGACAGAAAGTCCGCGTGACGGGCACCCTCGACGCGAAGACCAAGACGATCCGCGTGGATTCCATCACCGCCGCGAAATGATTCGCCGGGTGCTTCTGCTCGCGGGCCTCGTGCTGCTCGGTGCCACGAACGCTCGCGCGCAGGAGCGGCCCGAGTTCCACATCGCGCGGACGTTGGAGCCACCCAAGATCGACGGCATTCTCGACGACATGGCGTGGAACGGGGCGCCGCTGCCCATCGGCGAGTGGGTGTCGTACAACCCACTGCGCGGCGACAAGATGCCGGAGCAGTTCCGCACCGAGGTGCGCATTACCCACGATGATCGCAACATCTACTTCGCGTTTCATTGCTTCGACAGCGAGCCCGACAAGATTCGCACGACGATCGCACGCCGCGACAGCGCCTTCAACGACGACTGGATCGCGTTGAGCCTCGATTCGGCGGCGACTGGTCAGACGGCCTATCACCTCTTCGTCAATCCGAGCGGGATCCAGATGGACGCGCTGCAGACGTCGGCGTCGGGCGAACAGTTCGACGCCGATCTGGTCTGGTACAGCGTCGGCCGTCGCACCGACGACGGCTACATCGTCGAAGTGCAGCTTCCGCTGCAGACCCTGCGGTTCAAGAGCGGCGACGAGGTGCGGATGGGCCTCCTGTTCTTCCGCAAGATCAGCCGCATCGGTGTGTCGTATTCGTGGCCCGCGATGCCGCCAGGCCAGTGGGTGTTCGAGAACCACGCGCGGGTGCAGTTCAGCAATCTGCATCAACCGCAGTTGATCGAGGTCTTGCCGAGCACCACCTACGGGATCGTCCAGGATCGCGCGACGAGCGCGCGGTGGAATCGCGCGACGAAGAAGGCTGATGTGGGTTTGAGCGGCAAGTTCGGCATCACCTCGAACATCACACTCGACGGTACGGTGAATCCCGACTTCAGCCAGGTGGAGAGCGACGCCTTCCAGGTGGAAGTGAACCAGCGCTATCCGGTCTTCTACTCCGAGAAGCGTCCGTTCTTCATGGAGGGCATGGGACTGTTCAACGTCGCCGGCACCAGTGGCGACGGCAACATGCGAACGGCGGTGCACACGCGGCGCATCATCAATCCGTTCTGGGGGAGCAAGCTGACCGGCACAGCGGGGAAGACCACGTTCGGTGTGCTGAACGCCTCGGACGAAAGCCCGCAGGATATCGGCGATCGAGGCGCCCTCGTCGCAGATAGGAACAAGACGTTCACGATCGCGCGCGCGACGTACGCGCTGCGGGGCGCCGACTACATCGGCGCAATCTTCACCGACACCGAGCACGCCGGTCGATACAACCGTGTCGCCGGCGCCGACCTGTCGCTGAAGTTCACCACTCCACAGGAGCTCACGATGACCGTGTTGCGCTCGGACACGGGCGACGCGGCGCATCGGAGCTCGGACGGCCTCGCGTCGCAGGTCCAGTACTCCTACAACACGCGACGCCTCACGGCGATCACGCAGGTGGAGCACTACGATCGCGACTTCCAGATGGATACCGCGTTCTACAAGCGCACCGGGTTCACGTCAGGCTGGTCGTTCCTCGACGTGAGCTTTTATCCGAAGCAAGGCTATTGGCTGCAGCGCGTGCATCCATTCTTCTGGGGCAAGCTCGGACACGACGAGGTGCAGGATGGTGGCGAGCGGATCCTGATGAGCGGTGTTCGATTCAACTTCACGCGGCAGGGCTTCGTCAACATCTCGACGGCCCGCGGTCACGAGGCATGGCTCGGAAAGGAATACGACGCCGGCAACCACGTTAACGTCTTTGGGAACATGCAGCCTTTCCGATGGCTGAGTGTCGGCGGACACGTGCAGGGCGGGCCTGACATCTACTACGACCTGGTCAATCCCTTTCAGGGACACGCGCTGAGTAGCGGCGTCAGTCTGGGATTCCAGCCGAATCAGCACCTGAGCCAGGACGTCGACATCAACGCTGTACGCTTCGATCGCCGGTCCACAGGCGAGCGCATCTACACCGTCAATATCCTCAATCTGAAAACGACCTATCAGTTCAACAAGCATTTCCTCGTGCGGTTGCTCGAGCAGTACGACAGCTCGTCGCATCGGCTGCTGACCGATCTGCTCGGCTCGTACGAGTTCGTGCCGGGCACGGTGTTTCACGCCGGGTACGGTTCGCTGTACGAAAAGCGCGCGGAAGAATTGCGGATCCTGGGGCCGAACGAAGCCGGAGGCAGCTATTTGACGGTCAACCGCGGGCTGTTCTTCAAGGCGTCCTACCTACATCGCTTCTAGCCGCATCGGGATCAGTCGGTGAAGACGGTCAGCTTCCGGAACTGAATCAGCCACTTGCCATTGCGCCTGACCAGGTGATCTTCAGAGCGGCCCATCGCCGCCGCGATCATCCGGCCGTCCTTGTCGCGACGCACGGTCTGCCAGTACGACTGGTGGAGCGCTTCGCCCGGTTTCGGGAACGTGATACGGACGCTGCTGATCACGTGGTACAGGTTCGCGGTTGGTAGTCCTTTCGCCTTGTTGTCGTCGCGCCGCTGAATCAGACCCGTGACGATCTTGCGAATCTCGCCCTGTCCTTTGCTGATGCTGCCGTTCGAATCGATGACCGCATCGTCGGTGAACACGGCGACGTAGCCGTCCGCGTCGAGTGAATCCACCGCCCAGACATACCGCGCCATCACGTCCTCGACCGCGATGCGGTTCTCGTACGAGCCGAGGTTCTCCTGCGCCGTCAGAAGCGCGGGAGCGATGAGTACCGCGACACACGCGGCGCAATAAAGTCGCATGGCTCGTATTCTCCCCGTTCGTCCCGCGATTGCGCGGGTTTTCTCGCGAACGCAGTATACTGACGCGATTTGCCTGGCCGCCGGGCGGTTCGCCTGTGGCGAACCGCTAGCCAGCGCTGTTTGGTCGGGCCGCAAGGCGGCCCGACGTGGCGAACGCGGCCGCTCTCGCGCATGGAGGCTCCGGATCGGAGCTGGAGGTCATGATGAAACGCATCGTTCTACTGGCATTCGGAGTGCTGGCGCTCTCAAGCGGCATGTTGGCCCAGGAAGGCCGCCGCGGCGCGCCGCCACCGCCGCCGGCGCTCGAACCGGGCGCCTCGCAGGCGGACGTCGACAAGGCGCTGCTCGCCGCGCCGGCGCAGCCGCAGCTGCGCAACCAGGCGACGGTGATCAAGTGGAATCCCGCCGACTGGACGTACACCACGTTGCGGAAGGGCACGAATCAGCTGGTCTGCTTCGACAAGTCGGGCCTGCCGGGTCAGTTGCCGTTCTCGGTCGAGTGCACGCACACCGGTAATCTGATGCGCGCGCAACAGAACATGAAGTTCGAGTCGGAGCCCGATCGGATGAAGCGGCAGCAGATGATCGATGCCGCCGAGAAGGACGGATCGCGCGTCAAGCCGGTGTTCGGCGGCGTGTGGTATCACCTGATGGGTATGGACCAGGCGAGCGCGCGCACGCACTTCACGATCGCCGTGCCCGGCGCGACGACCGCATCCCTCGGCCTGCCAGACAACCCGAATCAGGGCGGCGTGTGGATCATGAATGCCGGGACGACGACCGCGCATCTCATGACGCCTGGGGAATAAAGCAGGATGGTGGGTGGTGGGTGGTCGATAGTGGTCAGTCGCTCGTGATTCAACGGCGTTAACCACTATCAACCAACTACCATTCACCAACCAGCCGGCCTACTGGTCTCGCGGAGCGGGTTTCGACAGGTATTCCTTCGACTGCGCCTCGCTCTTCAGCGGCGTCACTTTGTCGGGATCGATCCGGACCATCAGATAGTCGATGTGGTCGTCGATCTTCGTGAACCAGTGACCCGTACCGGCCGGGATCACGACCACATCACCCGCCTTCAGCTGATGCGCGACGCCATTGCGAATCTGATCGCCGTTGTTGCCCGGCCCGTTGAATTCACGCACGGTCAACTGCGTCGAGGGCCGTCGCTGTCGGTTGGTGATATCCGGTCCCAGCATGAGCGTCGCCGTGCCCTCGATGATGTGGTACACCTCGCTCACCTGATCGTGCTCCGCGACTGAATTCGGCGCGGGCGCATCGAGCTTGCCGCGATGCACCATGCCGATCCCGATGTGCGCCTTGCCGATCTCGATATCGCGTACCTGCTGATCGAGCAGCCGCTCCGCCACTGCTTTCTTGGTGTACGCCTGCAGCTCGCTCAGCGGAACGTAGTATCCGGGACACATCGCGCACGTCGGCTGCGGATCGGTCGGGTTGATCCGCTGCTGGGCGATCAGGACGGCCGCCGCTGCGACCGTGACGGCGCAAGACACCAATACGATCCTTCGCATACGCACTCCGTTACTCCATCGATGTCGACCCTGTAGTCGTCGCGATTATGACCGCGCGACGATCGGTGTCAAGCGATGCGGCGCGGACCTTTACGGTCCGCGAGGCGAGCCGCAGGCTCGCCGTTGAGGACTCCGTTTGACATTGCCAAGAACCGGGACCAACATACCGCTCCAATTTGATACGCGCGCGGGAGTTGACCATGACGTCAATTCAGAGACACACCATTCTCATACTCATTGTCCTTCTCGTTCCGACCATCGCGTTGGCCCAGGGCACGGCCCAGCTCAATGGGCGTGTCACCGATGACAGTGGAGGGGTCCTGCCAGGCGTTTCCGTGACCGCGACGCAGACAGACACCGGCGCGACGCGCACGACGGTCACCGATGAAAGCGGCGCCTGGGTCATGCCCAACCTGCCATTGGGTCCGTACCGCTTGGAGATCGCGCTCCAGGGCTTCAGGACCTACGTCCAGACCGGTATCGTCCTGCAGGTCAATGCCAACCCGGTGATCAATGCGTCGCTGGCGATCGGGAACCTGGCGGAAACGGTGGCCGTTGACGCAGCGGCACCGCTGGTCGACGTCCGCAGCGCCGGTGTCAGCCAGGTTGTGCAGCAGGAGCAGATCGTCGAGCTCCCGCTGCAGGGACGCAACGTGACCGACCTGATCATGCTCGCGGGATCGGCGGTCAATACCGGCCGGGTGCTCGCGAACCTGAATCGCAACGACGGCGTGGCGATCTCGATTGCCGGCGGCCTGCGTACGGGCGTGGCCTACACGTTGGATGGCGCGCTCAACAGCGACTTCTACGACAACACCAATCTGCCGTTCCCGTTTCCCGACGCGCTGCAGGAGTTCAGCGTCGCGACCAGCGGTCAGACCGCGCAGAACGGGTTGCACTCCGCCGCTTCGGTGAACGCCGTCACCAAATCGGGCACCAACATCCTTCATGGCAACGGGTTCGAGTTCCTCCGCGACCGCCGCTTCAATTCGCCCGCGTATTTCGCTCCGGTCGGTGACGATGGGAAGAAGAAAGACGACGGCCTCAATCGCAATCAGTTCGGCGGAACGCTGGGCGGCCCGATCGTGCGCGACAAGATGTTCTTCTTCGCCGGCTACCAGCGAACCCGGTCGCGCCAGCTGACGGCCGACAACGTCGCGTTCGTGCCGACCGCCGCGATGCTAGCCGGTGATTTCACTGACGCCGCCTCACCGAGGTGCAATGCCGGGAGACCGGTCACGTTGCGGGCGCCGTTCGTCAACAACCAGATCGATCCGGCGCGCTTCAGCCCGGCGGCCGTCAAGATTGCCACCTCCGGCTGGATTCCGTCCTCGAACGATCCCTGCGGCGAGATCCGTTACAGCGTGCCGCTCGACGACAACAACGGCCAGGGAGTGGTTCGCGCCGACTATCAGTTCAGCTCGAATCACTCGCTTTTCGGGCGCTACCTCGATCACATCGAAGATCGCCCGGCGACGCTCGAGCGGACGCACAACATCCTCGCGATCCGGAACATCTTCGGCCCGAAGAGCCGCAAGCGCGCGCAGACGACGGCGCTCGGCGACACGCAGGTGTTCGGCTCCAACACCGTCAATTCCATTCGCGCCACGTACGTCAAGACCGGGACGCGCTCCAACTATCCGCCCGACAAGTTCTTCGACGGTCCGTCGCTCGGAATTCCGATCTACACGTATCAGCCGGGCGTGATGGTCGTGAGTGTCACCAACGGCTTCTCGTTCTCCGGCGGGAGCTCGGTCGGCGCGGTCGTCGACAACAATACGTATCAGGTGCAGGACGACTTCTCGCGCGTCCGGGGACGACATCAGTTCGGTGTCGGCGCGAACATCGCGCGCCACCATCTCGATTCATCAGACTTTGCCAATGCGGCTGGCGCCTTCACCTTCAACGGCTCGCTGACTGGTGGCATCGGTCTCGCCGATTTCCTCACCGGCCAGGCATCGCAGCTGACGCACGGCACGCCGACGGTCCTCCATAACCACACCTGGTACGTCGGGACCTACGTGCAGGATTCGTGGCGGACGACGGATCGCATCACGTTCAACCTGGGTCTGCGGTGGGAACCGTATTTCGGCACCGTCTCCGAGAATGGCGCGCTCGCCAACTTCTCCCTCGACAACTTCACCGACGGCGTCAGGAGCACGGTGTTCGTCAACGCGCCTCCGGGTCTGTTGTTTCCTGGCGACGCTGGTTTCCCCCCCGGGAAGACCGGGTTGAATCGCAAGTGGGCGAACCTGTCGCCGCGGGCGGGGCTCGCGTGGGATGTGCAGGGCAACGGTCGCCTGGCGGTGCGGTCGTCGTATGCCATGAACTACGACTTTCCGGTGGCGATCTTCCAGCAGCTGCCGGCATCCAGCGCACCGTTCGGCAACCGGCTCACGCTGACGGGAAACCTGCCGCTGGACAATCCGTATCGCGACGTCCCGGGAGGGTCGGTGCTGCCGGCGCCGGTGCCGCCGCCACAGAACGCGGTGTTCCCCGGGTTCGGGTCGTATCCGTCGTTCGATCCCGACATCAACTCCACGCGGGCGCAGTCCTGGAATGTGACCGTCGAGAAGCAGCTCGCGACCACGTGGGCCGTGGCGGCCAGCTACCTCGGGACGTATCTCGATCGGTTATGGGGTCAGGATGCGCTCAATCCGGCAGTGTTCATGGGGCTCGGTCCGTGCACGCTGCGCGGCGTGTCGTATGCCGTCTGCTCGACGGTCGCCAACACCGATGCGCGACGCGTGTTTTCGCAGGTGAGCGCCGAAGCCGCGCAGAAGTACTCGTACGTGTCGCAGTACAAAGCGATCGGGACGCAGACGTACAACGCCGTCAAGCTGTCGTTCACGCGCCGCGGCGCCACGGGTCTGAGCCTTGGCGGCAACTACACGCTGTCGCGTTGTGAAACGGACACGGCGGTGTCGGGAAGCTTCCTGCAGGTCAATCAGACGTGGCAGAAACCTGGCGATCCGTCGTTCGATCGCGGCAACTGTCCGTACAACCAGACGCACATCGCCAACGTCACGGCGGGATACCTCACGCCGCAGTTCGCCAACGCCGCGCTGCGCACCGTCGCGTCCAACTGGCGCGTGTCAGGCATCCTCAACACGAATTCCGGCAACTGGCTGACCGTCACCACGACGCAGGACGTCGCCCTCAATGGCATTCCGACGCAGAGGGTCAACCAGGTTCGCGACAATCCGTATGGCACGAAGACGTTGCTCACCTATCTGGACCCGGCGGCATTCGCCACGCCGACACCGGGGACGCTCGGCAATCACCGCGCGCGCTCGATCGAGGGACCCGGCTTCTGGAAGGTCGACGTCTCGGTCGCGCGGGTGGTGTCGCTGGCCAGTCAGCGGACGCTGGAACTGCGGGTCGAGGCGTTCAACCTGACCAACAACTTCAACTGGGGCGATCCGAACGTCGTGCTGAACACCGGCACGTTCGGGCGCATCACGACGCAGACCGGCGATTCACGCATCATGCAATTTGCCGTAAAGTACGGCTTCTGAGATCAGAGGAGGGTTCGATGAAGCGTCTGATGAATGGAGCGACGCTGGCGTTGGCGATCGCGTTCGTGTGCGTCGCGGCACCGTCGTTTGCGCACCACTCGTTTTCGGCGGAGTTCGACGGAAACAAGTGCAGGGACTTTACGGGCACCCTCACGAAGATCGAGTGGACGAACCCGCACGGGTTCTTCTACGTGGACGTGAAGGATCCGGCGACCGGCAAGGTCGACAACTGGTCGTTCCAGACCTACGCCCTCATCACCCTGCGGCGCGCCGGGACGACGAGGCAGATGTTCCTGGACAACGTCGGCAAGGAGCTCTGGGTGCGCGGTTGCGTGGCGCGCAACGGCAAGGAGCATTACGCGGCCGCCGGCTCGCTGAAGTTCGCCTCGGACGGCGTCATGCGCCAAATGGGTCAGCTGCAGGACTGACGCAGCAATGAAAAATGCAAATTGCAAAATGCAAAAACACAACGACTCTCGTGTTTTTCTTTTGAATTTTGAATCTTGAATTTTGAATTACAACGCGCGGGGAGACAGGCGATGAATCGTCGCAGCAGATTGAGCGTCGCGTGCGTATTGGGGCTCGTGGTCATCGCGTTCGACTCGCGCGACGCCGGCGCGCAGAACTCGCAGCAGCCCAAAGAACCCTACACGATCACCGTGATGCCGCCAGGCGGGCCGCCGCCACGACTCGCCGACGGTCATCCCGATCTGAGCGGCCACTGGCTTCCCAACAGCGCCGGTCAAGGCGTGAGCGGCCGCTTCGGCGTCGATCCCGAGGCGCGTCGCCAGTTCGATCCGAAGGTCACGCCCGAGGAGCCGCCGTCCTTCCAGCCGTGGGCGCTGCAGAAGATCAAGTCGATGACGCCGACCGAGGTGGAGCTGTCGAAGTCATCGGTGAACTGCATGCCGCGGGGGCTGCCGGCGATCTGGTTGCAGAATCCGTACTCGACCTACATCGTGCACAACAAGGACGTGATGGCGCAGCTCTACGAGGTCCTGAACAACTGGCGCCTGATTCATCTCGACGGCAAGCCGGTGCCGAAAGACCCCGAGCCGTGGTTCCATGGCAACAGCACGACGCACTGGGACGGCGACACGCTCGTCGTCGAATCGGTCGGCTTCGACGAGCGCACCTACATCATGCCGAACGGTTGGTTCCACAGCGACGAGCTGAAGGTGACGGAGCGCTATAGCCGACCGTCGATGAACTACCTGATGGTGCAGATCACCGTCGAGGATCCGAAGGTCCTGACCAAGCCGTGGAAGTCGGCGCCGCGCCGCTGGACGCTCGGCAACGGCGAGGTCTACGAGTTCTACTGCACGAACAACAAAGAAGTCGAAGAGCTCAACAAACTGAAGGAACAGGAGAGCGGGAAATAGGCCACGCGGACCATAAAGGTCCGCGCCGCATCTCCGTAGCACTCCGCGCCGCATCTCCGTAGCAGTCCACGCCGCATCTCCGTAGCAGCATCCTGTCAATCGTAGGGGCCGCCTTCAGGCGGCCCAGATCTCATCGCGCGGGGTCGCTCGGCATGGTCCGCTTCCCGTCGACAATCGGCGGGAAGTTCTTCACCTCGTCGTACACCTCGGTGATGAAGCGATCCTTGCTCTGCTGCGTGTCGCCGAGCGTCGTCTTGTCGTACGGCTCGGTCAGGTTCGCGGCGAGCACGTCCTTCAGCGTCTTGCCCTGATCGCGCAGGCGTTTCACCTTGTCGAACACCTCGACCAGCATGGCGCGATAGGGCTGCAGATCCTTCTTCTTCACCAGCGTGCCGTGGCCCGGAACGAGCAGCGTGTTGGCATCGGCCACGCGATCGAAGAGGTCGACGGCCTCGAGCATCCCCCTGATCGTTCCGCCGTTGGTCTGGTCGGCAAACGGATACCCGAAATTCCGATAGAAGTCCTCGATGTAGATCACGTTCGCATTGCGGAACCGTACGATCGTGTCGCCTGCCGTGTGCGACGGCATCATCGGAATGAAGTCCACGACCTCGCCGTTCATGTGCAGCGTGACAGCGGGCTCGCCCGGCGACTTCGGGTTGTACCGATACGTCACGACGGGAACGGATGCCGGATCGGGAGCGGGAGCCGGCTGACCGTTGGCTCGTGCCGGGGGCCGCACCATCTCTGCTCGCAGGTCCTCCTGCGCATAGATCATCCCGCCCTGCTTGGCGAAGAACGCATTGGCGCCCGTATGGTCGCTGTGGATGTGCGTGTTCACGATGACCTTGATAGGTGCGTTCGTGAACGTTCGCAGCGCGGCCAGTGTCTTTTCCGCGACCTGCCGATTCTGGGTGTCGACCATCAGCACGCCGTCAGGGCCGAACAGCGCCATGACGCGACCACCGGACGCATCGGGATGCGCCGGATCGAGCGCTTCCGACCCATGCAGCACGAACAGGTTCGGCGACATCTTCGACGTCACCATGATCTGAATCTTGTCCCAGGGGGTCTGATAGCCGGGAGGGTAGGTGAACGGACCTTTGGCGGGCGGAATCAACTCCACCGGGTAGTGCTCTTCCTGCGTCCGTACCGTCGACGGAATCGCCGCGATTGCAACGGCCGCCAGCATCAGCAACGTCCGAATCTTCATCGTCCCGCTCCATCACGCCGTCCGCGACGGCGCGCTCCGGTCTTCGCCAGGGTCAATCGCCACGACATCGTCAGCAGATCCCGCAACGCATCCGCATGCAGTCGCGACAGGCGCACGAGCACGACCGGGTGCTTCCGGTGGTAGTCGGTCACGTAGTAGGTGTCCGGCGCATCGTCGATCAACGACGCCCGCTCATCGAATCCGGATCTGACGATCAGCGTCCCGGGTTCAGTGGATGGGTGCGTGGACAGGGCCGCCATGAAGCAGCCGCCCACTTTGAGAAGCGGCGCTCCGTCGTACCTCGTCGTGGCATCCACTCCTGGCAGCGTGAGTCCGACGGCTCTGACCGCGTCGAACGAATCAACGCTTCGCGTGGTGCTCCGCCGATTCATCGGTGCGAAGTATTGGCTTTTCGGCGCCACGATTCAAGCGAGGGCGCCGGCGACGAACGCCAGGCAGGTTTTGCTGATTCGCCCTGGCGGAACATCAGCAGGATTTGCCGCACGAATCGCGACAGCACTGGACGCCGACTCAATTCAGACGTGTTTTCGATGATCCATCTCGCGGACTGAACGGGCACAGGCCTCGCAATCCTGAGATACTGTCATGGCGAGGGTCTTTCGATGGCTGTGGAGATCATCAAGCGTCGTTTCAGCGTGGACGATTACGAGCGGATGGAGCAGACGGGTATCCTGTCCGAGGACGACCGTGTCGAGCTCATTGACGGCGAAGTTGTCGTCATGAGTCCGATCGGCTTACCGCACCTCGCGTGTGTCGACAGGATGACTCGCGTGCTGGTGCTGAAGCTTCGCGAACATGCGATCGTGAGAGTCCAGGGCAGTGTCGTGCTGGATCTGTACGACGCGCCGCAACCCGATGTCGCCCTGTTGCGCCCGAAAGCGGACTTCTATCTGTCCGGCCATGCGAATCCGACGGACATTCTTCTGCTGATCGAAGTGGCCGACTCGTCTTTGGCGTACGACCACGAGGTGAAGGCGCCGCTCTACGCCAGCAAGGGGGTCGCGGAGTACTGGCTTGTCGACTTGAATCACGAGGTGATTACCTGCTACTCCGATCCGTCAGGCGGCACGTATCAGATCGTCACTCCTCACCGCCGGGGCGAATCGATGGCCCCGAGGCTGCTTCCCGACTGTGCCCTCGAGATCAACGAGCTATTGCCGTGACGCAGCGGCTTACTTCCGCTGGTCGCTGACGATCTTGCCGCCCTTGATCACGACCTTCGTGTTCAGCAGATTCCAGTAGCCGTCGAGCGGATTGCCGGCGACCAGGACGATGTCGGCGAGCTTGCCGGATTCGAGTGTGCCGAGCTGATCGCTCATCTCGATGTAGGAGGCTGTGTTGGGTCCCATCAGCTTGATGATGTCTGGCATCGAGAACATCAGGTTCAGCGACTTGAGCTCGTGTTCCAGGCCCGCCTTGGGCTCGTAATTCGTGTCCGTGCCGTAGCCGTAGACCACTCCGGCATCCCATGACGTGCGCGCATTGACTGCTTTGTATCCTGCTTCGCGACCGCGACCCTCGCCATCGATGATGGCGTCGGGCCAGGGCTTGCCGTCGCGGAAGCGAGGCATGTTGTCCTCGGCGAACACGCCGAACACGGGCACACCGAACCCGATCGTCGACAGCTGCTTCACGCCGCTGGCGGCCACACGCTTGGCATCATCGAAACCGAGCCAGCCGAAGTGGGGTGTGTGAACGAGCTTCGTGACGCCCGCATCGACTGCCGCCATCATCGCTTGGGGGCTGACGGCGTGCACCTCCACCCAGACGCTGGCCTTCTTGCCTTCGTCGAGGATGGCTTTCAGCGTCTCGATTTCCTGCGGTGGAGGGCCAGGCTTGGGTGTGAGCGGGATCTCTCCCGTGTACTTGATGCCCAAGCCCGCGATGCGGCGCACTTCGGCCCGCGCCTGATCGGGTGGCAGGTTCAGCCGGACCGATCCAGATGGAATGATGCGTGGACCGTTGATGACGCCCTTCTCGATGTGATCCCTGAGCGTCAGGTTCCCATCGGCCGGACCGCCGCCGGAGAGGATCGTCGTGTAGCCGGCGTCGACCAGCTGCTGCATCTGCAGCTTCTCGTTCGGGCCGGTGTTGACATGTCGATGGGCGTCGATGAATCCCGGCACGGCGCTCAGACCGCGGGCATCGATCGTCTGCGCGCCGGGCGGGGCGGTGGCTCTCCCTTGTGCGACCGACGCGATCCGCCCGCCGCGCACGACCATCGAGCCCTGCTCGATCACGGTGCCGTCGCCGACGACGATGCGTGCGTTGGTGATGAGCAGGTCCTGAGCGGTCGCGAGCGGGGCGTGCGCGAGACCGCACACGCACGCGACGGTCAGTGCGAGCAGCGTTTTCATCTGTCGAATCCTCATATCAGGCCGTGAGCCGACATGATATGGCAGATCCGGCCGGTTGCTATCGATGTTCGATCGAGATCACGCGGCTGGAAAACCGCGACACCTGGCCCTGAATCAGCTCGCCTGGGGCGATCGCGTTCAGCATCTGGCCATGCACGTCGGCGGATTCGTCTTCGGACGTGCCGGTCGAGTGAAGCACGTAGGTTGGCAGCCACTGATGCTGCGTCCCTTTCGTGACCGTGCGGAACTTGCCGTTGGACTTGAAGGACAAATCAACGATCCCAGTCGGCGTGCCGATACCCTCGTCGCACACCTCCAGCCATTCCAGCGACCACAGATTCGCATGCAGCGCGATCCCCTGCTCTGCGATCTGAAGCGAATCGGAGGGGACCAGAGCGGATCCACAGCTGATCGTCGCGGCCGGGCCGTCCATGTTCACGACGTCGAGCAGCACCTGCTCCGCGCCGTTCACCGTCACCTCGGAGGCGGCGACTCGCAGAAACACGCCGGTCTCGTCGTTGAAGGTGGCGACGACGCTGATGCCTGAGACCCGCGTCTTCATCTCCGGTTCGGCGGCCGCAACGCCGAATGTGCCGATCCACGTCGCCGCCGCCATGATCCCGATTACCGCCTGCCTCGAACCTTTGACCACGAGTCCTCCAGTGCCACCTGTCTCTGTCATGCCGTGTTGGGGTGGATGCGCGCGTGGAGTGCACGGCGAATGCCGCGATCACGCGATTTTCCACAGAGAGGTGTCGAGGGGGTCATGTTGTGTTCGTCTGGTTCGTGTGCTAGCGTCCGCCCCCACGTAACGGCAAATCATGGCTTCCCAGTCGACGATCGCCGCCGCCGAGGTCGCCGCGGCACGACATCCTGCGTTCGTCCGCGTGACCCACTGGGTCAATGCGGCCAGTACATTGGCCTTGTTGGTCAGCGGCGTAGCCATCCTGTTGGCTCACCCGCGGCTGTATTGGGGTGAAACGGGGGCCGTCGGCGCCCCGTCGCTGATCGACCTCCCGCTGCCGTTCATGTTGACGGGACAGTCGGGCTGGGGTCGCTCGCTGCATTTCCTTTCCGCCTGGATCTGCGTGCTCACGGGCATCCTCTACGTGATCGTGGGTGCGCTGACGCGCCACGTCCAGCGGGAGGTGCTCCCGACGCCCGCGGATCTGTCGCGCCACTCACTGGCGCAGGCGTTCGCCGATCACCTGCATCTGAAGTTCACGCACGCCGCGGACGAAACCGCTTATAACGTGCTGCAGCGCCTGGCCTACAGCGGCGTCGTGTTCGTCCTGTTTCCGCTGATGATCTGGAGCGGGTTGGCCATGTCCCCGGCGATCACATCGGTGTTCCCGGCGCTGGTGACCGTCCTCGGCGGGCAACAGTCGGCGCGGACGATTCACTTCTTCTCGGCAACCGCAATCGCGCTCTTCGTCATCGCGCATCTGGTAATGGTGTCGGTCTCGGGGTTTACCATGAGGATGCGGTCGATGATCGTGGGGAGATAGTCTGTGGTCGTGTGTCTTTGGTCTCTCGTCGACGTCCCACGCTGGAGGGCAGAGACTATGATCACAGGCGAAAGACGTGAGACTAAAGACGACAGACCAGAGACGAGCACTTTATGAGTCGCATTCTCACTCGTCGTCGTTTGATCACCACTGGCCTGGCCGCGGTCGCGGGCGCGTCAGGCTTGGGCGTTGCCGCACGTCTTGCGAATGAATATGGGCTCGTGCCGCCAGACAGCGGCGGTATTTACGGAGCCGGCGAGACGATCACCTATGCGGCGCAGCGGCTGCTGACGGCGAACCATTCGATGGCGCGTGAGTTCAGCCGCAGCGACATCTCGAAAGTGGCACCGGTCAATGGCGGGCCACCGAGGTCCGACGACTATCAGAAGATGCTGGCGGGCCGGTTCGCGGAATGGCGGCTCGACGTGAGCGGACTCGTGGCGCGACCCTCCTCTTTCTCGCTCGACGAGCTCAAGCGACTGCCGACGCGGTCGCAGATCACGCAGCAGGCGTGCGAGGAGGGATGGTCGTTCATCGCGGAATGGACCGGGGTTGCCCTGTCGACGGTGCTCAATCTGGTTGGCATCAGTCCACGCGCGCGATACGTCGCCTTCTACCCGTTCGATTCGTCATGGGAGAGCATCGACATGGCCGACGCGTGGCATCCGCAGACGCTGCTCGCGTACGGAATGAACGGGGACGAATTGCCGTCCGGTCATGGTGCGCCGCTGCGACTGAAGGTCCCGCGGCAGCTGGGCTACAAGAACGTCAAGTACCTCGTCGGGATCGAGGTCGTCGATTCGCTGAAGGAGATCGGCAACGGCCTCGGATCGAGCGCGCCGGATTACGGATATTCCTGGTACGCGGGAATTTGATCTGAGCCGCCTGAAGGCGGCCCCTACGGTTGCTGCACCGTGGGCGTAAGATCATCTTCCATGTTACGCCGTACGGTGGTCGTCGCTGTTCTCCTCGCGCGCGTGGTGCCGGTGGCTGCGCATCACTCGATCGCGGGCGTGTACGACTCGGGCCGTGCGGTCACGATCGATGGCATCGTCAGCGCGTTCCATTTCGTCAACCCGCATCCGTATGTCGAGATTGACGTCAGCGAATCCACGGCGACGACACGCTGGCGCGTCGAGCTCGACAACCGCTACGAGCTGGCGGCTGTTGGCATGAGCGCGATGACCATCCGGGCGGGCGATCGCGTGGTGATCGTTGGCAGCGCCGCGCGCGACGGCAGCCGGGGCCTGTATGCGCGCAGCCTGCAGCGGCCGTCGGATGGCTTTCTCTACGAGCAGGTGGGATTCAGTCCGCGTGTGAAGCTGCCGCGCACACCGTAGCGATCGCGCGGCGCGGCCGTTACCCGTCGCCGGGCAGCACCTCGAGTTCGCCTCCGCCGGGGCTGTGCAGCGGTTTGCCGTTCTTCGTCATACTGCAGCTGTATTTGTAGACGTTCGCCGACTCACCGCCGCCGGGTACGTGCTCGGCACTGACCGTCAGCTCGTGATTGTAGCCAACCTTCCCGTCTTTGAACGGCACCGTGCCCAGGAAGCGGATGTCCAGATCGGTGATGACAGCGTCTCGCTCCGGGAAGATGAACACCGTGTCGCCCGTTCTGACCGGCGTACGGCGTCCTGATCTCGGCGCCAGCGAATGATCGGGCTGCTCGATGATTTCGAGATTGTGCCTTTCACGTTTTCGGGCCATTCAGTCTCCTTACTGACCGCCGAGGCCCTGCAGCGCGAGGCGCGGATCGCTTCGCAGTTCCCGTAGATCTGGATGGCGCAGGATGTCCGTCACGATTGCCGGTGTAGCGGATGCTAGCACAGCAATGGCCGCATCACGGTCGTTCATTGCCTCGTAGCAGAGCGCGGCTCGACGAATGACCGCGGGATTCTGTGGGTCGGCGTTCAGCGACTGGAGCAGTTCGCGCCGCACCGACGCGCGCGATTCACCGAGCCGCCACGTGAAGTACGCCACCTGCGCTCGCAGCGCCGCGTCGGTCGGCGTACGAATCAGTTGCGCCTCGGCGAGCTCACGTCCGCTGCGGTAGGCGGCGACTGCATCAGCCTTCATTCCGAGGCGGCGATACGAATCACCCAGATTCGACAGCAGGTTCGGCGTTTCGCTGCCCAGACTTCGCGCACGCTCGAGAAATCGCATGGCATCGGCGTCACGGCCAAGGAACTGATAGAGCGCGCCGAGATTGTTGAGTGCCGCTCGCAACCGCGGTTCGATCTCGAGTGCGCGCAGCAGCTCGCGCTCGGCGTCCTCATAGCGACCGGCCTGCACGTACAGCACACCGAGGTTGGCGTGCACGACCCGCGCGTGCGGCGCCAGCGAGACGGCTGTCAGCCACTCCTTTTCCGCTTCGGGCCGGTTGCCTCGCGCCAGATAGAACGCGCCGAGATCGACGTGGAGGGCGTAATACCCGGGCTGCAAACTGATCGCCTTCCGATACGCCGAGACCGCGTCGCCGCTTCGATTCGGCAGCTGCTCGTATGCGAGCGCCAGCCCGCCCCACGCCTCAGGACTGCCGTCGTCGAGCTCGGTCGCGCGCAGGTATTCCTGTGCCGCCTGCTCATAACCGCCGGGCACCAGGCTCAGACGCCCGGCCGCCAGACGGACGGCGAGCGCATCGGCGTTGAGCCGCCTCGCCCCGTCGAGCGCGGTCCGTCCGCGATCGAGCCAACGCGAGTCGCGGCTGCCGACCCAGGCGACGTAGCAGGCCTCTGCGAGACCCGCACGGGGGAGTACCGAGCTCGGATCGAGCGCGATCGCACGCTCGAACGCGGCCACCGCATTCTCCGCCAACGCCGCTCCCTGCCTGAGAGCGGCGATTCCCTCCGCGTACGCGGAGTACGCCGCTGGAGACACCGTTTCAGCATCGCGCTGGCGCGGCAACTTGAACGCGGCAGCGACGAGGCCGCTCAACGCATTGGCGATGGCGCCGGGATCCGACGCGGGATACTGCGCTTCCCATTCGCGGATCGACAGCTTCGTGGCCGTATCGAGGATCGACGCGCGGACGATCAACTGATTGCCGCGCTCGGTCAGCGTGCCGCGCAGCACGTGCGACGCACCGACGCGGTCTCGCACGACGACGGGGTCCTCACCACTGACGCCGACCGTCTCGTCTACGGAAATGACCACGAGCTGGGGTGGACGCGGGACACGCCGGATCAGCCGGTTTGAGAGATCGGCCGAAGCCCCCTGCGCCAGCGCGGCGGTCCGTGGGTTGCCGTCGGTTGCCGCGAGTGGCAGGATCGCGAGCCGCGCCGCGATCGGAGCAGGGAACAGCACCTGCCAACCGACGACGAGGATCGCGGTGACCGTCGCGGTCGCCCACACCACGGCGCGCCGGATCGCGCCGGCGCGATCGATCAGCGCATCGCCGACGGCCCTGACCGATGCATAGCGCTTGGAGGGGTCACTCTCGAGGCAACGCGCGATGACGGTTCGCCACCGCGGGGGAAGATCCGAAGCGGGAGCCTGGTAGCCGCGGTGGTCGACCGCGGGACGGCGTCCCGCAATCAGCTCGTGCAGCATCACTCCCAGCGCGAACACATCCGACGCCACCGTTGCCCGTTCGCCTCGCCATCGCTCCGGCGCGAGGTAGGCCGGAGTCCCCGCCCCTCCGCTCCATGCGGGAAGCGGCGCGGCGTCCGTGTGATCCTGTGCGAGGCCGAAGTCGGTGACCACGGCGCGGGTACGTCCGGCGGCGTCTTTCGTCAGCAGCACGTTGGTCGGCTTGAGATCGCGATGCAGGACGTGCTGCTCGTGAGCCGCAGCGACGCCGGCACAAATCTGCAAGGCGATGTTCCGCGCCTCGGGCTCCGGCAGCGCACCGCGCTGCCGGAGCGCGCTCGCCAGCGTTCCACCGTCGACATATTCCATCGTCAGATAGTCGACGGGACCGAGCGGCGTGTCCGCGGTATGGATCTCGAACACGCGGCAGACATTGGGATGGGTGACGCGCAGTGAATTGCGCGCCTCGGGCGGCAGATGGCGGGCGAAACCCGGCTTCGCGCACTTCAGCGCGCGCCGCTCGACGAGTTTCTCGTCGATGGATTCATAGACCACGCCCATTCCGCCTTCGGCGATCTCGCGGACGATCCGAAAGCGGCCTGAGACGAGGGTGCCCGGCACGAGCGGCCGGATGCGGGTCGTGATCTGAGTAGACGCCACCGAAACGGTGGCCCCCTCCGTCTCGTGCGCGGTCACGCCGAGCGGTTCGACGGCGTCGGGTCCTCGCTCACTCACTGACGGGACTCCTCATGCGTCACGCGACGTACCGCGGACTGTCAGTCCGGATCAGAACCGCAGTCGCAGGCCGCCTCCCACCTGAACACCGCCCGCGTCCACATCGACGGTTCGACCGCCAGCTGTCGGGACTTTCAGCGTGGCACGTGCGAACGTCACGCTGAATCCCGCACCGATGCGACGCGTCACGAAGACGGTGGCGTCCCCGCCGGCGTTGTAGCCGATGCCGGTCTTCTTGCTGGTGGCGGTCGTCGCGCCGGCAAACGTCGCCACATCGTACGGATAGCTTTCGCCGTACGAAAAATTCGTCACGATGTCCTGCGTGACCCGGAAGATCGAAGGGCCACCGAACGCCGACGCGCGGACGCGCGGAGTGAAGGACCACAGGAAACGCGCTTGAAGATGCCCGGCCAGCTCCTCACGATTCAGTGCATCGACGGTTCCGGTGACCTGCCGCGGGCGATTGAAGAAGAAAGGGTGCGGCACGGCCCCTGTCAGCACGGCCGGCGACGTTTGCGAGAACCGCGTGAAGGCGCCCCCGATCGCGAAGTGATTCGTCACCAGGCCACCCGCCCCGACGTCGAATGACGGTCCACTCGTGATCGTGTATGCGGTCGTGAACTCGCTGTCCTCGGCATTGACCCGAAACGCTTCGGTGTCCTGAAAGTCCGTCGTCCGCGTCTGATACGTGCCGTTCACCGACACGAAACCGGGAAGCATCGGCTGCGGTCGTGTGCGACGCGTGACCGTTGGTTGTGCGGGGGCACGGCCGCCCCGTGCCGGCGACCCAGGCGCCGTGCTGCCGCGAAGCGGTCTCTCGGGCGGCTCGGTCGACCCAGGAAGCAGCTGCACCTGGCTTCGCGCGATCAACCCGCGTTCCCCACGTCCCCCGAGTGAGGACGGCACGGTGACCTCGTACCACCGGTCCGATCGAGCGGTGAGGTCCAGAACCGTGCCCATTCTCACGGTTCCGATGAGGATGCTGGTGTCGGTACGCCAGATGATCGCGCTTTCAACGACAACACGCCCTTGCGATTGCGCTTGCCCGGCGCGTGCCTGCAGCGGCAGCGCCAGGCAGGCTATCAGAACGAACAGTGACAGTTTCATCGTGAATCAGAGAACGCCGACGGCGGTCCAGGCTTGCGTCACGGCGCGTTCAGCGGCGCTCCCGACGCCGTAGAGATCGCGCGCTGCTTGAATCGTCGCCGCGCGCGCGATGGAGAACGTGGCGTCAGCCGGCATGAGAAAGCTGAACGCGCGATAGAAGACGCGCTCCATCTGCTCGCGGTTGCCGGCGCCGACGCCCTGGACGCTCAGGCCTGAGGTGACGTTGGTGCCTCCTTCAATCGCGAGAAAGAATGCGTGGCTCGCGATCGTGGAGTTGGTGTGCACACCGCCGTTGTCGTCCGCGCCGAGGAAACGCAGGGAATAGTGATCGGGATCCCCGAACAGCGATGGATTCGCCATCGATCGGAATCCGTCGAGCGCACCGGGCACGACTGCGCGCGCGACGTCCTCGCCAATCAGGTAGTCCGCCTTTCCGGGCCCTGTTCCGAGCGGTTGATAGAAGAATTCCACGCTCGTTCCCATGATGTCCGAGAAGGACTCGTTGAGCGCTCCAGACTCGCCGAAGTAAATCAGGTTCGACGTCGACGATGTAACGGCGTGTGTGAGCTCGTGGGCGGCGACGTCGAGGCCTCCGGCGAAGTAGGTAAACGTCTGTCCGATCGATGGGAAATAGAGACCGGGAGGCAGACCATTGCCGAACAGGATGAGGCCATACGGTCCGCAGCTGTCGCACCAGAACGCATTCAACGCGAGGTCGAGGAGATCCGGGGGCAGCGCCAGTGCGCCGTTCTGGCTGACGGGGTTCGTCAGGATCGTAATGGGTCGATCGCGATCGTCCAGCCCGTGTCGCGAGAACCGCTTGAAGTAGTAGTCATAGGTCCATCCGACGTGCACGTGCGCATCGACGACAGCCGGATCGGTCCAGTTGTTGTCCGCGTCGAACGCCCGGTCGGACGGGAGCAGCGGCGATCCGTTCAGCACGGTGACCGCGCGCCGGAAATTCCCGCGCATGTCGTACGTCGTCAGCACCGGGGGGCGAAGCGGATCATCGGTGAAGAATCCGCCGGACTGCTGAACGGCACTGACCTTCTTGGTGTCGCCGAGAGAACCGGTACCGCTGCCGACGGCCGCCTGATGTTCGATCTCCGAGTAGCGCAGGAGCTCCGCGCCAGTGTTCGCATCGACGAAGACGCGCGAGATGGCTTGCGGTTGCGAGAGGACCGCTGCGTACGCGAGACGCGCTTCGCCCGATCGCAGACGCAGGATCGTCAGTTCGGGAGCGCGTAACAGCGTGGCTCCGTCGCCCCCGTCACGACGGATGCGGGTGGCCACATCATCGATCGACAGCGCCGCCTGTGTGGAGAGCGTCAGGTCCGGCGATAGCTCGCCGAACATCGCCACGACGACGCCTCGATCGGAATCGCGGACAACCTCGGCACCCCAGATCGGCACTCCGTTGTGGAACTGCTGCAGACGCTCCAGCGTGCGCGACGGCAATGCCGGATCGCGCACCGCGCTGCGCACGCGCAAGCTGCCAGCGCGCTGACCGGCCGAGGCGTACGCATCCCATGCCCGCAGATCCGCGGCGGTGGTCGCCGTGATCGAAAGCGTGCGCGGCTGCTGGGCAGAGCTCGTCTGGTGAGACGCGATGAAAATGAGCGCGGCGATCAGTACGCCGCTGTACGACCTCTTCATGGGGCAGGGAACTCCGAGGGGTTGACCGTGTGTCGGCTCGCGACGCGTCTTACTTCCGAAGCTTCTTCTGCGCGTCGTTGTAGCGCGGCGTGCCCGGTTGCACCAGCGCGTAGCTGGCCAGCGCGCGCGTCGCGTCCTTGAGCCGTTTCTCGAACATCTCGCCGGCCCGCCACGCGGCGTTCCGCGCGTTGGTCGGATAGCGGACGGCGAGCGTGTGCAGCGTGTCGGCTGCCAGCTCGTACCGTTTCAAGTCCTCGTACATCGTCGCCATCTTGTCGAGTGCCGACTCCGCCTCCTCGTCGCCGGGATACTGTTCGACGAGCCGGCGATAGGAGAGCAGTGCCGTCGGGACCGATGTTCCAAGCTGCGCGTCGACGACGCGGGTTCTCGCCCGTTCCTCGAGCTTGGCCTTTTCGACGAGCGCGCGCGCGCCGAACGGCGATCCGGCGTACGCCGTGTCGATCTCCGTGAACAGGCGAAGCGCCGCCGCCTCGCGATCGTCGCGGCGAGACCGTAACGTGAGCTGTGCTGCACGGAACATCGCTTCGGCGCCGATATCGCGCGGCGGATTCGTGCTCCGGACCTGCTCGTAGGCGTTCAGTGCGTAGTCGGCGCGAGACAACCGCTCGTAGAGACCGCCCATCAACAGGTACGCCGCCGCGCGATTCGAGCTGGGCGGCGCGGCGCTCAACGCGGCATGAAGATCCGCCAGCGCCTGATCGACCTGTCCGCTCGCGAGCTTGCTTCGTGCCTGACTCACCGCAGCAGGAAGCGGATCAGTGACGGTTGCTGCGGCCGATTCCGCTCGTGGCGAGGAGGTCGCGGGAACCACGGGCGCCACCGCAGGCGCGACGGCCGCCACTCCCGGAGGAGTATTCGCCGTATTCGCCGGAGCAGCCGGTGTCGGTGTCGGGTTGGGGACCTGCGCCGTCGGCGCCGAACCGACGGCCTCGGTCGGGAGGCGCGGCTGGAGCATCGCCGGTCGCGGGAGTGTTGGCGAAGAGGGAGCCACGTTCGCCAGATTGCCCGTGGACGAGGTGACAAGCACCACTGCGCCGGCCAACGACGCCAGGCCAAGCACGCCCACCGCGATCGATGTCGCACGCAGCTTGCGGACCGGGGCCAACTTGGCTCCCGCGTGCGGCCCCGGCGCCGCCGGTCGTATGTTGCTGGACGAAATGACGGCCTGCACCTCGCGCTCGCGGCGAAGAGCCAGCAGGTCGCTGCGCAGGTCGGCAGTGGTCTGATACCGTGAATCGCGATGTTTTTCGAGCGCTTTGCTGATGATGCGTTCGAAGCCTTTCGGAAGATCGGCGTTCACCTCCACGATCGGTCGCGGCGCGCGATTCAGAATCGCATCGAAGACCACGGCCGACGTACTGCCCTGGAACGTGCGCTGCCCGGTGGCCATCTCGTAGAGCACGACACCGAACGAGAAGATGTCCGTTCGAACGTCGAGCTCCTCGCCACGCGCCTGTTCTGGCGACATGTAGGCAATCGTGCCGACCGTCGCGCCCTGGCCGGTCGTGTGGAGTTCGGTGGCGAACTGCGTCACCGCACCGACCATCTCCAGCTCGCGCCGTGCGACCGTGAGCTTCGCCAACCCGAAGTCGAGAATCTTCGCCTGGCCCCGATCGGTGACGAAGATGTTGGCCGGCTTGATGTCGCGATGCAGGATTCCGCGCGTGTGGGCGGCGTCGAGCGCATCCGACAGCTGAATCGCAATCTCGAGCAGGCGCTCGCCGGCAATCGGGCGGCTGCCGATCACGCGATCGAGGGTCTGCCCTTCGAGCAGCTCCATCGCGATGAAGTGCTGGCCCTCGTGTTCGTCGATCTCGTAGATGGTGCAGATGTTCGGGTGATTGAGCGCCGAGGCGGTGCGCGCCTCGCGAATGAACCGGTCGATCGCGGCGCGATCGTCGCTGCGGCTCGACGCGAGGAATTTCAGCGCGACGAGGCGCGACAGTTTGACATCCTCGGCCTTGTAGACGACGCCCATGCCGCCTGCACCGAGGGTGTCGAGGATGCGGTAATGCGAGACCGTTTGCCCGATCATCTGAAGGACCGTTTCGCTTGCACCTGCGGGTGCGACTAACTCTTTTTGGGACTGGAAGATACCCAGCTTAAGAATGAATTCCCCGGGAGTCAACGGTTAGTTTCCGAATTTCGAACAAATACCCTGGATTGCCCGGTCTTTCGCCGGGATTGGGCATCCGGGCGCAACCAGGACGCCCGCCTCCGCCAAGCTTCGGCGAGCCTGCCGCTATACTCCGGACATGATCCGCTTGATCGTCGCCCTCACGCCGCTCGTGCTCCTTGCCGCCTGTGGGCAATCAGGTACACCTCAGCCGTCGGCCGAGACCGGTGGCTCGACGGCCGGCGATTTCGAGAAGCTGACCGACGATTTCACGCGCGGCGTGCTCGCCCTGTCGCCTGTCTCGGCGACTCAGGCCGGCTACCACGAGCACAACGGCGTGACGCTCGATGAAAACCTGGACGACTACAGCGCCGCTGGTGTCGAGGAGCAACGACGCTTCTTACAGGAAATACTGAGGCGCCTCGACACGCTCGATGCCACGTCGCTCGACTCCGAACAACAGGCCGACCTCGGGATCATGCGCAACAACATCGGCCTCACGTTTCTGGAGTTCGACACGATCCAGAACTACCGTCACAACCCGACGGTATACGTCGAGCTTGCTGGCAACGCGCTGTATACGCCGTATGTGCTGAATTACGCGCCGGCCGAGACCCGCTTCCGCCACATCATCGCGCGCCTCGGCAAGATTCCCAGGCTCGTCGAGCAGGCCAAGACCAACCTCGCCGACTCGCCCGAGGTGTGGAACCGTGTGGCGCGCGAGGAGAACGACGGCAACATCGGACTGATCGACCACACGCTGCGGGACGCGGCTCCCGCGTCGCTGAAGGAGGCCTACGCCTCGGCGGCCACGTCTGCGATCGCGGCGCTGAAGGATCTCAACACCTTCCTCGCATCCACGCTGGCGAAGAAGACGAGCGATTGGAGGTTGGGGAGGGACAAGTACGCGCGCAAGTTCGCTTACGTGCTGTCGACCGATCAGACGCCCGAGCAGCTGCTGGCGCAGGCGGAGGCGGATCTCCAGGCGACGCGGATGGAGATGGAGAAGCTCGCGGCGCCCAAGACGATCACGCAGGCGCTCGACGAGATCGCGAAGCAGCACGCGACACCGGACACCTACATGGCCGATGCGCGCAAGACGCTCGAGCAGGCGACCACATTCGTCCGTGAGAAGGATCTGGTGACCTTGCCGTCAGGCGAGAACCTGCAGGTGATCGAGACGCCGGTCTTCATGCGCGGGATCTACGGGGTCGGCGGCTTCAACGCGGCGCCGCCGCTGCAGCCCGAGCTCGGCGCGTTCTACTGGGTCACGCCGATTCCGAAGGACTGGCCGAAGGAGCGCGCCGAATCGAAGCTGCGCGAATACAACGCCTACGGAATCCAGCAGCTCACGATCCATGAGGCGATGCCCGGGCACTATGTGCAGCTGGAGTACGCGAATCGCGTGCAGCCGCAGCCCCGCCGCATCCTGCGCAACGTGTTCGGCAACGGCGCCTACGTCGAAGGCTGGGGCTTTTATGTCCAGCAGCTGATGTCCGAGGAGGCCGGGTACTTGAATAACAGCCCCGCGCTGCGGCTCACCTGGCTGAAGCAGAAGATGCGCGGGCTCGCCAACGCGATCCTCGACGTGCGTCTGCAGACGATGGGCATGACGGATCAACAGGCGCTGGACCTGATGATCACTGGCACGTATCAGGAGCGCGAGGAGGCGATGGCGAAGTTGCAGCGCGCGCAGCTGTCGTCGACGCAATTGCCGACCTACTACGCAGGTCTGAAAGGCTGGCTGCACGCGCGCGAGCAATACAAGCAGGCGAAGGGGGCGGCGTTCTCGTTGCGCGACTTCCACGATCGCGCGCTGAAGGAAAGCGCGGTGCCGCTGCCGGAGCTGGAGAAGCTGCTGGCGCGCTGACAGCCGCGCGAAGCGCGGCAAGAGATACTGGCAGACCAATCCAAGGGCGAACGGGATGTGAAGAGCGCGCGTGATTAGCTATTCGCGAATGAGGCCGGCCGCGCAGGCGCGATCGATGACGCTCTGCACGTATGGCCAGCAGTGCGGCATCCACTCCCGCACCGGGGCCATGCGACGCATGACCTGATCGCGCGGCACGCCGTGATGGACCCAGCTGCCGCCGCCCGATTCCATGTTGAGTAGCAGCGGCTGAAAGCGATCGAGCGCGTTGGCAAAACGGGCGCTCGGTGTGTCCTGCGCTTCGAACTCTTCCCACAACGCTCGGAACTCGGGTGCCTGGTCGGGCGGAAGCAGACCAAACAGGCGATCCGCGGCCAGGCGTTCCCGATCGGCCTTGGAATCCTGCGCCGTCAGGTCGTAGGCGAACGTATCGCCCGCATCCACTTCGACCAGGTCGTGCACGACGAGCATGCGGATCACGCGCGTGAGTTCGGTGCCGGCGGGTGCGTATTCTTCGAGCGCCATCGCCGCAAGCGCGAGATGCCACGAATGCTCCGCCGAGTTCTCCAGACGCGAGTTGTCGGCGATCGGCGTGCGGCGAATGATCGACTTCAGCTTGTCGGCCTCGAGCAGGAAGGCGACCTGCCGCGCCAGACGGTCGGTCAGCATCCGGTCATGATACTTGCCTGGTCCGGGATCGATCCGGTAGCCTCACGGCGATTGGCATTATGGAGCGTCTTCATTGACCCCTCAGCGCTCGCGATCGTGAAAGGACTCATATGCGTACCCTTCGACTGACCATCGTGGTCATGGCCGTCATGACGGCCGCTCCGGCGTTGGCCCAGGACTGGATGGAGTTCACCAGTCGCATGGACCGGTTCACGGTGAACGTGCCTGGCCAGCCCAAGGTGCAGGAGATCGTGTGGCCCTCGGAGTACGGGGCGACGTTCCCGGGGCGTGTCTATACGGTGGAGCAGGGCGCGAATCGCTACTCGATGACCGTCATCGACTATACCGACGCCGAACGGATTCACGCCGAACGGCCGAACAAGACCGAGGCCGAAAGCGGCGGGATGTACTGGCAGGTCGACGTGCAGGCCTCGATCGCGTACGCCGCCACGAAGTTCCGTCAGCGTCCAGGCGTCAAGGTGACCTATGACGCGTATCACTACATCGACCTGGTGTCAGGGCACCAGCTGCAGCTCACCAATCCCGATCAGTCGCGAACGTTCGTCGGCATTTATCTGCACGAGAATCGGCTGTACATCCTCGAGGCCACGGTGCCGGCGCGGGCGCCCGCGCCGGGGCTGTTCCAGCAGTCGCTGGGCTTTCTCGACGAGGCGGGCAACCACGTCCGCTATCGCGAGATCTATTTCAACAAGCTGCCTCCGGCCCGTCTAGGTCGCGGCGGACGCGGTGGGCGCGGTGGCGCTCAGCAGCCGTGAGGCTGGATGGTGGATGGTGGGTGGATAGATAGTGGTTATTCGTTGAATTTTGACTTCGACTCTTTAATTTCGTTATCGATTCATTCCCAGGAGTCTGCATGCGCGTGAGAACTATCGGTCTCCTCATCATTGGCGTGTTCGCGTGGAGCTGGTCGGCCTCCGCGCACCACTCGCACGGCAACTACGACATGCAGAAGTACACCAATCTGAAGGGCACGGTGAAGGAAGTGCACTGGATGAACCCGCACAGTTGGGTGTACCTCGAAGTGGCGGATGACAAAGGCGGCCAGCCGGACATGTGGGCGCTCGAGGGCGCGAGCGTCACACAGTTGCAGCGTCGTGGGTGGGACAAAGAGAAATTGAAGCCGGGCGACAAGATCGCCGTCCGATGCCATCAGCTGCGCGACGGCTCGAACGGATGCCTCCTCGGCTTCATCACGACTGAAAACGGGGAAGAGAAGATCTTCGACTGAGGGCCGCCTAAAGGCGGCCCCTACGACTGATTCTCGGCACTGAGGGCCGCCTAAAGGCGGCCCCGACGACTAATTCTCGGCACTGAGGGCCGCCTAAAGGCGGCCCCGACGACTAATTCTCGGCACTGAGGGCCGCCTAAGGGCGGTACGACTGATTCTCGGCGTAGTGTCCGGCTTTAGCCGGACCTTCAATTTGCGCGGCCGGTCGGCGGTGCTCCGCTGGCCGGCGCGCCCTGGCCGCGCGGCGGTGGCGGGGGCAGCGTTCCACCTTCCGCCAGCGTCTTCATGTTCTGCAGCGCGCGTGTGAACTGCGTGGTCCGCTGCGCCTTGTCGCGTTCTCGCGCCGCGTCATCCGGCAGCGCCGAGTTGTCGAACAGCAGCGTGTAAACGAGCTTCGATGTCGTCGCGGTCAGCGGCCTGGCTTCGAGGGTGCCGTGATACAGGTTGTACGGCCGATCCGTGCGCACCGGCTGCGTGTAGGTGTACGACAACTCGGTCTTGCCGACGAGGATCTCGTTGGCCACCGATCGTACCGCGCCGAACTCACCGTCCTTGCCTGACGTGATCATGCAGGGGATCTGCAGCCACTCGCCGATGTCGCAGTACTTGCCTACGCGCTTCCATACTTCTGCCGCCGGTTTGTTCACCGTGATCTCCAGCGGGATCGACACGTAGTTCGGGTTCGGCGTCTGTAACGGTGGGGGAGTCGGCCCTTGAGCGTTCGCGACGGTCAGACTCAGCACCGCTGCAGCGCTTGCCGTGAGTACACCACGTGAAATCGTCATCTCATTCTCCTGTCCCGGAAGTATCAAATCCCAAATCCCAAAACCCAAAACCCAAATCTCAATTCAAATCCAAAGGCCCAGAGCCCAAAGCCTGAAGTCGAGAGCCGGTTACCTTGCCAGCAGCGTCAGCAACGCCGCAACTTCGCCCTCGATGGCGCCCGTGAGCGTCGGCTGCAGATCCGGAAGCCACTCCGGCGAGTGCGGCGCAGGGACCGGTATGCCGGTCCGCTTCGCCTCCGCCAGCTTCTCGGCGTTGACCGCGCCGACGTGAAGAAGAACGGCCGGCACACCGGCGAGGCCGTATTCGGAGAAATCCTCCGATGTCATCTTCGCCGGCATCTCGACGACACGCTCCGAGCCCATCGCGGTTTTCAACGCCGTGGCGAGTCGCGCCGTGAGCGCCGGGTCGTTGTAGACGGCGTTGGTCGACGAGGTCGGCATCGTCATCGCCGGTTTGCGCGGCGCACCAGCGGCCGAGGCTTCCGCGGTCGCGATCCGCTCGATCGCCCCGAGCACCCGCGCGCGCACCTCGTCGGTGAACGTGCGCACACTCAGCTGCAGCGTCACTTCATCGGGGATGACGTTGCCCTGGGTGCCGCCATGAATCGATCCGATTGTCACCACGACCGGATCCATGGGGTTGTTCTCGCGCGACACGATTGTCTGCAAGGCGAGGACGGTCCGCGCCGCCATGACGACCGGATCGACCGTGTTGTAGGGCATCGCGCCATGGCCGCCGCGTCCATACAGCGTGATCGTGGGCGAGATCGACTGCGCGCGGAAAAACCCGGCGTGATAGCCGATCGTCCCCGACGGCAACGTGTCATCGTCGTGGAGCCCGATCACGGAATCAGGCTTCGGGAATCGCGTGAAGAGGCCGTCGCGCAACATCGCGGTTGCGCCGCCACCACCCTCTTCTGCCGGTTGACCGACCAACATCAGCGTGCCACGCCATCGATCGCGATGCGCCGCCATCCAGGCCGCCGTTCCCGCCCACGCCGTCATGTGCAGGTCATGTCCGCAGGCGTGCATCACGGGAACGCTCTGGCCTGATGTGTTCCGAGTCGTCGCAGTGCTCGCGAACGGAGCACCCGTTTTCTCCTCGACCGGCAAGGCGTCGAGCTCCGTCCGCAGCATCGCCGTGGGTCCGGCGCCGTTTCTGAGGAGCGCGACGACGCCGGTTTTGCCGATCCCGGTCGTGACCTCGAACCCGAGCGCCTTCAGTCGATCCGCGAGGAGGGCAGCCGTGCGCGTCTCCTGGAACCCCAATTCCGGATGCTGATGCAGGTCGCGGTAAAGCGGCTCGAGCTCGCGACTCATCGCGGCGACGTCCGCGCGCGGCGACTGCGCGTGCACGCGTCCCGTCGTTGAGAGCAATGCGAGGAGAGCCACGGAAAGTCGTCGCACGCGGCAATGATAGACCGGGCGGATCGGAGATGTTGTCAAATCCCAAATCCCAAAATCCCAAATCCCAAATCCCAAAAACCCAATCTCAAAACCCAATCCTAACGCCCAGCGTCCAATCGCAACTCGAAACTGGTTGTGATTTGGGATATTCGCGACGATCAACAAGAACGCGCTGGGCATCGACGTCATGAACATGTCGCTCGGTCACCCGCCGCTCGAATCGGCAGCGACCGATCCACTCGTCGCGGCGGTGGAGCAGGCGTCGGCCGCCGGCATCATCGTCGTCGTCTCGGCTGGGAATATCGGAATGAATCCGCAGACCGGTCTGCCCGGGTACGGCGGCATCACGTCGCCCGGCGATGCGCCCTCAGCCATCACCGTGGGCGCGGTGGACACCGCCGGCACCGGCGATCGATCGGACGACTCGATCGGTCCCTTCAGCTCGCGCGGCCCGAGCTGGTACGACACCGCGGCGAAGCCGGACATCGTCGCCGCCGGCGTGAATCTCGTCGCTCCTGTCGCCGCCGATGCGACGCTCGCGATGAACTATCCGACGCGTGACATTGTGACCGCCGGTGGCAACTACATGCGACTGACCGGCACCAGCATGGCTGCCGCCGTCGTCAGTGGCACGGTGGCCGTGCTGCTGGACATGAACCGCACAGCTTTTCCGCAGCATCCTGCGCTCACGCCCAACACGATGAAGGGGATGCTGCAGTTCACCGCCACGCGCATGTCCGACCCGGTGACGCTTGCCCCGTACGACCGGATGACGCAGGGCGCTGGAGCCATGAACGCGGACGGCGCCGGCTACCTCGCCACATATCTCGACACGACCGCAGCGGCGGGGACGACGTGGATCACCGCGGACATCACGCCGTACAGCGAGACGTGGGGGAAGTCGATCACCTGGGGCAGCACCGAGATGTGGGGCGACGCGATCTACATCAACCTGGCCGGATGGTCGCAGAACATCGTGTGGGGGGACAACATCGTCTGGGGCGACAACATCGTATGGGGGGACAACATCGTCTGGGGCGACAACCTGATTTGGGGAGACAACATCGTCTGGGGCGACACTCTGATTTGGGGCGACAACTTGATATGGGGCGATAACATCGTGTGGGGCGACAACATCGTCTGGAGTACGAGCGTCGTGCTCGCCGGACAGCCCTGATCGTCGTGATAAACTTGAGTGTTTCCAGGGCGGACCGACGGTCCGCCCATCACTGTGTACGGCGGATGTAGCTCAGGGGTAGAGCGCCTGACTGTGGCTCAGGAAGTCGCGGGTTCGAGACCCGTCATCCGCCCCATTCCCTCAAACGGCGCGGCGCTACTGTTTGTCGAACACGACCGTGTTGTGTACCGGCTTTCCGTCCCCGTTCGTGCCGGTCGCGTCGATGGTCAAGCTCTTACCATCTCCTGACAGCGTGGCCTTCAGCGTGTTTCTCACCTGAGCGTTCACCTTCAGGACGCGCTGGAACGCCCGATCGTCGATCCGTGTGTAGGCCTCTTTCACGCCCGGATTGCTCGCATCGACGGTGACTTCCTTTCCGTCGAGTGATGCCGTGCGCGTGCTGTGGCTCTTCGCGCCCCCAGCGTCTTCGGCATCGGTGGTGAGCGTGAAGCCGTCGCCATGCGGCTCAATCGTGACTGTCTGGCTTTTCACGAGCGGTCCCGGGTCGGCTTTGGATTTGGCGATGTTCATTTTCCATGTGCCAAAGAATCCAGTGTTCACCGTCTCGGCCGCGGACGTCGAGACAGCCGCACCCACAACAACGAGAACCGTCGCGACGATCAGGTTTCGCACAGGAACCTCACGTGATACGAGAATCTCGACCGCAGCGGTTACCCGCCCACGAGGGGATCGCAAGCAACAAGCCGTCCACCACGTCGAGCTGTAGAGCGGATCGCGTCGGGTAGGCCAGGTTCGCGGGCGCGTCAGCCTAGACGATGTCGTTGTCTTCGAGTTCGACGAGCACGCCGTCCTGGATGTGGACGCGCAGCGGGTGAATGTGTCCGGCGCCCTCGCCCTTCGCCTCGTACATCAGTTTGTCGGCACGCGCGAGCATCTCGTGCGCGAGCTCCCGTGCGATGTGACGGCGGTCGCCCACCGTTCCGAGCTGCAGACAGACGACGCCGACATCGACTCGCACCGGTTTATCGGCAAGGCGGACATCCTCGCTGATCCAGTCGAATCGCTCGACCGCTTCGCGGAAGCGTTCGGCGATCACCCAGGCGTCGCTGTCGTGATCGAGGTCGGGAATCAGGAAGCAGAATTCGTCGCCGCCGAAGCGGGCGTGCAGCTCCTGCGTGCGGACTTCCGGCGTCGCGCGCAGGTCAGGTGTCTCCTGAGCGATCAGGTCGTCCGAGCGGATCTGTTCGCGCAGCAAGCGCGCCACCCGGTCGATGATGCGATCGCCGAGCGGATGGCCGAGCGTGTCGTTGTACCACTTGAACGACGTGATATCGACCAGACCGACCGCGCACCAGCGGCCGCGCTGTTCGAGTGCGAGAAAGGCTTCGAGCTGCTCGATGAAGCGGCGAAAGTTCATCAGCCGCGTCTTCGGGTCGCGATGCACGCGATCGGTGAGGTCGGCGACGAGATCCTCGAAGTAGCGGGCGATGCTGCTCACCGTCGCGTCGCGCGCCAGGAGCTCCTCGCGCATGCGATTCATCCGCTCACTGAAGCCGGCCGATACGGCCTGGATCGCGTCCTGTTTGGACTGTTGCCACAGGCGTTCGTGCTGCTGGAACACGCCGTCGATGGCGTCGAGCAGCGCCTGCTCCTGCGGCGCCGCCAGGTGCAGACGGTCGTGAATCCACTGATGGAGCTCGGATCGCGTGGCAGGCAGTGCCAGGTCGTCCATCGCCGCGGGCCGCCGCATTCGCATGGTCACTGGGACAGTCTCAAGCCTGGATCAAACCACATGCCGCGCTGTGGAGCGGCATTGGTGTCAGGCGTTGGCGAAGGGTCATACAATGACTGAGCCATGAACCATCCCGAGGTGCTTCGGCCGGCGGATCACGCCGAGTGGCGGCCGGACCGAATGGGGAAGAGCACCGTGTTCGAATCTCCCCGCATCCTCGTGGGTATTAACGCGTTCGAAGCCGGACAACAACACGCCCTGCATTCGCATGCAGGAATGGACAAGGTTTACTACGTTCTGGCCGGGTCCGGTGTGTTCCTGTTGCAAGACCGTGAACTGCCGATGCACGCGGGCGACCTGCTGGTTGCGCCCGACGGCGTTCCCCACGGGATTCGAAATACGGGTTCGGAACGCGTACTCGTATTAGCGATCCTCGCTCCGTCGCCTGTTTCCGGCAACAAGTAACTCGTCTGGCCCGGCCGGAGGCAATCGATACAGTCTCGATGTCAATATCAAACTCTGCCTTCGTCCTACCCTCTGGGAGCTCGAACAGACGCAGCTGATGCGATCGGGGCGCCCGGCATCGTTGGCTGCCCCGAGGATTGACGGTACGATCGAAATGGCCGTGCCGTCCAAGTTGCGCGGCGCACCTGTCTCACCCCGTTGCATCTCGATGAATTCCACGCTCTTGCCGAGCGCTGTCATCGTGTATGGGGTCCAGACCTCGACATCGAATGGGCGCTGGGTCGGACGAGGCGGTCTATCTCCTACAGTGCCCGCCGATCACGGCGTTGAAACTCGTGGTCGCGGATCGTTTAGTCTGCTGATGCCGGGCCGGTGGGCGACACGGAATGCGGCGCGGACCTTCATGGTCCGCGAGGTGGGCCGCTTCGGCCCACCTGTGCCGCAGACATTTCGAACGTTATCGACTTGTGGCGCCCGAACAGTTCGCCGAGATCATCCGCACCGAGGTCACTCGTAGGCGCGGAGTCGTGGACTCGGGCGAACCGGTCGTTGCCGCCGTCTGACTGCTGGATGTCGTCCGCGCTGACCGACGGGTGTTCGCGCGCGGCTCGGGCAGCATCACACCGACGACTTCTACCTGCTGCCCCACGTGGCCCTGCAGAGCGGAGCCCTGCAGCGTGTAAGACGTGGCAGTCGAGCTCGTACCCGACGCGTTATTGAGCATGAACGACGTCGTACCCGTTGCGTTCGCACCTGCCTTCGGCGTTCGCGAGGTACCGGTCGTTGAACTCGACGATGACGTCGTCGCGCCGGTTGTGCCGATCGCGGCCGACTGATCGCCCGCTGCCAGACACCCTCTCAGCGTGATCGACTGTTGTTGATCGTCGCTCGCGATGTCCGTCGTCCGCGTCGGGCGACGCGTCGACGTGTCCTGCCCCGTCGAGGTCGGCGCCGACGTTCTCGACGGAGGCGTCGCGGAGCCGTCCTGTGGGGTCCGGGACGTGCCTTGCGCGCTCGAGCTCTGGGCCCCAAGCATGACCGTACATGCGAAGACGATTGCCATCGCGGCAGGTAATCCCACTCTCTTCATGGTCCCTCCTGGTTCCGACTTGTCTCGCCGCAGCCTTGCGAATGCGGACTGCATGCGGCGCGGGATGAGCAAAGCAACCGCGGCGCCAGGAGCCGCTCGAGGATGGAGAAAGAATCAGAGGACCATGAGGTCGCGTCCGACGATCACCTGCCCGTTGAACACCTTGTGCACGCCGTCGATGTAGGAACTGTCCGGGTATTCGGCGGTGCCGGGTCGATTGCTTCCCGGAAGCAGATGCGTCAGCACGACGGTTTTCAGACCGGCCTCGGACTGATCGATCACCTCACAGACGAACAGGTCCACGCCCTTGGCGAGTCCGACGACGTTCTTCGAATAGGCGGTGTCGCCGGTGACCACGATCGAGCGCATCGCCGTGTTGAAACGATAGGCGAGCGCGCGATAGGGCATACACGGCTTTGGCGCGTTCGGGATAGTGCGTGTTCTCGACGGCGGTCACGGTCAGCCGATCGTCCTTGAAGACCTGCAGAGGATTGGCCGTGGCCTGCACGTCGTGTCCATGAAACGACTGCTCGGGACGAGTCGTCCGTCCCTCATCCGTGATCCGGATGTCGGTGTTCGCTTTGGCAAACGCGATCGCCGCGTCGACCATCGCCGTCGTCCCGAACGGACCATAGATGTCAGTCGGCTCGCGTTTGCTGCCGGTCCACTGCAACGACAGGAGCGCCGCCAGATCTGCGACGTGATCGTCGTGGAGAGGTTCACCACAGAAAACGGATCGTCAGGCATGGCGGCGACGCGCGATACTGTGTCCACTCGATATGGTGCAGACAGGACTCGATCGATTGCTCGGCGACGAATCGCGCTTGGCTCGCCTTCGCTCGCGGCGCGTGGGACTGCTTGCGAATCCCGCGTCGATGACGAGCGTCGGCCTTGGCTTCCAGCACGGGCTCGATGCGCTCGTTACGCGGCTGGGGAAGAGCGTGACCGTCGCGTTTGGCCCGCAGCACGGCATGCGAGGCGACAAGCAATACAACATGGAGGAGTCACCCTCTTACACGGATTCCAGACACGGCATACCCGTGTTCAGTCTGTACGGCGACGTGCGCCGGCCGACTCGCGAGATGCTGGACACCTTCGATGTTCTCCTCTTCGATCTTCAGGACGTCGGATGGCGTGGCTACACGTGGGTGGCGACGCTCCTCTACATGCTCGAGGCGTGCGCTGGAACGGAGAAATCCGTCTGGGTGTTGGACCGACCCAATCCCGCCGGTCGCAACGTCGAAGGAACCAGGCTCGTGCCAGGCGAGGAGAGCTTCGTCGGTGTGATCCCGGTGCCGCAGCGTCACGGGCTCACGCTCGGGGAACTCGCGCGCTACATGGTTGCCCACTTCAGCCTCGACGTAGAAGTGGAAGTCGTCGCGATGGAGGGCTACGCACCTGATAAGGCTCCAGGATTCGGTTGGTCGCCGGATCTCGTGTGGATCAATCCCAGTCCGGCCATCGCGAACCTCAATTGCGTGCGTTGCTACACAGGTACTGTGCTGTTGGAAGGAACCAATCTGTCCGAAGGCCGTGGTACGACGACGCCGCTCGAAGTGTTCGGCGCGCCAGGGTTGCAGGTCGACGCGCTACTTGCGGACATGAGAACGCTCGCTCCCGAGTTCTGCGAAGGCTGCTGGCTGCGGCCCTGTTTCTTCGAACCGTTCTTCGACAAGTACACGAGGCAGCTCTGCGCCGGTGTTCAGATTCACGCGAACTTCGTCGGCTACGATCCCAACCGGTTCCGACCGTATCGCCTGATCTCGGCGATGCTCAAGTCGCTCCGGCGCGTGCAACCCGACTTCGACCTGTGGCGCGACTTCCACTACGAGTACGAGCCACGCAGCCGGCAGGCGATCGACGTCATCAACGGCGGGCCGTCGCTGCGTCAGTGGGTGGACGATCCGGCCGCGTCGGTTGCAGACTGGGACGCTGCGTTGCGGGTCGACGAAGAGTCGTGGCTGCAGGAACGTCGCGCGTTCCTGCTCTACGCGTGACGGAGCCGAATCGCCAGCCGCTACAATGAAGCGGAGCTCATCACACGCGCCCGTAGCTCAGTTGGATAGAGCACCGGCCTTCTAAGCCGGGGGTCGCTGGTTCGAGTCCAGCCGGGCGCGCCACGCACTTCTTGCGTGGATCCGCTGCGCCCCATCATCGCCGGGCGCTGATCCTTGCTTGCGACCCGACTACACGAGGAGCGCGACGGTCGCCGCCGTCAGACACGTCGCCAGCGTGCCGGCGACGATGGACTTGATCCCGAGGTCGACGACATCACCGCGGCGTTCCGGCGCCATCGTGCCAAGACCGCCGATCATGATCCCGAGGCTGCCGAAATTCGCGAAGCCGCACAGCGCGTACGTCAACAGAAGCCGGCTGCGCTCCGAGAGGTCGGTCCTCGCCGCAAGATCCAGATACGCGACCAGCTCGTTGATGACGGTCTTGGTGCCGAGCAGCGACCCGGCCACGCGAGCGTCGTCCCATGAAATGCCGCAGAGCCAGGCGAGCGGGGCGAGTACCCAACCAAGCCCGCCCTGAAGCGTGTACGGCGCGATGATCAGGTTGACGAGCGCGACGAGCGAGACGAAGACGACGAGCATCGCCACGATGTTGAGGAGAAGCTGGACGCCTTCCAGTGTGCCGCGCGTGAGCGCATCCATGGTGCCGGTGGCATCGGATTCGAAGCGCACCTGTGACGCTGACGCAGTCGTGCTCTCGGGGGGAACCATGACGAAGGCGATCACGAGCGCAGCGGGTGCCGACAGGATGGAGGCAATCAGCAGATGCGCCACCGCGTCGGGCTGTGTCCGACTCAGAATCGACGCGTAGAGAAACAGCACCGTGCCGGCGATTGACGCCATGCCGCCCACCATGATGGCGAACAGCTCGCCGCGCGTGATGCTTGCAAGATACGGCCGCACGAAGAGAGGCGCCTCCACCATGCCAACGAAGACGTTCGCCGCCGTCGACAGACCGACCACGCCGCCGACGCCCATCGTCTTCTCGAGCGCCACCGACATCGCGCGCACGATCGCCGGCAGCACGCGCCAGTAGAAGAGCAGCGCCGACAGCGCACTGATCACGAGCACCAGCGGGAGTGAGCGGAATGCCAGCACGAAGTTGGATGCCGGATTGGAGACGGGATACGGCGGTTCCCCGCCCCCGAGGAAGCCGAAGACGAGGCTGGTGCCAGCCTCGGTCGCCTTCTCCAGGACGAGAAGCACGTCGTTCAGCCGCACGAACGCGTCCTTGACGAGAGGAACCTTCAGAAACAGCGCCGCGCCGACAATGAGCAGGCCAAGACCCACGAGTACGGCCCGCCACGGGATGGCGCCTCGATTCTCGCTGGCAGCCCAGGCGAGCGCCAGCAGACCGGCCATTCCGGCCAGAGCGTGAAAAACGTTGACCACGCTCCGCTACGACGCGCGCGCGCGGGCGACCATGCTTCTGATCAGATCGACGTGGGCGCTGCGCATCGGACAGGTCTCGTCGGTCGCGACGCATTGGGCCAGCGTCATGCCGCATCCACAGGGGCAGCGCTCCCCGTTGGCTTCCTCGAGCGCGGCGTGTTTTTGGTCCGCGGAGAGGCCTGAGAAATTGATCATCGGCAGCCGATCCTCGCCGTAGGCGATGTTCGACATCTGCGAGATGCCGTAACCGAGCACCGCCACGACTCCGAGGGCGACCATCCACTTGATGACTTTCGACCGTTGCCTCGCTGCCCGCCGCTGTGCACCAGCCTGCTTCTTCGTCTCTCGTTTCATCAGTGCTCCTCGAGCTTGGCAATTCTACGAGATATGCGCCTCGCCGCGACCGTGGACAGTTCCTGACAGACGCGCCATCCTCTTGGCTCGCGTCGGGTTCAGAGCGAGCTACGCCGGATGGCTCGAATGTTTTCGGCGTGCCACCATATAGCGTGCAGTCGCTGCGCGACATCATCGCCGCCTACGATCCCGACCTGCCGCTCGAGCGCGCGTCCACCATCCCGGCCTCGTGGTACACCGATCCGCGTGTCTTCGACTTGGAACTGCGAACCGCCTTCACTCGCTCGTGGCAGCTTGCCGGACGCGTTGAGCAACTCTCGGAGGCTGGACGGTTCGTCACGTGCGACATCGCGGGGCAACCGATCGTCGTCGTCCGTGGCAGCGACGACATCATTCGCGCCTTCTTCAACGTGTGCCGCCACCACGCCGCCGCCGTCGTCACCGCCGCCGAGGGATCTGCGAAGCACTTGCGGTGTCCGTATCACGGCTGGACCTATTCGCTCGACGGCGAATTGAAAGGGACGCCTGATTTCTCAGGCGCGTGCGATTTCGACCGGCGAACAAACGGACTCGTCCCAGTCGCGCTGGAGCAGTGGCACACGTGGCTGCTGGTCAATCTGGAATCGCCGCGGCGGCCGGTCGCTCAGTTTCTCGAGAGCGCATTGCAGGTGCAGTTCGATGACCTTCACCTCGAGCGGCTCTCGTGGATGCAGCGGAGACGGTACGTCCTCGACTGCAACTGGAAAGTGTTCGTCGACAATTACCTGGACGGCGGGTATCACGTCCCGTACCTTCACCAGGACCTCCACAATGCGCTCGACTACAGCAACTACATCATCGAGAACGGCGAGCGCTATTGCCTGCAGTCGAGTCCTCATGCCACGCGGGAACGAGCGCTGTACTACTGGATTTACCCGAATTTCATGGTCAACTGGTATGGGACGACGATGGATACGAACCTCGTCGTGCCGCTGTCGGTGAACCGCACGGAGGTGATCTTCGACTTCTACTTTGCGGACGTCTCGGATGCGGCTCGCGCCGACAATCTCGCCAGCATTGCGGCCAGCGAGAAGATACAGAACGAGGACGTTGCGATCTGCGCATCGGTCCAGCGCGGTCTATCGTCGCGCGCCTACACGACGGGACGCCTCTCGCCGCGGCGCGATGCCGGTGAGCACCTGTTCCACCGGCTGCTGCATCGCGATCTTCAGAGGGGTCTGTGACTGCGTCACGCGACCCGCGGTGCCTGGAATTCGACATTTCGAAGCAGTCCGGCCATGTCGCGTCCCAGCCGGTCAACCATCGCCCAGTCCGTCATCTCATAGTCGTGACTCGTGTCGGTGGGTGCGCCTTCCTTGCGAGCGATATGCTTCATCAGCAATCGCGTCAGGAAGTCGTAGTGCGAGTACGCAAGACAGCCGGCAATCGTGACCACATCGTGCGGCTGCCAGCCAGCCGCCGCCGGAAATGCTCGCGCGATCTCGCGCGCGGCCTCGACTTCGGCAGGGTTGTGTGAAGCGGCACTCAGGCTGACCGAGAAGAACACCGACGGTCGGCGGTTCAGTTCGGCTGCGTGCGCCCTGGCGAACGCCGCCGCCGATCGTTGATGCTCATGCCGGTGCAGCGACGCGCCGACCAGCACGCCCCGAACCATCGTCCAGTTGATATTCGCGACGGCTGGATCGCCGACATCGATCGCGCGGCTGTCGAAACCTTCTTCGCGAAGTACCATCGCGAGGCGCTCGGCTATGCGCCGGGTCTGCCCCTCGGAGGTTGCATAGAACACGGGCACTTGACAGGTCAACGTTGGATTCAAAGGAGTCATGCCCATCCATGCGGCAAATGACATGCCTCGTCCATGTCACGCATTCGTTCGTGTCTGACGTGGTCCGGCCTGTCACGTGTGTCCCGCGTCGGAGAAACGCGCGTCTCGCGTGAATTTTTTCGCGCTGCAGGCAAGAGGGTCGTCCTCCTGCCCCTCATCGCCAATCGGCACCACACCTCCGCTGTCGATTGCCGCCGCGGTTGTGAACCTGCACACTGTGTCCATGGGTTCATCGGCCGATATTTCAATTCGCGTAGCCGAGGCGAGGGATGCAGAGGCCATTGCCCGGCTCCTCTCACAGCTTGGCTACGACGCAACGCCCGCTCGGGTACACGAAGGTCAAGACACAGCACGCGTTCGCGAAGGCAGTTGATCCGGAAGGGGAGCCTCTGATCGCGAGACTCGTGCCCCGTGTCGAGCACTGATGGCGAGGTGACGCGCGAATGGCTAGCGGAAGATTCCGCCCTTCAACTCGTGCAGGCGGAGCAGGCTCTTCTTCGCGCTGGCCACGTCGTGCAGCGAGTACTTCCAGAGACCGAACAACGTCGAGGTCGGAACGAGGTTGGCGCCGAGACCCTGAATCAGCCGCAGCGCCTCCTGCGTTGCGAGATCCGCTTTGCGCGATGCGGGAGGCTGATCGTATGAGATGTTGAGCGCGAGCAGCACCCGATCCTGCTCGTCCGCATCTTCCTGAAGTGTGCGCAGGATGCGGGAGATCTCCGGCGATCGACGATCGAGCGGTTCCGGTGCGCCGACGACATGGACGAGAAATCGCTGTTTGCCTTCCAGTTGCGCGCGCACGTCGTAATTGGCGCCGTTGTCCATCATTTCGGTCTCGCACTGCAGCGACCGGAACACCGAGGCAACGGCGTTGGTCAAGGGTGCGCCGGTCTGCCAGAGGGCGCCCGCCAGCGCCTCATACTCGCGCGCCTGCTCCTTGAGCGCGGCGATCTGCTTCGCCAGGTCGGCATACTTCGGCGGCAGCTCCGCCAATACCCAATTCGGCTGTTCGGCCATATCCCTCGTCGTCGCTGAGCCCCGCGGAGTATACGTTACTTGGGTAGCTGGGTAGCTGGGTAGCTTGGTAGCTGGGTGAGAACGCTTGTCTTCAGCGCTTCATCTGCAACGAGAATAAGTGGACAGGTGCATTTCCCCAGCAACCTAGCGACCTAGCCACCCAGCTACTTGATAAACGTTCCCGCGCGCAGCTCGCTGAATGCCTGATGCAACTCCTCCTGCGTGTTCATCACAATCGGCCCGTACCAGGCAACCGGCTCTTCGATAGGACGTCCGGACACGAGTAGAAACCGGATGCCCTCATCGCCCGCCTGCACCACGACCTCGTCGCCCCGATCGAACAGGACCAGCGATCGATTGCCGGTCTCGTCCGATGCCGCCGCATCGCGCTCGTTGGTGAACTCGTTCAGCACCCCGTGCGGCTGCGACGCGTCGCGGAACGAGCCTGCGCCGGCAAACACATACGCAAAGACGTGATTGGTCCGATCCACCGGAATGGCCTTGCGCCTGCCGGGCGGCACCGAGATATCGAGATAGCGCGGATTCGCCGCCACGCCCTCCACTGGTCCGGTCTTTCCCCAGAACTCGCCCGTGATCACGCGCACATGGGTGCCGTCGTCGTCGGTGACTTCCTGGACGTCCTTCGCGGAGATGTCCTGATAGCGCGGCTCGGTCATCTTCAGCGACGCTGGAAGGTTCGCCCACAGCTGAAAGCCATGCATACGGCCGCGGTCGTCGCCCTTCGGCATCTCCTGATGCAGGATGCCGCGTCCCGCCGTCATCCACTGCACGTCGCCCGCCCCCATGGCGCCGCGATTGCCAAGGCTGTCGCCGTGCTCGACCGAGCCGGCGAGCACGTAGGTGATCGTTTCGATCCCGCGATGCGGATGCCAGGGAAAGCCGGCGAGATATTCGTCGGGATTGTCGTTCCTGAAATCGTCGAGCAGAAGGAATGGATCGAATTCCGTCGTTGCGCCGAAGCCGAACGCGCGTCGCAGGTGGACGCCGGCGCCCTCCATGGTCGGCTTGGATTGTGTGACGCGCGTGACCGCTCGAATGGACATGCCCCCTCCGGCCCGGGACGTTTCGCACCGTTACACGCCCCGCACCCACCAGCATATACTCACGTCGCCGACACGATATGCAGGGGGAGCGGATGCGCGTGGGACAGCGCGGTCGTCGGGGCCGCCTTCAGGCGGCCCGATTGATTCTGAACGGGGCGATGGTGCTTGGAGGAGTGGTGTTTGCGCCCGCCGCTCTGGCTCATCACAGTTTTGCGCCGCACTTCGACGCCAGCAAGCCAGTCAGCATCTCGGGCTCGATCAGCCAATACGAAGGGCGTAACCCGCACAGCTATCTGCACATTGCCGCCGTCGACGAGAACGGGCGGACGCGCGAGTACGTGTGCGAGTCGCACGGCGTCACGCAGTTGTCGCGAAACGGCATCAGGCCCGACATGTTGAAGGTCGGCACGAAGATTCGCGTGACCGGATCGTTGTCGCGGCACAGTCCGTACATGTGCTTCTTCGACAGCGTCGAGTTCGAGGACGGCCGCAAGTTGAGCGTCAACGGGCCGACCGGTCCGGCGGCGCCGGCGCCCCCAGCGGTCGCGCGGCGCAACGACATCTTCGGCACGTGGCTGCTCGCCCCAGCCCCCGGCCGCCTGACCAGCGGCCCGCAGCCGATGATCGAGCGCATGACACCGGCGGGGCAGAAGGCGGTCGCCGCCTACGATCCCTTCAAGGATGATCCGACGTTCCGCTGCGATCCCGTCGGCGTCCGCCGCGTGTGGGGCGCGCCCGGCACGCCGCTGGAGATCGTACGGCAAGGCAACGATGTCGTGTTGCACCACGAGTGGATGGACGTACGGCGCGTGGTGCACATGAACATGAAGGAGCATCCGAAGGAAGCTCGGCGCACGACGCTCGGCCACTCCATCGGACATATGGAAGGCGACACGCTCGTCGTCGAGACGGCGAATTATCCCAACGGCGTGGTCAATCAATATGTGGAGCAGCCAGGGCAGCCGACGAAAGGGCTCCTGCACTCCGCGGCGCTGACGACGGTTGAACGCATACGCTTCGACCCGGCGCGACAGCGGCTCATTGTCGAAGTCGACATGGCGGACCCGGAATACTTCTCGCAACCGTTTCCGCGGGCGACCTACGAGTACGCGGCGTCGGACCTGAAGATCGAGCCATTCAACTGCTCGCCCGAAGGGACCACGGGCACGCTGAAGAAGTGAGCGAGCCGTCCTAGCGGAGGCCGCGAGCCAGCCACGACAACGAGAGGACCAGGGTCGCGAAGGTGACCACCGCGCGGCGATCGCCTGGTCCTGCATCTCCGGTCGCTGCGCGAAAGACAGCGACGCCGCCGACGATCAGCAACAGTCCGACCCTGGTGAACGTGAGCGCGACGAGGATCAGCGTCACGATCAGCCAACGTTCCTGACGATTCAACGCGTGAAACCCACGCGAGCCGTCCAGTTGCCAGATCGGCGTGAGATTGAACAGGTTGATCCACGCGGTCACCTGGGCGATCGCAAGCCAGATTGCGGCGCCGGTTGCGTAGTAGCCCGCGAGCGCCGCCAGCGCTGCCGCCAATCCCCACCGTGGTCCTGCCAGACCAATGCGTGCATCGACGGACGGATCCGAGATGTGCTGTTTCAGCATGACCAACGCGCCGACGCCAGGTACGAACAGCGGTGCGCCGGAGTGAATTCCCAGCCGTCGAAGCACCGACACATGTCCCATCTCGTGGATATAGATCGTCACCACGAGACCGAGCGCCAGCGGCCAGCCGTAGATCGACCAGTAGACGCCGAAGAACGCGAACATCGAGAAGAAGGTCGATGCCTTGGTGAGCCCGAGCAGCAGGAACTTCAGTTTGCCGAAGAGCAGTGCGCCGGTCACGACGGCGCCGCCGAGTACGCGTCGCCACCATGGGGCACCCGCATCGGCTCGAGAGGACGCGCCGGCGCGGCCGATGTCGTTGTCAGGCATCGCCGCAAGCTTCGCCATGATGGCGGCGTGTTGTTGGGAGCCAGTCGGTATGTACCCGAGCGCCTCGGTCCACATCGCACGCGCATCCGCGTGCTGGCCGGCGGCGCTCGCATCCGCTGCCTTCTCCGCAAGTTCCTTCAGTCGCGTGGAGTGAACGAGGGCAGCGCATGCAGGGCAGGCGAGAGCCGCCGCCGGCAGCTCGGTTCCGCAACGGCTGCACGTCGGGGCCCCGGAGTCGACGTTGAGTCCGATCACGACGACACGGCAGGAGTGTCGGGCGTTGCACCGATGCGGAACGGCCCTGAAATGACCAGTCGCGGAGCCGCAGTCATCCGCCACGCCTGACTCATCCCGAAGAACATGATCAACGCAGTGATCAGACCGCCCGGAAGAGCCCCGAACACCGAGAGCACGGGAAGGGCCAGTGTCAACGCAGCGACGGCCGCAAGGGCCACGACAAGTCGCCCACCGCTCATCGGTCGATCGGAAGTTTGCGTTGATTCGGCGGTGGACGCCGTGCTCTTCTCCTGTTGGGCCAGCTCCTTGAACGCGAGCGGCGTATAGGCCAGGCCCACCGACCAGTACGTCAGCGCAACTGCGAGGATCTGGAGTCGCCTGCCGCCGCGGCCGCCCGTCGCGCGGCGGATCGCGTAGCCGACCATGTAGCCGATGGCGATTGCGACGATGCCGATCTCCAGGTTGGCGATCGCAATCACGGCGTAATAGAGCACGGCGCCGACGATCGCCGCGCCGACGCCGAAGAGGATCGCACGGACGAAGGGTCCCCAGGCCTGCAGCGGTCCGGCCATCGCTTCCAGTCGCGTGCGGCACGAATCACACACCGACACTGAATTCACGTCGTAGTACTCGTCCGTGAGCGTCGCCCCGCAACTCCGGCAGACCACGCCCGCCGAAGTATTCAGCGATAGCCCGCTCGGCTTGTCCGCCGTAGCCTCGGCGAAGGTGGAACCGCCGGGGACCACTGTATCGAACTGCAGATCGGCAGAGGACGAGTCGGGCGACATAGCCATGCAACGCTCCTCGATCTTCAGGCGAGTGTAAATGGGAAACGAGAGGCGCCATGCTACACCGAGACGATTCCCGATCATGCACGAATCAGTCAGTCCTTGACCTGCGGCCAGCGAATCTCCACAATCCATCCGCTAGCGGGGTGCACGCCATTCCCGCATCAATCCGGCGTCATGCAGCGGAAGTCTTGTCCGCCTGATTACACAACGAAGGGATCGGAACATGGCTCACACCATTCGACGCATACGGACTCTGGCCGTGGCCGGCCTCGTGAGTGCTGGCGTCTTGATGCTGTACTCCCCCCCGGGCGGCGCACAGGGAAGCGCACCGCGGTACGTTTTCGATCCGGCGTGGCCCAAGCCGCTGCCGAACGAGTGGAAGATCGGCGGCGTGACGGGCCTGGCGGTGGCGCCGGACGACACCGTCTGGGCGTATGACCGTCCCAACGACCTGACGAACATCGAGCTCGAAGCCGAGATCGGCATCGCCGACTGCTGCAAGCTGCCTCCGTCGATGCTTCACTTCGACATGGACGGCAAGCTGATAGGGTCCTTCAACGCGCCGCAGGGCCACGGCATGGACGTCGACAGCAAGGGCTTCGCGTATCTCGGACAGAACACGGTCCGCAAGTACGACACCCGTACGGGCATGCTGGTCGGCGAGATCGCGCATACGCCGGAGCTGGAGAATGGCGGGCGGTTCAACGCGCCGCAGATTCCGCAACACACGCCGGGCGTCGGCAGTGCGGGTCCGGTCGCCGGCTTCGTACCGCCACCGGCCGGTGCCGAAGGTCGCGGCGGACGTGGAGGCCGCGGCGCGCAGGATCCGGCGGCACAGGCCGCGGCACGTGAAGCGTTCCGCAAGAAGTATCCGCCGACCACGCCGATGATCGTCGGTGGCATCGAGGAGATCCGGCTCGACGAACCGGCGAGCGAAATCTATGTGGCCGACAACTATCTTGGTGGGCGCGTCATGGTGTTCGACCTGAACACCCTTGCCTTCAAGCGGGGCTGGGGCGCGTACGGCCACAAGCTAAACGAGATCAGCATCAACGAGGCCGACCACGAGTACAAGCCGAAGGGTCCGATGGCGAAGGAGTTCGTCGGTCATCTGACGTTCAACTTCTCCAACGACGGTCTCGTGTATGCGGCCGATCGCAACGGCAATCGCATTCACGTCACCGACAAACAGGGGAACTTCAAGAAGGAGTTCCTCCTCGCCGAGTACACGGGCGTGGGCGGGTCGACTGGTGGCGTGGCGTTCTCGCCGGACAAGGCACAGCGATACCTGTACATCTCCGACCTCACGAACAACCACGTGTGGTTCCTGAACCGCGAGGACGGCAAGGTGATGGGGACCTTGGGGAGCATGGGCGAGAACGGCGGGCAGTTCTTCGGCTTGCACATGATCGCCGTCGATTCTCACGGGATCATCTACACGGGCGAGGTGTTCGCGGGCGAGCGCGTGCAGCGCTTCGTGCCGGCCGACAGCCCGCGCGGCAAGCTCCTGCAGCAGGCCGCGACCGCACGTCCGTACTAGGTTGCTGGGTCGCTAGGTAGCTGGGTAGCTGGGTAGCTGGGTAGCTGGGTAGATGGGGATTTCCTGCTACCTGTTCGCCTAGGGGACTAGCGACCCAGCTACCTAATGCGAGGCGAGTGCCTGAAAGCGCGTGATTGCGCTGTAGACGTCGAGCCCGATGCCGCTCGCGAGCTGATGCAGTTCGACCATGTTGTGGGTGAGGAAGATCAGCACCGACCGGTCGTTCGGGTCGGCCTCCCACCATCCGCCATAGCCGCCGGGCCAGCCGACCGCTCCGATGCCGCCGCCGCAGCGAATCGGCGTGGCCTTGTCCGGTTCGAGGACGACGGCGACTCCCAGGCCGAAGCCGTGCCCCTGCGCAAAGAGTCGTCTTCCGAACATCTCCGCGTTCGCGCGTTGCGGCGGCGTCAATTGATTCGAGGTCATCATGGCCAGCGTCTCCGGACGCAGCAGGCGCATTCCGTCGACGGTGCCCTCACTGACGAACACGCGGGCAAACGCCAGATAGTCATCGAGCGTTGACCACAATCCCTGACCACCGGAGACAAATTCCATGTCGTCGGGTCGCTCGGGCAGTGCGGCGCCCCCGGGAACGGCGCTCAGTCGAATCAGGTGTCCCTCGTCGTCGAAGCCGTTGCAGGCTGCCCGCCGGACGCGCTTGTCGAGCGGCACAATGAAACCGGTATCGACCATTCCGAGTCGATCGAAGATCCGGCGCTTCAGCACGTCACCGAGCGGCGCATTTTCCATGCGCGCGATGAGCAATCCGAGCAGATCCGTTGAATGGCCGTAGTGGAAGGTGGCGCCCGGCTGATCGATGAGAGGCAGTCGCGCCAGCGCAGCGATCCAGGCGTCGGGCGCGACGTGGCTGTCGATGTCGCCGCCAAGCGCCTCACGATAGGCGATCGCCAGCGGACCCGGATGAAAGTCGCCGTACGTCAGACCCGAACGATGGGTGAGCAGGTCCTCGAACGTGATCGGCCGCAGCGCCGGAACGGTCTCGTCGAGTGGACCGCGCATCGAGCGAAGGACGCGCATCTCCGAGAACTCGGGCGCCCATCGCGAGATCGGATCATCGAGCGCGAATCGGCCCTCTTCCCACAGCATCAGCGCGGCGGTGGAGGTGATTGGCTTGGTCATCGAGGCGATGCGGAAGATCGTGTCGCGCTCGACCGGCAGCTGTGATTCGACGTCGCGCCAGCCGAGGCACGCGCTCGCGACCTCCGCATCCTGCCGCCAGACGAGCGCCGCTGCACCGGCAAGCCCGCCGGCGTCGACGAACGGTGCGATCGCGTGCTCGATCTCGTGTGGGTCCAGCCTGGCCGCCATGCAGTGATGCTCCTTTTAAAAAATAGTTATTCTATAAAATACTCGTTCTATCAAAACATGGCAAACTGACTCTCGTGGCGACGCAGACGGATTCCAGGCGGCAGAGTCGCCGCGGTCGGCCGAAGGGCGACAAGCGCGCCCGCACTCGCGCGAAACTTCTCGAGGCCGCGCGTGAACTGATTCGAGAAAAGGGGTACGACCGGACGACGATGAACGACGTCGCCGCGCGGGCGGGAATGACGAGTGGCGCCATCTACGGCAACTTCAAGAATCGTAACGAACTGTTCATCGCGCTCGGTGAAAGGTACTGGGCTCCGATCGTGCCCGACATCAAGCCGGGCGCGACGCTTGCGCAGATCATGCGTGCGTTTGCCAAGGCGACGATCGCGGCGATTCCAGACCGTCGCGTCGTCGCCGTCGGCCGACTGACGGGACTCGCGTATGCCCTGAGTCACGACGACCTGCGCGCCCGCGTGGAGCGCGTGACGGCCGACAGTTACGAGATCGGCGCGGCGTGGCTGCGGAGCGTGGCCGAACGCGATGAATTGCCGATGCCACCCGACGTCCTGGTCTGCGTGATTCACGCCCTCACCGACGGACTGTTGTTCCAGCGATTTCTGACCCCGGCGTTGGTCCCCGACAAGGTGTTCTACGCGGCATTCGGCGCACTCGCCGGATCCCCAGCAAGACATGACCGTCCAAGCCCGGCCAGCCGAGAGAAGTAAAATGAAGCTGTTGTGACCGACGAGATTGAAGATTTTGCGACGATGTTCGCGGCGTCCGCGCAGGCGAAGCGCATCGTGAAGGGGCAGACGCTCGAGGGCACGGTCGTGGGGATTGGACCGGAGGTCGCGTTCATCGACGTCGGGGGCAAGGGCGAAGCGACCATTGGCGTCGACGAATTGAAAGACGCCGACGGAGCGCTCGAGGTCAAGGCCGGCGATCGCATTCAGGCGGTCGTCATGTCCACCGACGGCGGACTAGTGCTGTCTCGAAAGCTGGCGCTGCGGGCGGCGACCGAGCGGCAGCTCGAAGCCGCGGCGCATTCCGGCTTACCCGTTGAAGGGCGCGTCGAGAAGATCGTCAAGGGCGGATTCGAGGTCCGCATCGGCGGCAAGCGCGCGTTCTGTCCGTTCTCGCAGATCGACGTGATTCGAAGCGAACCGGCGACGCACGAAGGGCGTGTCTACGAGTTCCGCATCACGGAATTCAAAGAGGGGGGACGGAACGTCATCGTGTCGCGACGGGCCCTGCTCGAGGAAAAGCAACGCGCCCAGGCCGCCGACGTGCGGCGATCGGTCGTTCCGGGCGCCGTACTGGAGGGCCGCGTCGTCTCGGTTCGCGACTTTGGTGCGTTCGTCGATCTGGGCGCCGGCGTCCAGGGTCTGCTGCACGTGTCCGAGATGGGGTGGTCGAGGGTGTCGGATCCGTCGCGGATGCTGAAGCCTGGCGACGAGGTCACCGTGAAGGTGCTGCGGATCGACGACGAGCGGATTGCGCTCGGATTGAAGCAGCTCACCGACGATCCGTGGGCGACCGTCGCCGAGAAATACGCGATCGGTCAGATGTGCACTGGCCGGGTCGTTCGCATCGAGCCGTTCGGCGCGTTCGTCGAGCTGGAGCCGGGTGTCGAGGCGCTGGCGCACGTGTCGACGTTCGCGCCGACCGGGCGAGCCGATGAATGGAAGACGCGTCTTCCACTCGATGCCGTGAGCGTGTTCGAAGTCATGAGCGTCGATCCGGAGAAGAGACGGATCGGCGTCGCCCTGGTGCAGGACGCTCGTGAGGCGGAGGAAGTCCGCGAGTATACGGAGCGTGCCCAGGCCGAGGCACCCGAGGCCTTCGGATCACTTGCCGATAAGCTCCGCGGAGCGCTGTCGTCCCGTCAGAAACGCTGACGAACGTCGCGACGTTTACTCGTCGACCAGATCGCCGACGCAGAAGTGCGTCATGTGCTTGTGCGCCTGCGAGCTGTGAAAGTCGGCCCAAATTCCGCTCAGCAGTGCGCTGCGCACGTCGTCGCCGTCGAGTGTGAAACAGCGACCGAGCGCCGCGCCGTCCTCGAACGCCTGCGATGCGCCTTGCCCCATCGTCGGCGGCATCGGGTGCGCCGCATCGCCGAGCGGGCAGAGGCGACCCTCCTGCGAGTGCTCGAACGCATCACGATCGTAGAGTCCCTATTTCGTCGGGTGCTCCATGGCGCGCGCGAGCGCGAGCACGTTCCCAAGCGGCGCGACGACACGCGATAATAATCGTCGCGTGTCCTGGCTCGATGTGCTCGAGCTGCTCGGTCGACTTCCGGCGGAGGCGTGGCTCGTTCCGCCGGTTGTCATCATCGGGACGGCCGTCGCCGTCGGCATCTATCGGCATCGCGCGCAGCTTCGCCGGTATCGTGCAATCGCGGCAAGGGCCGGTCTGTCGGTGAAGTCCAGCATCGTCAATCCGTCGCAGGTTCACGGCACCTACGCCGGGCGTCAGCTCGTGATGACCACGACCTCTTCCCGCTCCAGCGCGTTCTTCCGGAAGACGTGGACGTGCGTCTCGATCGACGTTCGCAACCGCGCATCTGTCGCGTTGCGCCTTCGCCGCAAAGACGTGATCGATCGTCTGCTCCGGCTGGGGGACGCCCCCGTCGGCGATAAGGCGTTCGACCATCGCTTTCTGATCCGGTCGCGAGACCGTGGCTACGTGATGATGATCTTCGGAGATCGAATGCTGCGCGACACGCTCATGCGCGCAGACATCGAGGGAATTCGGCTGGTCGGTTCGTCTCTGGAGGTGTTCTACCGTCGCGAAGAGCGCTCACCCGATCACGCAGTGCTGCTGTTCGACGGTGCCACCCGTCTGGCCGACGAGATCGACCGGCTTGGCGCCGGTCGTCTCTAAACGCGCCAGCGCCGCCTCATTGACTTGATGCGTCATCGCGGCGTTGCTGCCGGTGAAGTTCGCATCGCCGGCCCACCCCGCCGTCAAAGGATGCGACCCCTTTCGCAGCGACAGGGTGAGTGATGCGCTCCCGTTCACGATGGGCGCGGTGCCGAGAAGCGTGCCCTTGGTCACGGGCGATCCGGCGGATGTGAACAGGTTCAAGCAGCCCACTCTCTGGGGAATCAAGGACACGGCACCGTACTTCCATGACAACTCGCCGAAGACCCTCGAAGACGTGCTGGATCACTATGATTTCTTCCTGCGGCGTGCCGGCGCGCGCTTCGGCTTCACCGGTTTCACGGCGCAGGACAAAGCAGACATCATCGCGTTCCTGAAACTTCTCTAATAGGTTCCCTCTCTGGGTCCGCGCGCGCCCTTGTTGATCTGCCTGATCGCGCCGAAGTGATACGCCAGATGTGCAACGCTTCCAATCATCCCGGCCAGCTCCACTTCCGTGACCTCACGCGCCGTCGCCAGGTTGCGCAACCAGCGATGGGTCTCGAGGCGGAGGCCGCCGCGGATCTCGTCCCATGCGCCGGCATCGACGGCCGACGTCTTCCAGGCTTGGTCCCATTTCGCGTTGGCGAACGGATTGCCGCCTTCGCTGGCCCACTGGTTCATCAGCGAAAGCCCGTACCGCAGATGCTGTGCATGCGCGGCAATCGTGGCTCCGTCGTTGACCGACTGTGAGGCTTCGGTCGACGAGATCCTGTCGAGCGATCGCAGCAGCCCGGCGTCGCCTCCATTCAGCATGACGGCGCCACCATCGGTCGGCGCGCCATCCACGAGCTCGGAGAACAGACGGTTGAGCAGAGGAGCGAATTCTGTCGTTCGCATATGGTCTCCATTCTGAGGCCTGAGATCCGCCTGAGACCAGGGAACCGTGGGAGTATGATCCGATCAATGACACATGCGGGCGCAATCGCGATGGCGACGGTACTGGCCCTCACGGCTCTGGTGTCGCGCGCGGCGACGCCAATCCCCGTCATGATTCTCGACGGCGAGAGCGCGGGTCCCTATCATGATTGGCAGCGGACGACTCCGGTACTGAAGAGGATTCTCGACGAGACCGGCCTCTTCGCGACGATCGTCGTGACCGCTCCGCCGCCGGGCGGGGATTTCTCGACATTCGTCCCGGCGTGGACGAAGTTCCAGGCGATCGTCATGAATTACGATGCACCGGACGAGCGCTGGCCGGCGGCGTTGAAGGCGTCATTCGAGCAGTACGTGCGCAACGGCGGCGGCGTCGTGGCGGTGCATGCGGCTGACAACGCATTCCCCGCCTGGACCGCCTATAACGAGATGATTGGCGTCGGCGGCTGGCGACGGCGGACGGAACAGGCTGGCCCGTATTGGTTCGTCCGATCCGGCACAGTGACGTCCGAAGCGGCGTCAGGACCAACCGGCAGTCACGGCAGGCGCGTGCCGTTTCAGATGGCGGTTCGCGCTCCAAGTCACCCGATCACTCGCGGGCTACCCAGCCTCTGGATGCATCAGGGAGACGAGTTGTACGCGCGCCTCAGAGGTCCGGGTCGGCACATGACTGTACTGGCGACCGCGTTTTCCGATCCGGACAACAACGGGACGGGGCGCGACGAACCGATGCTGATGACGATCGCGTTCGGCAGCGGCCGCGTCTTTCACACCACCCTCGGGCACGACGTCACCGCCATGAGCTCGGTGGACTTTGTCGTCACGCTGCAGCGAGGGACCGAGTGGGCGGCGACCGGCCAGGTGAGCGAGAAAGTTCCTGCCAATTTCCCGACGGCGACCACTGTGTCCTATCGTGCCGACCTGGCGGCATTGGATCCAAGCTTCCGCAACGGTCTCGACCCGCTGACACCGCCACGCCCGTAGGCAGCGGCACGCGCAGCTACGCTTCGATTCGAAACCGCGCTTCCACTTCGGCGTACTGGCGGACCGCCGGCTCACCGATCGCGGACGTCTGCTCCGCGGTCACGGCAGCGAGGTGCCGATGCGCGGCCTCCGGGTCGATTCCAGGCTACAACGAATGTCTAGGGTCTTAAACGTCAACCGGTGCCATGCGGAACGGCGACCCTCTGTGGAGGCCTCTGCATGGAGACCCTTGATCGCCTCGTCCGCTTGCCGTAGGCTACGCGCTCGGAACGACCGCTCCCGGCGACCGATCGGAGGCCATTCAATGCGTGCACTGGCAACGGGGTCCTTTCTCATTGCGGCACTACTTCTTCTCGCAACACCTGCATTTTCCCAGGCAACCCTTACGGGTATCGCCCGGGATACCTCGGGTGCGATCCTGCCCGGCGTGACCGTGGAGGCCGCGAGTCCAGTCCTGATCGAGAAGTCCCGATCTGTCGTCACTGACGGGACGGGTCAATATCGAATCGTCGATCTGAAGCCCGGGACGTACACCGTGACCTTCACGTTGTCCGGGTTCTCGACCATCAAGCGGGAGCAAGTCGAGCTGACTGGCGCCGGCGTGACGACGATCAATGCCGACATGCGAGTGGGAGCGCTCAACGAGACCATCACCGTCACGGGGGCCACGCCGGTTGTCGACACGCAGACAAGCACGAAACGCGAAGTCGTGCTGTCCAACGAGGTGCTTGCCGCGGTTCCGGCGACACGGACCTACGGCAGCATCCTGGCGATGGTGCCGGGCGTCCAGTCGTTGACCCTCGACGCGAACTCCACTCAGTCGCTGACCGGAACCGCCACGAATTTCTTCTTCACGGCGCGGGGCGGACGTGGCAACGAAGGCACCGTGCAGGTCGACGGCATGAACGTCGGGTCGGCGTTCGGCGGTGGCGGTGTTTCGAGCTTTGCCTACGATTTCGTCAACGCGCAGGAAGTCCAGGTGACCGTTGCGGGTGGAATGGGAGAGGTCGACCGCGGCGGGCCGGCGTTCAACATCATTCCGAAGACCGGCGGCAATACGTTCGCCGGAACGGCGTTCGGCAGCACGGCGGGCAAGTGGTCGCAGGCCAGCAACCTCGACGATCGGCTGCGCCTCGCCAACATCACCGAGCCTCCTGGACTCATCAAGAACTGGGACACCAACCTGGCGGTGGGCGGACCAGTGAAGCGAGACCGGCTGTGGTTCTTCAACAACGTCCGCAGCTACGGGACGTATCAGGAGGTTCCTGGCGTCTACGCCAACGCGAACGCGTTCGATCCGACGAAGTGGAGCTATGCGAAGGATCAAAACGTCAGAGCGCGATCGGCGGGCGCCAAGAAGATCGAGGCGATCCGCTTGACCGGTCAGGTCACACCCAAGAACAAGGCGGGGTTCTATTACGAGTACCAGGCGAACTGCACCGGATCGGCGCTCGTGAATACAGGCGATCGGTGCCGCGACCGCGGCGACGACTGGATCGCGCTCGGCACGACGACGACATCGCCGGAGTCGGGCAATATGTGGCCCGAACGGGAAAAGATCACGCAGGGCACGTGGTCGTCGCCGATGACCAACCGCCTGTTGTTCGAGGCGGGTGTCTCCTCGTTCAGCAGCAAGTGGGGCGGCTATATTCCACCCGGTGCGCAGACAGGTCTGGTCGCGGTGACCGAGCAGAGCACGGCGGCCGGCGTTCCCTTCCCGAACTTCACCTATCGCGGTTGGAACTCCGCTGGCTCGAACAATCAGCAGCACAACATCTGGCGCGCGTCGCTCGCCTATGTCACCGGCGCCCACAGCTTCAAGGTCGGCCTGCAGGCGGGGTTCGAGGTGTACCGGGGGTTCCAGTTCGCCGACAATCAACTGAGCTACACGTTCAACAACGGCAACCCGACGCAGTTCACCATGCGCATCGCCCCGTTCGAGCAGAGCAACCGCACGCGCTACGACGGGATCTACGCACAGGATCAATGGACGCACGGGCGCCTCACGCTGCAGGGCGCGGTGCGGTACGAGCACGCGTGGAGCTGGTTCCCCGAGGGAGAGAACGGGATCCTTGCCGATAACCGGTTCAGCAGCCGCGTCATTTTCCCGAGGCAGGATGGCGTGACTGGCTTCCACGACCTCACCCCGCGGATGGGCGCCGCCTACGACTTGTTCGGGAACGGCAAGACGTCGGTGAGGGTGAACTTCAGCAAGTATCTGGAAACCGCGCAGAACGGGGGGCTGTATACGCAGAACAACCTGGCGGTGGCGTACCAGCAGACCACGAATCGGAGCTGGACCGACGGCAATCGCAACTTCATTCCAGACTGCGATCTGATGAATCCGTTGGCGCAGAACAACCTGGCGACGGGTGGCGACAGCTGTGGCGCCTGGACCAATTCCAACTTCGGCAATCCGTTTGCGGCTCGGGTCAACCCCGACGTGCAGCACGGATGGGGAGTCCGGAACTATGACTGGCAGTTCGGCGTCGGCGTGCAGCACGAGATCCTCCCTCGGGTTGCGCTCGACGTCAGCTACAACCGGCGCTGGTGGGGAAACTTCTTCGTCACCGACAACCTGGCACTGACTCCACAGGACTTCGATCAGGTCACGATCACGGCGCCGCAGCATGCGAGTTTGCCGAACGGCGGTGGATATCCGGTGACGTTCGTCACGCGCAACACACGAAGCGCGCTCGGAGCGACCGACAACTACTTCACGTCCGCGAGCGATTACGGCGACCCGACAGCCTACTGGCACGGCGTCGACGCGCAGATCAGCGCGCGGTTGCGGGATCGCCTGTTCGTGCAGCTTGGCTCGAGCGGCGGACGCGGCGTGCGCGATTTCTGCGACGTGGCGCAGAAGCTGCCGGAGCTGTACACGACGGCGGCAGCGCAGTTCGTCAACCAGCAGCTGAGCGCCTGTGCGGTGACCGAGGATTGGTTGACGAGCATCCGCGGTCTGGCGTCGTACACGGTGCCGAAGGTGGACGTGCTCGTGAGCGGCTCGTTCCGCTCGACGCCCGGTGTGGCGCCGGCTGGCAACACCGTGGCCAGCAGTGGCAATGCGCTGGCCGCCAACTACAACGTCACGAGCGACATCCTGCAGCGGCAGACGGGGCGAACGCTGGCGCCGGGCCTGGCGTTCCAGACCGTCAACCTCGTGCCGCTCGGGCATTTCTATCCGGACAAGCTCAACTCCCTCGACCTCCGTATGGGCAAGAACCTGCGATTCGGCCACACGCGGACGAACGTGGCGATCGACCTCTACAACCTGTTCAACAGCAATACGGGAACGGTCTACAACCAGACCTACGATCCGGTCACCAACGGCAGGACGTGGCTGTTGCCGACCACGGTGCTGAACCCGCGCTTCGCACGCTTCAATGTGACGTTCGAGTTCTGAGCGGCGCGTTTCGCTGACGGCGAGCAAGACAACGAGGGCAGACGGCTGGCTGTCAGGCCGTCTGCCACCACGGATCGATACGGATTCCTCGCGCGGCCTCGATCATCGTCGCATGCCTCTCGAGGTATGGCGTCAGTCGCCCGCCTGAATGATCCAGCGATCGGGCGCGCGCCGCCGCATCGTACGGAATGACCGGTGGTAACCCGAGCGCATCCCACAGTACGCCGAATGCGGCCCCCACGTCGTGCGCGAGTCGAGGATCGTCCGGTTCGATGACGACATCCGTGAAGCTCACTGCCTGAGGCAGATCCAGGGTCGCCCCCGGGCCGGAGGCAGCGTCGACGTAGATACGTTCCAGATCGGCATACTGCGAACTGCCGGTGCCGACTTCGACGCGAAGCACGTCGTGCTGCATCACGACGGCCGACGGCCGGCGACTCGAGAAGCCGGCGGCGAGGGCGCCCGTCGCCGAGCGTGCCAGCAGCACGCCGCTGTGTGTGTTGAAGAGGCCTGATGCAAACGGAGCCAGCAGGTATCGGCCCAGCACGGTCTCGTGCGGCTCCCTGAACCCGCCATGGATCGTGAAATCATGAAACAGCACCGGGATCCGTGCGGCGAGCAGGTCCACGATCGGGCTGCGCCACGCGCGCTTTCCTGTTATCGCCGCCAGAGCCGACACACCAGCACGCCCAAGATGCCACGAGGTCAACGGCACGATTCCGTCTTTGGCCATGAGGTAGGCGCCGAACTCGGAGCTCGCATCACCATCGCCTCTGTCGAAATCCTGGTGACTCCACGCCGGCGCCGCAAAGGGAGCACGCTCTTCGCGTTCGATTCCCGCTTCGAGGAAGAGCCACGCGATGTGGTCCCGCAGCATGTCGTCGATCAGTTCACCCGCGCATGACAGTCGCCCGTGCACTCGGTCACGAGTCAGCGTCAGCGGAAACCTGCCGGATGGATCGATGACGTTGACCGCCGGCGCACGCAGTGGCTTCCCGTACTCCGCTCGAAAGTCCTGGTAATGCATCGTCTCGACGAAGAACCCGTTCACATGGATGTCGCAGTGAGGATGATCCTTTTCGACCATCCACTGGACGGTGTACGGATGTGGCGTCGTGACGGCGAACGCGCGCCACGTCGATCGCACGCTCGGATCCGGAACTTCGTAGGCTTGGTCGATGACGATGACGTCGCTTCCCTTGCGTCGCATCGTGTGAACGCGCGGTTGCTTCATCACGAACCAGTCGAGCGCCGCCTTTTCAGAGCCCGGCGAGCGGCTGAATCGTGTGCTCGTCAGCGCCTGGAATGCTGTGTCGCTCAACCTGACCCGTACTCTCGTACCGATTGGAAGGTCTCGTGTTCGACGGAGCTCGATCCCGTCATCGCCCAGCGCGCACACAAACGAGGAGCCCGTGTCGCTCGACAGGTGCCGGGTGTCGACGCGCATCTCATTCCCGCACAGAAATGACGCCAGGACGCCGATGCCAAACCGACCGCTGCGCAGCACCGCGGCTTGTTCGTCGGGCGAGAACTGCTGGTTGTATCGAACGCTGTTTCGAAACGATGCCCCGACGTTCAGAAAGAAGTTGCGGATGATCTCTTCGGTCATCCCGGTGCCGCGATCGACGACCTCCAACCAGCGGTCCCATTCCGGGGGTACGCCGTCATCGAACGGTCCCGAGTTACCGTCGCGCTCGTTGACGCTGACCACGACATCCGCGTCGTTGGCCGTCAGGACGGGATACAGATGGGAAGGACTGGTGCCTTTCTTCTTGTGCAGCATGCGCGCTTCGTTGACGGCGTCGACACCGTTCTGCATGAGCTCGCGCACCGCGACTTCCGGACGATCGCCGTATAACGAGGTCACGAGAAGGCGCAGCATCGCGATCGACTCGAGTCGGAGCCGCGCGAGTGGCGGACTGTAGCCGAAGCGCGCAACGGTAGCTGCATCAAGCGTCGGTGCCGTGATTCGTCTGAGCCGCAGCTTCAGGACCCTGAGCCTGCCATGCCGGCCGAACAGCTCTCCGAGCACGGCCCAGCTCTGATCGAGCTCTGATTGGATCCCGCTGACCCACTGCGTGATTCTCTCGTGGTCGAACGCATTGCGGGGGTGCGCGATGATTTCAACCAGCTCCGGATCGGCCGCCGTGTCATACCGAATCTCGCGTACCGCTTGATGTGCCCGCCATTCGCCTTCGCTCAGCTTGCTGCGAATCTGTTTGACGCGCAGCAGATCCTTCGGCGCCCGTTCCGCATGTAAATCGAGGTAATCCGCCACACGGAGCAGCGTCATCAGGAACACGGGATGCGCGCGGCCGACCTCGATGCGACCGGCGAACGTCGCATCGAGATACGCGTAGGTATCCCTGAGGCCCATTGCGTGACTGCGCGCAATGAGCCCGGCGAGATCGGGTCCGATGTCGAAATCGTCGGGAGGAGCATCGAACGTCAACGCCGCGACGCCACCCAGGGCGAACTCGTGCGCCAGACGCCCGTGGTGACGACGGATGAACTCGCCGACAATCGGGAGTTCGGCGACAGCCAACCGTTTTCGCTCGATCAGATATGGCTGCCCGGCGACCGGCGCGATCCGATCCGCATAATCGCGGCCGGCAATCTTCGCCCAGGTCTTCTCATCCCAGTGCTTCGTCTCGATTTGGTAAGCGGACCAGAGCTCGTGCCAGCCAACCGAATCCATCAGCGGAACCGCCACGGGAGAGGAGTGCTCGACCAGATCGAAGAAGGCATCCGCCGTGATGTGCATCGCGGCGTCGTGCAGCAGCACGGCGAGCACGAGGCAGGCGACATCTTGGGGTGCGACTTCCTCCCACGCCCCCTCGTCGATGAGCCACTCGCTGACGTTGAGGATGCGGGTGATGTGATCGAGGCCGTGATCGGTGTATTCAGGAAAGAACGGAAGTCCGCTTGCCTTGAACCACGGGGCGAAGTGACCGATCTGCGCGTCGATGTAGCCGTTCAGAACCGAATCGTCAGCCAGCCGCTCGCGAAGCCTCGCCGGGACGATCTCGACCCGCTGCACCATCGTGTTAGACCGACAGTTTATACCGCACTCGTGAGAAACGGCGCCGCAACGGGCGGCGCCGGCTTCATCATTCCGACCGAAGGATCACGGAGGGGTCGACGCGCGACGCTCGCCATACCGGCGCCAGGCTGGCCAGCAGCGAGACGAACACGAACGCCGCAGGAGCGCCGACAAAGGTGACGCCGTCCGTCGCGCTCACGTCGAACAGCAACGATTTCAGCAGACGGGTCCACGCGTACGCGCCGGCGGTGCCGAGCGTGATACCGACCAACGTGACGCGAAGCGACAGTCCGAGAACGATCCAGATGACGTCGCGGCATCCGGCACCGAGCACGCGCCGGATGCCGATCTCCTGCGTCCGTTGCGTCACGCTGTACGAAAGCACACCGTACAATCCGATGAGCGCGAGTGCGAGGGCGATCGCCGCAAACGCTCCGAGCACGCGAGCGGTCAGATGCTGCTGCCCTGTCGATCGTTCGAGCAGATCGTCCATCGTGTTGATGTCGGTGACCGGCTGGTTCGGATCGAGAGCGCGCACCTCCGCCCGGATCGCCTCGATCGTGCGCAACGGATTGCCGTCGGTGCGCAGAGCAAGGAAGGCATTCTGCGCCGGATACAGGCGATCCGGCACGTAGATCTGCGGATCGGGCTCTTTGGTGAGCCCGCTGTGTCGCACGTCGGCGACGACGCCGACAATCTCGAACAGCGATTTCGTCGCGATGACCGGGATGAACAACCGTTCGCCGAGCGGTGCGTTCCGCGATGGATAGGTCGGCCAGTATTTGCGCGCGAAGCGTTCGTTCACGATGGCCACTGGAGGCGCTCCACGGCTGTTGTCGCGTGGATCGAACGTGCGTCCCCGTTTGAGCGGCAGCCGGATCGCCTCGAAGTATCCGGGGGTGACCGTCTGCACCCACTGCTGGACGTGACCCGGGTCGGGAATGCGCTGGCTGTCGATCTGGAAATTCGTGGCCAGCCCTCCCGTTGTCGGCATCGCTCGGACCACCGTCGCGCCGCGCACGCCGGGGAGGCCGTTGATGCGCTGAACCAGCTGCTCGAAGAACGTGGCGCGCGTGTCCACCGACGTGTAGGTCGCGACTGGCAGCGGCACTCGCATCGTCAGCAATCCGGCTGACGGAAAGCCCAAATCGACGCGCGACAGGCGCGTGATCGTCTGCGTCATCAGCCCCGCACCGATCAGGAGAATGAGCGAGAGTGCCACTTGTACGATCGCCAACGCGCCGCGCGTGCCCACGCCGACGAGTCTGTGCCGCCGTGGCGACTCGGGTGTGCCGGCTCCGCTCTGCCGGAGTCGATCCATGACGTCCCGCCTCAGCAGCTGAAGCGAGGGGAACGTCCCGAACAGCAGGGCCGTGGCGCAGGCGACCCCCATCGTCCACAGGAGCACGGTGCCATTGACCGCGATCTCCCCGGCACGAGGGAGATCGACGAGGCGCATCGTCGCGATGGCGTGAACGCCGCCACTGGCGAGCGCGAGACCCAGCCCACCGCCGACGGCCGTGAGAAGGAGACTCTCGGTGACGAGCTGTTGGAGGACTCGCCAGCGCGCGGCGCCAAGGGCCGCTCGAATCGCAAACTCCCGCGTGCGCGACGTGGCGCGCGCCATCAGCAGCGTGGCGACGTTGGCGCAGGCGATCAGCAGGACGAAGCCGACCGCCGCCATCAGCATCCAGAGCATCGTGTCCACGCGTCCGACGAGGTCGTCCTTGAGCGGCGTGAGCCCGGCGGGGCCTGCGTCGATGCGGTGAGTGTCCGACTCGTATCGCTGGTTCAGCACCGACAGTTCCGCCACTGCCTGTTCGCGCGTGACGCCGTTTCGAAGGCGCGCGATGCCCAGCAGCGGCGCGCAGCAGGCTTGGTACTGAGGCTCGAGAAACGCGGCGGCCGACGGCCGGGGAAACCAGATGTCGACGTCACGGAGCGGGAACTGAAATGTCGCCGGCAGGACACCGATGATCGTGACCGGCGCCGAATTCATCGTGATCGAGGTGCCGATGATGGAACGGCTTTTCGCAAAGCGCCGGGCCCACAGCCGCTCGCTGATCAACGCGACAGGCGGCGCGCCGTCGATGTCCTCGTCCGACCGGAATGCGCGGCCGACAATCGGCCTCACGCCGAGAATGTCGAGCACGTTCGCCGACATGCGCGCACCACGAAGGGCTTCGGGGTCGCGGCCCGCGAGGATCACATCTTCGGGCGCGGGACGATACACTCCGGCGTCGAACGAGCGCGCCTCGCGCATGGCTTCCCATCGCCGGAGCGAGATCCAGGAGGTGGCGTTGCCGGTGCCGGTGCGGGACCGCGTGACCGACACGAGAGCGTCGGGATCGCGGTAGGGCAGCGGCTGTATCAGCACCGCATGGACCACCGAGAAGACAGCGGCGTTCGCGCCGATGCCAATGGCGAGCGTGAGCACGGCGATGGCCGTGAACCCTGGCTGGCGGCGACATCCGCGAAGCGCGTAGCGAAAATCCCTGACGAACGCGTCCGCGAGCGGAAGACCACGAACATCGCGATGCGCGTCGCGCAGCTGCGCCGGGCTGCCGAGCGCCACGCGTGCTGCGCGATCGGCCTCCGCGTCGGACAGCCCGCGTCGTCGATAGCTGTCGACGAGCATCGCGCGATGTCCATCGAGCTCCTCCGCGAGCTCACGATCGTGGTGACGGTCTCTGAAGAATGCGATGATTCGGGACACCATGCGCATGTGCCGCCTCTCCTGAGGAACGGGGAAGTCGAGTGACCGCGGTATTTCAGATGCCCGGCGAGAGTCGGAGCAGACGGCCGATGACGCCCGACAGCCGCTCCCAGTTGCTCGTTTCCGCCTCGAGCTGTCGTCGTCCCGCCTTCGTGAGGCTGTAGAACTTCGCGCGCCGATTGTTCTCGGACACGCCCCACTTCGCCGAGATCCAGCGCTTCTGGACCAGGCGAATCAGGCAGAGATAGATGGTGCCCTGATTGACCAGCAGGGTGTCCTCGCTGATCTGCTCGATGCGGCGTGCCAGCCCGTAGCCGTGCTGCGGTCCCATGGCGTCGAGCGTTTTCAACACCATGAGGTCGAGCGTGCCCTGCAGGATCGACGAGCGACTCTCCATCTGTTGCTCCTGTGTGATGCCGACAGGAGTATCGGCGATCCTCCTGTGGGATGTAAAGAGGGGCGACGTGTGGCACGCCGCTATCTGGCGGGGAGCGAGTGCGGGAGCCAGAATGATCCGAGCACGCTGCTCTCGAATCGTGTCATGCCGCAGATGCGGTCGCCGCTGAGTGTGAGGACGTAGAGGCCGACGCCGTGACGGTTGCCGGCGTCGGCGCGCAGGTAGGCTCCGAACGCCGGCTGACCGTTGGCTCGCGTCGGCACGAGATCGAACCGCCGGCCCGCGCGGAACAGGCTGGCGCAGAAGCCGACGACGACTGCGCGACCCGCGTACTCGAACGGCATTGGCGGCATCGAGATGAAGCTCTCGTCGGTGAGCAGTGTCACCAGCGCGTCGAGATCGGCAGACTCCCATGCGTCGACGAACTTCGCGAGGATCGCTCGCTCGGACGGCGAGTCGGGATTCGGCGCCGGTTCGCGGTCAGTCGTCGGCGACAGCCGACGGTGCAGGCTGGCGCGCGCGCGTTTGAGGGCGCCCTTGGCCGATTCAATCGTCGAGTCGAGCATGTCAGCTACCTCGTTCGCGTGAAATCCGAGGACGTCGCGCAGGATCAGGACCGCAACCTGGCGTGGCGGCAGCATTTGAAGGCGGTCACGAACGCCAGGGAGATCGCTTCCTCGAGCGGAGATATGAAATTCGGGGGCTACGGCTGTGCTAAGGTATGCGCTTCCAGGTGCCCCAATACAAACTCCCGGTCCCGTCGCGCTGCCCGCAGTGCGGCAAGGTTGGCAGCATCGCACTTCATCAGACCGTGAAGGGCACGTCGGTGTTGTTGTCGTGGGGCTGTACTGAATGTGAGGCGGATTGGCCCGTCTCACAGGGAGAGCCACGATTCATCGAACGCCGGAAGAATCAGCCCGATCGCCGACGGACGCCACGACCCGATCGCCGTAAGACCTCGTGACTCGACGTGCCGATCAGGCCGTTCGGCGATCTCCCCGAAGGGTTGCTCTTCGTTCCTCGGGTCCAAACCGTCGATCGAGCTGCTCCTCCGCAGGGGTGACCGGCCATTCGCTGTTGCAGTTCCCGCAACTCCATTTCAAGGACGCAAAGGTCCCTCGAAGAGTCGTTTCCAGGACGACCTTTCCCGAAGCGTGGCAGTGGGTACACTGCTCGGGAACTCGGAAAGCCAATCGGGGCAGCGGGCGCACTCACCAGGACAATACGTCGGCCGCCCCCTGTTCCTAACACCCGGCTGCCCAAATTTGCAGAGCTTTATTTTTCGTCGTGCAAGCGAGGGGATCGCTGCCGCAGCTCGTCAATCAGTTTGGATGCTTCCGCCTTCGTGAGATCCCCCTCTACTTCTTCCCCGACGTCCTGCGCCAGCGTGTCCAGGTAGGACCGCTGAGCGGCTGTCGCCGGTTCATCGCCGGTCTTCCATTCGTCCGGGCTCTTCCTCAAGGGTTCTGCGTTTGTGAGGTTGGTCTCCATGTAGCGAACAAACAGCAAATATTCGACCATCCACAGTGAGATTCATCACAGGCGTCGCCGGAGGTCATGTTTGGATTGACAGCAGGCGGCGGGCACCCTACCCTGAGCCGTTCCAAAAAAATTGCGCTCGCGCACAACTGGTTGGTGGATGGTGGCTGGTGGGTCGTGATCTCGTCTGCGGCCCTTCCGCCGCGAACCCCCAGACCACAAGGAGGACATGGTGCAGAAAGTCACGAGATGGGTGGTCGGGGTGACGTGTCTCATCCTGCTGCCGACGCTGGCGTTCGCGCAAGCGACGATCACCGGCGTGGTAAAAGACGCGTCCGGCGCGGTACTGCCAGGCGTCACGGTCGAGACGTCCAGCCCCGTCCTCATCGAGAAGACGCGCAACGCGGTCACCGATGGTACCGGCCAGTACCGCATCGAAGGTCTACGGCCGGGCACCTATGACGTTGTCTTCACGCTGCCCGGTTTCCAGAGCCTGAAGCGTGAGGGAATCGAGCTGTCGGGCACGTTCGTCGCGACGGTCAACGCCGAGCTGAAGGTCGGCGCCCTGGATGAGACCATCACCGTGACCGGCGAGACGCCGATCGTCGACGTGCAGAGCGTCCGTCGTCAGACGACGTTGACCAACGACTTGCTCACAACGGTGCCGAGCGCGCGGTCGTGGGCGGCGATTGCCGTGTTGTTCCAGGGAATCACCATTCAGGCTGGGACCAGCGCGGACATCCAGGTCACGCCGCAGATGACCGTATTCGGTGGCGCCGGCGGCCGCACCAACGAAGGACGCATGCTCGTGGACGGTCTCGGCACCGGCGCGGCGCTCAACGGCGGCGGCGTCTCGACCTACGTCGCAGACATCTCCAATGCGCAGGAAGTGGTGACGACGAACTCCGGCGGTCTGGGCGAGGCCGAAGTCGGCGGTCCCTCCATGAACATCGTCCCGAAGAGCGGCGGCAATACGCTTAAGGGGCAGTTCTACCTGTCCGGTGTCCCTCCGTCCTGGGTGAACTCCAACTACGACGATGACCTGAAGAACCGTGGCATGTCGGCGCCCGGAAAGCTGCTGAAGCAGTGGGATGAGACCTTCGGCGTGGGCGGTCCGATCCTCAAAGATCGCATCTGGTACTACGGCACGTATCGTGACGAAGGCCAGCATCGTTCCATCCCCGGTGTGTTCCCGAACCTGAACGCCGGTGATCCCACCAAGTGGGAATACCTGCCGGACACGACGAAACAGGCGCGCGGCGCGGAAAGCTTTCAGCTGGCCAGCGTGCGGCTGACGGCACAGGTCACGCCCCGCAACAAGATCAACTATCACTGGGACGCGCAGTGGCCGTGCAACGGCGCGTCGTTCACCGCCGACGCTGACGCGTGCCGCACGCAGTCGCAGGAAGGTGCGTTCGTCGGTTCGTTGGGTCTTGGCGGGCTGACCGCGACGTCGTCCCCGGAGACGGCTCAGTACCTGCGGACGCTCGTCCAGAACCATCAGGTCACCTGGCAGTCGCCGGCCACCAACAGGCTGCTGCTCGAAGCGGGCCTCGGTTCGTATCAGGCGTCATGGGGCGCGTTCGAGATGCCCGGAAACCCCACCCGCGGCCTGGCACGCGTGACCGAGCTTGCGGCGCGAAACAGCGCCGTCGCCAATTTCCAATACCGGTCTGCAAACTGGGCGAACGACTTCGACAATCCGAACCGGTGGCGAGCATCGGCCTCCTACGTCACCGGCGCCCACAGCATGAAGTTCGGCTACGACGGCAGCTACCTGGTTGAGGACATCGAGAACCACGGCAACGATCTGAATCTCGCCTACACGTTCCTCAATGGGCGGCCCTCGTCGCTGACGGAGAGCCTGCGCGTCTACAAGCAGTCGGACCGCGTGAGGACGACGGCGATCTACGGTCAGGATCAGTGGACGTTCGGACGGATGACGCTGCAGGGGGCGGTGCGGTACGACAACGCCCGGAGCTACTCGCCGCCGCAGACGATCGGGCCGGCGCTGATCAACGGTCAGAAATTCCTCAGTACGCCATTGCAGTTCGATCGGACCGATGGCGTGAACTACAAGGACATTTCGCCACGCGGCGGTGCGGCTTTCGACGTGTTCGGCAACGCCAGGACCGCGGTGAAGATCAACGTCGGGAAGTACATGGATCCGGCGAGTAACTTGAACGGCAACTACTCGCTGTCCAACCCGATCGCCCGCATCGCGACCACCGCGACGCGGACGTGGACCGACGCGGGCATTCCCGGGGTGCCTGGCACGGCGGGCGACTTCGAACCGCAGTGCGATCTCACCAACAACGCGGCTAATGGCGAATGCGCCGCCACGACGGCGACGACCTTTGGAACGGCGACGCGGACGACGGCAGGTCTCGATCCGGATCTGCTGGTCGGATGGGGCGTGCGTCCGCGCGATTGGCAGTTCGGCGTGTCGGTGCAGCAGCAGGTGCTGCCTCGTGTGTCGGTGGAGGTCGGATATCTGAAGCGCTGGCTACAGAACTTCACCGCGACCGACAATCTTGCCGTCGCGCCAAGCGACTTCACGCAGTTCAGCCTGGCCGCGCCGTCCGACCCACGGCTGCCCCACGGCGGCGGCTTCGCCGTGGACAACCTGTTCAACGTCTCTCAGGCGAAGTTCGGGCAGACCAGTAACAACGTGTTCCGGACGACAGAGCAGACGCAGAGCTTCAATGGATTGCTCCTGAGCGTCAGCGCACGGATCAAGAACGGGTTGACGATGCAGGGTGGCGTCAACACCGGCAAGCAGGTGACCGATTACTGCGACGTGCGCGCCGGTCTCCCGGAGTTGAGCCTCGGCATCCTGGGGTCCATCCTCAGCCCGACGAACCCGTGGTGCCGCGTCGATCCAGGCCTGGTCACCAAGGCGTCGTTCGTCGGTTCGTACACCGTGCCGAAGATCGATGTCCTCGTGGCTGGCACGTTCAGAAGCGATCAAGGTGCACCGCTGCGCGCGACCTGGAATGCTCCGGTGGCGCTCGTGTCGGCGGCTCTGGGGCGTCCCGCGGCGGTGGCCGGGACGACGGTGCCGATCGATCTCATCGCGCCCGGCGAGGTCTGGGGTGACCGCGTGAACGAGGTCGACCTCCGCGTGGCGAAGTACCTGCGATTCGGACGGTGGCGCTCGAACGTCGGCGTCGACATCTTCAACGTGATCAATTCCAACGCCGTGTTGACCTACAACCAGACGTTCGCACCCGGCGGCGCGTGGCTCATCCCGCAGTCGGTTCTCACTCCGCGTTTCGTCAAACTCAGCGCCCAGATCGATTTCTGATTCGCGCGACCTCGCAGCTCTCCGCCCGGCTTGACCAACAGCCGGGCGGGGAACGCTGTGCGACCGCTACGCGCGGGCTGGCAGGAGCGATAGCACGTCGTGGGCCTCGAAGGCCCTCGCCAGTCGATCGAAGACGGCGTAAATGACCGTCACTCCTGTCTCCGCCTCGCGTTCAACGAAAAGCGACAGGTCGATGGTCGCGGCGGCCATGACGTTCGTGGTCAGGCTCCCCGCCATCCCCAACCGGACGTCGCGCATGCAGCGCTCGGCGGAGTAGTCAGTAACGCCGCGCTGGAGCAGGCCGGCGTAGTAGCGATCGATCAGTCTGCGTTCGTTGACGGCGCGATCCGCGGACCTGAGGCCCATGGCCAAGATCCGGGAGACGTCGTCGGCTCCGTTGCCGATGCTGACGGTTTGCCAGTCGTACACGGCGAAACGCCCGCCCCGTTGCGACGCGAAGAACAGCTGCTGCGCGTGATAGTCGCGGTGTATCAGCGTCGGGGCAGCCGGTATTCGCGACGCTACGAAGGCCGGCCACCCTGCGAGGATGCGATCACACGCTTCGCTCAACACGTCTGGGAACTGAGATCCCAAACGTTGCCGACGGTGCCAACCGTGCTCGAAAATGCCAGCTGCAGGCCCGCGGCGCGCGCCTCGAACGCGCGGCCCTCGGGGTAGACGAGCCAGTCCAGCTCGCGAAGCCGTGGATGTTTCCACCACCGGGCGTGGAACCTCGCGATGTGATCAACCGCGACTTCGACGTCAGGAACCGTCGGCCGAAGCGGATCGCCGGGCCGCGAGTCCTTCATGTCTTCCATCACCAGGACGAAGTGGCCGGACTGCGGATCGATGTCAGCGTAGTAGCAGCGCGGCGTAGGGATGCCGGCATCGGCGCTCAGCTGACGATAGAACTCTACTTCCGCACGATAGAGCCCGAACTGGTGCATCACTGTGCGGATGGGCGTGTGTGGCGTCGCGAACTTGATCGCGACGCTCGCCGGGGCACCAGGGTCCGGACGATCGTAGTCGAGCGAGGCTCGACCGACGATGCCCGCTGCGCCCTGCTCAGGGATGAGGGACCACGTGAAGCTGGTGACCGCACTCGAGCCAAGCGCGCCGCCGGTGCGGAGCGCGCTGGTCAGCCACGCGGACGTGAGCTCACCTGGTGTCGTGGGAAACGGCGTCGTCTTCTGCATGACGTGGCAGCATTATGTCCCTGGCCGTCGGGTGTCCGTGGCTCAGCGACGAGTCCGTAAGTCGCATCCGGACGCGCCAGCCCCAGCTGAACGGAGCGCTATCGATCCGTCTAAGCGAGCGAAACGATGGACACCGAAGCCGGATCCATCCTTCGAGGGATGTTGACCGAGCCGGGATTGCGCTACCGCGCCTTGAATGCCGCCTCCACAAAATCGAGTTCGGACGAGCGCCGCACTTGTGCGAGTTCGATGCGGTCACCCAATATGAGCAGCGGTTCAGCGGATGCAGTGTACTGAGGCCAAGTAGGCAGGCCCGGTCCATTTGGATCGCCCGTTCGCGCGAAATTGACCCAGTACGCCGCTGTCGACGGCACGGAGCAGTGGTTCCTGAAGGCGCGGCGCGGTGTCGCTGTCGACTGCGCCGACTGCGTGCAGGACGATCGCCGATTCGACCTGCGTCGTGGTCACCTCGAGGTCGTCCACGGTGGTCTCCAAATCCTGAGGGATGGCTGTTGAAGGTGAGCCTCAGCAGCATAGCGGTCCCCGTGTCGAATTTTCGCGTCTCCCACACGACTACTGGGCAACGGGACGATGAGCCACGGGCTCCTGTGTGAACAGGAACGAGTCACCGGACGCAAGCCGTACGAACAAACGCAGAAAACAAAAGGGATTCATGCCGCAGGCATGGTTGCGGTGTTCGGTTACTCCGTGACTGGGCGGCTCGAGAGGTACGGCTCGCGATCTACGCTGGCCCTAAGACGAAGCCAGAACACCACCTAAAGGCATTATTTCAGTAACGGCAACAGACTTCACCGGCGAGCGCAAACGTTCTTTCACTTTATTCAACTCCCGGTGCAGGCCGGCCTAACTTTGGAAGCTCCGCAATCGGCCAAAAGCGGACGCTCGTTAATCACTCCGACCACCATGGCGTCATCCGCGGTATCCAGCGCGGGACGGCGGCGCGGAACGCCTCGTACTCTCTCTCAAACGTCTGCTCGAGCGTGGGTTCTTCGTACGCCACGACGAAGACGTGGAAAAAGAGCCAGAGCAGCGCGCCGTAGAAGATCAGGCGCCAATCGCCCATCAGCACCCCTTGACCGAGGATGATGGCAACGACCGCGACGTAGATTGGATTACGCACATAACGGTAGAGACCAGTCACCACGAGATTCCGGGTCGGCGCGATGGGAGCGGGGGTGCCGAGACCCTGCAGCGCGAAGCGAGCAAATGCGTCAACGAGCCCAGGCACGCCTGCGACAATCATGATGGCGCCGAGGCCGCGGGTCACTTCCAGACCAAGGAACGGTGGTTGGAGTTGCCACCCCGTGATCGACCATGGAACGAGCCCCGCCAGCGTACATGGGGCGACTACGAAGAAAATCGCCGAGCCAAGGGCGGCACGGGTTCGTTGCACGGCGGTTCCCGACACTCGTCGCTGCGAGCTCATTCCAGCCTCCCCTTAACTTCAGGTGACCCCATAACGCTGTCGAACGGTTTCTGCCACGCCCATCGTCCAGCACATCGAGCAGCCGCGCATCGCCACCAACGACAGCAAACCCGCCAACAGACGCGACAGGGTGCAAATGCTGCTGCTCGATTGCAAGGTAGAGCACGGCAAACGCCACAGCATCGCGGATCATATGACCCGTCAGGGTTTGTGTAACGAATACGTGGGCCCGCAACCAACTGAATTTGGAGTTCTCCTGGGCCGCAGCGCAGGTTCTCAGGCTCTACATGAGCATCGCGAACAGTGCCGTCTGTTGTGATCGACTACCGGAAACCGTTCGCAACTTTGATGTCGCTCTCCCACTGGTCGGTGACGCTTACCAGGGCCCACCGACCATCTCGGTCGACGTCGAGCATGCCCAGGCCGGCGTACCGGGATACACGAAACGGAAGGCGGCCCAGCCGACGCACCTTTCTGTCGTTGAAGTCGTAGAAATCGATCGCGTCCGATTCCGGCTCGATCGTGAGGAAGACGATACCGCGGTCGGTAACGGACCAGAGACCAAGTCGAACGCCGTCGAGCACTGCGACCTCCGCGCCACCGCCGACCGGCACGGACTTCAGCGTGCTGCTCCCGCTTACACCTCCGGGTCCCGAGGGTGCGCGGTCCAGATAGAACAGCGTCTGACCGTCCGGTCCCAGTTTCGGCTCGCCGCCGCCTTGACGCGTGACCTGCTCTGCCGGTCCTCCTTCCGCCGGTACCTTCCAGATCTCCAGGCTCCCGGACCTGTTCGAGGAGAAGAAGATCCAGCGCTCGTCAGCGGACCACTCCGCCAGGAGATCGACGGAGGGCTCGGTGGTCAACCGCTTTGGCGTTCGCCCGTCCAGGTACACGATGTAGACATCGGAGTTCCCATCGATCGCCGCATCGACAACAATCCGCTGACCGTCCCTGGACCAGCTTCCGATGACGAGCTCGGTCGCCTTGAGCGTCGTCACCGGCTGGACTCCGGCTCCATCGCGGTTGGCCACCCACACACGCACTCCGCCGTTGCGGTCCGACACGAATGCGATGCGCTCGCCGTCCTCCGAAAACGGTCCCGGAGCGTCCAGACGGGTCGAGTCCGCGAATCGGCGAACACTCTGAAACACATCGCCGGCACGCGGTCCCTGGAGATCGATGAGGCGAAGACCGACATCAATGCGTTTGGCCGTGAACGCCAATCTGGCGGACTCACCGGTTGGCGGCTGCGACATCGAAGGGCTCTCTGCACTCACGTGGAGCGCCCTGACACCACGCTCGATTCGATTGCCGCTGGCTCGAATTCGGAACAGCGTTGCGTCGAGGCCTTGCTCTTCGAGGACGGCGTACACGATATCGCGCCCGTCCGGCGTCCACGCGAGACCCCTGATCTCAGTGTTCCAGTTCGTTCGACGGCGAGCTTCACCACTACCAATTGGCGCGACGTAAACATCGCCGACACCAGGCCGCTCGTATCGGACGAATGCCAGCGAACGGCCGTCGGGTGATACGTCGAACGCCGAATCGCCGATTCCGCTCGACGGGCGAGTGATCTGACTCCGTTTCAAGGTCTCGCGATCGATTTGGAAAATCCCATACGGAATGCCAGCGCCAGGCTTGCCATCCCTGACGAGCAGCGATCGCCCGTCCGGCATCCACGCGACCATCGAACCCGATTCCGCCACGTTTTGCTCGGGCCCTCCCAGCGCTGGCATGACGAACACGCCTTTGCCGACGCGGATGAATGCGATATCCCGCATGTCTGGCGACCAGGCGGGTGAGGTTTCGGCGGCGGCTGGCGTCTCGGTCAGGCGCTGACGGGAATCGCGATCGACTGCGCTAACCCATAGATCAGGGATACCCTCCGGATTCGGACCGGTCCACGAGAACACCACAAAGTTCCCGTCGGGCGAAATGCTGGGGGAGGATTCCAGACCGGGAAGCGACGTCACAGAAACAAGGCGCTGGTCGGCAGTATCCCCAGGCGACCCGCCCCAGCGTATGTAGGCCAAGGAGGCGGCTCCCGCGATGAGCAGGCCAGAAATCAGCGGAGCCGACAATCTGCGAGAGAGCATGTGGCTCGGGCCGGGCGCCCGAGGAAGAGCCGATGGCTCTTTCACTTGCTCTGCCATTTCGCCAACGAAGCGGTAGCCACGCCGGGGGACGGTGGCTATGTATTCCGGTCGGTCAGCGTCTCGGCCGAGGATCTTGCGCAGTAAGAAAATTTGCTGACTGAGGTTGCCTTCCTCGACGAAAGTTCCGGGCCATACCGTCTGCAGGAGCTCGTCCTTGGAGACGACCCGCGCCCGCTGCTCGACGAGCAACAGCAGAATGTCGAATGTCTTTGGCGCAAGGGCCTGCGGAATCCCATCGCGAAGTAGAGAGCGCCTCGAGGAATCCAGGAAGAACGGGCCGAACCGGAATACCGCCACACGCACCCCTTGAACGTCAGCCTCAGCGGGGAATTGAGCGAACGATGAATCGGTGTTGAGACTGCCGTGAGGACTTTTGCGGCCGTTCTGCCGCATCTTCGGCAACGCAAAAGGAAACCCCACAGGACAGGACGAATCGGCGGCTCTCCTCCCGGACGTCGAAATTCTAGCCCAGTGCCAAGCGTCCGAAGCGGGCCGTTCGTTCTCCCGAGGGGTCTCTGCGGGTGGGCATTTTCCAGAACGGAGGATCAGATGGATAAGCGGACATGGAACCCAAGGACGAGGCTCGTGCTGGCGCTGACCCTGGTGTCGCTGCTTGGACGAGAGACGCTGCGCGCTGCGGGAGAGGAAAGCCGCGCGAACCAGAACCAGATACCCGCGCTCGATTCGCTCAGAGTGGTCGACGTCTTCAATCTGTTCCCGAATGTCGGCGCGTTCTTGGTGTGGGGTGAGCCCAACGACGCCGGAATTCCTGAGGGACTTGTCACGCGCTGCACGGGCACGCTCATCGGCGAGCGTGTGATGCTGACCGCCGGTCACTGCGTGAAGTGGCTCGACGATTTCGCGCTGCCGCCATCCTCCAAGCTCTTTGTGACTTTCAACCCAAATGCCCGCGAGCGCTCGAGCTGGCGGGGTGTCGCCGGCCACGTGGCTCACCCTTCGCTGCCTCCCTGTCCTCCCCCGGACCTCTGCACGTTTCGGGGGCTTGATCCAGGGATCCTCGACATCGGCCTGATATTCCTCAGCGAACCCGTCCGGGGAATCGAACCTGCGACGCTCGCGCGGCCGAATACCCTGGCCAGCGATCGAGCCGAAGACGCGTTGATGATTCTTCCTCGCAGCAGTCCTTGCATCCGACGAGATCGCGATACGAGCAGCAATCAGGACTGGCGACGACGTCAACGAGTGGGACGATCTTGCCATGACGCCGCTGCTCTATGCTGTGTTCAGAGGCGACATCGACGCCGTGCGACTGCTCCTCGACGCGGGAGCGGATCCCAGCAGACCGCAACGCGGCGATCCGACCGCCACGCCTCTGTGGCAGGGGCGAGGGACGACTTCGGCGTGCACGAGATCGCGAATCTCTTGAAGGCGCGAGGAGCTCGCGCCAGGCCGTAACAGGTGAGGCGGCTGCAGCAGGCGCTATACTGGCGTTTAGCACTTGGACTCCTGAACATGGCCAAGCCTGTTCCGCTTCCTCCGCCCGGATTCGACGACCTCTCGGTCGATGAAAAGATCGACTACCTGCAGTCGCTTTGGGACCGAATCGCCGCCACGCCCGAGACGATTCCCGTTCCGGACTGGCACCGAGAAATAATCGACGAACGCCTGAAGGACCTGGAGGTTAACCCAAACGCCGGTGAGAGCTGGGAGGTTGTTCAGGAGCGTCTCCGCAAGAAGTTCGATAGCCAATAAACCTCAATGGCCCGTCGCTTCATCGTTCGGCCGCTTGCCGAGGCCGACCTCGACGATGCCGCGCGCTGGTACCAGGACGAACGGGCCAGTCTCACCGAGAGATTCCTCCGCGATGTCGATCGCACGTTCGTGCGTATTCGTGAGCGGCCACTCCAGTTTCCCGCGGTGATCAACGATGTGCGCAGGGCGTTGCTGCACACATTTCCCTATGCCGTCTACTTTCGGGCATCGGAGGAGGACGTCGTCGTGCTCGCAGTGTTGCATTTGAGGCGAAATCCGAGAGTCTGGCGACGCAGAATTCGACTGTAGATCCGAGTTCGCTCGCGAATGCCTCGGAGCGGTCCTCGAAAGTAATCCGCATCGAGAAGTCGGTCCTGCTGGGGCCGCGTAAAACGGCCGGGTTCCGCATAACCGGCCTGGATCCGGCCCACCTTCGGCTCCGTTCAAAGGTCTTGTTCGAGGACCCGATCTTGGTTCTGGTAAATACATCGACCGACCGTGCTCCGGCCCGCCAGCAGGAAAGCGATGGCGTCGCAGGTTGGCGTCGTCATGAAGGAGACGCTGAATGCGGAACTCCGCTGGGAGACGGTCATCACCACCGAACACTCCGACGAATGCGGTAATATGCTTACAGATATCAATGAGTGTAAGCAAAACGACGCAACGTCGAGGGACCGCCAAAGGACAACTTCTCCGCCTTGCGAAGAAGCAAGCCGTTCTGCGGTCCAGGGACGTAGCTCATCAGGGCATTCACACTAGCACACTGACCCGAATGGCAAAGTCGGGTGTTCTCGAGAAGGTTGGTCCGGGACGATACCGGCTGCCCCGGAACACTCGGACCACGGAGCACCACGACCTGGCGGTTGCCACCGCCGCTGTGCCCCGTTCGGTGGTTTGCCTGGTCTCGGCTCTCCGATTCCACGATATCGGAACGCAGCTTCCGGCTGAAGTCTGGATTGCCGTTCCGCGTGGCACGCGCGTGCCGCGCGTGTCGACGCCGCCGCTCCGAGTCGTCAACGTTTCCACGACCGTGTTCGATCTTGGCATCGAGGAGCACCGCATCGAGGGCGAGGCTGTTCGCATCTACAGCCTCGCTCGCACCGTCGCCGACTGCTTCCGGTTCAGGAACAAAGTTGGCCTCGACGTGGCCCTCGAAGCGCTGACGGAGGCGTGGCGCGGTAAGCGGCTCAAGCTCGATGAACTCAATCGAATTGCGAAGAAGCTTCGCGTCCAGCGGGTGATGCAGCCGTACCTCGAAACGGTCGTCATGTGAAGCGCGACGGCCCCAAGAACATCATCGCCTCCGTACAGGCACGACTCGTTGAGCGGAGTCGCGAACTCGGGGTCGAGCACCAGCTCACGCTCGCTCGGTTCGGCGGCGAGCGCCTGCTGTATCGCCTTTCGAAGTCCGAGTTCGCCGACAGGTTCATCCTCAAGGGCGCAGCGCTGCTCCTCATGTGGCTCGGCGAGCCGATTCGACCGACGAAGGACGTCGATCTTCTCGGTTTCGGTGACACGTCCGCCGAAGCCCTCAAGCGCGTATTCGTTGAATTGTGTGCGGTCGAGTCACCAGACGACGGGCTGACCTTCCTGCCGGACAGCGTTCACGTCGACGCGATTCGCGAGGACCAGGAGTACGGCGGCATGCGCGTCAAGCTGATGGCGCTGCTGGGAAACGTCCGGATCCCGCTGCAGGTTGACATCGGCGCGGGGGACGCCGTCGTGCCGGCGCCGGAAGTCCTGGACTATCCAGGCCTGCTCGATCTCCCTCGCGCGCGCATCCGCGCTTACCGGCCCGAGACCTCGATTGCTGAGAAAACCGAGGCCATGGTGCGGTTCGCGCTTGCGAACAGCCGGATGAAGGACTTCTTCGACATCCACCGCCTGGCCGAAACCCGAACGTTCGACGGTGACACGATGAGGCTCGCAGTCGCGGCGACGTTCACGAGAAGGGGCATCGAGATCCCGGACGAACGTCCGCTCGCACTGACCAGCGAGTTCGCGGACGACCCTCAAAAGAAGATCCAATGGGCAGCGTTCGTTCGACGCGCACGACGGCCCGATCTGGCGGACCTGTCGGCCATCATTGCAACACTTGATCGTTTTCTCTGGCCAGTGCTGCAAGGCGCCGCGCGGGGCGAACCATGGCCTCGCGTATGGTCAAACGGCGGTCCGTGGAAAGAGCCGTAGGGTTATTGGTGCCAGCTGCGACGGTACGCATCCAGCACCCATTCCTCAACCCGCGCTTCCTCGGGCGCTTCCGGGAGAACACTTGTCGCCTCGAGATCGGCCAGTTCACGCTCGAGTTCGCCGGCTCGTGTGAGGCATTCCTGTTCGCTGATGTTCCCCCGACGCACGTCGAGCAGATACGACCGCTCGGGCTCTCGCATCGGGAGGCTTAAACGTCCAGTCGTCAACAACTCGATGCCCTGGAATCCGAGACGCAGCATGTGCATCGCGTACTTGGTGTCGAAGCCGTACATCTCCTCGAGCTCTGGCCGGTGAATTCGCTTCTGTCCGCGCTCTCCGGTCAGCCGCTGCTTCTCCGCCTGGAGGTATCCGAGGTACGGACCTTGAACTCGACGCGAGATGATCTGCGGCGCGAGACCGCGTAGCTCCCGGCCGAGCGCGTCGCAATGCACAGCTGATCGTCCGGCGTGAACAGCAGCAACAGAATCGTCGGGTTGCCCTTGAGTGCCAGGCGCATCCACTTTCGCAGGCTGTAGATCGTCAGATCGAGATCCCCGGCAATGCTGCGCGCGTCCTCGCGCCCCTCGCGTTCGGCGGCAGAACGGTAGATGAACTGCTCGAACGGCGCCCACAGGGCCATCGCCTCCTCGAGAGGCTCGACGCAGATGCCCATCTCGTCGCGGTCTTCAATGCCATCGTTCACATTGAGACCGTGTACCGTCGAGCCGACAAGGCCTCGGAGTATCGTGCAGCGTTCCGCTGTATCGTGATTCACCTGCCACGCCTCCGTGATCCTTGGCCTCGGTCGTGGAGTCCGTGCCGAGAGGCTGGAGGTGTCCACTGAAGGTCAAGACCCTTGCGGAGTCGAGCGATCGCTCTCCGTTTGGCACTCGTGAACGATCTGCGCTGCCGGGCAGTGGCCTTTGGTTTTGCCGCGACTCGCAAGGCGTGTTCTGCGACAACGCTGATTCGGGCCGCTCTCCGCGAGCGGGGCTTTCGCCGAATCACGATCTCGACATCCTGATCGAGCGCGGTCAAGAGATGCATGAGGCGTTCGACAGAGAACCCCACCAGCTTGTAGTGACGGAGCGCGGACACCTTCGGCTGCGTCACTCCCAACACCTTGGCCGCGTCGGCCTGCGACAGCTTGCGCAGATCCAGCACCTGATTGAGCGCAGAGGCCAGGCGCAGCTTTGCCTGCCGTTCGGCAGCATCCGGAAACCCGAGATCCGCAAACACATTTCGGGTGCCGCGAGTGATTCGATCGCTCGGTTCAGGCTTTGGGCTTGCCATGAGGTTCCTCGACAGAATTCACGATTATTCCAGTTCGGGGATGTTCACACAATCGCCTCAGGGCCGAAGACGCCTTGCGTCTCGGTATACTGGACGACGACTGTTCCAGAGCGATAGGCAGATGCTGCTGACGATTCGAACCTCTCATCGCCCGGCCACTGATCTCGGCTTTCTGCTGCACAAGCATCCGGAGCATGTGCACACGCGCGAATTCCCATTCGGCAACGCGACGGTCTTCTACCCAGAGGCGAGTGAGGAATCGTGCACAGCGGCCGTCTTCCTCGACGTCGATCCGGTCGGAATGGTACGAGGCCGCGGCGGCAAGGGCGGCGCCGAGGATCAGTACGTCAACGATCGGCCGTACGTCGCATCGTCGCTGCTCTCGGTCGTTCTCTCGCGTTGGTTCAACTCCGCGCTCGCCGGTCGATGCGAGCGCAAACCCGAGCTCGTCGAAACCGACCTGCCCTTGGAGGCACGCCTCGCGTCCGTACCGTGCCGTGGCGGTGAAGCGTTCCTCCGCGCACTGTTCGAGCCACTCGGTTACGCAGTCGAAGCGACACGCCACGAACTCGACGAGAACATGCCGGCGCTCGGCCCGAGCCGACTCTTCACAGTCACGCTTCGGGCAATGCGACGATTGAGCGAACTTCTGACGCATCTCTACGTGCTCGTTCCGGTTCTCGACGACCAGAAGCACTACTGGGTTGGAGACGACGAGGTCGAGAAGCTGCTTCGTCACGGGCAGGGTTGGCTCGACAGCCATCCGTCGCGTGACGTTATCGTGTCGCGATACCTCGTGCATCAGCGCGGCCTCGTTCGCGACGCTATCGCGCGCCTGACGGCGGAGGAACAGCCGGAAGAAGAAACGGTTGCGGCCCAGAAGGACGAGCAGGAGGCATCCATCGAGCGGACGATTAGCCTCAACGATCGGCGGCTCGACGCCGTGTTCGATGTGCTGAAGGGTTCTGGTGCTTCGCGTGTGCTTGATCTGGGATGCGGCGAGGGCAAGCTCCTGCGTCGTCTCCTGGCCGATCACCAGTTCGCGGATATCGTCGGCATGGACGTGTCCGGCCGAGCGCTCGATCTGGCGGAATCTCGTCTTAAGCTCGATCGGCTCGCGCCGAAGCAGCGTGAGCGTATTCGGCTGCTTCATGGTTCGCTCATGTATCGCGACAGTCGGCTGACCGGATTCGAGGCCGCCTCAGTCGTCGAAGTGATCGAGCATCTCGACCAGCCGCGCCTGCGGGCGTTCGAACGCGTTCTCTTCGAGTCAGCACGTCCGGGGACCATCGCTCTGACGACCCCGAACGCTGAGTACAACGTGAAATGGCCGTCGCTGCCCGCGGGTCAGTTCCGGCACCAGGATCACCGCTTCGAGTGGACCCGCACAGAGTTCCAGAGTTGGGCGAACGACGTGGCGTCTCGCTTCGGCTATACCGTAACGTATCGACCGGTCGGCGATGAGGACAGCGAGGTTGGCCCTCCGACGCAGATGGCGGTGTTCGCTCGATGACCTTCTCCATTCCCGAGCTTTCGCTGGTCGTCCTGATCGGACCATCGGGTTGCGGCAAATCGACCTTCGCACGCAAGCACTTCAAGGCTACCGAGGTGCTGTCGTCGGACGGGTTCCGCGGCCTGGTGTCCGACGACGAGAACGATCAGTCTGCGACTGACGACGCGTTCGCTGCCTTACACTACGTCGCCGCGCGTCGCTTGGCGCGCGGTCGTCTGACGGTCATCGATGCGACGAACGTCCAACCGGAAGCACGCAAGCCGCTGGTTGCGCTCGCGCGGGAATATCACGTATTGCCGGTCGCGATCGTTCTCGACCTGACCGAGCGCGTGTGCCATGAGCGCAACCGGTCCAGACCCGAAAGGGACTTCGGGCCGCACGTCGTGCGAAACCAAAAGAGCCAGCTGCACCGTTCGCTGCGAGGGCTCGGGCGAGAAGGATTCCGGCACGTTCACGTCCTGAAGACGCAGGACGAAGTTGACGCCGCGGTCTTTCAGCGCCAGCCGCTGTGGAACAACCGCAAAGCAGAGCGCGGTCCGTTCGACATTATCGGCGACGTGCACGGGTGTTGCGACGAACTCGAGGAGCTTCTGCAGCAGCTTGGATACGGTCGAAACGGCGATGAAGCCTGGAGGCATCCCGAAGGAAGGCGAGCCATCTTCGTCGGCGACCTCGTTGACCGCGGGCCTCGTGTCGTGGACACCTTGAAAACGGTCATGACGATGTCACAGGCCGGGTCTGCGCTGTGCGTGCCAGGGAACCACGATATCAAGCTCAAACGAAAACTGGATGGTCGCGATGTCACGGTCTCGCACGGCCTGGATCGGACGCTCGCCGAATTAGACCAGCAGGCGCCGGAGTTTCGAGCGGCTGTTCAGCAGTTCATCGATGGACTCGTGAGTCACTACGTCTTCGACGAAGGTCGGCTCGTCGTCGCCCACGCTGGCATGAAGGAAGAGATGCAAGGTCGTGGCTCGGCGAAGGTCCGGGACTTTGCGCTCTTCGGCGAGACGACGGGCGAGACCGACGAGTTCGGTTTGCCGGTTCGATACAACTGGGCCTCCGAATATCGCGGGCGCGCCAGCGTCGTTTACGGCCACACGCCTGTGCCGGAACCCGAATGGCTCAATCGAACGATCAACATCGATACGGGCTGCGTCTTCGGTGGGCGGTTGACCGCTCTTCGGTGGCCGGAAAAGGAACTCGTATCGGTGGCTGCGCGGGCCACCTATGCGGACCCTGCGCGGCCGTTCTTGCCGGCTCCGAGTACCACCGGCCTGAACGCGCAGCAATCGAACGACGACCTGCTCGACATCGAGGACGTCCGCGGCAAGCGGTTGGTCACGACGAGGCTGCACCGCAACGTCACGATCCGCGAAGAGAACGCGGCGGCGGCGCTCGAGGTGATGAGCCGATTCGCGGCCAACCCGAAGTGGCTGATCTACCTGCCGCCGACGATGTCGCCGAGCGAGACGAGCAAGCGCGAAGGGCTACTGGAGCATCCTGCCGAGGCGTTTTCGTACTACCGATCGAACGGCGTCAGCCAGGTCGTTGTCGAACAGAAGCACATGGGATCGCGCGCGATCATGATCGTGTGCCGAAACCAGCATGCCGCACGCCAGCGTTTCGGTGTCTTGGAAGCGGAAGATGGCATCTGCTACACGAGAACCGGGCGCCGTTTCTTCGAAGACCTGGCGCTTGAGCGCGAGCTGCTTGCGACGGTCCGAACGGCTCTCGATGCGAGCGGATTCTGGGAGCAGTTCAACACGGAGTGGGTCTGCCTCGATTCCGAGCTGATGCCCTGGTCCGCCAAGGCGATGGAATTGGTTCGCCAGCAGTACGCATCCGTGGGTACCGCCGCGCGTGTCGGCCTGAGCGAGACGGTTCGGGTCCTCGAGACAGCCGCCGCACGAGGGATCGACGTCGCCGCGCCGCTCGAAAGGCACAAGGTACGCCTGAACCTTGCCGAACGGTTTGCACGCGCCTACCGCAACTATTGCTGGCCCGTCGAGTCGCTGCGCGACATCCGCATCGCTCCGTTCCATGTGATGGCGACGGAAGGTAGCGTGCACGCGGACAAGGATCACGTCTGGCACATGAACACGATCAGCAGTTTTGTCCCGGAGGACAACGGAGTGCTGATGCGTACGCCCTTTCACGTCGTCGACTTCGCCGATCCCGCCACCGAAGTTGCGGCAACTACATGGTGGGAGAGCCTGACCGACGCCGGCGGCGAAGGCGCAGTCGTCAAGCCGCTCGCGTTTGTGCCAACGAACTCTCGCGGGCTTCTGCAGCCAGCCGTGAAGTGCCGCGGCCGTGAGTACCTCAGGATCATCTATGGACCCGAGTACACGCTGCCGGAGCACCTCCAGCGCCTGCGTGAACGTGGGCTTTCGGGGAAGCGATCGCTGGCGCTGCGCGAGTTCGCGTTGGGGATCGAGGGGCTCGAGAGGTTTGTGCAGCGTGAGCCGTTGAGGCGCGTACACGAGTGCGTCTTTGGTGTATTGGCACTTGAGAGCGAGCCCGTCGATCCTCGGCTGTAGTCCGCAAACCAATTACTCCGCGACCTCAGTTTGTCGAAGCGAGGGGGGAACAGTAGGGGGAACAGGACCTCCGCGCGAGGTGTTCCCCCTCTCCCCGCCTTGATTCGCCGTCATCCCACAGGTGAGATCGCGCCGATCGGCCTTCACCGGCCACGCGCCAAGCCCAATCGGCGCATCGACTTGTTGAACGCACTGGTCGGGCGGCGCTCTCTGCCGCCCGCGCGGTTCATCGTCATCACCGAGGCGGTCATTCGCAGTGTCGTGGCGTGAGCGACCCCGATTTCAGGCCGTCTTGGCTGCCATGCCCGCGGCCACAGACGAGGTCGCTCACGCCACGATGTCTCTGCCTCAGTCAGAGAGGTAGCGGTCGGACTCGTACACGGAGGCGGCGTTGAACCGTGTAGATCCACGTCGCGATCTTCGGCCGTCGCGCAGTGATTGTGCGGCTCGCGACTCGCGCGCTCAAGACGCTGCGCGTGTCCTCGTTTCCGCTCCGCCCGCGCTGCGCGCGGCTGTCGGCCTTGACCGCGCAAGCCGCGAGCCGTTCCCTGGCAACTATCGACGGCCGCCAGACGGAAGTGCTTGACGACGTCGAGGGACGGCGCTACTGTCTGATCGTTTTCGTCGGCTGCCACTCGTAGCCTCCTTCACATCACCCGATGTGGAGCACGTCGAATCGGCGGTCTCAGACCACGGTTCGTTTGCCACCTCTCAAACCAATTCCTAGTCGTCCCTTCGTGCGACGTCGCGTCCGCGAAACTGACAACCAAATCGGACTGCGCTTCGGTCTCATGCCAGGCGCCGATCCGACCGTGCACCACACGTCCAAATCATCACGCTGCCACGGCGATACGCCTGTCAGAAGTCGATGCGTCGGGAGATGCGCTCAGCGCGCCCATCACCGTGAACAACAGCGGCATCGACGCTCAGAATGGGCAGGCGTATCATGGCCGAAAGACGATCGCGACGAACGGGACGCGGCCGACGGCATTTGGCTCGCGCGCGAGTGACGGACAACGAGCGGAAGAGCATCAGAGCAGACAGCTCGCTTCGTGCGGTTGTCCGCGCCTTGGCGCGGCAAGCCGCACGCGAGTGCTTCGAGCTCGAACTGAAGCAGCGATCGTCGGGAATCCAGTGAGGTGCAAGTCGTGAAAGTCGCGCTCTACGCACGCTACTCGTCGGACAACCAGCGGGACGCGTCCATCGCTGATCAACTCCGCGTGTGCCGCGCCTACGCCGAGCGTCAGGGCTGGACAATCTGCGAGGAGTACACCGACCACGCAATCTCCGGCGCGACACTGCTACGCGCGGGCTTCCAGGCGCTGATGCGCGACGCCCTGAACCGGCGCTTCGACGTCGTGCTCGCAGAGTCCCTGGACCGCTTCAGCCGCGACCAGGAAGATACGGCGGGACTATTCAAGCGACTCACATTCGCCGGCGTGAACATCGTGACGATAGCCGAAGGCGATATCACGCACCTCCACATCGGATTCAAGGGCACGATGAACGCCCTGTTCCTCAAAGATCTCGCCGAGAAGACACACCGCGGACTCCGCGGCCGTGTCGAGGACGGCAAGTCGGCTGGCGGCCTGTGCTACGGCTACCGCGTCGTGAAGACTCTCAACGGCGAAACTCTGACGACCGGCGAGCGCGCGATTGTTCCGGAAGAAGCGCAAGTCATCGAGAGGATCTTCCGCGAGTTCGTCGCTGGCATCTCGCCGAAGCAGATGGCCAAGAACCTGAATCGTGAAGGCGTCGCCGGACCGTTCGGCGGCGCGTGGAGTCCGAGCACGATCTACGGCAACGGCAAGCGCGGCACCGGCATTCTGAACAACGAGTTGTACATCGGCCGGCTCGTTTGGAATCGCCTGCGCTACGTGAAGAACCCCGACTCGGGAAAGCGCGTTTCCCGCCTCAACCCGGAGACCGAGTGGATGCGCAAGGAAGTGCCGGAGCTGCGCATCGTGCCGGACGACCTGTGGAGCGCCGCGAAATCACGCCAGCAACAAGCGCGGCACACGGTCAAGACCGCGGGAGCCCTCGGTGCGGCCAAGAGGCCGCAATACCTGTTCTCCGGCCTGACGAAATGCGGGGTCTGCGGCGCCGGATTCATCATGTCGGGCAAGAACCGGCTAGGATGCTTCGGCGCGCGTGATCAAGGACGGTGCGACAACCATCTGACCATCAGGCGCGACGAGGTGGAAGCGCGCGTGCTTCGCGCACTTCAGGAGAAGCTGCTCCAGCAGGATCTGTTCGAAGAGTTCTGCGACGAATTCACGCGCGAGATGAACCGGCTCCGAATGGAGCACAGGGCCAGCCTGTCTTCCGCCGAACGGGAGATCGAGCGAATCGAAACCCGACGAAAGAAACTGATCGAGATGGTGATGAGCGGCGTGCCGCCGGCCGAAGTGAAGGACGAGATGATCGCCAACGCGGCCCGGCGTGAGGAGCTGAAGGCGAAGCTCGCCGCCGCGGATGCGCCGCCACCACTCCTGCATCCGGAGATGGCCGAACTGTATCGCCAGAAGGTGACGACTCTCGCGCAGTCGCTGGAGCATCCAGAAACCCGTACGGAGGCCTCTGAGGTGCTTCGTGGCCTCATCGACGCCATCGTGCTGACGCCGAACCAGGGCGAACTGCAAATCGAGCTGAAAGGGAATCTGGCGGCGATGCTGAGCGCCGCCACAAATGCGAAGAGGTCGCCCGAAACAGGCGACCTCTCGCTGCAAGTTCAAATGGTTGCGGGGGGGGGATTTGAACCCCCGACCTTTGGGTTATGAGCCCAACGAGCTACCGGACTGCTCCACCCCGCGTCATGACGTGAGGGACACGCTCAGGCTGTTTCGGCGCGTCCGAACAACCCAATGTAACACGCACCCCTGGCGTCGTAAAGGGTCACGCAGCCGTCGGTGTCAGCTCTGTGCCGTCGCTTCCGGTATCAGGAGCGAGAGATGGATTCCCGGGGCGACGTTGGCGAACGCCCAATAGTGGACGGCAACCATGCTCCCGTCTTTCCGTCGCAAGTCGTAGCGACCCTGCTGCTCGCCGCTCTCGACGAACTCGCGCCACAAGTCGTTGCCGTCGACGACATTCTGCGCCGGGGTCACATCCATCACCGACAGCTGCGCCAGTTCTGCCATCGGGTAACCGGTCAGCTCCTCGGCGGCAGTGTTGGCGCCAATATACCGAGCCGAATCGTCCGCGACGAGAGCGGCCACGTGAAACGACTCCAACTGTGTGAGGACACCTGCGATTAGCGTCCGACCACGCTTCCCCCGAACCGCCGCTCGGAGACGCTCGACCTCCGCCGCGAACCTGGATGGCGGCACTCTGACCTGTCCCAGATGATAGAAATCGCGGGCGCGGTTACCGGCGAGAGCCGGACTGAGCCGGCGGGTTGATGTCCTTAATGATGAACAGTTTCTCGCCGGGGCGGACGAGGCCGAGCTCGCGGCGCGCGATCTCTTCGACGGCGGACGGATCCTCACGCAGCCGACGGGCGTCCTCGCGGAGTCGCGCGTTTTCCGCGCGGGCGGTGGCCAGTGACTGCTCCAGCGTCCGGTACTCCTGACGCGCCTTCATCATCGCCATCAGGCCATTGTCGCCGACCAGCGCATCGACGGCGATCACCAGCGCGGCAAACACGATCACCCACTGCACGGCGCGACGGCGACGCCGGCGCGGTGCGGTGCTCGAATCGGAGCTCGGACGTGTGGCCTTCTTCTTCACGTGAGGAGCGGTGCCGCGTGGGAGAATAGCGCGTTTTTGATCGCGACGACAGTCTTCAGGGCCCCGATGTCTGAAAAAAATAGCGAGATTGCCGTCAGCTCGACCGCCAAAACACCGATTGCGATCGTCCTGACGACGGTCGGCGCCGATTTCGACGCCGTCGCGATCGCTCGCATCCTGGTCGAAGAGCAGCTGGCGGCGTGTGTGAACGTGCTGCCGGTGATGACGTCGGTCTACCAGTGGAAGGGGAAGATCGAGCAGGACCGCGAGCAGCAGCTCGTGATCAAGACGAGCCCGACGGGTGTCGAGAAACTCGCAGCCCGGCTGCGCGCCTTGCACCCGTATGACCTGCCGGAGTTCCTGGTGTTGAGCGCATCGGCGAGCGAGGCGTACGGCCGATGGGTGGGCGAGTGGGTGTCCGATTGATCCGGGCCGCCTGAAGGCGGCCCCTACGTCCTCGGAGTCGCGGCGCGGCGGTGACGCAGATACTCCACCGCCATCGGCGCCAGCGAGACCATGACGATCCCGATCGCCACCAGCGAGAAGTTGTCCTTCACGACCGGCACGTTGCCGAACGCGTAGCCGGCACCGACGCACAGCCCGACCCACGCCAGACTGCCGACGACGTTGTACAGCGTGTAGGTCGGATATGACATCGTCGCGACCCCGGCCACGAACGGCACGAACGTGCGGACGATCGGCATGAAGCGTCCCAGCACGACCGCCTTTCCCCCGTGTCGCTCGAAGAACTCGTGCGCCCGGGCGACGTACGCAGGACGAATGATCTGCCCCAGGCGTGGATGCACGCGCGCGCGCGCCAGGATCTGCTCTCCCGCGAAACGGCCCACGGTGTAGTTCACCGTGTTGCCGACGATCGCGGCGATGGCGAGCAGCAACGCGAGCAGCCGGACATCGAGCGCGCCGGTGGCGGCAATCGCTCCAGCGGCGAAGAGGAGTGAGTCACCGGGGAGGAAGGGTGTCACCACGAGGCCGGTTTCCGCGAAGATCACGACGAACAGGATCGCGTAGATCCACGGCCCGTACGTGGTGACCAGCTGCAGGAGGTACGTGTCGAGATGGAGGACGGCGTCGATCAGTTCGGTCACGATACCTGCTCGAGCGCTTGTGCGAGATCGGCCTGTAGGTCCTCGACATCCTCGAGGCCGACTGAAATCCGAATCATGTCGTCAGTGATGCCGATCTTCAGCCGTGTGTCCCGCGGGACCGACGCGTGCGTCATCGTCGCCGGGTGACCGATCAGCGTTTCGACACCGCCAAGGCTCTCGGCCAATGCCATCAGCCGCACGCTGTTCAGCAACTGCCGCGCACCGTCGAATGACCCGACCTCGAAGGCGATGAGCCCGCCGAATCCTCGCATCTGTGTGCGCGCCAGCTCGTGCTGCGGATGCGTCGGCAGACCCGGGTAGTGCACGCGCCGCACCTTGACGTGACTGGCCAGGAACTCGGCGAGCGCCTGCGCGTTCGCGTTGTGCCGCTCCATCCGGATCGGCAGCGTCTTGGTGCCGCGCAGCACCAGCCACGCATCCATGGGACCGAGAATCGCCCCCTCCGCGTTCTGGATGAATTGCAGCCACTCGATGTGATCGTCACGGACCGCGACGACGACCCCGCCGACGCTGTCGCTGTGCCCGTTGAGGAACTTCGTGGTGCTGTGGACGACGAGGTCGGCGCCGAACTCGATCGGCCGCTGCACGTACGGGCTCGCGAACGTGTTGTCGACGACGACGAAGACGCCGCGCGCATGAGCGACGTCGCAGGCGGCGGCGAGGTCGGTCAAGCGCAAGACGGGATTGGTCGGGGTCTCGAGGAACAACATGCGCGTGGTCGGTCGGATCGCACGCGTGATTTCGTCGATATCGGACGTGTCGACGTAGGTGAAATCGAGCTGGTACTTCCGCAGCACGCGCTCGAACAGCCGATACGTGCCGCCATAGGTGTTCTCGGTCACCACCACATGGTCGCCGGACTGCAGCAGCGTCATGATGGCGCCTTCCGCGGCCATGCCGGACGCGAACGCGAACGCGGCTTTGCCCCCCTCGATGGCGGCAAGGTTGCCCTCGAGCGCGGCGCGCGTGGGATTCTGCGTACGGGCGTATTCGTATCCCTTGTGCCGGCCGAGTGCGTCCTGCACGTAGGTCGACGTCTGATAGATCGGCGTGATGATGGCGCCGGTCGCGGGATCGGGTTCCTGTCCGGCGTGGATGCAAATCGTACTGAAGCGTGCGTCGCTGCGCAGTTTCACGGTGTCTGTGAAGAGCGTACTCTAGACGTAGACTGATGCGGTAGTTTACGGGAGTGTATCAACTGAACCTGTAGCGCGCGCGACAGCTCTTGGACGACCAACTCAAAGGACCACGACGACAGCCCTCGATGTCAGAGACCGGGATCGAATCGTCGCGCGGCGCCGTGATGCGATGGATGACGACCAGTTTCAGCGGTCGCGCGCTGGCGCTTGGCGCAGCCGTCAAGCTCGTCGTGGTGCTGATGAGGATGATCGTCGGCAACACGATCGGGCTGGCGGTCTTCAACGTGCTCGGCGACATTGCGCTCGTCGCCGGTGCCGCGATCCTCGCGTGGCGTCTGTTCGTCGATCTCCGGCGCGTGGTGTTGTGGCGCGTGCGCCGCAAACTGACGCTGTCCTATATCTTCATCGGGTTCATCCCGGCGCTCCTGATCATTGTCTTTTTCGTCATCACCGGGGTGCTGCTGCTCAACAGCGTCAGCGCGTTCGTCATTCACAATCGCGTCTCGGCGATGGAGCGTGAGGCGGCATCGCTGGCGCAGATTGCCGCGTCCGAGCTGAAGACGGCGCGCGATGACGACGAGGCGGCGGCGGAGATCGCCCGCCTGCAGGCCGTGGCCGCGTCCGAGTATTCCGGCGTCTCGTATGCCATCGCCCAGGCACAGCGAACGTGTACCGCCGCGACGTCCCCCTCGCATGACCCTCCGGCAGTACGGCCCCTGCGGGGTCCGTTGGGATCTCCGGGCGCCGTGCCTGCGTGGGTACCGTGCACCGGCTTCACCGGACTGGTGACGTATCTCGATGGTCCGTACACTGCGCAGGCACGCGGTCATCTGGCGGCGCGTGCGATCGCCTGGCCCGACGAAGCGGCGACGCAAGCGGTCATCGTGACGTTGCCGTTGACCGGCGCGGTCGCGAGACAGATGGAAGAGGACACGGGCGTCGAGCTGCGTGACGTGTCGATCGTGATCAGCTCGTCGGAGTTGACGCAGGACGCCGCTCCCGCCGATCGGCAGGTGCCGCTGGATGACGGTGTGTCCAACGGGGTGACCGATGGGACCGGTCTCCTCGATCGACCGATCGACTGGGTCGCGTTCTTCGACGCCACGGACTGGGAGACCGGCCATACGAGCTCCGTTGCCGCCGCGATCACGACCAGCGCTCGCAGCCTGTCGCGCCGGCTGGCGCCGGTCGACCGCGTGGGCAACATCAGCTTCGGACAGGTGCTGATCACGCTGCTGGCCGTCGTCGGCGGGCTGTTCCTCGTGATTCAGGTCGCCGCATTGGTCATGGGGCTCGCGCTGGCGCGTTCGATCACCGGATCGGTCCACGAGCTGTTCGTCGGCACGGAACGCGTGCGACTTGGCGACTTCACACACAAGATTCCCATTCGATCGCGCGATCAGCTCGGCGAGCTGGCCGAGTCGTTCAACTCGATGACCAGCAGCATCGAGGAGCTGCTGCAGCAGAAGGCGGAGAAGGAGCGGCTGGAGCAGGAGCTGCGGATCGCGCGCAACATCCAGATGTCGCTGCTGCCGCAGAGCGCGTTGTCGATGCCGGGTCTCTCGCTGACCGCGCATTGCGAACCTGCGCGCGAAGTAGGTGGGGACTACTACGACTATCTGCCGATCGACGACAAGCGAGTCGCGCTGCTGATCGCTGACGTGGCCGGCAAAGGCACATCGGCGGCCCTTTACATGGCGGAGCTGAAAGGGATCGTGCTGTCGCTCGCGGAGCGGCACTCGTCGCCGCGCGAGCTGCTGCTGGACGTCAATCGCATCCTCGCGCGACATCTGGACACGCGCAGCTTCATCACGATGATCTACGCCGTGGTCGACCTCGAAGCGCACACGCTGACCTACACGCGTGCGGGGCATTGTCCGCTGATCTATCTGCCTGGCCCCTACTCGTCCAACCGGGGCGCGCAAATATTGCTGCCTGACGGCATGGTGGTCGGACTCAACCTCGATAATGGCGATCTGTTCGAGCGCCAGCTCGAGGAAGTCACGCTGCCACTCGGTCCCGGCGATCTCTGCCTGCTCTACACCGACGGAATCACGGAAGCGAGCAACGGTGACGGCGATTACTTCGGCGAGGGACGCCTCGGCGAATTGCTCGAGCGCCACGCCGATCTGACATCGGAGGAACTGCGCGAACGCATCCTTCGCGAAGTCCGCGGCTTTGCGGGATCGGCCGTTCAGCAGGACGATATGACGATGCTCATTTTGAAGACCGAAGCGGTGGCGCAGGCGGTCACTTTCTGATCTGATGGAACCCGTCGTCGTTTTCACCACAACCTCGGACATCGAGGCGAGCGTCGTCATCGCGCTGCTCGACAGCCACGGCATCCAGAGCTTTCGCGTGTCGGGGCACACGCAAGGCATCTGGCCGATGGCGGTGAATATCCTGGGCGAGATTCGCATCGCCGTGCCTGAGATGGCGGCGGAGGATGCCCGGCGGATTATCGAGAGCCATCGCGAGGACGTCGGGTCGCGCGTGATCCGCCTGCGCGACGAGTTCGACGAGCTGCAGACGCGAATCGAGTACCGGTTTCGCGATCGCGGGCTGCTCGAGCACGCGCTCACGCACAAGTCGCGCGCCGCGGAGGACGTGTCGGGCGGCGTCATCGACAACGAGTCGCTCGAATTCCTTGGCGACGCCGTGCTCGGTCTGGTCGTCGCCGACGCACTGTTTCGCGCGTATCCGGACTACAACGAAGGGCAGAAGTCGAAGGTCAAGGCGGCGGTCGTGTCCACGCAATCGCTGGCGCGACACGCCGAGCAGATTCGCCTCGGCGATCATCTGATCCTCGGCCGCGGTGAGGAGAAGACGGGCGGTCGCTTCAAGCAGGCGCTGCTGGCCGATGCGTACGAGGCGCTGATTGCCGCCATCTATCTGGACGGCGGCCTCGAGGCCGCATCAGCGTTCCTCCTGCGCGAGCTGCACGCGGCGATAGACGCCGGCGGTACGCCTCACGCCACGCGAGACTTCAAGTCGGCGCTGCAGGAGCGTCTGCAGGCGCTCGGCAAACCGTTGCCCGAGTACCGCGTCTCGGGAGAGGCGGGCCCCGATCACCGCAAGACGTTCATGGTCGAAGTCGTCGTCGGCGGGCAGGTGCTCGGCGCGGCGACAGGAAAGGCGAAGAAGGAAGCGGAGCAGGAAGCGGCGCGCGAGGCGCTGGAGAAAGTCGAAATGTAGGGGCCACCTTTAGGTGGCCCGGAGCTACTGACGATTCATCAAAAACGTCGTCGTGCCGTGGAAGAACTCGCGCAGCAGGGCGGCGATATCGGGCGGCAGCTGCGTTTCGGTGATCGCGCGGTCCATGAGCGCCATCCATCGATCGCGTGCGGTCCGATCGATCGCGAACGGCATGTGTCGCATACGCAGGCGGGGATGGCCGCGTTGTTCGACGTAGCGCGGCGGACCACCGAAGCGGCCGATCAGAAAATCGCGCAGCCGTTGTTCGGCGCCGGTGAGGTCGTGCGCTGGATACATCGGTCCGAGCACGTCGTCGGCGGGCACCTGTGAGTAGAACGCGCGAACCAGCCGGGCAAAGCCCTCCTCGCCGATTCGCGCGTAGACCTCTTCTTCCTTCATTCGATCTGACGTCCGCCTGAAGGCGGACGCTACGTCTGTTGTAGGGGCCGCCTTCAGGCGGCCCTCAGCCTGAAGCCGGACGCTACGCCGTCGTAGGGGCCGCCTTCAGGCGGCCCTCAGTCGATCTCGATGATGCCCCAGCTCTTACGCTCTTCGGGTGAGGCATCGACGCCGGCGTAGGCCAGCGCGGGAGCAGGCTCCGGTTGCGGCATGCGGTCGACGGCGTACCGCTGCACCTCGCGGGCCACTTCTTCTTGCGACGGTGGCGTCGGACGACAGTGCAACCGCACCCACAACCGGAGTACGGGATCGGTGAAGCTGTATTTCTTCTGCCGTGCCGTCACGAGATCGACGTCTTCGAGCCACGACAGGTAGTCCTTGGTCGATCCCGGCGTGCGGTGCAGACGCTGTGAGATCTCGGTGAGCGTGAGCGGTTCGTGCTCGGCGAGGATATCGAGGATCGCCTTGAGCGCGCCGTAGCCGCGTGCACGATGCAAGCGTAGCTCGTAGCAGAAGCGGCACCAGCTGGTGAGCGTGCCGTCGCTCGACAGCAATGCGGTCAGGCCGCTCACCGGATCAGCTGCGCGGATCTCTGCCATGGCGTGGCCGAGTGCCCGGACATACGTGGAACGACCGTCGGTCAACGCTTGCACGGCGCGACCGAGATAGTCGCGGTCGTCGGTGGCCATCTGCTCGTAGCCGTTGAACGAGGGCGCCAGCAGATCGGTGACGTCCGCGGGTGTGAGCGCGGGCTGGTGCATCACCTCGAAGCGTGCGGTCGCGTCACGCAGCAATCGATGCGCGCGCGCCACGTAGCGCGTCGTCAGCACGAAACGATTCGGACTCGCGGCCAGACCGTCGAGCAGGTCGCGCAGCACGTGCCGCAGACCGGGGAAGCTCTCGAACGTGCGCAGCTCGAGCACTTCATCGAGCAGGAAGGTACATGGCTCGCCGCCAGCGCCACGTGCGTGATCGAAGAACGCGAGCAGCGTGTCGAACGCTTCGCGCGCGGTTGCTGGAGCGCGCTCCGCCGCACGCCACGGAAACGGTGCCGCGGACACGACGGCCTGGAGAAAGCGCTCCGGCGTGGTCGCGCAGCGTTCGACGTCGATGTACTGCGCGGAACCGCGTCCGACGCGGTCCCGCACGCGCTGCAGGAGCCAGGTCCGCCCGCTGCCGCATCCCCCAAGGATGACCGGGATTCGCGAAGGAGCTGCGTCCAGCGCGCCAGCGACGCGCCGCTCGAACCCAGGTTGTGCACCCGTCATTCCCACTTCCCCCGTCGCCGCCCCCCTGCGAGGGCTGCGTTAGTCGTCAACGGACCACTCGCGTCCGTCTATTGGCGGTCCGTGCGTCGCTCACGCATCGGGAGCCGGACGCCGCGTGATTCCGCCGTTGCAATCGCCTCCGCGTAACCCGCGTCGGCATGTCGCGCCACGCCGATGCCCGGGTCGCACGTCAGCACGCGTTCGAGGCGCTCGTCTGCCTGGCGTGTGCCGTCGGCGACCACGACCATCCCCGCGTGCAGCGAGTACCCGATACCGACACCACCGCCGTGGTGGACCGACACCCACGTCGCACCCGCCGAGGCGTTGAGCAGCGCGTTGAGAATCGGCCAATCGGCGATCGCGTCGCTGCCGTCACGCATCCCTTCGGTCTCGCGATAAGGCGAGGCCACCGAGCCGGTGTCGAGATGGTCGCGACCGATGACGATCGGCGCACGCACCGCGCCGGACCGAACGAGCTCGTTGATGCGCAGGCCGAGGCGCGCGCGATCGCCGTAGCCAAGCCAGCAGATACGCGCGGGCAGTCCCTGATACGCCACTCGTTCACGCGCCATGCGGATCCATCGGCATAGTGCCGGATCATCGGCAAACAATTCGAGCGCGGCCTCATCGGTCGCGCGGATGTCATCGGGATCTCCGGAGAGCGCGGCCCAGCGGAACGGTCCCTTGCCTTCGCAGAAGAGCGGTCGCACATATTCCGGCACGAAGCCCGGAATGTCAAACGCACGCTCGACACCTGCGCGTCTCGCCTGTGCACGGATATTGTTGCCGTAATCGAAGGCGACTGCACCACGTCGGCGCAGCTCCAGCATGGCCTCCACATGCCGTGCCATCGACGCCATCGCGCGTGTCACGTACGTGTCGGGTTGTCGCTCGCGCAGCGCGGCGGCTTCAGCAAGTGACATGCCCGCAGGTACGTATCCGTTGAGCGCGTCGTGTGCGGACGTTTGATCCGTGATCACGTCGGGCACCACACCTTGGCTCACGAGCGCGGGAAGAACGTCAGCGGCATTGCCTTCGAGCGCGATCGATCGTGCCACACGCGTGTGACGCCACTCATCGAGGCGCCGCAGCGCCTCGTCGAGGCTCGATGTCGCTTCGTCGACATAGCGCGTGGCGAGTCTGCGTTGAATTCGCTGCGCGTCGACTTCCACAATCAGCGCGGCTGCGCCATTCATCGTCGCGGCCAGCGGCTGGGCGCCACCCATTCCGCCGAGCCCCGCCGTGACGACGACGCGGCCACTGAGATCGCCACGGAAATGCCGGCGCGCGGCTGCCGCGAATGTCTCGTATGTTCCCTGAAGAATGCCCTGCGTGCCGATGTAAATCCAGCTGCCCGCCGTCATCTGGCCATACATCGTCAACCCGCGATGCTCGAGATCGCGGAACGTTTCCCACGTGGCCCATGCGGGGACGAGCAGCGCGTTGGCGATGAGCACACGCGGCGCGTGCGCGTGCGTACGGAACACGCCGACGGGCTTGCCCGATTGCACGAGCAGCGTCTCGTCATGATCGAGACGGCGCAGTGACGAGACGATGGCGTCGAACGATTCCCAGTTGCGCGCGGCCTTGCCGGAGCCGCCGTAGACGACGAGATCCTCGGGACGTTCGGCGACGTCAGGGTCGAGGTTGTTCATCAGCATGCGCAGAGCCGCTTCCTGCGGCCAGCCTTTGCAGGAGATGGCCGAGCCGCGTGGAGCTCTGATCGTGCGCGTGCCGATCGTCATGAGACCAGCCACCGGACGTTGGCCCGGAACCTGTCAGCCAATTTCGTTGGCTGCCTCACAGCATCTCTTGCCGCGCTCCGCGCGCCGAGCCCGTTATGCGGTCGCGACAACGAGAACGAAGTTTGCGCTTCGAGCTGCATAACGGGCTGAGAGGAGAGGCGCGGTCGAGACGTCCGCGAAAGATCAGAAGGTATGAGTGACGCGTCGGCTTGTCAATCGGTTTGAGAAAAAATCTTTCAGTTGACTTTCATCGCGCACGCGCGTTCGAGATCGCCGGAGGCGATCAACTTTGTCACCACCACGATGTCGCGCGACGGCGGACGATCGTCATCGAGCATCGGCACGTGCTCGCGCAGCCGCGCGTGCACGCGCGCGAGCGGCGGCGAGGTCACGAGCGGTCGCAGCAGGTCGTGCGCCTGCGCGGCGCACAGCAGTTCGATGGCGACGACCTGTGCTGTCAGTTCCACTGCGGCGAACGCCTTCAGCGCCGCGGCCATGCTCATGCTCACGTGGTCTTCGCGATTGCCCGACGTCGGAATCGAGTCGACACTCGATGGATGAGCCGATGTCTTCAGCTCGGACGTCAGCGCCGCCGCGGTGACCTGCGCCATCATCAGACCTGATTGCAGACCGCCGTCTCGCGTCAGGAACGCCGGCAGCCCGCTCGACGCCGGATTGACGAGGCGATCCGATCGCCGCTCGCTGATTGTCGCGAGCTGCGCGAGTCCAAGACACACCACGTCGGCGGCAACAGCGACCGGCGCGCCGTGAAAGTTTCCGCCGGAGATGATCTCGTGCGTGTCGCCGAAGACCATGGGGTTGTCGGTCGCCGCGTTCGCTTCCGCGTCGAACACCTGGTGCGCATAGCGGAACGCGTCGCGTGCGGCGCCGTGGACCTGCGCCGCGCAGCGCATCGAATAGGCGTCCTGCACGCGCCCGCAATTGGCGTGCGACACGTTGATCGGGCTGTCGGCGAGCAAACGACGGAGATTGTCCGCCGATGCGATCTGTCCTGCGAGACCGCGCGCGTCATGGATGCGGGCATCGAACGGCTTGTTCGACCCCTGGAGGCCGTCGATGCTGAGCGCTGCCGCGATGTCAGCCGTCCGTGCCAGACGCTCGGCCGCCGCAAGCGCGAGGCCGAGCAGGGCGGTCGATGCCTGCGTGCCATTGATCAATGCCAGCCCTTCTTTCGGCTCGAGCACGGCCGGCGACAGGCCGACGCTGCGTAGTGCCTCGCCTCCCGAGACACGGCGACCGTCGATCCACGCTTCGCCTTCTCCGATCAGCACGAGCGACAGATGCGCGAGTGGTGCGAGGTCGCCGCTGGCGCCGACCGATCCACGCGACGGCACGACCGGATGCACGCGGCGGTTCAGACACGCGAGCAGCAGCTCGAGCGTCTCGATGCGCACGCCCGAATATCCCTTCGCCAGCACGTTCGCGCGCAGCGCCATGGTTGCGCGCACCACCGGAATCGAGAGCGGCTCACCGACGCCCGCCGCGTGACTGCGCAGGAGATTGATCTGCAGGCGCCGCAGCGAGTCGGGGGCAATCTTCACCTCGGCGAAGTCGCCGAAACCGGTGTTGATGCCGTAGGTCGGCGTGTCGCGGTGCGCGAACGCCTCGACGACCTCACGTGCGGCGGAGACGCGTACGCGGGCCGCCGGCGCAAGTATCACGTCGGCGACGTCGTACGCGATGGCGCTCAGGTCGTCGAGCGCCAATGAGTTTCCGTCGAGGACGATCACGGGAGAGCATAGTACGATAGCGCCGAATGTCGAAGCCAAACATCGCGGTGCTCGGCGCGCAATGGGGCGACGAAGGCAAGGGCAAGATCGTCGACATGCTGACGCCGCATTTTTCGATCGTGGCGCGCTACCAGGGCGGCCACAACGCCGGCCATACCGTCTACGTCGAGGGCAAGAAGTTCGTCCTGCATCTGATTCCGTCGGGAATTCTCCATCCCGGCGTCACGTGCCTCATCGGCAACGGAGTCGTCATCGACCCGCAGGCGCTTTTCAAGGAGATCGACGAGCTGGCGAGTCTTGGCATCGACGTCGACGGCCGGCTGCTCGTCAGCGAGAAGGCGCACGTGATTCTGCCGTATCACCGCGAACTGGACGTGCTGTCCGAAGCGCGGCGCGGCGAGCGCAAGATCGGGACGACGTCGCGGGGGATTGGCCCGGCGTACGAAGACAAGATCGGGCGACGTGGCATCCGGATCTGCGATCTGCTCGGCGATCGGAATGCGCTCGCGGAAGAAGTGCGCGAGAACGTCAGCGCGCGCAACCGGATCATCAAGGACTCGACGCTCGATTGGAAGCCGCTGTTCGATCAGGTCGTGGCGTACGGCGAGCGGATGCGGCCGTGGGTCGCCGATGTGTCACTGCAGATCGAGCGCGCGACTCGCGACGGGAAGAACGTGCTGTTCGAAGGCGCGCAGGCGACACTGCTCGATATCGATCACGGCACCTATCCATTCGTGACCTCGTCGAATGCGTCCATCGGCGGCGTGTGCACCGGGCTCGGTGTACCGGCGCGCGCGATCGGCGGCGTGCTCGGCGTGGCCAAGGCGTATACGACTCGTGTCGGAGAAGGGCCGCTGCCGACGGAGCTGTATGGGGATCTCGCCGAGCGACTGCGCGAGAGCGGTCAGGAATACGGCGCGTCCACGGGTCGTCCGCGGCGCTGCGGCTGGTACGACGCCGTCGTCGTTCGCTACTCGGCGCGCATCAACGGCCTCGATGGCATGGCGCTCACGAAGCTCGATGTGCTCGATGGATTGCCGGAAGTAAAACTCTGCACCGGCTATCGCACGCGCGGCGGCGTGGTGTCGGAATTTCCCGCCGACCTCCGTGTGCTGGCGGCATCCGAGCCTGTCTACGACACGCTGCCCGGATGGTCACGGCCGACAAAAGGCGTGACCACCTTCGAGAAGCTTCCCGCTGAAGCGAAGGCCTACATTCGCCGTCTCGAGGAGGTCAGTGGCGTGGGCTGCGCGATCATCTCGACCGGGTCCGATCGCACGGAGACCATCGTCAAGGAAGGATCGATCGTCGAGAGCTGGCTGCAGACGACCAACGCGTGAGGCGCGTCAGGCCGGCGTGTTCGCTGCGATGAAACGTTCGACCGCGTATGTGTCGATGAACTGCTGCACCGCGTGTGCGTCGGCATCGACGAACTCGAGCCCGGCGCGGTAGCGCGGAGTGCCCTTGAACATCTCGAAGCGGGCCCAGGCGACGACGCCGTTGAACCGTATCGGTCGTCGCGGATCCGGCAGCGACAGCCTGACCCGCTGATTCGGACGCAGGATCGCCAGTGACGTGACCATCGCTCCTACCAGAGACAGGTCGCGAAGCGCCGCGCTGTTGCCGTCGATCATGACGTCGACACCATCCACGATCGCATGCCGCGGCGCCCGGCGCGTGCCGTGATCGAGACGTGCAGGCGGAATCGAGGCCCCGCTCTGGACCGGGGGGCCGACCGCGGCCCCACCCTGCTCGAACGCGACGATGCGAACCTCACAGGATGTGAGCGCAGGGTCGGCCTTGATGCGATCGATGAGCGCCGTTCCGCGTGAGGTCCCCGCGAACAGCTGATCGATCGCGACCAGCCCAGGGCGCTGATCCGTAATCACTTCGAGCGCACGCAACGCCTCGTGATCCGAGAACGCGAGCGCGTCGCTCAGGTCGCTTTGCGCCTGGAGACCAGTCAGGTGGGCGGGTGGAGCAATGAGAACCGTGGGGGGCACTGACGTACTCCTAATCGGCAACTTCGTGACGAGGTAGAGCCCGGGGCCCCGCGGGACGATATCTTGCTTTCGCCTTCAATATGAGCGACCGGGCACCGCATGTGCTTCTCGTCGAAGACGATCGTGACACCCGCGAGATGTACTCGTTCTACTTGAGTTACTCAGGGTTGCACGTGACGGAGGCGCGGACCGGCCGCGGCGCGCTCGAACGCGCGCGAGAAGAACGTCCTGACGTGGTCGTTACTGACATCGCGATGCCTGAAATGGACGGCCTCGAACTTTCCCGTCGTTTGCGCGCGGAAGAGCCGACGCACGACGTGCCGATCATCGCGGTCAGCGGACAGGCATCAGACCGAGCACGACAGGCCGGTGTCGACGTCGTGCTCGATAAGCCGTGCGATCCCGATCAGCTCCTGCACGCGATCGAAGACATCCTGAAGAATCGCGATTAGCCGCAGCGCGTGCCTGCACGGCATTGCGCGTTGAGACCGCCCCGCCTCATTTTGCTGAGATACTCGTCGCGCGGATGCGCGCCATGTCCCCGCCTGCGCCTTCCGCGGTGCCGACGACGTGTACGTGAGTGCCCTTCGCTGGAATCGACGACCCGTCGGGCGCGATCACTTCCACGCGATGACTGCCATCACGCACCCAGAAACTACTGGCCTGGACCGAGTCGACCTCAACATCGCTTACATCCACGCGTCGTCCCGAGACGAAGCTGGCGTCGCGATTGATTTCGTCGAGCTTCGTGAGCGGCGAAGCACCACGCAGCGCTGGCATCGGCCCCTGCGTGGGATCGTCAACGCCACCGCGGAACTCGAGCTCTTCCTTCGTGTTGTTCGCCCGAGGACGCGGATCGAAAGCGCCGGGGCCATTCTCTCCAGTGGTTCCTACGCCGACCTGCGTCGTGTCGTGGTCCGGCGCTGAAGGTCCGCGATTGGACCAGTAAAACAGTCCCACGGCGACGATCGCGAAGAAGACGAGCAGCGGGCCGAGGTAGCTGGCCAGGGCCGCGCGGCCCGCCCCGTCGTTGACGACGCTGTTTGGAGGATTCTGAGGACTGGATGTCTCGTCGTACTGCGGAGGCGTCTCCTGTTCAGCCATAGGTCACTCCCGCCATCGAGGGTGCATGAGGCGTACCCTCCGTCGAGAGTCGGTCCGGCTGAAGCCGGACACTACTGTTCTTGCGCTACCTCGCTAGGGATAGGCGGGTGGGGGAGTCGACGGCGGTGGAGCGGGCGCCCCACCGCGTGCCTCCGACGCGATCACGTCAGCCGCCTTCTCGCCGACCATGTAGACCGCGCTCACGATGAAGAGACCCGGGATGCGCGGGAACACCGATGCGTCGACCACGCGTAGGCCTTGCGTGCCGTGTACCTTCAGATCGCTCGACAAGACTCCGCCCTGGTCCCGTGCGCCAATCGGACACGTGCACGACGCGTGATGGCCCCACGCCTGATCGCGCACGAATGCCTTGAGCTCGTCGTCACTCTGCACGCCATCACCAGGCATTTCCTCGGCGGCGATCAATCCGTCGCGCCGGAGTTTCGCCGTGAGCGTGCGCACGAACTTCACACCCTCGACGACGGCGTCGAGGTCGCGGTCGGCGGCATCGTTGCCGTCGGCGAAATAGCGGAAGTTGATCGCCGGAGGATCGCGCGGATCGGACGACTGCAGGGTCACGTCGCCGGCCGTGTTGTTGGTGTGCCCTTTCAGCACGACCCACGAGAGGTAATTCAGGTGATCGCGGACGTCCTTCGAATAGCCAGGCCCGTAGCCGGTGAACTTCGCGAGCAGCGCGTAGCAGAACAGGTCGGGCACCGCACGATCGAGACCCGACCGCAACACCACTGAGAACAGCGTGCCGTTGGTGCCGTAGACGCCGGTTCGATGTTCCGCCCACTCACGATAATGCGGGTCGTGTCGTGTGAACGTCGCGCCGCGCAACGTCTCCCACGTGTCGAACGACATGCGATTGACGACGCTGACCTCGTAGCGGTCCTGGAGATTGCGCCCGACGCCAGGGAGGTTCACGCGTG
>Ga0081539_10000070_pt1 | contig 235651 bp, 209 predicted proteins | sample TabmetS4T2R2_FD_71023 | JGI IMG/M metagenome (GOLD analysis project Ga0081539, IMG submission 71023) | Tabebuia heterophylla rhizosphere microbial communities from the University of Puerto Rico - S4T2R2 | ecosystem: Host-associated > Plants > Roots > Rhizosphere ... | reverse complement strand
GTCATCGAAGGCACCCTGATCCGGCTACAGGTCGAGCACCTGCCCGGCGACCGCAACCCCAAACCGCTGTGGCTGTGGTGCTCCGCCGTGGATGCCACCGCCGCTGACATCGACCGCTGGTGGCAGTCGTTCCTACGCCGTTTCGACCTGGAACACACCTTCCGCCTGTTCAAACAGACCCTCGGCTGGACCCGACCGAAACTACGCACACCCCAGGCGGCGGACCGATGGACCTGGCTGATCATCACCGCGCACACCCAACTACGCCTGGCCCGACCCCTCGCAGCGGACCTACGCCGCCCCTGGCAACGACCCGCCCCGCCGGGCCGACTCACCCCCGCCCGCGTCCGCCGCGGATTTCGGAACATCCGCCCGAACACCGCCCTACCAGCCGCAGCGCCGAAACCCGCCAAACCCGGCCCGGGACGTCCGCCCGGCTCACGGAACCGACACCCCGCACCCCGCCACGACGTCGGCAAAACCGTCAAACGTGACCTGACCATCACCGCCCACAAACAGCGCACAGGTTAAAGAACAAGATAAGTCGATCATGAGCCGGTCCCGCTGTGGTCCACGGACCCATCCGTAACACAGCCTGAGCGGTCCGAGTCAGCTCACGGGCGTGCATCCGATGGCGCCGGCTCCTGGCTCGGCACTCCTCGAAGGGGCTCGTCCTGGATCGGCGCCGGCACGGTGATCGTTCGCCCGATAGCCCGATGACACGCCGCCAAGAGTGCGGATTTCGGGCGAACGATCATGCCGGCGCGGGTCCGAGCGCCGCGGTTGCCCATGATCCAGCGGCTCGTCCCGCTGACGATCTTTCTCACCCGCCGAGCCGGCAGCGGGCAATGTGGACGAAACGCCGACGTCGGGCGGCGGGGTTGGGTGCGCGGAGGTGGCAGCGGGGGCCGGGGATTTCGGCGAGCGCTGGCGAGCCGCCGGCCGCCGCGGTCTCCGGCGGGAGCGGCGGTCCGCAGCTGACGCGGACCCGGGAAATCCTCTTGAAGCTCGATGGTCAACTCAATCTGAGCGGCACGCGGTCTGGACCACGACGGATAGGGAGGTCAGACCTCGGTCTTGAGTTTTCGCTCGTAGCAGACGGAGACCGCGGAACCGATGTAGACGCCGAAGAGGGGGATGGGCGTGTAGCCCTCGCGCTCGTAGAAGCGCTGCGCGTCGGGCTGAAAGGTGCCGGTCTCCAGGCGCATCGTCGTCCAGCCGCGCTCGACCGAGGCCGCCTCGAGGGCGCGGAGGACGGCGGTCGCCACGCCGGTGCCGCGCGCGTGGGGCACGACGAACATCCGCTTGATCTCCGCGCTCGTGGCGTCGAGGCGGCGCAGGGCGCCGCACGCGAGCGCGACCCCGCTGGCCGGGTCGATCGCGACGAGGAAGTGGTCGATGTCGGCGGCCGACGGCAGTGGCCCCGGCTCGTGGTCGTCGCCCCCGTAGCGGGCGTCGAGCTCCGCCCGTTGCTCTTTGCGCAGTGCCGCGCCGGCGGGGTCGTCCCACGGCCGCGCCTCGATCACCCATCTCGGGTCGCTATCCGTCACAAGCGTTACGGTAACATGCGTTACGGTTAGCACCATGGCACGAACGGCCGATCGCCCCGCACAGGAGGCGCTGCTCTCCCGCGCCGTCTGGGACGTGCTCGCCCACCAAGGGCTGGAGCGCCTCACGATCCGCGCGGTCGCGGCGGCGGCCGGGTGCACGACAGGCCTTGTCATGCACCGCTTTCCCAACCGCCGCGCGCTGCTCCTGCACGCGCGGCGCCTGCTGCACGAACGCACCCGGGCCCGCGTCGAGGCGCTGGAGTCGGCGGCGGCGAACCCGCGGGAGGCGTTGCGCGTGGTGCTCCGGCAGGGGCTCTCGCTCGACGACGAGCTGCGCACCGAGAGCACGGTCTGGGTCGGCTTTCTCGCCGCGGCGGTCGCCGACGAGGAGCTGATCGCACAGCATCGTGCGAACAACCACGCTTGGCGGCAGCGCATCACCCGCCTTGTCACCGCCGCCGCGCCCGACTGGCCGGCCGAACGCGCGGCGGCCGTGGCATCCACCCTGATCGCGCTCGTCGAGGGGGCCGCCGCGCTCGGCTCGGGCGACCCCGCCGGCTATCCCCCACCCGCCCAGGAGCGGATGCTGGACGACACGCTCGACGCGTATGGGTTAGCACAGACGTACTAAGCGGGCGTAGGGTGCCGGTATGGAAGTCACCCACCAGCCCTCGATGCTCGACCTCGCCGAGCGGGCCAGCCTCGGCCCGCTCGCCCGGCGGGTGCGGCGCCACCAGCTGAGCCGGGGCGCCTGGGTCGACCACCTGCCCGGCTGGGTGCACGGCTCCGACCTCGTGCTCGACACACTCTTGCACGAGGTGCCCTGGCGGGCCGAGCGCCGGGAGATGTATGAGCGGGAGGTCGACGTGCCCCGCCTCCTCTGTTGGTTCGGCGAGGGCGACCCGCTGCCCCACCCGCTCCTGGAGGAGGCGCGCGAGGCCCTCACCGCCCACTACGCGCCGGAGCTGGGCGAGCCGTTCGTCACGGCCGGGATGTGCCTCTACCGCACCGGGCGCGACAGCGTCGCCTGGCACGGCGACACCAACGGCCGCTCGTCCCGCTTCGACACGCTGGTGGCGATCGTCTCGTTCGGCTCACCCCGGCCGCTGCTCCTCCGCCCCCGTGGCGGCGGCGCCAGCCTCCGGTTTCCACTCGGCCATGGCGACCTGATCGTCATGGGCGGCTCGTGCCAGCGCACCTGGGAGCACGCCGTGCCCAAGACCGCCAAGGCGCTCGGCCCGCGGGTGAGCGTGCAGTTTCGCCCGGCGGGCGTCTCTTAGGGTCTGTCTCCTGGGTCTCGGTGGAGCGAGGCGAGGTCCAGGCGGTGGTCCGGGGGTGCCGGACGGAAGGTCGCATACCGGTGTTGTATGCGGCCTTCCGTCCGGTGCCGCCGGTCGTCGTCTGGGCCCGCCGCAGCCCTTCGAGATCCAGGAGACAGGCCCTAACCCGCTACTTGGGCAGCTGCCGGATCCGGATCGCGTTGCCAAACGGGTCGCGCAGGCCGAAGTCGATGCCGTAGGGCTGCTCGGTCGGCCCGTCGGTGAATTCGACGCCCTTCGCCTTCAGCTCCTCGTACGTCCGGTACGCGTCGTCGGTGTTGAAGCCCAGCCACCCGCCGGCCGCGCCCTTGGTCAGCAGCTCGCGCACCCGTTCGGCGGTCGCCTCGTCCATCGACGGCGGCCCCGGCTTCTCCAGCAGGATGGCGCGCCCCGGGTCGCCGGGCACGTTGACGGTGAGCCAGCGCATGAAGCCGAGATCCTGGTCGGTGTTGACCTCCAGGCCCAACGTGCCGACGTAGAAGTCGAGGGCCTGGTCCTGGTCGAGAACGAAAATGGAAGACGTCGCGGTCGCGTTCAACATGGTGGCGACGCTAGTCGTCCCGGCGGACCTCGGCTTATCCAAAACTGACAGGTCGCATCCAGGTGCGCGTGAAGCAGGTCGGCACGGGAACACTGGCCGCGCTCCGCCGGTACATCGACGGTGACTGCCCAACGATGTCTCGAAACGTGCGACTGAACGTGCCGAGGCTCGTGAAGCCCACCGCGAAGCAGATGTCGGTGACCGGGCGGTCAGTCTCGCGGAGCAGAAACATCGACCGCTCCACCCGCCGCCGCTGCAGGTAGCGGTGCGGCGTCTCGCCGAAGGTCGCCCGAAACGTGCGGATGAAGTGCCCCTCGGAGACGTGTGCGATGCGCGCGAGGGCCAAGATGTCGAGCGGCTGCGAGTAGGCACGGTCCATGGCGTCGCGGGCCCGCAACATCCGCCGGTTGGTCTCCTCCACAGCACGACTCACACCACTATGAGATCACGCTGGACCACCGGGCGGCCGGTACGGGGGACGCGGTCTCTGGTGCTACCGTGCAGGGCGCTCTATGTGGACGCAAGGGGACAGCATGCCGACCTTTTTCCTTAGCGCGGCCGCCGGAGACGACGACCATTACGTCAACCAATTCTTCCAGGATCTTCGGCGGCAGGTCACGGCGCTCGCCGGCAGGTCAGAGGGAAACGCCGCGTTTCTTGGCGTCGCGCCGAACACGCTCCGCGTCTGGCCGCACGACATGGTCACCGCGCTGGCGCGCTGCGAGGTCTTCGTTGCCGTCTGCTCCCCCCGTTACTTCCTGAACAAGGTCTGCGCCAAGCAATGGTGGATCTTCGAAGATCGGCTGCGGCGGTACGAGCAGAGGGCGGGCGTCAGAGTGCCGGCCCTCATCGCGCTGCCCTGGACCAACGTAGACGCTGTGGCACGCGCCGCCGCGGCACGAGTCGGTATGCCGAAAGCGGATGTGCCGCAACGTAGCCTGCGACAGTACGTGCGGCTGCGGAGTCTGCGGGACCAGTACCACGCCGTTGTGGCCGGGCTCGCTCGGCGGATCGTGGAGACGGCCACAGCCCATCTAATCCCGCACAGCGGATCGGCACCAGACCTAGTCTCCACACCAGACCACGGCACGCCTCGGGTCCACTTCGTCCTCTCCGCGGGCTCGCGCGACGAGATGGCGAAGGTCCGGGATGACCTCACCTTCTACGGGCCGGATCGGCAGGACTGGGCGCCTTACCTACCCATGCTGCGTGAGACGCTCGCCGAGCGCGCCCGGTCAGTCGCTGCCGATCAACTCATGACCTGCGACGTAGGCGACATCGACGACGCGGTCGGCCGCGTCGAGCAGGCTCACGAGAACAACGAGATGGTGGTGGTTCTGCTCGACTCGTGGACCACTCGATTCGACTCGTACCGGCGCGTTCTGGCCGAGATTGACGGGCGCGGCCTCAATCGCACCGCGGTTCTGGTGCCAGCCAACCGCATCGACGCAGAGACCGCGCGACACCACGACCAGCTGCGATACGGTCTGCGACGCGCCTTCCGCAACGCGACCGCGGCACCCGACCCCATGTTCCGGACGGAGATCGCGACGGCACACCACTTCGACGTAGACCTGGCCCGCGTGATGGAGGAGGCACAAAATCGGATGTTCCGCGAACCAACTAGGCATCGTCTGCCGCCGGACGACGCGCCCGGAGACCGGCCGATCCTGGCCGGACCGTAGACAATGGTCTTGACGGCCTATCGAACTTGATCAACTCTGTCGCTCAGGCAAAATCCCTCCGCTAGGGCGACGGCGACGATCTCCGCTCTCCAGGAGTCAGCACGTGGGCGCAACGCAACCGACCTGGCCGTACTTCTTCATCAGCTACGCCCACCTCGGCAACGACGACGAGCTCGTCCAGCGCTTCTATCGCGATCTGAGTCAGGATGTCCTGGTGTACTCCGGCGCCGACGGTCCCGACGTCGGCTTCTGTGATTCCAAGCTTCAGATAGGCGAACTCTGGTCCCCCGCCCTGGTGACGGCGCTGCGCTCGTGTCAGGTTTTCGTGGCCTTGTGCGGCCCGACGTATTTCCAGCGAGCGTCGTGCGGGAAAGAATGGACCATTTTTACGCGTCGCCTGGCGAGTCTCGAACAGCATGACCGTAGCGCGGCGGCATCACTGATACCGCTCCGATGGGTATCGATGGAAATGCCAGAGATCGCGAAGCCATATCAGTACCGCGACGCCGACCTCGGCAAGGAATACGAGCGGCGCGGGCTACGCCCGCTGATCCATCTGGACCGAAACCGCGACGACTACAAGGAGTTCGTCGCCGCATTGGCTAACAGGATCGTAAACCTCGCTCATCGATCACAGATACCGCCGTATCCAGACCAGCCGGATTTCGACGCCATCCCAGCGGCATTTCCGGATCCTTCGGCACCGATCGACCCACCGAAGTCGGGACAACCCAGGCAGGAAAAACCACGCCGCACCGGGAGCACCCGACCGACCCGTCGTGCCAGTAAGTCAGACGCCCCTGAGCCGGGGCAAGCCAGGCAGGAAAAACCACGCGGCACCGAGGACACCCAAAAGCTCGGTCACGCCATCACCTTCTACTCGTACAAAGGTGGCACGGGCCGGACGATGGCCCTGGCAAATGTCGCATGGATACTCGCCGCCAACGGATACCGGGTGCTGACCATCGACTGGGATCTCGAGTCACCCGGCCTCCACCGGTTCTTTCACCCCTTCCTCAGGGACAAAGAGCTACACAGCTCCGAAGGTGTCGTCGATCTCGTCCGCCGGTACGCCGACGCTACCCTTCAGCCAGAAGCGAGCTCCGAGCGGCTGACCGAAATGGCTCGGATCCAGGAGTATGCGGTATCGCTAGACTGGGAGTTCCCTGACGGCGGCGTCATCGACTTCGTACCTGCCGGACGCCAGGACGACGCATACTCTGCCAAGGTAAGCACCTTCGACTGGGACTCTTTCTGGGGCCGTCTGCGTGGTGGTGTCTTCATAGACGCGCTTCGCACCGACATGCGCACGCACTATGACTACATATTGATCGACAGCCGTACGGGCACCAGCGACACCGCTGGGATCTGCACGGTCCGCATGCCGGACACGGTCGTCAACTTCTTCACGTTGAACAAGCAGAACATCGACGGCGCCGCAGCGATCACCAGGTCGATAATCGCCCAGCAGCCGTGGCCGATCAGGATCCTACCGGTCCCGACCCGCATCGACGATGGAGAGAGAGCCGAGCTGGCCCGGCGGCGCAGCTACACTCAACGCGCCTTCAGGCCGCACTTGGAGTCACTGGGCGAGGACTCCGACCGATACTGGGACGCTATCGAGATCCCGTATATCCCGTACTACGCCTACGGGGAGGTCCTGGCGACATTCGGCGACCAGCCGGGCCAGCAAAATTCCCTGCTCTCCCGCTACCTGCACTTGACCTCCGAGATCACGGCGAGCGACTGCCTGCCACCATCCATTTCGGACAGTGAGCGGGCGTTGGTGCTGCGCCGCTTCGAGCAGGCCGCAGCGGCCGAGCCCTTGTCGATCCTCGTGGCCTACGCGCCCCTCGACCGGATCTGGGCCGAGTGGTTGCGCGACAGGCTTGGACGTGCCGGCCACCATGTCACGCTCCATGGCGTCCGGTTGCCGATGCCGAGCCTGGAGCGCCTCGATCGACTCATCACGGTCTTCTCCCGTGACTACATCGCCTACGAGGAAGGCACGCGCCCCATCCGCCTCGCCGGCGAGCGCCTCGCAGCCGGCAGCGGCCACGACGTGATCACCTTGCGCGTCGACGCCACGCCCGTACCGCCCCACGTGCAGCCGCGCACGCTCATCGACGTCATGGGCATGGCCCAGGATCGGGCGCTGGAAATGCTGTTCACGGCCTTGGGCGAGGACTTCGACCGGCTGTCTGGCGTGGAGACGCCGGGGAGCGGCTACAGCATCCGTTACCCCTCCGTGCCAGCGCCGCGCTGGAATCTTCAGCTGGCACGCAACTCACGGTTTTCCGGTCGGGGAGCGGTACTGGAGGAGATCCGCGACCACCTTCAGTCTGGTAGCCCAGAGGGCAGCCGCCTGGCGCTCACCGGCTTGCCCGGTGTCGGGAAGACACAGATCGCCCTGGAGTACATGTACCGGTTCGCGGCAAGCTACGACACCGTCTGGTGGATCTCCGCGACTCAGCCGGGGCGGGCACGCGTAGCGCTGGCTGACCTCGCCAAGCGCCTCGACCTTAAGACCCAACTGAGCGTCGAGGCACAGGTCGCAGCGATCCTAGATGAGCTGCGCCACGGCCAGTCGTCCGGTCGCTGGCTGCTCGTCTTCGACAACGCCGACGCGCCTGAGGCGTTCCAGGAGTTGCTACCGAGCGGCCCGGGGCACCTAATCGTCACTTCCCGCAACCCACAGTGGAGCGCCATCTCGCCAACGCTCGACGTCAACGTCTTTGATCGCGCGGAAAGCGTCGAACTGCTCCGCCATCGCGTGCACGGAATGCCAACCGACGACGCAAGCCGGCTCGCGGCCCGCCTCGGCGATCTCCCGCTGGCCATAGAGCAGGCTGGCGGCTGGCTCGCCACCACGGGCATGACCGTCAGCGATTACCTTGAGTATCTCGACCGCGGATTGGCCCAGGCGATGGACAGGAACGCGCCTGCCGACTACTCGGAAACGGTTACGTCTGCTGTGCGTCTCGCGTACGAGGACCTATTTCTTCGCAGCCCTGCCGCCGCCAGGTTGGTGGAACTCTTCGCGATGATGGGGCCGGATGCGATCCCCTACCGCCTCATGTCCAACAAGAGGCTGACTGAGCTGCTCACCAAGGTCGACCCTCGCATGTACGACCCACTGCTGCAGGCGACGCTCAACCGTGAGATCGGCCGCTATGCGCTGGCGCGCATCGATGCGGGCACCGGCGGCGTGGTGATGCACCGACTGACACAGGAGGTTGTCCGCCAGCAGCTGAGTGCTAGCCAGCGGTCGGAGCGGCGGGCGGAGGTCCAGGCGATCCTGGCTGCAACCGAACGCGGTCTGCCTGACGACCTGGCCAGCTGGCAGGTGTACGAGGCCCTACGGCCCCACCTCCAGCCCTCTGGCGTGCTCGCCTCGGACGCGATCGAGGTCCGTCAGCTCGTCATCGACATGGCCAGCTATCTGCGGCGACGCGGCGACTATTCAAGCAGCGAGGAGCTCGCCAGCGCCGCTCTCGACGAGTGGCCATCGGACGACCCACTCACGCTGCGGCTGCGTTACGAACTCGGCGCCACCCTCCGGGAGCTAGGTCGTGACGCCGAAGCGCACGAGATGAACCGGGATAGCCACGAACAGTTGCTCCACCTCCTTGGCGAGCACCATCCGTACACGCTCATCACCGCCAGCAGCTTCGCTGCCGACCTGCGCGCTCGCGGCGACTATCACGAGGCGCGGGAGTTGGACGAGCGGACGCTGACGACGATGCGGACGGTGCTCGGCGACGACGATCCGTTCACCCTCAACGCGGTCAACAACCTGGCCGTGTCGATGCGGATGGTTGGTGAGTACGCTGCGGCGGCGAAGCTCGACCGGGAGGCGCTGGAGCGTCGCCGCAAGGTGCTCGGTGCCCACAACCTCGAAACGCTGAACTCTGCCGAGAACTACGCTGCCGACCTGCGGGAGCTCGGTGACCTCCTCGCCTCTAGAAACACGCTGGAGACCACGTACACCTCCTTGAGGACGGTCTACGGCGAGGACCACCCGCGGGCCTTGCAGGCGGCGAAGGGCTACGCCGTAACGCTGCGCCGGCTCGGCGAGGTGAAGCGGGCGGCCAACCTGATCTTCGAGACGACGGTTCGTCTTGAAGCAGTGCTCGGTCACCGCCACCCACAGACGATCGCCGCACGGCTGGAGCTGGCCTGGTCGCGATGGGCCCAGAACGAGTTGGACGAGGCGCGCAGGACCGCCGATGGGGTTTACCGTCTCTTCCTGCAAATGCGCGGCCCGTCGCATCCATTCACGCTCGCCGCCGGCAACGACCTGAGCATCTTCCGGCGCGGCACGGGCGACCTGGATGGCTCCCTCCGGCTTGCCGAGGAGACGTCGGAGCGGCTGTCACATGTCCTCGGCCCGCGCCATCCCCGCACCATCGTCAGCGTGATGACGCTGGCCAACGCCCTGTACGCGCTCGGCTCCAGGGTCGAAGCCCGCAGGCGCGACGGGGAAGCCTATGGAAGGCTGCGCAAGGTGCTGGAGGAAGATCACCCAACCGTGCTCGCCGCGGCGGTCAACCACGCGATCAGCCATCGTTCTGAACAGCCGGTGAAGTCCGAGTCTCTGCGGAAGGGCGCGCTGCTCCGGCTTCAGACCGCCTTCGGCGATCTTCACCCGCATACCGTCGCCGCCCGGGAATGGCTACGCATCGACATTGACATCGAGCCGCTTCCGACGTAGGCGCCCCTCCGACACTCAGCCGCCTACTGGTCGACCGCTCGGCGGCGGTGACGCTGGCCACCCAAGTCGACCGGCTGCGCCTCAGGATGCGACAAGGCCCGGCCGCGTCTCCGCAGGCCGGGCCTTCGCGTGATGCTGCGCGCCCGAAGGGACTCGAACCCCTAACCTTCTGATCCGTAGTCCGAACCCGACATATGCTCCTCACTGTGCGTTACCAGTCAGCTCACGCGTACCACTTAGGTGTGGTTCGTGCTGCGACGGGCCTTTGCGTTGTGGCTGGTCCACGGCGTGCGGGCACAGACGGCGACTCGAATTCGGACCCGGCGGGCGGACACGACGGGCCTGCGTCCTAGTTCTGCGCCGGCCGTGCTCGTCAGGCGCCGAACATCCGAGCACCATCGGAGCACCATCACCATGCGTGCACGCCGCGGCTTGGAGGCTCGATCATGTGCCCGAGTTCGTCGGACCCGCCACAAGGCACACCAGCGCTCGGCATCACAGCCAGGAAGAAGATCACCGGGGGGTTGTGTACGCCGATGTCTACCACCGCCCGGACGACGCTGTGGTGACCGTGTTGCCTATTAATCGCTGAGGCCCGGCGGCTGCTACCGCACCCGTGCTCCACGGAGGGTGTGGTGGTCCATGGTTCGTCGTACCAGGCCACCATGATCGCCTCGTGGCTGGAGAGATCGTCGATGATCTGTAGGCGTGCGGCGTTGGCGGGGAACGTCGCGGGTAGAGCAGGACACCGCTGACCGAGTCCCAGGCTCCATCGCTGGCACCGGCCAGTTCGTCCGCGTTGCCGCGCGTGGCGTGCATGTCGCTGATGTACCGGTCCAGATAGGCCTGCAGCGAGCACCACCGCTCGTGCCTAGAGGCAGCCGTGGCCGCGCCGGGGCGGGCGTCACTCGCGGGTGCGGACGGTGACCCTCGCAGGTCTCGGCGCCCACCCGCGGGCAGCAGTGCCCAGTTCGGCTCGACGGACCGGATCAGGTCGGCAAGGCGAGTCATGGCGACGACGAAAAGGGGCTCAACACGTCCTGGCCCAGGTCGGCGAGCGGTTGAAATTGTACAAGAAGGACCAGGTCTATCGACCGAGAACGGCGACATCGGCGAACCGCACATTCCGTAGCCACACAATCGAGGATGGAGGCGTACTGCGCCACCTGAACCGTCGGCACAACGGGGGTTTCGCGGTGGGTGAGACAGGAAGAGTAGAGGATACGGGCTATTACCAGCGCAAACGCAGTCGCGTTGCATTGGACGACGGTGCATTGACCGAGCTTCGACCGGGGCAGGCGGGCGCGGTATTTGCAATGCGGGCCTGGGCGACGGCCCCGGGTCCCGACGTCGCGATCGTCGGGTTGCCGACGGGGTATGGAAAGAGTGAGCTGATCGCGCTCGCCCCCTTCCTATTCGAGAGCCGTCGGATGTTGATAATCGCGCCGTCAGTAGTAGTGCGGCGGCAGCTCACTGTTCGGGTCCGAGAGCAGGAGCACCTCCGCCAGCTCGGGATCATTCCATCGGGGGTTTCACGGCCGAAGGTCAAAGAGCATGTCGGCATCGTAGACACTCCGACGGCATGGGAGGAGCTTCGCAAATATGACGTAGTGGTCAGCCACACCCAGTCGGTGAGTCCAGCAGGTGGGTCCGTCGTCGACCCGCCGGACCCGGGCTTGTTCGACCTCGTGGTCTTCGACGAGGCCCATCACCTCGGCGCCCGCAGCTGGGCCGGCGTCCGGACGGCCTTTCCCAACGCGGTGGCGGTGGGGTTTACGGCAACTCCATACCGCCGAGACCGTCGGACGCTCAGGGGACAGACGATCTTCCAGTACCCGATCGAGAGGGCCGTCGGGGAGGGCTTCTTTGTGCCAATCCGGTACCAGCGGGTCGCTGCCGGAGCCTCCACAGCCGAGCGCGACACCGCAGTCGCCCAAGCCGCCGTGGCTGAGCTACGTCGCCGCAACACCAAGGCCGGCAAGTCAGCGGCACGACTGCTCGTGCGAGCAGACACGGTCACCAGGGCGCGCCACCTCGCATCGCTTTACCACGAGATTGCCCCGGACGTCGTGCTAGAGGTAATCACGCACGAGACCCCCACGAAGGAGCTGGACGCCATCACCACGCGGCTAAGGGCCGGCGCGGTCTCCGGCGTTGCGTTCGTTGGTGTGCTGGGCGAAGGCTTTGACCTGCCGACCCTCAAGGTTGCCGCATACCATAACCCGCATCGGTCTCTTCCGGTCACCATCCAGTTCGCGGGGCGCGTTGCTCGAGCAGAGAAGGGTGTCGGCGACCCTGAGGCGGCGGTGCTGATCGCGACCGACGATGACCATCCGACCATCGTGGCCGAGCTACACAAGGACGGTCAGCGGTGGGACGAGCTGATCCCTGACCTTGCCAGTCAGCTCCACCATGGCGCGCAGCGGAGGTGGAGCACCTTCTCGCCTGACTTCGTCGACATGGCCGACGCGTTCACAATCGAGAATTTCAGGGTGTTCATGCTCGCCGATGTTTACGAACTGGGGGCGGAACCCGACCTCAGCGCCGTGACGCGCCGGCTCGCCAACCTGTGCGTCGTCTTGGATTCCGATGTGGACGAACTCGTGGACCGGCCGCCGAAGGACTCCGCGCGGACTGTCACATTCCTTCGGCACGGGCATTGTCTCGCGGCGCTCCTGACGCGGGAACGCCAGATGCCATGGCTGGAGCAGACGCCCGACGGCCAGCAGGAGTATGCCCACATCGTGTTCGCTGTCGAACCGAACATCACGACGAACTCGTGGTGGCTGTGTGTGCGGAGCACGCTCCCACCGCACCTGACAAGGCTGGCAATCGAAGCGGTATTCGGCGAACTCATAGGCAGACCGGGACGTTGCGAACTCGCCCAGTATCGAAGTGACCTCTGGCCACACGCGGCCTACACCAGCTTAGGCAAGCGGGCGATCCATCCCGTCACCGCAGGGCTTCAGTCCTACGCGACTGGGGCCGGCAGCAACGTGCAAGGCGCCGTCACCCTCGATGATCGTGCGTTGCATGCGGCTGGCCACGCGATCGTCGTCGCGCCGGTGTCTCCGGGCGCCAAGGAAACCATCCAAATCGGTATCGCCATCGACCGTCGCAGGGTCTGGCAGACCGGGTACGCGACCCTGCCTGAATATGCAGACTGGGCGGCTGCACTTTGTCGTGACATCGAGGGCAACACGCCCGTGCAACAGATCGCTGGGCTTCGCATCGGTGGCGGCAACCTCGATCCCCAGGCGAAGCCCATCGCAGCGCTACTGGATCCGAAGTTCGACGCGAACTACGACGCTGAATTCGTCGACAACGGGACGTCGGTGCCGTTGCGCAACGTGGAACTCGTCACGGCTGCGCGGGATGTGGGAGGCGACATCGCCGTCGCGCTCATGCACGATGGCGCACGCATCTCTACGGTGGTCTACGGTACAGACGGCCAGCTAATCGCGGCGCCCGGTGAGTTCCGTCGGCGTGGCAACCGCGAGGCGATCCGAGCGCGCCTCGACCGATATCCCCTCTCGATATTCTTCAACGACGGGGCCGTTTTACGAGGCTCGGGTGGATGCATACCACCGCTGGGATCAACGAGGTACTACTTCGCAGTGTCGAGAACCCCGCAGCCTGTGACTAAGGGCTTGAACTTCGATGACGCCAACAGGTTCGCCATCGTGGGCGCGGCCATCGCAAGGTTGCCCGAGAAGGGTGGCCGGAGTCGCCGCACGATACTGGAGGACGTCGCGAACATTCGCGTGTCATCCCCGCCCACCTCTTTGTTCCAATTCGCGGTGCAGCAAGCCAGACACGACGGCGCCGACCTGATCTTCTGTGACGACGGGACGAATGAGGTCGCTGATTTTCTGGTCGGCTGGCGTTCGCGGGGGGCGCAGGGACTGCCGCATCTGCGACTTGTGCACTGCAAGGCAATGACAGCACGAGAACGAAAGCGACTGGCCGATTCAGGCGCAATCGGTGTCAGGGACAGCGGCCTGGCGCAGGCGGAGGAGGTGAGCCAGCAGGCCATCCGTAGCGTCGCGTTCCTGCTTCACCCGCCGGCGACCATGATCGCAGAAATCGCGCGACGGGCCCGCGACTGCCCGGAACGCTTCGTACTCGGCACCATCGAGACGCTGGAGCAGATCGTTACCCGGGAGCCGCTCGGCCGTACCAGCGATATCTGGGTCGTGCATCCAGGCCTCAGCCACAGCCGACTTGTCAGCGACAAGGGGCGACAGGTACGAGCGCTGCTCGCCGCTGTTCGAGCCCGCGCGGTCAACGCCGGGGCCGACCTGGCACTGCTGGGTCGCGCGTAGCCCTTATCTCATCGCATCGACCAAGGTGGTGGTTGTCGTGGACTATGGATCAGCAACGCGCATTGAGTCCACAAAGAAGGGCCGGAATGACAACCGCCAGGGGTTTGCCCTATGCCTGTCAGGCGGTGGCTACCGCGCAGCCCTATTTCACCTGGGAGTCCTCCGGCGCCTCAACGAAACGGGCCTGCTGTCCCAGGTTACGAACATCTCGACGGCCTCCGGCGGCAGCATTCTGGCTGCGTTTCTCGCCCAACACGTGCGGGCCTGGCCGTCGCCGGGCGGCGTTGTGCCCGAATGGGACGAACGAATCGCGACGCCGTTCAAGGAGATCACCGCACAAAACATTCGCACGGGGCCGCTACTTCGGCGACTCATCCCATGGAACTGGTGGCGCAGCAGCGCCGCAGTCGAGGCGCTTGCCCAGCGATACCGCCGCATCACAACCATGAACGTCTCAGATCTCCCCGAGCGACCCAATTACGTCTTCTGCGCAACCGACATGTCCTTCGGCGTGAACTGGGAGTTCAGTCGCGAACGCATGGGCGACTACGTCGCCGGCTACACAACTCCGCAGATTCCGCTCGCTGATGCGGTCGCCGCCTCCTCATGCTTCCCACCCGTATTCGCGCCGATGAGGATGAGGCTCGAGCCAGGCGAACTGACCGGCGGAGAGGCGCGCATGGGGCCGGACCGGCAGCGAATCATCGCCGGACTCCGCCTCAGCGATGGCGGAGTCTACGACAACCTCGCGCTCGAACCCGTATGGAAGAAAGTGCGCACGGTGCTCGTCTCGGACGGCGGCAGTACCTTCAGCTTTGAAGCCGACAATGGACCTGCATGGCGGCTGCTCCGCTACACCGCGATCGTGACACGGCAGGCGCGCGCGCTTCGCATACGCTGGTTCCACGCCCAACTGGGCACGACCATTCCCCAAGGCGCCTACTGCGGAATCCGTTCCAGTTCCACGACCAGTGGCTATTCTTCAGCCCTTGTCCGAAACACGATTGCTCGTATCCGGACCGACCTTGACAGCTTCAGTCACGCCGAACAAGGCGTTCTCGAGAACCACGGCTACTTCGTGGCCGAAGCCGCGATACAACAACGACTCATCGACAAGGTGACCCGGCCGGCCGAGCCGTCCGCCCCCAATCCTCGATGGTTGGACGAGGAAGCCATCCAGCATGCATTGCGCAACAGTTCCAAGCGGAGGTTCGCGGTCGGCCGCTACTGAGCCACGACGAGTACCTTCCTTTGTCGCGGGTAACTACGTATGACGCGCCGTGATGCCCATGGGGTGCACCGGGCAACACGAGTGCGACGATCCAGAGGTTGGTCACCAATGCCGCGATGATCGACGCCAGACCGACCAGACCGAGAAGTAGGTTTAGCTTCTCCAGAGCTTGGAGTCGATGCTTCGCCACATGCTGACGGTAGCGACTCCGTCCGACAACCGGCTGTCCAATAACTGACTGGTCCACATAAGCACCCAGCGGCCACCACTCTGGCAGGCAGGGACGACGCTCGATCATTGATCCCCTGGCGGGCTGCCGGGCCTCAGAGGCCGGCCAGGACGCCGGCCGGGCCGTCGTCGGGATCCTCGGGTTGTTCCCGGCTCACGCGATTCTGGTCAAGATCGCCGATCAGTCGCCGGGCTTCCTCGATCTCGAGAATGTTGGCGGCGCTTTCCGATTCGAAGTCGCGAACCGCCGCGCGCGCGTACATCAGCGCGTCTTCGATCCTGCCTCCCTGGGCGAGCGCACGCGCCAGGTTGAGCCGGGTCCGGCCAGCGTGGTAGCGATCAGTGCCGTCGTAGCCGCTGATCGCCTCCCGTGTCGGCGCTAGCTGATCTTGCTCGGACTCGCTAGATCATTTTACCCACCAGAAGAGCCGTCCCGTGTGGGCGGTGGCCCGCGTTGGTCGCGGTGGGCGCCAGGTTCGTAGGTGACCAGGTCGAGGTGACGACTGAGGCGGTCTCACCGTCGGATGGTCGTGGCGGCGCTTTCTAGCGGACCGCATTGGTAGCGCAGGCCGCGTCCGGCCACGCGGAACCGGCCGCGTCCCTTGGCCGAGAAGGGGCTGGGTAGCTCGAATAGCTGACGGGTGGACGGGTCCAGGACTGACGTGATGAGCAAGATCCGATACCGGTTGCCGTTCGCGCAGCCTTGGGCGGCGCGTACTTCTGATTCGCCCATTTCGAACTCGATGAGGCCTTCTGACGGGTTGGTGAGTGACTTGACCTCGTAGAGTAGCGAGGTGTTGCGCCAGGGGATTTCGAAGTCGTAGCCGTGGCTGTCTGACGCTTCGGGGTCGGCGTTGAGGACGGCTGCGTAGCCTGACCGCCAGCGGACTTCGCCGTATCGTCGCGTCAGCCATGCGCGCGCGATGACCTCGCCGATGAGGCCCACAGCGGTGCGCTGATCCTCGGTCATGCGGGCCATGCGGATGGCTACCGTCCTGAGCGGCTGGGAGCCTGGAGGGCGTTGGGTGCGTTCGCCCGACTGTTCCTTGAGGCTTACTGCGCCGGACTGGGTAAGGAAGGCTTCGTCCACCGTTTGATGGGCGATGTCGGCGATTTCTGCAAGACGGCCACTGCCTACAGCGATCACGGTGTTGCCGAGGTTGATTGTGGAGCGGTTTGGGTCGGTCGATGAACCGCCGGGCGATTGTACGTTGGGCACGACGAGGTTCCCTGGCGACAGCCCGAGGGCGTCTAGGTCCGCGGTAAGCGGCATACCCGGTGGCCAGCCCAGGCTGCCGGCCAGTACTTCTAGCAGACGTGGCTCGTCGAGCCTCAGCAGGTCGGACAGGCCTGAGCGGTCCAAGGCCACCTTGGCCGCGATGAGCGGGGAGTCGCTCCATCCAGCGGGAACGACTGCGCCGTGCTGGCGGCACCAGGCGAGGATCCGCGACAGCAGGGCCTGCGCGAGGGAGTCCAGACGTGTGGCGTTCCACTCCCGGATCCTGTCAATGGGTTCCAGGGAGCCTGGTCGGTCGAGATCATCATCGGCGCCGTACTGCCGAAGCCAGGCGCCGACCCTGGCCCGCATCTCGTCCTGCGGCGGCACGCGGAATGCCTGCAGCCACCCGGGGTCAACGACCAGACCGTCGAGACGGCGGGCGTCGGGATACGCGGAGACGTCCCCACCACGCGCGGCCAGGGACGAATAGTGTTCCCGGAGCCGGTCGAGCACGGCGGGGGTGTTCGCCTGGAGGTAGGCGTCGAAGATTTGGTCGTGTTCGTCCGGGTAGACGATCGGGGTGTAGGGGGGTCCGAGCGCCGACAGGACGACGTTGAACGCACCGAAGTCCAGCCCAAGGTCATCTCGGAGGTCGGCTAGGGTGCGGCACCGGCGTGCGCTGGCGAGGACGTCCAATGCGTGGTGAGGGATGGAGCCTCCCCAGGTTTCGATCGCCTCCTGCAGAACGTCTTCTGAGTCCGCGCGGGTGAGTGCTTCGTCGATGGCCTCGAGGTCGCCGATGCCCGAGGCGCAAATGAGCGCTGGGCGCAGTAGGTGGATGATATCGGCCAGTTCGCCGGTGAGACTGCGCCGCAGCTCGCTGACTCTCGACTCGGTTGTGTCGAGCGCGATTGCGAGCGTCTGGTCGTCGACGTGGTTGATTGGCTCGTCGCCGAGGCGTCGGTGGAGTTTGACGAACGCCAGCTCCAGAGCGTCCTGGGATGAGGGCTGGCTGAGCAATTGCGACAGCGCTGGTGCGCAGGCCTGTAGTTCGTCCCAGTCGTCGTCGGTGTTCCACACCACGACTGTTGGGTGTTGTGGATCGGGTAGCGGCAGGCTGCGCGTAGTCATGGACGGTTCTGCTCGTACGCCATCGAGGAGAATCTCGACGTCGCCTGCCCGGGCGATCCGGGTAGCCCTGAGCCGGTCGAGCAATGCTCGGATGCCTCGCTCGCTGCGACGTATGAAGGCTCCTGACTTGTGTTCGAGTACCAGGGCGACGACTGTAGTGAGCCAGGCCCTGCCGTCCATCAGCAGCGGGTGGTCGGCCGACGCGACGATGGGGTCTTCTCCGTCAAGGACCTTCACATCTGTCTCGGATAGCCGCGCGACCCTGATGCCGTTGGCCTCGAGCATTTGGGCGACGGCTTCGCCGGCGTCGGGTTCAGTGATCAGGACCGGGTGGCCGGCCAGCGCTACCAGCGATTCCTTGAGCGGAGCAGCCTCATCCGTGACGTACACCTCCTGCTGGTCGGAGGCTGTGATCGCCGTCAGGCTTGAGCCGTGGTCGACGGCGAGCCGCACTGGCTCACCCGGTGACCACGGCCAAGCCGAGAGCCGGGCCGCGTCGGTCCATGCCCGTGCGTAGTGCTTCTTGAATGAGATGCTGAGATGGTCCGGCACTGAGTCGCTAGCGAGGACCGACCCGAGTTCCTTTACGACTGCTGCGGATTGGTGGGGATCCTCCCACAGCCGCAGACCGGCCTGCCGAAGGCGGGCCAGCGGCTGGTCCTCGGCCAGCAAGCGGCGGATCGACAGCGGCATGCCTGGAATGAACGCGGGCAGCTCGCCGTCGCCACTGAACCAGGCTTGGCTTGGCGTAACGAAGGCCGGACCACCGGACTCGCTGTCCTCCATGGGCAGCCACGGCATGTGCCGAAGGTAGGACGCGAACGGCGTCGGCCAGACATGAGGATCTTGTTGTGGAAGCGGGCGGCCTGGTCGGCGCACGGTGACCGAGAAGACGTGGTCCTTCCATGAGCGGAGGCCGTGGAGGACGAGCTCAGCGAACTGGCGTCGAGCCGACGCGCTGAGCGACTCGACGGCGGGTGCGCCGGGCAGGTGGACCAGTTGCTGGCTGAACGTGTACGTCGTCCACGGGTGGGCACCACCGCGCCAGTTCTTATCTACGTCCGCCGCCCAGCCCTGTGCGAGCCGGTCGTCGAGGTGAAACTGCAGAGCAAGGGTGCTGGGTCTGAGGTCTACGCCGTTCCGCTCGCTGGGGCGCGCGCCGAGGTTGAACAGCAGCAGTCCGTCGCGGACGCCGATGCTACGTAGGAACTCGCGATAGGCATCGGTGTTGTTTACCTCGGCGGGCCACTGGTCTGGCGAGGCGATCCATCGCTGGGACAGTGCCACAAGCTGTGGCACGGCCGACCCACCCTCGGCCAGGAACCGTTCCAGCCGCTGGGCGCCCTCAGCGCCCCATGCCGGGGACAGCAGGCATTCCGATGCTTTGGCCCAGGCACCGTCCGCCTTGGGCAGAAAGAAACCGACCCGGCCTAGACTCGCACGTTGTGTCTGATTTAGAGTCGCGAACTGGCCAAAAGCGAACGTGAGGGCGTCGCGGCGCAGCGCATCGGACTGCGTGGCCGCGAGGAGGTCCCTGATCGCGTCGAGAACGCGGTCGGTCCGGTACTCGCGGACAAGCTGGTTGTTCTCCAGGAACGAGCGCCCCGGACGATGCCATGCGATTTGCGGGTGGGTGAAGCTGATGCGTCGCTGCAATGCCCGCAGGTCAGGCGAGACGCGGGAGGCCGCCTCGCCGTCCTCGCCTGGCGAGAAGAAGACGGTCCGGTCAAGTCGCCCGCGTGGCGATGACGCGCCCAGCGCTGGTCTGAGGGCGCCGTCCTGGTCCAAAATGATGTTCCTACCGCGCAGTACGTCAGGTTCGCTGCGGAACGCCTGCTCGATGTCGTCGTAGAAATCCGCCCATGTTGGGGCGATCGCTGTCGCTCCCACTGGGCGCATGCGGGCGGCAACCTGTTCTGCCCAGGCCGCGGCGACCTCGCTGGGTGGGCGCATGGAGGTTTTGAGCAGCGCCTCGTGGAGGCTGGCGGTCCGTGCCCGCCGGCGATGGCCCACTGACGGGTCGAGCAGGTTCACGCCGACCTGCGCTAGGGTGCCAGCGGTGAGTACGCCCCATGGTCGGGCCTGGTCCGCCCAGATGTAAGAGGTTTCCAGACTGCCCCAGCGGGTCTCGCCGACGAGCGGAACGATGAGTTCTCGCCCGAGTTGGCTCCCGAAGACCTCATCGAGCCGGCCCGGCGGGTCCCAGCACACTAGGTCGAGGACGAGACCGGCAGCGACTCCATGCGGCGCTTCCACTCGAAGTCGCTGGGACAGCAGCTTCGACAAGGTGGCCAACTGCCTAAGCAGGTAGTCGTTGAGTGCGACGGTTTCACTGATGTCTAGGCGGGCGAGCTTGGTGAAGAACGGCGCGTGGGCGTGTGCGCACAGCGGCGCCTGGGCGGTGTCGGACATGGGTAGGAACGTGTACAGCCGGCCGTGCGGCATCTCCGCGTCAAGCCGCAACGCCACCGCGACCCACGCCTCACCGCTCCAATGCCGCCACCGTTCGTCGATTTCACGTGCCTCGATGCTCCGATCAACCGCGTCGTTCAACTCGTCAGCGGGCAGCTTGCGGCGGGCGAGGAGGTACCGCCCTGCGACGCCTAGGTCGATCTGACTCACCCAATCGTGCATCTGCTCGGTGACAAGGTCCGAGCGCGACTCCGAGCGGCTGAGCATGTGACGCTCCTGACGCCCCTCTACGTCGCGAACCTCTACCGTCAAGGTCGCGATTCGGTCGAGGAACAGCAGCAGCGGTGCCTCGCTGGCAACGAGAGCCTTCGCTTGGGTAACCGCGGCCGAGGCGGCTACCGAGTTGCGGAGCGGGAGCCGTATGACCGTTACGAACCCGGCGTCCGCGAACTCGGCAAGGATAGGGTCGTCAGGCTGAGCGGGGACAGGAAGTGCCAGCGGCGACACCTGGTCCGCGACACGCGTGAGAAGACCGACGTCCTCGATAAGCGCGGCGAGATCATCTGGCGTGGCGAATCGGAAGCAGTACCCGTCGAATGTTGCCGAGGACGCGTCGGCCTTCGAGTAGACTTCCGGCCAGTCCGTGAGCTGCAGTACGCTACGGAAGCCGAGTCCCTTGTTGCCAATGCCCTCACCGGGACCCTTGTCTGAGAGCGCGAACTCTGTGATCGACCTGAAATTGGCCTCGGTGAACGGCGCACCTTCGTTAGCGACGTACAGGACCGATTGCTCCGCACGGAGGTCAACCAGGACGGCGAGCATCCCCGGCTGGGCGGGGCGCAGGGCATCGTGCCCATTCTGGACAAGTTCCAGGACCGCCCGCCCCTCGTACTCTTGAGCAGTGTCCTCGCTGATCGACTTCAAGCTCTCGGCGAATCGCCAATCGTCTCCCGCATCCTTGAATAGTTCGATGCGGCGTAGCGTTCGGGCCAGAACCGTCGTCACGGTTGCATCGTCCTACCTCGACCCGGCAGACGGCGAGCCCGCCGGCTGGCTTGCGCCTTCGAAGCGGCCATCGTCCTGGGAAGCAATCTCAATGTCATCCTTGCTCGGCATCAATCCACCACGCTAGAGCCCGTCGGAGACCTGCCCCATCCACCACTGAGGTGGTGCCGTCCGGCGTAGAGCCGGGAGCGTCCACCACTAACCGGCTCGGCTACTCCGGGGGTCCGTCGCGGGGTGGCTACCCGCACCCCGCAACACGGCCGAGGAGAGCCCTTGGAGGCTGGACACAAGTCGGTCCATTCTCAAGACGATCGCGGAGAAGGGGCAACGTCGGCGCGCCACGCCGCAGGCGGGTCGTCGAGTCGGGCTGTCGGAGTGCGACTGGAGGCGCGCCGAGCTCGACGGTGCTCGCGCAGCTCCGAGAGGTCTACCTCCACTGCTTGGGCTTCCGCCTCCCGCGACCAGTGGGTGACAGGTAGGGCAACCAAGTGCAGCACCATCTGCCCCGGGTGCTTCAAGGCCGATACAAGGTTGCCCCACTCTTCTAGCGCGAGCACGTCGGAACCATCCCAGAACAGGACCACCTCACCGGCGGGCTGTCCCCTCCACATCTGCTCGATGATGGCTTGGGCCTTGCGGACCTTCTGCAGCGGGCAGCCTGCCTCGCGGAGCGCCTTCACCGCTCGCACGGCTACAACGTCAGCGATAGACCACCAACGCGTGTATCGGCGGCCCTGCGGGCCGACCAGGGATGGGCGAACGAGCCCTGTCCGCGCCCAATAGTCCAGCGTGGCAGCGGGCATGTCCGTGAGCGCGCAGACCATCGGCGTGCTGAAGCCTCGTACGACACGCGCACTCCCTCTGACCACTTTCCAAGCTTCTCACAATTCTTAAAAACAATGGTTAGGATTAGGGTGATCATCCAGGCTGAGGGGGCGAACGTGACGCGGCGCACGGCAGGAGGCGGTCGACCAGGGCCGCCGACAGTGTTGTCGCTGTTCAGCGGCGCGCTCGGGCTCGATCTTGGCTTTGAGTCCGCGGGCTTCCGGGTTGCGGCCGCAGTTGAGTCGAATCGCTGGGCTGCAGCGACGATCCGACGCAACCGGCCTGGACTTGCACTCCTTGACCGCAAAATTGAGGACGTCGCGACATCGGAACTGCTCGACGCGGCGGGTCTGCAGCCAGGCGAGCCGACTGTTGTGACCGCCGGACCGAGCTGCCAGGCGTTCTCCACGGCCGGCCATCGACGCTCCCTCGATGACCCTCGTGGAACCCTGTTCCGCCAGTTCTGCCGGGTTGTGGTCGAGGCACAGCCTCGGTTCTTCGTAATGGAGAACGTGCGCGGCGTGCTCTCCGCCGCAATCCGGCACCGGCCGCTGGCACAACGCGGACCTGGTCATCCCCAGCTCGACCCGGAGGAACTGCATGGCTCCGCCTTCCGGTTGATCCTGCGAGAGTTGTCCGAGCTCGGCTACCACGTCGTGTTCGACCTCGTCGACGCGGCCGACTATGGCGCTGGTCAACGCCGGCACCGCTTGGTGTTCGTCGGGTCTCGGGACGGTGAGCCAGTACGGGTTCCGGCCCGCACTCACGCGGAGAACGCGACGGACGGAAGGCTCCCTTGGCTGACCCTGAAGGAAGCTCTGGCGGGACTAGGCGACCCTGACCCGGTGGGCGTGCCATTGTCGGACCTCCGGCGGGGCATCCTCGCTCTCGTGCCTCCCGGTGGCAACTGGCGAGACCTCCCTGAGGATCTCCAGAAGGAAGCGCTCGGTAAGGCGTACGTCTCGTGGGGGGGGCGCACAGGCTTCTACCGCAGGCTGGATTGGGACAGGCCTGCTCCCGCCCTAACCACCAACCCGGCGTCGAAGGCGACCATGGTCGCGCACCCCGAAGAGAACCGGGTGTTGACGGTCCGGGAGTATGCGCGGTTGCAGGGTTTCCCTGACGACTGGCAGTTCGAGGGCGGTCCGGCCGAACAGTACGTGCAGATCGGCAACGCTGTGCCGATCGCGATCGGCGCTGCGGTCGGCGCTGCGCTGCGCAAGGTCATGCGGCGGAGGAGCGGCACCGATCCCGAGTTGCGGGGCGTAGTCGCGTGCCAGGATCCGGAGCTTTTGCGGCGGGTCAACGCCAGGCCTCGAACGATCTTGAATCCGCAGCGGATGCGTGAAGACGGTACGCTCTCCGCGGCCCGCCGGTGGATGTCCCAGCACGAACCCAGGGAGCAACTACACATTCCGGTCGTCGACCAGCTCAGGTAGGGGCATTGTCCCGTCACGCCGAAACCGGTTCCTCCAGTCGAGTGCCGCGGGTCGGTGTTGTCACCTTCCACTACTAGGTGAAGGCCAAGAGGCCGCACCTAAGTTCGTGGGAGGGCGACGAAGTTGGTGGAAGGCAGCGATCAGCTCGATCTGGGCGACGCCAATGCCCAGCGGGCTTGGCCGGTCATTGAGGATCTGACGCGCTCCGGCTTCGTCGAGCAACTGCCGCGAAGCCTCGCAGAGAGGTATCAGCTCCCTGAGACGGCCGCCGAAGAGTCCACCGCGCTCGCCCTCGACCAGCTCGCTCAACGTCTCTCCTCCGGATTCGAGGTCCGGAATCCGAAGGCGTGGGTCCTGGCGGCAGCGAGGCAGGAAGGCTGGCGCATCGTACGGGCCGGTGTGCGGGCCTTCGACGCCGCCGCAGACCGCTACAGCATCGACCAGGGCCTAGACCACGCAGACGGCATAGATGGCACTGGCCTCGCCCGTGCCCTTGATCTCGTCGCACGCTACGTCCCCCGGATCAGCCAGGAGAAGCCGCGACTTGCGATGGAGCTGGTCTTCGACGCACTTCGGGCAGGCAACACGTCCGTCGTGACGGCGCACGAGGTTGGTGACGCGTTGGGTATCACCCGCCGGTACGCCGACGAGGTCTTGAGGCGCGGCTACCGGCAGCTGCGGCGACTGGCCAAGGAGGACGGAGTCTTCCTGAACGACTTGATCGAAGACGCAAAACGGGCTGACGACGATCTATTTTCCACATACGACGGACTTCACGAAGAAGACGAAACCGACCAGGAGCGCCGATGACCGAGATCGTAGCCGCCGACGACGACCAGGTCGCGCGCGAGTTCGAGCGCCTCATGACCATGGCCGAACGGCTCAACCTGGATCCCGAGGACGAGATCCTGGCCATCCTCCGCAGTGCCGCCGAGGACCCTCTGACGCCTGAGGCTGCGCGCCAGGTGCTCGCACGCGTCCTGGCGCGCCTCGCTGAACTGAGCGAGCAGCGGGGCGACAGCAGGACCACGGCGGCCGTCACGAGCGGAGCCGAGCGCCTGATCACCGAGGTTGTCGCCGCTCGTTCCCGGCTCTCGCCCTCGCTCCGCGCGCACAGGCACCACGACGCGACGCAGACGCACACGACGGGGTCACAGCGCGTTGAGCTGCAGGTGCACCGGGGGATCGAGCCGGGGCAGGTTCTTCCGCGGCCGACCTATGCGGGCCGGCAGATCCCCATGAACGCAGGCTTCGTGCCCGTGCGGGGACTGCCGCTGCGCAAGTCCAACGAGCGGATCGAGATCCACGTAGCGCAGTTGGAGCACGACCGCGGTCGGGGTCCTAGCCCCGACGAGCTGGTGGACATCATGCTGGGCCGCCTGCCCTTGCCGGGCGTGCGGGCGAACGGTGACGAGTTCGGCATCGTGGAGCTTGCACGCAGCATCGCGAACAGCGGGGTGCGGGTGCCGCCCATCATCGACCTCGACGGCACCGTCCTCGACGGCAACCGACGGCTGGCCGCATGCCGATACATCTTGGAGAGCAACGAGTTCGACCACGACCAGCGGGCACGTGCCGAGTGGGTGTGGGTATGGCAACTCACCGAGCACGCAGACGACGAGGATCGGCGTCTGGTCGTCACCGGACTGAACTTCGAGCCGGGCCTGAAGAAGGAGTGGCCGTCCTACATCAAGGCACGGAAGGTCCACGAGCACTGGCAGTACATGCTCCAATTGGAACCCCGGCCCAGCCCCGCACGGCTACGCGAGATGAAGCGCCAGCTCAGCGAACACTTCGCGCTCGGCCCCGACACCAGCACCGTCAGCCGCTACCTGAAGATGGTCGAGGTCGCGGAGGAGTTCGAGTCCCACCACGTGGAGACCCGCAGGCACGATCCACACGAGGTCAAGCATGCGTCGAGCCGCCACTTCGAGTACTTCGACGAGCTCTCCAAAGGAACACGACCGGGTGGAGTCGCCTACGCCCTGGAGCAGGACGAGTCGTTTAAGCGCCTGGTTTACGACCTGCTCTATGACGGGAAGTTCCTACGGTTCTCCCAGATCCGTGAACTCAAGCATGCCGCCCAGAACAAGGAGATCATCGAAAAGCTGCACGAGGCCGCCCGCGAGCCCGACGTCGACGACGCCCAGGACATCGTGGAGGACGCGCTTGCGGTCAGCCGCGCCCAGGCTAAGGAGAGCCGCACGCTCGGGGCCAACACTCGAATCAAGGCCTTCGCTGACTGGCTCATGGCACTGCCCCTGAGCGCCTTTACCGACAACATCGATCACGACAACCTGCGTCTACTCCAGCAAGCCCTCACACACGTGAACGCCCAAGCGGAACTCGTTCTTGATTCCCCGGCCGAATGAGCGCCATGAATCACCGCCAGATCCTAGGGGAGGTCCGCGTTGCGGGCTCGTGGGACCGGCTCGTCGTCATGCCTGACAACCAGCAGCGCCATGACGAACTGGTGCGGACACTCCGGTCGGGGCCTACTGCTGGCCTGCTGAAGTACGCCGCAGGCCACCTAACCGCGAGCCCACCGCAGGCGCGTGTGCTCAGGCTGCTCGCCGACGACCTACCACTTCGGTGGACGGACGTTGCGGTCCGCTGGACGGAGAACAGAACCCGGGCGACATCCCTCCGCCCAACCTTTGAGGCAGCCTTGGCGCGGCTAAAGGCCGGTGGGCGGGCGGAAGCAGAAGCCGAACTGGACAGCGTGCTCGACCTGGACGTACTCGACGACCACCAGGTTCTGAACGTCGCTGCGATGACCCACCCTGCCTGCGTTGGACTTGCTGTGTTCGATGAGCAGGGTGCCGGCAAGACGGTGACGGGCATCTACGCCGTCGACGTCCTCGCCGCACGTGACGAGGTCGACATGGCGCTCGTGGTCGCTCCAAAATCGATGGTCGGCGAGTGGCCGAACGACGTCGCCCGCTTCCGCGGCGAGTTGTACGGGGCGCAAGCACTAGTAGGCAGCCGGGCGCAACGCTGGCGGATCTTGACGAGGCCACCGGAGTTCGTCGTCGCGAACTTCGAGACGGTCGTCACGATGGAAGCTGAGTTGACGGCCCTTGCGCGGCGGCTTGAGGGACGGTGCGTACTCATCGTTGACGAGTCCTTCTATGTCAAGAACCCTGACGCTGAGCGAACGCGAGCACTGCGACGGCTCCGTGAGTGGTTCGGCCGGGCCTACGTCCTGTGCGGCACGCCGGCGCCCAACAGCGCAGCCGACCTGGTAGGGCAGTTCGACCTCGCGGACTTCGGCACGACCTTCCATGGGCTCCAGCTCCCGTCCGAGAGGGAAGCGGCTCACGACAGCGTCAAGCAGCTGCTGGACGAGCGTGGGCTGTACCTCAGGTCACTCAAACGCGACGTGCTACCCGATCTCCCAAAACGAACCTTCCACATCGTGCACGTTGAGCTCGCCCCGCAACAGCGACACGGCTACGAGATCGCACGAGAAAACCTGCGGGCCGACCTCAGCACGGTCGACGACGCGGCCTTCCGTCGTCAGATAACGTCCTTCGCGGCTCGACGAGCGTCGCTCCTGCAGTTGTGCTCGAACCCGGCCGGGGTTCTGACCGGCTACAACGAGACACCAGCCAAGATCGTCGCGCTCGACCAACTTCTCGCCGACCTCATCGGCCGCCAAGGCGAGAAAATCGCTCTCTGGTCGTTCTTCACGGCCTCCCTGGAGGCGATCAGCAACAGGTACGCGCACTACGGCGTCGTCAGGTACGACGGAACCGTCCCTGACGTCGCGGTCAGGCGGGAGGCGGTGCGGGCCTTCCAGGAGGACGCGGGCACCCGACTGTTCGTGGGCAACCCCGCCGCCGCAGGCGCCGGTCTCACACTCCACGCCGCGCGGTATGCCATATACGAGTCAATGTCCAACCAGGCCGCCCATTACCTACAGAGCCTCGACCGGATACACCGAAGGGGACAGACCCGAGAGGTTCACTACATCATCCTTCTCGCCACCGACACCTTGGAGGAACAGGCGTACGCAAAGCTCCGCGACAAGGAGGCCGCCGCACAGGAACTCCTAGGCGACATAGTGGACCCGCCGCTCACACGCGAACGGATGCTAGCTGAACTGCTACCGACCCACGGAAGTGGAGCCGAGAATGGGCGTACCCGGACCTGACCTGGACGTCTCGTCTACATCCTCGAGGTGCTCGCCGACCTAAACGGGGAAGGCCATGTCGTCACCACACGCCTACAGGGAGCGAACGACCAGACGTCCTCCGCATCAACCGCATTCGCCATAGCCTCTTCGTAGGAGAGCCAAAGCCACTGAAGGCCCAGGCGACACGGAAGCAGTTGCCCGTCTCAGGCGTTACCTCGCCTGGGCGAGTCGGCACCAGCGAGGGCCGGTGATCTTTGCTGTTGCGTGCAGCCGACGAAGCCGCGCCGCTGCCTGGCTGGACTCATTGATGCAGGCTCGCCCGTTCACGGAAGGACGTTTCGAGCGTGGCGCGCGCAATCGACCCATCCACGGCGGTCGCCTGGCTTCGACTCGCTCCCGGGTGCCTCATCCTCGCCCAGCGGCGAGGACACGAAGCGCAGCCGCATACGGGTCGGACCTGATCTCGCATTCCCACAGCCGCACCACCACCCAGCCCATCCCATGAGCCGTTTGGGTGGCGCGCACGTCACGAGCCTGGTTACGGGCGATCTTGGCTTCCCACAGCAAGGCGTTCGGGCCATTGAAGCGTCCGCTCCGGCCGTGTTTCGGGCAACCATGCCAAAAGTCGCCATCCACGAATACCGCAAGGCTCCGCCGCGGCAAGACCAAGTCTGGATTACAGCCTGGCCCGAGACGGCGGTGCAGCCGGAACCGCGCCCCCTTCCTGTGCAGGGCGCGTCGCAGCAACATCTCAGGCTCTGTGTCCCGGCCTCGCCGCCCTCTGAGGTGACTACTGTGCACGGTCGGCACCCACGAGTCGGCCATAGGACGCTCCCCACCGGTTTCACCAACCTAGAGGGTCGCCGGAACGTCCGACGCTGGCGACCACCGTCCGCTCATGCTGACATCCCTTTCGTTTGTGGCCAAGGCCCAACCCGGACTCCGACCGGGCGCCGCCACGGATCATGTTCCTGCACAGTGCCGCCGCAACGAGGTGGAGGACTGGCGGACCTCGGACCGTGAAGGGACTCGGCCCGGTCGGTCGTATCACGCGTCCGACTATTGGGCCGCTTCGGGGGAGCGGCGTGGGATCAGGTCGGCGGCGGCGTCGGCGTAGGTGCGTTGGAATTCGAGGAGGACGGAGGTGTAGGTGTCGGAGGTGATGGCGAGGTTGGAGTGGCCGAGGGTTTCTTGGACTTCCTTCATGTCGGCGCCGCCGTGTCGTAGGTAGGTTGCGGCGCAGTGTCGTAGGTCGTGGAGCCGTACCGGTGGCAGCCCACTCTTGGCGATGAGGTAATCGAACCGGTCGCTGACGGTCTGTGGGTGCCATGCCTTGCCGTCGGGCCGGACGAAGAACAGCCCAGTGTCGGGCCATTGGTCGCCGCTGGCCTGCCGCCAGCCCTCGCGGCGGACCTGGTAGTCCCGAAGGGCGGCGACTGTCTTGGGGCCGAGCGGGATGACCCGATCGCCGGCGTCGCTCTTGACGTTCTTGGTGATGGGTCGGTATGCAACGGTGGTGATCTGCTGGACGACGGTGAGGTGCCCACCGTCGAGGTCGACGTCCTCGTCGCGTAGGCCGCAGGCTTCGCCGCGACGCAGCCCGCGGTGCAGGATGAGCAGGAACATGGCATACAGGACGATGTCGCGACGTTCGGCGTGGTCCAGGAAAGCTCCCGCCAGCGCGGGTGTCCAGACCATGACAGCGCTGGGCCGGTCGCCGGTGACCCGCCAACGTTCCACCGCTTTGGGGGTCCAGATACGGGCCTTGGGTGGTCTGCCGGATTTCAGCTCGATACCGACGGCCGGGTTGGTGTCGCGGATCTTCGCCTTGTGGATGGCGTCGTTGAGGGCCTTGCGCAGGGTGGCGCGGAGCCGGTGCAGGCTCGCCGGGGACATCGGACGGACGCCCTTGACCGTGGCGCGTACGTCGGGGTCGGGGCTGGCGAGCGCGGCGCGGATGTCGGCATTTCGGTTTTCCAGGGCGGTGAACATGGCCTCGACGTGCCGGGCGTTCAAATCCTGGATCGGGATGTGCCCGAGGTGGGGTACCAGGTAGAGACGGACGTGGTCCTTGTACGCGCGGACTGTCGCCTCGGCCAGCCCTCGGCGGCCGGCGTGCCATGACCACAGGTATTCCGCGGTGGTCATGCGGGTGTTGACGTGCACACCGGCGCGGATCCGGGAAGCCACCGTGTCGCGGTTGGGCAGCGGGCTGCCGCGCCGGCGCTCATGGAGCAGGGTTCCGATCTCGATCCGGAGGTGTTCGTCGCGGCCGGCGAGGTCGAGCAGGGCGCGGGCGTGGTCGAGTTCCCGGACGGCGTCGTCGCGGGCGGCGAAGCCACCGGCGCGCAGTTGACGGCGCCCGCGGCCGGGTACGGGTGGGAGTTCGAGCTGGTAACCCCAGGTGCCATGGGTGGGTTGCCAGCCGCCGCCGGCCCGGCGCAGTTTCGGGCACTGGGCGCCGAGCCGGCGGCCGTCGGGGTCTTTGCAGGTGCAGCGTTTGTAGACGGATCCTTCCGTCGGCATGGTCTCCTCTTCGGGGTGGTCGGGCGTGGATGCTGCTGATTTCGCTGTGGTGATCCACGCTCGAAACGGGCAGGGGATCAAGTCGGCGGCTCGCCCGGTAGGTGCAAGGCAGCCAGGATCGCCGCGACCGGTACCCGGTAGCGGGTACCGGCGCGGATGACCGGCACCGGGAACTGGCCGCGTTTGGCGAGGTCGTAGGCGAGGGCCCGGCCGAGGTCGAAGATCGACGCGGCGGTGGGCAGGTCGGTCACCGCACCGAGTCGGCGGATCCGGTCCTCCGTCCACACAGCGCGGTCGCGTTCGCGGCCTTCCATAGAGTCGCCCATGGAGGACGCGGCGGGGTTGGCGTTGGTGGTCACGTGCTGTTTCTCCGATCTGGAACGAAGGTGCCGGCCGGCTGGATGGCCAGCCGGCACGCGAGAATCGATGGATGAGCAAGGGGGCAGAGGAACGACGGCCGATGGGCCGCAGCGCCCATGTGCCCTTGTCCGAGCACGACGTGCTCGCTGCCGCGTCGGGAGATCGCGGAGCTATCAAGCGCGCATCGCAGTTGGTCAGCCGGCCACTGCGCTTGGGGATGCCGGTTCGTTAGCCGCCGGACGATGCGACGCTCAGCGCCGTGGGCCTGTCCTCCGTGGAAGACAGGCCACGGCAGAAGATGGTGCCGGCAGCCGCTACCGGGTGTAGCTGTAGTCGCCGTTGACGATGGCTTCGTCAGTGGGACGTTCGGGGTCGTGGATGGGGTGTGGGGCCAGGTTCTGGGCGTCGAGGATGAACGCGTCGTCGTTGGGGTGCACGACCTGCTCGGTGGTCGGGAGTTGGTGCAGGGCGATCCGTTCGCTCCCGCCGGCGGGCAACCACACGGTGTCGGCGGGGTGGCCGGCGTCAGGGTGGGTGGTGGCGACGGTCAGCTGGCGCAGATTGAGCCGGGCCAACTGGCGGTGCAGGTCCTGCTCCCGCTGTGGGTCGGTGGTGCGGAACAGCAGCGTTGCCAGCCCGGTCCGCTCGGCGATGGCCGGGTAGTGATGGACCCGGCCAGCTAGCGCGGCGACAGAGGTGTCGCCGGGGTCGGGTTCGAGCCAGAAACCGTGCCGCTCGCCCCGGTGGACGTACGCGCCGTGCCACGCCCGCTGCCGGTCCGGGGCGGTTACGGCCAGGCAGGTGCGCGGTGACCACCACTCCCGCAGATCCGTGTGCGCGGTGGTGCGGGCATGGGCGGCGAGGTCGACGAAGAACTGGTTGGTCTCCATCAGCAGATCCAGGTCGGGGCTCGTACGCAGCCGCTCCCGGCGGCGGTAGGTGCGGGCCGGGCTGGGCGGCCGGTCGGTAAAGCCGGCATCGATGTCTGCGCCGAGCGGTCCCAGGCACCACACGATCTCGACATCGCCGGTACGGGTGAAGGTGCCGAAGCGGTCGAGCCAGCCGCGGCGGGCCAGGATCCGCAGCCGCCGCTCCGCCACCTGCTGGTCAGGCCGGAAGCCGAGGGTGGTCAGCTGGGCGGTGGTGAGGACCTGGTGTTCGGCGATCATCGAGACCGCCCACGTGTCCCTGTCGTTGAACCGGCGCAGCTCGTCGAGGAACACCTGCGGTGGGATGGGTTTGGGTGAGGGGACGGTGAACGGGTACGGGTAGATGGTCGTCACGACCAATACCTCCAGAAAGGTTGCCGCAGATCGCGGCAAGGGACAAAGACAGGCCCGCCCAGCGCGGCGTCGACGGCCGTGGGGCGGGGCGGTGGTGCCGGAACAGACATCTGCCGCCAGCCCCTCGGGCGGGGTGGCGGCAGGCGTACACGCCGGGGTTCGGCGTGGGCTAGAGGGTCGCGGTGGCTTGGCTCGTGAGGCGGGGGATGACGGTGGCGAGGTCGGCCAGGGTGAGCAGCCCGGGATGCCGGTGCAGCCACCACACCCGCCCGGCCGGGCCCGCCTCGCCGGTGGTGTCGTCGCGGACGCCGGTGGCCACCGGCACCCGCACATCGTCGATCTCGGTCAGGAACTCGTGCAGGTGCACCGCCCGCTCGGCCTTGGTGAGCCAGAACAGCACCGGCCAGGACGGACCACGCCGGACTGCGAGGGAGGTGTAGCCGATCATCTTGTGGCCCAGTTCGGTGATCGGCTCGAGGCCGGTGTCGTACTCCAGGAAGAACGGCACCAGCGCGTCGCCGGCCTGCCAGATGCCGTGTCCGTCCGGGTGGATCGGCATCGCATACGCGCGCAGATCGATCGCATCCTCCTCGATCGCGAACGCGGACGGCTCGCGGCAGCGGGACTCCGGCCACCACCGCAGCAACGCGTGGTCGGGGTGGGTGCGGGCGTGGCCGGCCAGGTCGGTGAAGAACCCGTTTATGCCGAGCCGGTGCCCGATCGTCCGGGTCGAGGTCCACCGTCGGCGGCGGTCCCGGCCGTAACCGGGCCGCGGTGGAGGTTCGTCGCGTTGGGCAGCGATGACCTCAGCGCCGAGTTGGTCGATGACGTAGTGGTACGGGAACGAGCCACCGTCCAGCTTGAACGGACGGAAGCGGTCCACGACTCCAATCGCGACAAGGCGGGTCAGGCGCCGCTGCGCGAAATCCAGCGACGGGAACAGGGCATGAGCGATCTGGAAGCTGGTCAACACACCGTGGTCGACTAGCCATTCCAACAGGGTCAGGTCGCGGGCGGTCAGGACCGACTGCACGCGCAGGACACGATCAGACATCAGCGAATTCCATTTCTTGGTTAGCTGCGCGGGGGATGTTTTTAAGCCGCCTTGGGGAGACCCTGACAAGGGTCTTTATGAGCAGCGCCGGAATCTGTCACAGCCCCGTGTGCTGCACAGACAGAAAAGAACGGGTCCGGCTCGGGGTCAGTCTCAAGACCGACCCGGAAAGCGACCACAGCACTGACAGCCGCACCGACCCCAACCCGACCGCCACCACCGAACCCGCGGCTCAGCACGGCGCCGACCGGCGTACCGGCGGCCGCAAGCCAAAGCGCCGACCGACGCCGGCGACAGGCTGTCGGGGCGCCGCAGTGTTTCCCATGGCCAGCACCGCCACCCGAAGTGCCGCCCACCGCCGGCACGGCAGCCCGCCGTTAGCCACTCACGTCCAGGGTCGGCGTGCCGGCCTCCACGTCGTTGAAGCCGGCGACGTCGTTGAAGCCGGCGACGATCGCGCCCCGGCGCCACGCCACCGCCGGGGATCAGTGAGCCGTCAGCGACGGACGCCGCCGCCTGCCCGTGGCGTCATCGGATGCCCCACCCCCCGTTGCCGGCGAGCCTCACGCCGGTCGGAAAGCGCCGACGGCCCGGCCCGAAATGCCGCCGTGCCAGCATCTGCCGGCGCTGCCGCGGCCAACACGGGTCCGGTTGGACGCTGCGTTCCGTTGTCCTCGCGCCAACGGTACCGGGAAACCGGCCGCGGGTGGCGGGGGCAGTGCTCGCTCATCTGGTGCGGGCGCTGCGCCGTGCTCGCTACATCTACCAATCGCGGTTTGGCAGAGCTGACGAACACTCCCCGCTCTGCCAACCCTCTGCCAGCGTCGATTTATTCATATATGTGCCGGTCTTGCGGAGGTCATTGTCGCGGTGGTAGCCGCGGGACGTCTGTCAGAGGCGCGGCCGTTCTGGCAGAGGCGGACGGGAGTTCTGTCAGAGGCCCGGAGTTCTGGCAGATCGCCACCCTGTCCGTCCCACCTCTAGCAAACCGGCCCTGGCCTGCACTGTGATAGCCCGGCTCACCCCCGAGGCCAGCACCACGGGCGCCCCCGCCGTGCCGCAGCGACAACATCGCACCCGGCGTCGGCGTGACACGGCCGTCCCGGCTGCCGTCAACCGCGGCGAGCGTGACGCAGCGTATCTGCCACCGAGGGCGTCCGGCGCGCGCCGGCACCGTGGACACGGGTCTGTGCCGGCAGGTCAACGGCGTGTCATGTCATGGGGCGGGCGTGACATGACGTCGGCGCCGGACATGTCATCACCGGGCGCCGTGTCCGGCAGCTGTCATGCCATGTCAATGACATCGCGATGTCCGCTGTCCTCGCCGGCGCCGGCGAGGGTTGTCATTGCCGGGGTGCCGGCGCCGCCGGCACGCCGTCGGCGCAGACAGGCGTGGCCTTGGCAGAGGTCCCGGCAGAGTCGCCGACCGCGCTGTGACAACGGCGCGACGGCAGGGCCGACGCCGTGACAGAGGGCCGCCGGCGGGCCTCTGTCACGGCTATCACAGCGCAGGTCAGGGCCGGTTTGACAGAGCCGGACACAGCTATGACAGTCGATGTCATACGGCGGTGGTGGTCGTCCCGTGACACAGCCGGCATGGCGCGGACACCGGCTCTGACCTGCGTTGTCATAGCTGGCAGAGGCGTGTGGCGCAGTGGCTGACAAACGCCGCCGCGCCCGTGGCGGCGTGTCATCCGCCCCCTTGTTGTCATTGGAGCTTTGACATGACCGTGTCCGACGCCCCGCACTGGCCAACCTCGGCGCTGCACGCCGCCGACACCGCGTTCGCCGCCCTGACATGCGAACCCGACCCGCTGACCCTCGACTGCGACAGCCTCGGCGCCGGCCTCCCCCTACCGCCCGGACAGCTGCCATTGCCCACCCTGCGTGACTGGCTGGCCGAACATCCCCACGACCACGACACCCGCCACGCGGTATGGCAGGAACTGATCCTCCGCGCCCGACGGGATGGTCCGCAATGGGTCGTCGCCGCGGTCGGCATGGCCATGCCGCTGCTGGTGCGGGTAGTCCGCGAGATGTGCCAGGACTTCGGCGGCGACCCCGCGGACGTCGACGCGCAGATCCTCACCGACTTCCTCGACGCGCTCCGCCATCGGATCGACCTGGACCGCGACGACCCATACAGCAAGCTGCACGAGGCCACGCAGCGGGCCAGCCGACGCCGCGCACGCCTCCGCCAGCACCCAGGTCATCCCACCCACTGACCGGCTCTCCCACCACGCCCACCGAACAGTCACATCGACCCGGCCACCACACTCCCGCCGCCACGGCCCACGTCCACGACGAGTGACATGTTCGCCGTCGACCTGGGCGGCAGTTGTCCCGTCCCATAGGATCTGATCCGAGGGCATGGGGACTGAGCAGCAGCCTGGATCAGATGCGATGGAACAACGGTGACCGCCGTTCCACTGCATCTGATCTGCGAAGAGCCTTGCGCCAGGATGTTCCCGCGCGATCTGGCTGCCGAGTACTCAATACCCGGGTAGCGCCCACCTGCGCGCATGCAAGATCAGCATGCGTGGGCACGCGCAGACGCGGTGGAATGCGAAGGCCTCGCTTATCAGATCCGGTGGGACCGGATCAGATACGGCGGAACGGGACAGCAGTGTCAGAGCCGGCAGGCGGGCTGTCAGAGCGCTGGCAGATCGGGGAGTGTTCGCCAGCTCTGCCAAACCGCGATTGGAATACGAGGGACTCGACAATGGCCGCCACACCTCCCGGTCCCACCCGCCGCGGACCATGACGCACACGACGACGGAGTCGGAGAGGAGGAACATGCTGCGATCCACGGGCCCCTTTCTTTCAGCAGCCGATTCCGCGACGATCTGCCGAAACCATCGGGTTCAGGGGACATGCGGGCGTCAGTCGAAGAGGCTGGGTTGTGATTGGGGCGCGCTACGAAGATCCATCCTCGGAGCGCCGGCCGCTTTGACCAGGTGACCGACGTGCACGTCTGCGCCATAAATGGCTCGTGACAGGACGGGCAGAAGCAGCGCGACGGCCACGGTGTCCCAAAACGCACGGTGAGGGGCACTGCCAGAGGCGAGTTGGTCAACGTCCTTCCCGAGGCCAAAGTGGTCGACCACGGAGGTGAGGCCGCGCTTTGCTCCGTGGTTGAGATGCCGGGCAAGGCGCAGCGTGTCGATCAGACCGGCTGGTGTGATGTGTGGGCATCGGCGGTGGAGCAGGCGCCAGTCGACGCCGACGTTGTGTCCGACGAGGTGTTTGCCGTTGATCCGCCGTGCTAGCTCTGGCTCGACCTCGGCGAGCGTCGGTGCGTCGCGCAGGATCGCGTCGGTGAGGCCTGGCGAGATCCATGGCCGTTGTGGGATCGATCGTCCGGGGTTGATGAGCGTGCAATAGGCGTCGGCGATGTCGGGCTGCCAGTCGACGATGGGTACCAGGGCGATCTCGAGAATTGCTTCATGCTCGCGGTCTTGGGCGCCGCTGCCTTCGAGGTCGATCGCGACCAGCTCCATCCTGTTCACCTCCGGCCTGAGTTTGCCACCTGCCGCGTCTGTACTCAGTCGTCCTCGTACCGTGCCGCGTTCTCGAACTTGGCGCGGACGTCGGCGAGAGCAGCGGCCTGGCCGGCGTCGCGGGTGTGGCCGAGCAGGGAGCGGCCGTGAGCGTGGAGGTAGTGCGGCTGGTCGAGTTCCCAGATCTGGTGACGCAGGGTGTGCTGGATCGCGTACCGGCGTTGCTCCCCGAGGCCATGGGTCCAGACGTGCCCGTCCTCGATGACGTAGTCGGTGGCGTAGCCGAGCTGGGTGAGGACGGCGTCCATATCGGCCGGCGCCGGCTCACGGTAGTCGTCCGCGCAGCGCTGCCGCTGGGCCGCTGGGCAGATGTCGCAGAGCTCGCGGACGCCCCAGTGCCCGTTGTAGTCAGGCACGCTGTGGGCGAAGGCGACCCCGCAGGAGGTCTTGCGGAAGAGTGGCGTTGCGATGCCCGACGCGCGCCACGCCGCGACCACACGGGCGTCCAGCTCGCCCGGCATCACCTTCCGCCGCGCGTAGTCATCCGCGTAGGGCACGTCAACGCCGAGCTCACGCAGGTAACCGGCGTTCTCTGGCTTGTGGTAGTAGCCCGTGAACACGATCGCGTCGACGTCCCGGCCGACATCGAGCACGGCGGCCGTGGTCTCCGGTGCGTCGTTCCATCCGGGCACGATAGGTCGCCAGTAGAGCACCACGCCGGTCCGCTTCTTGAGCCTCGCCGCGGTGCGGATCGAGGCAACCGTGATCTCGCTCTTGGCGATCGGTTCGACGCGCGGGTCGGTGATGCCGGAGTAGGTGAACAGCAGCGTCACCCGCAGGTGCCGCAGCGTCTCCAGCTCGGCCATGTCCGCAGCGCTGACCTTGAACCTACTGATCACCAGGACGTGATTGGTGTATCCGCGTCGGTCGAGGGAGTGCAGGACCTGGAACAGGTGTGGCTTGACGCCGGGCAGGAACGGGTCGGTGGCCTTGTTGAACAGCTGGATCGGCGTCACGTGCGGCTGGAAGGCGTGGTGGTTGACCAGCTGCTCGATCGCTTCTTCGGTCGTGCAGAGCAGGTGGGGGATCTTGACATCGAAGTTGCCCCAGAAGTGGCGGACGCAGTAGCCGCAGTCGAGAGGGCAGCCGATGATGTGGTTCAGGCTAAGGCCGGACTTTCTGTAGCCGACGATCAAAGCCATGTACGGGTCGAGCTGGGCCTTGGCCTGGTCAGGCAGCAGCGGCAGATTTCGGGGTCCGGTGTGGATGCCGAGCGCTTCGGCGGTCATCGGGGGTCTCCTTCGGGGGTGAGCAGGTGCCGGAGGGTGGGGCCGTACCAGATGGCGAACTCGCGTTCGGCGCCGGCGGGGTTGTCGGAGGAGTGGATGACGTTGGCGATAAGCCGTCCCTCAACCTGGGCTTGACGCAGGGAGTCCTGGCCGAACCTGCCGCGGATGGTCAGCAGACCGGCGTGGCTGGGGTCGAAGTGGCCGAGCAGGTCGCGCAGCCGGGGTGCGGCGTTTGGGCCGTGCCCAAGTGCGATGCCGACCGGCTGGCCAACGTAGGTGCGACGGAGGTCGTCGGCGACGTCTACCCAGGTGAAGTGGTGGCGGCGTGTGGTGAGCAGGTCGGCGTAGTGGGTGAAGATCTGTTCCTCGGTGGGCGTGACCAGGCGTTGGTCGACGAGGCTGACTTCGGTGCTGACCCAGGTGAGCACCGGCTCGACGAGGCCGCGGGCGACGCAGTCGGGTTTGAGGAGCACGACGGTCCAGCGGGTCCAATCCACTTCGACTGCGGTGGTCATGGCGACGCCACTGCGGGCATGCGGTTGGGCCAGCGCTGCTTGACCAGCCAGCGGTGACCGGTGCGGAGCATGGCGAGCGCATCGGCGGTGACCGGCAGGTCGGGATAGTGGGTGATCTGCCGGTGCACCTCGAATAGGGCGATGACCTCGCGCCAGTACGGGTCGAGGTCGACCCGGTCGGGCGTGAAGGTGTCCTGGTTGGAACGCAGCCGCTGCTCCCAGTCAAGGACGGTGTCCAGGTCCGACCATGTGGTGGCGGACGGCATCGCGGCGTGCGGGAAGACGTGCACGGTTTGCTCGGCCAGGATGCCTTCGACCGCGGGGATGTCGAGGGCGTTGATGTGCATCGAGCCGACGTGGTGGCCGTAGGTGCCGACGTCAACGCCGAGGAGGCGGGCCGCGAACTCCTGGATGAAGGTGAACGCGAACGTGTCGCCGAGCAGGCCGATCACGGCGTCGTTGCCGCGCATGTAGGCCGTCATGTGCAGCCGGCCGGCCCGTAGCATGAACTGCAGCGCGAGCGTGCAGGCCACGTCAGGGTTGCCGGGGTCGGCCAGCTCGTCCGGACGCATGACGAGCATCGCGGCGCGTTTGGTGTCCGGTTCGGTGCGCAGCAGGTTGAGCACCCGGTCGAACTGGCTGAGCCCGTCCGGGCCGCATGGCCCGAACAGTCGTGGCCCGTACGCCGTGCCGGTCAGCGCTTTGCCGTCCGTGGAGAGGCCGCGTAGCCGGCGGGCGTAGTGGGCGATCATGTCGAGGTCGTCGCGGCCGGCCAGGTACCACAGCGCTTCGGCGTGGTTGAACACGACGTTCGCCCGGCGGGCGGCCAGGTGCGGCGTCCGGGCGATCGGGTTGGCGATGGTGAAGCTGACGTTGATCGCCTCGGTCGCGGTCTTGCCGCGCGTGGACGTGGAGTAGCTGGGCCGCTGGTAGATGTTGCCGAGCACGGCCAGGTAGGCGTCGGTGAAGGTGGCGAAGACCGGTCCGGTGATCACGACAGCCCCTCCAGGAGCTTGATCGCGATCGCGACCTGCGCCGAGCAGCGGAACGGCTCCAGATGGCCGAGGCAGGCGGCGATCAGGTCAGCGTGTTCGCCGCTGCCGGCGATGGACCGTAGCCAGGCCAGCTTCTCGATGACGTCGTGCCCGTCTCTGACCCGAAGCTGCGGCGGTCCGTAGGTCTCCACGCCATGGATCTCGGTTGGCGCGAGTGGAAGGCAGCCGGCCAGGAGGGCTTCGAACCAGCGGGAGGTCATGTGCCCGACCGTCGCGTAGCGCTCGGGCAACAGCAGCACGGTCGCCAGGGCCACGCGGTGGATCTGCCGTACCTCGGCGAACCCGCACCGACCAGTGAACGACACCTGCGGCCACGCCTCGGCCTGCGGCCATTTCCCGGCCACGCGATGCGGGAGGGTCGCGGCGGCCGGGGCGAAGTAGCGGTCGAATGCCTCATCCCGGTCGTACCGGTTCCCGACATAGACAAGCGATGTCGGCCGGTCGGCCGCCGCGAGCCGCTGCGGGTCCGCGACATTCAACAGATCATCGGGTACCGGGCAGAACAGGTTCACGGCGCCGGGTGTCGGCTGGAGCGCGAACTCGCCCACCACCACATTCGGCAGCTGCCGGCACCGATCCTCGGCCGGCAGCCGCCGGTCAAGGTCCCACACAAGCGTCGGCGTGCCGGCTGACGTGTAGCGGCTGAACAGCTCGGTCTGCCGGTGCAGGTCGCAGGTGTGCCCGACGGTGCCGCAGCGGGTGGTGTTGCGGCCGAGCAGCGGCCACCGCCATTCGAAGATCAGCGCATCGAGGTCCGGGAAGCCCATGTGCCAGCGGTACCGGTCGCGCAGGTCTTCGCCCGCCTCGTACAGGTCGCGGTTGATCTGGAGGAGCACGATCTCGTGCCCGGCCGCGATCACCCCGTCGATGAACGGGCGCCGGTAGGCTCGCGCTCCGTCCGGGGTGTCCACGATCCCGTCGCCGAGGAAGCCCCACATGCTGTAGCCGATTCGCATACATCGAGGACACCCAACAGACCCTGTTCGCGGGCAGGGGGCGCATGCGGACATTCGCCCTGTCCGCATTGCGGTCTGCGGCATTGCCGGACGTCCGGGATTTGATTGACAATCAACATTCACAGGCCGCAATGCGGCTACCTTGGACAGCGGTGACGATGGGGCAGATTCCGAAGGAACTGGAGCCGACGCGTTCGGCGCTGCACTTCTTCGGCGCGGAGGTTCGGCGGCTGCGCCAGGCCCTCAGCATGTCCCAGGCCGATCTCGGGAAGTTGGTCTTCGTTCACAAAGATCTGATTCGCAAGATTGAAGCCGCCGAGCGTATGCCCACCGAGGAGCTGGTCAACCGCTGCGACGACGAACTCGCAGCTGGCGGGGCGCTGCGGCGGTTGTGGCCGATGCTCGAACGCGAACGCCGTCTTCGCCTGTCCCGAGACACGTCCGGCCCGGCGCTGGTGTTCCGGTCCGAGGCGACCGATCGACCGGTGTTGGACTGGCTGCTCGCTTCCACGCATGACGCTCGCCACCAGCGTGGCGATGATGAGGTTGCGACTGCGGCCGCCGAGAAGCTCGGCCAGCTTCGCGGCGTCGACCACGTCCACGGCGCCGGTCATACCTACCCGGCCGTTGCCGCGGTCCTCGGCAGCGACCTCGACGTCTTGGTCGCGAGGGCGCCCGCGGTCGCGGCTGGATTCCTGGAGCTTGCCGGTTACGAAGCCGTCGACCTCGGCGCTGACGGTCGCGCTCAGCGCCACTACTTGCGCGCCTTGGAGGTCGTGACCGCGGCAGGGGACCGCCTCTATGGTGGCTACCTCATCGCGGTCAGCCTCGCCCACCTCGCTCTGCACTGCGGCGACCCTCAGCAGGCCGCGAGGTTGGCCGCCGCCGCACTACGCGGCACCGAGCACCAGACCACGCCGGCCGTACGGGCAGCCTTCCGCGCAGTCCTCGCCCGCGCGCACGCTCGGCGTGGCGACGAAGCCGCCTGCGCCGCCGCGCTGCTTCAGGTCGAAGCCGACCTGGCCCGCGGCAAGCCCGAGGAGGAGCCAGCCTGGATCCGGTACTTCGGCGAAGCCGACCTGGCCGACGAGAAGGCACACTGCTTCTTCGACCTCGGCCTGCACGAGCTCGCCCAACGCGAAGCCGCCCAAGCCGTCACGCTCCTCGAACCCAGCCGAGCCCGCCGCCTCGCGATCGACACCGCGCTGTACGCCGCGTCGCTGGCCCGCGCCCGCCACATAGAACACGCGTGCGCGGTCGGCCGCCAAGCCGTCGACCACGCCGCTGGCATCGCCTCGTTCCGCAGCACTCACCGAATCGGCCTGATGATGGCCGAACTCCAGCCGCACGCCGACCTACCCGACGTGCGAGACCTGGCCGACTACGTCCGCACTCGGCTGCCAGCGGTCGTCACCGAGCAGGACCATTGAGCACAGCCCGGTAGGCGTCAAGCTCGGCGTCCAAGGCCGCCGCGAGGGCCGCACCAGACAGGTAGTGCCCGACGCCATCCAGCCTCAGCAGCCGTCCGTTCGCCAGCCCGTCAACCAACTCGGTTACATCATCGATCGGCGCGACCTCGTCCCGGTCGCCGTGGATGAGCAGCACTGGCCGCCGGATCGCCTGGGGCTGGATCTTCGCGTTGTCGTGGGTCAGCGTTGCCGCGTGCGGTCGTTGGAACCGCGGCGCCGTCACGGTCCACCGGTTCGGGTCCACGATCGCCGATCGCGCCACAGCGAGCGCGAACGGCCCGTCCTCACACACAGCGCGCAGAGCGGTGTAGCCGCCGGCGCTGGCGCCGGAGATGAACACCGCCCCAGCCCTCGCCCGGCCGGTAGCCACGAGGTGCAGGGCGGTGTTGCGGCAGTCCTCCACATCGACGGTTCCCCACCTACCGTCCAACGCCTGCCGGAACCCGCGCCCGTACCCGGTGCTGCCCTGGTAGTCGACATCGGCGACCGCGAACCCGCGCGCTGTGAAGAACTGCACCTCCCAGTCCAGCCGGTAATCAACGCCGTACGTCGGACCCGAGTGTGCTCGGACGATCAACGGCGCCGGACCACTCCAGCTCGCCGGCGGATAGAACAGCACCGTCACCTCACCGCCATCGGAGCCAACACGTAGCACCTCCGGCACCGACACCGGCGCATGCTCGTCCACCGCTCGCGTTCCCGGCCGGATCACGTCCAGGTCGTTGGAGCCGTCCGTGGCGACGAGCCCGATCTCCTGGGAGCGAGTCGGTGACGCACCGATCAACGCGAGCCGGTCGCCTACCGCCGCCAGAAACGGCTTGATGAAGGTGTACGGCACCTCGACTGGCCTAACCTCACCGTCGGGCTCGACGACCACCAAGCCGTGCCGAGGTCCATGCTGGACGGTCATGCCGATCCGGCCGCGTGGCAGCAGCACGTAGTTGGCGTACCCGGACTCCCACGGCGCCGCCGCGCACTCCGCCTCCATCGACGCCACCGGCTCGACGCTGCCGTCGTGCCACCTGTAGAGGTTCCACCAGCCCGATCGGTCGGACATGAAGTACAACGAGCCGTCCTCGGCCCACGTCGGCTGGAACGCCGACTCGCCTGGCCCGCCGGCAACGTGCACAGGCTCACTGAGCTGCCCATCCTGCTGGTAGTCGGCGGCCCACACCTCGCAGGAGTCCCACGGCATCACATCTCGGTCCCATTGCGCCCAGGCCAGCCGGCCAGCCCGGACCCTGGGCGAGGCGAGGAAGCCGCCTGTCAACCGCAGCACCCGTGGTGCCGTCGCCGCGAGGTCGATGGCCGCCAGCTGGTCTCCACGGTGGTCTTCTCGCACGCACAGCAACTCCTCCGGGGATCCAGCGAGGTCGCCATAGACATGCTTGGTGTCGGTCCGGACCGTGTCGCCGGTGATCTGCCCAGTCGAGGCGTCCACCGCAGCCGTTCCCGAGGGCAGGACGGCATACGGCCTTCCGCCGTAGGCGTGCAGGCTGCTGCCCACGCTTCCGGCGAGCTCAACAGAGCGGACGCCGAAGCCCTCCGCCGGGTGCCAGCTCATCACGACCGCACGGCCAAGCTGCGGCGATGACTCCACCCAGTAGAGCACCCCAGCCGCCGCAGTGAGCCAGTCGTACGAGGTGCCAGCCTCGGCCACCTGCTCAGCGGTCGGCATTGGTGTCACGCCGCCTCCTCGCCTCGATCGCGCCCCACCCTCCCATCTGATCACAACCCCGAGAACGGCAAAGTGCGACCAGGCACCCCGTGGCGGCCCGATGCGGACACCGTGCGCGTCCGCCCCAACGGTCTAGCGACGGACACACCACGACGGCGTGAATGGACGCCATGACCTCACCGCCGTACCCGCCGACAGGCTGCGGCGATGAGTGCCGGGCGGGATCGCCGGCAACGCACCGCTCCCACGCGCCGACGATTCCGCCCCAACCAAAACGAGGGCACGGGAGGCAGTGATGGTTCGACTCGGAGGCGGGTATGCCAGCACGTCGTGAGCCTGATCGGTCGTCGTTGCGGTCGCGTTGGCTGGGTTGCCGGTTGCGTGGACTTCGTGAGGACCGTGGTCTGACGCTGAAGTACGTCGCCAACTTCCTGGGTGTCGATTTCGCCGGGCTCGCCGGTCACGAGCACGGGCGGCAGGTGTTCGTGTTCGACAAGGTAGCCGCGCTGCTGGACCTGTACGGGGTCTACGACCGCGTCGAACGCGATCACCTGCTGGGGTTGGCGCGTCAGGTGTTCAGGTTGCCGCGGTGGCAGGACGACTTCGCCGGCCCGGAGCTGGATGTGTCCATGTTGGACTACCTGTGGCTGGAGTCGGTAGCACAGCAGGTCCGGTGCTATGGCCCGGTGCTGGCGCCGCCGCTGCTGCGGACGTCGGAGTACGCGGAGGCGGTCGTCCGCCGGGAGTTGAAGGACGCCTCGGACGCGCAGGTGGGCTGGTGGGTACGGGTGTACCGAGATCGGCAGCAGGCCCTGGACAACGGCCGGGTGACCAGCGTGCGAGCGGTGCTCGAGGAGTCGGTGCTGCGCCGCCCGGTCGGCGGTCCTGGCGGCACGCTGCCACGTCAGCTCGAGCACCTCGCCACGTTGGGCGGCAGCGGCGGTGGCCGGATGCAGGTGCGGGTGCTGCCGGCTGAGGCCGGCTACGTGCCCTGGGTCGATGGCTGGTTCACGGTGTTCGAGCTGCCCGAGCCGTATCCGCAGCGGGTGGCCTGCACCGGCCACGTCTGCGGCGTAGCTATCCATGAGGGCGCGGTGGCCGAGGAGTACGTGGGGATGTTCGACCAGCTCTGGGACGCCGCCGCGGTGAGCGGGTCGGCGGTGTTGAGCGGTCGTCTCGCTGACGGCCTACCGATCGAATCGACGAGTTGACAAAGGAGAGGGGCACGATTATGCCGACCAAACGGGAACAGTTCGTACAGACCATCCGCGCCCAATATCTAGGTGAACAGATGCGCCGCCTGCGGGAGGATCGTGGCCTGACACTGAAGTACATCGCCGCCCACCTCGGCGTCGAATTCAGCACGCTCGCCCGCTATGAGCGGGCGGAGTGGCCGTTCCGCCGGGACCACGTCATCGCGCTGCTGGACGTGTATGGCGTCTACGACGAGGTCCAACGCTCGCAGCTGATCGAACTGTCGCAGTCGGCGTGGCAGGTCAACCAGTGGCAGCCGATAAACAACCGCTACGACAGCCTGCTGCCGACCAATGGGAAGGCTTTGCTGCCAATCGATCCGTGGTGGTTGCAGGCCAAGGCGGAGGAGTTGTGCGTCTACGCCCCGCTGTTGGTCCCGGATGTGGTGCAGACCAGGGACTACGCCGAGACCATCGTGCGGCAGACCGTCTCGGATGGGCGGCGGGCCGATCAGATCGTCGCCCGGGTGATCAGCCGGCAGAATCAGCTGGAAGACCAGCCGCGCACCCGGTTGACGATCCTGCTGGAGGAGCAGGTCTTGCGCCGCCCTGTTGGTGGTCGGGCCGTGTTGCAGCAGCAGTTGGAGTTCCTGACTCGCACGGTAGAGCGGCCGCACGTGGACATCCGTGTGCTGCCCGACCGGACCGGCTGGCACCCCGGCCTGGATGGCGCGTTCACCGTGTGCGAGCTGCAGCGCCCCTACCCACCGGCCGCCCTGGTCGAGCACTTCACCGGCCGCCTGATGGTCGAGGCCACCGACGCCGACCGCTACGTGGACATCTTCACCAAGCTCAAGGCAACCGCCCTGGAACCGGTCCGTTCCGTCGAGCTCATCCAGGAGGCGGCCGACGACCTCTCCGGCGGCCGGTCAATCGGCACGGCTGGTCAGGAGGCAGAGTGATGCTCCCGGTCAACTCCGACGCCGCCAAGGCAGTCGTCACCGTGGCGGCACAGCGGATCGCGGCCTACGCCGATCGCCACAACATCCCGATCGACCAGGCCCAGTGCGAGGAAATCGCCGACGACCTCGTCCACGTGTATCAAGCGTTCTTCACCGGCCTCGCCCACGGCTCCCGGCCACCGGGCTGGGAGCAATCCGAGTAACACTCACCAGACCGGTCTGCCGCCGCCCGTGCCCTCACTCCCTGGCAGAGCCACCCCACGGGCGGCGGCAGACCCCTATCCGATCTTGGTGACGTCCTGCGTGCCAAGGTCGCCGCATACCGGCGCTTCGCGGTGCACTACCAAACCGAGGGCGCGCGGCAACGCTGGTCCGACTTGCGTTGGCATTGAGCAAGGAGGAAGTGATCCGGCGGGTGTACGCCCTAGCCAGGTAGGAGCCCGTAGGCGGCTCAGCAGATTTGGTCCGTGCTGTTCTTACGATCCGATTGGTAGGCACAGCACCGAGTCGGCGCTTAACACGGCGGAGACTTCGTTGGCGGGTGAGCCGGCTGACCCGCCGGTCCGATGCGGCCGGTCATGGCTGGCTCCGGTGGCCGATGCGGATGAGGAGTTCGTTGTCCTCATCGAAGGTGTCGTTGTCCTGGCTGACCGCGCAGGGCAGTCTTCGACGGGCTACCCGCAGCCCAGAAACTGTTGTCGCCGAAGATCGCCAACGGCGCCGTCCGGGGGCGACCTGGCCATCAAGCCATGCGTGCACCGCCGGCTGGTCGAGCCAGTGGAACGCACGGCAGATGGTCACGAGGTCGGCGCGCAGCCCCAGGGCGGGGTGAACTCCCTCGGCGGACCGGCGTTGCAGCACCATCCGTGTCCCTGCGAGTATCGCGGGGCACATGGCCGCCTCGGCGGCGGCGAGCATGTCCGCACCAGCGCCCTACACCGGGCGAAGATCGTCGGCGCGGACGCCGCCGCCACCATCACCGCGCTCACGCAGGCCGCCAACCCGGGACCGGCCGTGCTGGTGGACATCGGCTGTGGGCGGGGCACCACCACCGTCGGGTTGGCCTGTCAGCACCCCACAACTGGCATCGTCGCCGTGGACCAGTCGTCGGCCCTGCTGGCCGTCGTCCGGGATCGGCTACGCGCCCGGAATCGCCATGCCGGCCTCGCCGCCGCCGACTTCCACCACCTACCGCTCGCCTTTGCCAGCGCCGACCTGGCTGTAGCGGCGTTCTGCAAACGTTCCACACTGGCAACGCCGAGAACGCGATCACCGCAGCCGGCCTGCTCGTACGCATGGGCGTCGACCAGGAGCACACGTTCCGGTTCGCCAACCTGCTGCATCTGGCCGAGTACGCGGCCACCTGCCCGAAGTACCGGCTCGGCGACGAACTGACCCGCGTGCCGGGCCGGCTGGCCGCCGCGCTGCGCCGCCGTGTGCCCGACGCGCCGCTCACTGCCACGTCCACCGTCACCTACCTGGTCGCGGAACGCCCATGAGCCCGGCGGTGTTCGTCAAACGCTACGCCGACCCGTACGCGGCGCGGCCGCCGGTGCTCACCTGCGCTGGCTGGCACAGCTCGACAGCGGTGTGCGGCTCCCGTACCTGCACCCCGGCACCGGTACGCAGCTCACCTTCGAGCACCTCGACGGGCGACCACCGCGACCCTCCGACCTGACCAACCTGGCCGCCGTCCTGGGACGGCTGCACGGCACCGCGTACACCCGCGCCCTGCACACCGCGCGCCTCGACCGGCCATTCGTCACACCCGTCCTGCCTCACCATCCCGGACTTCCACAGCGGGCGCGGCACAGTCCTCACGGGTGTTGATCAAGGTGTCGAAAAGTGCGATACCAACCTCCCGTCCACCGGAATACCCGCTCGCGAAACACCACATGAACGTGCGATAGGGGTCTATTCAAGGAAATCACAAAGCCTTGGGTGCCCAGCCGATTACCGACTTGAAAGTATCAGGGTTAGCGAGCTCGGTGACGATGAGGTCGACATACTTCTGAGAGTAGAGATAGTCGTCGTGCGGCATGTCATACCGGCAATACTCAGGATGTGTCTGTTTTCGTCGTTTCCCGGTCGCACTATTGTCCGGCCTCACCTTGTAATGCTTCCAGGCTCGCGGGAACTCCGCAGAGGCGCTGAATCGCACGCCAAGCCCTTGCTGGATTGCAATGCAAGCTACTGACGGTTTCATCCAACCCAGGTTTGCGACGTCGCGGTCCTTGTCCCGCAGGATGACTCGACCGACGCGCTCAAGTGCTCGATACGCATCGAGTTCCTCGCCGACGAGTTCATCCTCGCGGACAAAGGACACCGCCAAATCGGCCTCGGTTTTTGGGGACCTCTTCTGTACGATCTCGATGCGAAGCTCAAACGCCTGATCATTCAGGACCTCGTCATCGAGATTCGCCCTGTAGTCGATGAAGAAGTCGCGTAGCCGCTTCGGGAGTCTGAGTTGAGCGCTAGCCATCGTCGCTGCACCCTCCCGGGAGAAGGTACTCAGCGCCACAGGGATATGGACTCGGTCTGCAATCGAGTAAGCGCTTCCGAAGTTGTCAACGATCTCCGCCTCGAAGTTCATGATGAGTGCCTGCGCAAATCCGGAGGCGGCAACCATCAGGCCCCGCTCGAATCGATGTTCGATCTTGTTGCGCAGCTGCACGGTGAGTTCGAGGTTTCGCCGGACGGGACTTTTAGGGGATGGCCATCGGAATTCGATACATTTCTGCAGTTCCCAGCTCTTTCGCTCGCCATCAACCTTTACGTATCGCCCGGTCTTGTGGTCTTTGTAGTGATACGGAGTCTTCGACTTGTCGAAACCAGCGTGGAGCAAGTAGAGCCATGCCACGTGCATGTGGACCAAGAAGCCCTCAAGCGGTCGCAGCGAGGTAGGGCTATTGTAGATTTCCACAGCAGTGAGCGCTTCAGCCTGCGCTGCCTTCAACGTGTGGTGCCATCGGGGGCGCGGTGCCATGGGCAGTCCTTGTTCGCACAGCTACGGCTTGAGGTCGTGGAGTTTGCGCCGCAGGCGGGAGTAGCGTGTCCAGTTGCTCTGCAGGTGGCTAAGCCTGCCGGCCACGATACCCGGAGCAACGCCAATGGCCTGGGCGATTTCGGCGGCGCGCCGCGCGGTGGTGCGCTCGGTGAGCTGGTCGGCGTACTCGTCAGGGATGAGCGCCGACGCGGCATACGCGTTGGCGGCGTTCTCCTGACCGTCGGCGTCGTCGCCGGACAGGTCGAGGTCGACGACCATCCGTCGCTTCGGGTGGAGGATCAGGTGTGCGGCCTCGTGGAAGAACGCGAACCAGAAGATGTCGTGAAAGCTGTACCGGCCGGACAGCAGGATCAGCGCCTTGGCAGGAGTGATCATCTTGGCCGCGCCGCAGGCCCGACAGCCGGGCAGGTCCCGCTCGAACTCCACGGCGACGCCGACCACGGCGCATTCTCGGCGCAGGCTGGCGAACGCTTCCCGGTCGGGCAGTAGTGTCAATCGGCGCAGGGTGGGTAGCAGCTGCGCGAATGCGACTGCATCGTATGGCTGACAAATGGTGTGCTCGGCTTGCCGTTCGCCGAGGCGTAGCCAGGCGGCGGTGGCGTAGGGGTCGGCGGTGGTGTGCTGGGCGCGGCGAAATCCGGTGGCGACCGGTTCAGCCCACATGCGTTCGTACGCCTCCGGGTCGGCGACCTGGAAGAACGCGAGCAGCCGCTCCAGCATCGTGATGTCGGAGTCGTTCGCGGAGAGCACGCCGCGGGCGATGAGCGCCGGTAGCGGGAATCGGCGCAACCAGCCGAGGTGATCGCGGGCCCATTCGCTCCGCGTTTTTTCTCGTGCGCGCTGGTCCTGGTGGTTGGCCTCCAATTGGTTCCAGAAGCTGGCGGGTGTGCCGAGAGTGCGTTCCAGACGCAGGGCCATGTCGAAGGTGAGGCTCGCTGTGCCCTTGATCACCTGGTTGACGTGCTTGGCGGAGAGGTTCATCCGGGCGGCGAGTTCAGCCTGGGTGAGGTCGCGGGCGGCGAGTTCGGCCTGCAGGATCTTCCCGGGCGGTTGCAGCCAGTCCGGCACAAACCCCGCCTGCAGGACAGCAGCGCCTTCCTGGCTGTAGATCGCGTAGTCCTGCGGGGCGACGCCGTCGCGTCCGGCCGGTACGGGGCTGGGGCGCTCCGGCGTCGGTGGGGCAGGCTGGTCGTCCATCAGGCCGGAACAGCGGCCGTCACGCTGATGCTGTCGATGACGATCACCTGGATGCGCTGGAACATGCTCTGCTCGTCGCCGTCGACGTCGGCCGACCCGGCGTGGATGCCCTCGAAGGCGACCTCGGCGCAGCCGTGCCGGACCACGACCTGAACGGCCTCACCAGTGACGCCAGCGATCCGCCGCATCTGGACGCTCGCCATCCGCGCGACCTCGGCGAGGTTCGCGGCGTTGAACAGCACCGTCAGCGCCAGCGCGACCATCTCCCACGCAGCGCCGAACGCCCGCCGAAGGGCATCAGAGCCGGCACACACCCTCCGGGTCGCGTCGGTGCGATGCAGGATCTGCACAGCCACTCCACACGGTAGATCTTGTAGTTCACCAATTCGGTAATGGTACCGCGACTTCTGGTGGACAGCAGTCAGGTTCGGTGCCCCAATGCGAAGTCCCTACGCCGAATGCGAGACCGATTCATATTTGGATCATCACCTGGCAAATCGCCTTGCGTGAAGGTCGGGCCAGGTGTACTAGTTGATGTCGACCATCTCGGTAATGAACAAGCTTGGTTAAGCCCAAGATCATATCGAGGTGGCAGTGGCGCGCCGACCCGGACCGCCACACCGATACGTGCAGACATGTCGAAGGAGCATGCGATGTCAGATGTGCAGACGCAGGAAGCCGACCGGGAGACCGACGGCGACGACGCCCGGGCGGCCGGCCACAAGTTCGAGATCATCGTCAACGGCCGGAAGAAGATCGTGGACCACCGCGTCCTGACCTTCGAAGAAGTGGTCCGGCTGGCGGGTTACTCGGAGCCGACCGACCCGAACGTCACGTTCACCGTCACCTACAGCCGGGCGGTGAAGCCGCAGCATGAGGGAATCCTCAGCGAGGGCGGCGAGGTCACCATCAAGCAGGGAACGATCTTCGATGTCACGCGCACTAATAAGTCGTAGTGACGACCTGCGGCGGTTACGCGACGAGGGCTACGAGGTGGCCATCGTCGACAACCGGCTCGTCCTCGAGCACGTCCCGTACGTGAACGCGGCCGGCGAGGTCCGCTTCGGCACCCTGGTGTCGGAGCTGAGCCTCGCCGGCGACCAGACCGTCCGACCGGGCGACCACGTCGCCCGGTTCGCCGGCGACGAACCCTGCGACCGCCACGGCCGCCCCCTCACCGCGCTAATCAACAGCAGCATCAACGAGCGCGTCGGCGACAGCGTCCACTTGCGCTACCTGTTCTCCAGCAAGCCGGAGGACGGCTACCGCGACTACCACCACAAGATAACGACGTACATCGCCATGCTGCAGGGCCATGCCGCCGCGCTCGACCCGACCGCGACTGCCCGCACCTACCAGGTGATCGAGAACGACGACCCCGACGCGGTCTTCCGCTATCTCGACACTGCCTCCAGCCGCGCCGGGATCAGCCACAGCACGGCGAGGCTGGCGCTCGACAAGGTCGGCATCATCGGACTCGGCGGCAGCGGAGCCTACATCCTCGACCACGTCGCCACGGTCCCGGTCCGGCAGATCCACCTCTTCGACGGCGACGCGTTCCTGCAGCACAACGCGTTTAGGGCGCCGGGCGCCGCGTCCATCGAGCAACTCCGCCGACGCCCGACCAAGGTGGCGTACTACGCCGAGATGTACTCGGTGATGCGCAACGGCATCGTCGCGCACCCGTACTACCTGGACGCGGACAACGTCGACGAGCTCGAGGCGATGACCTTCGTGTTTATCGCGATCGACGACGGGCCGCCCAAGCGGCACATCATCGCCGCGCTCGAGCAGTTCGGCGTTCCGTTCATCGACGTCGGCATGGGCCTGTACGACGTCGACGGCGCACTCGGCGGGGTCTTGCGCGTCACCACCAGCACACCCCAGCAGCGCGCCCACGTGCACGACCGCCGCCGCGTCCCATTCGACAACGCCGACCCGGACGACGAGTACGAACGCAACATCCAGACCGGCGACCTCAACAGCCTCAACGCAACCCTCGCCGTCATCCGGTGGCGCAAGCTCTACGGCTCGTACCTCGACCTCGGCCACGAGCACCACAGCACCTACACCATCGGCACCGGCGCCCTAACCGGGGACGATCACGCATGACACGCCGCACCACCATCCAGCACCAGTTCGTCGACACCGTGCCCGACACCCTCCACGAGGGCGTCGTCTACATCTGCATCCCCTACACCACCGCCGCGCACCTGTGCCTGTGCGGCTGCGGCGAGGAGGTCGTCACCCCGATCAGACCAGTCGAGTGGAGCCTTACCTTCGACGGCGACACCATCTCGCTGAGCCCCTCGATCGGCAACTGGGGCTTCACCTGCCGATCCCACTATTGGATCACCCGCAACCGAGTCCGCTGGGCCCGACAATGGACATCCGCTGAGATCGACACCGCACGTCACCGGGAGGAAGCCCACCGCACCCAGTACTTCGCCGGCGCCACGCCGACCCCGACGCCATCGACGTCCGCCACCCCCGATGATCCGTCCCGGCGGCCCGACCTGGCGCGCCGCGTCGCTCGATGGTTCCGACTCAGCTGGCTGCGTCGCTAACACGACAACGAAGCAAACCCGGACTGGCGGCGTTAGTAGCCACTACACGCTGCTGAATGGTGGAGGGCCGCCGCGGTGTCCGTGCTCGCCATCACCGCGACGTTGCGGCAATGCGTGGTTCCGGTGCCAGCGCTCTCGGGTTCCCAGGGCCAGGAGACGGGCGTACAGGTCGATCCCCATACTGATCTTGGCCTCACCCCCGGACATACGGTGCGTAATCGAATCCCCCTGATCCGGACGAATCGGCGTGCAGCGGACCAGGCCACGAACGCCGGCACGAACGGCTCCGGGACAGATGAGCACCACCGGAGCACGTCATGTCCACGGTGGACAGATAGCGATAGGCGCCTGACCCGCGTTTCCGCAGGTCAGGCGCCTATCGATGTTGCGCGCCCGAAGGGACTCGAACCCCTAACCTTCTGATCCGTAGTCAGATGCTCTATCCATTGAGCTACGGGCGCAGGTGCTCGACCAGCATACACACCGATCGTCGCGCGGAGACTCCGGGATTCGAACCCGGGAGGGGCGTTAAGACCCCAACCGCATTAGCAGTGCGGCGCCATAGACCAGACTAGGCGAAGTCTCCCAGGTGGCCGTCGCAGACCACCGCTCGCCGAGGATACCGTGCGGCCGTCGGTGGCGGCAAAGCGGCGCGGGCTCTCGGCGGCCGGGTTTCCGGGAGGTGGAGCGGGCTCATCAGGACTAGGCTCCGTCGTCATGGAGGAGGAGCGTCGCCCGGGCGGCCGGCGGGAGAGATCCCGCCCCTCCAAGGCTGCCTTCACCCCGCCTGAGGAAGATCCGGCGCCGGAGCCTCCGCCGCGGCGGCCTCCGGCCAAGCGACCTGCGCCGTCGGTGCTCTTCCAGGCGCCCGAAGTGCCGGACGAGCCGCCTGATGAGCCGCCCCGGCAAGCCCGGCCGGCCAAGCGGACACGCTCGGAGGCACCCACCGCCCAGCCGCCGGCCGACCCCCGGACGTCCTCAGAAACACCCACCGTCCAACCGTCGACCGACACTCGGCAGGCCAAGCGGACGCCCTCAGCAGCAGCCACCGCCGAACCGCTCACCGACGCCCGGCGGGCCAAGCGGGCGGCCACGGACACGCCCGCCGACACCAGGCGGGCGGAGCGGCCAGCCACCGAGACACCCGCCGCTGAACCAGCGGGTGGCGCCCGGCCGGCCAAGCGGGCGGCGCGCGCCGCACCGCCGGCCGACCCCGCGGCGGCAGCAGACACACCCGCCGCTACACAGCCAGCCGACACCGAGCCGGCCGACACCGCGGCGCAGGACGCGGCGCCGGCGGTCACGGCGCGGGCGGCCAAACGGACCAGCCCTGACGCATCCACCGACGAGGGGCCGGCGCGCGCTCGGCCGGCCAAGCGGGCGACCGCGAGCAAGGCCGCGGCGCCGGAGCAACCAGCCGCCGAGGCACCCGCCCGCGAGCTGGAGCGAGTGACAGCGGATGAGGGCGCGACGACGGCGCCTCGCAAGAAGGCCGCCGCCAAGAAGGCTGCCAAGAAGGTGACCAAGGCGCCGGCCCGGAAGGCGGCCGCGACCACGGGCGCCCGGGCGGCGGTCAGCACGGGCACGTCGCCCCGAACGGCAGTCGCAGTTGTAGGTGGGTCGGTCGTCGCGCGTACCAGGGAAAAGGATGGACCGGCGACAAGGCCGCGGCTGCTCGATCGGCCTGGGCACGCGCCGGAGCTGTTGGCTCTTGCGGCCGTGCGGGCGATCGGGCCGCAGGCGCGCGACTGGGTGGCGCAGACGCGGGCGACGTATCCCGCGGCGACGGCCGACGGCATCGCGCGGCTGGCGACGCGGCGTTTTGTGCGGATGGCTGGTGCGGGTGGGGCGGTGTCGGCGGCGTTCGGGCTGTTGACGCCGGTGGCCGAGATCACCGCTACTGCCTGGGCGCAGGCCGCGTTGGTGTTGCACATGGCGGCGGCGTACGGGCGGGATCCGCTCGACGACGAGCGAGCGGTCGACCTGCTGGTGCTGGTCGGGGTGCATTCGTCGCCGGAGGTGGCCCGGGCGGCGCTGGCCGAGGCGACCGCGGCCGACACCGATAGCGACGGGGTGCCGGCGTTGCGGGCGGCGGAGGCGGCGTGGCGGCTGGCGATGCCGCTGTCGAGCCAGGCGCGGGGGTGGCTGGCGGTGCGGATGGTCGCGCGGCGGCTGCTGCCGGGAATGGTGCCGCTGGCGGCCGCGGCGGGCGTGGCGGCGGCGGTGGAGCGGCAGGCCTACCGGGCGCGGGCGCACTACCGCGCCTCCTGATCGGGGCCTACAGCCAGCCCCACTGGTCTTTCAGGAGCGTGTATCCGATGAAGGCCACCACATCGAGCAGCGTGTGCGCGATCACCAGCGGGAGCACGCGGCGGGTGCGCAGGTAGAAGAACGCGAAGATCACGCCCATCACCGCATTGCCGACGAAGCCCCCGAAACCTTGGTACAGGTGATAAGAGCCGCGTAGCAGGGCGCTCGCGGCGATGATGGCCCGTAACCGCCATCCCATCTCCTCCAGGCGCGTCATCAGATATCCGACAACGACTACTTCCTCGAGGATCGCGTTCTGCGCGGCGGCGAGGATCAGCACCGGCACCGCCCACCACAGGTCGGGGAGCGCGGCCGGTACCACGTTCGCGTTGATGCCAAGCTCGCGTGCGCCGAAGTAGAGGCCGAGGCCGGGACAGCCGATCACCACTGCCAGGAGGATGCCGCACAGCAGGTCGAACGCGGGACGCCGGCGGTCCAGGCCGAGGGTGGCGCGCGCGTCGCGGTCGCGGTTGAGCAGGTGTATCGCCAGAAGCACCGGTACCAGCGCGAAGAAGATGCCGAGCAGCTGGTAGGTGAGGTCCAGGTAGGGCCGCGGCGACTGGGACGCGTTGAGCGTGGCGGTCTGCTGGGAGAGCGGGCGCTCGGCCGTCAGCCGCGCCGTGATGGAGACCATCGCATAGATGGCTGACTGTCCAAGTGAGACACCGAGGACGAGGAGCACCTCGTTTCGGCGGGTGGTGTTGTCGCGGCCGGTGGTCGGCGGGGCTAGCTCAACCGTCACCCGATAACTGTGCCCGACACGCCGTCGTAGTCGCCGCTTACCACTCCAAGATCAACCCAATCGCACAAGATGTGCGACCTTTCGCAACACTCAGTGCGCAGGCTGAACACTCTCGCGCAACTTCCACGGCATCCCACAGACGCGTGACGGTCACCCGCGTCGCATAACGGAAAGAGCGTCCATGGGAAATCTTTCGCGGCTACTTAAGGAGAGCTGGACCATCGTCGAGGAGCACCAGGACAAGGTCGCCGGCTACTTCTACGCGCGCATGTTTATCTCGAACCCCGAGCTGCGGTCCCTCTTTCCGGTTCATATGGACGTACAGCGAGCCAGGCTACTTGGCGCGATCGTGACGGCGGTGCAGACACTCGACGATCCGGAACGATTCGACGAATACCTGCGGGCGCTCGGGCGCGACCACCGCAAGTTCCACGTGAGTCCCGAGCACTACCAGGTGGTGGGCGGCGCGCTGCTCGAGGCGCTGCGCGCGTTCGCCGGCGAGCAGTGGGGCGTCGAGTACGAGCAGGCGTGGAGCGACGCGTACGCGGTGATCGCCAAGAAGATGTTGGCCGGCGCCGAGGCGGACACGAACCCACCCTTCTGGCATGCGGAGGTGATCGCACACGAGCGGCGTTCGCGCGATATCGCGGTATTCACGCTCCGGCCGCTTCAGCACCCGCTGGTCTACCGCGCGGGGCAGTACGTGAGCGTGGAGGCGCCCCGCTATCGACCGCGGCTGTGGCGCACCTACTCGATCGCGAACGCGCCGCGCAAGGACGGCACGCTCGACTTCCACGTGCGGGCGCTGGGCGCGGGCTGGGTCTCCAGCGCGCTCGTCCGCCGGGTGGGGACGGGCGACCTGCTGCGCATCGCCGCACCGATGGGCACGATGACGCTCGACCGCAAGTCCAACCGCGACATCGTGTGCGTGGCCGGCGGCACCGGGCTGGCGCCGGTCAAGGCGCTCGTCGAGGAGATCGCCCGCTTCAACCGCAGCCGCTGGGTGCACGTCTTCTACGGCGCGAAGGACCGGGAGGACCTGTACGACCTGGCCGACCTGGAGAAGCTCGCCGCCCGCCACCCCTGGCTCTCGGTGGTGCCCGCGTGCAGCGAGGACGCGAGCTTCGCGGGTGAGCAGGGCAACGTGAGCGACGTGGTCGCCCGCTACGGCCCGTGGATCGACCACGACTTCTACGTCTCCGGCTCGCCCAGCATGGTGAAAGCCACGCTGCGTACGCTGGCGGAGCTTCAGGTCCCGCCGCTGCGGATCAGGTACGACGCGCTCTCGGAGGTTTAGGGCCTGTCTCCTGGATCTCGGTGGAGCGGGGCCCTAGTAGCGCCAGGGGTTTCCGGCCTCGCGGTACTCCTCGACCGGCACCAGCGGGACGCCGGGTGCCATGCGGTCGACGTAGAGCCGGCCCTCCAGGTGGTCGATCTCGTGCGCCACCAGCCGGGCCATGCCCTGCTCGAACTCCGTGATCACCCGCCCGCCGTCCCACTTCGCGTGCTCGACCTGCAGGGTGAGCGGCCGGGACACAAGCCCGCGCACGTCGAAGAAGGACATGCAACCCTCGTACTGCTCGTCGGCCTCCGGCGACGACTCGACCACCCGCGGGTTGAGCAGCACGACCGGCTCGGCGGTGCGGTCGGCCGGGCGCACCACCGCGGCCGCCCAGGGCAGCCCGATCTGCGGGGCGGCAAGACCCACACCCTTCGTGAACGTGTGCAGCTCCTCCACCCGGTCGAGCGCACCCACCAGCCGGTCGACGATGTCGCGGGCGTCCGCCTCGTCGTGCGGCAGGTCGAACTGGCGGGCCGCCTGGCGCAGCGTGTCGGCGCCGCGTTGCACGATGCCGACCGCGCGCATGCGGTCGCTCGCCCGCACCGCGATGGCGAGGCCGGACGGTGGCGGGCCGTTGTGGCCGCGGAAGCGCCACTCCAGCCGGAAGCGGGCGTTGAGCGGTGGCGACTCGGTCGTCCACTCGAAGAACATCCGCTCGCCCTCGGCCCGCTTGATCACCGGTGTACGCAGCGGCGCCTCCTCGGCCGAGAGCGAGGTCTCCACGCCCCACACCTGCGCGTCGAGCCAGTGGGGGAAGTCGAGCCGCACGGTGAGGCGGCGGGTGGGCAGCCGCACCGCGCGCTGAAACCACTGGCCCCACTTTTCGTGACTGACCGTGTAGGCGTACTCGATGACCGTGCGCTGCCCCGGATAGAGCGGGAAGCGGCCCTCGGAGTTTTCGAAGAGGAGCCAGACCTCCTTGAACGCGTCGCGATCGTGCTTCTTGCGGTATTCCATCGCCTCTCGAGCCGGCTCCTCGCCGCACCACGCCTGGAGATCGAGCTCGGCGAAGCTGAGCGGGTGGTCGCGATGGTGGCGGTTGGACTTTTCCGGATCGTGCGGGTATCGGTCGACAGCCACCCTGATCAGGTAGCGCGTGACCGGCTCGGTGCCCGCGTTGTAGAGGGCGCGGCGGATGACGCACCGGTAGGACCCCTCGCGGTAGGCGAGCGTGGCCACCTCCTGCTCCACGATCAGGCCGGTGCCGGGCGGCAGCCACTGCTCGGGTACGGGTGGGTCGCGGTGGCTCGCCGAGGACCGGGCGTGGCGCAGCTCGTCGTACTCCTGGTAGCGCTGCCAGATGGCGCCGCCCGCCCCGAGCACCGCCTCGGCACGGCGGGCGAAGTCTTCGGTGGGACGGTGGCGGCGTCCTTCGACATGGCTGACGTAGGACGGGTCGAAGCCCATGCGGGCCGCGAGCTGCTTCTTGCTCATGCTGCGCTCGACCCGCCATCGGGCCAGCTCAGCCGCGAACGTGTCCGCAGCCCGCTCGATGGGCGATGTCGTCATCTCTTGGGTACCTCGGGCCGGGACTTTCAGTCTGCTTTCCGAGCCGCTCGGCCCAACATGAACTGGCGCGTTACCGACAAAAGCCTTGACAAATGGGCGGTTCAGCTACTCAGACGTATTGGACAACTACCTTGCGTAGTCTGATACGCAGTGTGACTGAAGACAACTTGTGAGCACAAAAGGAGACGCGAGGCAGATCCTCTGGTTAGCCTAGCCTTAGTACGCTAGGGTGATCCGTCGGCTTGAGATCAAAGGGAAGTGGCGTGGTGAGCACGTTTACGCGGGGCGGCACGGGGCACTTCTCCGGTCTAACCGTGTACGTCGCACTCCGTGAGGGAGACGACGCAAGGTGACGACCGTCGTTCCTCACCGCATCGCTGGCGCCGACCTCCTCGCGCCGATCACCTCGACGCTCCGGGCGATGTTCGGCACCGATGACCTGCCGGGCCTCACGCCCGGCCTCGTCGTTCCCGAGCTCACCCGGGCCGAGTGGATCTCCGCGTCCCGCCTCGTCGACGGCGAGCGCCTGCCCGACCTGCTCGACTCGGCAAAGCGGCGGTGGCAGGCCTCCCCGCACGCCGCGGCGGCCCTGGCCTGGAAGGCGTACACCTACTGGCTCTCCCTGCCCGTCGTGCTCGGCTGGGCCTCGGCGCGGCGCGTCCCGCTGCTCTACCCCGACGACGTGCTGATGCACTTCGAAGACCAGCGGCCGCTGCTCACGCTCGGCTTCCGCCGCTCCGTGGCCGTCGCGGTGCTCCCCTCCGACCCGCTGGCACTCTCCGGCCTGCCCCAGGTGCGGGTGATGCGCGACGAGGCGGCCCTGCTCGGCGCGCTGCGTGCCTCGCTCCTCGACGCCCACCTCACGCCGATGCTCGACGCGATCCACGCCGAGGTGCGGGTCGGCGCGCGCACGCTGCTCGGCTCGGTGAGCTCCGGCATCGCCCACGGCATCCTCCGCGCGGCCGATGTACTCCCCGGGTCGACCGTGGAGCACATCGGCACGCTGCTCACGACGCTGGGCGTGGAAGACCTGATCGAGCTGGCGCCCGGGCCAAACGGCGAGCTGACGGTGCAGCGCAAGACCTGCTGCCTCGCGTTCACGCTCCCTCAGCCGAAGATCTGCTCAGGCTGCTGCATCAAGCCTTGACCTGGTAGGTCGCCACCAGAATCGCGCGGGCCAGCGTGTGGAAGGCGAGGTTGAAGCCGATCACCGCGTTGGAGACGTCCGGCGTCACGTCGAGCGCGTCGACGTCGACCGCGTGGACGGCGAAGTAGTAGCGGTGCGGCCGATCACCCCCGGGCGGTGCGGCCCCGCCGTACGCCCGCTGCCCGTAGTCGTTACGCACGTGAAAGCCACCGTGTACGTCGCCGGCGCCGTCGCCGCGGGCCAGCTCGGTGACCGAGGCGGGCAGGTTGACGAGGTTCCAGTGCCAGAAGCCGCTCGGGGTCGGCGCGTCCGGGTCGAAGCAGTTGACCACGAACGAGCGGGTCTCGGTCGGGAAGCCGGACCAGGCCAGCTGCGGCGAGACATTCTGTCCACCGACGCTGTCGTGAGCGAAGGTCGCGTCGAACGGCTGGCCTTCGTCGAGGTCACTGCTGGTCAGCGTGAACGAGGGAACGGCTGGGAGCAGCTCGTACGGGTCCGGTGCGATAGGACGGTCAAGACTCATGCCGCCATCCTCTCGCACTCACCGCGTGTGGTGCCGGAGGAGACGAGCCAGCAACCGGGCGAACTCCTCCCGCTCCTCCGGCGACAGGGGGGCGAGCAGCTCTTCCTGGATCTGTACCAGCTGCTTCTCCAACCGCCGCAGCTGCCGCTGCCCCGCGACGGTGATCGTGACGACGTTGCGCCGCCGGTCTTCGGGGTCCGGCTCGCGCTCGACGTACCCCCGCTCGGCCAGCTCGTTGATCGTCGCCACCAGGTCACTGAGGTGGACGCCGCTGCGCCGCCCGAGCGTGGCCTGGCTCGCCGGCCCGTGCTCGTCGAGCGTGGCCAACACCCGGAAGTGGTAGCCGCGCGCGTCGACCGCCGCGAAACCATCCGACACAAGCCGGCCGGCGTGCATCGCCGTCTGGGTCAGCAACCAGCTGGGTACCTCCCACATGCGCGACTCGCCGTCGGGTGTCCCCATGCTCAGCACCCTATTTCCAAGCGTCCGTGAGTATCTGGTCCAGGCTGGACTGGCGCGGCTCCCAGCCGAGTTCCGTCTTTGCGCGCGTGATGTCGGCGATGAGGTGGAGCGGCTCCGGCTTGGGTGGGTTGTGCTTCACCGGCACCTGCCTCCCGGTGATCCGCTCGGCCGCCTGGATGATCGCCGCCATGCTTGTGCCGATGCCGCTTCCGACGTTGTAAGTCCCGGCCTGGCCCTTTCCGAGGGCATGGACCACGGCTTGCGCCACGTCGGCGACGTGCACGAAGTCCCTTGTCGCCGTGCCGTCGCCGTTGAGCGTCACGTGGGGCAGCTCGCCGGTGATCGCACGGAAGACGTTGGGGATGATCCGCGTGGTGTCCGTGTCGCCCGGACCCGCGACGTTGAAGCAGCGGAGCACGATGCCTCCGACCGCACGGACCATCTGCTCGGCCGCGACCTTGGAGGCGGCGTAGGGGCTTTCCGGGCTTACCGGTAGGTCTTCGCTGAGCGGTCCGGTGTGCTGCCCGCCGTAGACGATGCTGCTGGAGGCGAGGACGAAAGGAATGGGCAGGTCGAGGGCGAGCAGGAGGTTGAGCGTTCCACCCGCGTTTACGTCGAAGTAGGTGAGCGGGTCGGCCAAGGAGTCGCGAGCCCGGGTGAGCGCGGCGAGGTGACAGACCGCCTCGGGCTGGGCGGCTCTCACGAAGGCGGCCACCTTTTCGCGGTCGCGAATGTCGACGCCGGTGCGGCGCCCGAGCACGGTGACGTCATGGCCGGCGGCGGCGAGCGCGCGGCAAACCACCTGCCCGAGGAATCCCTGCCCGCCGGTGACGAGAACGCGCATGGCTAGCGCCCGCTCTTGACCGCGCGAGGCCGAAACGGGATGACGTTGGCCGCCGGCTTTTCGGGCGCCGGCTCGTGGGGAAGCTCGTCGACGGTGGCGTGCTGGGCCAGGACGTTGAGGGCCAGCTCCTCGGACCAGGCCGCCATCGCGGCGAACCGCTCGGTCCGCACCCCGCGCCCGTGCACGATCTCCGCCATCTTGCGCAGCGCACGCGGCTTTTCCGGCGGCACGTAGCCCGGCTCGCGCCTATTCCAACCGCGGGAGCTCATCTGCTTGTACAGGCTCAGCGCCCGGTCGCCGTCGACCGCCCCCAACTCCTTGGCCCGGCGGACGAGGCTCTTCACCGACACACCCCAGATCGTCTTGAGCATCACCAGCGCACTCAAGGTGGGATTGTGCGGCATGACGCCACGCAAGGCCGCGAGGGGCGTAAGCAACTCCGCGGCGAACCTGTCGGCCTCGGCTTCGACGTCGGGCCCCGTCTGCCCGGGCTCGTGCAGCAGCAGGTGGCCGATCTCGTGCGCGACGCTGAACCTGACCCGGTCGGCCGGCACGCCGCCGAGCAGCGCGATGACCGGCTCGCCCTGACGCCAGGCGCAAAAGGCATCCAGCGTCTCGATCGCATAGGGCAGGCCGAGGACGGTCACGCCCGCCCGCTCCGCGGCCAGGATGAGATACGGAAGCGGCTGGTGCGGCGAAAACCCGAGTGTCTTCCGCGCCTCCGCCGCCGCCTCCTCCGGGGTCGCGCCCGGGGTAGGCCGCAACCTGACCGGCAGGGCCCGCGCCCCGCTGCGGAGGTTTTGGTACTCCTCGTCGACGAGCCGCGCCCACTGCAGAGCGGCCGCCTTCTCGCCCTGCGTCAGCCGGCTGCGCGATCTGAGCTGTGGCGACAGGACCGAGAAACCGGGTGTCGGCGGCCGCGAGAAGAAGGCCAACGCGACGCCGGTGACCGCGGCGACGAGCGCGAGAGACTCCTCGTCGATCGGCGCGAGGTCCTTTTCGATCCGCGACAGCCGCGACTGGGTAAGCGACGGCACCTCTTTGATGAGGTCGGCTTGCGTCAGCCGGTGCATCTCCCGCACCTGCCGGATGCGCTCGCCGTAGATCATCTCATCTCCTCGGCCCCCGCTGGCGTCCCTGCATCCAGTCGACGCGCTAGGCCAGCCGTGCCGCCTGCCAATCGGGCTCAAGGTCAACCAGGTCTTCCGCCCGCAGCTTAGCCATCTCCCGGAAGATCTTTCCGCGCCACTCCAACTGGAGGTTGGCCCGCGTGCTGTCACCGCCGAGCGGACGAATCAGGATCATCGGATCCTCGAGCACACCGCCGTCATCGAGCCAGAGCAGCAACAGGTTGTCGGTCTCCAGCCCGGGAATGGCGGACGCCTGACGCCAGAAGTCTTGCCGCGGCTTGGAGGGGCCGGGCACCGGCACCTCTACCTCGCTGGCGCCGCCCCGCTGCGCGTGGAGGACACGGACCGCGAACCCTTGGTGATGGATCTGGATGCCGGACATGTTGAGGGCGGCGCTGTCGTCGACGAGCCGGGCGGAGAGGCCGGCCTCCTCCAGGACGGCGCACGCCCGGCGGCGGGCGAGGTGGAGGAAGAGGTGCGGGTCGTCGGTGCGCTTGTACTGCCGCTCGGTGTGGTAACGCTGCGCCTCGTCAAGACCCTCCTCCAAGCTCCGGAAGACGGTCGCGAAGGTGGGGTGGAGAGCGCTGAGCGCCCGGCCATACGACGCCATGGACATAAAATGACACGCGAGTTCACACCTGTCACGGCGCCACCACGGCGTGTCGGCGCATTGCGTTACGGTCCGCCCATGGTCACCACGGTGGTGTACTCGTAGTTGCCCGGTCCGACTGTGCGATCCAGGGTTCGCAGGATGCGAGTGGGGTTGTCGTAGGGGCCTTGCTGAAAGTAGGGCTTGCCGTGATAGCCGAAGGTGATCCGGCCGGGTGGTTGCCAGGCGCCGAGGTGCGCGGCGGCTTGCCGAAAGTCAGGGTGAGGGTCGAAGCCGAGGCCGCGGGCGTACTCGGCGGCGCCGAAGACGAGGTCCTGGGCGAGATCGAGCGGGACGGCCACCGGGGCGGTCGAGTACGCGGCGTAGAAGTCGGCGAGATACCCGGACAGGTGACGCCGGTCGACCATGGTGGGTGGGACGGCGTTCTTGATGCCGAGGCAGTAGGTGTCGACCAGGTATCCACAGATGCTGACGTCGGCCTCGTCATGTTGACGAACGACCGTAACGCTGGCGAGGCCGGCGCCATGTGCGAGCGGTGGCAGCTTCTCGTCGTCGATCCAGTCGGCCGGTCTGTCCTCGATGCTGAGCCCGTTGCTCCACTGGCGGGTGACCCAGCAGCCGACCAGGGGGCCCAGCTCGGTCGCGGTGCGGCTGGGCTTGTCGACGGATACGCCGCGGACGAGAGCAGTGACCTTGGCTCGGGGCACGCCCAGTGCACGAGCGATCTGCTTGGGCGTGTTACCGGCGGCGCGCAAGGCTTGAGCCCTTGCCCTCATATCCTGGCTGTCCACGCCGGCGATCCTGGCGCCACCCATAGATCAAGTCAAACCGGAACGCCGACGCGGAACGGGAAGCGGAGGGTGTGGGATTCGAACCCACGATGAGTGTCACCACCCATAGCGGTTTTCAAGACCGCCGCCATCGGCCACTAGGCGAACCCTCCTGGACCGCGGCCCGCGGCAGGCGTCTGCCGCAGCCGTGCCTAGTGTGCCATGGGGCCCAGGCCCCGCGGGTGGGACACTGTGGCCGTGCGCGCGATCACCATCACCGAGCCCGGCGGCCCGGACGTCCTTGCCTGGGTCGAGGTGCCGGATCCCGTGCCGGGGCCTGGCGAGGTCTTGATTCGCACCACGGCCTCAGCGGTCAATCGGGCGGATCTGTTGCAGCGTCAAGGGCTCTACAGCCCGCCACCTGGGGCGTCGCCCTACCCGGGGCTGGAGGTCAGTGGCACCGACGTGGCTACGGGCGCGCCGCTCTGTGCGCTTCTCGGTGGTGGGGGCTACGCGGAGCTCGTCGCGGTGCCGCAGGCGCACACGTTGCCGGTACCAAAAGGGTTGTCGGTCGAAGACGCGGCCGCGTTGCCCGAGGTGGCCTGCGCCGTTTGGTCGAACCTCGGCCACGACCTGCGTGGTAAGACGCTCTTGATCCACGGCGGCGGAAGTGGCATCGGCACGTTCGCGATCCAGTACGGTGTGGCGCTCGGCGCGACGGTGATCACGACGGCGCGGAAGAGCAAGCATGAGCGGCTCAGGGAGCTTGGCGCGCACGAGATCGTCGACTACACCGAAGATGACTGGGCCGCCAAGGTGAAGGCCGACATCATCCTCGACATCATCGGCGCCCGCTACCTCGCGCGAAACATCCAGGCGCTCGCCACCGGCGGGCGGCTGGCGGTCATCGGGATGCAGGGTGGGGCCAAGGCGGAGCTTGACCTGCGGGCCTTGGGGGCCAAGCAGGGGTCGATCTCCGTGACCCTGCTGCGGGCCCGCGGTCACGACGAAAAGGCCGCCATCGTACGTGGGGTGCGTGACCACGTCTGGCCGCTTGTCGAGTCCGGGGCCATCAAGCCGGTGATCTACCGCCGAATGCCGATGGATCGGGCGGCCGAGGCGCACCGGGTCGTGGAGGCGAGCGAGCATATTGGCAAGGTGCTGCTGACGGTCAGCTAGGCGGCAAGAGCAGGCGTGGGCCGCTGCCCTCCTCCGCGAGCCGGTCGTCGGGGTTGTAGAGGCGGCACCGTTGCAGCGACAGGCAGCCACAGCCGATGCAGCCGGCCAGGTCGTCGCGGAGGCGTTCCAGGAAAGCGATCCGCTCGTTGAGGCGGCCGCGCCAGCGCGCGGAGAGCGCGGCCCAGTCGGCCTTCGTGGGTGTGCGCGACTCGGGCAGGGAGGCCAGTGCCTCGCGGATCTCCTCAAGCGATACGCCGACCTGCTGGGAGATCCGGATGAACGCGACCCGGCGGAGCTCGGCGCGCTCGTAGCGGCGCTGGTTGCCGCCCGTGCGCACGGCGCGGATCAGGCCGAGCCGCTCGTAGTACCGCAGGGCGGAGGCTGCCACGCCGGAGCGTCGGGAGAGTTCTCCAATGGTCAACGAGGCGTCGGTCATAGGTCCCTTGAGTTGAAGTGCGCTTTAACTTGCACCCTAGCCATATGACCGCACCGACGACCACGGCCAAGCTTGACGGGTTCCTGAGCAGGCTCACCGGAGATGAGAAACACGCGCCCAGCGCGCACTCGACCCTCGACGTGCTGTGGGTCCTCTACGACCGGGTGTTGCGGGTCTCGCCCGACCGGCCGGACGACCCGGACCGCGACCGCTTCCTGCTCTCCAAGGGGCACGGGCCGGCCGCCTACTACGCCGTGCTCGCGGCCAAGGGCTTCATCCCCGAGGCCTGGCTCGACGACCTCGCCGGCCCGGACAGCCGGCTCGGGCACCACCCGGACCGCCTGCTCGTGCCCGGCGTCGAGATCGGCTCGGGCTCGCTGGGCCACGGCCTGGGTCTTGGCGTGGGCACCGCGTTGGGGCTGCGGGCCCAGGGCCTCACCGGCCCGAGGGTGTACGTGCTGACCGGCGACGCCGAGCTCGACGAGGGCTCCAACCACGAGGCGATCGCGTACGCGGGCGCGATCGGCCTGGCCAATCTCACCGCGGTCGTCGTCGACAACCAGTCGTCAACGCACGGCTGGCCGGGTGGGCTGGCGAGCCGCTTCCACGGCTGGACCTCGTCCACTGTCGACGGTCGTGACCACGACGCGATCGAGGCGGGGCTGCGGGCGCACACCGGCACCGCGCCGCACGTGGTCGTCGCCGTTGTCGAGCACAAGGGCTGAGACCGATGCGAGAGACCTTTGTGGACGCTGCCACCGCGCTGCTGGACGACGACCCGCGTACCGCCGTGGTGCTGGCCGACATCTCGGCCGCCGCGTTCGAGCCGGCCGCCCGCCAGCACCCCGACCGCGTGATCAACGTCGGCATCCGCGAGCAGCTCATGCTCGGCGTCGCCGGTGGGCTGGCGCTGACTGGGCTGCGGCCGATCGTGCACTCGTACGCGCCGTTCGTGGTGGACCGGGCGTACGAACAGATCAAGCTGGATCTCAACCACCAGGGCGTGGGTGCGGTGCTGGTGAGCATCGGCGCCTCCTACGACGCCTCGGTCTCCGGTCGCACCCACCAGTCGCCGGGCGACGTGGCACTCTTCGACACGCTGGGCGGCTGGACGGTACATGTACCCGGTCACGCTGACGAGGTCGGACCGCTGCTGACCGCGGCGGCCGCGCACGACGAGCCGGTCTACATGCGACTGTCCACTCAGCACAACGCGGAGGCACGGCCGGCGACCGGGCTACAGACGCTCCGCCGGGGTGGGCGAGCGGCCGTCGTGGCGGTCGGGCCGATGCTCGACACCGTGCTCGCGGCGGTGGAAGGGCTGGACGTGACGGTGGCGTACACGAACACGCCGCGCCCGTTCGACGTCAAGGGCTTGCGGGCGCTGGGCCACAGCGACGTGGTGCTCGTCGAGCCGTACCTGGCCGGCACGTCGAGCGCGGTGGTCTCGGACGCGCTTCGCGACGTGCCACACCGACTGCTCAGCCTGGGCGTGGTGCGCACCGACCTGCACCGCTACGGCAGCCCGAAGGACCACGCGCGGTGGCACGGGCTCGACCCGGCCGGTGTGCGGCAGTCGATCAGCGCTTTCGTGGGTTAGGACGCCGGGCCCGCTCGCGCCCGAGGATGAAGAGCGCCTCGACGCCGTCTTTCCAGGTGATCTTCTTGCCTTCTTCGCGGCCGCGGGCCCGGTAGCTGATCGGCACCTCGTACGGCCGGATGCGGCGGCGCAGCAGCTTGCCGGTGACCTCGGCCTCCATGCCGAAGCCCCGGGAGTGGATGTCGAGCGAGCGGTAGAGCGCGACCGGCATCAGCTTGAAGCAGGTCTCCAGATCGCCGATGTACGAGTTGAACAGCACGTTGGCCGCGGTGGTCACGGCCTTGTTGCCCATCACGTACCAGAAGCTGTAGGCGCTGTGGCTGCCGAACGTGCGGTTGCCGTAGACCACCGTGGCCCGGCCGTCGAGCACGGGGGCGAGGAGCTTGGGGATGTCCTGCGGGTCGTACTCGAGGTCGGCGTCGAGGATCACCATGTACTCGCCGTCGGCATTCTGCACGGCGGTCTTGATCGCGGCGCCCTTGCCGGCGTTGCGCTGGTGGGTGATCACGCGCACGCGGGCGTCGTCGGCCCGCTCGAGCACCTCGGCGGTGCCGTCGCGGCTGCCGTCGTCGACGACCACCATCTCGATCTCGCACGGGTAGTCGACCGCGAGTGCCTGCTTGAGCGCATCCGCGACGCGTTCTTCCTCGTTGTAGACCGGCATGAGGATCGAGAGCTTCACGGGGTCTCCACGGGCCGCTGGCTAGAACCCAACCAGCCTAGCCTGACCCGCTTTGCCGCGTGTGGATGGGTATGAAACGGACTCCCCTGGCCGCCCAGGGGAGTCCGATCTCAGGGGCGCGGCACCACGATCAGCCGGGCGACGAACGTGTCTCCGTCCTTGGCGCCGGCCACGCCGACCTGGGTGCCGGTCTCGATCTCCTCCGGCTTGACGGTCGACGAGTGCCGCACCACGTGCAGGTCGGAGGCGAAGGTCCAGGTCGCCGTGTACCCGTCGGAGGACTTCACGCTGATCGACTTGTCGTCGATCGCGGTCACCTCGCCGCGCTGCACGGCGACCGTCTTGGTGCCGTCTTCGGTCTGGACGACCACCTCGCCGTGCAGGACGTTCTTCCGGAGGAGGACACGAGCTCTGCGCCGCTCCTTCCGATCAGGCGCGGCCGAGGGAGAAGCGGAAGGCGAGGGGTCGAGCCCCATCGCCGCCAGCGCCTGACCCTCCGCACCCATGGCCGCCGCGACCTCGACCGCTGCCCCGCCAGCCGGCCCCACCGGCCCACCGCCGCATCCCACGAGCCCCATCGCCAGCACTCCGCCGGCCAACACAAGTCCGAGACGTTTCATGTGGAACAGCGTCGGTCGAGCCGGCGAGCACGCCGTCAAGGCTGTGTACGGGGTTCGTAAGGAGGCAACACCACGGTGAAGCGGGCGCCGCCCTCGGGTGCGTGGCCGGCCTCGATGGTGCCGCCCAGCCGGCGTACCAGGCCGGCGGCGAGCGCCAGGCCCAGCCCGCTGCCGACCTTGCGCGTCCCCTCGTAACGCTGCCGCAGCGCGCCGCGCTCGAAGGCCACCACGAGGTCGTCGTCGGTGAGCCCAGGGCCGCCGTCGCGCACCTCGACGACTGATCCGCCCGGGGTCGGCCGGGCGGCGAGCACGAGTGGCGCACCGGCCGGCAGGATGCGCAGCGCGTTTTCCAGCAGGCCGTCGACAACCTGGCGGATCCGCCCCGGATCGGTGAAGGCGGGCACCTCGGGCGCGGGCAGCTCCACCCGAAGCACCACGCCGGCGCCGGCGCAGCGGCCGGCCCAGGCCTCGGCGGCGTCGCGTACCAGCGCCGCGAGGTCGATCCGCAGCAGCGCCAGCGGAAAGTCGGCCGCCTCCAGCCGGGCCAGCGCGAGCAGGTCGCTCACCAGCCGGTCGAGGTGTTCTGCCTCGGCGAGCATCGTCTGGCCGGCCCGCTGGGCGCCCTCCTCGGCGACCACACCGTCGGCGAGCGCCTCGGCGTACCCGCGGATGGCGGTCAGGGGCGTGCGCAGCTCGTGCGAGACCGACAGCAGGAACTCGCGCTGCCGTCCCTCGCTCGTGGCGAGGGCGGCGGCCAGGTCGTTGAGGGCGTACGCCAGCTCGGCGGCCTCCTGCGGCGGCTCCACCGGCACCCGCACCCGCCGGTCGCCGGCGCGCAGCCGGGCGGCGGCGGTGGCCGCGTTGCGGATCGGGCGCACCATGCGGCGGGCGATCAGCACACCGGCGCCGACACCCGCCGCGAGCCCGGCGAGCAGCGGCAGCCAGATGATCCCCATCACCTGGCGCCACAGCCCGTGCGGGCGGGGTGCGGCAAGCACGACACCGTTGCCGCCGGGCAGCGCGCGTCCGACCACAATGGAGGGACGGCCGGCGACGACGCGGCGGCCGCTGAAGTTCTTCCCGCCGGCGACCCGCGCGACGACCTGGGGCGGCAGTCCCGCGCGGTCGGCACGGCCGCCACGGATCAGGTAGGCGTCGATGTCCTGCGTGCGCAGCTGCCGGACGATCCGTTCCTCGTCGGCGGTCCGGCCCCGATCGACCCGCGGCCGCAGCAGGCTCGCGGCGACCCGCGCCTGCTGGTCGAGAGAGTCGCGCGCCTGCCGCTCCACGCCCCGCAGCGCGATGGGCACCGCGATCAGGGCGGTCACCAGCACCGAAACCACGGCCACCGCGCATGCGGCCAGCACGGCGCGGGCGGTGAGGGTCTGCCCGAGGGGGCGGCGTCGCACGATCGGCAGCAGCTGGGTGAGCTCGGGACGGTCAGGCATCGACCGCGTATCCAACGCCCCGGTGGGTGCGCAGCACGGCCGCGCCGGCGCCCAGCTTGGCCCGCACCTGCGCCACGTGCACGTCGACCGTGCGGGTGCCGGTGTGCGCCGCGTACCCCCAGACGCTGGCCAGCAGCTCCTCCCGGGTGAAGACCCGGCCGGGCCGGCCCATCAGGTGTGCCAGCAGGTCGAACTCGGTGGAGGTCAGCTGCACCGGCGCGCCGTCGACGCTGACCGAGCGGCGACCGGGATCGAGTGTGACCGGTCCCACCGTGTGTGGCCGTCCCTCCGGCGCGCCAGCCGTGCGGCGCAGCACCGCGCGCACGCGGGCGACAAGCTCGCGCGGGCTGAACGGCTTCGTCACGTAGTCGTCGGCGCCGAGCTCGAGCCCCACGATCCGGTCGACCTCGTCGTCGCGGGCGGTGAGGAAGATGACCGGCGTCCAGTCGCCACCCTCACGCAGCTGGCGGCACACCTCGGTGCCGGAGAGGCCGGGCAGCGCGATGTCGAGGACGCAGGCCACCGGCCGCATCCGCCGCGCCGCCGCGAGGCCGGCCGTGCCCTCGTGCTCGACGTGCACGCCGAAGCCGTCCCGGGCCAGGTACATCCTGACCAGGTCCGCGATGGCCCGCTCGTCCTCGACGACGAGCACGAGGCCCTTCGACTCCACGGCACTCATCATGTCCGACGGCTGAGCGCCTGGGCAGCACGGGATTGTTCGAGGAATGTACGGGCCGGGGCGCCCCGAACGGGGACCAGGGCGCCCCGGCCCAGCGAACCTTTTCCAACCTCCAGTTGCGGTAGGACCGGAGCGCGGGCGCCGCGCGGTCCAGGTTGAAAAAAGTTCGTCAGGCGGCAGCCGGCACGTGCAGCGCTTCTGGCGCTGTCACACGAGGTGCCTGCTGGGCGCGCTCGGCCACCAGACGGGGACGGAAGGCGTGGCTGAGTAGGGCGTCCAGGTGCCAGACCTGCTTCGGATGACCGGTCTTGATCCAGAACCGCTCGCGGATGCCGTCTACGGCCGTCGCGGCGAGCTCCACCGCGGCGAGGCGCGGGTCCGGGTTCCAGGTGACGTTGCTGAGGTGCCGGAGCTCGGTGTTGAGGTGGAGGCGGAGGCGGTGGAGTACGCGGGTCTCCTGGGTCACCACCAGGCGGCGGTACGTCAGCAGGAGCAGGAACTCGCCCTGCATCGGCCGATCCGGGCGGAGACAGCGGGTGACCACGACCGTCGCGTCGTCGGCTTCCACGCACCGCCGGAAGACGGGCATGTGGCGGCTCACGGTGGAGATGGCCACGCCGGCTTCGGCGGCGGCGGGCAAGAACGTTCGGGAGAACACGTCCATGCCGCGTTTAACGACGTGCTAACGGGATGTGTCGCGGGTCGGGCGCTATAGAAGTTCCAGGATCGTCGCGTTGGCCATGCCGCCGCCCTCGCACATGGTCTGCAGCCCGTAGCGGATCCCGTTGTCTCGCATGTGCCGAAGCATCGTGGTCATGATGCGGGCGCCGGAGCCGCCGAGCGGGTGGCCGAGCGCGATCGCGCCGCCGCGCGGGTTGAGCCGCTCGGGATCCGCCTCGGTCTCCGCGAGCCAGGCGAGCGGCACCGGAGCGAAAGCCTCGTTCACCTCGTACACGCCGATCTCCTCGATGCCCAGCCCCGCACGGCGCAGCGCCTTCGCGGTGGCCGGGATCGGCGCGGTGAGCATGATGACCGGGTCGTCGGCGGCGACCACGGCGGTGTGGATGCGGGCGAGCGGCCGCAGGCCGTGCTCGCGCGCCCAGTCGGTGGTGGTGACGGCGATCGCGGCGGCGCCGTCGGAGATCTGCGACGCGGAGCCGGCGGTGACCACGCCGTCCGGCTTGAACGGGGTGGCCAGCTCGCCCAGCTTCGCCAGCGAGGTGTCGCGGCGGATGCCCTCGTCGGCGTCGATCGGCCCGACCGGCGCGATCTCCTCCTTGAACGCGCCCGCGTCCTGTGCCACGGCCGCCTTCTGGTGGCTGGCCAGCGAGTACTCGTCGAGCTGGGTCCGGGTGAATCCCCACCGCTCGGCGATCATCTCCGCGCCGACGCCCTGGCTGAAGCCCGCGTCGCCGTAGCGCTCGCGCACACCGTCGCCGAACGGCCACTGCCCGGCCGCGCTGGAGCCCATCGGCACCCGCGTCATCGACTCGACCCCGCCCGCCACGACGAGGTCGGCCTGGCCGGAGAGCACCGTCGCGGCCGCGAAGTGCACGGCCTGCTGGCTGGAGCCGCACTGGCGGTCGAGCGTGGTGCCGGGCACCGACTCGGGCCAGCCGGCGCCGAGGACCGCGTTGCGACCGTTGTTCCACGACTGCTCGCCGACCTGCGAGACGCAGCCCCAGACCACGTCGTCGACGTGCGCCGGGTCGAGGCCGGTGCGCTCGGCGAGAGCGCGCAGCACGTGTGCCGACAGGTCGACCGGATGGACCTCGGAAAGGCCGCCCTTGCGCCGCCCGACCGGGGTGCGTACCGCGCCGACGATGACCGCGTCCCTCATGTTCATCGACATTACTCTTCGGTAGCGGTCGGTCCGAGTGGGGCAGGATTGGCGCATGGATGCCCTCACCTGGCGGGTGCCCCGCAAGGTGCCCGCCGCGAAGCTGGCCGCCGTCGCCACGCTCGTCGCGCTCGGCCTCCTCTTCGCCGACGGCGACGAGGTACGCCTCGTGCTCGCCGCCACCTTGGCCGCCGCGCTCGCACTGTGGGCGGCACGCGACCTGATCGCGCCGGTGCGGCTGGCCGCCGACCCGGCGGGGGTCACGCTCGTCACGGGCTTCGCCGGCCGCCGCCACCTGCCCTGGTCGCAGATCGAGCGGGTACGCGTGGACGCGCGACCCCGGCTCGGCATCCGCACCGAGACGCTGGAGATCGACGCGGGCGACTCGCTGCACCTCTTCAGCGAGTACGACCTCGGTGCGCCGCCGGCCGAGGTGGCCGCGGCACTCCGGCCGCTTGCGAGCGCGTCGCCGCCCGCAGACCCCACACAGCGGCGGGAGCGAAGCGACCAAAGCGACCGGGGTCCACAGGGCGGCACAAAAGACGCGTGAGCCACCCGCGCGGAGCCCGGGCCGGAATTTACGTGAGGGCGGCCGTCTGTAGGAGCGTCAGGGCGACGAGCACCACGAGCACCACCGCGCTGCCACCGGCCTGCACCAGCGTGCGGCGGGCTCGCGGCGCGTACGCCAGCAGGGCGCCCACGATGCCGCCGACGATCATGCCGCCCAGGTGACCCGCGATCGAGATGCCCGACACGCTGAAGGTCAGCACGATGTTGACGACGAGGATGCCGATGATGGCGGAGGTGTCACGGCCGAGCTTGCGCAGGACGATGAAGAACGCCGCGAAGAGCCCGAAGATGGCCGTGGACGCACCGGCGGCGAGGCTGTCCGGGCTGATCAGGTAACTGGCGACGTTTCCACCGAGCCCGGCCAGCAGGTAGAGCCCGAGGAAGCGGAGCGGCCCGAGCACCGCCTCGAGGTTGCGACCGAGCACCCACAGCGCCCACATGTTCAGCGCGAGGTGCAACAGGCCATAGTGGATGAACATGGCGGTGATCAGCCGGTAGTAGCCACCGCCCGCGACCCCGGGATACACGTCGCCGAGGCTGGGGAAGTCGCCGGGGACCACCGCGCCCTGCTGGGTGACCGTCACCGCGTGGGCGATCACGCCGCCGATGCCCTGGATCGGCCCGGCGCTGGAGAAGAAGAGGCCGCCCTCGAAGAGCGAGCTCACACCGCCCAGCGCGACCCCGATCAGGGTCGCCAGCACGTTGAGGCCGATCAGCACCTTGGTGACGTAACCCTCGCGGCCGGCGGCACTGCCACCGAAGGCGGTGCGCGCCGGCCGCTGGGTGCGTCGACCCTGGGCCACGCATTCCGGGCATTGGTGCCCGACGGAGGCCGCTCGCATGCAGTCCGGACAGATCGGCCGGTCACACCGGACACACCGGACATAGGTCTCCCGTGACGGGTGGCGGTAGCAGACCGGCACGGTCACAGGCGAATCGCTCATGGCCGTCCTCGCTCCGCTGCGGGCGACCATGAGGCTCCTGACACGCTGCGCCTCATGATTCGCTCGCTCCGCTCACTCATGCACGCAAAGGTACCTGTCAGCCCTCGATTTCGACGCGCTCGATAACCACGTCGCTGATCGGACGGTCGCCGGGCGCGGTCGGGGTGTTCGCGATCGAGTCGACGACCTTGGCCGAAGCCTCGTCGGCGACCTGGCCGAAGATCGTGTGCTTGCGGTTGAGGTGCGGGGTCGCGCTCACGGTGATGAAGAACTGCGAGCCGTTCGTGCCCTGGTTGTTGTAGCCCGGCCCGGCGTTCGCCATCGCCAGCAGGTACGGGCGGTCGAAGCTCAGCTCGGGGTGGATCTCGTCCGCGAACGTGAAGCCCGGCCCGCCGCGGCCGGTAGCGGTCGGGTCACCCAGCTGGATCATGAAGCCGCTGATCACGCGGTGCGAGAGCGTGCCGTCGTAGTACGGCCCGGAGCCCGGCTGTCCCGTCCGCGGGTCGGTGTAGGCCTTGGTGCCCTTGGCAAGCCCCACGAAGTTTTCGACCGTCTTCGGCGCGTGGTTGGGGAAGAGCTCCAACCGGATAGGGCCGTGGTTGGTGTGCAGGGTGGCGTAGAGAGCGTCAGCCACGGGTACTCCTCAGTTGTTGGTCAGTTCCATGCGGATCCTCCCATGTGCCCGTTCCGGCAGTGCGAAGGCATCCGAAGAGGCAGGATGACGGGGTAGCGGGTCTCCCCGTCGTTCTGTTACACGTGTCGCGCACCGCGACTCGGGGAACAGTGCGGAAAACGGAGCGAGGAGGTGGGTATCGGTGCTCGGAATGGCGCGGCGCAAGACGCGTAGCCAGCTGGTCAGAGCTGAGCTGGGCGAGAGTTTCGATCACTTCATGCAAGCCGCCACACATGCCGCTGGCGGAGTCGGAGCGACGATGGGTCCCAAGGCCGCTGACGGTGTGAGCCGGGTCAAGGAATCCGCGTCCCACGGGTGGGAGACCACCATGGCGGCGTTCGCGCCGCTGGCCGCCGCGGCGGCGGAGGGCGCCCGTGAGGCCGGCCGCAGCACCAAGCGGGCCGGGCGCAAGGCGCGCCGGGCCGGCGCCACGAAGATGCGGGCAGTCTCGCCCAAGAAGGAGTCGCGGATGTCCCGCAACCGCTGGCCGATGCTGGCCGGGCTGCTGGCCGCCGGAGCCGCCGTCGGCGCGGCGGGTGCGCTGGTCATGCGCCGTCGCAAGCAGCAGCAGTGGCAGGAGTACGACCCCAGCCACGCGATGGATCCCGTAGCGGCTGACGCCGACGAGAAGATGGACGGCACAGCCGACCCGACGATGAACGGGGCGGTCGACTCCGCCAAGCTCGACGGCGTGGTCGACTCGACCAAGGGCCGTCCCTGACGATCACCGGCTGTAGGCTCGGCGGGCCTCCGTCGGGCCTACAGCCAGCCGTTTTTGCGGAAGAAGCGGTAGAGCGCGAGCGAGATGCTCAGCATCACGGCGAGCACCACCGGATAGCCGTACGTCCAGCCGAGCTCCGGCATGTGCGTGAAGTTCATGCCGTAGATGCCGGCGAACGCGGTCCACACCGCGGCGATGGCGGCCCAGGCGGCGATCTTGCGCATGTCGTTGTTTTGATCCACGGTCACCTGCGCCAGCCGCGCCTGGAGCACCGAGTTGAGCAGGTCGTCGTATGAGTTGATCTGCTCGACGGTGCGGGTCAGGTGGTCCTGCACGTCCCGGAAGTATCGCCGGATCTCCTTCGGCACCTCCCGGTTGACCTGCGCGGTCAGCGTGATCAGCGGGCGTTGCAGCGGCATCACCGCCCGCTTGAACTCCACCAGCTCCCGCTTCATCTGGTAGATGCTCTGGATCCGCCCGTGCGAGCCGCGGTCGAAGACCTGCGCCTCCAGCGCGTCGAGCTCGACCTCGACCTGGTCGGCCACCTCCACGTACAGGTCGACGACCCGGTCGGTCACCGCGTACGCCACCGACCACGGCCCCTGTACCAGCAGGTCTTGCTTGCCCTCCAGGTCGACGCGGACGGGCGAGAGACGGCAGGCGTCACCGTGGCGGACCGTGATCACGAAGGCCGGGCCGATGAAGAGCATCACCTGGCCGGTCTCCACGACCTCGGCGTTTTCGGTCACCTCGCCCTTGCCGACGTAGCGGGCAGTGCGCAACACCAGCGAGCTGACCTCGCCGAACTGCTCCAGCTTGGGCCGCTGCTCCGCCTTGACCGCGTCTTCGACGGCGAGCTCGTGCAGCCCGTACGTCTCGGCGATGTCGGCCATCGCGGTGGCGCCCGGCTCGTGCAGCCCGAGCCAGACGAAGGCGTGCCGCTGCCGCTCCCGCCGCGCGGCGGCCAGCGCCTCGGCGTAGTGCCACTCGCCGGGCTGGCGCTCGCCGTCGATGTAGAGCGCGCAGTCGACGATCGCGCTACGCGCGGAGGGCGGCTTGTGCTCGCGTCGCGCGGCACCGTCGGTCGGACTCAACATCCGGGTCACCGCCCGCCGCACGGGTGCGGCCCAGGTGCGGGCCAGCGGCCGCCCTACCCCGTCCGCGCGCGGGGCGCCCTCATCCGCCATACGCCCATCTTCCTATGCATCACGAGTCCCGCCCGTCTCACGTCCGAGCGTTCCTGATCACGGGAAGAGAGGCTTGTCCTATGGCTAAGGCGCCGGGCGGACCGGCCGCGTCGGGGGGTGGGGGGTGCGAGCGGCCCACCCGGCGCCGATGGGGGGCGGGGGGTTTTGCTTATGGGGTCAACCGCATAGCGATTGCTCGCAGCATTGTGATCCGTTAGCCGGCCCGAGGGGAACCCCGGGCTGGCGGCGATGACACATTGTCGGAAATCCGACAGAAGATCTATCGCCGGACGGCTTGGACCGCGGCGGCGAGCCGGCGTACACCTTCCTCGATCTGGTCGACCGTCACCGCGGAGAACGCGAGGCGCAGCGCGTGCTCGCCGCCCTCCAGGAGGAAGTCGCTGCCCTTGACCACGGCGACGCCCCGCTCGGCGGCCGCGGTGAAGACGTCGTCGGCCAGCACGTCGTCGGGAAGCTCGATCCAGAGGAAGTAGCCGCCGTCCGGCTCGGTGAAGCGCACACCCGGGATGTGCTCGCGCAGCGCGGTCGCCAGCACGGTGGCCCGCTCGCCCAGCGCGGCCTTGACCGTCTGGATCGAGCGGTCGATGTCGCCGGACGCGCAGAACTGGTGGACGATCGCCTGCGCCACCATGCCGGGCGAGATGTAGAGGTTGGTGGCCCGCTTGGCGATGTCGCCGATCAGCGGCGCCGGCCCGACGAGGTAGCCGACCCGCACGCCCGGGCAGACCGTCTTGGTGAAGCTGGAGGCGTGCACGACGACGCCGGTCTCGTCGAGCGACAGCATCGAGGGCTGCGCCTCGCCGCGGAAGCGGATGTCGACGTACGGGTCGTCCTCGAAGATCGTGAAGCCGTACTCGGTGGCCAGGTCGAGCAGCGCTTCGCGCTTGGCCATCGAGAGCGTGACGCCGGCCGGGTTCTGGTAGTTGGGAATGATGTGCGCCAGCTTGGGGCGCACCCCGGACTCCAGCAGCTTGCGCAGCTCGTCGGTGTCGATGCCGTCGGGCTGGAGCGTCACGGCGTGGATCTCGCCGCCCCTGTTGCGCAGGTTGAGCAGCGTGCGGTCGTAGGTCGGGCGCTCCACGACCACGGCGTCGCCGGGGCCGACGAGGTAGTCGAAGAGGAACGCGTCGGCCTGCAGCGAGCCGTTGGTGACCAGCACCTGGTTGACGGAGACGCCGTGCTTGTCGGCGATCCACTTGCGCAAGGGCGGGTAGCCGACGGACGTGCCGTACGCCGTGATCCCGCCGGGATCGGCGTCGAAGGCGCGGACGGCGGCGGCCTTGAGGCCCTCGACATCGACGATGTCCAGCGATGGCGCGCCACGGGCGAAGGAGATCAGCTGCTCGGCGGTCATGGTTGCACAGCGTACGTACCGAAGTTGATCATCACGACCCAGATACACGGAAGTGTGCGGGTCAGACCTTGGCGCTCGTGTGCTGCTGGGCCCACACCCGCATGATGTCGCGGACCGAGATGATGCCCAGCACGTCGCTCTCCTCCATGACGACGAGGTGACGGAACCCGCCGCGGGACATCGCCACGGCCGCCTCTTGAAGCGTCCAGTCGGGACTGGCGTAGACCACGTCCCAGGTGAGATGGGCGGAAGTGCGCTCTACGTCCGGATCGAGGCCCCGACCGATGGCGTTGAGAACGTCACGCTCGGTCATGATGCCGACCCCTTCGGAGTCGGGGTCGATCACGATGGCCGAGCCGATGCGGCGAGTGGCCATCATCTGGGCGGCCTGCCGCAGCGTGTGCTCGGGTCCGACTACGAGAACCTGGCTGGACATGGCATCGCGTACGCGCATCGCACATCACCCCTCAAGGCACCGTACGGACATGGTCGCCCGAAGGGAGACAGAACTACAAGACTTGCGTTCTATCCGGGCGGGAGCCAGGTAGATAAATTCAAACCGTGCCCACGGAGCCATTACGCTGCGCCGGCGCCTTGATCGTCGACGACGACGGGCGCATTTTCATCCAGCGCCGGTCACCCGATCGGCGCCTGTTTCCCAACACCTGGGACATCGTCGGCGGCCATCTGGAATCCGGGGAGAGCCTGGAGGACGCGCTGCGGCGAGAGGTCGAGGAGGAGACCGGCTGGACCGTCTCCGTCGTCCTCGGCACGGTCGGTGAGTACGCGTACACCGGCGACGACGGCATCGACCGCGTGGAGACCGACTTCCTGGTGCGGGTGGACGGCGATCTGGCCCGCCCGCGACTCGAGCCGGGCAAGCACACGGAGTGGCGATGGATCACGGAAAGTGAGGTCACGGTGCTCGACGAGCACCGCGACCTGAACAACGGGCTCATCCGGCGCATCGCCGACGACGGGTTCGCGGCACTGCACCTGCTCGGCCTCTGATCGACGGCGCCGATTCCGGCTACCGTTTGTCACATGCCTGAGCTGCCCGAGGTGGAGGCGCTCGCCGCGTACCTTCGCGAGCGGGCCGCCGGACGGCGCGTAGAGCGGCTGGAGGTCGCCGCGTTGAGCGCCCTGAAGACGTACGACCCGCCGCCGTCCGCCGCGGCCGGCCAAGAGATCACCGGCGCGGGACGCCACGGCAAGTTCCTCGACGTGCACATCGGCGATGATCTCCACCTCGTCGTGCACCTGGCGCGGGCCGGCTGGCTGCACTACCGCGAGTCGTTCAACAGTGGAGCACCGCTCAAGCCGGGCAAGGGGCCGATCGCGCTCCGGATGCGGCTCGACGACGGCTCCGGCTTCGACCTCACCGAGGCGGGCACCAAGAAGAGCCTCGCCGCGTACCTGGTGAAGGATCCCGCCCTGGTGCCCGGCGTGGCACGGCTCGGTCCGGACGCGCTCGCTTCCGACCTGGAGACGTTCGCCGAGCGCATCCGCAGCCGCAAGGGGCAGATCAAGGGCGTGCTGACCTCGCAGGAGGTGCTCGCCGGCGTAGGCAACGCGTACTCCGACGAGATCCTGCACGCCGCCAAGCTCTCCCCGTTCGCGATGAGCACCCGCCTGACCGACGAGCAGATGGCCCAGCTGCACGCGGCGGTCCGGGAGATCCTGACCGACGCGGTGACCCGCTCGGTCGGCCAGCGCGCCGCCGAGCTCAAGGGCGAAAAGCGCTCGGGGCTGCGGGTGCACGCCCGCACCGGGCTGCCCTGCCCGGTGTGCGGCGACACGGTGCGGGAGGTGTCGTTCGCCGACTCCAGCTTGCAGTACTGCCCGACGTGCCAGACCGGCGGAAAGCCACTCGCCGATCGCAGACTGTCACGGCTTGTGCGCTAGGCGATATGGCCGTGACCTACCGTTTTGCAAACCGGACCCAACGGGCACCTGCCCAGTGGGCAACGCTCGGTATAGTGGCCCGGTCCATGGTCCCATTCGATCACGGTGGGGCGTATTGTCTCTGCGGTCACCGATCCGCCGCGGTGACCATGGGAGACTGATGCGGTGGTCAGTCCCGACCCTGACGGCACATGGGCGGCACGTGCAAAGCGGGAGGACGTAGGTGAGGTGACGACAAGCCTCCAACGCCCGGTAGCCAACACAGGCCGGAGCAGGACTGTGCGCCACGTCGACAGCTTCGAGATTCAGGCGCCGACGCCGCCATCACACAACGGTGTGCCGCGTTCGGCGTGGGCCCGCGCCAGCAGGCGCGTGTCCCGCTGGCACCGCCCGTACACGGCGGTGCTGCTTTTGCTCGACTATGGGGCGGCCGCGTTGGCCAGCCTTATCTCCATCAGCGCGTACGACCAGGCCGTCTCCGGCTTCCAGGACGCCGACGAGGCGTGGTTCAAGACCGTGGCGTACGTGCTGCTGCCATTCGGTTGGCTCATCATGCTGTGGGCCAACGGCGCCTACGACCGCCGTTACCTCGGGCTCGGCACCGATGAGTTCAAACGAGTGGTGCGCGCCTCGGTGACGGTCATGGCGAGCGTGTCCTTCCTCGCCTTCGCCACCAAGACCGACCTCTCCCGACTCACCGTGGCCACCGCGCTCGTCGGCGCCACCCTGCTCATCCTGATCGCCCGCTATTTCGCCCGGTTCGCCCTCCACCAGGTGCGCAAGCGCGCCGGCCAGGCCGGCCACCGCATGCTGCTCATCGGCACGCTGCCGGAGACGCTGGAGGTCTACACCGCGGTCACCCGCAGCCCGTCCGCCGGCCTCGTGCCGGTGGCCATCCACATCACCGACGGATACGCGGCCGCGCGCGGCATCGAGACGCCGGTGCCGGTGCACTCGGGCCGCGACGTGCTCACGCTGGTCCGCGAGGTGGGCGCCGACACGATCGCGGTGTGCGGCTCGGCCAGCGCCGAGCCCGGCGAGCTGCGCCGCCTGGCCTGGCAGCTCGAGGGCACCGGCATCGACCTCGTCGTGGCGCCCCAGCTCACCGACATCGCCGGCCCGCGCGTGCACATCCGGCCGATCGAGGGCCTGCCGCTCCTGCACGTCGAAGAGCCCACGCTCTCCGGCATCGGCTGGCTGGCGAAAAACCTGCTCGACCGGGTCGCCGCCGGGCTTGGGCTGCTGGTGCTGATCCCGGTGTTCCTGGTGATCGCCCTCGCCATCAAGCTCTCCGACCGCGGCCCGGTCTTCTTCCGGCAGCCGCGCGTGGGTCACGAAGGCCGCACGTTCCGCGTCTGGAAGTTCCGCACCATGTATGTCGACGCCGAAGACCGCCTCGCCTCGCTGGTCGACCAAAACGAGACCGACGGCATGCTCTTCAAGATCAAGGATGACCCGCGCGTCTTCCCCGTCGGCCGCTTCCTGCGCGCCAGCTCCTTGGACGAGCTGCCCCAGCTGATCAACGTGCTCTGGGGCGAGATGTCCCTGGTCGGCCCCCGCCCGCTCCCCGCCGACGACGGCGACTTCCTCGGCGACGTCCGGCGGCGGCTGCTCGTCCGCCCCGGCATCACCGGCCTGTGGCAGGTGTCCGGCCGCTCCGACCTGTCGTGGGACGAGGCAGTGCGCCTCGACCTCTACTACGTCGACAACTGGTCCCTCGCCTACGACCTCAGCATCCTCTGGCGCACCGTCGGCGTCGTCCTCGCCCGAAAGGGCGCTTACTAGTAGCTCGGCGGACAATTGACCGTCGCTCTAGCCAAAGATTTCCCGGGTCCGCGTCAGCTGCGAGCCGCTGCTCCCGCCGGAGAGCGCGGAGGCCGGCGGCTCGCTAGCGCTCGCCGACTTCCCCGGCCTCCGCTGCCACCTCCGCTCACCAAGCCCAGCCAACCCCCGACGGACCGCACCCATGGGCTTGCCCCACGGACCTGGCAGCGGGGGCCTGCGGTCCGAGGCGCCTCGGCGAGTAAGGTGCCATGATCTCAGCGTGAGTGGTGCGAACGTGTCGGCGGCGCTCGCCGTCGTCGCGCTGGTCAGCGCCCTGGCGGCGGCGGTCTGGGCGGTAGCCCGACTGCGGGCGCGGCGCGGCATCGCCACGGCGACCCAGCGGGCCACCTACGACGTGCTGCACACCGCCGGGCTCGCCGCCGACCCGCTGCGCACCGGGCTCAGCCAGGCGAGCGCGGCGAAGGCGATCCGGCACCTGCGCGCGCTGGTCGGGGCGCCCGGGCTCGCGCTTGTCGACGACGAGGCCGTGCTGGCGCTCGACGGTCGCGGCAACCACCACTCCGCACAGTTTGTCGCCGCCTCCCGGAAGGCGCTCACCGCCGGCCGCTCGACCGTGCTCGGGCCCGGCGAGCTGCCCTGCGACCGGGTCGACTGCCCGGTGCGGGGGGCGGTGGTGGCGCCGATGTCCGGCCCCGACGGGTCGGCGCCGGGCGCGCTCGTGGCGATCGCGGACGACCAGCCGGCACCCGGCCTGGTGCAGGCGACGCTGGAGACCGCCCGCTGGGCCGGTGCCCAGCTCGCGCTCGCCGAGCTCGACTCCTCCCGGGAGATGCTGGCCCGTGCGGAGGTGCGCGCCCTCCGCGCGCAGATCAGCCCGCACTTCGTCTACAACGCGCTGTCCGCGATCGCCTCCTTTGTCCGTACCGACCCGGAGCGGGCGCGCGAGCTGATCCTGGAGTTCGCCGAGTTCACCCGATACTCCTTCCGCTCGCACGGCGACTTCACCACGCTCGCGGAGGAGCTGCGCTCGATCGACCGATACCTCACGATCGAGCGGGCCCGCTTCGGCGACCGCCTCCAGGTGCGGCTGCAGATCGCGCCCGAGGTGTTGCCGGTGGGCCTGCCGTTTCTCTGCCTGCAGCCGCTGGTGGAGAACGCTGTGCGGCATGGCCTGTCCCGCAAGCCCGGCGTGGGTATGGTGAGCATCGAGGCCCGCGACGCCGGGGCCGAGTGCCACATCACCGTCGAAGACGATGGCGTGGGCATGGACCCGGCGGTGCTGGTCGCCGGTGTCGCCGAGGCGGCCGACCGCCACGACTCCGGCCACGTTGGATTGTCCAATGTGGATGAGCGGCTCCGCTCCGTCTTCGGAGATCAGTTCGGCCTTGTGGTGGAGACCGGCCTCGGAGCGGGTACGAAGGTGAGCATGCGAGTGCCGAAGTTCCACCCCGCGGTCAGGACGAGCCCGTGAGCGCGTTCTTGCGTGTGCTTGCCGTCGACGACGAGCCGCCCGCCCTCGACGAGCTCGCCTACCTGCTACGCACCGACCCGCGGGTCGGACGCTTGCACACCGCTTCCGACGCCACCGAGGCGCTGCGGGTCCTCCGCGACACCGACGTCGACGTGGTCTTTCTCGATATCCGCATGCCCGGCCTCGACGGCATGGAGCTTGCCCGCGTGCTGCGCCGCTTCGCCCGGCCGCCGGCGATCGTGTTCGTGACCGCGTACGACGACGCGGCCGTCGACGCCTTCGACCTGGGCGTGACCGACTACGTGCGCAAGCCGGTGCAGCCGGAGCGGATCGGCGAGTCGCTGCGCCGGGTGGTCAGCTCACGCCTTGTGGCGGCCAGCCCGGCCGCTTCGCCGCGCGCCGAGGAAGACCCGACGATCCCGGTCGAGCTTGCCGGCACCACGCGCATGCTTCCCCGCTCGGCGGTGCGGTGGGTCGAGGCGCAGGGCGACTACGCCCGCCTGCACACCGCCGACGGGTCACACCTTGTCCGCGTGCCCCTCGCCACGCTGGCCGAACGCTGGGCCGATGCCGGGTTTGTCCGGATCCACCGGTCGTATCTCGTGCAGCTGCGGCTCATCGCCGAGCTGCGCCTGACCGGCTCGGGCTACGTCGTGGTCGTCGACGAGACCGAGCTGCCGGTCTCTCGCCGCCACACCCGCGAGCTGAAAGACAAGCTCGTACGCGCCGCCAAGCAGGACTGGAACCGCTAGAAGATCTCGCCCAGGTCGAAGGCGAGCGGAAACGGCTTGTCAGTGCGCCACACCTGCCCCGGCTCGACGACAGCGGCCTCCCGGTAGATGCCATCGGCGGCCAGCTCGAGCACGGTCAGGGTCTGCTTTTTCGGGTCGACGAGCCAGTAGAGGGGAATGCCGGCGATCGCGTACTCGTCGCGCTTTACGACCAGGTCGTAGCGGGCGTTGCTGGATGACAGCACCTCCACCACGAGAAGCACGTCGACTGGTTTGAATGCATCACCATCGTCGGCGTATGCCGATTCAGGCACCACGAACAGATCGGGAACAAAGTAGGACGTGCGCTTTCTGCCGACGCCGACGCTCTGGCTGACGAGGAGGTCAGCGGGCGCTTGACGCGTCAGAGACCGGTGCAGCCGGTTGGTAGTCGCGCCATGGAACTTGCCGGCGTGCGGACTCACAACCAGGCTCCCGTCGTAGATCTCGTAGCGACCGGTGGCATCGTCGGGGAGATCTTTGAGATCGTCGATCGTCCACGGCTCGCCGAACTCGTGGTGATGAACGAGAGGATCGGCCATCGTCGTCATGCCTCCACATGTTGGCGGAATTGGCGAGAGATCGTTCAGTTATCCACAGGCGCCGAAAGGCCATTATCCACAGGTCAGGTTTTCCACAGGTCCCCCGTAACAGTGGTCTGGCCCCGCCACGTCCCTGGTGCGACAGACGGAGCTTGACATCGGCTGGTGGTGGGTGAGACTGCCGGACATGGACGAGCCCACCACCACCGGCGCCGGCGCGCCACAGCGGACCAGGATCGTGCTGGCCGAGGTGGTGCGCAGCCGCGCCCACGATCGCGCCAGGGCCGAGCTCACCGAGCAGACCCACGTCGGCGACGCCCTCCTGCGGGGGCTGGTGCGCGCCCAGCTCGCCCTCGCCCTCCGGCTCTCGACGGTGGTGGCGATCGGGCTCGGCGCGCTGCCGCTGCTCTTCGCCGTCGCGCCGGCCACCAGCACGATCAAGATCGTCGGCATCAGCCTGCCGTGGCTGCTGCTGGGTGTCGGCGCGTTCCCGTTCCTCGTCGCGGTGGGCTGGGCGTACGTCTACCTCGCGGAGCGCAACGAGCAGGACTTCACCGCCGTGGTCCGCCGGCCGGAACGCTGATGGACAACCCGTACACCGTCCCGGCGATCGTCGCGGTCACGCTCGTCACGCTGGCGATCGGCTTCTACGGCCTCAAGCTGGCCCGCACCACGTCCGACTTCCTGGTCGCCTCGCGCGTGGTCAGCCCCACCTGGAACGCGGCCGCGATCGGCGGCGAGTACCTGTCGGCCGCGTCGTTTCTCGGCGTCGCCGGCCTGATCCTCAAGTACGGCGTCGACGTGCTCTGGTACCCGGTCGGCTTCGCCGCCGGCTACCTCGCACTGCTGCTCTTCGTCGCCGCGCCGCTGCGCCGGTCGGGCGCGTTCACGCTGCCGGACTTCTGCGAGGTGCGGCTGCATTCGCGCGGCCTGCGCAAGCTCGCCACCGCGTTCGTGGTCTTCATCGGGTGGCTCTACCTCGTGCCGCAGCTGCAGGGGGCGGGGCTCACGCTCACCACGGTCACCGGCGGCCCCTACGAGCTCGGCGCGCTCCTCGTCGGCGCCGTCGTCACCGCCAACGTGGCGCTCGGTGGCATGCGCGCGATCACTTTCGTGCAGGCGTTCCAGTATTGGCTGAAGCTCACCGCGCTCGCCGTACCCGCGATGTTTCTGGTTTTGCACTGGCAGGCGGACGGCCGTCCGCCGGTGACGCCGCCGGACGGCCTCACTTTCCCGGCCGCGACCACCGTCGTGGTCGACCACCCCGCGACCCTCACGCTTCCCGACGGGTCCACAAGGGAGGTACGGGCCGGGGAGGAGCTGACGTTTCAGGCGGGCGAGCGGGTGCCGCACGTGTCCGGTGTGGACACCGCGCGGGGCATGGACTGGCTGCTGCCGGGAAACGACGCGGGCGGCCTCTTCGGCACGTACAGCCTCATCCTGGCGACGTTTCTCGGCACGATGGGGCTCCCGCACGTACTCGTGCGCTTCTACACCAACCCCAACGGCGCCGCCGCCCGGCGCACGACGCTGGTGGTCCTCGCGCTGGTCGGCCTCTTCTATTTCTTACCCACGCTGTACGGCGTGCTAGGCCGTGTCTACACCCCGCAGCTGATGATGACCGGCGAGACCGACGCGGTGGTGCTGCTGCTGCCGTCCGCGGTCGTCGGCAACGGCCCGCTCGGCCAGCTGCTGGCCGCGCTCGTGGCGGCGGGCGCGTTCGCCGCGTTCCTTTCGTCCAGCTCCGGCCTGCTAACAAGCGTCGCCGGCGTCGTGTCGACCGACGTGCTGGCCCACGCCAGCGACCGCGGCCCCGGCCAGCGCGGCTCCGTGCGCGACTTCCGGGTGGCGGCGCTGGTGGCCGGCCTTGTGCCGGTGGTGCTCGCGCTCAACGTCGCCAGCCTCGACGTCTCGCAGGTGGTCGGCCTGGCCTTCGCGGTGGCGGCGTCGAGCTTCTGCCCGCTGCTCGTGCTCGGCATCTGGTGGCGCCGCCTCACCGACCTCGGCGCGGCCGCCGGCATCCTGGTGGGCGGCGGCGCGGCGGTCGGTGCGGTCCTGGTCACGATCCTCGGCCCGCCACTCAAGGGGTCGGCGGCCGCGCTGATCGCTCAACCGGCGGCGTGGACGGTGCCCCTCGCGTTCGCGGTGATGGTCGCCGTCTCCTTGGCCACCCGCCGCCGCACGCCACCCGACGTGGGTACGACGATGCTCCGCCTCCACGCCCCCGAATCGCTAAGACTCTGACAGGGTTCTCCACAGCTTGTTCACAATTCGCGCGGGAGGTCTCCATGGTCGGTGCATAGAGTGCCGGACATGAGCGAGCGTCGGGTCTTGGTGGTGGAGGACGAGCGGACGATCGCCGACTCCGTCGCGGCGCGGCTGCGGGCCGAGGGTTTCACCGTGCGGATCGCGGGCGACGGGCCGGGCGCCGTCGAGGCGGCCGCCCAGATGCGGCCCGATCTCGTCGTGCTCGACGTGATGCTGCCCGGCTTCGACGGGCTCGAGGTGTGCCGGCGGATCCAGGCGGAGCGCCCGGTGCCCGTGCTGATGCTCACCGCGCGCGACGACGAGACCGACCTGCTCGTCGGGCTCGCGGTGGGTGCCGACGACTACCTGACCAAGCCGTTTTCGATGCGCGAGCTGTCCGCGCGCGTGCACGCCCTGCTGCGGCGCTTCGAGCGGGCCACCACCGCGGCGCGTGCGGACGCGCCGACGATCCGGCTGGGCGACCTGGAGATAAACCAGGCCGAGCGGCGGGTGCGGCGGGGTGGTGTCGAGGCACACCTGACGCCGACCGAGTTCGACCTGCTGGTGCACCTGGCCGGGCGGCCGCGCACCGTGCTGCCCCGCGCGCAGCTGCTCGCCGACGTGTGGGGCTGGGCCGCGGCCGGCGGCACCCGCACCGTCGACAGCCACGTCAAAGCGTTGCGCCGCAAGCTCGGCGGCGACCTCATCCGCACGGTTCACGGAGTCGGGTACGCATTGGAGGTCGCACCATGAACGCACCTCAGGAAGGCGCTCCGCTTCGCTCCACGTTTCCCCGGGGGTCCCGCACCAAGCTCCTCGACCTGCTCCCCCGGCCGCTCGACCCGGTCCGGTCGATCAAGCTCAAGCTGGGCATCCTGCTGGTCGCCTCCGGTTTCGCCGGACTCGTGGTGTTTCGACTTGGGATCGGGTGGATCGCCTATCGCACCTCGGCGACGGCGATCATCGTCGCGCTTGTGACGTCGCAGATCCTGGCCCACGGCATGACGTCGCCGCTGCGGGAGATGACCGCCGCGGCACGGTCGATGGCGCGCGGCGACTACACGCGCCGGGTGCGTGCCACCTCGCGTGACGAGGTGGGCGAGCTGGCGCAGGCGTTCAACCAGATGGCCGCCGACCTCGCCGCGGCCGACCGCCAGCGGCGCGAGCTGATCGCGAACGTCTCGCACGAGCTGCGTACGCCCATCACAGCCCTGCAGAGCCTGCTGGAAAACCTTGTCGACGGCGTCGCGCAGCCCAACCCGGCCGCGCTACGCACCGCGCTGGCCCAGTCCGAGCGGCTCGGCCGCCTGGTCACCGAGCTGCTCGACCTCTCCCGGCTGGACGCCGGCGTGGTGCCGCTCGACCGGGTCGACCTGGACATCGCCGACTTCCTGGACGAAGTGGTGCGCGAGGCCGCGGTGACCGCGGCCGGCGCCGGACGCCAGGTCGATTTCCGGGTACTCGTGCCGGAGGCCGCCGGCAGCGTCCGGGCCGATCCGGACCGGCTGCGGCAGGTCTTCGCCAACCTGCTCGACAACGCGGCCCGCCACAGCCCGCCCGGCGGCACCGTGCTCGTGACCGCCCGGCCCGCGACCGACCACTGCCGCTTCGACGTGCTCGACGAGGGCGACGGCATCCCACGCGACCAGCGGGCCCGGGTCTTCGAGAGGTTTACGCGCGGCGAGCGGGCCGGCACCGACGGCGGCACCGGGCTCGGGCTCGCCATCGCCCGCTGGGTGGTCGAGCTGCACGGTGGCACGATCGCGGCGCTCGACCCACCCGTGGAGGCGAAGAGCGGCTGCCGCATCAGGGTCACGATCCCGACGCCCGCCTGATTCCGGCACACACGAGGCCTTGCGCACCGCGCCGGGCGGATAGACCCTGCCCAAAAACGAGGAGGAGCGATGGCGATACAGAGCCCACCGATGCGCCCATTTGTGCCGGTATACGGCCCACGCCCGCCCACACCACTCGAACGCCGCTGGCCGGGTCCGTCGAGACCCGCCGACGCGGTCGCGCTTGGCGCCACGGGGATGGCCGGTCTGGTGGCAGCCGCGAGCGTGCCACTGGACCGGCCTGGCGTCGGGTGGGCGGTCGCCGGGATGGCCGGCGCGGCCGCACTGACCGTGCTGTCGATGCGCGGCTGGGCGGATGGCGGCCCGGCGGGCCGTGGTCCGGCGGTCCGTCCGTCGAGCGTCCCCGGCACCATCCGGCCACTGTGGACGATCGCGACACTGGCGCTGCTCAGCGTCGGCACCGTGCGCGCCGCCGGCTGGCTATTCGTGCTCTGCCTGCTCACCGCCGCCGTGACCGCCTCGTTCGCGGTCACCGCCGGTCGCAGCCTCCAGGCGCTGTTCGTCACCTCGGTGGCCGTGCCGGTGGCGGCGCTGCGGAGCATGCCCTGGATCACGCGCGGCACCAAGGTCGTGGCCAGCCGCCACCGGGGAGGTCCATCGGCCCGGATCGCCGCGACCATCGGCGTATCGCTCCTGCTCCTGCTCGTCTTCGGCGGGCTCTTCGCGTCCGCGGACGCGGCCTTCGCCGAGCTGGCCGGCCGCGTGACGCCGGAGCTCAGCGTGGACACGTCGGCCCGCTCGGTGTTCGTGTTCGTCTTCGCCACCCTGGCGCTGCTCGGCGGTGCCTACCTGCTCGCCGCCCCGCCGCGCCTCGACGGGTTGGAGCGCCCGGCCAAGGCGCGCCTGCGCCGTCTGGAGTGGACACTCCCGCTGGTCGCGCTCAACGCGATGTTCGTCGCGTTCGTGGCCGTGCAGCTCACCGTGCTCTTCGGCGGCGCGGGACACGTGCTCCGCACCGCCGGCCTGACCTACGCCGAGTACGCCCGCCGCGGCTTCTGGCAGCTCCTCGTGGTAACCGCGCTGACGCTCGGTGTGCTCGCGCTGGCCGCCCGCTGGGCGCCGCGTGACAACCCACGTGACCGGCTCCTCGTCCGCGTGCTGCTCGGCGGGCTCGCCGCGATGTGCCTGGTGATCGTGGCGTCCGCGCTCTACCGGATGCACACCTACGAGGAGGCGTACGGCTTCACCCGCCTGCGCGTGCTGGTCAGCGCCTGCGAGCTGTGGCTCGGTTCGGTGCTGGTGATGGTGCTCGCGGCTGGCGTGCGGCTGCGCGCGAGCTGGCTCCCGCAGGCGGCGATCGGCAGCGGCGTGGCGGCGTTGATCGGGCTTGCCATGCTCAACCCCGACCACTTCATCGCCGACCGCAACGTCACCCGCTACCAGGACACCGGCCGGATCGACGTGGCGTACCTGTCCGGGCTCTCCGCCGACGCCGTGCCGGCGCTCGACCGGCTGCCGGGGACGCTGCGCTCCTGCGCGCTCAGCGACGTGGCGCACGACCTGGCCCAGGAGCGCGACTGGCGCGGCTGGAACATCGGCGTCGACCGCGCCCGCCACGCGCTCGGCGCCGAGCCAGCCTCGTCGTACCAGTGGTCGGAGGCTTGCGGCCCGATCCGGGTTTCCTGGTAGGGCTACCGTCGCAGAGGTGACGACTGTTGAGCATGCCGCGCTGGCGGTCCGGGGGATGGTCAAGCGGTTCGACGCGAAGGTGGCCGTGGCCGGCATCGATCTCGACGTGCCGGCCGGCTCGTTCTACGGGCTGCTCGGGCCAAACGGCGCCGGCAAGACCACCACGCTCTCCATGGCGGTCGGCCTGCTGCGGCCGGACGCGGGCGCGGCCTGGGTGCTCGGGCACGACGTGTGGTCCGATCCGGTGCGGGCCAAGGCGCTGCTGGGTGTGCTCCCCGACGGCGTCCGGCTCTTCGACCGGCTGAGCGGCGCCGAGCTGCTCGCGTACCACGGGCTGCTCCGCGGGATGGACCCGGCGGTGGTCGACCAGCGGGCGCGTGAGCTGCTCGACGTGCTAGCGCTGGCCGACGCCGGCCGCACGCTGGTGGTCGACTACTCGGCCGGCATGAAGAAGAAGATCGGCCTCGCCTGCGCGCTGCTGCACGCGCCTAGGCTGCTGGTGCTCGACGAGCCGTTCGAGGCCGTCGACCCGGTGTCGGCCGCGCTGATCCGCGACATCCTGCACCGATACGTGGCGGGCGGCGGCACGGTCATCTTCTCCAGCCACGTGATGGAGGTCGTGGAGCGCCTCTGCACGCACGTCGCGATCATGGCGGAGGGCGCGATCAAGCGGGTCGGCACGCTCGACACGGTCCGCGGCGAGCGGTCGCTGGAAGACGTGTTCGTAGAGGTGGTCGGCGGGCGTACGTCGACCGGTGGGGAGCTGGCGTGGCTCTAAACCAGAAGCAGCCGCCGGTCACCCTGTTCGTCCGGCTCAAGCTGCGCGTGATGGCCAACAACATGCGCGGCAAGTCGTGGCGGATCGCGCTCTTCGTGATCGGCGTGGTGGTCGGCCTGTGGTGGTCGGTGACCGCGCTGCTCCTGCTCGCCGCGCCCGGCTTCGCCGACGACCTCGACGCGGCGGTGCTCGTCTCGGCGCTGGGCGGCGCGGTGCTCGTGGTCGGCTGGGTGCTCCTGCCGCTGATCCTCTTCGGCGTGGACGAGACGCTCGACCCGGCGCGGTTCGCGCTGCTGCCGGTGCGCCGCCGCACGCTCGTCACCGGCCTGCTGGCCGCGGCGATGGTCGGCATCCCCGCCGTGGCCGCGCTGGTGGCCACCAGCGGTTTGATCATCGCGGCCGCCCTGCTCGGCGGCTGGGGCGCGGCCCTGGCGCAGGCGGTCGGCATCGCCGCCGGGCTGCTCCTCTGCGTCGCGGCCAGCCGGGCGATGACCAGCGCGTTCGCCGGGATGCTGCGGTCCCGCAAGATGCGCGACCTGGCCGCGCTCCTGCTCGCCTGCCTGGCCGCCATGCTCGGCCCGGTGCAGATCGGTGCGATGGCGCTGGCCGAAAACGCCGACTGGGAACGGCTGCGCGCCCCCGCCCGCGTGATCGGCTGGACCCCGCTGGCCGCCCCGTACACGGTCGGCGTCGACGTCGCGGAAGGGCGCGCCTGGGCCGTACCCCTGAAGCTCCTGATCACGGCGGCGACCATCGCCCTGCTGGTGTGGTGGTGGGCGCGCACGCTGGAATCCGCGATGGTGGGTGCGGAGAGCGCGGGGCCGGCGAAGGCCGCCCCGACGAAGGGCTCGGCCGTAGCCCAGCTCTTCCCGCGGAGCATGCCCTGGCTGCCGCGCACCCGATACGGCGCGCTCGTCGCCCGCGAGGCCCGCTACTGGTGGCGTGACGCGCGCCGGCGGGCCGGGCTCATCACGTTCGCGGTGATCGGCGTGGTCATGCCCGTGATGGTCAACCTCGGCTCCGGAGGGTTCACCGCCGAGCCGGTCGCCGTCAGCTCCATCATGGTTTTCGTCGGCGTACTCGGCGCGGCCACGCTAGCCAACCAGTTCGGCTACGACGGCAGCGCCTACGCGGCGAACGTGGTGGCCGGCGTGCCAGGCACCGTGGAGCTGCGCGCGCGGCTGACCGCGTTCACCACATACCTGGGGCCACTGCTGCTCGTGATCGCCACGATCGTGGGCGTGTTCATGCGCGAGCCGGCTTTGATCGGCGTGATGGTCGGCTCGCTCTGCGCCGCGTGCGGCTCGGGCCTTGCGGTAAACCTCTTCGTGTCGCTGCACGGCGCGTACGCACTGCCCGAGACATCCAACCCGTTCGCCATCAACACCGGCTCGGGCGTGGCCAAGAGCCTGCTCAGCATCCTGGGGCTGTTCGGGGCCGCGGCGGTGGCGATCCCCGTCGTGGTCGTCACCGCACTGGTGGACGACGCACCAGCCTGGCTGTGGCTGGCCGGACCGCTCGGCGTCGCATACGGCGCCGGCGCCGCCTGGCTGGGCACCTACATGGTCGGCGACATGCTCGACCGCCAGATGCCCGAGCTGCTCCAGGCCGTCACGCCAAACCGCTGAGAGCTCCCGCCGGAGACCGCGGCGGCCGGCGGCACGCGGGGCGAGCCGAGATCCCCGGCCCCCGCTGCCGGCTCCGCGGGCCAAGCCCACGTCGGGCGCGGTGGGTCCGAAGGGAGGCAGGTCGTGGTAGGTGAGTCCCCTCCTCTCGACGGGAAGGCTGTCGACCTGCTCGCACGGATACGTCCACTGATGATCGTTAGCCCAAAATGGGCGAGTCAAGGGCTTCGAGATCGAGGGGACCATTCGGGGTTGGGGTGCCGGGTCTGTGCGCGCGGGGACGCTTCGGTGCGCGGCCAACGGCGGCTTTGACCACGATGGACCGTCGCGGTAGCCCAAAAAGCGCGAAATGTCCAGGTGTCGCCGCCCGCCCGCAACGTAGCGTGACCGGATGCGGGGCGCAGCTTCGCGATCTAGAACGGTTAGGGTCGATATAGCGCCATAACCGTTCTAGATCGCGAACTTGACGCCCGTTACCCACGGCGGCGGCTACTGCCCGTGACCGAGGCCGGCCTGGCTCGGTCGCCGCCGGGCTGGCGGCTTAGGACATGTGGACAAGAGACCTTTCGGGCTCAGGGTGGCGCCCATCGCGACGATCCTTTGTAGATTTCCCGCGTCCGTGCCACCTGCGTGACCGTATGCTCCCGCGGGCACCGCCGCGGCCCGCGGCGAGCCGGCGGTCGCCGAGATCCCCGGCCTCCGCTGCCAGGTCCGTGGGGCAAGCCCATGGGTGCGATCCGTTGAGGGTTGGCTGCGGCTGGTCGGGTGCGGGGAAGCTGTGGAGCTGAGCGCGTTGACGCGTTCAACGTCGGGACGGTCAGGGGCCCGCCAGCGCACAGGGGCCGGCTGGGCTTGGTGCGCGGAGGTGGCAGCGGGGGCCGGGGATCTCGGCGAGCCCTTGGCGAGCCGCCGGCCGCCGCGGTCTCCGGCGGGAGCGGCGGTCAGCCACTGACGCGGACCCGGGAAATACGCTTGGAACTCCACGGCCAACTCGAGGTGAGTGGCGTCGTGTCCGGACCACCGCGGTAGCCCTAAATGTCTAATCGCGGTAGACGGCCCGCGGCGGGGTCGGCACGTCGCCGAGTGGGGTGAGCCACCTCTGGTAGATCGCGGCGAGTGTGCCGTCGGAGCGCATGCGGTCGAGCACCCCGTTGACGAAGCGGATCAGGTCCACTGTGGACTGCGACATCATGATGCCGTAGGGCTCGACCCGGATCGGCGGACCGACCAGGCGCGTCGTGGGGTCCTGCGCGACGAAGCCGGCCAGCTGGGCGTCGTCGTTGGAGATCGCGTCGACCTGGCCCTGCTGCAGCAGCACGAGGCAGTCGAGCACCTCGACGGCGGCGACCGGGATCGGCTTGGAGGGAGCGCCGGCGATGTTGGCGATGTCGGAGCTGCCGGCCGCGGCGCAGACCTTCTTGCCGCCCAGGTCCTGGATGCCGCGCACCTTCGAGTCGGCGCGCACGAGCACCCGCTGCTGCGCCTCGTAGTAAGAGGTGGAGAACGCGACCTCGCGCCAACGCTCGCAGTTCATCGACGTGGTCCGGATGATCATGTCGACCTCGCGGGCCTTGATCGCGGGGATGCGCTCGGCGGCGGCCATGGACTGGAAGCGGATCTTGTCGGGATCGCCAAACAGCGCCTTCGAGACTTCCCGGGCGATGTCGATGTCGACGCCCACGAGCTGCCCGGAGTCGGGATCGCGGTAGCCGAAGAGGTAGGTGGTCTGGCTGACGCCGATGACGAGGTGGCCGCGCTCGGCGATCTTCGCCATCGTGGAGCCGGCCGGCATCGCGCCCGGTGCCGGCATGCCACCGCGCGGGCGGTAACTGGCCCGCGGGTCACACCCACCCACCTCCGGTGAGCTGCTCGTCTCCGGTGCTGGATCCTGGACACCGACCGGGCGGGGCGGGGGCAGCTTTTCGTCGACCGGCACAGCGGACGGATCCGACCCACAACCCGCGAGGAGCGCCGCCACCAGCGCCAACGCTCCAAATCTCGCCTTCATGGCCGGCAAGGTAGGAGGGCAGGGTTAACGAGAGGCGTAACGGCGAATGAACGAAGATGAGGACATGAGCGAGCGAGTTGGCGCGGCGGCGTCTGGACGCAGCCGCCCCGCCGACGAAGTCGGGGTTTCGGGGGCGGCGGAGGAAGACGTCGCCTTCAGCGCCGCACGAACGAGCGACCCCGGAGGTGCGGTGAGCCTTCCCGAGCCGGGCGCCCGGATCCACGGCACCGACCCCTTCGCGACGCCCGGCGAGGCCCGCTCACCCGTGCGGCGGCTGCGCGGCCGGCTGGCCTCCAGCGTGACGCTCTGGACCGCGCCCGGCCCGGCCGGCCTCACGGTCTCCTCCACGGTCGTGGCCGGTGGCGAGCCCGGCCGCCTGCTCGGCATCGTCGACGACGAGTCGGACCTCTGGGCCGCGGCGAGCGCCGCCGGGCGGTTCGCGGTCGCGCCGCTGGCGGCCGGGCACAAGCAGCTCGCCGACCGCTTCGCCGGCATCCTCCCCGCACCCGGTGGCCTCTTCCGGGGCGACGGCTGGACCGAGACGCCCTACGGGCCGGTGCCCGCCGACGTGGGCACCTGGGTGGGCTGCCGGCTGGACGGGGCGCGCGAGTTCGGCTGGGGGCTCCTGGTGGAGGGGACGATCGAGGAGATCGAGGTGGGCCCGGACGACGCCCCCTTGATCCACTTCCGGGGGCGTTACCGGGAGCTGCGTTAACCGGTTACCGGCGTGACCCACGTCACTCGGCGCAGGCAGACAACCGTTCGGCGCAATCGACGACCGTGATCCGGATCACGGCTTCCTTCGTCCGTACTGCCTTCTTACGGTCCTGCCGATACCCGCCTACGCCTGTGAAGGTGGTGAACTTCGCATGACGACGGATACCCCCGCTCCCGCCTCCACGGCTTCCGAGCGATACGTCGAGGTACAGCGGTCGGAGGATTTCACGAGGTTGCGCAAGACACTGCGTGGCTTCATCTTCCCGATGACCGTAGCGTTCTTTCTCTGGTACGCGCTCTACGTGATCCTGTCCGCCTACGCGCGCGGCTTCATGGACACGAAGGTCGTCGGCCACATCAACGTGGCGCTGGTGTTCGGCCTGCTCCAGTTCGTGTCCACGTTCCTGATCGCCTGGCTGTACTCGCGCTTCGCGAACCGCCAGGTCGACCCGCTCGCGGACAAGATCGCCCACGAGATCACGGAGAAGGGAGACGCGGCATGAACCCCTCCACCTTCCTCGCGGCCGAAGCCGGTGACACCACCGCCCGTACGCTGACGATCACGCTCTTCTTGATCTTCGTGGCCATCACCCTCGCGATCACGGTGTGGGCGAGCCGCCAGACCAAGACGGCGACCGACTTCTACGCCGGCGGCCGGTCCTTCTCCGGCTTCCAGAACGGCATGGCGATCGGCGGCGACTACATGTCGGCGGCGTCGTTCCTCGGCATCGCCGGCCTCATCGCGCTGTACGGGTACGACGGCTTCCTGTACTCGATCGGCTTCCTGGTGGCGTGGCTCGTCGCGCTGCTCCTGGTCGCCGAGCTACTGCGCAACTCGGGCAAGTACACGATGGCGGACGTGCTCGCGTTCCGGATGCGCCAGCGCCCGGTGCGGACGGCGGCCGCGGTCTCCACGATCACGGTTTCGATCTTCTACCTGATCGCCCAGATGGTCGGCGCGGGCGCTCTCGTCGCGCTGCTGCTCGGCATCAAGCCCGGCACGACGTTCCTCGGCATGGACGCCGACGCCGCGAAGATCGCCACGATCATCCTGGTCGGCGCCCTCATGATCGTCTACGTCACGGTCGGCGGGATGAAGGGCACCACGTACGTCCAGATCGTCAAGGCGTTCCTGCTGATGAGCGGCGCGGCGCTGATGACGGTGCTGGTGCTGGCGAAGTTCGACTTCAACCTCTCGTCGCTGCTCGGCGCCGCGGCGGAGAAGTCCGGCAAGGGCGAGGCGTTTCTCGAGCCCGGCCTGCGGTACGGCGTGGAAGTGGCCGACAACGCGAAGCAGACCTTCTACAACAAGGTCGACCTCTTCTCGCTGGGCATCGCGCTGGTGCTCGGCACGGCCGGCCTGCCGCACATCCTGATCCGGTTCTACACCGTGCCGACCGCGCGCGCGGCCCGCAAGAGCGTGCTGTGGGCGATCGGCATCATCGGCACCTTCTACCTCTTCACCCTCGCGCTCGGCTTCGGCGCGGCGGCGCTGGTCGGCGGCACGGCGATCCGTGAGCAGGACGCGGCCGGCAACACGGCGGCACCCCAGCTCGCGGAGGCGCTCGGCGTCGACTTCCTCGGCGGCGACACGGGTGGGGCGGTGCTCCTCGCGGTCATCGCCGCGGTCGCCTTCGCCACGATCCTGGCGGTGGTGGCCGGCTTGACACTCGCGTCGTCGTCGAGCCTCGCGCACGACTTCTACGCCAACGTGGTCAAGCGGGGCCAGACCTCGGAGAAGCAGGAAGTGAACGTGGCCCGGATCGCCGCGTTCGGCATCGGCGCGGTCTCGATCGTGCTGGCCCTCTTCGCGCAGAGCCTCAACGTGGCCTTCCTGGTCGCGCTCGCGTTCGCGGTGGCGGCCTCCGGCAACCTGCCGGCGATCCTGTACAGCCTCTTCTGGAAGCGGTTCAACACGTCGGGGGCGACCTGGGCGATCTACGGCGGTCTGATCGCCGCCGTGGTGCTGGTGTTCTTCTCGCCGGTCGTGTCGGGGGCACCGACCTCGATGTTCAAGAACTCCGACTGGCAGTGGTTCCCGTTGAACAACCCCGGCATCATCTCGATCCCGTTCGGCTTCCTGTGCGGCTGGATCGGCACGATGATCTCGAAAGAGACCGACGAGCAGAAATACGCCGAGTTGGAGGTGCGTTCCCTCACCGGTGCGGGCGCGCACTGAACCACCGGCGTTCCTGACGGACCCGCGCGGCCTGCCCACAGCCGCGCGGGTCCGTCCCGGCCGAGGTTGCCGCTGCCCATCGTGGGGTACGTAGGGACAAGGCGGTGGGTATCAATCGGTAGGCTTGCGCTCATGGTCGTAGTCCCGCGATTCGGAGCAGGTCACCGCGTCCTCGTCACCGGGGGTGCGGGGTTTGTGCCGTCGCACCTTGTCGACGCCCTCCTGGCGCGCGGCTGCGCGGTGGTGGCGGTCGACAACTTCGTGACCGGGACCAAGGACAACGTGGCCCACCTGGCCGAGCACCCAGACTTCACGCTCGTCGAGGCCGACGTGGCCGACGGGCTGCCCGACCACCATCCGGCGATCGCCCAGCGCTTCGACGCGATCCTGCACATGGCGTCGCCGGCCAGCCCGACCGACTTCACCACGCTGCCGATCGAGATCCTCCGCGTCGGCTCCCAGGCCACGCTCCTGCTGCTCGACCGCGCGCTCAAAGACGGCGCCCGCTTCATCCTCGCCTCCACCTCCGAGGCGTATGGCGACCCGAAGGTGCACCCGCAGCCCGAGTCGTACTGGGGCAACGTCAACCCGGTCGGCGTGCGCAGCGTCTACGACGAGTCCAAGCGCTTCGCCGAGGCCGCCACGATGGCCTACCAGCGCCACCACGGGCTCGACGTGGGCATCGTGCGGATCTTCAATACGTACGGGCCGCGGATGCGACCGGACGACGGGCGGGCGGTGCCGACGTTCATCACCCAGGCGCTGCGCGGCGAGCCGATCACGCTGCACGGGAGCGGCACGCAGACCCGGTCGATCTGCTACGTCGACGACCTTGTGCGCGGCATCCTGCTGCTGCTCGACTCGACCGAGACCGGGCCGATCAACTGCGGCACCGAAGACGAGTTCTCGATGCGCGAGCTGGCCGAGCTGATCATCCGGCTGACCGCCAGCGAGTCCGTGATCACTTACCTGCCGCGCACCGCCGACGACCCGGAGATGCGCCGCCCCGACCTGACCCTCGCCCGCACCCGGCTCGGCTTCGCCCCCCGGGTGGGAGTCGAGGAGGGGCTGCGCCGCACGATCGAGCACTTCGCGCAGCGAGTCGGCAAGCTCAGCGCGCAGCGAGTCGGCTAGCCCCGTGCGCGGCGAGTCGGCTAGCCCCGTGCGCGGCGAGTCGGCTAGCCCCGTGCGCGGCGGGTGGGCCCGCCCACCCGCGCAGCGGGTGGGCTGACTCCCCTCTTTGTGCCGCCGTCGGCGTTGGGTGAGAGGCAGACTCGTCTCCCCGACCTACCCTGGCTTACATGACAGCGACCAGGTCTTCCTACGGCGGCAGCTCCGGCCGGGCGTCCGTACCGGGCATGAACCAGCCCGATTCGGGACGAATCTCCGGCCGTGCCCACGTGCCTGGCACGGCTGCCCCAGGGCAGTCACCGGCACGCTCGGCGGGATACGGCGGCCGTGGGCCTGGCGGCCCGAGCGGTCCCGGTGGGCCCGGCGGTCCGGTCTACCCGGGTGGCCGGCGGCCCCGACTGCGGCCCCGCTGGGGTCGCATCGCGCTCCTGGCCGGCATCGCGGTCCTCGTGCTCGGCCTGCTCGGCGGGCTGGGCCTCTGGGCGTACGTCAACGGTCTCGATGACGACCTGGCCCGCACCGACCCGTTCTCTGAGATCACCGGCGGCCGGCCGGCCAAGACGGTCGACGGCACGCTCAACATCCTGATGGTGGGCAGCGACTCCCGCGACCCGGACGCCAAGGTCGACACGGGCAGCGAGTGGCGCGCCGACACGATCATCCTGATGCACATCCCGGCCAACCACAAAGAGGCCTACCTGGTCTCCATCCCGCGCGACCTCTACGTGTCCATCCCGGAGAGCGCCGGCGCCGACTGCGGTAGCGGCAAGCGCGCGAAGGTCAACGCAGCCTTCGCGTTCGGCGGCCTCCCGCTGGCGGTGCGTACCGTCGAGTGCTTCAGCGACGTGCACATCGACCACGTGATGGCGATCGACTTCGGCGGCTTCAAGGAGGTCACCGACGCGCTCGGCGGGGTCGACCTCAAGGTGGAACGCACCATCACCTCGATCCACAAGCCGTACCGCACGTTCCACAAGGGCGTGCAGCACATGAACGGCGACCAGGCCCTCGACTGGGTCCGCCAGCGCAAGCAGTTCCCGGACGGCGACTTCGCCCGGGTGCGGCACCAGCAGGAGTTCCTGAAGGCGCTGATGGACAAGGCGGCGAGCACCGGCACGCTGACCAACCCGAAGAAGCTCAACTCGTTCCTCAAGGCGACGACCGACGCGGTGACCGTGGACGAGGGCTTCTCGCTGGTCGACATGGCGCTTCAGTTCCGCAGCCTGCGAGGTGACAACCTGAAGTTCTTCACCAGCCCGCACAAGGGCAGCGACACGATCAACGGCGAGTCGGTCGTGGTCTCCGACAAGGAGAAGGCGCTGGTCATGTACGAGGCGATGGCCAACGACAAGATGGCCGAGTGGGCGGCCGCCAACGCCTCGCCGGCACCCAAGCAGGGTAGTTGATCGACAACCATCGGTGGCGTAGTCGGATGTTTCCGGCTACGCCATCCGCTGTTAACCTTCTATATCTCCAGTGGCTGTATCTTGCCCGCTGGACCTGACCCCCGGCGATCGGACCCAAGAATGCAGGTGGAGCGCGGCCAGCGGCGCCCCGTAACGGACGTCACCACCCCGCGCAAACGCCGGCGGGATCCCCTGTGGGCACGTCTGACGGTCATCTTCGGAGCGGTGCTCATGATGCTGAGCGGCACCGCGATCGTGGGCGCCCGCGTCGTGATCGGCAACGCCACCTCCAACATCGAGACCACCAACCTGCTCGGCGGCGCCGCCGCGGCGGCCGGCCCCGGTGGCAACAACATCAAGGGCGCGGTCAACCTCCTGCTCGTCGGCATCGACGCCCGCCCCGATGGCAGCTCTGAGTCGGGCGTGTTGGCCGACACGATCGTCATCCTGCACATCCCGGCCTCACACGACCAGGCCTATCTTGTCTCCATCCCGCGTGACTGGCGGGTGGAGATTCCCGCCTATCCAAAAACCGGTGCCGGCGCGTCGACGGAAAAGATCAACGGCGCCTTCTACAAGGGATACCGGGGCGGCGGCACCGAGTTGGAAAAGCGCGCCCGCGGCGTCGACTCGCTCGCGCAGACCATCCACACACTCACCGGCATCAAGTTCAACGGCGCGGCGATCATCGACTTCGCCGGCTTCGAGTCGGTGGTCAAGTCGCTGGGCGGGGTCGACATGTGCGTCGACGAGCGCGCCGAGTCGATTCACCTGGGTATCGACAAGAAGGGCAAGATCTACAAGCTCTGGTACAAAGAGGGCGTCGGCATCCAGGACCTGCCCCCGGGCGCCAAAGCGGTCGTGCACGAAAAGGGCTGCCGCCGGATGTCCGGCGAGTTGGCCCTCGACTACGCCCGCATCCGCAAGAGCCTCTCCGACGGCGACTACGGCCGGCAGCGCCACCAGCAGCAGCTCATCAAGGCCATCGCCAAGGAGGCCACGAGCAAGGGTGTGATCACCAACCCGCTCAAGCTCAACAACGTCATCAAGGCGGCGGGCAAGGCCTTCGTGCTCGACACCCAGGGCATCCCGGTCGAAGACTTCGTCTTCACCCTGCGCGGCGTGGCCGCCAACGACCTGGTGCTGATCAAGACCAACGCCGGCAAGTTCAACACCGAGAAGATCAACGGCCAAGACTTCGAGCAGCTCAGCCCTGAGTCGCTACAGATGCTCGCCGCCGTCCGCGACGGCCGCCTGGCCGACTTCGTCATCACCAACCCCCAGTTCATAGCCAAGACCTAGAAGAAGGTCTCCCGGGTCCGCGTCACCTGCGGACCGCCGCTCCCGCGCTTGGCCCCGACGTTGATCAGGGAGTTGGTGTGGCGGCGCGCCGGGCGACACGCCCACCAAGTCCCTGATCAACGGCGGGGTCCGCGCGCGTACGCGAATCGTCATCTTCTTGGCGAATCGGACCTAGGCTTAGGGCGGAAGGCCGCCGCCGGGGTCTGGGAGGAGCCACGTCCACCATCGAGCGGGAAGCTGCGGCGCCGGAGTCGCCCGGTCAGCCGCCCGCTCCGCGCTGGGCGAAGATCCTTGTCGGCATCGGGCTCGCCATGCTGCTGCTGTCGGCGGCGGGCATCGTGGGGCTGCGCGTGCTCGTGTCGCGATATGAGCGCTCCGTCGCACAGGAGCAGTTGCTCGACGAGGCGGCGCGGCAGCGGCGGACGGCTGTACACGGGCCGCTCAACTACCTTCTCATCGGCTCCGACCTGCGGGCGAACAACCCGGGTGAGGGCCAGCGGGCCGACACGATCGTCATCGCGCACATCCCGGCCGGGCTGGACCAGGCGTACCTGATCTCGATACCGCGCGACCTCCGCGTGCCGATCGCCGGCCACAGCACGGACAAGATCAATGCGGCGTTCGCGTACGGGCGGGCGCGGCTGCTCTCCACCACGGTCACGCGGCTCACCGGGGTCAACTTCGACGGTGCCGCGATCATCGACTTCTCCGGCTTCCGGCGGGTGGTCGACCTGCTCGGCGGGGTGACGATGTGCGTCGACTCGCGTACCCGCTCGATACACACCGGCCACCTCTTCACCGTGGGCTGCCACGAGATGAACGGCGCTGTGGCGCTCGACTACGCCCGCCAGCGGTACGACCTGCCGGCCGGTGACTTCGACCGGCAGCGGCACCACCAGCAGCTGCTCAAGGCGATCATGGTGAAGGCGTCCGACAGCGGGCTCGTCACCAACCCGTTCAAGCTGGACCAGCTGGTCCGGTCCGTAGGCGCCTCGCTCACGGTGGACACCAACGGTGTACCCCTGGCGGATCTGATCTTCGCGATGCGCGGGCTGCGGGCCAGTGACCTGGTGGGCCTGCAGGTGCCGGCCCACGCGGAGATGATCGGCGGCATCTCGTACGCGCTGCTGGACGATCCCGCGCCGGACCTCTTCGCGGCCTTGTCACGCGCGGAGGTGGCCGGATGGGCCGCCGCCAACCCGAAGTGGATCAACAAACTGTAGATAGAGTGGCGACGTGTTCGGACCTCACATTCCCACGGTTTCCACGGCGGAGATCCCCGCCGGTGCATACCTGCTCGACGTGCGTGAGCCTGACGAGTGGGAGGCCGGCCATGCGCCCGGCGCCCACCACATGCCGATGATGGACATCCCCGTCCGCCTCGCGGAGCTGCCCACCGAGGGCGACATCGTCGTGGTGTGCCGCTCCGGCGGGCGTTCCGGGCAGGTGGTGGCCTACCTCCTCGGCAACGGCTGGGAAAACGTCAGCAACCTCGACGGGGGTATGCAGGACTGGGCCGCCAACGGGCGCGACCTGGTGAGCGAAGACGGCCAGCCGGCCCGTGTGCTGTAAACACCCCACCGCGTCGAAAACGGGACGGACACGGTGTGGGATCCGGAAAGCGCGGTGATAGCGAAATGGGAGTCCCACAGGGCAGACTCGGGGCATGCCGGAGCGCCCTGACTACGCCGCTCTGATCGCCGGCCAGGCCGACGTCGTCGAGATGGCCAATTCCGGCGTGTCCGGCCTGCCGGTGGTGGGCCACCTGCTGGGCCTCGGCCAGCGGGCGCTGCATGCCGACGGCATGACCTTCCTGGAGTACGGGCCGTCGGGCGGCCGGGTCATCGCCGCCAGTGGCGCCACCGAGTGGACGTTGGGCCGCCCGGTCGACCCCACCGCCCCGGCAAACGCGCGGCTGCTGGCCGGCCCGCAGATCAGTGAGCTGCCGGCCGACGCGTTCGAGGCCGGCTTCACCTTGCAGCTGCGCTCCCGCGGCCTCCACCGCGTGTTCCACGCGCGCACCGAGATCAGCGGCACGACGATCGGCAGCCTGCACGCCTTCTTCGCCGATCCCGGGCGCACCGCCACCGCCGAAGACCACTCCCTCATGGCCTACCTGGCCAGCTGCATCGCCCACCTCTACGGCGACCAAGCCGGGCTCCCCGTCCACGGCAACGGGCCGGTGGTCGCCGCGCTCGCCGACGGCCTCGCGGTGGTCGACCGCGACCTGCGCATCCGCCTGTGGAACCCGTCGGCCGAGCAGGTCACCGGCTTCCCGGCGGAGAAGATGCTCGGCGAGCTACTGCCGTTTCCGCTGCCCGCACCGGGCCAGGTGCTCGACCACCGGCTCGACGACGGCCGCTGGCTCAAGGTCACCGCTGGCGAGCTGCCGGGGGCTTATCAGTCGCGCGTGGTCACCTTCCGTGACACCACAGACCAGTATCGGCGCGATCACGACCGCGATCTCTTCGTCGCGGTCACCAGCCACGAGCTGCGCACGCCGGTCACCGTCATCAAGGGATACGCCGACACGCTCAGTAACCACTGGGAGTCGCTCTCCGAGCTCGACCGGCTGGAGGCGGCCCGCGTGATCGGGCTGCGTGCGGGCGAGCTGGCCCGGCTCGTCGACCGCCTGCTCTCGGCCGCCAACGACGGCGGTCAGGTGGGCGGTGCGCCGCCCACGCCGTTCGACCTGGTCGACGCCCTGCGCACGGCGGCGAGCGCCCTCCCCGCGGACCTGCGCCGGCGCCTCACCCTCGCGCTTCCCGACGACCTGCCCAAGGCGTTCGGCGACCGGGCCAGTATGACCACGGTCCTCACCGAGCTGGCCACCAACGCGGAGAAGTATTCGAATCCCGGCACGGTCGTGGAGGTCACCGCCGAGGCGGAGGAGCGCACGGTGGTCTTCCGGGTTAGCGACCGCGGCATCGGGGTACGACCAGAGCACGTAGAGCGGGCGTTCGATCGATTCTGGCAGGGCGAGCAGGGAGACCGGAGGAGGTATCCAGGGACCGGTTTGGGCCTCTATCTCGTTAGAAGGATTGTCGAGCGGCAAAACGGGTGGGTATCCCTCCGCCCCCGCCAAGGGGGCGGTACCGTCGCAGAGGTGCGACTCCCGCGCGGATAGGTGAGGGCAGGAGGCACGATGATGTCGATGGCACTGGCCGAGCGAGCCTGGTGCGTAGTCATCCCACATCATCCCCGCGGCGCGCGTATCGCACGGCAACGCCTCACCGCCGAGCTTCATGGCACGGTCCACCCCGCTCTCCTCGCCGACGCCGTGGCCGTGATGGCCGAGCTCGTCGGCAACGCCGTGCGCCATGCCAGCCCGCTGCCCGGTGGCGTGGTGCGTGTGGCGTGGCGGCTGCGGCCGGCCGGTTCCGAGCCCGCGGTCGACCGCGACACGGTCGAGGTGCGGGTGACCGACGGCGGCGCGGACGGAAAGCCGCGCATCCGGGCGATCCCAACCGACGCCATCGACGGGCGCGGGTTGAGCATCGTGGCCGCCCTCTCCGACCGCTGGGGCGTCGATCGCGACGGGCTCGGGCAGAGCGTCTGGGCGGAGCTGTCGGGCACTTTCGACCTCGAACGGCGGGAAAGTCCGTGATCGACCGCGCCTTTGGCCCCACGCCGCTCGCGTAGAGCCTAGGCTGGTGGGCCGTGAGTAAGCGTCGAAAGAACTCCCGGTCCGCCGAGGCGGCTCCGAAGCGCCAGAAGCTGCGCGACGTCTTCGTCCCCCGCCCGTTCGAGGGCCTGGCCGACGAGGCCGAGTGGATCGCACTGCGCGAGCTGGTCCCGGCCGCGTCGGCGCCGCTGCGGCTCGCGCCCGACCTCGTCGCCAAGTACGGTGAGCGGTCCGCCACGCTCGCCACGGTGCTGCCGATGGCGTGGCCGGCGATGACCAAGCCGGACGGCCGGGTCTTCGTCGGTCTCCAGCGCCACGTGCAGTCCGGCGACATCTCGCGCGACCTCGCCGTCGCCCTGCTCTCCGCGCTGGAGACCGAGCCGGGCGGCACGGTGGCCGTGCCGGCCCTCCCCGGCGAGGGTCCCCGCCTGCAGGACATCCTTGCCGACGGCGCGCTCGACGTGACCATGCACGACACGTTCGAGTTCTGGCTGGATACCGACGCGGCCGACGACCCCAACGTGAAGGCGTCGCTGGAGCGGGCCAACGCCTCGATCTACCCGACCGTGCGGCTGGCGGCGGCCAAGGCGGCGTACTGGTGCCGGGTCCCGGAAAAGGGGCACGTGCGGTGGGTGCTGCCAGACGACGAAGACGCGGCGCTCGACGCGCTCGCTCGGCTGGCCGGGGCGGGCGAGCTGCTGCTGGGCGACGGCACCAAGTTCGCCGGCATGTTTCGCGCCCACGGCCGCCTCGTGCCGGTGTGGGACATCCCGCGCGAGCCGGAGGCGGCCGAGTGGGAGGCGCCCGTGGCCGACTTCGCCAAGCGGTACACCGACGCGCTCGGCGACGACAGCCAGCTCGACGCGACCGCCCGCCGCGCCAAGCAGGGGCTGCTGGGCCGCCAGCTCACCCTGCGCTGAGCTGACCCGCCGGCTTAAGCGGGTCGCGGACCATCGGGCACGACATACACCGCGGGCCGCCACGACCTGAGCCCAGCTCGGACCCGGGTATCGGGATCACCTCGATGCCCGCGCGTTCGAGCTGGGCGTTGGTTTCCACGTTGCGCTCGTACGCCACGCACAGGCGCGGCTCGATGGCCAGCGTGTTGTTGCCGTCGTCCCACTGCTCCCGCTCGGCGGTCACCGGGTCGAGCCCGGTGTCGATGACCCGGAGCGCGTCGAGGTCCATCGCGTCGGCGGCCGCCCGCAGAAACGGCGCCGGACCGTCCACCTGTGGCTCGCCGTCGTCGCCCGCCACCACCGTGTACGCCACGAGGGCGTCGGCCACGTTCGGGTACATCAGGACGGCGTCTACGTCGACCATGGTCACGATCGTGTCGAGGTGCATGGTCGCCCGCTCCTGGGCGATCGGCACGACGAGGATCGTGTGGGCCAGGCCGCCCGCGAAGACCCGGCGGGCCAGCCGCTCGGCGCCGGCCGGTGTGGTCCGCTCCCCCACGCCCACCGCGAGGACGCCCGGCGCGAGGAGCAGGACGTCGCCGCCCTCCACGGGCTCGAGGGCAGGCTCGAATACGAGCTCCGTGCCCGCGAAGCGCGGATGGTGCCGGTAGATCGTGTGCAGCAGCGTGGTCTCCCGCCGCCTTGCCGGCATCGCGAGGCTGCTGACCGCGGCCCGGTCACGCACCCAGACCGACGAGTCGCGGGTGAAGAGCAGATTGGGCAGCGGGTCGATGATGAAGTCGTGCTGGTCCATGAGGGTGTAGACGAGACCGCCCGGTCGGCCGCGCAGCTCCTCGTGGGCGAGCCCGGCGGTGAGCACGTCGGACAGTCCCGCCGGGTCGAGGTAGCCAAGGTGGTCGGCCACCCGCCGGCGCAGCGTGTCACCCAGCCGAGGGTCGGCCAGCACCTGGTCGGTCAGCTCGGCCCGCGCCTCGTCGATCGCGAGGGTCTCGGCGAGCAGCCCGCTCAGGTAGAGGACCTCCACGCCACGGTCGCGCAGGGCGCCCGCGAAAGCGTCGTGTTCTTCCTGCGCCCGGCCCACCCAGGGGATCGCGTCGAAGAGGAGCGAGTCGCTGTTTCGCGGGGTCAGACGCGCTAGCTCGGGCCCCGGACGGTGGAGGAGCACTGTGACGAGTCTTCCAACTTCGCTGTCCACGAAATGGGCCACAATGGTCAGCGTAGCCACTCGGGTAGCACCATCTGACAAAAGAGGCGGGTCGTGAATGCGGCTTTCATCCCCACTCACTCCCCCATCACTCCTTCTTGAGTACCCGCTCAACCACGTACCGTAGTGAAACCACAACTAGAGAGACCTTTTGCCGGAGGTCCGCGATGACCGTCTTCCCCGCGCGTCGTGCTGTCCCCCCGCAGCGGGCGCTACCCCCCGCTGGCCAGTCCCCGACGGGCGACGGTCAGCCAGCGATCCTCGAAGCGGTTCGACCCACCCCACTCGAGTGGGCCCGTAGGCGGCGTGCCGAGCGCGATGCGCGGCGCGTCGAGGCCGCCGGTGCCCGCGCTCTCACCCGCCTCGACCACCTCGGCCCCGCGTGGCACGTGGTCGACTGGCCGCGCACCGACGCGCCCGCCGCCCTGATCGACGTCGAGGGCCGCGCGCGCGACGAGCGGGCCGGCTTCCTGGCGATCGGGCCGAGCGGCATCTTCGCCGTCACCGTCGCCGACCACGGCCGGGCCCGCGTGATGATCGCCGGCGACGTCGTGCAGATCAACGGCAAGCGCCCGGCCTACTTCGACGAGGCACGCCGCGACGCCAAGCGCGCGGCCAAGGCGCTGTCCGCCGCGGTCGGGATCACCGTGCCGGTCACGCCCGTGCTGACGTTCGTCGGATCGGGCCAGATCAGTGTGTACGGGCTGCCGAAGGACTGCCTCGTGGCGACCCACCGCGAGCTCGACCGGCTGCTCGTGGCCGGTGGTCAGAAGATCACCCCCGCGACGGCTGAAAAGCTCTCCCAGGTTGCACGCCACCCGTCCACTTGGCTCAACGCTCCGTACCGTTCGGCGGCCAACTACCGGTGGTACGAGGACGGCCGAACGGCCGCTGACAAGAGGAGTGCTCGCCGGTAGCGTCCCATCCAGCCGTACCGGACAAACCCGCCGGAAGGACCGGGGTCGGCGTTCAGCGTCGAAACCGGTTAGCGTAGTGGCTTGCCGGCGGAGTGTATTGGAGGCGCGGGGTGGCGCACGTCGAACTCTCCATTTCGGAAGCGTTCGTACCTGAAGCTCGCGCGACCTTGGAGCCGGAGCGGCTGGGCAGCCTTGAGCTGTGGGCCCCTACCATCGCTGCCGCAGGCGAGCCATGCATGCTCATCGACGCCGAGATGGCGATCGTGGCCATCTCGGAGTCGGCCTGCCAGCTGCTGGGGCTGGGCAGCCCCGCCGACACCACCGGCGAGAGCCTGCTCGAGGGCGTGTTGCGCCTCGTCGACTTCACCCAGGCGCGCACCGAGCTGCCCGACACCGAGATCGAAAAGATCCCGCCCGTGCTCGCCATCTCGTCCGGCCGGCTGGCGCGGGGTCTCCTGCGGGTCCAGTCCGGCACGGAGGGCGGGGCGGCCACGGTCGACGCCATCGCGACGCCGCTGCACGACGACGGCGAGGTCACCGGCTCGCTCACATTCTTCTGTGAGGTATGAGGGAGACTCCCTCGTATCGGCCTAATATGGACCTCGGCCACTCCGGCCGTCCAACGACGCCCGTTGATGTTCGAGGAGCCGCGTGCCTTCCCACGCCCGCGCCGCACATGGCCGTGCCGCCGTGATCGCTATCGCCACACGTGCCGGCGCCGCGGCGATCGCCGTCGCCGCCCTGGCCGCCGGCTGTGGTGTGCCGCCCGAGCTGCGCGACCCGCCCGGCAGCGTCGTCCCCTCACCGAAGACGGCTCCTCCGACGGCCTCCCCTCCACCGGCCGCCTCCGACCTGCCACCGACAGCCGTGCCCAGCGCGACGCCGACATTCGGCGAGGCCACCGCCGTGCCCTGTCAGGGGCAGCCCAGCGGGGCTCAGGTGATGAGCCTGTTGCGAGGGACGTCGGGCATGCTGCCGCGGAGCGAGTCGGCCACCGTCCGCTCCGACACCCCGCTCTGCGCCGGCACCTGGCAGTACAGCGTGATCGTCGTTTCCAACCGCGACCCGCTCCTGGTGGTGACCCGCGGCGCGCCCGGTTCGTTGACGCTCGTCACCGCCGGCACCAACGTGTGCAACATCCCGGTGCGCACCAGCGCTCCCGCCGGCATCCGTGTCGTGGCCTGCGAGGGCGGCCAAGCCCCCGGCAATGTCTAGGGCTTATCTGATAAGCCCTAGTCTGTTGGCATGCCAGGCGTGCCACCCACCCACTTCATGTACCTCGGCCCGGAAGCCACCTTCGCCGAGCAGGCGCTGCTGACCCTGCCCGCCGCGGCGCGCGGCACCCGTACGCCGGCGCGCAGCGTCCCCGAGGCGCTGGACGCGATCCGGGATGGCGAGGCGGACGCGGCGCTCGTGCCGCTGGAAAACTCGATCGGCGGCGCGGTGGGCATCACGCTCGACGAGCTGATCGACGGGGCGCCGCTGGTGATCACGCGTGAGGTGGTGATCCCGGTCGAGTTCGTGATCGGCGCGCGTGAGCCGGTGGCCTTCGACCGCATCCGCACTGTCGCGGCCCACCCCCAGGCCTCCGCGCAGTGCCGTGGCTGGCTGCGCACGCACGTGCCCGAGGCCGCGGTCGTCGACGTGCTCTCCAACGCGGCCGCGGCGGTCGCCGCCGCGGCGGGTGAGTACGATGCCGCGATCTGCGCGCCCATCGGCGCCGGGCGATACAGGCTGGCCGTGCTCGCGGAGAAGATCTCCGATCACCCGGACGCGGTGACCCGCTTCGTGCTCGTGTCCCGGCCGTCTTCGCCGCCGGAGCCGACCGGCGACGACGTCACCTCGCTGGCGGTCTTCATCTCACACGACCGGGTGGGCGCGTTGCTGGGCGTGCTGATGGAGCTCGCGGTGCGCGGGATCAACCTCACCCGCATCGAGTCGCGACCCACGGGTGAGCGGCTCGGGCGGTACGCGTTCTTCCTCGACTGCACCGGGCACGTCTCCGACGACCGGCTCGGCGAGGCGCTCCAAGGGCTCCGCCGGGTGTGCGCCGACGTCCGCTTCCTCGGCTCGTACCCCCGGCAGCGCGCGGTCGGAGACGACCGGCCGGTCCCCGCGCCGGCCGGACTCTCCGATGTGGACTATGCCGACGCGGCGGCGTGGCTGGCACGCATCCGCGCGGGCGACGTGAGCTAGGGCCAGGGCGTGTTTCATAAGGGCATGCCCGGCCGCGGCGGACCCTTTATGAAACACGCCCTAGCCGCCGAGCAGGCCGCCCAAACCGCCACCGCTGCTTTGCTGCTCGCCGCTGCCTCGCGCCGGCGGCTCCTCGGACGGCTGCACCACGACGAAACCCTGGCCGGCGAAGCTCATCGTGAAGGCCTCGCCCGTGCGCCGCCCCAGCAGCGTGCCGAGGCCCAACTGCTCCGCCCGGTGGTAACCGGTCTGCAGGCCGGCCGACCAGCACACCGCGGCCTGGGGGTCGACGTACGTGGGCTGGTCGACGTTGAGCACGACCGGATAGCCCTTCGTCGTCACGGCGATCCGCCCGTGCCCGCTGAACACGCAGTTGAACAGGCCGGCGGAGGAGAGCATCCCCATGCCCTGCACCATCTTGATGTCGTACTGGAGCGTGGAGTCGAAGGCCAGCACGCTGGAGCCGTTGATCGACAGGGCGTCGCCGGGCTCCAGGTCGATGAGGTGCACCTCGGCCGCATAGTCGGCGAGGAAGACGTCGCCGCGACCGCTCAGCTTCATCAGCGGAACGCCTTCGCCGGTCAGCTTCTGCTTCAGAAACTTGCCGATGCCGCCGGAGCCGAGCGCCTGGAACTGGACCTGACCCTGGTAGGCGACCATGGCGCCGGTGCGGGCCATGCACTCGCCATTGAGCTCTATCTTCAACATCTTGGAGTTCTGCAGCCGCATGCCGGGCTGCGCCGACTCCTTCTCGAGGTTCTCCGCGGAGAACAACGCGCTACGCATGCCTGGGAGAGTAGGCGGCGCTGGCAATGGTTGACCTAGGGCGTTCAGCCCCAACCGAGGTCGTGGAGGCGCTTGTCGTCTATGCCGAAGTGGTGGGCTATCTCGTGGACCACTGTGACCGCCACCTCTTCGACCACGTCGTCCTCGTTGTCGCAAATGCGCAGAGTCGGGTTGCGGTAGATGGTGATCCGGTCGGGCAGCACGCCGCCGTAATCCCAGCCCCGCTGGGTGAGCGCGTATCCCTCGTACACCCCGAGCAGCTCCGGCTCGCCCGGTGGTGAGTCGTCTTCGACAAGGATCACCACGTTGCTCATCAGGCCGAGCAACTCTTCCGGCACCTCGTCGAGGGCCTCGCTGACCAGCTCCTCGAACCGCTCGCGGCTCATCTCGACGGGCACACGACACATTCTGCCCGAACGGTGGGGATGTCCGACGGCGCCGGATGGCCGGCGCCGCCGGGGGGAAGACGGGAGGGTCAGGCCAGCTGGGCGTTGAGCGTGATCTCGGCGCCGGGCGAGAGCAGCCGGGAGATCGGGCAGTTTGCCTTGGCGCCTTCGGCGATCTTCAGGAACTCAGCCTCGTCGATGCCCGGCACCTGGCCGACCGTCTCGAGGTCGATGCGGGTGACGGTCATGCCGGCGTCGGTCTTGTCCAGGTGCACCTTGGCGGTCGTCTCGACCGAGTCCGGCGTGAAACCGGCGTCGGCGAGGCCCTTCGAGAAGGCCATCGAGAAACAACCGGCGTGGGCGGCGCCGATCAGCTCCTCGGGGTTGGTCCCCTCGCCCTCTTCGAAGCGGGACTTGAACGAATAGTTCCCCTCGTATCCGCCCTTACCGGTGCGGATGGTGCCGGAACCCTCGGTGAGATTGCCCTGCCAGCGGGCTGATGCGGTGCGGATAGGCATGAGCCCGACGCTAGCCCAATCAGCACCGCGATGCGACGATCCCGCTATGACCCGGAAGGTGGCGTTGGTGGGCGGCGGCGCGCTCGTCGTGGCCGGGTTCGTGCTCGCCCTGCTGGCGCTCGCGGTGCCCTGGGCCCACTACCGGCTCGCGGTGGACGTTCCCGTTGACGGTGCCGACCTGGACCACTCCGGTGGCATCGCCGTCTTCCAGCTCGAGCTCGGCTGGTGGTACGTGGTCGCCCTCTTCGTGGTACTCGGCCTTGTCGCGGGCGCGGCGGCGTCCACCGGCAGCGCGGCCCGGGGCGCCGGGGTGGCCGCGCTCGCGGTCGGCGTGTTCGGCATGCTCCTGGCCAGCCTCGTCGGCGCGCGAGCGGCGGGCGCGTCGGTGGACACGCTCGTGAGCGGGCTCGCGGTGGTCGACGTCCGCGCGACGCGGGGGCCCGGCGTCGGTTATGGCGTGGCCGCGCCCTTGGTGTTGGCGCTCGGTGGCGCTCTGTTGTCAGTCCGCACCCAGCAAAACTGATGCCTATCCTGGTTGGAGGCCAGGGGCGGAGGATGGCATGGCAACGATCGAGCTGCCGTTGGGCATCGAGTGGACACCGGAAATTCTGCAGGGCCTCCCGTCGGACTATCGCTACGAGCTGTGGGAAGGAAAGCTGGTTGTGGCAGCAGCGGCGATGCGTCCGTGGCACGCCGATGGGGTGGGACGGACTTATCGTCTCCTGATCCAAGCCGGCAGGCTGGCATATCTTGAGCAGGGTGTCTTCCTCGGCCCTCGCGAGCTCGTCACTCCAGACGTCGCTGTCTTCCGCGACGCGCCCGCGAAGGACGTGGCCTATCACCCGGCGCGTGAGTTCGAGTTGGTTGTCGAGGTCGTCTCACCAGACTCGCGCACGGCGGATCGCGTCATCAAGCCAGCCAAATATGCCGCAGGCGGCATACCCGAGTTCTGGCGGCTGGAGGAAACGGACGACGGCGAGACCGTCGTACACCAGCACAAGCTCATTCGCGAGGCGGGAGCCGAGGGCTACGTCGAGACGCGGGTGGTCATGCTGAGCACGCTGGAAAAAGAGAGTCTCTGAGCCCATGTCGCAGGAGCCACAGGAGCCACAGGCGGACATCGGCGCGCGGCTTGACGAGCCGGCGGTCGTGGAGTTCGGCGCCGACGAGCCGGCCCGCAGGCGCCCGAGCATCTCCCGGATACTCACCGCCACGCGCAAAGACTGGCGGCTGGTGCCGGTCGTCGCCGGCCTGAGCGCGGTCGCGATCTTCGCCTCACTGGTCGGGGAGTGGCAGACCACCACGTTCACGCAGCAGTCCTTTGTGCTCCCGCCCGACCAGGTGCCGCCACCCGGCACCGCCGGCATCGCAGACCTGGGCGGCTTCGCCACCGGATACATCGTCGGGGTGTTCGTGCTCGTCGGCTGCATGAGCCTGGTCCTGTTCGGCAGCCCCGCGATGCGTGCCCAGCTGCGGATCCTCGGGCTGACGACCGCCGGCGTTTCCATCGCGGTCCTGGCCGGCATCACCGTCTGGTTCGGCGACCACAGCGCGTCCTACGAGTTGTCCCGCCTCTTCTTCGGTCCACAGGGTCCGACCTACGACCTGGCGTACGGACGCGGCCTGCCCATGGCGTACGTCGGGGTCGCCGGATTCGCGGTCGCCTTCTACCTGGCCGGGCGGCTCATGCCCGCGCCGCCCGCACAGCCGGCCGCGACCGAGGCGGGCACCGACACCGGGCCGCGGGAGGAGACGGCCGGGCAGGTCGACTGGCCGTGGCGGCGGCCGCGGGCGCCGCAGGAGCCGGACGAGCTCGACGGTGATCTCCCGCCACCGGCCGATCTGACGGTCGGGCCCACCGCGCCGTTCGTCCCCATGCACGACGGCAAGCCGCCGGCCGACGGGAGAAAAGACTTGCCGAGCTCGAGCTAGTCAGGACGCCTCCACGCCGCCGTCGGGCGCGGGCTGCGAACGGGCGGAGACGGCCCGGTAGGCTGGTATGTCGTGATTGACCTCCGCCTGCTTCGCGACGACCCCGACGCCGTGCGTGCCAGCCAGCGAGCGCGTGGCGAGTCCGAGTCCGCTGTCGACGATCTGCTGCGTGCCGACGAGGAGCGCCGTTCGGCGGTGCAGGCCTTCGAGGCGGTGCGTGCCGAGCAAAAGTCGCTGGGCAAGCAGGTCTCCCAGGCCAAGGGTGACGAGAAGGCCGCGCTCCTGGCCCGTACCAAGGAGTTGTCGGCCGAGGTGAAGGCGGCCGAGACTGCCGCCACCCAGGCCGAGCAGGCGCTGCGCCAGGCGCAGTTGGCCGTGCCCAACGTCGTGGAGGAGGGCGCGCCGGCCGGCGGTGAGGACGACTTCGTGGTGTTGCGCGAGGTTGGCCAAAAGCCCGACCTCGATAGCCCGCGCGACCACCTGGAGCTGGGCGAGGCGTTGCGCGCCATCGACATGGAACGCGGCGCGAAGGTCTCGGGCAGCCGCTTCTACTTCCTCACCGGCGTGGGTGCGCTGCTGGAGCTCGGCCTGCTCCAGATGGCCATCGCCCAGGCCGTGGAGTACGGCTTCACCCCGGCCATCCCGCCCGTGCTGCTCAAGCCGGAGTCGATGGAGGGCACCGGCTTTCTCGGCGCGCACGCCAGCGAGGTCTACCGGCTGGAGGCCGACGACCTCTTCCTCGTCGGCACGAGCGAGGCACCGCTGGCCGCGTACCACTCGGGCGAGATCCTCGACCTCGAGCGCCCCACGCGGTACGCGGGCTGGTCGACGTGCTTCCGCCGCGAGGCGGGCTCGCACGGCAAGGACGTGCGCGGGATCCTGCGGGTGCACCAGTTCGACAAGGTGGAGATGTTCACCTTCTGCCGCCCGGAGGAGGCCCACGACGAGCACCTGCGGCTGCTCGCCTGGCAGGAGGAGATGCTGGCCAAGGTCGAGGTGCCCTACCGCGTGATCGACGTGGCGGCCGGCGACCTCGGGTCGAGCGCGGCGCGCAAGTTCGACTGCGAGGCGTGGGTGCCGTCGCAGGGCCGCTACCGAGAGGTGACCTCCACCTCCAACTGCACGACGTTCCAGGCCCGCCGCCTCGGCATCCGCTACCGCGACGCGGACGGCAAGACCCAGACCGCGGCCACGCTCAACGGCACGCTCGCGACCACCCGGTGGCTGATCCCGATCCTGGAAAACCACCAGCAGCCGGACGGTTCGGTGCGCGTGCCCAAGGCCCTACAGCCTTATGTGGGTGGCCGTGACGTGTTAGAGCCCGCGTGACCTTCGCGTCGCACGAAAGTCATGGATGAGTAGCGTTCGGTGAGGTACGGTTGCTCCCCCGCCGGTGCCGGAGCGGAGTCGCCGCCCAGGTCCCGGCCGGGTGAGGAGGGACCATGCCCCGCCCGGGATTGCCGAAGCTCATCGCCACCGACCTCGATGGCACGCTGGTGCGCAGCGATGACACCGTGTCGGAGTTCACCCATCAGGTGCTCGACCGGGTCCGGTCGGCGGGCATCCCGATCGTGGGTGCCACGGGGCGTGGGCCGAGGCTGGCGGAGCTCACCCGCAACGACATCCGGGCCGCTGACTACCTGGTGATGGCCGGCGGCGGGCGGGTCATCGACCAGACCGACCCGGCCGGCCCGGTGGTGCTGCGCGACGAGCGGCTCTCCGGTGCGACGCTGGCCGGCCTACTCGCCGAGTTGGAGGCGAAGGTCGGCCCGCTGATCGTGATGGTCGAGGCGCAAGACGGCCCGGACGCGCCGCTCTGGGGCGACTTCGACCCCGCGTGGCCCTACCCTGACGGGTTCGAGCGGCGGGCGCGGGCCGAGTGCCTTTCCGGTGACGTGATCAAGGCGTTCGCGCGCACGACCGACCACGACGTCGACGCGCTGCTCGCCACCGCCCGCGAGATCGTGCCGCCTGAGCTGGCCTCGGTGACCCAGGCCGGGCTCGGCTTCGTGGAGATCTGCCCGCCGGGCGTCGACAAGGCCACCGGCCTCGCGGTCGTGGCCGACGTGCTCGGCGTCGACCCGGCCGAGGTGCTGGTCTTCGGCGACATGCCCAACGACATCCCGATGTTCGAGTGGGCCGGGTGGGGCCGGGTGGCGGTCTCCAACGCCCACCCGACGGTGCGCCTGCTGGCCGACGAGGTGACCTTGCGCAACGACGACGACGGCGTAGCGGTCTACCTCGATCGACTACTGTCGCGTTGATGGGAGACGCTCCGCGCCTGGTCGCCACCGATCTCGACGGGACGCTGGTGCGGCAGGACCGCTCGCTAAGCCCGCGCACGGCCGAGGTCCTGGCCCAGATCGCCGCGCGGGGCACGGTCGTCGTGTTGGTCACGGGCCGTCCGGTGCGGTGGCTCAGCCAGGTGTACGACCAGCTGCACGAGCGGCTCCCGGCCGTCTGTGCCAACGGTGCCGTGGTCTACGACCCGGACACCGACCGCGTCCTGCGCGCCGATCCGCTCGCGCCCGAGCTGCTCGCCGAGGTGACCGGACGGCTGCGGGCGGAGGTGCCCGGGGCGACGTTCGCGGTCGAGGTGGCCGACGGGCGAGAGTTTCGCCACGACGCCGAGTGGCCGGTCTTCTGGGACGCCGAAGACCCGACGATCCGGGTGCTCGCCACACCCGAGGAAGTGGCCTCGGTGCCGGCGGTCAAGCTGCTGGTACGGGCCGGGCAACGCGACCCCGACGCCTTCGTGCGTGTCGTCGCCGCCGCGCTCGGTGGGCTGGCCGAGGCGACCCACTCGTCGTACTCCGGGCTTGTCGAGATCTCCGCCGCGGGCGTCACCAAGGCGGCTGGGCTGGCCTGGTTTTGCGAGCAGTGCGGCATCGACCCGGCCGAGGTGGTGGCGTTTGGCGACATGCCCAACGACGTGCCGATGCTGACCTGGGCCGGGCGCGCGGTCGCCGTCGCCAACGCCCACCCTGCCGTCCGTCAGATCGCCGACGACGTGACCCTCTCGAACGACGAGGACGGCGTAGCCGTCTACCTCGAAAAACTCTTCGACCTAGGCGACTGATGCCCGCCAGACAAATCTGTAGCGCGGTGAAAACCCTTTCCGGACAAGAGATTTGGGCTACCGCGATGTCCGCGGTGGTCCAGGCCGTTGCTCCCGCGGCCTCACCGTCCGCGTCTGGGCAATCTCACCCCGGCCGGCTACGCCGCGGCCCCGGAGGCGACGGCCTGAACCACCGCGGACATCGCGGTAGTCGAAATGCGCAGCTGTCGCCGCACCACCCGGTGACGTAGCGTGACCAGGTTCGGGCGTAGCTTCGCGATCTAGAACGATTAGGGTCGATATGGCGCCCTAGCCGTTCTAGATCGCGAACCTAAGGGCGGTTAGCCGCGGCGGTGGCTACTGCCCGCGACCAAGGCCGGCCCGGCTCGGTCGCCGCCGGCCTGGCGGCTTAGGACATTATGGACAGGCGCTGACATTAACACCGAAAGCTCTATCGAATTTGCCGCACGCACCGCCGTGGCGGTCACTCGGGACAACCAAGCCTCTGACGAGCTCCCCGCCCGCCACGCCGGCAGCAGACAATGTGGACCAAACGCCGACGTCGGGCGGTGCGAGCCCTTTGGGACCCGCTGCCGCCTCGTGGGTGGGGCTTGGTGCGCGGAGGTGGCAGCGGGGGCCGGGGATTTCGGCTCGCCCCGCGAGCCGCCGGCCACCGCGGTCTCCGGCGGGAGCAGCGGTCGGCAGCTGACGCGGACCCGGGAAATCCTCTTGAAACTCCATGGCCGACTCGACCCGAGCGGCACACCGGGTCTGGACCACCGCAGACGTCGCTAGAGGTATTGGCCGGTGCGGCCGCCGCCCTCGCCTTGCTGGGGCTGCTGGGCGCCGGGCATGCCGGGTATGAGCCCGCCGGGGACGGCGGGCAGCGCGGGACGGCCGCTGCCGCGCATCTGCTCCAGCTGGAGGCGGGCGGCCATCTGCTGGGCCACCAGCGCGGCCTGGATGCCGTGGAAGAGGCCCTCCAGCCAGCCGACCAGCTGGGCCTGCGCGACCCGCAGCTCGCCTTCGCTGGGCGTCGTGCCCTCTTCGAAGGGGAGCGACAGGCGCTCCAGCTCTTCGCGCAGCTCGGGTGCGAGACCGTCTTCGAGCTCCGTGATCGAGCGCTTGTGGATCTCGCGAAGCCGGCTGCGGCTGGCCTCGTCGAGCGGGGCCGACTTCACCTCTTCGAGGAGCTGCTTGATCATGCTGCCGATGCGCATGACCTTGGCCGGCTGCTCGATCAGCCGCGACGGATCCTCGCCGTCGGCCTGCGCGTCGGTATCGACGGTGCCGACCGGACGTCCGTCCGGACCGACCACCACGACGGTGCCCGGGCCGGGGCCTGGCTCTTCCGGTGTGCGGGGTGCTTCGGTCATGCCGTCCATCTTCGCGCAGAGGTCTGGGTGGGCGGGCACCGGTGGGGCAACTGCGCGCTACGGCGTCGGGATAGCGTCTGCCCCATGTCCAGCGACCCCCGTGGCGTTCTCCACCGCCCGACCCCGCCGCCGGACGCCACCGTGCGATACGGCGACCACCCCGACCAGATCGCCGATCTGCGGCTGCCGCCCGCGGGTTCTCCGGCCCGCCCCCTGGTAATCGTGGTGCACGGCGGCTTCTGGCGGGCGGAGTGGGATCGATCACACACCGGGCCACTCGCCGCCGATCTGGCCGCGTCCGGCTACCCCGTGGCACAGCTCGAATATCGCCGGACCGGAGAGCCGGGTGGCGGCTGGCCGGGCACGTTCGCCGATGTTGTGGCCGGTATCACGGCGATCCCGCAGCTGATGGGCCTTGGGTTGGCACCCCCGCTGCTGCTCGGCCACTCGGCCGGCGGCCACCTGGCGCTCTGGTACGCGCTGGCCGGGCCCGCGCCGGTGCTCGGCATCGTGGCCCTCGCACCCGTCGCCGACCTGGCCGAGGCACACCGGCTCGATCTCGACCGCGGCGCTGTGGCGGCGCTCCTCGGCGGCGGCCCGGGTGACGTGCCCGACAGGTACGCGGAGGCCGATCCTTCCGCTCGCACACCACCCGGTGTACGGAGTGTGATCATTCATGGCACGCGGGACCGGCACGTCCCGGTGGAAATCAGTCGCAAATACGCGGCGACTTCTCGCGCCGAAGGGGGCGAAGTCTCGCTCATCGAGCTGCCCGAAGCGGAGCATTTCGCCCTTATCGACCCGCAATCGGCCGCCTGGCCCGTGGTCAAGAACGCGCTGCAGTCCCTGCACGCCTAGTGGAGCAGCGGGCCAAGTTAACAAAGCTTCATTGACGCAGCGTCGCGAACCGGGTAGACAGCCGGGTGGGCCGCGATCCGGCCCCCGACCTTGGGAAAGGGTGACCGTGCCCCAGATAGACCGCCGGCAGGCGTTGAAACTCTTCGCGGCTCTGGGAGCCGCCGGAGTGGCTGCCGCGTGCGCCTCGGACGACGCCGCCGACACTGAGCAGCAGCTCAGCGACGACCCGGTCCGGATCGGGCTTGTAGCGCCGCAGACCGGCCCGCTGAAGGTTGTCGGCGACGACCTCGTCAACGGCTTCCAGCTCTACCTCCAGCTCAACCAGAACCGGCTCGGCGGGCACCCCGTGCAGCTGGTGACCGCCGACGAGGGTGCCGACGCCAAATCGGCCAAGGCAGCCGTCGAGTCCCTCCTCGGGCAGGGCGCGCTCGCGCTCACCGGCGTCGCCAACTCGGCCGCCCTTTCCGGCCTGCGCGACACGGTCGAGGGCGCCAAGGTGCCGCTCATCGCCACCAACGGCGTGCCCGGCAGCCTGGAGGGAGTGCTCTACATCTGGTCCGCCTCGTTCGTCGACAACGAGCCGAGCCTGGCGCTGGGCAGCTACCTGACCGGCGTGGTGCCGAGCAGCCAGAAGGTGGCCGTCGTGGCGCCCAACGACGACACCGGCCGCGACGCGGTCGACAAGTTCCGGCAGACGTTCGGGGCCGACAACCGGCTGATCGAGACGTTCTGGACCGCGCCGACGGTCGCGCCCAACAAGGACTTCTTCCGGCCGACGCTGGGGCAGCTGAGGTCGAGCGGCGCCGACGTGGTGTACGCGTTCTACACCGGCCCGGCCGCGGTCGAGTTCGTGAAGCAGTACCACTCCGAGGGCCTCGGGGCGACCATCTACGCGCCCGGCGGCTTCACCGAGGGCACCGCGCTCGAAGACATGGGTGACGAGGCCAAGGGCATCTTCACCGCCATGAACTACTCGGCCGACCTCAACAACGCGGCCAACCGCCTCTTCGCGACGGCGTACCAGCGCGAGCACGACCTGCTGCCCTCGGCGTCCGCCATGGCGTCCTACGACGCGGCGCAGGTGCTCGACCGGGCCATCCGCCTGTGCGGCGGGCGTCCCACCGCGCAGCAGGTCAACCTGATGCTCGGCCGGGTCGGTCAGGTCGACAGCCCGCGCGGCACGTGGCAGTTCAACCAGCCGCGCCGGCCGCAGCAGAAGTGGTACCTGCGCGAGGTGCGCCCGGATGGCCAGGTGCTGTCCAACGTGCTGCTGAGTGAGCTAGCGACCCTGGGCTGATCAGCGGCGCAGCTCGGCCACGCAGCACTTGACGCTGCCGCCGCCCTTCTTCAGCTCGGAGAGCTCGACGAGCACGGGCGTGAATCCGGCCGCCTCGACCCTGCGGGCCATCCCGGTGGCCTCGCTGTTGAGCACGACGTTGCGGCCGTCGCTGACGAGGTTGAGCCCGAACGCGTACGCGTCCGCCTCGTCGGCCAGCACGGCGTCTGGGAAGAGCTGGCGCAGCACCCGCTGGGACGCGGTCGAAAAGGCGCCCGGGTAGTACGTCACCCGGCGGTCGTCGAGCGCGGCGAGCGCGGTGTCGAGGTGGTAGAAACGCGGGTCGACGAGGCGCAGCGAGACGACCGGCCGGCCGAGGACGTCCTGCGCCTCGGCGTGCGCGGCCGGCTCGGTGCGAAAGCCGTACCCGGCAAGGATCAGGCCGCCGTACGCCGCCGGCAGGTACGCGAAGTCGCCCTCGCCCTCGTTGGTCTGCGTGGGCGCCCGAAACTCCCAGCCACCCGCCTCGTAGAACGCGCGGTGCGCGGTCGCCTCGGCGGTGCGCTGGGCGTACTTGAAGCGGGCCCCGTAGGCGACACCCTCGACGGTGAAGGCGCCGTTGGCCGCGTACACCATGTCGGGCAGGTAGGGCTCAGGCGCGAGCACGTGCACCACGTGCCCGAGGCCGGTCAGGGTCTCCCGAAGCCGCTCCCATTGCTTGAGTGCGAGCTCGGTGTCGACGGGCGTGGTGGTGTCCATCCACGGATTGATCGCGTACGCCACCTCGTAGTGCTCTGGCGGGCACATGAGATATGTCCGGTTTCGCGGCATGCGCTGCTGGCTCACGCACAAAGAGTAGGTACGCTGCATGTTCGGTGACAGCCGAAAATCTTGCGTCGGAGAGGCTAAACGTTGCAGATCGACGACGTAGACCAGCGAATCATTGCGTCTCTGGTCGCCGATGCCCGTGCTTCGTATGCGGACATCGGCGCCCGTGTGTCCCTCTCCGCCCCGGCCGTCAAGCGAAGGGTCGACCGGCTGCGCGCGGCCGGCGTGATCCGCGGATTCACGGCCGTCATCGACCCGGCCGCGGTGGGCTGGACCACCGAGGCGTTCGTCGAGCTCTTCTGCGCCGGGCGCACCACGCCGGCACAGATCGCGGTCGCGGTGCGGCGCCTGCCCGAGGTCGTCGGAGCGTACACCGTCTCCGGTGAGGCGGACGCCCTCGTCCACCTGCGGGCGGCGGACATCGCGCACATGGAGAACGCCCTGGAACGCCTGCGGGCACAGACGTTCGTGACCTCCACCCGAAGCACGATCGTGCTCTCCCGGCTCGTCGACTCCCCGACGGTGGTGGCAGCGCCCGGCTGATCGCACACGGCGTGGGGAACGCCTGCCGCGGACGCGGCGTCCAAGCCCGCATGACACCGAGACTCGCGGTCGCCGCGGGTGTGCCGCTCGCTCTGCTGGTCGCCCTCGCCGGGTGTACGTCGTCGCCGGAGCCGCCGAGCCCGCCCGCCCCGCACGACCCCGCTGTGCCCGCCGGGCAGTTCAAGCTCGTCGCGTTCGACTCCTGCGCCGAAGGGCTCGCCCTGATGAAGAAGGCGGCCAGGGAGCACGTGGGGCCGTGGGGCTTCGGCGACGGCCCGATGGCGTATGCGGAAGGCGCGCGGGCGGCGGCCGGCGCGGCGGAAGACACGGCCGCCGGCTCCAGCGCGAAGCAGCAGGCGCCCAGCTACTCGGGCACCAACACGCAGGAGGCCGGCGTCGACGAGCCCGACCTCGTCAAGACCGACGGCCGGCGGATCGTGACGTTTCAGCGGGGAGTCGTGCGGGTCGTCGACGCGGCCTCCCGCAAGCTCACCGGCAAGCTCGACCTCGCCAGCGGCGGCGACAACGACCCGGTCCGCTGGGGTGAGGGCACACTGCTGCTGAGTGGCGACCGCGCTCTCGTGTTGATCCGCGGCGGCTGGCACACGGCCGCCGAAGACTACGCCCGGCCGACCGGCATCTCCAGCACGCGGGTCATGCTCCTCGACATCGGCGGGGCGCCCAAGAAGATCAGCGAGTACGAAGTGGACGGCAGCCTCGTCGACGCGCGCCAGGTCGGTGCGACGGCCCGCGTCGTGGTCCGCTCGTCGCCCCGGCTGGAGTTCCCGCACCGGGAGCGCATCTCGGAGAAGCAGCAGGTGGCCGCCAACCAGCGGATCATCGACAAGGCGACCGCCGACGACTGGTTCCCGCGATACACGGTCAAGACCGGCGGCACCACCGACAAGGGCACGGTCGGCTGCGACCGCTACTCCCGCCCGGCCACCTACTCGGGGACGTCGATGGTCACCGTGCTCAGCTTCGAGCTCGGCGCGAGCGGCCTCGGCGACGGCGACCCGGTCGGCGTGGTGGCCGATGGCGACACCGTGTACAGCAACGGCGTCAACCTCTACGTCGCCAACGACCAGCGGTGGCGGGTGATGGGCTGGCTGCGGCGCGCCAACGACGAGCCCAAGCCGGAAGACGAGATCACCGAGATCTATCGCTTCGACATCTCCAGGCCCGGCCGTCCGGCGTACGTCGGCTCCGGCTCGGTGCGCGGATGGCTGATCAACCAGTACGCGATGTCCGAATGGGACGGTCACCTGCGCGTGGCCACCACCAGCGGGCGCACGTGGGGCGATGCGCCGAAGTCCAGCTCGGCCGTGTACGTGCTCCGGCTGGCCGGCGGCGCGATGCCGGAGGTCGGCAAGATCACCGGGCTGGGCAAGGGCGAGCGCATCTACGCCGTGCGCTTCGCCGGCACGACCGGCTACGTCGTGACGTTCCGCCAGACCGACCCACTGTACACAGTGGACCTGACTGCCCCGGCCAGGCCGCGGGTGGCGGGAGAGCTGAAGATCACGGGCTACTCCGCGTACCTGCACCCGGCCGAGCCGGGCCGCGTGATCGGCGTCGGCCAGGAGGCCTCCGAGCAGGGGCGGGCGCAGGGCACGCAGGTGTCGCTCTTCGACGTGTCCAACCTGGACAGTCCGGCACGGCTGGCCCAACACCACGTGAAGTCGGCATACTCCGAGGCCGAGTACGACCCGCACGCGTTCCTCTACTGGCCGGAGGACCGGCTGCTGGTGATGCCGCTGTCCGTGTGGGAACGCGACCGGGGCAGCAACGGCGCGCTCGTCCTGCACGTCAGCGACACCGCGATCACCGAGGTGGGCACCGTCTCGCACGAGACGTCGAGCGGCCAGCCCGGCATCGGCCAGATCCGCCGTTCCCTGGTGATCGGCGACGACCTGTGGACCGTCTCGGACGGCGGCCTGAAGGCCACCAACATGTCCACCTTGGACACCCGAGCCTGGCTCAGCTGGAGCGACTGATGGCAGCACCACTGGGGAGCGACCCCGCCAACCAGCGCCTTGGATGGGCGATCACGCACCTTCCGGCCAGGGAGGTGCGCGACCGCGCGCCCGACCCCGAAGGCGAGGAACGCGACCGCCGGAAGAAGTAGCTACAGATACATGCCGGTGCGGTGGTCGTCCGCGTCGCGGTGGGCCGGCTTGTCACCCTCGCCGAAGAAGCGCTTGCCGCCGAACTCGCCGTGCAGCCTGTCGTCGAGCTCGTCGGCGAGGCCCGTCATCACCTGGACGGCGAGCATCAGGTGGGTCGGCTGGAAGTTGCGGCCGAACACCGGGATCGACGCCCACACCGTGTCGTTGGTGCAGTAGAGGCGGCCGATCGGCATCCGGTTTGTCAGCTCCGAGAGCTTGACGTAGAGCTGCTCGGTCGGCTCCACCTCGGTGAGCACGGGCGAGAAGACGTCGACGAGCGGCGGGTTGTCGCGGACCCGCACGAAGACCATCGCCGAGCCGGCGCGGATGCCGATGTCGCCGTCGGAGTCGACCTGGAGCTGGTCGGGCGCGCTCTTCATCATCGCCGCGACGACCATGCGCACCTGCTCGTCGAGCTCGAGGACCTCGTCGGACTCGGTGCCGCGCGCCACGCGCTCGGCCAGCTCGACCTCGTCGCCGTCGAGGAGGGCCTCGGGGCGGGCGGTGCCCAGCGGGTCGACCGGCAGCGGCTCGTCTCCGGCGTCGTGCACCACGTAGACGAGGAACGCGGGGTGTGGCGCGCCGTACACGTCGCGGAGCGTGCGGGAGATCGTGGTGGCCAGCCGCCCCGCCTCGGCCGTGCTCGCGCGGAGGCCGAACTGATCGCCCGAACCCTCGACCACACCGGGCGGCGACCAGCCGAGCGCCACGAGGTCGGCCACCGCCGCGCGATCCATGCGGTATCCAGGTGGAAGGCTCGCGTTGCCCACGGCCAGCGCGTTGATCCGGCCGTCGTCTTCGACGGCGAGGCTCACCGAGTACACGGCGTCGCCGGTGCCGGACGCGGTCGGGTCGAGGGTCAGCTCCACGTGGGCGCCGGCTGGCAGCTTCGCGAGCGTGGCCGCCAGCGCGGCGGCAAACTCGCGCCATGCGTCGGTCACCTTGGAGCGCAGGTCGGCCGTCGTGGGATCGTCGAGCAGGATGGTCTCCGGGGCCTGCGCGCCGGCCACGTCGGCTTTGCCCTGGTCCTCGGTCATGATCGCCTCCGTCCGTCAGCCACACCCTACCGAGCGGTTAAGGCGCGGGCTGACCACCCGTTCGTTCATGGGCTACGGGGTTATTGTGCAGCTATGGCGAAAGGGGCGCCGCACGACGACCCAGGCGACCGCGACCTGCGGATTGAGACACCCAAGCGCACAGCGGCCGGGTTGCCCGGTGTGACACACGCGCTGAGCGCGGGGTTGGCCCAGATGGGAGTACGCCGCACCGCGCTCACGCTGCTGCGCGTCAACCAGCCGACCGGCTTCGACTGCCCTGGCTGTGCCTGGCCAGAGCCGGCGCCGGGTGCGCGGTCTCACACCGAGTTCTGCGAAAACGGTGCCAAGGCGGTGGCCGAGGAGGCCACGCTGCGCCGGATCACGCCCGAGTTCTTCGCCGCCCATCCGATCTCGGAGCTGGCCGAGCATTCCGACCACTGGCTGGGACAGCAGGGGCGGCTCACCTCGCCGATGGTGCGGCGCCCGGGCTCAGACCACTACACGACGATCCCGTGGAGCGAGGCGTTCGCGCTGACCGCCGCCCACCTGCGCGAGGCCGAGCCGGACGAGGCGGTCTTCTACACCTCCGGGCGCACCTCCAACGAGGCGGCGTTCCTCTACCAGCTGCTCGCCCGGTCGTACGGCACAAACAACATGCCCGACTGCTCCAACATGTGCCACGAGTCGTCCGGGGTCGCCCTCACCGGCACGATCGGCATCGGCAAGGGCTCGGTGACGCTCGACGACATCCACCGCGCCGAGCTGATCGTCGTCGTGGGGCAAAACCCGGGCACCAACCACCCGCGCATGCTCTCCGCGCTCGAGGAGGCCAAGCGCCGCGGCGCGAAGATCCTTGCCGTCAACCCGATGCCCGAGGCCGGCCTGATCCACTTCCGCAATCCGCAAAAGCCGCGTGGGCTGGTGGGCAAGGGCACGCCGCTGGCCGACCGCTTCCTGCAGATCAAGGTCGGTGGCGACCAGGCGCTCTTCCGCGCCGTCGCCGCGCTGCTCGTCGAGTGGGGCGCCGTCGACCGGTCCTTTGTAGACCGATACACGGTCGGCTTCGAGGCGTACACGGAAGCGCTTCGCGCCCTGGACTGGGATGACGTGGCCGCGGCGACGGGCCTCACGCGTGACGAGATCGAGGCCGCGGCCCACATGTTCGCGTCGTCGGGCGCGACGATCGTCTGCTGGGCGATGGGCCTGACCCAGCAGCGCGAGGCGGTGGCCACGATCTGCGAGATCGTCGACGTGCAGCTGCTGCGCGGCATGCTCGGCAAGCCCGGCGCGGGCCTCTGCCCGGTGCGCGGCCACTCCAACGTGCAGGGCGACCGCACGATGGGCATCTGGCACGAGCCGCCGTCGTGGTCGGCCGCCGCCGGCGACCTGCTCGGCGTCTCCATGCCGACCCGCCGGGGGTACGACACGGTCGACGCCCTCCGTGCGATGCGCGACGGTCGCGTGCGCGTCTTCATGGCACTGGGCGGCAACTTCGCGGCCGCCACGCCCGACACGGCCGTGACCGAGGCCGCGCTCCGCTCGTGCGCGCTGACCGTGCACGTCTCCACCAAGCTCAACCGCTCGCACGTCGTGCCCGGCGTGACCAGCCTCATCCTGCCCTGCCTCGGCCGCACCGAGCGCGACCGGCAGGAGTCGGGCGAGCAGTTCGTGACCGTCGAAGACTCGATGTCGTCGGTGCACGCCTCACGCGGCCGCCTGGCGCCCGCGTCGCCCGAGTTGCTCTCCGAAGTTTCGATCGTCACCCGCCTCGCCCGCGCGCTGATGCCCGAGTCGCCGGTGCCCTGGGCCGAGTACGAGACCGACTACCGCGCCATCCGCTCGGTGATCGCGGCGGTGGTGCCGGGCTTCGGCGACTTCGAGGCGAAGGTCGCCGACCGGGCCGGTTTCACGCTGCCGCACCCGCCCCGCGACCGCCTTGAGTTTCCGACGCCGAGCGGAAAGGCGCACTTCACGGCGGGTCCGCTGTCGGTGATCCGGGTGCCCGAGGGCCGGCTGCTGCTGCAGACGGTGCGCAGCCACGACCAGTACAACACCACGATCTACGGGCTCGACGACCGCTATCGCGGCGTGCACGCCGGGCGGCGCGTGGTCTTCGTCAACCCGGAAGACCTGGCGGCACTTGGCCTGGCAGACGGCGACATGGTCGACATGGTCTCCGAGTGGACCGACGGCGTGGAGCGGCGGGCGCCCGGGTTCCGGGTGGTTTCGTACCCGTCGGCCCGCGGCTGCGCCGCCGCCTACTTCCCCGAGGCCAATGTCCTGGTCCCGCTCGACTCGACGGCGGAGGGCTCCAACACCCCCACCTCGAAGCAGATAATCATCCGCCTCGAACCCACGTAGCGGCGCGTATCTAGCATTGACCGCGATGAGAGCCGCGCTGGCCCGTGCGACCGCGGTCCTGATGGTGATCGGGATCGCGGCCGCCGCCTGCGGTGACGACCCGGCCGACCCCCCTCCCACGCCGCCGGCTCCGGCGTCCGCGACAGCGTCACCGCCGGCGCCCTCTCCGTCGGCGAGCGACGTCGAGGCGCAGGTCCAGTTCTGCGCGGACCTCAACGGGTTCGCCACGGCCGCTGGGCACGCGTTCGACCTGGGCGTCCTCGCTCTGATCGATGGAGAGTCGCCCAACGAGCGAAAGGACCTGAGCGGCCTCGTCGACTCCATGGTGCTGCACGGCACGCTCCTGGAGGCACGGATGCCGGCCCAGCTGGCCGACGAGCTGCGAGCGGTCGTCGCCGCGGCGAGCGAGGCCAAGACGAAGCTCGCGGCGGGTGTCGCCGCCGACAAGGCGGTAGACCCACTGCGTACCGAGAAGGTGAGGGCCGCGCGCGAGGCGGTGGTTGCCTACCGGGGGTCGTGCTGAGGCGCTACTCCTCGGCGGCCGCACGCTCGGCCAGCGCGGTCAGGCGGGCAGCGGCATCCGACGGATCGGCGCCGCGCCCTACGGCTAGGCCCAGCAGGTAGGCGGAGACCGGCGCGCCGGGACGCACCACGTTGTGCGCGACGTCGCCGGCCAGGTCGAGCACCAGCTTGACGTTGGCGTCAGCCGGATCGAGGCCGAGCTCGGCGCAGGCCGCCTCGGTCCACTCGTTCAGGTTCATCTGGCCCACTCCTCCGCCTGCCGCAGGTCTTCGTCGGTGTCGCAGTCGAACCACGGTGGCGGGCCGGGCTCGGTCCAGGCCACTTGTCCCACGTCCAGATCGGCGAAGAGGGCCCGCATCGAGGCGCCCGCGAGGTCGCGCTCGGCGGACAGGCGGTCGAGGGCCGCGCGCAGGGAGGTGGCGCGCCAGAGGCCGCACAGCAGCTGGCGGCGGCCGCCGCCGTCCACGTAGAGCGCGCCATCCACAGTGGACGCTGCGACCCGCTGCCGGAGGCGTGCCATCGCGGCCTGGGTCAGAAACGGGAGATCGGCGGCGAGGAGCGCGACATCGGCCGAGTCGTGGGGGAGGAGGGCGACTCCGGCGGCCGTGGCGGCGACCGGGCCCGAGCCGGGCGGGTCTTCGACCGTGGTCAGGACTCCCGCTGGCAGCTCGGCCGGCACGGTGCCGACCACGACCGCCGGCGCGGCGTCGGGGATGGCGCGCAGCACGCGGTCGATCATGCTGCGGCCGGCGACCGGCAATGCGGGCTTGGCGGCCCCGCCAAGACGCCGCCCAGCCCCTCCGGCGAGCACGATCGCCGCAAACCCGCGCACCCCCAAACCGTAGCCGCCCGGCGACCGCCACGCGGGCACGCTCCCGCCCCGGCCCTCCCACGAATAGGACCGGGGCGGTCTTTGCGAGTGATGCTCGGGGCCTGTCTCCTGGGTCTCGGTGGAGCGAGGCGAGGTCCAGACGGCGGTCCGGGGGCACCGGGCGGAAGGCCACATACAACACCGGTATGCGACCTTCCGCCCGGTGCCGCCGGTCGTCGTCTGGGCCCGCCGCAGCCCGCCGAGACCCAGGAGACAGGGCCTAAATGCCGCGCGGAGCGAACGCGAGGCCGGTGAGCGTGCTGCCGCGGCCGAGCTTGCCGATCAGGCGCGCCTTGCCGGACTGCAGGTCGATCGCGTAGATGCGGCTGCCACCGGAGCGGGACAGGGCCGCGACCGCGTCACCGTCGGCGGCGATGTCGAAGCCGCCGGCCGAGTCGACGTTGAGCGTGAGCTTGCCGGTCGTGCGCAGCACGCCGTCGTTTGGCGGGGCCTGCACGGTCAGCACGTCGATGCCCGTGTCGATGTCGTACAGCGTGGTGGCGGTCGCGCCCACGAAGCCGTTGGTGTACGCGGCGTGCGCCACCTTGGGCTTGGCCTTGGCGTTGCGGTCGTCAGCGGCGTACGCGAGCGGCTTGTCGACGCCCGCCACCGCACCGGTGTCGGGGACGACGCGCAGGTTTTGGCCGGAGGAGGTGACCACGCGCAGCCGGTCGACGACGGGGTTGACGTCGAAGCCGACCGCGTTGCCGTAGACGGCGGGGCTGAACGGCATGCCCACCGCCGTGGCGGCCGCCGTACGCGGGTTGACCGTGTAGATCTGGTTGGTGCTGCCGAGCGCGTAGAGCTGGCCATTGGCCGGGCGGACGTCGATGCCGAGCACCTTCTCGCCGGCGGCGAGGCCGGTGATCGGCTTCTGCGAGCGGATCTTCAGCCCGTCGCGGTCGAAGGTGACCAGGTCGTTGCGGGCGGTCGTCGCGTACAGGGTGTTGGAACCGCCGGCCGAGGCGGCGATGCCCGCGACGCCCTTGGGCAGCTTGCCGCGCGGGCTCGCCTTGCCGGTGCGCAGGTCGATGCGGACCAGGCGAGTGGCGTCGCCGTCGCCCTTGACCCGGACGGCGGCGACCGCGGTGTAGTCGGCCTCGTTGAACACGTCGCCCTTGGCCGCGCCCACGATGTCGAATCCGTCGAGCCCGAGCACGTCGATGCCGAGGCGGCCGACCGTGAAGAGCTGGCCCGTGTTGGGCGAGACGGGCGGCATCACGCCCGGCTTCGTGCCCTGGAGCACCAAGACGTCTTTGTTGCTGTCGATGTCGTACAGCGCGGTCGAGGTCGCGCCCGCCACGCTGTTGGTGTAGCCGGCCGCGGTCACGCCCTTGCGGGCCAGATCCGTGTCGACACCCGCGACCGCGCCCGTGGTGGGGTCGATGCGCAGGTTTTGCCCGGCGTCGCTGATGATGCGCAGCCGGTCGACGGTCGGGTTGAAGTCGACGCCGAACCGCTTGCCGGAGAGCGCGGTGGTGAACGGGCTGCCCACCTGCGCCGCGGCACCGGTGGCCGGATCGATCACGTAAAGACGGCTGGTGCTGCCCACGGCGTAGAGCTGGCCGTTGGCCGGCCGGGTGTCGATGCCCACGAGCTTTTCCCCGGCTGCGAGGCCGGTGATGGCCACGCTCAGCTCCTGCCGGCCGGTGCCCAGCTTGTCGAACCGATAAAGGCGGTTGTCCTGGGTGACAACGAAGAGGTCACCCTGGTCGCCGTATCCGTCGCCGGCCCGGCTCCGCGAGCCGGCCAGCTCGGTCTTGGCGTCGTCGCCGCCGCTGCCCGGCACCCACGTGCCGATCGAGACCATGCCGGTGGCGACCGCTGCGATCGCCGCCCCGGCGAGGCCAGCGGTAAGCGCGGTCGCGGTGACCGAGATCCGCCGCACCGTTCCTTTCCTCGAACCCATCGGGTTTCCTCCCTCATGAACGCCCCGGCTTTCGGCCGGCTTCTGTGGAGGGCTTCGGAGGAGGCCCCCACGCTGATGGGTCACGCGCGAACGGGTGGCACGAATTGGGGAGTCAGGAGACATTGGTGTGATGGGCAGGGCAACGGACCGGCGCACGGTCCTCACGATCGACACGGCCGGGCGGGGCGCCGTGGAGCGGCGGGACACCCTCGCCGCCGAAGAGCCGCTGGAGATCCGGGTCGGGCCGGCCGGGCCCGCCCGGCGGCGCCCGCTGGCGGTCACCATGCGCACACCCGGTGACGACCTCGACCTGGCCATCGGCTTTCTGCTCACCGAGGGCGTGATCCGCGAGGCGTCGGATGTGGTGACCGCCCAGCTCTGCGCCGGCACCGAGACGCCAAACACCTACAACGTCGTGGACGTGGTGCTCGCCGGCCATGTGCCGCCGCCGGAGACCGACCCGTCGCGCAACTTTTACACCACGAGCTCCTGCGGGGTGTGTGGCAAGGCGAGCATCGACGCGATCCGCACCCGGTCGCAGTTTGACGTAGCGGGCGACCCCGTCGGGGTGGACGCGCGGGTGCTCGCCGGGCTGCCGGGCCGGCTGCGCGCGGCCCAGCAGGTCTTCGAACGCACCGGCGGGCTGCACGCGGCGGGCCTCTTCACCCCGTCGGGAGAGCTCGTGGTGCTGCGCGAAGATGTGGGCCGGCACAACGCGGTCGACAAGCTCATCGGCTGGGCGGTGCGCGAGCAGCGACTGCCGCTGCGCGGCCATGTGCTGCTCGTCTCCGGCCGGGCCAGCTTTGAGCTGACCCAGAAGGCGTGGATGGCCGGCCTGCCCGTGCTCGCGGCCGTGTCGGCGCCCAGCACGCTCGCCGGCGACCTGGCCGCCGAGGCCGGCATGACGCTCGTCGGCTTTCTCCGCGGCGAGACGATGAACGTCTACACGGGCCACCACCGGGTCAGGCCCTAGCGGTGCGGCGGCGCGGGCGGCGGCTGCCGACCCGGGCCTGCGGCGGCGTCGGAAACGACTCGAGAACCGACGGTGGGATGCCTCGGCGGAGCACGTCGTCGAGGAGGCGAGCCATCGAGTAGGCCGGGTCGGCGCGGGTGGCCCGCTCCACCGCGGCCAGCGCGAGCGCGCCCTGCCCGGAACGCCAGGCGGCGAACGCGAGCAGGCACGCCGGCGCCGGCGCCAGGTGGGCCTCGGCCCGGCGCAGCACGTCGACCCACAGCTCGATGTGCCACTCGTCGACGCCCACCCGCTCCCAGGCGTAGTCACGGACCGGCATGTGGTGGAGCAGCACGGTCAACCAAGCCACCTCGTCGTCGGTGAGCTGGCCGCCCTCGCGGTGACGCGTCATCGCCTCGCGCACGGCGACGGCGCCGAGCTTGCGCAGCGACCGGCTGCCCAGCAGGTCACCCGGCGGCGAGGTGGCGAGCATGCTGCCCAGCCGCGCGGTGGCCCGCTCGGTCGACCGGCGCATCGACTCGCGTGTCGCGCCGCCGACCGGCGCGATCTGCCGCACGAGCGTGTCGCGGTCGGGGAGCGCCACCTGCCCGGCGTGGGTGGCGGCTGCGGCCACCGGGCTGGCCACCGGGTCGTAGGCCGTGCCGTCGGGCGGGCAGCAGCCCTCGCCGGGACACGCGTAGGACCAGTAACGCCCGTCGGCCACGCGCAGCACGTCGATCACGCCCACGCTGTGTCGCTCAAGCGCCGCGCGGATGGCCAGCACCGGCTCACGCGCGCGCTGGTCCGTGCCGTAGCCGACCACGGCGGCGGTGTCGACGTCTTGCCGCATGACGACGGAGGTCACGTGCTCCACGAAGCCCGGCGGCTCGCCGAGGTCGCCCCGGGCGGCGAAGACGACGTGGCGGGCGCGGAGCCCCACGACGACGACGCTGTCGCTCGGGTGGAAGCCCAACAGGAAGGGGATGGCGGCGATCAGGTCAGCCGGCGTGCGGAGGGCGAGCGGTGTCATGCGAGGGAGCTTGCGCTGACCTGGATGAGATCAGAAGGCCCTGTGGACGACACGCGGGTTATCCACAGGCACGCTCAGTAGTGGGCCAGGTCAGGACTTAAATCGAAGCTCGTGAATGTCGATATCCTGCCGCCAAGCGTGCTCGCGCCGGCCCAGATCCAGCGTCAGCTGGAGCGCGGAGAGCACGTCGTATCCGGCCGCGTGCAGGCTCCGGATCGCGTCCACGTTGCGCGACTCGGGGGAGATCGTCAGGTAGGCCAGCCCGCGCCGCCGCGCCTCTTCGGCGACGTGTCCGAGCAGCGCCCGGCCGACCCCCTGGCCGCGGTGTGCCTCGGTCACCACGACCGGCTCCACCTCGCCGGACCGACCCTTCATGATCAGGCCGACGAGCCCCACGACGCCGTCTTCGCCGTGGTCGGCCACCCACATGCCGGAGAGGTCCAGCCGGGTCAGGTACTCCTCGAACGCCGCGCCCGGGTCGGCGCCGCCGAAGCCGGGGTCGTCGTAGAGCGCCCGGTGCCGCTCGGCCAACTCGACCCACAGCCGCCGGCCGGCGCCGTGGTCGCCGGGCCGGTACGAACGGATCGTCACCGCCATGACGTCATGCTTACCCCTGTTGAGGCGACGGCGACACCCACTTGGTAAGAGTGGTCGACATGGACCTCGCGTACCTCCGGGCGCATCCAGAGCACCTCCCCGCGTTCCTGACCCATCAGCGGATCCGGGAGACGCCGGTGCCCGGGGGCAGCATCTGCACCGCCTCCAGGCTCACGCTCGACGACGGCGCGTCCCTGTTCACCAAGTCGTGGGGCGGCGCCGCGCAGCCGGTACCAGATGGATTTTTCGAAACGGAGGCCGCGGGGCTGCGGTGGCTGCGCGATGCGGGCGGCGCGCCCGTGCCGGAGGTCATCGCCGCGCTGCCCGACCTGCTCGCGCTGGAATGGGTCGAGCCCGGCGCGGCGACGCCGGGGGCGGCGGAGCGCCTCGGGCGCGACCTGGCGACCACCCACCGGGCCGGCGCCGGCGCCTTCGGGGCGGAGTGGCCGGGCTTCATCGGCGCGCTGCCCGCCGACAACACGCCGTCGCCCGGCCCCTGGCCGGGCTGGTTCGCCGAGCGCCGGCTCGCACCCTACCTGCGGATGTCGGCCGACAACGGCGCACTCTCCGCGCCCGACGTCGCCCTGGTCGACCACGTGATCTCGCGCATCGACGGGTACGGCGGGAGCGAGCCGCCCGCCCGCGTCCACGGTGACCTGTGGCCGGGCAACCTGCTCTGGGCGGCCGACGGGCGGGCCTGGCTCGTCGACCCCGCGGCACACGGCGGCCACCGCGAGACCGACCTCGCCCAGCTCGCCCTGTTCGGGGGTGTGCCGCACCTTGACCGGGTACTCGCCGCGTACCGGGAGGCGTGGCCGCTGGCGGAGGGCTGGGAGGCCCGCGTGCCGGTGCACCAGCTGCACCTGATGCTCGTGCACACGGCGCTGTTCGGTGGGGCGTACCGATCCGCCGTTCGCGCGACGGCTGAGGCGGCGCTGAGAGCCTGACGCGGTAACGTCAAGAGATGACCACCGCGGGGCTCGTCGACCGGTACGGGAGGGTGGCGACCGACCTGCGGGTCTCGCTCACCGACCGGTGCAACCTGCGCTGCACGTACTGCATGCCCGTAGAAGGGCTGCCCTGGCTGCCCAACTCGGCCGTGCTCACCGACGACGAGGTGATCCGCCTGGTCCGGATCGCGGTGGAGCGCCTGGGCGTCGACGAGGTGCGCTTCACCGGCGGCGAGCCGCTCATCCGGCCCGGCCTCACGAAGATCGTGACGGCGGTGGCCGAGCTGAGCCCCCGCCCCCGCCTCTCGCTGACCACCAACGGGATCGGCCTCGACAAGCTGGCCCGGCCGCTGCGCGAGGCCGGCCTCGACCGGGTCAACGTCTCGCTGGACACGCTCGACGCCGAGCGGTTCGAGCGGCTGGCCCACCGGCGGCGGCTGCCCGACGTGCTGGCCGGCCTCGCGGCCGCGCGGGCCGCCGGCCTCTCCCCGATCAAGATCAACTCAGTGCTCATGCGCGACGTCAACGCGGACGAGGCGCCGGCGCTGCTGCGCTTCGCCCTCGCGGAGGGTTACGAGCTGCGCTTCATCGAGCAGATGCCGCTCGACGCCCAGCACGCCTGGGATCGCACCCGCATGATCACGGCCGCGGAGATCCTGGCCACGCTGGAGGCGGAGTTCACGCTGCTGCCCGACCCGGCCGAGCGGGGCGGCGCACCCGCCGAGACCTGGCTCGTCGACGGCTTCACCGCGCCCGGCGGCCGGCCCGCGAAGGTCGGCGTGATCGGCAGCGTCACCCGCCCCTTCTGCGGCGACTGCGACCGCACCCGGCTCACCGCCGACGGCCAGGTGCGCAACTGCCTCTTCGCCACCGAGGAGTCCGACCTGCGGGGCGCGCTGCGCGACGGCGCCGACGACGAGGAGATCGCCCGTCGCTGGCGCGCGGCGACGTGGTCCAAGCGGGCCGGGCACGGCATCGACAACCCGAAGTTTCTGCAGCCGGCCCGCCCGATGTCCGCGATCGGCGGCTGAGGTGGCGATCATCGTGCGCTACTTCGCCGGCGCCCGGGCCGCCGCCGGTGTGCACGAAGAGCTCGCGCCGGCCGGCCTCTGCCTCGACGACCTGGCGGCCGAGCTGTCGGCCCGCCACGGCGAGCGGCTCGGCACCGTGCTCAAGGCGGCGAGTTTCCTCGTCGACGGCGTGGCCTGCCACGACCGCCGTGCGGCCCTGCCGGGCGGGGCGACCGTCGACGTCCTTCCCCCATTCGCCGGAGGCTGATCCCAGCGTGGCGTCGACCTCCAGCTCTCCGGCCTCACCGGTACGTGTCGGAGCGACCCCACAGGTCACCCTCGTCGAGCTGAACAGCCAGTAGTGGGCGTCACGCGCGCGTGGCAACGAGCGCCGGACGACGCGGGCATGGCACTATGCGGCGTGCCTCCGTTCAGCGTTGCACCTCAGGACAGCTCGACCGGCAGCAATCCGTACGTTGTTGACCTGCACATCCACTCGAAGTACTCCCGCGCCTGCAGCCGCGACCTCAACCTTCCCAACCTGGCTTGGTGGGCGCGGCGCAAGGGCGTCAGCGTGCTGGGCACCGGTGATTTCACCCACCCGGCCTGGCACGACCACCTGCGCGAGACGCTGCACCCCGCCGAGCCGGGCCTCTACCGGCTCGACCCCGAGGCCGAGCGCGAGATCGCCCGCAAGCTGCCGCCACGACTGGCCAGCGCGGCCGAGGCCGACCCGGTGCGCTTCATGCTGAGCGTCGAGATCTCCACCATCTACAAGCGCGACGACCGCACCCGCAAGGTGCACCACCTGATCTACCTGCCCGACCTGGACGCGGTGGCCCGCTTCAACACCGCGCTCGGCCGGATCGGCAACCTCGGCGCGGACGGGCGCCCGATCCTCGGCCTCGACTCGCGTGACCTGCTGGAGATCACGCTGGAGGCGAGCCCCGACGGCTTCCTGGTGCCGGCACACATCTGGACGCCGTGGTTCTCCGCGCTCGGCAGCAAGTCGGGCTTCGACGCGATCGCCGACTGCTACGCCGACCTGGCCGAGCACATCTTCGCGGTGGAGACCGGCCTCTCCTCCGACCCCGAGATGAACTGGCGGGTGTCCAGCCTCGACCGCTACCAGCTCGTGTCCAACTCGGACGCCCACTCGCCGCCGGCCCTGGCCCGCGAGGCGACGGTGCTGACTGCCCCGCGCGACTACTTCGGCATCCGCGAGGCGCTGCGCACCGGCGACGGGCTGCACGGCACGATCGAGTTCTTCCCGGAGGAGGGCAAGTACCACGCCGACGGCCACCGCGCCTGCGGCGTCAACTGGCAGCCCGACCAGACCCGGGCCGCCGGTGGCCTCTGCCCCGAGTGCGGCAAGCCGCTGACCGTTGGCGTGCTCAGCCGGGTCGAAGACCTCGCCGACCGCACGGAGTCGCGCCCCGGCGCCAAGCAGGTCACCCACCTGCTCTCGCTGCCGCAGATCGTCGGTGAGATCCACGGCGTCGGGCCGCGTTCCAAGACCGTCGACGGCCAGGTCAACACGCTTGTCGCGGCGCTCGGCCCGGAGCTGCGGATCCTCACCCACACGCCGCTCGCCGACATCGGGCAGGCCGGCGGCGAGCTGCTGGCCGAGGCCATCGGGCGCCTTCGCCGCGGTCAGGTGCGGCGCATTTCCGGGTACGACGGCGAGTACGGCGTGATCAGCATCTTCCAGCCGGACGAGCTGCCCCGAGCCGGCCACGCCCACCAGGCGGACACGCTCTTCGACATGCCGGTACCGGCGCAGCGGCGCCCGGCCGAGCCCGCGCCCCGGCGTAAGGCGGAGGCGCCGAAGGTCATCCGACCGGCGAAAGCCGCCCCGCCCATCGCGCCACCGGCCTCGCCGCACGAGCCGTTCGAGCCGATGCTCTCCGGCATGGAGGAGGTCGGCACCGGCCTGCTCGACCGGCTCGACGCGCTCCAGCGGGTGGCCGCCTCGGCACCGGGCGGGCCGTTGCTGATCGTGGCCGGGCCGGGCACCGGCAAGACCCGCACGCTGACCCACCGCATCGCGTACCTCTGCGCGGAGCTGGGCGTCTACCCCGAGCAGTGCCTGGCGATCACGTTCACCCGGCGGGCGGCGGAGGAGCTGCGCGAGCGGCTCGACGGGCTGCTCGGGCCGGTCGCCGAAGACGTCACGGTGGCGACCTTCCACTCGCTCGGCCTGGCGATCCTGCGCGAGCACGCGTCGGCGGCCGGGCTCGGCGAGGGCTTCGGGGTCGCCGACGACACGCAGCGGGCCGAGGCCAAGGCCGAAGCCGGCGACGACCGGGACGCGTACATAAAGGTGCTCCGCCAGCACAACCTCGTCGACCTCGACGAGCTCGTCGAGCTGCCGGTCATGCTGCTGCGCGACGACCCGGAGCTGGTCGAGACCTACCGGGCGCGGTGGCGGTGGATCTTCGTAGACGAGTACCAGGACGTCGACGCCACCCAGTACGAGCTGTTGCGCCTGCTCAGCCCGGCAGATGGCAACCTGTGCGCGATCGGCGACCCGGACCAGGCGATCTACTCGTTCCGCGGGGCCGACGTCGCGTACTTCCTGCGCTTCTCCCAGGACTTCACCGACGCCCGGCTGGTGCGCCTGACCCGCAACTACCGTTCGGCCGCCCCGATCGTCGCGGCGGCGGTGCAGGCGATCGCGCCCTCCACGCTGGTGAGTGGGCGGCGGCTCGACCCGGCCCGGCTCGACCCGGAGGCGCCGCTCGTCGGCCTGTATCCCGCCGGCTCGGCCGCCGACGAGGCCGACTTCGTCCGCCGCACGGTCGACGAGCTGGTCGGCGGCGTCTCGCACCGCTCGCTCGACTCGGGCCGGATCGACGGGCGATCGTCCACGATCTCCTTCTCCGACATCGCCGTGCTGTACCGGACCGACGCCCAGGCCGCCCCGGTCGTCGAGGCGCTCTCCCGCGCCGGCATCCCGGTGCAGAAGCGCTCGCACAACCGGCTGCGCGACCGGGCCGGCGTGGGCACGATCGCCCGTGAGCTGCGCCACGCCGGCGGGCTGGGTGGCTCGATCGCGGCCCGGGTGCGGCTGGCCGGTCAGGTGCTGGCCCAGCGCTTCACCGCGCCGACGCTCGACGCGCCCTCGGCTACGAGCCCGGAAGACATCTGGGGTGCCGTCGAGGTGCTCACCCCGCTCGCCCAGCGGTGCGGCGACGATCTGGAGCTCTTCCTGTCGCAGCTGGCCACCGGCGCGGAGGTGGACGCGCTCGACCCGCGCGCCGAAGCGGTCACGCTGCTCACCCTGCACGCCGCGAAGGGCCTGGAGTTTCCGGTCGTGTTCCTGGTCGGCTGCGAAGACGGGCTGCTGCCGCTGCGCCTGCCCGGCAAACCGCCCGCCGACGAGGAGCTGGCCGAGGAGCGGCGGCTCTTCTTCGTGGGCGTGACCCGGGCGCAGGACCGGCTGTACGTCAGCCACGCCGCCCGCCGGGTCCGCTTCGGCACCGAGCGGGAGGCACGGCCGACACCGTTCCTCGAAGCGATCGACGGCGGCCTCTTCGAGCGGCTCGGCGACGCCGGCCCGCGCCGGCCCAAGGATCGCCAGCTGCGCCTGCTCTGAGAGATTGGCGCGGTTCCGGGAGGTATGGCGAGGGGGTCGCCACGCTACGGTGACCGGGAGCATCGCAGTCTCGGGAGGGCTGTCACATGTCTAACTACGGGTCATATTCCGGCCCGCCGCAGGAGCCTTGGGGGAGGCAGCCGCAGGAGCCGTACGGGCAGCCGTCCGACCCCTGGGGCGGACAGCCCGACCAGTGGGGCGGCACGCCATCGTCGACGCCGCCGGCCGGTCCGGCGTCCCCAGCCGGCTACCCCGGTTACGACCAGGGCGGCTACGACCAGGGTGGTTACCAGCAGCCCGGCTACCAGCAGGGTGGCTACGACCAGGGCTACGGCTCCACCCGGCAGTACGAGCAGCCCGGCTACGCGCCGACGACCGACCCGGCGTGGGGGCAGCCGGTGCCCCCGGCGCCGCCCCGCAAGAGCGGCAATCGCACGCTGATCCTCGTGGTCGTGGCGCTGGCCCTGCTGGTGGTGGCCGGTGGCGTCGCGGCCGTGGTCAAGCTGGGTGGCGGCGACGACAACCCCACTGGCGGTGGGCTGCCCACCTCGTCCCAGGGTGCCGACCCGAGTGGCGGCCCGGAGGGGTCGCAGGAGCCGAGCCCGGCGCCGGAAAACTCTACGGACGCCCGCTTTGTGAAGGCCGGCCAGTGCGTGGTCAACGAAGGCACCGACGAGGAGCCCAATCTCAAGATCGTCGAGTGCGGCCCGAAGACGTTCGAGGTGCTGGCCAGGTTCGACGGCACGATCGACTACGACGCGAAGTGCAAGACGGTGGAGGGCTACCAGTTCCACTACTTCTTCGACAGCGAGCTCAACCCGCTCGACTTCGTGCTCTGCATGAAGCAGCGATAGCCCTCTGTAGCGCCGTCTAGCTTTATCGCTAGACGGCGCTATTTCTTTGTCGATTTCCCTCGACACGCCTATACGGCTTTCTAGGTTCTGCCCTAGACGAGCCGATACGGTGCGATACGTGGATCCGGTCCGCAACCCCTACGCGCCGGGCGCCGGGCAGCGCCCGCCCGAGCTCGCCGGCCGCGATCGCGAGCTGGAGGTCTTCGACATCGTGCTCGAGCGGGTGGCCCGCGGCCGCCCCGAGCGCAGCCTGATGCTCACCGGCCTGCGTGGCGTCGGCAAGACCGTGCTGCTCAATACGCTGCGCTCGCAGGCCATCGGGCGGCTGTGGGGCACCGGCAAGATCGAGGCCCGCCCCGACCAGGCGTTGCGCCGGCCGGTCAGCGCCGCGCTGCACATGGCGGTGCGCGAGCTCGCCCCGCACCACCGCGCGCCCGACCGGATCGACGAGTTCCTCGGCGTGTTGAAGGCGTTCGCCCTGCGCGCCAACGCGGCCAACGCGAAGCTCCGCGACCGGTGGCAGCCGGGCATCGACGTGCCCACCCGGGCCGGCCGGGCCGACTCCGGAGACATCGAGATCGACCTTGTCGAGCTCTTCACCGACGCGGCCAGCGTGGCGACCGACGTGGGCACCGGCATCGCGCTCTTCATCGACGAGATGCAAGACCTCGGGCTCGACGACATCTCCGCGCTCTGCGCCGCCTGCCATGAGCTGTCCCAGCTCGGCGCGCCGCTCATCGTGGTCGGCGCCGGGCTGCCGCACCTGCCGGCCGTCCTCTCCGCCGCGAAGTCGTACTCGGAGCGGCTGTTCCGATACCAGCGGATCGACCGGCTCGACCGGCTCTCCGCCGACCAGGCCCTCGGCGCGCCGGCGTCCCGCGAGGAGGTCGAGTACGAGCAGAAGGCGCTCGACCTGCTCTACGAGAAGTCGGGCGGCTATCCGTACTTCGTGCAGGCCTACGGGAAGGCGACCTGGGACCACGCGCCGCGCTCGCCGATCTCGGCGGAAGACGTGCGGGTGGCGGCGCCGGAGGCCGAGGCCGAGCTGGCTGTGGGGTTCTTCGGCTCGCGCTACGAGCGGGCCACCCCGGCCGAGCGGGAGTACATGCGGGCGATGGCGGCGCTGTCCGCCGCCGAGCCGACCGAAGACATGGACGCCGCGGTGCCGACCGCCGAGATCGCCAAGCAGCTCGCGCGCAAGCCGGCCAGCCTCTCGCCGGCCCGTGACGCGCTCATCAAGAAGGGGCTCATCTACTCCGGCGAGCGGGGGACGGTCGCGTTCACCGTGCCGCACTTCGGCCGATACCTGCGAACTGTGGGATAAGCAGCACCACGACCGGGTATGAAAGAGCCCATGAGACCCGTACGCACCGCGGCGCGCGCGATGCTCAGCGCGATCTTCGTGGCCAACGGCGCGCAGGCGTTGGTCAACCCGGATCCGCTGGTGCCCAAGGCGAAGCGGGTCACCGACCGGGTCGCACCGCTGCTCGAGAAGGCACCCGCCCAGCTGCCGACCGACGCCCGCACCCTGGTCCGGGTCAACGGCGCGGTCCAGGCGGTCGCGGGGCTGCTCCTGGCGACCGGGCGGGGCAGCCGGGCCGCCGCGGCCGTGCTGGCCGGCACGCTCGTGCCGACCACGCTCGCCGGTCACGCGTTCTGGGAGCAGGACGACCCGGCGGAGCGGCGGGCCCATCAGATCCACGTCCTGAAGAACATCGGCCTGCTCGGCGGCCTGCTCCTGGCGGCCGTCGACACCGAGGGACGGCCGAGCCTGCGCTACCGTACGGGGCGCTTCGTGGGAGACCGGCGGCGCTCGATCCAGCGTGGCGTCCGGGCCGCCCGGCGGGATGCGCGCATCGCCGTGAAATCGGCTTCGGTGGGCCGGCACCTGCCGGGATAACCCACCCGAATCACCTGAACTACACGCCGTACGTTAACCCGTTGGAAATGTCGCGAACCAGTGTGGGATCGGACACGGTCGGGTAACGCAGGAGGTACTGGAGTGACAGGCCGTTCTAGGCTTCTAGACGGACCTGGGTGGGAAGTACGAGATCTGTACGGGGGTGGCCACGCCATGCCGGCGATCGCCGGAAGACGGATGGGCCGCCTCGCCCCAGTCCGCCGCGTGCTTAGTGGTATCGACCTGTGGATGGTCGTACGGATCGGCATCGTCGCCGGGGCTTTCTACGCCGCATGGCGCGCCATCGAGGCGTATGGGCGGCCGTACGACTTCTTCGACATGAAGATCTACCACGGCGCGGTGGCCTGGTGGGCGGGCGGCAACGAGCTCTACGAGTACATCCATCCAGACACGACGCTCGGCTTCACCTACCCGCCCTTCGCCGGCATCGCGATGCTGCCGATGGCGCCGCTCCCGGTGAAGATGGCCGGCATCGTCAACATCGTCGCCAGCCTCGCCGCGCTCGCCGTCGTGCTGACCGCGCTTCTGGCGCCGATCGCCCGCCGCTACGGCTGGTCCCTCTGGTTTGTGGTCGGTGTGGCGACCGCGCTGGCCACGGCGACCGAGCCGGTCCGTGAGACGCTCGGATACGGCCAGGTCAACCTGCTGCTGTTCGCCCTGATCTTCGCCGACCTCGTGGCGCTGCGCTGGCGGTCCCGTGGCCGGAGCCAGCCGCTGCGCAACGGCGGCGGCCCCCTCGCCCGCCTCTGGGTCAGCGGGGCGTGGGCCGGTGCCGGCATCGGCCTGGCCACCTCGATCAAGCTGACGCCCGCGCTGTTCATCGTCTACCTGATGATCACGCGCCAGTGGCGGGTCGCCTTCACCGCGATCGGCACGGCGGTCGGCGTGACAATGGCCACGTTCGCGGTGGCCGGTCGCGAGTCGATGACGTACTGGACGAGCGTGCTCTGGCAGACCGAGCGCGTGGGCGAGGCCGACATGACGCCCAACCAGTCGCTGGCCGGCGTGCTCGCGAGGATGTACGACTCGGTGACGGCGCCGACCCTGCTGTGGCTGACGTTCTCCCTGCTGTTGCTCGCGGTGGGGCTGTCCCGCGCGGCCCACGCACACTCCGACGGTGACGAGCTGACCGCGTTCACGCTGGTCGGCCTGACCACCAACGTGATCAGCCCGATCTCGTGGTCACACCACCTGCTCTACGTGATCCCCGCGATGATCATCTTGTTCGACGCCACGCTGCGCCGGCGCGACGCCAGCCGTGGGCCGATCCGGCGCCCCGGCGCGGCGGCCTCCGGGTTCGCCGCGCTGACCGGGCTGCGCACGCCGATCTGGTTCCCGGCGCTCACCGGGATGCGTCACGCTTTCGCCGCCTTGGCGCTGTTCCTGCTCTTCGTGCGCTCGCCCATCTGGCCGTACGAGCACAGGCTGCCGCAGGTCTCGCACTACGCGGACGGGCTCTGGGGCGCGCTGATGGAAAACTCGCTCGCGCTGGCGATCATCGTGCTGGTGGCCGCGCTGCCCTGGCGGCCGGGTGCCGAGCCGGTTTTCTACGGCCCTTCGTACGCGGTGGGCAACACTGTGCTTCGGCCCCGGGGTCGGGTCAATTCAGGGCCGCACGAGACACCGCGCCGGGCGGTCCGCCCGCCGGACGAGGCGCTCAAGGGCAGTTGACCCACTCGTCGGTGCCGTCGGTGAAGATCTGGTGCTTCCAGATCGGCAGCCGGGCCTTCACCTCGTCGACGAGGCGGGCGCATGCGGCGAAGGCGGCCGCCCGATGGGCGGTGCTCACGGCGGCCACGAGCGCGGCGTCGCCGATTTCCAGGGGACCGACGCGGTGCGACACGGCCACCGCGTACACCTCGGGGTCGGCGGCGATCTCGGTGGCCACCTCGCGGAGCACGGCCTCGGCCGTCGGGTGGCCCTCGTACTCAAGCTTGGTGACCGTGCGGCCATGGTCGTGGTCGCGCACGACGCCCTGAAACGACACGACCGCGCCGGCCCGCCGCTCAGCGACCGCGACCTCGTGCGCGGCCAGGCTGAGCGGCTGGTCGGTGACGGTGAGCAACACCACGGCACCGCTCATGGCCGCTCTCCCATGAAGAGGGGGAATGGCGCGAACGGAACGACCGCGCCCGGCTCGCCGGTCGTGCCCGGCGCGATCACCGCGAACCCGTCGGCCTGCGCCAGCCCGCGCAGCATCGCCGACCCGACGTGCCGCACCGGGTGGGCGACGTGGTCGACCGGGTCGACCCGCACGAGCGCCAGATGGGCCTGGTCGCCGCGCCCGGGCACCGCCTCGGCCAGCGTGATCGTCGGCAGCACCGGCTCGGGTCGCCCGTGCAGGCCGGCGAGCAGCGGCGCGACGAGCGACACGAGCGCGACGATCGCGGACTGTGGGTTTCCCGGGAGGCCGGCGAGGAAGCGGGACCGCCCGTCAGGCCCGGGCACGCGGGCGAGCAGCATCGGGAACCCGGGGCGGACCGCCACGGTGTTCACCACGTACTCCCCGCCCAGCTCGCGCAGCGCGGGGTGGAGGTGGTCGACCGGGCCGCGCATCGTGCCGCCGGTCGTGCACACCAGCTCCGCGCTGTCGAGCGCCTTGTGGATCGCGGCCACGTGCGCGGCGAGCGTGTCTTCCACCGGGCCGACGAAGAGGCCGGGCTCGGCGCCGTATCGCCGGAGCCAGGCCGGGACCGGCGCGCCCAGCGCGTCGCGCACCCGCCCGGCGCCGGGCAGCCCGGTGGTGAGCAGCTCGTCGCCGAAGACCAGCAGCGCCGAGCGGGGTGGTCGGCGGACGGGCAGCGTGTCGTAGCCACACGAAGCGGCCAGGCCGATCACGCCCGGGTTTACCGCGGCGCCGGCGGGGAGCAGCACCTCGCCCCGGTGTGCCTCGTCGCCCGGCACCCGCCACTCGGGCTGGGCCCGAGGCGTGCCGGTCACGTGGCCGTCGGGCGTGTGCGCCGACTCTTCGACGCGGAGCACCGCCGTGGCGCCCTCGGGCAGCATCGCACCGGTGGCGATCTCGACCGTCGTGCCGTCTTCGTCGAGCGGCGCCGGGCTGCTGCCGGCGAGCACCCGCCCGACCACCCGCCACGGCCCCGGCCCGCGCACCGCCCAACCATCCACACTGGACGTCGGGAACGCGGGAAGGTCGGTCAGCGTGGTCAGCGGCTCGGCCAGCGTGTGCCCGTCGGCCTCGGCCAAGGGCACCCGCACCGCCGGCTGGGCGGCGGCCAGGCCGGCCGCATAGACCAGCGAGCGTGCCTGGACCCACGAGACCGGCGCTGTCTCAGTGCTCACCAGGGGAGCCTATCCCTGTGTCTGGCTCGCGTGGTCGCCACCGCGCAGCTGATCGACGGCATGTGCGAGCAACGGCCCGAGCACGGCGAGGCCGTCGCGCGCCCCACCCTTCGAGCCCGGCAGGTTGACGACGAGGGTACGGCCGGCGACACCGGCCAAGCCGCGGGAGAGCGCGGCGGCGGGCACCTTGTCGCGCCCGTACGCCCGGATCGCCTCCGCGATGCCCGGCACCTCGTAGTCGAGCAGCGCGCGGGTCACGTCGGGCGTGCGATCGGTCGGCGTGATGCCGGTGCCGCCGCTGGTCAGCACCACGTCGAGCCCGTCGGCGACCGCGCGGCGCAGCTCTTCGGCGACCGGCTCGCCGTCCGGGACCACAACCGGCTCGCCCACCTCGCAGCCGAGCTCGCGCAGGCCCTCGACGAGCAGCGGCCCGCTCGTATCCGCGTACACCCCGGCGGCCGCCCGGTTGGAGGCGACGACTACGCGTGCCCGGATCACGGGCGATCCTCCGGCCGGGCCCAGTCGCCGGTCTTGCCGCCCTCCTTGCGCATTACCCGTACCCCCTCGATGGAAGCGGCCGGGTCGACCGCCTTGACCATGTCGACGAGCGCGAGCCCGGCGGCGGCCACGGCCGTCATGGCCTCCATCTCCACGCCGGTCCGGTCGGCGGTCTTCGCGGTGGCCGTGATCTCCACGGTCTCGCCGGTCAACTCGAAGTCGACCGTGACGCCGTGCAGGGCGATCGGGTGGCAGAGCGGGATCAGGTCGGGCGTGCGCTTGGCGCCCATGATCCCGGCGACCCGGGCCACGGCGAGCGCGTCCCCCTTCGGTAGGCCGTCGCGGCGGAGCAGCTCGATGACCTCGGCCGTGGTGCGCAGGCGCCCGGCGGCGACCGCGCGGCGCACCGAGACCGACTTTGCCGACACGTCCACCATGCGGGCCGCCCCTGCGGCGTCGACGTGGGTGAGATGGGCGGAATCCGTCACCAGGCGAGCTTATGCGCCGACGCTGAAGGAGGAGCGCCCCCGTGGCGCTCCTTCACTCGGAAAGCCCCGCTGCCCACCGCTGTCAGGACGCCGACCGGACCGAACTCGACAGGACGCGTGGCGGCACCTCGAGCCGCTCGGCGATCCCCTCGCGGAGCCAGGCCCGCAGCCGGGGCCAAGCGGTCACAAGGGCCTCGTGCGGGATCGCCACGGTGTCCGCCGTGGCCGTGAGCAGGCCGGCGAACGCCATCCGGCCGACCGCCGTCGCCGCGGCCGCGTTGGCGCCGACCGGCACCGGGCCGAGAAGCGTCACGTTGCCCGCGCTGTCGAGCCGCGCCAGCCGCAGCAGCGTCATGCGCAGGGCCTGCCGCTGGGACGGGTCGAGGGCGGTGTGGACGCTCTCGGCGGTCTGCTCGACCGCCCCGGCGATGCCTCCCGCAGCCTCGTATCCGCCGACGGTGATGACCACGCCGCGGCGGCGGCGCCAGGCTTCGAGGAGCGCGTGCGAGATGCGCGGGAGGGCGTGGGGTGTGCCCGGGGCGGACGCGGCGACGCGGGCGACGAGCGCGCGTTCCACCGCGAGGCCGGCCTGCCGCGCGGCCCGGACGATCGACTCCCTCAGCTCCGGTCCGGTCATCTCGCCGACGGCCAGCCGTCCCACGCCGAGGTCCGCGGTGGCGAGGAGGTCGGCGGTGCGTTCGCTGTAGTCGGCGCGGACGCCAACGACAACGCGGTGCCGGCCGTGCGGCGACTGGACGAGGGCACGCAGCGCGGCGAGGAACTCGGCCTGCTCAGCAATGCCGCCCCCGCGCGTGAAGATCTCCTCGAACTGGTCGACGACGACCGTCAGGGCCACCTCGTGCGGGGTACGGGCGGCGACCTCGGCCATGCGCCGCGACAGCTCGGCGGCCGGTCTCGCCCCCGGCGTCATCAGGATCGGCAGAAACGCCGGCCGCACCGGCAGCGCACCGAGGCGCGGCATCAGCCCGGCACGCAACAGCGACGACTTGCCGGTGCCGCTCGGGCCGGACACGACCACGGCACGGCGTACGGACAGCATGCCGACGAGCTTGTTGACGAGGCGGTCACGGCCGAAGAACCACTCCGCGTGGTGCGGCTGGTATGCGCCCAGGCCCCGGTACGGCGCGCGGCCCACCCCATCGGTCGACAAGGTGGCGGCGGCGCGCGCCTGGCTGTCCGCCAGCCGCCACCGCTCCTCCCAGCGCACCACGTCGCCATCGCACGCGGTGACGAACGCGAGCGTCACCTCCAGCGTCGGCAGCCGGTATCCGGACACCGCCGAGGAGAAGGTCGTCGGGGCGTAGTGGGCCCTCCTGGCCAACTCGCGGTAGCTCGGGTTGCCCGCGGTGCGCCGCAAGTCACGAAGCTCGGCGACGAAACGCTCCACCGGCCCGTCGACAGCATCGAGACCGCGCTCTGGCCGCCCCATTTTCACGCCTCCCTGTGCACCTTGCCACGGGCACGGTGGCGACCGTACGGGGGCCACGATCAGGAGATCGACAAAAAATCGATAAGGCGGCGATAGCTTCTCAGCGGACTCTCAGGAACTGCTGGCGGGCACGAGCTCGGCGAGGTGCCGCTCCACCTCGTGCCGCTCCGGCACCTTGATACGGCGGAAGAGGACCAGCGCGCGCTCCCAATGACGCCGCGCCTCGCCCGGATCGTCGTGGACGCGGCAGGCGGCGATGCCGGCGAGCGCCCGCCCCTGCTCGTACGGGTTGCCGAGGCTCGTCGCCAGGGCCAGCGCCTGCTCGTGCATCGCGACGGCCTCGCCCGACCGGCCGGCCTCGACGAGCGTCACACCGAGGTCGTTCATCGTGGCGACGTCCATGCTGCGCTGCCCCACGGCCGTGGAGCGGCGCAGCGCCGCCAGGTGGAGTCGCTCCGCCTCCGCCAGGTGACCGAGCTGCCGGTGGGCGTTGGCGAGGTCGTTGGTCGACTCGGCCACCCCCAACCGGACACCGATCCGCTGCTTGAGCGCGAGCGACGCGTTGATGAGCGGGATCGCCTCGCGGGCGTCGCCCATGCGGGTACGCACCGCGCCGATGTGACCGAGCGCCTGGGCCACGTGGTAGGTGACGCCGCTCTGCCTGCCGAGGAAGAGATGCAGCCGGTGTACCCGGAGCGCCTCTTCCAGCCTCCCGAGGTACATCAACGGGATGCCGAGGTTGGGCAGGATCAGCAGCACCGACACGTCGAGAAAGCGCCGGCTCTCGGCCAGCGCCCGCTCGTTCAGCGCGACGGCCTGGTCGAACTGCCCCAGGTGCGCGTAGACACTCGCCGCGTTTGCCCTGGTCTGCGCGGCCCCGGTCACGTCGCCGATGCGCTCGCGCAGCTTGACCGCGATCTCCAGGTGCTGGATGGACTCCAGGAACCGACCGACGCGCTGGTAGCCGGATGCCAGGTAGTTGTGCATCGCGGCGATCGCGTTGTCGTCGTTCAGCCGCTCGGCCGCCCTGAGGCCGCCCTGCTGCAGCTCGATGATGTCGTCGTAGTAGCCGCGCAGGAAGTGGAAACGCCACGCCGCGCGGGCGATTCGCCAGACATAGCGGTCAAATCCGGACTGCTCGGCGTGGCGCACAAGGGCGCGGACGTTTGACCGCTCGTTCTCCAGCCAGTCGCTGTCAACCGGGCCCTGCGCCTGAAGCAGGTCCGGCCGCGCCGGTGGGGCGAGGTCGAGGTGCCGCCGCAGCGCGGCCGGCTCCAGCGGCTCGGTCACGGCCGCCGCGGAGTGCAGGTAGTAGTCGAGGAGCGCCGCCATCGCCGCCTCCCGCTGCTGCGCGGGGTCGACAGCCTGGGTGAGCGCGTTGGCGTACTCGCTCATCAGATCGTGCAGGCGAAATCGTCCCGCGTCCGGCTCCTCGACGAGATGGCGGTCGATAAGCTCGTCGATCACCTGCGCGGTCTCGGGCAGGGGGAGGCCGGACAGGGCCGCCGCCGCCTCGACCGGGAAGTGTTCACCGGGCCATAGGCCGAGAAGCCGGAACATCCGCTTGGTCGGCGCGCGCAGGGGAGCGTAGGACAGGCCGAACGCGCTGGCGATCGAGCGGTTTTCCGCGGTCAGCTCGGTGAGGACGGTGGCCTGGTGCCCGAGCCGGTCGGCGAGATCCGCCAGGCGCCAGCCCGGCCGGTGGGCGAGCCGTGCGCCGGCCAGCCGGATCGCCAGGGGGAGATAGCCGCAACGCGCCACCACCTGGCCGGCCGCCTGCGGCTCGGCGCGCACCCGCTCCGGGCCCACGGTGTTGGCCAGCAGCTCGATCGCTTCTTCGGGCGAGAGCTCCGGAAGGGACTCCGGGTGGCCGCCCTCCAGCGCGGCGAGGCGGCGCCGGCTCGTCACGAGGACCATCGACGTCCCCCTCGTGGGCAGCAGCGGGGTCACCTGGTCGGTGCTGGCCGCGTTGTCGAGCACGACGACGGCGCGGTGCCGGGCGAGCTCGGTGCGCCAGAGGGCGACCCGGTCGTCGACGTCTACCGGGATCCGGTCGCCCGAGACGCCGGCCTGCCGGAGCAGGGTGACCAGCGCCGCCGCCGGCTCGACCGGGCTGCTTTCGCCGTGGCCCTGCAGGTCGATGAAGAGCTGCGCGTCCGGGTAGGGCCCGGCGAGCTGGTGCGCGACGTGTACGGCCAGCGTGGTCTTCCCGCTGCCGGCCATGCCGTCGATCACCTGGATGACCGGGTGGTCGCCCGCTTCCCGCCCGGCCCGCAGCAGGCGTGCCACGAGATCGGCCCGGCCGGTGAAGTCGGCGACCCGGCGCGGCAGCCAGCTCGCGACCGGTGCCGCCGGCAGGCTGGTCGCGGCGGGGCCGAGCTCCGCGGCGGGCTTCAGAAGATCTTGGTGGAGCCTGCGCAGCGCCGGCCCGGGCTCGATGCCGAGTTCGTCGCCGAGTGCCCGCCGCGCCGCAGTGTAGGTGCTCAGCGCACCCGGGACGTCGCCAGCGGCGGCCTGCGCCCGCATCAGCAGCCCGTATGCCCGCTCGCGCAGCGGATGCATCTGGGTGTGGTCGCGCATCAGCCGGGCGGCCTCGGCGGGCTGGCCCAGCTCGAGGTAGATGTCGGCCAGCTCCTCGGTGGCGACGAGCCGCTCCTCCTCGAGGGCCGCGCCGCGGGCGGCGAGCACCGGGCCGAGCGTCGCGCCGGCGAGCATCGGACCGCGCCACCGGGCCAGCGCGCCTGCCAGCAGGGCGGCCGCCTTGGCCGGCTCGCCGCTGGCGCGCAGCTCACGGGCGCCCTGGCAGTCGTCGAGGAACGCGTGCACGTCTACGCCGGAGCGGTCGGCCCGCAACAGGTAGCCGTCGCCCTGCTTGCGGATAAGGCCGCGGGTCGCCTCGGTGGCGTCGAAGAGCCGGCGGAGGTTGGCGGCGTAGGTACGGGCGTTGGGCACGGCGGAGGGCGGCGGATCGGCGGGCCACAGCTCGTCGATCAACTCCTCGATGCCCACCACCCGGCCCGAATGGACCGCCAGCATCGCCAGCACGGTCTGCTGCTTTCGGGTGCCCAGCGGCAGTGCCGCACCGTTGGCTCGGACCTCCAACGGCCCCAGGACCCGCACCTCCAACACCGTTTGTCTCCCAGAGAGAAGGATCGATATAGTGTCGGGCCTAGCCTGATCGAGACCTACGCTACGTTCCCGGAGATCATAAGCCTGGGCCAGGTAGCACCCGTAGCGGCGACCGAGTGTCTGCCGGTCCGCATGAACGCCGCGACTTGTCAAGACGTCGCTCTATGTCGAATTGCTCCGGAGCGCTCATCTTTCGGTAGAGGACAAGTACCCGCTCCCAATGACGGCACGCTTCCGCCGAATCGTCCTTTTCGATGCAGGATGCGCTGCCGGCGAAGAGGTGACTCCTGTGCGCGCGCAGCACCTCCCGACAGCGACCGGCAAGCGTCAACGCCAGGCCGAGGTTGGCGAGTGCCTGCGAAAACCCGGCCTCCGAGTAGTGCGGCCAACGCCGTTGGAGGGCTTCGCGGAAGATCGCCAGCTCCAGCGCCGCCCTGAGGTGGTCTACCGACTCTTGATGGCGACCCGTCCTCTGATGAGCCGAGGCGATGTAGTTGTGCATAACGGCCGTGGCAACGAGATCGTTTGCGCTTTGCGCCGCGTGGAGGCCGCGCTGATGCACGTCCAGGATGTCGTCGCAATAGCCCCGAATGTAGTTGCGCTCGGCTTCCAGCCATTCGAGATCCATAGAGCCCACTGCCATCAGACCCGACCGAGAAAACGGGGCGAGCTCGATGGGGAGGTGCGCGCGGACAGCGTCGGTGGCGTCGATCAGCTCCTCGACACCGACCACTCGACCGGGCTGGAGCGCCGACACCGCCAGGGTCTGTCGCTTCCGGGCGCCCGACGGCCGAGCGGCACCGTCCACACGGACCTCCGACGGCCCCAGGACGCATACCTCCAACACCGTTTGTCTCCCAGAGAGAAGCATCGATATAGTGTCGGGCCACCAACTATGCAGGGTAACCGGCACAGGAACGCGATCAAGGCGGCGGGTTGCGTTTTCGTCCGGTTGCAGGCGAGGGCTTTGGCAACCTCTCGTCATAACGGGATGAAGGCCTTATCGATCTGATCAAATAGCCGAGCGATCCGACCTTGCATCCGCATGTGAGAGCCGGCCCACAACACGCGAATCGGACGAGCCGCTAGGGTGATAGCGCCTTGCGCGACAGCACGTGATCAGGCCATCTACAAGATCGAGTCTTCCGCCGAGCGACCAAACACGTAACTGTAGATGGACGGGAAACGCTTCTCATACGTGCGCGATTGCGCTCCGTCCACAAACGGGGACAGCCCGTGACAATCCGGGCCATAGTTACTGATGCTGCGCATTCCGGCATCAATTAGTACTAAGTGCGCGACGACTACCTTAGGCTCCGTCTCAGCAAGACGGGGGCCGGATCGGCACATAGCGGCGAAACAATTTTCCCCGCCTGTGCATGTATGACAGGGAGATGTCATGCGCGGCAACGAATGGCACTGAGGTAGTCCTTACCAAATCGGGTGGCCGATAGGCTAGCGTGAGTAGACCACTGGCTCGGTGGCGCCGCGAGGATCTGGTTTGGCCAACGGAGTGCGACGCGACTTTGGGACCGATCGGCGGCTCGAGCTGCTTGTCGGTCTCGTCATCGTGGCCGCCGCCGGAGCCGGCCTGGCCTCCGCCTACGCGACCTACCGTGAGCCGCCGTCGACGACCGGCCACCTTCTCGCGCTCCTAGCCGTCATCTGCCTGATGACCGCCGGCACGGTGGTCAAGACACACGTCCGGATCCGCTCCACCACCCACTCCATCACATGGGCCGAGACGGCGATGTTCTTCGGCCTGGCCGTCGCGCCCACGCCATGGGTGGTCCTGTGCACCGGCCTCGGCGTCGCCGCCGGCTCCCTGTTCCTCCGGCTGTCGCCGATCAAGCTGGCGTTCAGTGTCGGCAAGAACATGCTCGTGGCGGCTGCCGCCGGCCTCACGCTCGAAGCGTTCGACTGGGACGCGTCCGCTCCCGGTCTGCTGCGGGTGTTCGGCCCGGTCAGCGTGGCCTACGTCGTCGCGATCGTCGTCGACGAGCTCCTCGCCATCCCGGTCATCGCGCTGGCCACCCACTCCGCCGTGGTCAAGCAGTTCCGCAACAACTGGGACCTGCGGCTGATCGGCTCGGCCGTGCGGTTCGTGGTCGTGGTGTGCACGCTGGTCCTGCTCCGCGCCGACAGCCCGCTGCTCGTCGCGGTGCCGCTGCTGATCCTCACCCTCCACCTCGCGTACTCCACACGGGTCCGCAGCCGGGAGGAGCGCCACGCGTGGCAGCGGCTGGCGCAAGCCACCGACGCGCTCAACGACGTCGACCTCGACGCGGTGCTGACCAGCGCCGTCACCCGCGCCGCCGAGCTCTTCTCCGTCGACGAGGTCGAGGTGGAGTTGCACGACCGGCCGCGGTTGGTGCGCGGCAACGCCGACGGCGTGACCTACGACGGCCCGGCCGCCGAGGCGCCGTCCACCACAGGCACCGTCATCTCGCGTGCGCTGGAGGGCCACGACGGCACTGCGGACGTCGGCGAGCTGCGGCTGCGCCTGCGTGGCCCGGTAAAGCTCTCCGAGCGCGAGCGGTACACACTGCGCACCTTCGCCTCCGCGCTCTGCACGGCGGTCCGCAACGCCTCGGCGTACGAGGAGCTGACAAGGGTCGCCGACGAGCACGCGCGGGCGGCCGCGCACGACGCGCTCACCGGGCTGGCCAACCGGCGGCAGCTGCTGGAGCACGGCACCGAGCTGCTCGCCAACCGCCACGTCGACGGGGTCACCGCGCTGGTGCTGATCGACCTCAACCACTTCAAGGAGGTCAACGACACGCTCGGCCACGCCGCCGGCGACCGGGTACTCGTCGAGGTGGCGTCGCGGCTGCGCCGGGAGGCCCGCCCCGACGACCTCGTCGCGCGGCTGGGCGGAGACGAGTTCGCCGTGCTCATCACCGGCCTGCCCGCGCCCGCCATCGCCGCACACCGGGCCGAGGGCCTGCTCGCCGCGCTGCACGTTCCCATGTCGCTCGACGGCATGCGGATCAGCGTCGAGGCCAGCGGTGGCATCGCGGTCGCGCCGGGCAGCGGCGGGATGCCCGAGCTGCTGCGCCGCGCCGACGTCGCGATGTACCAGGCCAAGCGCTCGGGCCAGCGCACCGCCACGTACGCCAGGGCCCGCGATACAGCCGACGTCGGCCGCCTCGCGCTCGGCGGCGACCTGCCGCGGGCGCTGACCCAGCACGAGTTCACTGTGACGTTCCAGCCGATCGTCGACCTGGGCAGCGGCGAGGTGCTGGCCGCGGAGGCGCTGGCCCGCTGGCACCACCCCGACCGGGGCAACCTCGACCCCCTGCGCTTCCTGGAGACCGTCGAGCGCTCCGGCCTGCTGCCCGCGTTCGCCGACGCGGTGCTCGACCAGTCGCTTGTCGCGGCCGGCACCTGGCGCGACGCCGGGTTCGACCTGCCGGTCGCGGTCAACGTCTCGCCGCGCAGCCTGCTCGACCCGCGCTTCCCCAGCTCCGTCGTGGCCCGGCTGCGCGCCCACGACCTGCCGCCCGACCGCCTCTTCCTGGAGCTGACCGAGACGCTCACCATCAGCCAGCTCGAGGTCGTCGACCAGGTGTTGGGCCAGCTGCGCGACGCGGGGGTGCGGCTCGCGCTCGACGACTTCGGCACCGGCTACTCGTCGCTGTCTGTGCTCTCCCGCATCCCCGTACACGAGCTGAAGATCGACCGTGGCTTCGTGCGGGAGATGGAGACCTCGCCCGAGGCCGCGGCGGTGATCCGCTCCACATTGGACCTCGGGCGCAGCCTCAACCTCGTCGTGGTCGCGGAGGGAGTCGAGAGCGAGCCACAGCGGCGGGCCCTGTGGGAGATGGGCTGCACGGCCGGCCAGGGCCACCTCTTCGCCCGCCCGATGCCCTCCGCCCGCCTCCTCGCCGCGCTGCACCGCGGCTCCGGCGGCCGCCCCGGCACGCTCGCCCCCGCACTTCACGACGAGGGCTCGGTGATCCGCCTCTCGCCCGGCCGCCGCGCCGGTGGACGCAATCGCGGTGATCGCCTGCCACACTTGCCCGCGTGAGTGTCGCTACCAGGGATCGCACCCTCGTCGCCGACCTCGCGCTCTACGGGCTCTCGGCCGCGTTCGCCGCCATCACCGCGGCCACCTCGACGCTCCTGCCACACCGCGCCTGGGGCGCGGTCGCCACCGCCGGCTACGCGGTCGCGGCCATCGCCGTCGTGGTCCAGCTTGTCACCCACCGATCGGGTACCCGTCAACGCGCGCTCGTCGCCGCGTTCGCGTTCACCACCACGGCCCTGCTGCCGATGGTGATCCAGGCGGTGCAGCGAGCTGACGGGCGGACCGACCGGGCCCAGGAGGAAGTGATCGTCATCGAGCAGGGCGGCCAGCGCCTGCTCGACCACGGCACCCCCTATCTCTCCAGCGACACCATCGCCACCCTCCCACCCGGGGAGCAGCTGCTCGGTTACCTCCCGTACCAGCCGGGGATGGCCCTCTTCGGCCTGCCCCGCGCGGTCGCCGGCGACGCCTGGTGGACCGACGCGCGGATCTGGTTCGCCCTGGTCACCGTGGCCGCGCTGGCACTCGCGGTCCAGCTGCTGGTGCGCGGACCAGCACTGCTGCGCGCACTGCAGCTCGGCACCGTGCTCCCGCTCGTGCCGCTCACGATGGCGACGGGCGGCGACGACGTACCCGTACTCGCGCTGTGTCTTCTGGCTCTTGCCCTTTGTGCCGCGCGCCGTTACGGCGCGGCGGGGATCGCGGTCGGGCTGGCCGCCGCGCTCAAGCTCTTCGCGTGGCCGGTCGTGGCGGTGCTGCTGGTCCACGCGCTGACCGCCGGCCGGCCGCAGGTGGCGCGGCTCGCCGCCGGCGCGATCGGCCTACCCGCGGTGGCGCTGGTCCCCGCGGCCCTGGTCGACGCGACGGCGTTCGTCGACAACGTGATCCGCTTCCCCCTCGGCGAAGGGGTGGTGACGAGCCCGGCGCAGTCCCCGTTTCCGGGCTATCTGATCGCCGACAACCTGCCCGGCGGCCGCGTCATCGCCGGCGCGCTGCTCGCCGCCGCCGCGTTGGCCATCGCCGTCTGGCTCGCCCGCCGCCCGCCACGCACCGCCGCCGCGGCCGCCACCATCTGCGGGTACGGGCTGCTGGCCGCGATCCTGCTCATGCCCTCGACCCGCTTCGGATACCTGCTCTATCCGGTCGCGTTCCTGGCCTGGGTGCCCGCGCTGCGCCGCACCGCATGAGCCGCCGAGCCTCCTGGGACGTCCTCGCCGTGGTGGCCGCCGGCGCGGTCACCCGCTACCTGACCGACCTCGCGGTAGGGGCCCGGTGTCGGGTTCTGCCCCGCGGCTAGGCGGTGCTCGACGTCGCGCTCACCCTGAGCGCGGGGCTCGGCGCCGCCGCGCTCGGCTGGAGACTCGCCCATCTGGCCTGATCGGCGTACACCTAGAGGGATGGGAGCCGCCTACCGCGACCGGCGAGCGGCCGGCGCGGCGCTCGCCGACCGGCTGCGGGCCTACGCCGGCCGGCCGGAGGCGGTCGTCCTCGGCCTGGTCCGCGGCGGCGTGCCCGTGGCCGCCGAGGTCGCGGCCCGGCTCGGCGCCCCACTCGACGTGCTCGTCGTCCGCAAGCTCGGCGTGCCGTGGGCACCCGAGGTGGCGTTCGGCGCGCTCGGACCCCACGGCGTGCGCGTGCTCAACGACGACATCGCCGACCGGCTGGAGCCGCAGCAGATCGCCGAGGTCACCCGCAGGGAGGAGGCCGAGCGGTCGCGGCGCGAGGGGCGCTACCGGGCCGGCCGCCAACCCCTCGATCTCGCCGGCCGCGTCACGCTGATCGTCGACGACGGCCTCGCCACCGGCGCCACCGCTCGCGCCGCCGTCGTCGTCGCACACCGCATGGGCGCCGAACGCATCGTGCTCGCCGCGCCGGTGGGCTCGGCGGAGGCGTGCGCCAGCCTGGCCGCGGTGGCCGACGAGGTGGTGTGCCCGGTCTGCGCTCACGATTTCGGCGCCGTTAGCCGCTATTACCACGACTTCCACCAGGTGACCGACGACGAGGTCGGCGCCATCCTGACCCGTGCCGCGTCGCCGGATCGCACCTCGGGGGCGTGAATGACCTCGCCCGGTACCGTCGAGGGATGCAGATGACCTGTCCGAAATGCCGCGGTGAGATGCGCCACTACGAGCGCAGTGGTGTCACCGTCGACCAGTGCACCGAGTGCCGCGGGATCTTCCTCGACCGGGGTGAGCTGGAGAAGCTCTTCGAGGCCGAGGCCAACTGGAACCAGCAGCACAGCGCGCCCGCCGCACAGCGCCCGCCGGCCCCCGCCAGCGGTGGATACGCACCGCCGCCCCCGCCGCCGCCCGGTGGTGGATACCCTCCGCCGCCAGCACACGGCTACCCGGCGCCGGCCCCGGTGTACGGCGGTGGTCACCACTACGGCTACCACGGCCACTACCGCCACAAGCGCCGCAAGGGCTTCCTGGGCGAGCTCTTCGACTGAGCTCAGCTGGCGAGCGCGTCGGTCCGGCGATGGCTTCGTCTCCGTCGCCGGCCCACGCGGCAAGACCTCAGACGATGGCCATGTCGACGAAGCGAGACAGGTGAAGCTGGGCCGCCACGGTGACGGTGTCGGTCGGGCCATTTCGATGCTTGGCGACGATGAAGTCGGCCTCTCCCGCCCGCGGTGACTCCTTGTCGTAGTAGTCGTCGCGGTGAAGCAGGATGACGACGTCGGCGTCCTGCTCGATCGAGCCAGATTCGCGCAAATCGGACAGCTGGGGACGCTTGTCGGTCCGCTGCTCGGGACCGCGGTTGAGCTGACTCACCGCGATCACCGGGCACTCGACCTCCTTGGCCAGCAGCTTGAGGCCACGTGACAGCTCCGCGACCTCCTGCTGGCGGCTCTCGGTGCGCTTGGGCGAGGTCATCAGCTGCAGGTAGTCGACGACGATCAGCTTGAGATCGTGGCGCTGCTTGAGGCGGCGCGCCTTGGCCCGGATCTCCATCAGGTTCATGCTGGGCGTGTCGTCCACGTACAGCGGGGCCTCGCTGATCTCGCCCATGCGACGGGCCAGCTTGGTCCAGTCGTCATCGGACAGTTGACCGGAGCGCAGCACGTGCAGCGGCACCCGCGCCTCGGCCGAGAGCAGTCGCATGACAATCTCGACCTTGCTCATTTCCAGCGAGAAGATCGCGCTGGCGCAATTGTGCCGGATGGCCGCATTTCGGGCAAAGTCCATCGACACCGTCGATTTGCCCAAACCTGGTCGGCCGGCGACGATCACGAGCTGGCCGGCGTGCAAGCCGTTGAGCAGGCGATCGAGGTCGGTGAAGCCGGTCGGCACGCCGGTCATCACGCCGCCCTGGGCGCCGACCGCCTCGATCTCGTCGAGCGTGGGCTGGAGCATGTCGGCGAGCACCGCGAAGTCTTCGCTGACCCGCCGCTCCGTCACGTCGTACACAGCCTGCTGGGCCAGGTCGACCACATCGTCGACGTCGCGGCCCGCGCCGGAGGCGGCGCCGTAGCCGAGCTGGACGATGCGGGTGCCGGCCTCGACGAGGCGGCGCAACACCGCCCGCTCGCCCACGATGCGCGCGTAATACGACGCGTTGGCGGCGGTCGGCACGCTCGCGATGAGCGTGTGCAGGTAGGGTGCGCCGCCGACGCGGCCCAGGTCGCCGGTGTCGGCGAGTGCGGCGGCGACCGTGATGGGGTCGGCGGGCTCTCCCCGCCCGTACAGGTCGAGGACCGCGTCGAAGATGGTCGCGTGCACCGGACGGTAGAAGTCGCCGGGCTTGAGGATCTCGACCACGTCGGCGATCGCGTCCTTGGAGAGCAGCATGCCGCCGAGCACGCACTGCTCCGCCGCCACGTCTTGCGGTGGCGTCTTGTCGAACTGCCCGTCGAATCCGCCTGGCCCGCCAGGCGGTGGGGGATCGGCAGGTGGGCGGCCAGCCGGCCGCACGTCGTCGGTGACCGACACCCGTCCCCCTCCCCCCACGTGATCGACTCCGCGCAAGCGAACCGCACAGGTACGACAAGTTCACGCGAAGGTCGAGCGGACACCATACGAAAACGCTGGTCAGCACCTCAAATACGCCGGTGGACGAGTCTTGGGACAACCTGTGGACAGTCACCCGAGCGGGTGTGTGCAGCCTGTGCACAGGCTGTGTATAACCACTGGGGATTACCCGCCAGGTAGGGTGTGACGTGGGCGGACTTGGTCCCCAAGGTGTGGAGGAAGAATTCAGGGCCTGCCGAGGCCCTGTTTACGGCATATCATGACCATCGACGGATGTGCCCAGGGGCCAGTTGCGGTCTAACGACATCAGGAAAGGTCAGCTTGGCCGTGGACTACCGGGACTGGGGGTTCGACTCTCGCGACCCGCGCGAGCGCCGGTCAGCTGACGAGGCGCGCCCCCAGAGCTGGGACTACACCGGCGAGAGCGGCGCGCACCGGGCCGACCTCGGCGGCGCTGGTGGCTACCCGTCTGGCGGCTCCTCTTCCTATTCCTCAGGTTCCTATTCCTCCGGCAGCATCTACCGCGGCCGCCGTCGCCAGCAGGACGACGTCGTGGCCGACGACCGGCCGTATGGGCGGCGCAGCGCCCGCACCCGCTGGCAGCAGGGCGAAGAGGACAGCACCGGCACCTTCAGTCGCTACGAGGAGCCCGACGACCGCAGCCGCCGCCATGAGGGCGGGTGGTCCCCCGAGGTCGCCCCGACGAGCGGCTGGACCCCGTCGTCGGCGCCGACGAGCGGGTGGGTCGGTGCGGCGGGCGCGGGCGAGTGGGCCCGCGAGGCATACACGGGCGAGTGGACGCGCGGCGACTTCACCGGCGAGTGGCACCGCGACACGGGCGAGCCGATGATGCCGTCCCGTTCAGACGGTGGAGGCCGGTCCGTGTCCGGCGGTCGCCGCCAGGCCGCCCCTGACTGGCGTGAGCTGCCCGACGAGGTCACCGGCTACGACGAGCGCCCCGCCGTTCCGCCGCAGCGAGACAGCGTCACCGACACAAGCGAGTGGGTGCCACCGGTCGGCGAGCAGACCGGCGGCGGCCAGGCGTCACGCCCGCGGCGGCCGGATTGGGCGGTCGGCGTCGACCCGTCGTCGAGTGGGCGCAGGCGCCGCTCCTGGCAAGACCAGACCGAGGCGCGGTGGCCGAGCACACGTTCCGACGGCGGCCGCACCGAGGAGCCGTCCGGGTCGTGGTCGGCCAGCGCGCCGGTTTCCGGCCTTTCCGGCGCCTCCGGGCGGTCCGGCCGGGCTGACGTGCCGGCCGCGCGCCTGTCCGACGACGACCCGCGGTGGGTGGGCATCCCGTCGTCGGCCCCACGGTCACCGGCGGTCGCGTTCCCCGACGAGGCCGACTACGACTATGACTACGACGACCGACCCGGCGCCCGTAGGCTCGGCGACGACCCCCCGACCACCTATCGGGCCTCCGCCACGCCACGCACCCGCGACGACGCACCGGCGCCCGGCTGGCGCGCACCCACCGCGGCTCCCGACGACGTAGCCGACGCACCCACCCGCGACTGGCGCGCACCCACCGCCGCCCCGCAGATCGAGCGCGGCGTAGCCGAGGCGCCCACCCGCGACTGGCGGACACCCACCGCCGCCCCCGGCAGCGAGCGCGGCGTAGCCGACGCACCTACCCGGGACTGGCGCGCACCGAGCGCGGCCCCGGAGATCGAGCGCGGCGTTGCCGAGGCGCCCACCCGCGACTGGCGGACACCCACCGCCGCCCCCGGCAGCGAGCGCGGCGTTGCCGAGGCGCCGACCCGTGACTGGCGGACACCCACGGAGCGTGCCGTGGCCCAGCCGTCCAGCCGCGCGGTGGCGGCGGCGCCGGCTGGCTGGCGCGCACCAGCCGCTGACGCTGGGCGCGAGCGCGCCCTGGGTGCCGCGGTCCGGCGCGTGGCGACGCCCGACGAGCTCGACGACGGGTTCACCCGCGCGCCCGGTGGCGTTATGGCGGCGATCGTGGCCACCCTCGCCTGGTATGCCGTGCCGGTGCTCCTCTTCGCCGTCTACACGCTCGTGCAGGGCGAGGAGTCGCAGGTGCTTGGGTCGCTCTCCGGCGGCCTGACCCGTTTCGCGGCGGCGCTCGCGGTCAGCCTCGTGGTGGCGGTTCTGCTGCGCTGGGTCAGCAGCACATGGCGTTCGATCAGCGTTGGCCTCGCCGCGGCGGTCGTGGGTGGTGGACTGTCCACTGTGCTGCTGTCCGCGATCAGCGGCCAGCCCCTCGGCGGCTGAAGCGCCAGCCGGATACGCGAAATGGGGGCGCCGGAGCGCCCCCATTTGTCGTGCGTGCCTTACTTGGCCTTGACCACCGTCAGGTCGAAGCGCGCCGTGACCTCCGGGTGCAGCTTGACCCGGACCTGGTGCGCGCCGAGCGACTTGATGTGCCCGGAGAGCTCCAGCCGGCGCCGGTCGATGGCCGGGCCACCGGCGGCGCGCACTGCCTCGACGACCTCGGCCGGCGTGACCGAGCCGAAGAGGCGGCCGCCGTCGCCGGCGCGAGCCGACAGGGTGACCTTGGTCAGGCCCTCGAGCTGGGCCTTGATCTCGTTGGCGTGGCCCAGGTCGCGGATCTCCCGAGCCTCGCGGGCCCGCCGGATCACACTGACCTGCTTCTCCGCGCCCTTCGACCACGTGATGGCGAAACCCTGCGGGAGGAGGTAGTTACGGCCGTAGCCGTCCTTGACCTCCACCACGTCGCCGGGACCGCCGAGGCCGGACACCTCCTGAGTCAGAATGATCTTCATCGTGGTGCCTCCCCTCAGCGCGCCGTCGTGGTGTACGGCAGGAGCGCCATCTCGCGGGCGTTCTTGACCGCGCGGGCGATCTGGCGCTGCTGCTGGGACGTCACCCCGGTCACCCGCCGAGCGCGGATCTTGCCGCGGTCGGAGATGAACTTGCGCAACAGCGCGGTGTCCTTGTAGTCGATGTAGGTGATCCCCTCCTTGTCGAGCGGGTTCACCTTCTTCTTCGGCTTGCGAAGTGCCGCAGCCTTAGCCATTCCTCTTGCTCCTGAAGATCCTGTGCCGCCCCGTCGGGGACCCGGCATTAGAACGGGGGCTCGTCGTCGAAGTTGCTGCCGCCGCCCGAACCGGAGCCGGAGGAGGCCGGAGTCGCCGTGGCCCACGGGTCGTCGAAGTTTCCTCCGCCGCCACCGCCGCCTTGGCCACCGCCACCACCGGAGCCGAAGCCGCCGCCGCCACCGCCGGAGCGCGACATCTTCTGCACCTTCGCCGTGGCGTACCGCAGCGAGGGGCCGATCTCGTCGACCTCAAGCTCGTAGACGGTGCGCTTTTCACCTTCGCGCGTCTCGTACGACCGCTGGCGCAGCCGGCCCGAGACGATCACGCGGGCGCCCCGCTGGAGCGACTCGGCGACGTTTTCGGCCGCCTGCCGCCACACCGAACAGGACAGGAAGAGCGGCTCGCCGTCCTTCCACTCGCCGGACTGGCGGTCCATGACCCGGGGCGTCGAAGCGACCCGGAACTTGGCGACCGCCGCACCCGACGGGGTGAAGCGCAACTCGGGGTCATCGGTCAGGTTTCCGATGACCGTGATGATGGTGTCTCCTGCCATGACCAACTCCTCGCGCACTCATCGTTTGCCGAAAGGCTCCCAGAGCCGTACGACAACACGACGAGGCTGATCCGGGCGAGCCGGCGCCGCGTCAGCGGACGTCCGGCCGGATGACCTTGGTACGCAGAACGGACTCGTTCAGCCGTAGCTGACGGTCGAGCTCCGCAACCGCCTCAGGCGTTGCCTGCAGGTCGATGACCGCGTAGATGCCTTCGGCCTTCTTCTTGATCTCGAACTGCAGACGCCGGCGACCCCAGACGTCGAGCTTTTCCACCGAGCCACCCGCGGTGCGGATCACGTTCAGGTACGTGTCCAACGACGGGGAGACGGTGCGCTCCTCGAGGCTTGGATCGAGGATCACCATGATCTCGTAATGACGCAAGACTGCTCACCTCCTCTGGGCTAGCGGCCACGGTCCGTCCGTGGCAGGAGGTCGTGCGTCTGTCCGCACAAATGACGCCGTGGGATAGGCCCACGGCGAGGCGAACCGAACAAGGATACCGGGCTGCCCCGGCATGAAGAGCCGCGGGGCGCCCTATCCGCTTCTTTGGGTGGGACCTGGGGAGGAACGACCACACCGACGAGGTTGGATAAGAGGCGCCCCGCGGAGCCTGTGTTGACTTGTATATTACGCGACACCCGTCCGAGTTGCACGTTGCGCGATAATCGCCCGAATTGCACCGGCTGAGACGCCCACCACACAAACTGAGGCGATGAGCGCCAGAAGTCCAGTTGGTCCGCTCTTTCGCACCGGCTGCACCGAGGAGAGCGCCTCGGCGGCCACGCCCTCGTCGCCGGTACCCGATGTGTCGTCAACGGTAGCCATGGCCTCGCCAGGGTCGCCACCGTCTTCGCTGGCCATCGCGGGTTCGGGTGTCTCGGTCACGGCGGGGGAGGGAATCGGCGCGGTCGAGGTCTCGGCCTCCGGCTCCTCCTCCCGCTGGTCGACCCCGCCGTTGGCGGGCCGCGCCGGCGAGCCGGGCGCGGGCTTGGATCCCGCTGGCGCCTTGGTGCTGGGTGCCGGGACGACCTCGACGCGCACCGCCGACTCGTCGGAGAGCATGCAACTCGGCTTGAGCCCCAGCGTGACCGGCCCGCGGTGGAACACCACCGGTGCCGCCGCGCCGTCCGCGATCTCGCCCTGCGCGGCACCGTCAAGCATCAGCTTCGCCCGGTACCCGGTCTGGTTGACCACACGCAGCGTGGTCTCAGCCGGGATCGTGACCGAGCTCGTGCTGGGGTTGGCCGCGCAGGAGACGCCGAGGAGCCCCCGGTCACCGCTGAAGACGACCTCCTTGCCGCTCTCCGCCGGGAGCGGGCCCCGCGCCGGCGCGGCCTGCGCGGCGGCGGTGACCAGCAGCGGCGCGGCGGCGAAGAGCGCGGCGACCGCGGTGGCGGCGGCGCGGTGTCGGGCCAGCGGCGGCATTCACCATCTCCCAGGTCGGCGGCGCGCCCGGGAGGCCGCGCTGAAGGACCTCCCGGGCTGGGTCTACTCCGAGTAACGAATTGGGCGAGTCGCCGGTGACGGGTGATTTGTCAGGAACGGCCGCTCGATGACGGACCGTCAAACCACTTCAGTAGGCTCGGCCCCATGCGTATCGGAGCCCACGTCGATTCGACCGACCCCCTGGGCGCCGCGACCGCCCGCGACGCCGACACCGTGCAGTTCTTCCTCACCGATCCACAGGCCTGGAAGGATCCGGCGCCGCGTGCCGACGCCGAGGCGCTGCGCGACTCCGACCTCGACGTCTACATCCACGCGCCCTACCGGATCAATGTGGCGACGCTCAACAATCGCATCCGCATCCCGAGCCGCAAGCTGCTGATGAGCCACGCCGAGGGTGCGGCCGCCGTCGGGGCGAAGGGCCTGATCGTCCACGGTGGACACGTGGAGAAGGGCGAAGACATCGCCACCGGCTTCGACAACTGGCGCAAGGCATTTGAGTACGCGGCGAAGGCGGGCGGCTTCGCCACCCCGCTGCTGATCGAAAACACCGCCGGCGGTGACAACGCCTGCGCCCGGCGCTTCGACGCGCTCGCCCGGCTGTGGGACGCGATCGGCGAGTTCGAGCCCGGCTTCTGCCTCGACACGTGCCACGCGCACGCGGGCGGCGAAGACCTGCTCACCGCGGTCGACCGGATCAAGGCGATCACCGGGCGCATCGACCTGATCCACGCCAACGACTCCAAGGACGACTTCGACTCCGGGCGCGACCGCCACGACAACCTCGGCAGCGGCACGATCGACCCCGAGCTCGTGGTGGCCGTCGTGCGCGCGGCGGGGGCGCCGGTCGTGGTGGAGACCCCGGGCGGCGTCGACGGCCAGGCCGCCGACATCACCTTCCTGCGCGACCGAGTCGGCCGATAGGACCCCAATCCATGAGCACGGAGCAGCCGCAGGTCGTCAACGACGATCCGACGGTTCCGGAGTCGAGCGCACCCGCCGAAGCTGACGAGACCAAGGGCGAGAAGGCCCCCGAGGCCGAGGGCTCGACGGCCGCCAAGCCCGATGACGAGACCCCAAAGCCAGACGGCGGCGAGGACTCGAAACCCGGCGAGGGAGACAAGGCCAGCGAGGCGAAAGCCGACGAGAAAGAGGCCGAGAAGAAGGAGGCCGAGGGCAAAGAGGGCGATACCAAGGTCGAAAAGGCCAAGCCCGAGGAGGCGCCGCGCGACCCCTTCGCCGCGTTCGCGCCCGAGCCGGAGCGGCCACCCACCCGGCGCCAGCGGGTCGGGTCGGCGGTCGGCCGGTTTCTGATCCACGAGTGGACCCTCGCCGCCTTCGGCAGCATCGTGCTCGCGGTGCTGATGACCTGGCCAACCCTGCGCTATCCGCTACACACGCTCCCGCAAGACTTCCACGACCCGGCGCTGCAGGCCTGGCAGATGGCGTGGTCGGGCCACATCCTGCTGAGCGACCCGGCCCACCTGTGGGATTCCAACACTTTCTTCCCGGAGCGGCTCACCTACGCGTTTTCCGACACCCTGCTCGGATACGCACCGGCCGGCATGCTCGGCGACGGGCCGCACGCGGCCATCCTCCGATACAACATCATCTTCGTGCTGGCCCACGCGCTGGCGACCTTCGGGGCGTACGCGCTGGTCCGCCAGCTCGGCGCGGGCCGCACCGGCGCGATCGTGGCCGGCGCGGCCTACACGTACGCGCCCTGGCTGCTCGCGCAGGCGGGACACCTGCACATCGTCTCCAACGGCGGCATCCCGCTCGCGCTGGCGATGCTGGCCCGCGGTCATGGCTACTCGTTCGCGCACGGATACCGTGACGACCGCCGCCACGCGGGGTGGGCGCTCGCCGGCTGGCTCGTCGCGGCGTGGCAGCTCAGCCTGGGTTTCGGCATCGGCCTTGTATTCGCGTACGTGCTGGGCGGGCTCGCGCTCACCGTGCTCTTCACGTGGTATTGGCGCAAGGCTTGGCGGTGGGTGGTCAAGCGGCGGTTCGGCGCGCGCCTGGCACTGGCCGACCTCTTCGGCGGCCTGATCTTCGCCGCGACCGGAGTGCTGCTGTCACTGCCGTACTTCGAGGTGGCGCACCTGCATCCTGAGGCGACCCGGCGCGTGCAGGACCTTGAGGCGTACGCGCCGCCGCCGAGCGGCCTCTTCATCGCGCCGCCCGAGTCGCTGATCTGGGGTGACCTGCACGAAAACGTGCGCGACGGGCTCCGGTGGCCGGCCGAGATGGCCGTCCTACCTGGATACGTGCTGTACGCGCTCGCTCTCGCCGGGCTGTTCTTCTCGATCTGGAAGGTCCGCCACCGGCTCCTGCTGCTCGCCGGCGTGCTGGTCACCGGGGTCCTCGCGCTGGGTCCCAACTTCTTCGGCGGGGAGTACACCTACCTGCCGCTCTTCGAGCATCTGCCGGGTTGGGACGGCCTGCGTACCCCCGGCCGGCTCATGCTGTGGACGACGCTGCTGCTCGGCATCCTCGCGGCGGGCGCGGTGAGCGCGCTGGTGCGCCGCGTCAACGACATCGCGGCCACGCGGGTGACACTGCGCCCGGGCGTCCTGCTCCGCCTCGTCACGCTCGTGCCGCTGCTGCTGGTGCTGGTCGAGGGCCTCAACACCACGCCGCACCCGGCCGTTCCCCCGCAGCCCGAGGTGATGCGCACCGATCCCGGGCCGATCCTGGTGCTGCCCTTCAACCTGACCTACGAGCAGACCGTGATGCTCTGGTCGACCACTCGCTTCCAGCCGGTGGTCAACGGCGGGAGCGGGTTCACACCGGTGCGGCAGGAGCGCACGCGGGAGGCCGCGAAGACGTTCCCCGACCAGGCCAGCGTCGACTATCTCCGCGAGCTGGGCGTCAAGACGGTCGTGATGCTCCGCAACGAGCTCGACGGCACGCCGTGGCAGGCGGCGGTCGACATGCCGGTCGACACACTCGGCATCCAGCGCGAAGACGTCGGCGAGACGATCGTCTTCCGCCTCTGAGCCGGCAGGCGCCGCCTGAGCCCCCTTTGGGTCAGACGGTCGCCGGCTCCCGGTCGGGTGGCGGCGGCGCATCCGCGTCGCGCGCCGCTCGCCAGCGGACCAGCCACGGCGCGTCATCGGCACCGTCGAAGACACCGCCGTCCGGGTCGTCCTCATAGGTCTGCCGCACCGCGTCACGCTCGGGCTTCACGATGTCACGCACGATCAGCCCGCACAGGACGGCGACGGTGACGAGGCGAAGCGTGGAAGCGAGCACGAAGACACCTTCCGGGAAGACCGGCTTGCCGGAGGCGCCGAGCAGCTCGCCGTAGAACGAGACGAAGTAGAGCACCTCGGCGATCTGCCAGGCGAGAAACGCGCCCCACCGCGGGCGGGCGAGCACGGCGAGCGGCAGCAGCCACAGCACGTACTGCTGCGACCAGACCTTGCTGAAGATCAGGAACGAGGCGACCACGAGGAACGCCAGCGCGGCCAGGCGAGGCTTACGGGGCGCCAATAGAGCCAGTGCGGCGATCGCGAGGCAGGAGAGCCCGAACAGCCCGTACGTCAGGAGGTTGAGCTGGGGAACATGGTTGCTAAGCCACTGGAACGGGCCGGTGTCACCCGGCCCGCCCGAGTTCCACTTGCCATCGAGGTAACGGCCGATGTACCAGAGTGTGCCCCAGTCGATCGGCCGCTCGGTGTTGAGCTCGAAGAAGCGGTCCCAGCTTTCCCGGTACGGGATGGCGACCGGCAGGTTGACCGCGACGAGGGCGGCGAGCGCCGCGCCGGTGGCGACGAGCGCCTGCCGGAGCCGCCCGGTGCGCAGGCCGAGCACGAGCAGCGGCCCGAGGATGAAGAGCGGCCACATCTTCGCCGCGCCGGCAAGCCCTAAGAGGATGCCCGCGACCGCGGGATGTCGTTTGGCCCACGCGTACATGCCGAACGCGGCGAGCCCGATGGCGAGAAAGTCCCAGTTGACCGTCGCGGTGAGGAAAAGGGCTGGGGACAGCGCGAACATCGCCGCATCCCAGGGTCGTCGACGGCGCACGGCCAGGATCGTGGCGACCGTCGCGATCGCGAGCGCCCCGAGCACCAGGGCGTTGGCATCGTAGAACCACAGCGCCTGGTTGAGCTCGGGCCGGCTTTCCCCGAGCGCGTGCACCGGCAGCCCCAGGGCACCCATGAAGTAGCCGGTCAGCACCGGGTACTCGACCGGGTGGTCGCGGTAGGGGACCTTGCCCTCGTTGAGCCCCTCGGCGTAGTAGAGCGCGAGCACGTCGGTGTAGCAGAAGCGCGTGTACTGGATGTGGTCGGCCCATGCGCCGTCGCGGCACGGAGACTTTTGCACCCAGTGCAGGGCGAGCGTGAGGCAGGTCAGCGCGATGACGATGCGGGTGGCGGTCCAGAAGCGCCCGCCCCACTGCGTCTGTGGCTTGTCGTAGCCTGCGGCGTGCTCGCCGATCGGGCCGCCGATCGCCTCGGATAGCCCGCGCACGAACCCGTCCGACTGCGCAGGATGATCCACACGTTCAGATCCATCGATGTCGGTCGTCCGCACGCTCATAAAAAGGCATCATGCCCTATCGACGGCGGGATCCGCGCGGCCCGGCCGCGCGGATCCCAGCAATCGTCGAGAGGACAGCTATCCGCCGTCTCTACCGGGGAACACGTTGGGCGTTGGCGTCGAGGTCGGAGTGCCCGCGTTGGGCTGCTCGTTTCCGTCGCCGCGGTTGCCATTGCCATTTCCGTTGCCGCCACGGTCCGGGCAGAGGATGTCGGGCAGCAGGCCACAGTTGTTGCCCCTGTCCGGCTCCTGCGTCGGCGGCGGTGGCGACGCCCCGTTCGGGTACGGGCTGTCCGGGTCGCCGGTGTTCTTGCGGTCTTCGAACCGCTTGACCTCGAGACCCATCCGTTCATGCACAAGGTCCATGAACATTTCCCAGATCGAGGCGGGCGTGCCGGAGCCCGACATCTTCTTGCCGCTCGACTCCTTGATCGCCCGGCGGGTGCCTTCGGTGCCGACCCAGACCGCAGCGGCCACCTCCGGCGTCGCGCCGACGAACCAGGCGTCGCCGTTGTCACTGCGCTTCTGGTTGAGCTCCCAGGTGCCGGACTTGCCGGTGGCCGGGCGGTCGCCCTTCAGATCCTTGTTGATGTTTTCTGGGATCTTCTGGAGCACGGCGTTGATGTCGTCGATCTGGTTGGCCTCGAACCGCTGGTCCGGCTGGAGCTTCTCGCCCTTGCCCGCGACCTTCACGAACTTGCCGTTCGCGTCGCGTTTCTCCACGAACTTGATGAAGTGCGCCTTGTTGTAGAGACCCCGGTTGGCGAGCGTCGCGACGCCGTTGGCGTGGTCGAGCACCGTGATCGGGTACTGGCCGAACGCCACCTCGTTGTCGAACTCCGCGGGTGCGAGCTTCTTCGGGTCGGTCTTAGTGAGGTCGTGCGGCTTGCCCTTGTTGGTGTCGAACATGGTGCGGATGCCGGCGTCGCGAGCCGCCTCCACCACCTTGGCGGGCCCGATCCCGTCGGCGATCCAGTAGAACGGGACGTTGTACGACGAGATCGTCGACTGCTCGAGCGTGCAGCTCTGGCCGCAGCTGATGTCGCCGGCGTCGCGGCCCGCGTTTGAGATCTTCCGCCCGTTGTCGTCGTCCTTGAGGGCGTTCCAGCGCGAGTCCATCGGGATGCCCGCGCGCATGGCGGCCGCGAGCGTGTAGATCTTGAAGGTCGAACCCGCCGCGTGACCGCCCGAGTTGCCGCCGTCGTTGAGGCCGGCGTAGTCGTACCCGGTGCCGTTTTCACCGCCGTAGTACGCCAGTACCCGGCCGTTGCTCGGATCGATCGCGACAAGCGCCGCCTTGTAGTACTTCGGCAGCTTGTGCATGGGCGAGGTCGTGGAAGCCCAGCGGGAGGCCTCCTCCGCCGACTTCTGCGCCCGCTGGTCGACCGTCGTGGTGATCCGGTAGCCGCCCTTCTTCCACTCGGCGGCCGGGATGCCCATCGCTTCGAGCTCCTCGCGGACATAGTTGACGACGTTGCCGGTCGGCTTGTTGATGCCGCACCCGATGTTGCAGGCCTTCGGGTCATACTTCTTCAGCGTCTTGGTCGGGTAGACGGCCTTGGCCCGCTCGTCGGTGGTCATCCAACCCTTTTCGACCATGTTGCCGAGCGTGTAGCTCCACCGCTCCTTGGCCGCTTCCGGGTTGGTCTGCGGGTCGTAGCCCTTGTGGCCGGTGTTGGTGTCCGGCTCCGGCTGCTTGATCACCGCGGCGAGGACGGCGGCCTCTTCCTTGGTGAGCGCGCCAGGCTTGCCCGGCGGCGTCATCACCGACTTGCGGAAGTACATCTGAGCCGCGGCCTCGATGCCGTGCGCACCCCGGCCGAAGTAGATCGCGTTGAGGTAGTACCCGAGGATCTGGTCCTTGGTAAGGTCCTGCTCGAGCTTTCGGGCCAGCACCGCCTCGCGGATCTTGCGGTTGTAGTTGATGCCGCTGAGGTCGGCCGCGTGCCGCGCGTACTGCTGTGTGATCGTCGAGGCGCCCTGGGTGTCGCCGCCGGTGAAGTTGTTCCACGCGGCGCGGGCGATGCCCTTGAGGTCGATGCCCTCGTGATCGAGGAAGTTCTTGTCCTCGGCGGCCATCACCGCGTTCTTCACCACCGGCGAGATCTTCTCGGCCGGGACGACCGTGCGGTTGACCTCGCCGAGCTTGGCCAGCTCGACCTTGCCGTCGGCGAAGACGATCGAGGTCGCCTGGAGCTCGTTCGTGTCGTACGCCGGGACGTCGTCGTAGAACCAGGTCAGCGCGACGACGCCGGCGCCGGCCATCATGACGACGACCGCGAACGCGGCGACGATCCAGTTGATCCTCTTGCGCCGCTTGGCCCGCTTGATCGCCGCCGGGTCGTTGCTGCCCTTCCCGCCTCTGGCGGCCCGGCGACCAGGGCCGGTCGGCCCGCTCGGCCCACCGGGGCCCTCCAGCACGTCGGGACGGCCGAACTCGGGCCCGGCCGGCGAGACGGGCCGGACCGCGGCGCGGCCAACGGTGGCCCGGCCGGCCGCGCCGGCGACGGACGCCCGCCCGCCGGTGCCTGGCACGGCCGTGCCGACGGACGCGGAACCGACGGAGGCCCGCCCGGACGATGCGCCGACCGAAGCCCGGCCCGAGGAGCCGGCGGTCGCGCGGCCCGGGGCGGGGCGGGGCGCCGGCCCAGAGCCGTACCCGTCGCCGTTTCGGGACCAGCCACCCTCGGAGCCGCCGCGTGCCGACCCATGGGCTCGGGGGGGCCCATAATCGTCGGACGGGCCGGAGACATTGGCCCGACCGCGCGCGGAACTAGGGTCGTCGTACGAGTTCATTCGTCACACCCTGCCGGTCGCGATGGCGCGCTCTCGCGACGCCACCGTGTTGCGGTGAGTTAGGACACTTTCTGACACCAGCTCGGCCGCGTGGCCGAACAAGGCTTCGCCCGACAAATTCGGACTTATCCGATTAACGAGTGACTGCTTGCCCCGCCACTTCGGGTCCTCCACCCCGTCGCTCGGACAAGCGTCAGTCACCGTCGGGCCTCTCGCCTTCGTTTGGTCGCCGGCGCCCCAACGCCGGTAGCGGATGAGCTGGAAGTGGAAGAGCCGACGGCAGCCGCCGTCTCTACGACGGGCTCATCGGTCAGCCCGTCGCGGCCGAGCAGGAACTGCTCGACGAGATGATTCCAGTCGCAGGCGCGGCACACCTCCACCACGTACACCTGGAACTCACGGAACGTCATCGCCAGCACCGGCAACTCGGTGCGGGTGCGGGCCTGCCCGGCCGACTGCTTGAGCTCATCGCCATAGATGTAATGGACGAGCGTCAGGTTTTCCCGGCGGCAGATCGGGCAGCGCCGGTCGGTGGGCTCGCCATGGAAGCGGGCGGCGTTCTTCAAGTAGGGAGACGCATCGCAGACCTCGTACGTCCCCAGGCGGCCGGAGAAGACCTCACGCAGCAGCGCTCGCTTCTGGAGCGAGTAGTCGACGACCTGCCGCTGCGTGCGCATGCGGACGAGGGTACGCGGTTCCGGGCGAGGAGGCGACAACCGTCACTTTCTGCTACCACACGACTCGATTCTGATGTTTGCCGTCCGGCCACCTCCGAGCTACCGTGCGATGTATCGGGGCGATACATCGCCTCGGTTAACGCAAGTCCACCAGCGGGTAAGGAGGGTGCGACGTGCTCGAGCTCGCCATCCTCGGCCTGCTGCAGGAGTCTCCGATGCACGGCTATGAGCTGCGCAAAGAGCTCGCCACAAAGCTCGGCGCGATCCGCGCGGCGATCAGCTTCGGCACTCTGTACCCCACGTTGCGGCGGTTGCAGGGCGCCGGCTGGATCACCGAGGCGGGTGAGGCGGCGGCCGGTGCCGAAGAGGTGCCGCCGCTGACCACCCGCCGGGGTCGCGTTGTTTACAAGATCACAGCGGAAGGCAAAGAGCGCTTCGCCGACCTGCTCGCGCAGGCCGGACCGGAGACGTACGACGACGCCGGGTTTCCGGTGCACTTCGCGTTCTTCGCCCGCACCGACCGCGCCACGCGGCTGCGCATCCTCGAGGGCCGCCGCCGCAAGGTCGAGGAGCGGCGGGAGGGCCTGCGCGACGTGCTGGCCCGCGCCACCGAGCGGCTCGACGCCTACACGCTCGAATTGCAGCGCCACGGACTCGACGCCTGCGAGCGCGAGGTCCGCTGGCTGGAGGAGCTCATCGCCAACGAGCGCTCCGGCCGGGCGCCCGAGGCCAAGGCCTCGGACAGCCCACAAGAAGAAGACAGCCCGCCTCCGCCTGGACCAGCCAGGGACATCCCGGAGCGGCCGTGATGAACAAGAAGGAGGCAAACGCGATGGGCTCCGTACGCGTGGCCATCATCGGTGTCGGAAACTGCGCCTCGTCTCTGGTGCAGGGCGTTGAGTTCTACCGAAACGCCGACCCCACCGACCGCGTCCCGGGTCTCATGCACGTCACCTTCGGCGACTACCACGTCTCGGACGTGGAGTTCGTCGCGGCGTTCGACGTGGACGCCAAGAAGGTGGGCCGAGACCTCGCTGAAGCGATCGTCGCCAGCGAAAACAACACCATCAAGCTCTGCGACGTGCCGCCTACCGGCGTGCAGGTGCAGCGCGGTCCGACCTTCGACGGCCTGGGCCAGTACTACCGCGAGATCATCGAGGAGTCCGACGAGTCGCCGGTCGACGTGGTCAAGGCGCTGCGCGACGCGCGGGTCGACGTCGTCGTGTCGTACCTGCCGGTGGGCTCCGAGCAGGCGGACAAGTTCTACGCCCAGGCGGCGATCGACGCGGGCTGTGCCTTCGTCAACGCACTCCCGGTGTTCATCGCCTCCGACCCGGTGTGGGCCAAGAAGTTCGAAGACGCCGGCCTGCCGATCGTCGGTGACGACATCAAGAGCCAGGTTGGCGCCACCATCGTCCACCGCGCGCTGGCCAAGCTCTTCGAAGACCGGGGTGTCGAGCTGCTCCGCACGTACCAGCTGAACTTCGGCGGCAACATGGACTTCATGAACATGCTGGAGCGCAGCCGGCTCGTGTCGAAGAAGATCTCCAAGACGCAGTCGGTGACGTCCCAGGTGCCGCACGAGATGGCCAAGTCCGACGTCCACATCGGACCGTCCGACCACGTGCCGTGGCTCGACGACCGCAAGTGGGCGTACATCCGGCTGGAGGGCAAGTCCTTCGGCGACACGCCCCTCAACGCCGAGCTCAAGCTCGAGGTGTGGGACTCACCCAACTCGGCCGGCGTCATCATCGACGCCCTCCGCGCCGCGAAGATCGCCAAGGACCGCGGCATCGGCGGCCCGATCCTGTCGGCGTCGTCCTACTTCATGAAGTCGCCGCCGGTCCAGTACGCGGACCACGAGGCACACGCCGCGGTCGAGGCCTTCATCAAGGGCGAAGTAGACCGCTGACCAGCACGTCAAGGCGGGCCGGGACGCGCGTCCCGGCCCGTCGATGACCTTCCACCGCTCCGCCGCCGGCATTTCAGCCAGAGGATGCCCGCACCCCGCACACGTTTTGTGATCCGGTGGACTCGCACGTCGTTGGCTCAAGAACCCCAAGAAAGCTGGAGGGCGACGCGGGCCTCCAGCTCGAGCAGGTAGCGCTTGCGGGGGAGGCCGCCGCCGAAGCCGACAAGCTTGCCGCCGGCGCCGACGATGCGGTGGCAGGGCACGATGATCGGAATCGGGTTGCGATTGCACGCGACGCCGACCGCCCTCGCGCCGCCGGGATCTCCGACCGCGGCCGCCACCTCGCCGTATGTGCGCATCTCCCCGTACGGAATCAGCGACATCTGGTGCCAGACCGCACGCTCGAAGTCGCTGCCCCGGCGCACCGAGAGCGGCAGCGTGAAGTCGGTGAGCTCGCCCGCGAAGTATGCCCGCAGCTCGGCCACGGCGGCGTCGAGGCGCGGGTCGCTCGGCTCGACCGCGTCGGCGACGGCCCCGAAGTGCACGCCGCAGACGCCCGTGTCGTCGACGGCCACGGAGAGCTCGTCGATCGGCGAGTCGATCACAACCCAGCGCATGTACACATTGTCGCCGCGAGGTATGACAGCCCCGCTCAGCTGACCCGCTCGTACTCGGTGGTGAGGAGGCCGGTGTTCTGCGTCAGCTCGTCGCTGGAGCAGGTGTAGCTCGACGAGTCGTCCTTGGTGTCGAGGACGTTGGGGACGTCGTACTCCTCGCCGCCGAGGGTGACCTTGCCGCTCACGTTCGACTCCACGTCGGTGACGTTGACCCGGCCGGCCCTGGTGGTGAAGTTGTAGGTCAGCCGGCCGGAGATTTCGAGCCGGACCGTCGAGCCGTTGAGCTCACCGGTGTACTCGGTGCCGCTGCCGTAGTCGGTCTGTCCGGTGCCGTCGCGGTTGAGCCGGAGCGTGGCGCCCTGACCGCCGGTGAAGGTGACGCTGTCGCCCTGGACCGCCACGGTCTCCTTGTGCGAGGTCACCCGCCAGGTGCCGATCACGCACTCGTCCAGGTCGGCGCCGGGCGCGGCGCTGGCGCTCTCCGACGAGGGGGCGCTGGTCGGGCCGCCGGTCGGGCCGGCGATGGGATCGTCACCGCCGCCGCGCGCGGCCACCACGATCACGATCGCCACAACCAGGACCGCCAGCGTCGCGGCGAGCGCGACGAGGGGGACCATGTAGGACCGGCCGCGCTGCGGCTGCTGCTGCGGCGGGTAGCCGGGGTAGCCACCGCCGCTGGTCTGCTGCGCGAACGCCGGCGGCACGCTCGTCGGATACCCCGCCGGCGGCACGCTCGTCGGGTAGGCCGGCGGGCTCCCAGGCTGTGGATAACCGGGGTACGCGGGCGGAGGTGCCTGTGGATAAGCCGGTGGCGGCGGTGGCGGCTGCTGTGGAACCCCCCGGAATGTGCCGCACTGCGTGCAGTAGCCGGCGGCGTCCACCTGTACGCCCCCGCAGACCGCACACGGCTGCATCAGCTGCCCCCTCACACAACCTCTACGGCTGCCGACCGGAGTCGGCTCACTTCGCGAGCGACGGTAGCCGAGGCGTGCCACGGCGGGTAACCAACCAACCGGCTGGCTAGATCACACCTTCGTCACGCGCCCAGCGCAGCAGCTCGGCCTCGGCCTCGTCGCGGTCGAGCGGGCCGCGCTCCAGCCGGACCTCCTTCAGGTGCCGCCAGGCACGGCCCACGATCGGGCCCGGCGGCACGCCGAGCAGCTCCATGATCGCGTTGCCGTCGAGGTCGGGCCGCACGCGGGCGAGATCCTCGGCCTCCTGTATCTGCGCGATCCGGACCTCGAGCGCGTCGTAGTCGGACGCGAGCTGGGCGGCCTTGCGCCTGTTGCGCGTCGTGCAGTCGGAGCGGGTCAGCTTGTGCAGCTGGGGAAGCAGCTCGCCGGCGTCCGTCACATACCGCCGCACCGCCGAGTCGGTCCACTCTCCCCGCCCGTACCCGTAAAAGCGCAGGTGCAACGCGACGAGCTTGACCACGTCGGACGTCACGTCCTTGGGGTAGCGCAGCTCCTTCATCCGCAGCTTGGTCATCCGCGCGCCGACCACTTCGTGGTGGTGGAAGCTGACCCTGTTGTCCGGGCCGACCGCCTTCGTCGCCGGCTTGCCGACGTCGTGCATCAGCGCGGCCATCCGCAGGGTGAAGTCGGGGCCCTCGCCGCCCTCCAGCCGCACCGCGTTGCTGACCACGGTGAGTGTGTGCTCGTACACGTCCTTGTGCTGGGCGTGCTCGTCGATCGCGAGCTTGAGCCCGGGCAGCTCGGGCAGGAAGCGGTCGGCCAGGCCGGTGTCGACAAGCAGCCGCAGCCCGGTCACCGGGTCGGCGCCGCAGAGCAGCTTGGTGAACTCGTCGCGGATCCGCTCGACCGTGATCCGGTCGAGGTCGGCGGCCATCGACGCCATCGCGGCCACCACGTCCGGGTCGACGGCGAAAAGCAGCTGCGCGGCGAACCGGGCGGCCCGCAGCATCCGCAGCGGGTCGTCGCCGAACGACTCCTGTGGCGTGCCAGGCGTACGCAGGCGGCGGGCGGCGAGGTCGTCGAGGCCGCCGTACGGGTCGGTGAACCGGTGCTCGGGCAGGCTCACCGCCATCGCATTGACCGTGAAGTCGCGGCGGCGCAGGTCGTCGAGGAGGCTGTCGCCGTACTGGACGACCGGGTTGCGGGTCACGCCGTCGTACGCCTCGGAGCGGAAGGTCGTGATCTCCAGCCGCAGCCCGTGCCGCTGCGCTCCGATCGTGCCGAACTCGCGGCCGGTCTCCCACGTCGTCTCGGCCCAGCCTTTGAGCACCCGGAGGATGTCGTCGGGCCGCGCGTCGGTGGTGAAGTCCAGGTCGTCGCCGAGCCGGCCGAGCAGCGCGTCACGCACCGATCCACCGACCAGGTGCAGCTCGTACCCGGCCTTGGTGAAGCGGCGACCGAGCTCGTCGGCGATCGGGGAGACGCGCATCAGCTCAGCCACGGCGTTGCGCTGCGCATCGGTGAGCCCCGTGGCGTTCGAAGTCTTGGACATGGGACAGCCAGCCTATCGGTGCGGCAGGATGATCCATCGTGCCGGTACCCGACGCCCTGCGGACACTCAGCCACGACCCGGCGTTCTGGGCCGACTACTTCTTCCGCACGTCCCTGGTCGGCGATCCAGACCCGGCCGAGGTGCGCGCCACCTTCCCGGTCGCCGGCGGCTACGCGCTCGTGCTCGACCTCGACCGGCGGTACGGCACGTACGCGCTCGGCCTGCGCACACCGAGCAGCGTCGAGCCGATCCCGATGGCGTGGGACGACCGTTCGCGGTGGCATCCGCACGGCCTGCTCTGGCCCGAGCTGGAGCTGATCGGCCAGGTGGTGGCCCTCGACGATCCGACGCTGCCGCACCCCGGGTTGCCGGTCGCGCTGCTGTGCCGGTTCGCGCCGATCACTACCGAGGACGACCCGGCGGCGGTACGCGGGCTGCTCGGCGCCGCGCTGCGCTCGCTGCGCGTGCAGGTGCCGCCGGCCGAGCAGGAGCCGCTGTTTCCGTACTCGCCCCGGGTGCTGACCGACGCGCAGGTGGACGACTACCTGGAGGTGCCCGGCGAGGGGGTGGCCGGCACGCTGCGGTACGCCGGCAGCGACGTCTTTCCCTTCGACGAACTTGCCGAGCTTGTGCGTCTGGCCCGCAAGCGGATCGCCCGCGTGGCGGCCGAGCCGTGGTGCACCGAGCGGGTCCAGGCGCTCGCCCGGACCGGTGACGCCGCCGCGCTCCTGGCCGCCCTGGAGTCCGCCGGTTGCGATCACCCGACCCTGCACGACGCGCTGGCCGAACCGGTCACACCCGCCGAAGCCGCCTGGGTCGCGGAAGCTCTGACGGGTGGCAGCCCCGTACCCTTGCGCTGGTACGGCATCGACCAGAAGCGGGGTTGAGATGAGCGGCGGCCTCTATAAGAGCGCCAACGCGGGGCACAGCGCGCAGCAGTACCCGGATGGCGCTGTGCTGATCTCCACCCAGCCGATGCCGTACGGGATGCACCCCGCCCCGGGCCTCGAGTCCGCGCCAGACCTCGAGCCGGCCGTGGAGGCGGAGCAGGGGAGCGCGGCCAGCAACAGCGCGATCATGGCGATCGGCAGCCTGGTCAGCCGCGGCACCGGCTTCCTGCGCACCGTCGTGCTTGCCGCCGCGCTCGGCGGTGCCGCCATCAACGACGCGTACACGACGGCGCAGGTGCTGCCCGGCATCGTGTACGAGCTGCTGCTCGGCGCGCTCCTGAGCAGCACGATCATCCCGGTGCTGGTGCGGCGGCGAAAGGCGGATCCGGACCGGGGCGAGGCGTACACGCAGCGACTCGTCACGCTCACCGTGGTGGTGCTCGGGGCCGCCGCGCTGATCGTCACCGTGCTGGCCTCGGCCCTGACGCTCCTCTACACGAGCAGCGACCAGTCGGATGCGTTCAAGGGTCTGGTCACGAAGATCTCCTACCTGACGCTTCCGATGATCTTCTTCATCGGGCTCTCCGGGATCCTCACCGCGGTGCTGAACACGCGCGGGCACTTCGCCACGCCGATGTTCACGCCGATCCTCAACAACCTCGTCGTCATCGCGACCGGCGGCCTCTACGTCCTTATATACGGGGCGAAGGCGATCCGGCCGGAGCAGATGACCAACGGCCAGATCCTGCTGCTCGGCGCCGGCACGCTGCTGGGCGTGGTGATCCAGAGCATGGGGCTGCTGCCCGCGCTGCGCAAGGTGGGCTTCCGGTGGCGGTGGCGCTTCGACTTCCGCGCGCTCGGCCTGCGCGAGCTGGGCCGGATCGGCGTCTGGGCGCTCTGCTACGTCGTGGTCACCCAGATCGGCCAGATCGTCGCGTTCAACCTGCTCAACCGGGCCAGCGGCAGGGGCGCCGCGGGCCCGGCGATCTACAACAACGTGTTCCTTTTGATGTACATGGCACACGGCATCATCTCGGTGTCGATCATCACCGCGCTGACCCCACGGATGAGCTCGGCGGCGGCCGACCACCGGCACGCCGACATGGCGGCCGACCTGGCCCGCGGCACCCGCATGATCACGGCGGTACTCACGCCGGTCGCCATCTGCTACGCGGTGCTGGCCGCGCCTATCGCGGTGGCGCTCTTCCGCCGTGGCGCGTTCACGCAGGACGACGCGAACCGGACCGCCATCGTGCTGGTGGTGACCGCGGTGGCGCTGGTGCCGTTCTCGATCAGCCAGCTCTTCACGGTCGGGCTCTACGCGCGGCAGGAGACGAAGACCGCGGCACTGGTCAACCTGCCGGTGGTCGGCCTGCGGATCCTGGTGCAGCTGGTCGTGTTCGCGCTCTTCTCGGCGGCGTTCGCGGCGCCCGGGCTGATGTTCGCCAACGCGCTGTCGTACGCGGCCTCCGGACTGATCACGGCCGTGCTCATGCACCGGCGTATCGGGGCGATCGGGCTCGGCGGCATCCTGGTCACGGTCGTCAAGGTCGGCGTAGCCGCGGTCGGCGCGACGGTGGTGGGGCTCGCGGTCATCTACGTGCTGCCGGGCGGCTGGACACCGAGCATGTCCGAGGCGTTCCTCCAGCTCTTCGTCGGCGGGCTGGCGATCGGCGGCACCTACGTGGCCATCGCGCTCGGCCTGAAGGTAAACGAGATCAACAGCGTCTTCGCGCTCGTCCGCCGCAAGATCCGCCGCTAGGCACGGCGCTCAGCGGCGGCGGCGCCTCGCGGTGCCGAAGATCTGGCGGGCGATGGCGGCACCGGCGGCCGTCGCGGCGGCCCGGATGAACGACTTGGTGGCGCTGGAGCCGAGCACCTTCTCCATCATGTTCGGCTCCTGTGGATAACTCTGTGCGGGAGGCGTCTCGGGCACGGGAGAACCCTGTGGATAACTCCCTGTGGACGGCCGCTCCAGCCGGGCGGCCAACTTCTCGTACGCTGACTCCCGGTCGACCGGCTCGGCGTACTTCGCGTGCAGCGGCGAGCCCTGCACCACTGCGGTCATCGCGGCGGGGTCGGCGGCACCCATCAGCGACTGGGGAGCGCGGAGCCGGGTCCAGGCGACCGGGGTCGGCGCGCCGTTCTCGGACAGCACGGTCACGATCGCCTCGCCGGTGCCGAGCTTGGTGAGCACCTCCTCCAGGTCGTACGCCGAGTGCGGGAACGTCGACGCGGTCGCCTTGAGCGCCTTGGCGTCGTCCGGCGTGTACGCCCGCAGCGCGTGCTGGACCCGGTTGCCGAGCTGTGCGAGCACGTCGGGATGCACGTCCTTCGGCGTCTGGGTCACGAAGAAGACGCCCACCCCCTTGGAGCGGATCAAGCGCACGGTCTGCGTGATCGACTGGAGGAAGTCCTTCGACGCGTCCTTGAAGAGCAGGTGGGCCTCGTCGAAGAAGAAGACGAGCTTGGGCTTGTCGACGTCGCCGACCTCGGGCAGGTCCTGGAAGAGGTCGGCCAGCAGCCACATAAGAAAAGAGGAGAAGAGCGCCGGCTGCGCCACCACCCCGGGCAGTTCCAGGATCGAGGCGACGCCCCGCCCGTCCGGTGCCGTACGCATCAGGTCGGCCGTGTCGAACTCCGGCTCGCCGAAGAAGTCGTCCGCGCCGGCGTCGGAGAACGCGACAAGCTCCCGCAGCAGCACGCCCGCTGTCGGCTTGGAGAGCCCGCCGAGCGAACGCAGTTGTTCGGCTCCCTCGCCGGAGACCAGGTACTGGATGACCGACCGCAGGTCCTTGACGTCCAGCAGCGGCAGCCCGTTCGCGTCCGCGAAGTGGAAGATCAGGTTTAGCGACGACGACTGTACGTCGGAGAGCCCGAGCACCTTGGACAGCAACACCGGGCCGAACGAGGTGATCGTCGCCCGGACGGGGATGCCGGTGCCGCGCCCGCCGAGCGCGTAGAACTCCACCGGGTACGCGGCCGGCTGCCAGTCCTGCCCGATCTCGGCGGCTCGCGCGGTGATCTTCTCGTTCGGGCTGCCCGGAGCGGACATACCCGAAACGTCGCCCTTGATGTCCGCGAGGAAGACCGGCACCCCAGCGGCGCTGAGCTGCTCGGCGATCACCTGGAGCGTCTTCGTCTTGCCCGTGCCGGTGGCGCCGGCGACGAGCCCGTGCCGGTTGAGCATGCCGAGCGGGATGCGCACCTTCGCACCGGGGTCGCCGCGGCCGTCCACCACCAGCGCGCCGAGGTCCAGCGCGGCCCCGTCGAAGGCGTACCCGTCACGCACCTGTCCCGCAAGATCAGACATGGGCGAAAGCGTACCTATAACGCACTATTTGCAAGACGCTTTAAACGGGGATGATTGCAACTTAGCGCCCAAGGCTGACCCGTCGACTCGCATCAGGCCGGTTGCCACGCCAAGATGGCGTGTCGAGAGGTCGCATGACCCAGGTAAGGTCGCACTCGTCGGGTGCGGGTAGCGCCTACGCTATTAGTTGTGCCCGCCGCCGGGATGCTGGCTGCGGCGAAGCGGCAAGACCACGGGCAGCACAAACGGGTCCACTGATCGAAACGATCACCGAGGGAGGACGGGGTGACCCAGGTCGGCGAAGGTCAGGAGGCGAGCGAGAGCGCGCCTCAGGTCATGACCTTCGGTGCGCCCACCGTCGGTGAGATCCTGGCCGAGAGGTACGAGCTCGCGGAGCACATCAACAACGACAGCGCCGGGCGGCAGGTCTGGCGGGGTGTCGACGTGGTGCTCCGGCGGCCGGTCGCGGTCGTGCTGCGCTACCCCGGCGGCGATTCCGCGATGGAGATGCTCCAGGCAGCCGTCGCCGCGAGCCGCGTGATCCATCCCAGCCTGGTCGGCGTCTACGACGCGATCGACGAGGCCGAGCGGGCTTACGTCGTGCGCGAGTGGGTCGACGGCGAGTCGCTGCGCGAGATCGTGGCCGAGGAGCCACTCGATCCGACCCGCACGACCACGGTCGCCCACTCGGTGGCCGACGCGGTCGCCGCGATGCACGCGACGGGCATGGTCCACGGCAATATCCACCCCGGCACCGTGCTGATCGGCGACGACGGCCGCGTGGTGCTCGCCGACGCGCGGGCCGACAGCGCCGACACGCAAGAGACCGACGTGCGCGCGATCGGCGGCGTCCTCTACTTCGCCCTGACCGGCCACTGGCCGCACACCGAGGCCGGCCGCTCGGCACTGCCCGACGCGGTGCGCGACGCGAGCGGCGCGGTGGCGGCGCCCCGCCAGATCCGGGCAGGCGTCCCGGCCTACCTCGACGACCTCACGATGGACCTGCTCGACAGTCGGCTCGCGCTGCCCGCCGCCGACGTCCTCGCGGCCGAGCTGGGGCGCCTCGACAGCGCCGCAGACGAGCCCTACTACGAAGAGGCCGGGCCGCTGCGGTTCCTGTCCGGCCCACGTGGCGACGTGGGTGCCGCGGTCGATCCGGGAAATGTGCGCCCCGAGCCCCAGCGCGCGACGATTCGCAAGATCGCCGCTGGCGTGGCCGGGCTCCTCGTCATCGCCGTCGCGGGCCTGCTCTTCGGCCTCAGCGCGCTGGGCGACGGCGACGGCGACAACACCGCCGCCCCACCCTCCAACGCGCCGGCCACCGCGGGCAGCGATCCCACGACCGGGGGCACCGTCGCCGGCAAGCCGCAAAACTTCGCGATCAGCGCCAACCAGGTGCGTATCGTCGACCCGCCCGACGGTGACCGCCAGGAGCTCGAGGGCGCCGACAAGGTCGTCGACGGCAACGACAACACCGGCTGGGAGCCAAATGGCTACCGCACCGCCGACTTCGGCAACCGCAAGCCGGGCATGGGCATCCTGATCGACCTGGGCCAGCCGCGCACGGTCAGCTCGGTGCAGGTGACCCTCTCCGACAGCGGCGCCTCCGCCGAGCTGCGAGCGGGCACCAGCGACCCAGGCAGCAGCGCGGCCGGCGACGAGCAGGTCGTGAAGTCCTACAAGCGGGTGGGCGACCCCTTCGAGGCGTTCGACGCGACGAAGATGAGCTTTACCGACTTCGATCCAGACCAGAAGTACCAGTACCTGCTCTTCTTCATCACCGAGCTGCCGCGCACCAGCGACGGCCAGTGGCCGTACAAGGTCGGCGTGCAGGAGATCGTGGTCGCGGGGCTGAGCTAGTGTGCAGCCGTGACCGACAGCTCGCGTAGCGACGACGAGCTGCTGCGCGCCCACGTCGACGGCGATCGAGACGCCTTCGCCGAGCTGTTTCACCGGCACCGCGACCGGCTGTGGGCCGTGGCCGTGCGCACGCTCGCCGACCGGGAGGAGGCGGCCGACGCGCTGCAGGACGCGCTGCTGTCCGCCCACCGGGCGGCGGCCCGCTTCCGGGGCGACTCGGCGGTCACGACCTGGCTGCACCGCATCGTGGTAAACGCCTGTCTCGACCGCGCGCGCCGGCGGCAGGCCCACCCAACCGTGCCGCTGCCCGACGGCAGCCGCACCGAGCCAGACCGGCCGGTGGCCGCCGAGCCCGCCGCGCCCTCAGTCGACCACGACACCGCTCTCGACGTGCGCCACGCGCTCGCCCAGCTGCCGCCGGAGCAGCGGGCCGCGCTGATCCTCGTCGACGTTCAGGGCTACCCGGTCGCCGAGGTGGCGGTGATCCTCGGTGTGGCCGAGGGCACGGTAAAGAGCCGGTGCGCGCGTGGCCGCGCCAAGCTTGCGGTCGTGCTGGGTCACCTTCGGGCCGGCGGTGGGAACCCGCAGCCCGGCGGTCGCGTCCGAACCAGTACGGCGCAGGCGCGCACGGCGAGCGTGGAGGATGAGAAGTGACCGGGCAGGAGTTCAGCGAGGTCGATTTCGACCTGCTGGCCGACTATGTCGGCGGGGCGCTGGACGGCACGCCCGAGGAGGCCGTCGTGGCCCGGCGGGTCGCTGAGGAGCCGGCGTGGGCCGAGGCGCACGCGGCTCTCTCCGAGGCGACCGAGGGCGTGCGTGCCGGCCTGGCGTCGTGGGGAGCCTCGGCGGAGCCGATGCCCGCTGAGGTCTCGGATCGGATCGCCGACGTTCTGGCACGGGAGCCACACCGTCCAGCCCTCTCGCTCGTACCCGATGATCCAGATGGACCTCCGCGGCCCGCGACTCGGGCGCGGCGCCGGCTGCCCGCGTGGGCCGCTCCGGCGGCGATCGCCGCAGGTGTCGTGGCGCTCGCCGGCCTCGGGTGGAGCCAGGCCGGCGACCTCGGCGGGAGCGACGACAGCGGGTCCGGCACCACGGCGGAAGCGCCCGCCTTTGGCACGGAGGTGGTGCCAGACTCGGCTCAGGGCGCGTCGCCGCAGGTCACGGAGAGCGGCAAAGACTACCGCGCGCTGGCAGATGCGCAGCAGCCGCCGGTGGTCATGAGCAGCGGGCGCGCGGTGGCGCCCAACAAGGACGAGCAGGGACAGGTGATGTCCAGTCCCGTCTCGGTCCTCAGCCGGTTGCGCGACCCCGCCGCCCTGGCTGCCTGCGTTCAGGCGATCGCCGCGGTCCACCCGCGCGAGGTGGCCAGCGTCGAGGTGGTCGACCTCGCGTCGTTCCAGGGATCACCGGCCGCGATCGTGTTTTTCACCGACAGTTCCGGGGCACGGTGGGTATGGGCGTCTGGTCCGGAGTGTGGCCTGGCGGGGCGGGGCGCGGACACCCGCGGCAGCGCGAAGATAGGGTGAGCTGACCCACCCGGACGAGGGGTCGGGGAATCATCGCCACCCGCGATGGGTTCTCCTCTGGGCACACACACTACGGGAGTCGGCAGTGGACGAGGTCCGTAATCTGATCATCATCGGCTCGGGGCCGGCTGGCTACACCGCCGCGGTGTACGCCGCGCGCGCCAGCCTCAACCCGCTCGTCATCGAGGGTGCGCAGTCCGGTGGCGCGCTGATGACGACCACCGACGTGGAAAACTTCCCAGGCTTCCCCGACGGCATCATGGGTCCCGAGCTGATGGACTCGATACGCAAGCAGGCGGAGCGGTTCGGCGCGGAGTTCCTCACCGACGACGTGACCCGGGTGGAGCTCGTCGACACCGGCGTGCTCGGCTCCGGCGCGACCCAGAAGGTGTACGTCGGCGAGACGGAGTACCAGGCGAAGGCGGTCATCCTCGCCACAGGTTCGGCGTGGCGGCCGCTGGGCGTCCCGGGCGAGCAGGAGCTGCTCGGCCACGGCGTCTCGTCCTGTGCCACATGTGACGGCTTCTTCTTCCGCGGCCAGCACATCGTGGTCGTGGGCGGCGGCGACTCCGCGATGGAGGAGGCCACGTTCCTGACCAAGTTCGCCGAGACGGTGACCATCATCCACCGTCGCGACGAGTTTCGGGCCAGCAAGATCATGGCGGACCGGGCGCTCGCCAACCCGAAGATCCGCGTCGAGTGGAATTCTGTCGTCGAAGAGGTTCTCGGAGACGACGGCAAGGTCGCCGGCGTGCGCCTGCGCAATGTGCACACCGGCGAGAGCAAGGTGCTCGACGTGACGGGCGTCTTCGTCGCGATCGGCCACGACCCGCGCAGCGAGCTCTTCCGCGACAAGGTGGAGCTCGACGAAAGTGGGTACGTCGTGGTGGACGCCCCCAGCACACACACCAGCCTCCCCGGCGTCTTCGCAGCGGGTGACCTGGTCGACCACACCTACCGCCAGGCCATCACCGCCGCGGGCACGGGCTGTGCCGCCGCGCTGGACGCCGAGCGGTTCATCGCATCACTGGAAGTCTGAGTTCAGGAGGGTCTTCGTGGGAACAACCAAGGCGGTCACCGACGCCAGTTTCACCAGCGACGTGCTGCAGTCTGAGACGCCGGTCCTGGTGGACTTCTGGGCCGAGTGGTGCGCGCCGTGCAAGAAGGTCTCGCCTCTGCTGGAGGAGATCGCCGGCGAGATGGGCGACCGGGTGCGCATCGTCAAGGTGAACATCGACGAAAACCCGGAGACCGCCCGCGCGTACCGGGTCATGTCGGTCCCCACGCTGACCGTCTTCAAGGGTGGCCAGCCGGTGCAGTCCGTAGCCGGCGCCCGTCCAAAGGGTGACCTTGTCAAGCTCATCGAGGCCGCGCTGTAACGGCTGTTTGCGTCGGGGCGCTCCCATTAGGGGGCGCCCCTTTTCTTGCGGGTGTGTTTTCGGGTGGCCGGCGGGGCATCGCCGGTCGGGATAGGCTCCTGAAGCGTTCTCACCGAGGAGGTCCTCCGTGCGTCCGATCCGGCGTGGCGATCGCGGTCCCGCGGTCATCGAGATCAACCAGATCCTCGCCGAGCTCGACCTCTTGACCGGTGGTGCCGACGAGTACGACGGCGCCACTGAGCGGGCCGTCCGCAGCTTCCAGCAGACCCGTGGGCTATCCGTAGACGGTCTGGTCGGCGACGAGACGTGGCGCGCTCTGGACGCCGCCCGCTGGCGCCTCGGCGCGCGGGCGCTCTACCACGCGATCCCCGAGCCACTCGTCGGCGAAGACGTCCGCGCCCTCCAGGAGCGGTTGCTGGAGATGGGATACGACGTGGGCCGCGCGGATGGCATCTACGGGCCCAGCACCGCCCGGTCGGTGGCCCAGTTCCAGCGCGAGGTTGGCCTGCAGCCAGACGGGGCGTGCGGGCCACAGACCATGCACGCGCTCAAGCGGCTCGGCCGCAAGGTGGTCGGCGGGCGGCCGCAGTGGCTGCGCGAGGCGGAGGCGTTCCGCCGCTCCGGCCCCAACCTGATCGGCAAGGTCATCGTCATCGACCCCGGCCACGGCGGCGCCGACCCGGGCATCGTCGTGCCCGACGGGCCGCTGCGGTGGACCGAGGCCGATCTCGCCTTCGACATGGCCGCGCGGCTGGAGGGCCGGCTCGCGGCGGCCGGGATGCGGGTGCACCTGACCCGGGGGCCCGGCGGTGGGCCGGCGCTGACCGACCTCGCCCGCGCCGATCTGGCCAACGAGCTCGGCGGCGACCTCTTCATCTCGCTGCACATCGACGGCCACGACAACCCCGAGGCCGACGGCGTGGCGGCGTTCCACTACGGCACGGGCAACGGCGTGACCTCCACCGTGGGCGAGCGGCTGGCCGGGATGGCGCTGCGCGAGATCGTCAAGCGCACCGGCCTGCGAAACTGCGAGACCCACGCCAAGACCTGGGAGCTGCTGCGGCTCACGCGCATGCCGGCGGTGCGGCTCGACGTCGGATACCTGACCTCGCCCGCCGACCGTGAGCGGCTGATCGACCCGGCGTTCCGCGACCGCGTGGTGGAGGCGATCGTGGCCGCGGTGCAACGTATGTACTACCCGGTGGAGGCCGACGTGCCGACGGGTTCGATCGACGTGCGGACCTTGCGGGCGGCGGCCGTTTCCTGATTTAGCTCGATGTTGACCGCGTAGCCGGGCGAACCGGGCGTAGCAGGCTTTCCGGGCTCATCGACCCGAGGAGCTTCTCCAGCGCGTACTCCACATCGGACTTCCACGACAGGGCCGTGCGCAGCTCCAGCCGCAGCCGAGGAAAGCGCGGGTGCGGCCGCACCGTCTTGAAGCCGACGGAGAGGAAGAAGTCGGCCGGCGCCAGGCAGCCATCTTCGCCGTCGCCGGACTCGCCGTACTTGGCGTCGCCGAACGCCTCGATCGCCTTGATGCCGCGCTTGGTGAGATCACGGGCGACACCCTGCACGAGCATCCGCCCCAGCCCGCCACCGGCGAACGCGGTGACGATGTGCGCGGTCATCAGCAGCGCCGCGTCGGCCGAGACGGGGGACGTGGGAAACGCCATCGAGCGGGGCACGTAGGCGGGCGGCGCGTACATGACGAAGCCGGCGGGCATGCCGTCGACGTAGGCCAGCTTGCCGCAGGAGCCCCACTCCAGCAGCGTCTGTGAGACCCACGCTTCCTTCTCGAGGCCGGGATCGCCGGCGGCGCACGCGCGCTCCGCCGCGACCGGATCCAGCTCCCAGAACACGCAGGCGCGGCAGGGACGGGGAAGATCCTCGAGAGTGTCGAGAGTCAGACTGACCAAGCGTCGCGACATTGCCGAATCCTCATAGTTTCGATTGCAGCCACGCGCCGCCTCCTTGCCCCCGACAGCAGATCGTACGCCGGAACTTCGCGCCAGGGGAGAGGTCGGGCAACCGGTCACCCTTGGGGCCCGGAATGTGGAACCCGCTGGGGTGGGTTGTGCCGCGGGACTAGGATCGATCGGCCAGCAGTGTGGCTGGACCAGGACGCGCGCTTTACCCACCGAGGCAGGTGAGTCATGACCGGCACGACGCTCGACGACTATACCGATCGCTACGCCCGGCGGGTGCGCGGCATGACGGCATCGGAGATCCGAGCCCTTTTCGCCGTGGCCAGCCGGCCCGAGGTCGTCTCGCTCGCCGGTGGTGCTCCCTACGTCGCCGCTCTCCCGCTCGACGCGGTCGGGGAGATGCTCGGCAAGCTCGCGTCCGACCACGGCCCCACCACCCTGCAGTACGGGATAGGTCAGGGCACGCTCGAGCTGCGCGAGCGGATCTGCGAGGTGATGGCGCTCTCCGGCATCGACGTCGGCTGCGGCGCATCCCCGGAAGACGTCGTGGTGACGGTCGGCGGGCAGCAGGCGCTCGACCTCGTGGCGCGCATCTTCCTCGACCCCGGCGACGTGGTGCTCGCCGAGGGCCCGACATACGTGGGTGCGCTCGGTGTCTTCCAGGCCGCGCAAGCGCAGGTCGTGCACGTGCCGATGGACGACGACGGCATCCTGCCCGAGGCGCTGGAGCAGGCGATCGCGGAGGTCGCGCGCTCGGGGCGGCGGGCCAAGTTCCTGTACACCATCCCGACGTTCCAAAACCCGGCCGGCGTGACGCTGACCGAGGAGCGGCGCGAGCGGGTGCTCGACATCTGCGAGCGCGCCGGGCTGCTGGTGGTCGAAGACGACCCGTACGGCCAGCTGAGCTTCGACGGCGAGGCGCCGGCGCCGCTGCGCGCCCGCCGCCGCGACGGGGTGTTCTACCTGAGCACGTTCTCGAAGACGTTCGCGCCTGGCATGCGGGTCGGCTGGATCCTCGCGCCCCACGCCGTGCGGGAAAAGCTCGTCATCGCCAGCGAGGCGCAGATCCTCTGCCCCAGCGCGTACGCCCAGGCGGCCGTCGCCACCTACCTGGCCACCATGCCGTGGCGCGAGCAGCTGAAGATCTACCGCGAGATCTACCGCGAGCGGCGCGACGCGCTGCTGGGCGCCCTCGCCGACCTGATGCCGGCCAGCACCACGTGGACCGAGCCGAAGGGTGGCCTCTTCGTGTGGGCCACGCTTCCGGATGGGCTCGACGCGAAGGCGATGATGCCGCGGGCCATCGCCGCCCGCGTGGCGTACGTGCCGGGCACCGGCTTCTACGCCGACGGCACCGGCGCTGGGCACATGCGGCTCAACTTCTCGTTCCCGCCACCGGAGCGGATCCGCGAGGGCGTGCGCCGGCTCGCCGGCGTGATGGAGCAGGAGTTGGCCATGCGGCAGGTGTTCGGCGCGATGAGCGGGCTCGCCGCGCGCCGGCGGGGGCAGGCCGCGGCCGACGCCCCCGACCCCGGCTTGGCATGATCTGAGGCATGAATACGGACCTTCGCGTCCTCGTCCTCGCCGGCGGCCTCTCGTACGAGCGGGATGTGTCCCTGAAGTCCGGGCGCCGCGTGCTCGACGCGCTGCGCGGCGCCGGCATCGAGGCGAGCCTGCGTGACGCCGACGTCTCACTCCTGCCCGCCGTGCAGGCCGACCCGCCCGACGCGGTCTTCATCGCGCTGCACGGCGCCACAGGCGAAGACGGCTCGCTGCGCGGGGTGCTCGACCTGTGCGACGTGCCGTACGTCGGATGCGACGCCCGCTCCGCCCGCCTCGCGTGGGACAAGCCGTCGGCGAAGGCGGTGCTCCGGGAGGCCGGCATCCCCACGCCCGACTGGGTGGCGCTGCCGCACGACCGCTTCTCGGAGCTCGGTGCTGTGGCGGTGCTCGATCGCATCGCCGACCGGCTGGGCATGCCGCTGATGGTCAAGCCCGCGCAGGGCGGTTCCGGCCTGGGCGCCGCGGTGGTCCGGGATGCGACGGCACTTCCGGCCGCGATGGTGGGTTGCTTCGCGTACGACTCCACGGCGCTCGTCGAGCGGTACGTCGCCGGCATGGACGTGGCGGTGTCGATCATCGATCACGGCGAGGGCCCACAGGCGCTGCCGGCCGTCGAGATCGTGCCGCGCAACGGCGTCTACGACTACGCCGCCCGGTACACAGCCGGCCTCACCACATGGCACGCGCCGGCCCGGCTCGACCCGGAGGTAGCGGCGTTGGTGGCCGAGACCGCGATCGCCGCACACTCGGCGCTGGGGCTGCGCGACCTCTCCCGGGTCGACCTCATCGTCGACCCCGCGGGTCGGCCGCATGTGCTGGAGGTAAACGTGTCGCCCGGCATGACGGAGACGTCGCTGCTGCCGCTGGCGGTGCAGGCGGCCGGGCTCGACTTCGGCAAGCTGCTAGCCACGCTGGTGGCACGGGCGGCTCGACGGAGAGCTTGAGCCTTCCAGACGCGAGCGCCCCCGTCCCGGTTCTCCCGGTGCGGGGGCGCTTTTGTTTGGGCCGGCGATCTACGTGGCGGCGCGTTGGTGTTCGGCCTTGCTTCCGCGGGCCTCCGATTGCTCGGCAGACCTGGCGGCCGGCACGGCGGGAGCTGGCTGGCCTTGGCGGGCCAGGTCGACGGTAGCGGCGTCTTCGTCGGCGGTGGCGGCGTCTTTGTCGGCGGTGGCTGCCGTGGGCCGGCTCTCGTCGGTCGGCGGGGCCGGGTTGGCGGGGGCCGCATTTTCCGGGGTCGCCTTGGGGGCCTCTGCCGCCTCGTCCGCGTCGGTCGGCTCGGCCATGTCGGTTGGCTCGTCGGCGGGCGCTTCGGCCGGCTCGTCGGCGGGCGCCTCGATTAGCGCGACGGAGGTGTCGTCGGCGTCCGCTTTCAGGGCGAGGATCGCCGCTTCCGCCTCTGCCTGCTGGACCAGGCTCGACGGCGCCTGCCACTCGATCCGCGGCGGCTCGGCGAGTGGCTTGCCACCGAACTCCGCCAGCCACGCGGCCACGAGTGCCAGATTTTCCCGCCACCTCGACTCGGGGATGGGCGGGAGGATGTCGTCCCATAGCGACAGGAACGTGCCGCGCAGCTGGAGCCGCCCGTACGGCCGGGCGAGGAACCACATGTGCAGGTGTGCCGACCCGTCACCCCATCGGTTTACGTGGACGCGTGCCACACCGTCGAGCGAGCGGACCGCCCGCTCCAGCCGCACCGTCATCACGCCGAGCTCGGCCGCCAACAGGTTGGGCAGGTCGCCCAGATCGAGGTGCGAACGGGACTCCAGGATGAGCACCATCGGCAGTCCGGTGGGCCGATCCATGGCGCGCACACGCCATCGCTCGCTGACCCAGATGTACGCCTCATCGGGCGCGTTGCACGCGCTGCAGTCGGCGGCGTCCTCTCCCTTGCGCGACGGCTCGTTGTCCACCGGAGGGTCGAGTTGCTTGACCCGCAGATCGCCCTCGAAAGGGAAGGAGGGCCACTTCGTGAAGTCAGGAACGGGGGATGCTGTGTCTGGCACGAGGCTGACCCTAACGGAGTTGAGGACCGCTGTCCTTCCCCGTTTCGGGCGGACGCCACCTTCTCTGTCCACAGGCAACCACCGTCCCCGACCGGCACTTTCTCTCGAATCCCGGTCCTTCTGTGGATAACCTCTGTGGATTGTGCTCGGCCGTCGTTTCACGTGAAACGACGGGAGTGGCGGTCGCTCGTTTCCCGTGAAACGCGAACCGGCCGCGGCCACCTCATGGACGGATGATCGGGTTGCGGTGGGGGCGGGGTCGCCGGTCGTTCGATCGGCTTCGGCTCGCCTCCTGCGCCAGCGGTCGACGCGATGTTTCACGGGAAACATCGGTGATCGACTGATGCCGCTCGCCGGGGTGAGGCCACCGCGTCCACACGCGCTGGCGATCGGGCCGGCTTCGTCCAGCGCCGAGCAGAGTTGCGTGGACTGCCCCAGCCGTAACTCTCTCGGGCGACGTCGCCACGCTCGTCGAGGAGTCGGCGCATGGGGGCCGCGAACGGTCGAGGCGTTCGGGCGGTGGCCGTTCATGACCGATCGGATCGGGCGCCGCTCCTAGGCCCGGACACGACGCCGGTTTGGACGGAGCGAAATTCGGAGCGACGCGAGCCGGGGGAGACGGGGGACTGCGCCGCTGCCCATCGCTGAGTTGGCTCCTCTGATGTCGGCGGCCCAATCGCAGCCGCCGCCGAGCCGTCGATCTGTTCTTGCTCGCATCGAGCAGCCGGATACGATCCCCGCGCCGGCGCCAACATGGTCACTGACGGTCGGTGCCGGAGTAGCCGGAGTTCCCGCCGCCGGCGATGGGCCGGCTCCTGCCGCGCGCGCTAGGCCAATCGCCTGGCGCGGTCGCCGCGCGATCAGTCGGAGCTGCCGCGCTGCGGGCGGGCTTCTTGCCGACTCTCCGACGGTCGTTCGGTGCCGATCCTCCGACGGTCGAATGGCGCCGGCTGCGTCTGTCGGCGAGCCGCCACGTCCGGTCTCGCATCGTCGGGCCGGCGGTCGGCGAGAGCGCCACGGCGGCCGCTGCGCCTGGCGCAACCGGGCGAGACGTGAAGGCGTGAACCGGCTGCGGGTCACGAGTCGGCGGCCGTGCGCTGCGCACTCCCGATTCGACTCGTCTCGCGGGCCGCGCACCGGTGGAGGGGCGGACGAGCCGCCAGTCGCCGCCACTATCCAGGTCGAGATCCACTCGCCGCCAACCGGTCCCAGAGGCATGGCGATCCGAAGGCTTCGTCCGATGAGCGCGTCCCGGCGAAGGGGGTGAAACGAACGAGAGCCTTTGCGCCATCACTTCTCGCCGAAGTCGGCTGGGCGTGTCGATCGGAGTGGTAGGCGGTCGACTTATGCGCCGGACGAGACGATGGCCCAGCCGAGCCGATCACGTTTCCGGTCGGCGAGTGCGACCGTCCACCGACGAAGGCGCCGACTCGGGCAGTTCAGGAGATCGGTCGCCACGCCAGACCGTCCTGCGCGCCGTCCGCCTCGCACTTACTGAGGAGCGGCGGCGCAGGTGGCACGTCCCCGAACAGTCCGGAGACTGAAGCGGCAGGAGCAGTCTGGAGAGGTCTCAGATGCGCCCCGAGCGGAGCCGCCACTTCCAGGACTGCCGCCCCTCAACGCGAGCACCGACGGCGGCGAGGGCGGGGCACCGGCCAGCCATCCGGACGCCACACCTTCGCCCGCGCTACCCCTGCTGACGGGCCGGCGTGGCTCTTCACGGTCGACCGCAACCGGGGGCGCGATGGTCCTCATCGTCGAGGCCACCTTCTCGAGGGAAGCCAAACGCCCCCACCGACGTCAGTGCCCCCAGCGCCAGCAGGGGAGTCGAGCCGGATGCCGCCAGGACGCCCGTCATCGAGCATGCGACCACCACCTGACGCGAAGCCCCGCTGTTTCACGTGAAACGACAGCGGCCGCGAACCCCGACTCGGGTCCGCGGCCGCCAAGGGCGATGCCTACTCCGGTGGCTGCTCCGTCCGCTCCACGCCGATGATGCCCACGATCCGTTCGAGATCGTCCACAGTGGCGAACTCGATCGTGATCTTCCCCTTGCTGCGTCCGATGTCGACCTTGACGCGCGTGTCGAAGCGGTCGGACAAGCGCTCGGCCAGATCGCTCAGTGCCGGCGCATGCGCCTTGACGCGGCGCTTGGCGGGCTTCGCCGCGGGGGTCGGCCCTTCGGCGACGGCCAGGGCGACGAGCTCTTCGGTGGCGCGGACGGACAGGCCCTCCGCCACGATCCGCAGCGCCAGCCCTTCCTGCGCCTCGGTGTCCTCAAGGCCGAGCAACGCACGGGCGTGGCCCGCCGACAGCACACCGGCCGCCACGCGGCGCTGCACCTGTGCCGGCAGGTTGAGCAGCCGGATGGTGTTGGAGATCTGCGGGCGGCTCCGGCCGATCCGCTTCGCCAGCTCCTCGTGCGTCGCCCCGAACTCCTCGAGCAGCTGCTGGTATGCGGCCGCCTCTTCAAGCGGGTTGAGGTTGGCGCGGTGGATGTTTTCGAGCAGCGCGTCCCGGAGCATCGCGTCGTCGCGAGTGTCGCGGACGATGGCCGGGATCGTGTCGCGGCCGGTCGCCTGCGCGGCCCGCCAGCGGCGCTCGCCCATGACGAGTTCGTACTTCTCGCCGTCGAGCTCGCGCACCACGATCGGCTGGAGCAGGCCCACCTCCTGGATGGAGGTCTTGAGCTCCTCCATCGCCTCCTCGTCGAAGACGTGCCGCGGCTGCTTCGGGTTGGGCACGATCGACCCGACCGGGATCTCGGCGAAGCGGGCCCCCGGCACCGGGGCCAAGTGGCTCGTGGTGGCGCCGGGCGTGACGGCCAGCTCGGCGGGTGGCACGTGGGCCGGCGCGCTCTCGGTCGAGACCGCCTCTCCGGTGCCGGACGACGCAGGCGCGTCAGCCGCCGGATCGCCACCCGACGGCTGCGGGGGCGCAGTGGGGATCAGGGCCCCCAGCCCGCGTCCGAGCCCGCCGCGCGGACGGTTCTTCATGCCGCACTCTCCCGATCATCGACGAACGGCTGCCTCACGCCGCTCCTCCAAGTTTGACGCCGCGCTCCGCGATCTCCTGAGCGGCCTCGAAGTAGCTCGTGGCGCCCCGCGAACCGGGATCGTAGGTCATGACCGACTGGCCGTAGCTGGGCGCCTCGGAGACCCGGACGTTGCGGGGGATGACCGCCTGCAGCACCTTGTCGCCGAAGTGGTTGCGCACGTCCTGCTCCACGGCATCGGCCAGGCGGGTACGGCGGTCGTACATGGTCAGCAGGATCGTGGAGACGTCGAGCGTCGGGTTCAGGTGCTGCTTGACGAGGTTGATGTTGTTGATCAGCTGGTTGAGGCCCTCCAGCGCGTAGTACTCGCACTGGATCGGGATCAGCACCTCCTGGGCGGCGACCAACGCGTTGACCGTCAGCAGACCCAGCGAGGGCGGGCAGTCGATGAAGACGTAGTCGAACTTCTCCGGGTGCGCGGTGATCGCGCGGGAGAGCCGCGACTCGCGGGCGACGACCGAGACGAGCTCGATCTCGGCGCCGGCGAGGTCGATCGTCGCCGGCACGCACCAGAGGTTTGGAATCCCCTCGACGGCCTGGGCGACGTCGGCCAGCGGCACATTGTCGATCAAGCAGTCGTACACGTCCGGGATGCCGGCGTGGTGCGGCACGTTGAGCCCCGTGGAAGCGTTGCCTTGCGGGTCGAGGTCGACCACCAGTACCCGGTTTCCGTGGAGGGCGAGCGCCACGGCCAGGTTTACGGTTGTCGTGGTCTTGCCGACGCCGCCCTTCTGGTTTGCCACGCACATGATCCTCGGCCGGGCGGGACGAGGCATGGTGACCTCGCCACTGGGGTTGAGGATCTGGACTGCGCGCATTGCCTCCATAGCCAACGGTGGATCATCCTCTTCACGCGACGGGGTTTCACGTGAAACGTACGCGTCAACCCCTCCATCCTCCCCATAAGGTCCGGCCGCCGGCGCGGGCGTGTCGGGCGGTGACGCTGGAGAGGGCGACGGCGAAGCGCCGGAAACGGGTTTGACCGATGCCGTCGCTCGAGCCGGTGCCGGGGCACCTGAAGTGGGAGCGGCGGCCGGGGGAGCCTGCGGCTGTGGCCGGGGCGCCGGATTGGGGCGGCGATGCGGATCGTCTGGCGCGCCGGTCGGGTAATCCGTTGGCGGCTGAGGCGTACGCTCTGGCACTGCTGACCTCCCGGTGGCCGGACCCGGCTCGCCGTCACGGCGGGCGGGGCGGTCGTACCCGCTGCCGGCCCGCGGCTGCGGCACGGCGTGCGGATCGCTCCCGTGCTCGGGGACGACGCCCCGGCCGACGGACCAACCCTCGTAGTCGGTTTCACGTGAAACAGCGGCACCGCCCGCGCGGTAGCCGTCGGGGTGGCTCAACCCCGAATCGTCGTACCTACCGTTGTCCTGCACCGTGTCATCCCTGTCCACTTCGGATGGGTCGGCCATAACAGCACTCGCGCCCAGATGCCCCGGCGATGCGTGCGGCCCGAGGGGCAGCGGGGGATGCTGCCGCACAGGAGCCGCCGCCGGTTCCACACTATCGACGCGCGGCCAGCCTACGGCCGATGGGCGCGAGAGGCCATTGGTGTCCGACACATGAGCCCGACTGGCACCCCGCTGCGGTACGACATACAGGAGAAAGCCGCATACACGCCTCAGCACGCCGCCACATCTTGGTACCGCGTCCGGCGGCCATCCGATACCGACAGTCCGTGGCCGCCCGAACATCTAACCCCTCCGCGCTCTACCCCCGCGCGCGGTGCCACCGTCCGATGTAGACCGGCGGCTCGCCCCCCGCGATGCCTTTGACCGTGCCGGCCCGACGGCGCGCTCCCGGACGATCTCCACGACGGTCGTCGGCGGGTCGATCACACCGACCCCGCATCGCCGTACGACCGGCGTGGCACCGCCCAGCCGACCGACCGCGTCACGGTGTGCCGCCACTTCGTCGGCGGCCGAAGCGCCCTTGAGCGCGAGCAGCCGCCCACCGATGGCGGCGAGGGGTAGACACCAGCCAGCGAGCCGGTCGAGTGGCGCGACCGCCCGAGCGGTGACGATGTCGGCGGGAGTCCTCCCAGCGAGCTCCTCGGCCCGAGCCCGAACCACCTCCACGGTCCGGTCCAGGTCGAGCTCCGTCACCACCTCCGCCAGGAAGGCGGTCCGTCGTGCCAGTGGCTCGACCAGGGTGACCGTGAGGTCGGGCCGGGCCACAGCAAGCACGATACCGGGCAAACCGGCACCGGACCCCACGTCTACGACAGAAGCTCCCACTGGGATCAGTTCGGCCACCACTGCGCAGTTGAGCATGTGGCGATCCCAGATGCGGGGTGCCTCGCGCGGACCGATGAGACCGCGGACGACCCCTTCGGTCGCGAGCAGCTCCGCGTACGCGACGGCACGGTCGAGCCGGTCACCGAAGAGGTCGCGGGCGGGTACAGACAACGGCCCGGGTGGCGAACCACCCGGGCCGGAAGAGACGTCGCTGGGCACGTGGCTAGTCGGAGACCGGACGCACGACGATCCGCCGGTTGGGCTCAACGCCCTCCGACTCGCTCTCCACGCCGGCGAGCGCGTTGACCACGTCGTGCACGCACTTGCGCTCGAACGCGGACATCGCCTCCAGGCGCACCGGCTCGCCGTACTCCTTCACCTTCTCCACGGCGTTCTTGGCGACGGCCGCGAGCTCCTTGCGCCGGCTGGCCCGGTAGCCACCGACATCGAGCAGCAGCCGGCTGGGCGTGCCGGTCTGCCGGAACACGGCGAGGCGGGTCAGCTCCTGGAGCGCCTCCAGCGTGGCGCCGCGCTGGCCGACAAGCGGCTGAAGACGCCCACCGACCACCTCGACGACCGGCCGGCCAGCGGAGACCAGCTCGTCGATGTCGCCGTCGTAGTCGAGGATGTCCAGCAGGCCCTCCACGTAGTCTGCGGCGATCTCACTCTGCCGGAAGAGATCCGTGTCGCTGGGGGCGGCGTCCGCCTCCTTGACGTCGTCGTCCTCGCCGTCCTCCACCGCATCCGGCTGGGCGTCCAACTCGTCATCGAGGGACTGGTCGGTCTGGGGAACGCTGGTGTCGGTCACCGGTCTCATCTCCGTACTCGCTCGGCTGGACCGTCTCCGGTCCGCTGGTTTCCCGCGGCGGGCGAGTGGTTGCCTGCGTCCACGGGCACGTCTGTTGTTGGGGCCGCCGTTCGCGGCTGCCGGGGGAGCGCCGCGGTGCCCGCCGGCCGAGCCGACGGGCACCGGTCGCGTCAACCCTGGCGCTTGGCGGGCTTGCGCTTCTTGGGATTGACCGGCTTGGCGCCGGGCCGCGGCGCGAGGGCCTTGCCGTCGACCGCCGGCTTGGTGTCCTGGACCGAGCCGTTGTTCTTGGAACGGCTGAACCGGCTCGCCGGCTTGTCCTGCTGCTTGGCCGGGGCCGCCGCCTTGCGCGCGGACGGGCCGGGCACCGCCTTGCCGCTCTTGTTGTTGACGACCGGCGGCGGGTACTTGCGGAGCACCCACTGCTGCTGGCCGAGCGTGAAGGCGTTGTTGGTCACCCAGTAGATGATCACGCCGATGGGGAAGATGCCGCCGGAGATCAGCAGCGAGGCGGGGATGCCGTAGAGCATGAGTCGCTGGATCATGCGCTGCTGCGGGTCTTCGGCCCAGCCGGTCTTGAGGATCATCTGGCGGCTGGTGAGGTAGGTCGTCGCGATCATGATCGCGACCAGGAGGCCCGCGATGATCTTTACGGTCGTGCCGTTGGCCCCGAGGCCCTCCAGCTCCGCCGAAGAGGAGCGGAACGAAGCGGCGATCGGCACGCTGAAGAGCTTGGCGTGCACCGCGCTATCCCACTGTGCCTGGCTCCACCCGTAGATCGTCGTGTTGAGCGTCTGGAACGGGTCGAGGCGGCGGAGCACGTGGAAGAGGCCGAGGAAGACCGGGATCTGCAGGAACATGGGCAGACAGCCCATGAGCGGATTGGCCTTCTCCTTCCGGTAGAGCTCCATCATCTCTTTCTGGAGCGTCTCCCGGTCACCCTTGTGCTTCTCCTGGAGGGCCTTGACCTGGGGCTGCAGCGCCTGCATCGCGCGTTGCGACTTGATCTGCTTGACGAAGACGGGGAAGAGGATCACCCGGAGGGTGACCACCAGGAAGACGATCGCCAGAATCCAGGCCCAGTTGGTGCCCAGGACGGTGCCATCCGGGATGCCGATCGTTTCCCACAGCGAATGCCAGCGCAGCAGGATCCACGAGATCGCCCAGTAGATCCAGTCGAGACTCAATTCGGGGCTCCAGTCACATCAGCACGACGGTGGCTCTTGGGTGGGGGCACGGGATCGTACCCGCCGGGGTGGAACGGGTGGCAACGCAACAACCGCCAGGTCGCGAGGCCGGTCCCCCGAAGGGCGCCGTGCGTGGCGATGGCCTCCAGGGCGTACGCACTACATGACGGATAGAACCGGCAGCGCGCCGGCAATGCCGCGCTTATCCAACGACGGTACGCGATGACCAGCGCGCTCAGCACCCGGGCCGCTATCCCGAGCCGGGGCTTGGCGGCCGGCTGGCTGTGCCGCTCGTCACTCACGGCCGCGTCCCTCTGCCGCCAGAGCGGTCGCGGCCCGGCCTGCGGGCGGCGGCGAGCGCGGCGTCAAGGTCGGCGCCGAGCCTCTCGTACGGCGTGGTGGCCGCACCGGGCTGGGCGCGCACGACCAGGACACTCCCCGGCGGCAGGTCGGCGAGACGCTCGCGGACCAGGTGGCGGAGGCGGCGGCGCACCGTGTTGCGGGTGACCGCCCCGCCGACGGCCTTGGACACGACGAAGCCGGCGCGTACCGAAGTAGGCGCCGGCTCGGAAAGCTCGGTCTGCGGTGGGACGGTCAGGTGGACGACAACGGATCCGCGGCCGGCGCGACGGCCACCGCGTACCGCTGCGGCGAAGTCGCTGCTGCGCCGCAGTCGCTGCGCCGCGGCCAGCACGACTGCCTCACCTTCGACCTGCCCGTCGGGCTCAGGCCGACAGGCGGGTGCGGCCCTTCGAACGGCGGGCGGAGAGGATGGCACGGCCGGCACGGGTGCGCATGCGCAGCCGGAAACCGTGGGTCTTGGCACGCCGGCGGTTGTTCGGCTGGTAGGTGCGCTTGCTCACGTCTAATCTCCGTCTTCACTACCGGGTGCATTTGCTCAGCACAAGGTGCTCCGTCAGGCCACGGAGCAGCCGCTCAAGCTTACGCACGCCGGCAATGACCGTCAAACGGGCAGGGACGCGGAGGCATCGAAGACGCTTTTCGGAACGCCGCGTGCTCCCCGCATCACGGTCGGCAGTGGCCTCAATGCGCGGTTTCGCGGCCACCGACAACGAACCGGTGTGGACAGCGGTTGAAGGGTTGTGGACAACGCTGTTAGCGTGCCCGATTGCCGGTCTGCGATAGGGGGTCACTGTCGCTACAAATCGGTGCAAAACCGGACGAGGCAGTCAGTCGTTCGGCACGGTGTACCCGCTTCCAGCGTCGTCGCAGGCCGAGCGAATTCCGCTGGGGCGTCGGGCGGGGGGCCACAATCGTTCGGTACACAGGCTGTCGGTACACAGGCTGTGGACAACTTGTGGACAACGACCGGCGGCAACGGGGCGACCCGGGGCACTCGGAGGGCGAAGGGGGTGGCGCGAGGGGTGGCCGAGCACGATCTGGCCGTCGTCTGGATGGCGGCGACCGAGGAGCTGGCGGACGAGATCGTCTCGGCACAGCAGCGCGCGTACCTCCGGCTGACCCGGCTGGGCGCCATCGTCGAAGACATCGCGCTGCTGTCCGTCCCGGACGCGTTCACGCGTGACGTCATCGAGTCGCGCCTGCGCCCCGCGATCACCGACGCGCTCTCCCGCCGGCTCGGCCGGCCGATCCAGGTGGCTGTGACGATCCGGCCACCGGAAGACGGGCAGGGCCGGCCGGCCGGCACCGTCTACGGCAGCCCGGCCGACCTCGACGCCGCCGACGACGGGTTCGAGGGCGCCTTCGTAGAGGAGGAGCCGACCGGCTCGGCACAGCACCCGATCTCACCCGCGACCGGCTCGGCGACCGTCCCCATGGCCCGCGATCCCGAGCAGGGGCAGGGCGCGCTCTTCAGCCCGCCGCGCCAGGCGGTCGAGCCACTCGGCGACACCGACCGGCTACCCGTGCGGGCCGACGCCGTCCCCGACTACCGGGACGACATGCACCACCCGGACCTCACCCGCCGCGACGAGCCGGCCACCCGCGAGCTGCGCCACGACACCGGGCCCGACAGCGGTCCCGGCCGCGCGGCCACCCTGCCCGACCGCGGCGCCGCGGGGCTGGAGCACCGCCCGGGCGGTCCCGCCCGCGACGACCGCCGGCCCGGCGGGGGTACCGAGTCCGGCGGCAACCGCCTCAACCCCAAGTACATGTTCGAGACGTTCGTCATCGGCTCGTCCAACCGCTTCGCCCACGCGGCGGCCGTGGCGGTCGCCGAGTCGCCGGCGAAGGCGTACAACCCGCTGTTCATCTACGGCAGCTCCGGGCTGGGCAAGACCCACCTGCTGCACGCGATCGGCCACTACGCCACCACGCTCGGCAACGCTCGCTCCGTGCGGTACGTCTCGACCGAAGAGTTCACCAACGACTTCATCAACTCGCTGCGCGACGACAAGACGAGCGCGTTCCAGCGGCGCTACCGCGACGTCGACATCCTCCTGATCGACGACATCCAGTTCCTGGAAAACCGGGAGCGGACGCAGGAGGAGTTCTTCCATACGTTCAACACCCTCCACAACGCGAACAAGCAGATCGTCATCACGTCGGACCGCTCGCCGAAGCAGCTCGCGACGCTGGAAGACCGACTGCGTACGCGGTTCGAGTGGGGGCTGCTCGCCGACATCCAGCCGCCCGACCTGGAGACCCGCATCGCGATCCTCCAGAAGAAGGCCGCGCAGGAGCGGCTGTTCGCGCCGCCGGACGTGCTGGAGTTCATCGCCTCGCGGATCGCCAACTCCATCCGCGAGCTCGAAGGCGCGCTCATCCGGGTGACCGCGTTCGCGTCGCTGACCCGGTCCGCGGTCGAGCTGTCGCTGGCCGAAGAGGTGCTGCGCGACTTCATCCCGGACGGCTCGGGCCCGGAGATCACGGCCGACCAGATCATGGTGTCGACCGCCGACTACTTCGGCGTGAGCCTCGAAGACCTGCGTGGGCACTCGCGCTCGCGGGTGCTCGTCAACGCCCGCCAGGTCGCCATGTACCTGTGCCGCGAGCTCACCGACCTGTCGCTGCCCCGCATCGGGCAGGCCTTCGGCGGCCGTGACCACACCACCGTCATGCACGCCGACCGGAAGATCCGTCAGCAGATGGCCGAGCGCCGCTCGCTGTACAACCAGATCGCCGAGCTGACCAACCGGATCAAGCAGAACTCCTGACGCTGCCGCTCCGGCGGTCCTGGAACACACAGGCGCGCCCGCAAGTCCTGGCCGAAAGTCTGCTTTCCACATCCATCCACACGCGTCCACACCTCGTGTCCACTGTCGGTGGACAACACCTTGTGTTCATGCGAGGGGTTACCCACAACCTGTGGACAACTCCTGGGGAAACCGCTGTGGACGTGTACGGCGGGTAACAAGACCGTCCACGACCGATGGCGCAGGTGTGTACGAGGTGTTGAAGGTTCTGGGGAAAAGTCGTGGGGGACCTCCACCACGCTCTCCACAGACCTGGGGAGAAACCCGGGGGATAGCCGGTGGATGACCGGTGGACAGACGTGGACAACCATTGCTCGATCGCCAACCTGTGGAGGGACGGCCCACTTCGTACCCCGCTTCTCCACAGCCAACCCACCGGTGGATAACCGTCTGGCCAGCGGAGACGCCCGTCCTCCACAGTTCACACAGGCCCTATGAAGACGATGAACTTGATCCTTCTAGACAACAAAAACCAATCACCGGCGTTGTGCGTTCTGTGGACCGGCTCCCGCCGGGCCAAGCTAGATATCTGATCGGGCAAACCACCGGGGGCGGGCGTACGCCGCCGGCAGGGGAGCCCTATGGTCGGTAGGGCGGTTCTGCGCCGGCGCTCACGGTCCGGACCGCCACACCACCGAGTCGACGCGGAGGCACAGGCATGAAGTTCCGAGTTGAGCGCGACGCGCTCGCCGACGCCGTGGCGTGGACGGCGAAGAGCCTGCCCAACCGGCCTTCGGTGCCGGTGCTCGCCGGCGTGATGATGCGGGTGACCGACGGTCAGCTCAACGTGTCCGGCTTCGACTACGAGGTCTCCAGCCAGGTGAGCGTCGACGTGCAAGGTGACGCCGACGGCGCGGCGCTCGTCTCCGGCCGCCTGCTCGCCGAGATCACCAAGGCGCTGCCCGCCAAGCCGGTCGACATCGCCGCCGTCGGTGCCCACTTGGAGCTGGTCTGCGGCAGCGCCCGCTTCACGCTGCCCACCATGCCCGTCGAGGACTACCCGACGCTGCCCGAGATGCCCGACAGCGCGGGCACGGTCGACGCGGCCGAGTTCGCCTCCGCCGTGGCGCAGGTCGCGATCGCGGCCGGCCGCGACGAGACGCTGCCGATGATGACCGGCGTGCGCCTCGAGCTCAACGGCAGCTCCCTGGCGATGCTCGCCACCGACCGCTACCGCCTCGCGATGCGCGAGATGCAGTGGCGGCCGGAAAACCCCGACGTGAGCATGAACGCGCTGGTGCCGGCCCGCACCCTCGCCGATACCGCCAAGACGCTCGGCCCGCTCGGTGGCGACGTGACGATGGCGCTCGCCCACGGCGGCGCCGGCGAGGGCATGATCGGTTTCGTCGGCGGCGCCCGGCGCACGACGAGCCGCCTGCTCGACGGTGCCAACTACCCGCCGGTGCGTTCGCTCTTCCCGGCCTCGCACAACGCCGAGGCGCGGGTGTCGGTCGCCGCCCTCAACGAGGTGGTCCGCCGCGTCGCCCTCGTCGCCGACCGCACGACGCCGGTCCTGTTGAGCTTCAGCGACGAAGGGCTGGTGGTCGAGGCCGGCGGCACCGAGGAGGCGCGGGCCAGCGAGGCGATGGAGGCCGCCTTCACCGGCGAGTCGCTGACCATCGGGTTCAACCCGCAGTACCTGCTCGACGGCCTCGCCGCGCTCGGGTCCCCCACCGCGATGCTGTCGTTCGTCGACGCATTCAAGCCGGCCGTGATCTCACCGGCGGGCGAGGATGGCGAGATCGTCCCCGGCTACCGCTATCTGATCATGCCAATCCGGGTAACTCGCTGACTGGGCTATCCGGCGCGACAGCAGGCACAACAAGGGGGACGATGTCATGCAGCTAGGGCTTGTCGGCCTTGGCCGGATGGGCGGCAACATGCGCGGCCGGCTGCGTACGGCCGGGCACGAGGTCATCGGATACGACCGCAACCCGGACGTTTCCGATGTCGCCAGCCTGGCCGAGATGGTCGAGCGGTTGGCGCCGCCACGCGCCGTGTGGGTGATGGTGCCGGCCGCGGTGACCGACGCGGCGATCGAGGAGCTGGCCACCCTCCTCGACGAAGGCGACCTCGTCATCGATGGCGGTAACTCCCGCTTCAGCGACGACGCGCCCCGCGCGGAGCGCCTGAGCAAGCAGGGCATCGGCTACATGGACGTCGGCGTCTCCGGCGGCGTCTGGGGCCTGGAAAACGGATACGCGCTGATGGTCGGCGGCGACCCCGAGCACGTGGCGCGGCTCGAGCCGGTCTTCGAGGCGCTCAAGCCGCAGGGCCAGTTCGGCTTCGTCCACGCCGGCCCGGTCGGCGCCGGCCACTACGCCAAGATGGTCCACAACGGCATCGAGTACGGCCTGATGCACGCGTACGCGGAGGGTTACGAGCTGCTCACCGCGTCCGAGCTTGTCACCGACGTCCCCGGCGTGATCAAGTCCTGGCGCGACGGCTCGGTCGTCGAGTCGTGGCTGCTCGACCTGCTCGACAGGGCGCTCGACGAGGACCCGGATCTGGCAAACCTGAGTGGCTACACGGAGGACACCGGCGAGGGGCGCTGGACCGTCGAGGAGGCGATCCGGCTGGCCGTCCCGATGAACGTGATCGCCGCGTCGCTGTTCGCCCGCTTCGTGTCCCGGCAGGACGACTCGCCGGCCATGAAGGCGGTCGCCGCGCTGCGCCAGCAGTTCGGCGGGCACGCGGTCCGCAAGCGGCCGTAGCCGCCCGATGTACGTCAAACGGCTCGAGCTTGTCGACTTCCGCTCGTACGAGCGGGTGGAGGTCGATCTCGAGCCGGGCGGGTCGGTGCTCGTCGGCCAAAACGGGGTCGGCAAGACCAACCTGATCGAGGCGCTCGGATACGTGGCCACGCTCGGCAGCCACCGCGTGGCCACCGACGCTCCGCTGGTCCGGGCCGGCGCGGCGGCCGCGGTGATCCGTTGCATGATTGTCCACGATGGACGCGAGCTGCTGGTCGAGCTGGAGCTCGTCCCGGGCAAGGCCAACAGGGCCCGGCTCGGTCGCTCGCCGGTGCGCCGCGCGCGCGACGTGCTCGGCGCGCTGCGGCTCGTGCTCTTCGCGCCGGAAGACCTCGAGCTGGTCCGCGGCGACCCGGGCGAGCGCCGGCGCTACCTCGACGACCTGCTCGTCGCGCGGCAGCCAAGATACGCGGGCGTGCGCGCCGACTACGACCGGGTGATCAAGCAGCGCAACGCGTTGCTCCGCACGTCGTACCTGGCCCGCAAGACCGGGGGCACCCGGGGCGGCGATCTGTCCACACTCGACGTCTGGGACACCCACCTGGCTCACCACGGCGCCGAGCTGCTGGCCGGCCGGCTGGAGCTCGTGGGCGCGCTGGCCCCGCACGTGACCAAGGCGTACGACGCGGTGGCGGCCGGCAAGGGCGGTGCCTCGATCGCGTACAAGGCCACCGTGCCGGTGGACCCGCCCGACCGTGAGGCGCTACAGGCCGCCCTGGCCGCCGCGCTCGTCGAGTCTCGACCGTCCGAGGTGGAGCGCGGGGTCACGCTTGTCGGCCCGCACCGCGACGACCTCACGCTCACGCTCGGCGAACTGCCCGCCAAGGGGTACGCGAGCCACGGCGAGTGCTGGTCGTACGCGCTGGCACTCCGGCTCGCCGCGTACGACCTGCTGCGCACGGAGGGCATCGAGCCCGTGCTGGCGCTCGACGACGTCTTCGCCGAGCTGGACGCCGGCCGGCGCGCCCGGCTCGCCGAACTCGTCGGTGGCGCGAGTCAGCTGCTGGTAACGTGCGCGGTTGCCGAGGATGTGCCGGAGGCGCTGCGCGGGGCTCGCTACCAGGTCGCCGAGGGGGGAGTCCGCCGTGTCGAGTGAACCCGAGACCGAGAAGACCGGCCCCGAGCTGGCTCGTGCCGTCCTCGATGCGGCAAAGGCGCGCAGGCAGGCGGCACCGCGTAGGCGTACCCCTCCCAGGGAGGAGACCGCCGGCGGCCGGCGGGCCCGAGGGTATTCCGGGCCGGGGCCTGACCCGCGCGACCCGCAGCCGTTCGGCGATGTGCTCGCCAAGCTCGTCAAGGCGCGGGGCTGGCAGCGGCCCGCGGCGGAGGCGACCGTCTTCGGGGCGTGGGAGCGGGTGGTCGGCCCGGACATCGCCAAGCACAGCCGGCCGATCAAGCTGGACGACGGCGAGCTCACGGTAGAGGCCGAGTCGACGGCGTGGGCGACGCAGCTACGCCTGATGGCGGCGGCGCTGCTGCAGCGCATCGCCGCCGAGGTCGGCCACAACGTGGTGCGCAAGCTGCACATCCACGGACCGGCGGCACCGTCCTGGTCGCGCGGTGCTCGGCGGGTGGGCGGCCGCGGCCCCCGCGACACGTACGGCTGAGCGGGGCTGGCGGTCAGAAGTCGGCGTAGACGGCGAAGCCGCGGTCGGCGCACCGGCGGTAGAAGCGGGACAGCACGCCCAGCTCCGAGCGTGAGAAGCTCCACTGCGGCGCGCCGCCGGACTCGTCGCGCAGCCCGTCGAGGCGGTTGTCGAGCCAGCGCAGCTGCTGGTCGGCCAGGCGGCCGCCGGCGAGGGCCGCGCGCAGCACCGCACCCACCGTGTCAAACGTGACCGCTTCGCCGTGCTCCCGGTGGCTGTCCACAAAGCGCTCCAGGCCGCCGGCGATCCACGCGCAGCCGTCCGGGTCGATCACCGGGTCTTCGTCTTCGGCCGCGGCCTCTGTGGCGTACAGCACACCGTCGAGGCCGAGCAGCAGGTCGACCAGCTCCGTGTACGCCGTCGCGCGCACCGTGCCGGTCTTCGCGATGTGGCCGGCCAGGGCCGCGGTCGGTGCCGAGACCTGCGGATCGTCCGCGAGCTCGGCGAAGTCGACGAACTCGGCCGGGGCCACGGGGTCGTAAAAGCGGCCGGTACGCGGCCATTTCACGGCGACGTTGTCCAGCCCCATCGTGGGGTCACCCTCTCCTGTAGCGCAGCGTGACCGTGCGCCTGCCATGTGCGAAAGGCGCCTGGTGGTTCAAACGGCGCCGGGCAAAATTACGACACGGTGTGCCCTTTGCGCGACCCCCGAGTGGGCACTCCCGCAGTTTCGGTCCCGCTGGGCGGTCTTCCGTGTCGGGGCGCCCCTCGTGTGGGGGGAGTCGTGCCCGGCGCCATTCGGCCCGCTATGAAGGTCTCAGGTGCCCGCATGGGGTGCCGTGTACCCGGTTTCCGGCCTCCGCACAGTAAGATTGGGGGCGACGAAGACGCCGGTGCTTCCGGCGCTCGGAGTGAACGTGATCCGCGGGCGACCGCGGTGACTGGAGCGCCCGCCTCAGCATACGTTGTGGTGGCGCGCGCCCCTGCCGCCGCGACAGCCCGCCATACCCCGCGCCCCCGCGCCGACCAGCGCTGGGCGGCGCGAGAAAGTGGCCGAGGGTGGCAGCGCAGAAGAAGCAGGAATACGGCGCCGAGTCGATCACCGTCCTGGAGGGCTTGGAGGCGGTCCGCAAGCGCCCCGGCATGTACATCGGTTCCACCGGTGAACGGGGCCTGCACCACCTGGTCTGGGAGGTCGTCGACAACGCGGTCGACGAGGCGCTGGCCGGCTACTGCGACACCATCGACGTGATCCTCCTCGCCGACGGCGGCGTGCGTGTGATCGACAACGGTCGTGGCTTCCCGGTCGACCTGCATCCGAAGCTGAAGAAGCCCGGCGTCGAGGTGGCGCTGACCGTGCTGCACGCGGGTGGCAAGTTCGACGGCAAGGCTTACCAGGTCTCCGGCGGGCTGCACGGCGTGGGCGTCTCGGTCGTCAACGCGCTGTCCGCCCGGATGGAGCTGGAGATCTGGAAGGACGGCTTCACCTACCGGCAGCAGTACCGGGACTCAAAGCCCTCCCCGCTGGAGAAGGGCGAGTCGACCACCCGCACGGGCTCCTCGGTGGCGTTCTGGCCGGACCCGAAGGTCTTCGAGACCACGGAGTTCACGTTCGAGACGATCTACCGCCGGCTCCAGGAGATGGCGTTCCTCAACCGCGGCCTCACCATCCACCTGCGTGACGAGCGCACGATCGAGGATGGCAAGCCGCGCGAGGTGACCTTCCTCTACAAGGGCGGCATCGCCGACTTCGTCCGGCACCTCAACAACACCAAGAGCGCGATCCACAAGTCGGTCATCGAGTTCGGCGCCGAAGACGACGGCATGTCGATCGAGATCGCGATGCAGTGGAACGAGTCGTACGGCGAGTCGGTCTACACCTTCGCCAACACGATCAACACGCACGAGGGCGGCACCCACGAGGAGGGCTTCCGTGCCGCGCTGACCAGCGTGGTCAACAAGTACGGCACGGACAAGAAGCTACTCAAGGGCGACGAGAAGCTCTCCGGCGAAGACATCCGTGAGGGGCTCGCCGCGATCATCTCGGTGAAGCTGGCCAACCCGCAGTTCGAGGGCCAGACCAAGACCAAGCTGGGCAACACCCCGGTGAAGAGCTTCGTGCAGAAGGCGTGCAACGAGTGGCTGACGGACTGGCTGGAGCGCAACCCGGCCGAGGCCAAGATGATCATCTTGAAGGCGACCGCCGCTGCTCGTGCCCGCATCGCGGCGGCCCAGGCCCGCAAGCTGGCCCGGCGCAAGTCGCTGCTGGAGTCCGGCTCGATGCCCGGCAAGCTGGCCGACTGCCAATCGACCGACCCGCGCGAGTCGGAGGTATTCATCGTCGAGGGCGACTCGGCGGGCGGCTCGGCCAAGCAGGGGCGCGACCCGCGCACTCAGGCGATCCTGCCGATCCGCGGCAAGATCCTAAACGTGGAGAAGGCCCGGATCGACCGCGTGCTCAAGAACAACGAGGTCCAGGCCCTGATCACCGCGCTCGGCACCGGCGTGCACGAAGACTTCGACATCGAGAAGCTGCGCTATCACAAGATCATCCTGATGGCCGACGCCGATGTCGACGGCCAGCACATCCAGACACTGCTGCTGACGTTGCTCTTCCGCTTCATGCGCCCGCTGGTGGAGCTCGGCCACGTCTACCTCGCCGCGCCGCCGCTCTACAAGATCAAATGGAACAAGAAGGGCGATGACGCGCAGTATGCGTACTCCGACCGCGAGCGGGATGGGCTGATCCGGCTCCGCCAGGAGAAGAAGCCCAACGCCAAGCCCGATGACATCCAGCGGTTCAAGGGTCTCGGCGAGATGAACTACCCCGAGCTGTGGGACACCACGATGAACCCCGCCACCCGTACGCTGCGTCAGGTGACCCTGGATGACGCCGCGACGGCCGACGAGCTGTTCAGCGTCCTGATGGGTGAGGACGTCGAGGCGCGTCGCTCGTTCATCCAGCGCAACGCGAAGGACGTGCGCTTCCTGGACATCTAGCGCGGCCCACAACGTTATCCACAGCTTTTGCAGTTTCCACAGCCGTTGTCCACAGGCTTTATGCGGCTTTTAGTCTGATAAGGGTTTGATTGTGACGGACACTCCATTCGACCGCGAACCGGAAGACTCGAACGACGCCGACGAAAACGGCGAGGGCGGCAACCAGCGCCTCCGGGTCGAACCGGTCGGCCTCGAGGTGGAGATGCAGCGTTCCTACCTCGACTACGCGATGAGCGTGATCGTCGGCCGCGCGCTGCCGGATGTGCGCGACGGCCTCAAGCCGGTACACCGCAAGATCCTCTACGCCATGTACGACTCGGGCTACCGCCCGGACCGCGGCTACGTGAAGTGCTCCCGCGTCGTCGGCGACGTCATGGGTCAGTTCCACCCCCACGGCGACTCGGCCATCTACGACGCGCTCGTGCGCATGGCCCAGCCGTGGTCCCTGCGCTACCCCCTGGTCGACGGCAACGGAAACTTCGGCTCGCCCGGCAACGACCCAGCGGCCGCCATGCGGTACACCGAGTGCAAGCTCGACCCGCTGGCCATGGAGATGCTGCGCGACATCGACGAAGACACCGTCGAGATGCAGGACAACTACGACGGCCGGGCGAAGGAGCCCACGATCCTGCCGTCGCGGATCCCCAACCTGCTGATCAACGGCTCCGAGGGCATCGCGGTCGGCATGGCCACCAAGATCCCGCCGCACAACCTGCGGGAGATCGCTACCGCCGTGCAGTGGTGCCTGGAGCACCCGGAGGCCGACGAGGCCACCACGCTCGACGAGCTGATCCAGATCGTCAAGGGTCCCGACTTCCCGACGTATGGCCTGATCGTCGGCATGGCCGGCATCCAGGACGCGTACCGGACGGGCCGCGGCTCGATCCGGATGCGCGCGGTGGTCGAGGTGGAGGAGGACCCCAAGGGCCGGGCCATGCTCGTCGTCACCGAGCTGCCCTACCAGGTCAACCCGGACAACCTCGCGGAGCGGATCGCCGAGCTCGTCAAGGAGGGCAAGCTCGCCGGCATCGCGGACATCCGCGACGAGTCGTCCGGCCGCACCGGCATGCGCATCGTGATCGTGCTCAAGCGCGACGCGGTCGCCAAGGTCGTGCTCAACAACCTGTACAAGCACACGCAGCTGCAGGAGACCTTCGGTGCCAACATGCTGGCGCTCGTCGACGGGGTGCCGCGCACGCTCAACCTGGCCCAGTTCATCCGCTACTACGTCGAGCACCAGCTCGACGTGATCCGCCGGCGCACCGCGTTCCGGCTGCGGAAGGCCGAGGAGCGGGCGCACATCCTGCGTGGTCTGGTCAAGGCGCTCGACGCGCTCGACGAGGTGATCGCGCTCATCCGGCGTTCGCCCACGGTGGAGGAGGCCCGCACCGGCCTGATCCAGCTGCTCGACATCGACGAGGTCCAGGCCACGGCGATCCTCGACATGCAGCTGCGTCGCCTGGCCGCCCTCGAACGCCAGAAGATCATCGACGAGTTGGCCAAGATCGAGGTGGAGATCGCCGACCTCAAGGACATCCTGGCCAAGCCGGAGCGGCAGCGGCGGATCATCTCGGAGGAGCTGGCCGAGATCGTCGCCAAGTGGGGCGACGACCGCCGCACCAAGATCGTGCCGTTCGACGGCGAGGTCTCGATGGAAGACCTCATCGCCCGCGAGGACGTTGTCGTCACCATCACCCGCACCGGGTACGCGAAGCGCACGAAGGTCGACCTCTACCGCTCGCAGCGCCGGGGCGGCAAGGGGGTGAGCGGGGCCTCACTTCGCCAGGACGACATCGTCAGCCACTTCTTCGTGACCTCGACGCACTCCTGGATCTTGTTCTTCACCAACAAGGGTCGGGTCTACCGCGCCAAGGCGTACGAGCTGCCCGAGGCCAACCGTGTGGCCAAGGGCCAGCACGTCGCCAACCTGCTGGCCTTCCAGCCGGAAGAGCACATCGCGCAGGTGATCGTGATCGCCAACTACCAGGTCGCGCCGTACCTTGTGCTCGCCACCAAGAATGGGCTCGTGAAGAAGACCAGGCTGGAGGAGTTCGACTCCAACCGCAGCGGCGGGATCATCGGGATCAACCTGCGGGACGAAGACGAGCTGGTCGGCGCCGCGCTCGCCGGCCCGCAGGACGACCTCCTGCTGGTGTCCAAGAACGCACAGGCCATCCGGTTCAACGCCACCGACGAGGCCCTGCGTCCGATGGGTAGGGCTACCTCGGGTGTGATAGGCATGCGGTTCAGCGAGGACGACGAGCTTCTCGCGATGGAGGTCGTACGCGAGGGCATGGATGTTTTGGTGGCGACCAACGGCGGGTATGCCAAGCGCACACCCATCGAGGAGTACCCGGTGCAGGGGCGCGGCGGCAAGGGCGTGTTGACCGCCAAGATCACCGAGCGTCGTGGTGGACTTGTGGGTGCGGTCGTCATCAACCCGGACGACGAGCTCTTCGCTATCACAAGTAACGGTGGAGTTATCCGGACTCCGGTGAAGCCTGTACGCCGCACTCGCGATCGGAACACAATGGGGGTCAAGTTGATGGACCTGCCAGACGGTGTAACCATCGTGGCCATTGCTCGCAATGCCGACGAGCCTGACGAACAGGACTAGTTGATGACGGAGACACAGGCGAAGTCGGGGGCTGCGGGGACCTCGACCAACCCGGTCGAGGAGGAGGCCGCCCAAGGCGGCACACCGGCGACCGGCCGCGCGGTCGTGGGCCGGGCGGCAGTCCCCGCTGAGGCACCGTCCCCGAAGTTCACGCGGGCTCCCGGCATGCCTCCGCCACCGGACCAGCCGGGCGACGGGCAGAAACCGCAGGGTGCTCCGGGCGCCGCGACCCAGGTGGTCACGGGCAAGGCGCCGGTGAGCTCGCCTCCGGCGGGTGCCACCCAGGTGACGCCGGGCCCCGTTCAAGGCGCGCCGGCCATGCCGCCGAGCGCCGGGGTGCGGCCGGGTGCCGGGCGGGCCGCCGCGGGCGGAGCATCGGTGCGCACGGTGGGCGCCGCGGGCTCGGCCGCCGTAGGCGCGGCCCGGGTCGGCGAGGCGGTGCGCGCGGCACGCAGCACCGTGGCGTCCGCGGCCTCCCGCGGTCCGCGGCGAGCCAAGCTCAACGTGAAGCGCATCGACCCGTGGTCGGTGATGAAGTTCTCCTTCGCGGTGTCGCTGGTGCTCTTCATCGTGGTGATCGTGGCCACCTCTGTGCTCTACCTCGCACTTGACGCGATGGGCGTCTTCGAGAGCGTCAACAACAGCCTGACCGACCTGGTGAGCGCCGGCGGCGGCGACAACGGGAGCACGTTCCGGATCACCGCCAAGGGCGTGATCGGCACGTCCGCGTTGATCGGAGCGGTCAACGTCGTGCTCTTCACGGCGCTGGCCACGCTCGGGGCGTTTATCTACAACGTCTGCGCCGATCTGGTCGGCGGCGTCGAGCTGACCCTGGCCGAGCGGGACTAACCGGACATCTGGGGCGCTCGGCGTGGCGGGCGCCCCAACTTGGGAGAAGCTTCCCGGGTACGGTAACCTTGCTCGTCGCCGCACGCGCACGGGGCTATAGCTCAGTCGGTTAGAGCGCAGAGCTGATAACTCTGAGGTCGATGGTTCGATTCCATCTAGCCCCACCATGCGTCCAGCACGCATCCGGCCGGGATAACTCAACATGAAGGGGACAACCCCATGTGGAAGAAGCTTCTCATCATCGCCGGCGTGATCGGCGCGGCGGCCCTGATCGCCAAGAAGGTCAAGGAGTCCAACGACGAGCGCGCCCTGTGGCACGAGGCCACCACCGCGCCCGACCTTCGCTAGTCCACCCGTAGGCGGCCGCGCCGCCAGCGGGGCCGTAGCTCAACTGGCAGAGCACTGCCTTTGCAAGGCAGGGGTTAGGGGTTCGAGTCCCCTCGGCTCCACCGACCGCACCATTGTGCGAACCGGTGTCTCTGCTTCGTTGTTGCCCTCGTCCGAGGTGGGCGGGGGTAGCGGGGTGTCTTGGGTGGGGATCCTGAACACGGGGATGACTCCTTGGTCGGTGATCTTGATGTCGGCGATGAGGGTTTCGATGGCTGCCTTGCGTTCGCCGGGGGTGCCGGCGGTGGTGACGCGGTGCAGGTAGCTGCGTAGCCGTTCGATGGTGCCGGGTGGCGGCGGCGCCGGCGGGGTGTCGATCTGGTCGGTGATCTCGGTGTGCCGGGCGCGCAGTTGCTCGATGCGGGCGCGGAGTTCCTTGATGCGCGGCCCGGCGGTGGCGTCGTCCATCGTGCCGTTCTCGAACGCCGTGTGGTAACGGTCGATGGCCGTCTCGGTGGTCTTGATCTGGGCCGTGACGGCGTCGAGTTCGGCGCGCCGGTCGGCGTGGGTATCGCGGTGCTGGGCGCGGGCGCGTTCGATTATCGCGGCCAGGACGTGGTCGGCCGTGGTGTAGAAGGTGACCAGAGCCTGGAGTACGGCCTGGTCGATCTCGTCGGCGGGGATCCGCGGTGCGGGGCAGCCGGCTTTGCCGTACCGGGTGCGGGAGAAGCAGGTGTAGTAGCGGTAGCGGCGGGTGCGGCCGTTGGCTGAGGTGCCGATGTACTTGTGGCCGCAGTGTGGGCAGGTGAGCAGCCCGGTGAGGTAGTAGTCGGAGTCGCTCATAGCCCGCTGGGTCTGCGCGTCGCCGCGGGCGGTGGCGATCTGTTGGGCCCGGGCGAAGGTGTCCCGGTCGATCAGCGGCTGGTGGGCGTCGGGGACGTAGACGTCGCGGTAGGCGATGTCGCCGACGTAGGCCGGGTTGTCGAGGATCCGGTTGATGGTGTAGCCGGCCCAGGGGTGGCCGGTGCGGTTGGGGATGCCGCGGCGGTTGAGTTCGTCGGCGATGGCGCGGGTGCCGAGCCGGTCGTGGGTATAGAGGCGGAAGATGTCCCGCAGGATGGGTACCTCGGTGGGGTTGGGGACGAGTTTGTGGGTGTCGGGGTCGACGAGGTAGCCGTAGGGGCGGCTGCCGCCGGCCCATTTGCCTTTGCTGGCTTTGGTGGTCATGCCGTGTTTCACCCTGTCGATGATGACGCTGCGTTCGAATTCGGCGAACATGCCGAGCAAATGGAGGAAGAGTCGGCCGATGGGGGTGCCGGTGTCGAATTGTTCGGTGGATGAGGCGAATGAGACGTCGGCGTTGTCGAGTTGGGCGACGAGGTCGAGGAGGTCGAACAGGCGGCGGGTTAACCGGTCGGTGCGGTAGACGAGCAGCAGGTCGAATTGGCCGGCCTCGGCGGCGCGGAGTGCGTTTTGGAGTCCGGGGCGGTTGGTGGTGGCGCCGGAGGCGTCGTCTTCGAAGTCGGCGACGATGACCCAGTTGGGTTGAGCGGTGACGTATTTGGTGAGGGCGGCGCGTTGGGCGTCGAGGGAGAAGGGTTGGTGTTCGTCGTCGGTGGAGCGGCGCACGTAGATCGCCACGCGCCGGTGTCCTTGGTCGGGGTCGGGTTTGAGAGTGCGGGCGGGTCGGCCGCGCCGCCTCGGTGGTGTGGTCGGGGCGCCTGTCATCAGGCGGTTTCCTCCAGGTCGAGGGGTAGGGCGGTGGCAGGCCCGGTGTTGGCCCGCCACCGGACGTCTATGGGGCGTGAGGTTCGTGCTCGGGGTGTCGGTCCCAGTAGCGGTTGAGGAGCACAGCCCAGGCTTCGACCGCGTTGTCGAACTCGTCGCCGGTCATCGGAACGGTTTCGATTCGTACAACGCGGATCGGTATGGCGGGTACGGACTTGTCGCGGCGCGTGCCACGGGTGTTTTTCGCACCACCCGATTTCGTGGGTCGGGTGGTACCCGGTCGCGGATGGTCAGGATAGCTCGACCTGACCGGAGTGGGGTGGTCTGGCTTTTCAGCCACGGTCCTCCGAAATGCATGCGTGATGCCGTCAGGGTTCGGAGTCGTCGGTCCATACGGTTTCCTTTCTCACGCAGGCTCACGCCGTCGTGGCTAACGAGTCGAATAGGGCGGTTGATGATGGTCTCCTTTCTCGAGGTGGCGGACGATACCTCCGCGATCTGTCAGGTCAAGGGATGTCGCGGTGTCACCGCCGGTTCGGATCTGTCACGGCGGCGGCCCAGCTTCGTTGACAGACCGCTGACAGATCGACGTGCTTGCCCTGTCGGCAGCCGGCGAGCTACCGTCCCGCCGGTTGGACCTGACCATCGACGGAAGCGGGCGCTGTCCGCCGCTGTGTGCCGACGGTTCCCGTGCCGCCACGGTTGGTGGCCAGCAGGGTCGTTCGGCCGGGACAGCGGCGCACGGGCGGGCGTGTGGCGGCCCGTGGACGCTCGCGGCGGGCGGGTCATGTCGCGGCGGCTGGGGCTCGGTCGAGGACGAAGCGGGCCAGGTCGACCAGCCGCTCCCGGCGGCCGTCGCCGTGGACGGTGGTCCAAACCGCCTCGGCCGGTGACAGGCCGGCCTGGGTGGCGTGGTCGCGGGCGCCGGTCACCGCGATCGCGCCGAGGCGGATGTCGGCCAGCCATGCACGCAGGTTGCGTTCACGGTCGGCGCTGTGCAGCCAGAACAGCACTGGCCAGACCCGTCCGATCGCGGCGAACAGGTCGTGGTAGTCGTGGAGTTTGTCGACCAGCACGCCGAGCTTCTCCGTGCCGGTGTCGAACTCCACGAATATTGGGACGGTGGTGTCGTGTTCGACCCAGATGGCGTACCCGTCCGGGCGGACGCGAGGCTGGAAGGCGTGGGTCACCGTGGGCGCGCCGGGGCGCATGAACGGGCCCACTGTCCGGCAGGCCGACTCCGGCCACCACAGGCGCAGCTCGGCTCCGGGGTGGGTGCGGGCGTATCCGGCCAGGTCGATGAAGAACTGGTTGGTGCCCAACTTGTGCGGCAGGTTCGCCCGGTTGGTCAGATGCCACCGCCGCCGCCGGGCGGTGTCCTTGCGCGGCAGGTCCTCACCGCGCTGAGCGGCGACCACCTCGACACCGAGCTGGGCCAGGACGTAGTGGTAGGGGTAGGAGCCGCCGTCGGGCTTCTGCGGCCGGAACCGGTCCACCACCCCCAGGACGGCCAGCTTGCGCAGCCGATCCTGCGCGTAGTCGACCGACGGGAACAGCGCGTGCGCGATCTGGAACGAGGTCAGCACACCGTGGTCGGCCAGCCAGCCCAGCAGGGTGTGGTCCCGGTCGGTGAGCTGGGACTGCACCCGCAGGACGGGATCACTTACCGGTAGCCGCATGCGCACCTCCCCCGGGGAGACCCCGAAGACGAAGGGTCTGTCGCAGCAGGCCAGCAGCTGTCGACATCGGCGTTGGCCTGCGGTGACAGACGATGCGGCCGTCCGGTTGGGGGTCCGGTTCAAGCAGGAGGTCAACACGGGCGGCAAGCAGGACGCCCGGGTGGAGACCGGGATGGGATCTGTCAGCGCCGGCCGGCGCTGACGGGCAGGTGGCGACCGTCTGGGACGGTTGCCATTGTGAACGAGCGGAAGACAAAAGAACTCCTGAATCACTTGATGGATCTGGATCTGTTGAGGTATCGATCGATGGGAAACTCGCGCCGACCGGGCTGTCGGCGGGCAGGGCGTGTCCTGCCGGGTGACGCCCGGCCGGGCGGACCGCGGGCTTTGCGGTCGAATAATCCACTGTGGTGTTGTCAAGGTACGAGCGCCGCCGTAAGACGGCACGGCCTCGAGCGGCTTGGGCCATCGCAGCGACCAGGGGCGCACGGTCGAACGCCACGTGATGCGCGTTGATGGCGTGGGACAACGGGACGTGACGGTCGGCCGAGGCATCCAGCACCGAGAAATGCCGACACCAGGCCGAGGCGAGGAACTTGCCGGGCGTCCGCGTTTCGCGCACGCCACGGCCGGCGACTCAACTCGCCGGGAACAGGTCCTTCATCAGCGTCCTCCTATCCATGTGGGCCAACCCGATCGGCGGGCCCTGACCCGGGCCCTGAACCGAAACGAGGCGCTCCTACGAGCGCCCCAGCCTCACTATGGGCCCGGCGAACAGAAGAACCAGCCGCGCGGGGGACTTGCCTCCAGTAGGAGCCACCGACCGGTGCCCGGTCAAGACAGTGACTGATCACGATTTGGTCACAGAGGTTGACGTCAGTCCCAACGAGTGCTAGCTATCACCAACCAGTCCCAGATAGCACCGGATAGTGCCGCTGAGTCCAGAGGCGACGACGTGCCAAACTTTCGGCTCACATGGGCGTCGGCCGTGCTCGTCCTTCACCTTGCGGACGAAATGCAGCCGACTCCCGGCGAGGGAACAGCAGAACGCTGCCGTAAGGGCTTGCTGTCACGGACGGCGATGCCGTCGCCTCAACGCAGCTCCTATGGCCGCGATACGGCACGCTGCTCGGTCGCCAGTGTCTGGTTGATCCGGCGGATCCTGGCGTCGGCGGGATCATGGCCAGTGGTCTTGAGTAACCCGGCCTTGTCGACGCGGTCGTGGTAGTGAAGCACGACGGGATCGGAGAGCATCGGGTCGGCAAGGTGCGTCGGGTAGTTGTACCGCGACGGGAGCGGACGCGCGGCCAGACCCAGTTCGTACATCGTGAGGCCGAAGGAAACCTGGTCCGTGAAGAAGCTGAGATCACCCAGGATCTCCGGATGAGCCAGAAGCCACCTGTTCCACCTCGGCCAGGCATCCCGTATCGCCTCGAACGCTTCACGCGTCAACACGTAGACGCCGCCGTTGAAGTTGTTTATGTAGGTGGGCTCGCGGGAGTGCGTGGAGACCGCGAGTTCTGGCTCTGCATCGAACCCCGCCGCTGCGAAGATCCTCCGCCAGTGATCATGAGGCGGCTTCCCTTTGTCGACGATTTTGGCGGCGACCACCTCCAGATCGGCGAAGAGGCCGCTGACGTCATCGGCGAACGCGATATCACAGTCGGTGAGGACGATCAGATCCGCACCATGGAACGCGGGGCTCTGGAGCTGGCTGAGCTTGTTGGAGGGAGGATGACGCCGGTCGAACCGTGGCACGGCGCGCATTTCGACGCCCTGGTCGTGAAGGAAGTCGAGGCGCCGGCGGTCCACTCCGTCGACCACGTGCACCACCAGCTCATCGGGTTGACGTCGAGCGATTCGTAGAAGCGTTGTAGTCCAGATCCATGCCTGGTGGAGGTACCTCGGGTCGTGATCAACGACGCAGGAGAACTTGACCGACGCCTCGTGGGGCGAGCGTGTTGTGGAGCCGGTGACTCGTGCACGGTCAGACGGGCACACCGTTGATCGTCTCCGCGGGACGCTGGTAGCCAAGCATCACTTGGAGCCGTTGGTCGTGCACCCAGAGGTCCGGCGGCAATGGGTCGGACAGCGGTCGGATCCACCGCTCGACGAAGCTCATCAGGATCGCCGCCCGCGGATGCCCAGAGGAGTTGAAGCCCGAGCGGTGCCAGGTTGCCGCCGCCATCACCAGCAGCGTTCCGGGTTCTGCCAGGAAGGTCTCGGCTGTGGTTGGCCACGGCGCGGCCGGCCGCCGCGGTGACGCGTGTGAACCAGGTACGAGGCGGGTGGCCCCGTTGCGCTCGTCGAACCGGTCCAGGGCCAGAACGCACTGGAGGCCAAGTACGCCACCGCTGACGAGCTCCGGCATTTCGTTGTACGGGTAGTCGATGTGCCAGTCATCGATGGGCTGGGCTGGGTTGACCACGTTGAGGCTGTAGTCGGACAGCAGGTAGTACCGGCCGAGGAGGTCGTCGAGAAGGTCGGCCAGTCCAGGCTTGACGAGCATGTCAGCGAAGATCGGGTCGTGCCGGTACAGGTCCCATACCCGTGTGGACTTCGGGTATCTGTTCGCGTATTCGCCGCCAGCGAGGATGTCGGCGGCGTTCTTAAGGGCGGTGCACTGGTCGGGTGTGGCGAAGCCTGGCCAGATGGTGTAGCCGCGCTGGCGGACCTCGTCGGCGAGCAGGGCGGGGACGACGACGGTCATGTCTGGATCCTCGGCTCAGATGTTGACACGCGGAGTTCGATCAAGTCGGCACGGCGGTCGTGCCGGGACAGGTCGACGAGGACTCCGTCGTGTTCCAGCAGTTCGATGATCGTGTCGGCGAAGGTGTTGAGATCGTCGTCGTCGCGGCGCACGGCGAACGTGCGGACCGTCGTGGTTTCCGGCTCGACGGCGTCGGCGCGGAGGCGGTCGTTCATCGCAGTCCTCCCATCAGGAGCCGGGTTGCTTGCTCGGCGAGTATGGCGTTCATGCCGACCAGATGGAGCGGTTGCGATGCCAGCCAATCGCCGAGCGTGGCCAGGTAGTCCGCCACCGCCGGCTCGGGCAGCGCCCGAAGGTCCAGGAGCACAACGGTGGTGGCGGTGGATCGCAGAAGCCTCGTGATCCGGCGTTGGGCGACGTCCGGACTGCCGGGGCATGCATTGACCAGTTCGGCCGAGGTGACGAGCAACGCCGGGAGCGGTGGTCGGCCTCGAAGCCACCGCTCGACTGCGGGCGAAGGTGTGGTCTGGATGAGCAGGCGCACGCCCTTGTCCACGGCCTCTTGCGGTGGCATCGCACTCGGGTCGACGTCCACCACGGCTGTGAGTGCGCTGGGAGAGTCCGAGTCGCTGACGACGCCGCCCACCTGGTGGCGGTCGAGGACCGCCGCGTTCTGGAGGCTTTCGGGAAGCTGGGCACGGAGCTTGTCCGGTTCGATGGAGTCGGGTGGCTTGAGGATGAGAAGGAGAAGCTTGGGCCGGATCTCTGGCGCGCCGGCTGTTCTGGCGTGGTGGTGGATGGCGCGGACCACGGCGTCCACGGAGGTCGTTGATGGTGCCAGCGTCGCCATTCTGGGCCCGCGGCCCAGGGCGTCGCGGATCAGCGGTTCGAGGCTATCGCGGTCCGGAGCCCCGACGACTCCGCCAAACTGGGCGGCGATCCGATGGGCGTGTTCGTCGAGCCCTTCCATGAACGACACGTCCGGCACGAGGACGAGCTGGCCCGTTCCGGACAGTGCCTCAGAGAGCGCGTTGTTGCCCGGCTTGATGACGGCAACATCCGCTGCGGCGAGCAGTGCGGGCAGGCGCGGCTCGTACCGCCGGACCGTGACGTTGGCGGTGTCGTGGAGCGGACGGCCGGCGTAGTAGGGGCCGGTGACGAGGACGAACCGTGCGGGGTGCCCTTCCGTGGCGAGACGTGCCGCGATCGTCTGGCATGCGGTGAACAGGCGGTCGCCGTAACCGTCGGGCATCTGGTCGCCGCCCGCACCGCCGTTGACGACGACGAGCGGCGCGCCGCCGACGGCGTAGACGGATCGGGCCGCCGCCACCTCTTCGTCGGTTGGGGTGTGGGCGATGTTGCCGACGAAGGTGAACCGGCCACTGGATTCCACTGCGGCCAGCGAGTCGCCGCTGTGGCCTTCCTGGCGGAAGGCGTCGCGGTCCTGGGCGATGAGGATCTGGTCGTAGTGGGCGAAGTCCCCGCGCTGGCGGATCTGGTCGAAGGAGAGCCCGTCGAGGCGTCGCATAACCAGCAGCCGGGGCCGGTCTGCGAGAGACGGCAGTCGCCGGTACCGGGCGTCGGGGTAGGTGTCTTCGATGACCACGGCAGGGTCGAGCCGGTCGAGCAGCCGGTTCAACAGGTCGGTGTAGAGATCTTCGGTGATGGCTGACGGGACCCGGTGCAGCAACGGGAAGTTGATCACCCGCACTGGCGTGTTCCGGTACAGAGCCAGGGAGCTGGCCTGGCTGATAACGATGGGTCGGAGCTGGCCAGCGCGCAGGATCGCCTCGGCGATCAGCAGAGCTCGGCGGATGTGACCGAAGCCAATGCCGTTCTTGACCAGGAAGATCGCGTTCCTCATAGTGCTCCGGCCCTCCCGCTCGTGTCGGCGTCAGCGAGTCCGAGCAGCGTCAGTAATGCCGACCGGGCTCGGTCCGGGCCGTGCTGTTCTTCGATGGTCTTGCGTCCTCTTCGGCCGAGCCGATCCCGCTCTGCTGGGTCGCCGGCAAGATCGAGTAGGTTGGCGGCCATCGCGGTGACATCGTGCTCGGCCACCAGCCGCCCGTTGACCCCGTCGGCGATAGCCTCAGGGATGCCCGCGTGGTTTGTGGCGATGACCGGGAGCCCGGCCGCCATGGCTTCGAGGATCGCCAGCGGCTGCCCTTCGGTATCCCCGTCTTGCGGCGACGTGATGGCGTAGTGCAGAAGGATGTCCGCGCTATGGATGAGGGCGAGCGTGTCCGAGTGCGGGAGGCGGCCGTGTAGGTGAACCACCCCGGTCAGGTCATACTCGGCCACATGCCGGCGGACCTCGCCCATCAGCGGGCCGTCACCAACCAAATCCAGAACGAGGTGTCGATTCTGGCTGGCCGCGTCGCGGAACGCTTCCAGCAGCAACAGCGGTGCCTTCTTCGGCACCAGGCGACCGACGGCTATGCAGCGAACCTCCAGGCCGCGGTCGCCGGCGACGGCTCGGCGAGGTGGCGGGAGCTCGACGCTGTAGCGGACGACGTGGATCTTCTCGGGCGGCAACCCGAGGGTCCTGAGGGCGTCGGCGGCGGCTGTGCTGGGGACGATGATCCCGGCCGCCCGCTCGTACCGGCGGTAGGCGTCGCGCCACCGGCGCTCGGTCAGCCTGGCCGAGAAGTCGACCCCGTGTCCCCGCAGCCACACGCGGACCGGCTGCTGGAGGAGAAAGTCGAACCAGCGGTCAGCGAAGTCCAGGTACTCCACGAGGACCGCCTGAACCCGGCGCGCCGCGAGGAACTTGGCCACCGCGTCGAGACGTTCTACGGGCGGTGCCGGATCGCCGGGCAGCGGCTCGAAGGCAAGGACGGGACACTCGCCAGCGTCCCATGCCGCGCCGTGGAGGACCGTCTCGCCCTGCGGAGGAGGGTCCGCGACGACAGCGGTCCCGCCCGGCAGGAGCTCGCGGGTGTCCCAGCGGATGAAGGTCTCGCTGATCACGCCGATCTCGGGCAGGAAGACACAGAGCGGGCGCGACACGCGGAACAGTATCGGGTGACGAAGCGATTGGTCGCCAGGCCCCACAGGCGCCGGCCGTATCGCGCCGCGACCGTAATCACTCAAGCTGCAATCGGCAGGTCGACTAGATTGGTACCCCATGGCGACCCTGGAAAAGCTGCTTCATGATCGGCTCGCGTCCGCCTTCGAGGCGGTGGCCGGCCAGCCGGCCGACCCCACCCTGCGCCGATCCCAGCACGCGGACTTCCAGGCAGACGGCGCCCTCCCCCTGGCCCGCCAGATGGGGCGCAAGCCCCGCGACATCGCCGCCGATGTGGTGCAAGCGGCGCGACTCGATGATCTCTGCGCGTCGGTGGAGATCTCCGGACCTGGGTTCATCAACCTGACCGTAGCTAACGAGGCGCTCGCCCCGCTGCTGGCCGGGATGAGCCGGGACAAGCGGCTCGGCGTCCAGCCGGCCGCGATCCCGGACACGGTGGTGGTCGACTACTCGGCACCGAACGTGGCCAAAGAGATGCACGTCGGTCACCTGCGTTCCACGGTGATCGGGGACGCCGCAGTCCGGTTGCTGGAATGGCTCGGCCACCGGGTGATCAAAGCCAACCACCTCGGGGACTGGGGCACCCCGTTCGGCATGTTGATCGAGCACTTGCTCGATATTGGCGAGTCCGAGGCTGCCCACGAGCTGTCGCTGGGTGACCTCAACACCTTCTACCAGGCGGCCAGGACCAAGTTCGACGCCGACGACACGTTCAAGGAACGTGCCAGGACCCGGGTCGTCGCGCTGCAGAGCGGGGACGAGCGGACCCGGCGGCTATGGCGGCTGCTGGTCGACGAGTCGGAGAAGTACTTCCTGGCCGTGTACGACCGGCTGGACGTCTGCCTGACCGAGAAGGACTTCGCCGGCGAGAGCTTCTACAACGACATGCTCGTCCCGGTCGTGGAGGAACTGGACCGGCTCGGACTGCTGCAGGAGAGCGACGGCGCCAAGGTGGTCTTTCCCGAGGGGTTCACCAACCGGGAAGGCGACCCGTTGCCGATCATCGTGCAAAAGCGCGACGGCGGGTTCGGCTACGGCGCCACCGACCTCGCCGCCATCCGCTACCGGACGCAGGAGCTGGACGCCACGCGTCTGCTCTACGTGGTGGGGCTGCCGCAGCGGCAGCATTTCGAGATGGTGTACGAGGTCGCTAAGGAGGCCGGCTGGTTGAAGCCGCCGGCACGCGCCGCGCACGTCGGGTTCGGCTCGGTGCTCGGCCCGGACGGCAAGATCTTCCGGACCCGGGCCGGCGACACGATCAAGCTCGTCGACCTGATCGACGAGGCGGTCGCGCGGGCGGCGGCTCTGATCGAGGAGAAGAATCCAGACCTCGATGAGTCCACCCGTGCTGAGGTCGCACGGATGGTCGGAATCGGTGCCATCAAGTACGCCGACCTGTCCAACGACCGCACCCGCGACTACGTGTTCGACTGGAAACGGATGCTGTCCTTCGACGGCAATACCGCTCCCTATCTGCAGTACGCGCGCGCCCGGATCCTGTCGATCTTCCGTCGTGGGGAGGTTACGCCGGTTCGGGACTTGGCCGCGATCACCGTCGCTGAGCCGGCGGAGCGGGCCCTGGCGATCGAGCTGCTTGCCTTCGAGGACGTGGTCTCCGAGGTCGCCGAGTCGCTGGAGTTCCACCGGCTCGCCAACTACCTCTATGGCGTGTCGACGGCCTTCACCGCGTTCTACGAGAAGTGCCCGGTCCTGCGCGCCGAGGGCCCGGTACGCGAGAGCCGGCTCGCGCTCAGCGACTTGACCGCCCGGGTACTCGGCCGCGGGCTCGGCCTGCTCGGCATCGGCACTCCCGACCGCATGTAAGTCACAGATACCCGAGGGCGCGGCACCACGGCCGCAACCCCTCGGGTATCTCGGCGTCCGGCGGCAGCGCCCGGCCGGGCAGCACATGACCGGTGCGGATCCGGTCGGTGAAGTCGCCGATGCCGGACAGGAACGGGCCGTGGTCGCGCTTGCCGTACTCGATCATGCCGGCCTCCCACGGCACATCGAGGTACGCGCACAGCTCCCGGCCTATCCTCTCTGGCTCGGCGGTGAAGTCTTCATAGCGGATGGTGATGCCGGAAAGCGCCTGCCGCGCCTCGCCGAGGTGGGTCAAGAACAGCTTGACGAGTTCGGCCGACTCGGCCGGTGTTGCGTGCGGCCGGGCCGCGATCGCCGACTCGACCACGTGTACCGGGTGGCGGAGCAGGAAGATGTAGCGGGCTTGGGGCCAGCATTCTGCAACACGGCGCCAGCGCAGCAGGTTCGTCGGGGTCTTGTCGACCACCAGATGCTTGCCGGAGCGGGTCAGCTCCCGATGCAGCAGCCTGTCCCACAGCAGGTGCTCCAGCTTGCGTTCGTCGAGCTGCGCGACCTGCATGGCGAGCCGCGCGAACTGGCTGTCCATCGCCACCGTCAGGTCCACCAGGTGTAGCTCGTGGGGAGCGTGGATGTGGGAGTGAGTGTCGAGCACGCAGCGCAGCAGTGTCGACCCGGACCGGATCGAGCTCAGGATGAACACCGGTGACGCAACCAGCCGCTCCACCAGAGCTTCATAGCCGAATCGGTGGCTCTCTATCCAGCCCGAGTGTGCGACGCAACTGTTCCGGCTCTGGGTGCCGGTTGAGCATGTCGTGTGCCAGCGCGGTGAGCAGGTCGAGCGCGGGCGCCTGCCGGACGACGATCCGGTGGTCCAGCAATGCCCGAAGCACCTCAACGTGGTCGTGTTCGGCCATCTGGGGGTCGATGTTGCCGGTTGTGGTGGCCTCGCTGAGGATCTGGTTGAGCAGGTCGCTGCCGAGCGCGGCGTGGCAGGCGTCGACGGCGAACAGCTCGATTGGATAGTCGGGATCTGGTGCGTAGCCGAGATCGCTCTGAAGGATCCCGAACTCGGCCTTGACCAACTCCAGCTGAGCAGTGATGAGCGGCTTCTTGATCAGGACGAAGCAGTCGAGGTCGCTGGCAGGGCCGGCACGACCGGCGGCGACCGAGCCGTAGATGAAGGCGGCGACCAGGTCGCCACCGAGCCGTTCGTCGAGGAAGGCTGCGACTACGCGCGTGTTCACGGCGCGTCGCTCCAGCCCGCCGGCCCGGTGACGGTCCCCCGACCATCGCCGCCGGCTGGCTCGGCGTCGGTGATGGCGGCAAGCATGGCCGGCACGAGCGGCTTCGTGGCCCGTGCCAGCTGGTCCACCGCGTCGTCGAGGTCGGCTTGGGTGATCAGGGGGTTTCCCGGACACGCGGCCATGATCGTGTAGCTGACGTTCGCGCCGGAGCCGACCCGGTCGGCCAGGTCCGCCAGGGTGTGTTCGTCGAAGCAGACCTCGCCTGACTGGTACAGCATCGTGTTCAACCGCGACGTGTACCGGCTGACGACGTTGGCCGCATGACGCCTGCGCTCCGGAGCAAGCTTTCGTATCGCCTGCCGGACCGCGGGCGGGCAGAGGACGAACGCCAAGCGGTAGAAGTCGACGTCGTTGAGGGAGACGAACAGGCCGGTCTCGTCGATGCGTCGTTCCAGGTAGCGCACATGGGCCTGGCGGCTTTCCACCAGGTCACCGAGGTGCCGCACACCGACATGACGCAGCAGCGTCCAGGTTGCGAGGCTCTCGAACCCACGGGAGCCGAGAAACGGTGTGATCAGGCCGAGGTCCCAGCAGTCGTCGGCCATGACGGCGGTCTCGTGCCGGCTGAACTGGGTTAGGACGCCGCGCTCCCGGAACAGCACGTACGAGGATGGGTAGGGCGTGAACAGGCCCTTGTGCGGATCGAGGGAAACGGAGTCGGCTTGTTCGATGCCGGCCAGGTGCCGGTTGCGCAGCCGTTCGCTGAAGATGAGGCTGCCGCCGTGGCAGGCATCGACGTGGAACCAGACATCGTGGCGGCGGCAGATCGCGGCGAGCGTCGCGAGGTCGTCCAGGCCGGTGGTGCGGCAGTTCCCGGCGACTCCGACCACCATGAACGGGGTCGTCCCGGCCGGCGGATCCGTCAAGGCCGCGTCGACGGCCGCCGGATCCGTGGTGTACCCGGAACGAGCATCAACGCTGACGATGCTGTCCCAGCCCAGACCCAGGTGGAACGCGGCGTCGCTGTGGGAGTAGTGGGCGATCGGACCGGCCATGACGACGGTCGGCCGGGTGCCCAGAGCCGGCAGGCCCTGCCGACGTACCTGCGGGAACCGGTGGCCGAGCGCCACCAGCATCGCGAGGTGGTTGGACAGGTGGCCGCCGGTCGCCCACAGGCCGGCGACGTCCTTGACTCCACGCAGGCTCGTCAACGGCGCGGAACCGTACCCGACCAGATTGCGGAGCCACTCGATGACCTGGATCTCGACGAAGGTCGCCGCGGGTGCGCTGCGGTCGACCGCGATCAGGTTCTGGTTGAGCAGCCGACCCAGCACGCCGCCGGCCATCGCAGCGATGGCGTTGCCCGAGTCCGGGAACGCGAGATACCGCGGATGGGACTGCGACACCGAGTAGCGAGCGATCTCGGCTTCCAGCTCCGCCAGGACGGTGTCCAGGTCGGCGCCTTCGGATGGCAGCGGCCGGTCGAGTAGGGCCGTCAGATCCTCCGACGATCGGTACCGCAGGTATGGCTCACGGTGGTCAGTGCGGTGGATGAAGTCCAGTCCGATGCGGGTGGCCGCCGCCAGCGACTCCTCGTGCCCCTTCCGCGCCAGACCGCTTCCGACCAGGTAGGTGTCCAGAAGCTCGCGATCGAGCCCGCCGATCGCGGTCCCGGCGGCGTGCAGCAGTTCGTCGACGAGCTGGACCGGATCGGTGGTGAGGCGCTGGTACCAGTGCACGGTCTGCATCCTGTGGGCGGCGAGGCGTTCGACGCCGATGGCGTCGAGAACTTCGACGAGCGCGGCGGTCCGGATGGCCGACATGTCGGGTGTGCCGCGGGCCCGGTGGCGAAGGCTGCGGCAGATGTCGGCTTCCATGGCGGCCTCGAACGCTTCCAGACACGCGGAGAGTTGGGCGGAGTCGGTGACCGCGGTCAGGTGGCGGAACAGTCGCGTCTCCAGCTCGACCGGGACGAAGTCGCCCCAGAAGTGGCCGAGTTCGTGCCCGTACAGGATGCCACCGTCCCGATCTGGAGCAGGACGGGTGTGCCGGCCTTCCAGCGCGACGCTCGCCTCCAGCAGCTCCCGACGCTGGCGCCAGGTAACCGTCGTGACGCCGAGCAGTGCGCGCTCGAAGTCATCCGCGGGCATCGGATGGCCGTCAGGCACGTGCGGCTCGCCGTCGACGGGTGCGAACAGCCGCGCGTTCTCCTCAGCGGTGAGGCAGTCGGCGAAGAAGACCCGGTGCCACAGTAGACACTCCGCCGCCCGCGCGGGATCCTGCCGCGCGTCGACGGCTTCCTCGAAGTCGATCAGCACGATCTGGCCGTCATGCAGGAACATGTTCCGGGGCGCGAAGCCCTGCCAAACGACGCCATGGTCGATCATCGCCGCGCGCAGCACGGCGAGTGACGTCACGAGCGCCGCACGCTCGGCACCGTCGGGATCCCGCGAGCGCAGGCGATCCTCCAACGTGAGCCCAAGATTGGGTGCGAAGACCCACGGATCGCTGCCGGGCACCTCGACGACCGCGTACTCGTCATGTGCCTTGATGCCGAGCGGCGCCACCCGCGAGGCAGCGGACAACACCGGCGCCATCCGGCTCTGATGCCGCGACCGCGCCGCGACCGTCTCGGCCGGCCACCTCAGCGCCACCAGTTCTTGGCCCGCGACGCGAACCAGGTGTGCTTGCCGCCCAGGGTGGATTGGGACGGTGGTCTGCTCGAGGCACGGCCATCCCGTGACGAAATCGGTGACATCGGGATGGGACGCGACGAGATCCTGGACCAGGTCGGCGCCGGTGACCGCTGGGGCGCTGCCGCTGTGGTGGTCCTTTGCAGACGGGTGTGGCATTCCCGCCAGCAGCGCCGCGGCGGCACCCGGGTTATCCGCGACCGTCGCGCGTGCCGAGTCGACGGCCTCAGGCGGTGCGTCCGATTCGAGTTGCGCCAGGACGACCGCGTACCGGTCGGCGAACCGTCCCGACAGCGTGGCTGATGAGGACAGCGCTGCCCGCCACGCTGCGACCCGATCAGCGCGCCGCGCGGCGGCGACCTCCAACTGAGACGTCGTCAGAGTCACGCCTGCGCCCCTGTCGGTCGGTACCGCTGCTCCAGCTCGGCCAGGATCTCGGCTTTCACCTCTGGGCGCTGGGTGTGGTACATCGAACCGGCGACCTTGCGGTCACAGTGGAACACGTCCAGCGGCCACGCCTCCGGAAACGCGATCCGCCGGCCACCGGTCGTACCGACGTGGGAGACGAGATCCTCCCAGTTGTAGCTCAGATCCGGACGATCGATGAATACGTCAAGGTCCCAGGCCCCGAAGCGTTCTGCGACGGGAACGAACCGGGCCACGTCGTACGCGATGAAGTGCGTCGACAGCCGGTTCACAGACCGCACCCCGGCCTCGATGGGCGGGCCTTCGTCCGCCAGTTTCCACGACCACTGGTCGTAGTCGTTGACCTTGGACAGCACCGGAACCTGTGGATGTCGCTCAAACAGCTCACGGCACGCGGTCAACACGTCGAACGACCTCTCGGTCCGGTACATCACCACGTCGTCCTCGATCACGATCAGATACGGTGCCCGCGGGCTGAAGCAACGGCGGTGGCCGTTGTTCGACGCATCCCCGCTCGCCAGATGTCGGCGACGGCGGCGTAGCTGCAGCTCGTCGACACCCCATGCGTCCAGCAGCGCCGGAAGCTGCTCGGCGACATCCGCAGGGGTTCCGTCGGCCCGTAGCACGACTTCGAACGACTGGGACGTTCCGCCGGTCAACGCTTCGAGGCACCGCGGCAGCGTCGTCTTGAGAAGGTCGAGCCCGGAGTGGAACAGGAACGCGATCCGGAACGTCGGGTCGTCCATCAGCCTCTTCCGCATGAGTAGGAGGGTGTACGCGGGCGCGTCGGCGACAGTTCGGTCAAGCGAACGAGCGTAGCGGCACCTTGTCCCTCCGCGCTCCCCGCGTTGCTCACCGTGAGCGTCACGCCAGCTCCTTCGCACGCGTCTCGATCACGGCGCGGGACTCGATGGGGTCCAGGGCATCGGCGGTGAGCCACTGATGCAGGTTGTCGTAGCGTCCGGCCAGCGTCGCCTCGATGATGTGGTAGCCGCCGAGGTGCGGGACGATCGCGACCGTCGGATAGCCGTGCGCCATGCGCAGCACGGTGAACGGTCCGTCGATACCCATCGTCGCGCTGGCCTGGGTGGGAACGACGCGCACTTCGACGTTGAGGTCCGGCCGCTCGATCAGGTCCCGGATGTGGCCGAGTTGGCGGGCGAAGACATCTGTGCCGCGGATTGGCCGGAGCAGGACCTGCTCGTCCACGATGGCGCAGAGCCGCGGCGGAGGACTACCCGCCAGCGTCGTCTGCAGTTCCAGCCGCTCACGGGCTTGCCGTTCGACCTTGCTCTCACTGGCATGCGTGTCGGTAGAGCGAAGCAGGGCGTGTATGTAGTCCTCGGTTTGTAGCAGGTCTGGGACGGTGAGCAGGGAGTAGGAGCAGATCTGGTCGGCCTGGGCCAGGATCCAGGCCAGCGGCGGGTAATGCTGAATCGGGCCGTGTGTGGGGGTGGGATGTGTGTCCGGCGTCGCCTCCAGGTGCCAATGGTGGATCCGCCACGCCTGCTGAGCCATCTGGAGTAGATCCGCGCGGGTGGTCTCGTCGTAGATGCCGTACACGTCCAGCAACGGCTCGACGTACTGGTCCCGCCGGAAGGGCCACTCGGCGCGTTCGAAGCGGGCCAGGGTGGAGAACTCGATGCCGATCTCGGCCGCGACGTCCTTGAGTGAGAGGTCGCACTGCTCGCGGATCTGGCGCAGGCAGTGGCCGAGCCAGCGCGCCCGGAGGGTGCGGATGAACCGTCGTCGTGATGGAGACATGTGTCGTGCTCGGCCTTCCGGATAGCAGGTTCAACGGGTGGTCGATCTCGATCGTGGCGTTGCGCAGGCCGGGTCGGAGGGCGGAAACGGTGGGGGGTGGCGCGCCGCCCAGCGTTGGGAGGCTGGCCTGGACCACGCGCCTTCCGTGTTCCGCCCTCCGACCCTTGTCCGCGCCAACGACGGGGACGCTGACGCGGGGTCGTGAGGAGACGGCTACGCGGGCGGCTCTGCGGTCATTGGCTCGCGCAGCATGTTCCACATAGGAGGTCCGTTGTCGGGCAGGAAGAACGGTGAGGCTGGCAGAACCGTGTAGCCGTGGCGGGCGTACAGGTCCCGTGCCCCGGATGAGGTGGCGACGAGGTACGCGGGGATGCCTGCCGTGTCTAGCTGCGTGTGGCGGTGGCGCAGCAGTGCGCTGCCCAGCCCGGTGCACTGCCGGTCCGGGTGGACGCCGAGCCAGGCCAGGTAGTGGTGCGGCGTCCGCGGGTGATGGGCGGCGAGCACGTCGTCGAGCAGTCGGAATCGTGCGGCGTGCTGACCGCAGGCGGCGTCGCGGATCCGGTCGTACTGGTCCGGGTCGGGTGGCGAGTAGGCGTAGTCGAACCAGACCGCTACAGCGTTGTGGTCGGCGCTGACCTCGATGTAGCCGTGGGCCAGTGTGTAGCTCACCAACGCTGAAGCGAACCGCTCGTACACCACGCGCCGTTCGGCACGGTCCGGGACAAGCCACGGCCCGTCCGGGGCGTCCAGGAACGCGGCCACCAAGGTCGCGGTGATCGAGGCGGTGTCGGCGGCGGTCGCCAGACGGATCGTCACGAGATGTTCCTGCTGGGTCATCGCGAGCTCGTCTCTGTGAGGGCCGGGTCGAGAGTCACGGGACTGTGAGTTCGGCGGGTGCCGGCGTCGGCGCCCAAGCCGATGGCGGCGAACACGTGCGGGCGGGCGGCATGCAGGATCAACGCCCACCCGACGCCGAGCGCCAGCGCGGTGGCGTAGGCGACCGGGAACGCCCACCGCACCGGCGAGCTGGCCGGCACGTTCAGCAGGTCGCCGAACTCGGCGATCGTCACCAGGAGGATCGCCGCCAAGAGCAGCGCGGCCACTGCCGGCGCGAGCACCCGCCGCCACAGACGCTCGCCGTACGAGTGGCGGGCGAAGAAGCCGATCACCGCGACTGAGGTGGCGGCCATCAGGACCAAGATGCCCAGCCCACCACCGACGCCGCCCCAGAAGAACAAGTGCGTGATGGGATCCCAGCCCGCCACTGCGTACACGGCCAGTACGACGAAGGCCAGCACCGATTGCAGAAGCGAGCCGAGCTTCGGGGCGCCGGTACGGCGGCTGGTGCGGCCCAGCGCGGCCGGCGGCACGCGTTCCCGGCCGAGCGCGAACAGGTAGCGCGACACAGTGTTGTGGAAGGCGAGCAACGCGGCGAACAGGCTGGTCAGAAACAGCAGATGCCCGATGTCGATGACGGCAGCCGGAACGTGCGGGGCGGCGAGGTTGAAGAACAGCTCGGTGCTCTGGTCCTTCGCGGCCTGCACGATCCGGTCCGGGCCGACGGCCACGGTCATCGCCCACGCCGACAGCCCGTACAGCACACCGATGATGCCGATCGCCAGAAAGGTGGCACGGGGTACCGTCCGCCGCGGGTTGCGAGCCTCCTCAGAGAACACGGCCGTCATCTCGAACCCGGCGAACCCTGCGATCCCACCGACCAGCAGTGCCACCGCGCCCGCCGACCACAGCAACGTCGGCGAGAGCGCGTCGAAGCTGACCTGCCCGCCAGCGGGGTGGGTAAGCAGGACGGCGTCGAAGACCACCGCAACCGCGATCTCCGCGACCAACAGCACGCCGAGGACGTGGCCGTTGAGGTCGACCCGCCGCACTCCCAGCACGGCGACCGCGGCCCAGCCGGCCAGCGCGCACGCCCACCAGGCCACCCGCCACCCGAAGTTCACGTCCAGGACTGCAGAGGCGACGGCGCCGAAGGCGCCGTAGATCGAGATCTGCATCGCGTTGTACGCGACCAACGCGACGAACGCCGCCCCCACGCCGAGCGTCTTCCCCAGGCCATGGGCAACATAGGTGTAGAAGGCGCCCGCGTTGACCACCCGCCGGCTCATCGCGATGTAGCCGACAGCGAACAGGGCCAGAATCACCGCGACTGCCAGATAGGCCACCGGGATGCCGATGAACTCGGTCACCGCGAACCCGGTCGTCGCCGACCCGGCCACCACCGTGAGCGGGGCAGCGGCGGCCATCACGAAGAACACCACCGCCGGTACGCCGAGCCGGTTACGCGCCAATGTGGTGCTCACGTTGCTGACGCGACGGGCTTGCGCGGGTGGTCCGGTCAGGGTCATCAGGGCCTCCTCCGTGAAGGAAGGTGAAGTGATTGGGGTTCAGGTGTGGTGGGTGACCAGGGCGTTGCCGACCGCGGCGCGGGTGTGCCTGAGCAGTTCGGCGGCAGGCGACGGGAGCGTGGTGATCAGGTGGCGTAGGTAGCCGCGCGCCCAGTCGCGGTGGTCGGCGTCCCGGATCAGCCATTCCTCCAGGCCGGTGGCTTCGGCCAGTCCGAGCAGGAACACGTCGTGCTCGTTCAGTGGACTCCGTTGCCGCAGGCCCATCGCCAGGCGCACGACCGGCCAGGCGGCGGTCTTCATGTCCACCGGCACGTACGTCGTCGACCACGTCCGCCACAGGAACCGGGTCGACTCTCGGCGCACATGCCCCGCCCGGACCAGCCGGCCCGCCACCTGGTCGTACGCGTCCTCGGACAGAAACGCCAGCCACGTTCGCACGCTGTGCCGGGTCCGCTCGGCCACGATCTGGTCGAAGACGCCGTGGCCTACCGCGTCAGCCGGCGGCGGAGTCCTCGGCGGCGCGAAGACGGTGTTGGCCCGGGCGATTGACCGCGTCCGGGAGGCCGAATCGCTCCATGGTCATGATGGCGAACAGCGCCGGCAGGCTTCGGTTCGGCAGCGCACGAGCCTGAGCATGCGGGCTTACGCGCAGCCACTCGTGGGCGAGGAGACCGACGAGGGTCTGGCGGCGTAGCTGAGCGGAGTGGCCCGTCGGCTTGCGTTGGTCTCCGCCAGGCCGTTGCTCTTCGAGCTGTTGCGCATCGGGCTGTTGGGCGCCACAGGCAGACGGCTGCGGCGCCCTTTCGATCGTCAGGAGCTGCGGTGGCCTGAGGCGCAAGCGGCGAAGGGTGGCTGAGTCCTGACGGTTCGTGATAGGAGTGACGGATCGCCGATAGTGGAGGCGCTCGATGCGAGTAGAGGTCCTCTCCGATCATGGTGGCCAGCAGCTCGGTCGCACCGCAGAACAGCTACGAGCCGCTGAAACGAATGTGGCCGCCTGGCACGAGTCGTACCGTCATGCCTGGCTGGATCTTCAGGCGAGTCGCCGGGCGAAGCCGTTGTGGAAGCGTCTACTTTCGGTGTCCACGGCGGAGGAGCGGGAGGCGTTGGCCCATACGCAAGGCTCGTGGCAGGGTGTGGTTCAAGCGGACTACGGCCGGCAGCAGATCAACAATCGGGTGCAGCAACAGGCGGCCGGTGTCTGGGGCGAGGAGGCACTCGTCTACGGACTGTCCGGGCTGGACGATTCTTGGACAATGTTACGCGGCTACCGGAACCGTCGTGGTGAGACCGACCACGTCCTGGTTGGCCCTGGTGGTGTGTGGGCGGTGGAGGTAAAGCGGCGCCGCGTTCGCCTCCATGTGGTGGGCGAGCAGTGGTGGTTCGAGAAGCTCAGCTCGCGCGGGAACGTGGTGGAGACGGGCTGGGCGGTTGATGGTGGTGGGAGGAGCTGGGCGCGGCAGGTGAACGACGTGGCAGCCGACCTTGCGGCGTGGCTGGCCCGCAACGGTCATGGGGTGCCTGTCTGTACAGCGGTAATGGTCATGCACGAGCAGGCCATGCTCGGCAGGTGCGAGAATCTGACGGTCAATGTCGTCGGGACGCATCCCGTACACCTGTTGGGCGCGATCGAGCAGTACACCTACCCGTTGGACTCGCAGTCTTGCCAGGAGATAGTTGCTCTGGTGCGACGTGATCATCAGTTCCACGCCCGGCGGCGCGGTGGGCCGGCGGGTGATGGGAGACGGGGGTAAGTCGTGCCGGAACTGCGCGATGCGGTCAAGCAGTGCGGTGAGCGGCTGGAGCGTTTCCAGCGGCATCCGCAGCGGCTCGGCGAGCAGAACACGAAGGCGAATCTTGTCGAGCCGATCATCGATGCGCTCGGTTGGGACATCTTCGATCCGGACGAGGTTCACCGCGAGTACCGGCGTCGGGGTACCGACAATCCAGTCGACTACGCCCTGCTGTTGCTGCGGACGCCGCGGTTGTTCATCGAGGCGAAGGGGCTCGGCGAGAACCTTGACGATCCGCGGTGGGCGAATCAGACGATCAGCTACGCCGCGGTGGCCGGAGTGGAGTGGGTCGCGCTTACCGACGGTCTGCAGTGGCGGGTCTATAACGCGCACGCTCCGGTGCCAATCGAGCAGAAGCTGTTCCGAGCCGTGCGCCTGGATGAGCCCGACCGTGCTGTTGAGCTGCTCTGCCTGCTGAGCAAAGACAACATGAGGGAAAACCGCATCGACGAGATGTGGAAGGGCTTCTTCGTCGATCGTCAGGTTCACGCCGAGTTGACGAGTATGTTCGGCGGCGCCGAACCGCCGAGCGAACTCGTCGCGATGCTCGATCGACGCCTGCCCCGGCTGACGAGGGACGAGATCCGTTTCAGCCTGATCCGGGCGCGGGCCACGTTCGACTTTCCGGTGCCAGTCGGCCAGCCGTCAATGCCCTCACCTGCGCCGATCGAAGCGAGTCCGTCCTCGTCGCCTCTGCACGTGCGGGAGGCCACGCGGCTAAACCGGCCGGCGGGCGCCGCTCGCCGCGCCAGGCGGGCCGTCAGCCCTCAGGAGCGGCAGACAAGGGTGACCGACATGATCGCCGCCGGACGGCTGCGGTCCGGCGCTGTCCTCTCCGGCGACTACCTGGGCGTCACGCATCAGGCCGAACTGCTCGCAGACGGCAAGGTCCGCTACAGCGGGCAGGTCTACACCTCGTTGTCGGCGGCGGGACGAGCGGTCAAGGTACGCGCCCTTGGCCTCGACGCGCCGGAATCGAAGATCTCCACAGACGGCGTCGAGTTCTGGCGGACAGAGGACGCACACGACGGCGACGTGGTGAGCATCAAGGAGATCAGGCGACGGACCGCCCGAGATGCTCGCGACGGCCGGAGTGCAAGCCAGGAGTGAGCCCGCGTCACGGCGCGCGGACGACGGGCAGCCCCTGGCCGCCATATGAACGCGACCTAGTGTCACGTAATCGTGATCGTTTACTTTGAGTTGTTAGCGAGGAGTTTGCGGTAGTCGCGTTGGAGTATCGCGACCTTCTCGATGATCTGGTCGGCTGTGGCGGTCCGTTTGAAGGGTTCGGCGTTGGCGTTCCAGTGGGCTACATATTCTTGGATCTTGAGGATGAGGTGGCGCAGCGAGCTGAACGTGCCGCGGCGGATGGCCTGCCGGGTGATGTTCCCGAGCCAGATCTCGACCATGTTCATCCAGGAGCTGCCGGTCGGGGTGTAGTGCAGCGTGACGTTGGGATGCTTGTCGAGCCAGGCGTTGACGTCGGGGCCGGAGTGGGTGGACAGGTTGTCCATGATGACGTGTAGTTCCTGCGTGGCTGGGTAGGCCGCCGAGATTTTGTCCATAAAGGACAGGAACTCGCTGGTGCGGCGTCGGGGGAAGCAGTTGGCGTGCACCTGGCCGGTGTGCACTTCCAGGGCGGCGAACAGGTTCGTGGTGCCGTGGCGCAGATAGTCGTGGGTGCGTTTTTCGGTGCGTCCGAAGTCGATTGGCAGCAGCGGCTGGGTGCGATCGAGGGCCTGGACTTGGGTCTTCTCGTCGAAACAGAGCACGATGGCGCCCTCGGGCGGGTCGAGGTACAGACCGACCACGTTGAAGACCTTGGCCTCGAAGTTCGAGTCGGTCGACAGTGGCACCTTGAACGTGCCGGTGCGGTGCGGCCGCAGGTCGTGCTCGCGCCACAGGTCAGCGATGAAGTTATGCGAGACGTCGATGCCCTCGTGCCGCTTGAGGTAACCGGCCATCTGACGGCTCGACCAGTGCGACAGCCCGGTACCGGCCGGCGGCGACATCCGCGTCAACGCCAGGATCCGGGCCCGCACCCGCGCCGAAACCTGCGCCGGCTTACCCGGCTTTGGCTGGTCGAACAGCCCTTGAAGGCCCGCCTCGGCATAGCGGCGCACCCACGTGTTCACCGTCGGACGGCTCACCCCGGCCAGCACGG